>Ga0153915_10000009_pt1 | contig 222414 bp, 169 predicted proteins | sample Opewatmetagenome_2_FD_107003 | JGI IMG/M metagenome (GOLD analysis project Ga0153915, IMG submission 107003) | Freshwater wetland microbial communities from Ohio, USA - Open water 3 Core 3 Depth 3 metaG | ecosystem: Environmental > Aquatic > Freshwater > Wetlands | place: USA: Ohio, Lake... | reverse complement strand
GGTTCTGCATGGTATCGATTGTATGCGGGATTCATACCCCGTACCTCGGCTGTCAGTATGGCATATGACGCTTGCATCGAAGAGCGCAGCAAGCTGCGGGGTATGAATCCCGCCTGCGAATCACGGACCCCGCGGGGAAGCAGGGCCTCGCGGATCCGATTCCGAGTGGATGCGCGGCGTTCCGCGCGTTCAATGGACCCGCGATTGCCCCGTTCCCATTGCGGGATATCGCCGCGGCAAGCGGGTTTCCAAGCCCGAATACGACGAGAAAAACGGCCGGAATCATGACGCGAGCCGATGGGATGGGGCTCATGGGCTGCATGAGCGCGTATGCAGCGGCTCCCGAAAAACTGCATTTACAGCCGTTGACCTTGCACAGAATGCGTATCGCGTCCATGATCATTGCCCGATATGCGGATCCTGCTGGTCGAGGACAACAGGCGGTTCTCCACCGCGCTCAAGAAATCCATTGAAGAGGACGGCCATGCCGTGGACGCGGCCTTCGACGGGACGGAGGGCGAGGATCTGGGCCTCTCCAACTCATACGATCTCGTGATCCTCGACGTCATGCTTCCGGGCAAGGACGGATTCGAGGTCTGCCGCCGCCTGCGGGCGAGGAAGGTGACGACGCCCATCCTCATGCTCACCGCGCGCAATGAGGTCGATGACCGGGTGCGCGGCCTCGACGGGGGCGCCGACGACTATCTGGCAAAACCCTTCGATCTCGCCGAGCTGAAGGCGCGCATCCGCTGCCTGCTGCGCCGCGCCTCCTCGGACAGATCTGGGGAGCTCGTCGCCGCGGACCTCGTCCTCGACCCCGCGGCGCACACCGTCCGTCGCGGCGGCCGCGTCATCGATCTGACCGCGCGCGAGTTCGGCCTCCTCGAGTATTTCCTCCGCAATCCGGGCCGTCTCGTCACGCGGGAGATGGCGGAGAACCACCTGTGGAGCAACGAGGAGCTCGTGGCGTCCAACGTCGTGGACGTCTACGTGCGGCGCCTGCGGGCCAAGATCGACGCGGACTTCGAGCCCAAGCTCCTCGAGACGCTGCGGGGCTCCGGCTACCGCCTGCGGGATCCCGGGAAGGAGGGCCGATGAGGGGCGGTACGCGCAACCTGTCCCTTTTCAGGAGCAGCCATTTCCGCCTCGTCCTTTGGTACACGCTCCTGCTCGGCGTTGCCTCCATGGCCTTCGGAGCCTTCCTGTTCCTCGGCCAGGTCCGGGACATCGAGGGTGAGGCCCGCACCCGCGTCGTTTGGAAGGTCAGGGACGCCCGGCGCGCCATGGACATGGGCGGCTTCCCGTACCTCCAGGAGGGGGAGGCCTATGCCCTGTTCGACGCGGACGGACGCGTCGAACAGGCGGAAGGCCTCACCGAGGAAAGGGCCCTCTCCCTGGCTGCCGCCGCCGCTTCCCGAAAGGGCGATTCCGCCGAAGCCCGCCGGGATCGTCACGAGGAAGTGACCGTCTGGACGGAGGACCGTATCGACGGAGGCATGAGCTACGGCTACGTCCGGCCGGGCGGCCGGAATGGGACGGCGAATGGCGGAGCGGGCGCCATGCTGTTCGGCATGCCGCTCGATCCTTACGGCCTCCGGCGGCGGCTGCTTTTCAACCTGCTCATCGCCACGGCTTTCATGCTGGCCGCGGCCGTCCTGAGCGGCATGTGGTTCGTGAACCACGCGATGAAACCTGTGGCCCGGATGGCCCGTACGGCGATGTCGATCGGCGAAGGGGACCTGTCCCGGCGGATCCGGCTCGGCACGCGCGACGAACTGGGCGAGCTTTCCGCCGTTTTCGACGCCATGCTCGACCGCCTCGAGGAGGCCTTCGAGCGCCAGAAGCGCTTCGTGGCCGACGCCGGACACGAGCTGCGCACGCCGCTCTCGATCCTCTCTCTCGAGTCGGACCGGGCCCTCGCCTCCGAGCGTCCGCCGCAGGACTACCGGCAGAGCCTCGAGGTGGTGAGGACGGAATGCGGCTACATGGCCAAGCTTGTCGACGACCTCCTGGCCCTGGCCAGGGCGGATGCCGGTGGGGACGCGACGGCATTCGGCCCCGTCGACCTGGCCGACGTGTCGGTGAGCGTCCTGGAGCGGTTCTCCCCCATGGCGGCCAGCCGGGGCATCTCGCTTTCGGCGGGAGACCTGCCCGAGGCGGTGGTCCGCGGAAACAGGGCGGCGCTCGAGACGATGGTGGGCAACCTCGTCGACAACGCGATCAAGTACGCGCGGGGGCCGGGCGGCCGCGTCGACATGGTCCTGGAGACGGGGGGGGACGAGGCCGTCCTCCGCGTCGTCGATGACGGCCAGGGCATCCCGAGCGGGAAGATCGGGCGCGTGTTCGACCGGTTCTACCGTGTCGACGAGGCCCGCAGCGACGCCGGGAACGGGCCGGCCGGAAGCGGCCTGGGCCTTTCGATCGTCAAGGCCATTGCCGTGTCCCATGGCGGCAAGGTCGAGGTCGAGAGCGAACCCGGCCGCGGGTCCCGTTTCACCGTGACCCTGCCTCTGACGCGGGAAGGGGCCCCGAAAAAACCGTGATTGTCATCGTGCCGTAATCTCCGCTCAGTATCCTGGAGGCACGGAGACCGGGAAAAGCTCGTCGAGCATCCGTCCGGTCCAATGGTCCTCGTATGGAGCATGCGCATGTCGATCAAGACCCGCAGCAACCTGTTCCCGGGTCTCGCGGCCCTCGCGGGCAGGCGAAAGGGGAACCTATGAAACGGAAATTGAATTCCTGCATCGACGTGGGCATGCTCATCGCCTTTCTCGCCTGCGGCGTCACCGGCGTGCTGAAAATGCCGGAGCTGTACATCGCGTTCGGCACGGAAACGTACGCGAACCTGTCCTTGGTCCATGATTGGACCGGCGTGGTCGCCGTGGTCTTCGTCCTGATCCATGTCGCGCTGCATGCGCGGTGGTATTACGGCCTGACGAAGAGCATCCTTCACCGCAGAACCGGCGCGATGGCGTCCGGTGGAGCGAAAGCCGTCGTCGTCCTGCTCGCCGTCCTGCTCCTCCTGCAGGCGAATCCCCGTCTATGGGCGGATCGGGGCGGCAGGTCCTCCCGCGCCACCGTCCCGCAGGGGATCGACTACGAAGCCGGAAGCCTGAAGGACGGCACCTATACGGGAACGGCGGACGGATACATGCCTTCCCTGACCGTGGAAGTCGTCGTAAAAAACGGGGTGATCGGCGACATCCGGATCGTCAAACACCAGGAAACGATGCGCTGGTTCAATGCGGTCGTCAAGGTGATCCCCGACAGGATCATGAAGGCGCAGGGCACCAACATCGATGCGGTGGCCGGCGCGACCAGCAGCAGCCACGGGATCATGTCCGCGGTGGAGGCCGCCCTGCGGAATGCCGCGCGGTAGGAAGGGCCGATAGCGCGCCCTGGACAGCCCATGCGGGTTTCTCCCCTTGACGGTTCCGGCTTTTCGCCCGACGATGCGATGATGCTCTCCTTGACCCTTCCGGCATTCATCATCCTGTACGGCGGCCTCTTTGCCTGCATTCTCGCCCTCGGACAGGTTTTTCGAAAGGACAGGAGCTCCGTTTCCTATACCCTTGCCGCGCTTTGTCTCTGCCTGGGTTGCTCCCAGATCATACAGGCTTTGCATGTCCCGGACTTGTTCGGTACCGCTTACCACATGAAACGGCTGCTCAGCATCAGCACCTACTTCTGCGTCGGGCCTCTGATCTATTCCGCATGTATCCACGTCATCGACCCCTCCCATCGTTTCGGCAAACGCCATCTGCTTTTCTTCGTCCCTTTCCCGGCGTCCGCCGTGGCGGTCTGGCTCTTTGCCTTCATTCTGAGGTCTCCCCAGGAACCGTCCCATCCGCTCGTCAATGCCCTTTCCACGACCGCGGTGCTATGGACGACCGCGTTCATCATCCTTGTCATCATCAGGATGGGCATGCTGATAAGCCGCATGATGCCGGAGAAGCTGAAAGTGATCCTTCCCGGCCTTCTTCTGGCGATCACGGCCATTGCCCTCAGCGGTCTCGACCTCGTGAACAGGCTGTTCGCCCTGAAGCTGAGGGAGACCGTTCTCATGCTCACGACGTTCCAATTCATCGGCCTCTATCTGTTTGGGAGCCGGTATCCGGTGTACCAGCGGGTCCTGAGGGAAGAATCGGACCGGATCCGGTACAAGCATTCCTGTCTCCGGGCCATCGACGTCGAATCCGTCCTCTCCCACATGGCGGCATTGATGGAGGCCGAAAAGGCATTCCTTGACGAGACTCTCACCCTTCAGGGGCTTGCCCTCAGGCTGGGCATCACGGCCCACCAGCTATCCGAATTGTTGAATACCCGATACGGGAAAAACTTCAGGACATTCGTCAATGGATACAGGGTGCGGGAGGCGCAGGAGATCCTGAGGAACGAGCCGCGGGAAAAGATCCTTTCCGTCGGTTTCTCCGTCGGCTTCGGGACGTCCGCCGCCTTTCATGCGGCTTTCAGGAAAGAAACGGGCATGTCGCCCGTAGAGTACAAAAAAATCCACCCCGTCTAGGCTTTCTTATCCATAATGATAAATCCGGTGGTATTGCCCGGACGCCGCTTGTACCATACAAGTTTGTATCCGTGTTCTCGGAATGGGCGCGGGTCGCCGGTGACATCGCCCTGATGGGGGGGGGGATTCGATCCCGGACAACCCCCACCGACAGGAGCGTATCATGAAAAAGGTCATATGGATCCTGCTGTTCACGGTATCGTGCCAGGCGGCCTTCACGGAAGACAATCCCGCCACGTCGTCATTCTCCATTGCCGCCTCGCCCTCGATGATGATCCCTCTTGGCCCGGGTGCGGATATCTTCGATCTGGGGGCTTGCGGCAGAATCGCCGTCGAATACTCCCTTCCGGTCCTGACGTCCTTGTCCTTCTACGCAGGGCTCCTGTATGAGGCCCAGGGGCTCCGGGCAGCGGCGGGGTCCATCTCGTTGGGGGCGGCTTTGGCTGGGGCCGTCTACAGGTTCCCGATCGTCGCGGGGCTCTCGACACGGGCTTTCGCGGGGGCCGGCTACTCCTTCGGAGTGATGAATGGGGACGATCTGGCGGACGGCGGCGGAAGCGGCATCGCTGAAGCGGGGGCGGGTCTGTCCTATGCGTTCAACCAGAACCTTGCGCTGAGGCTCGATCTGGCCTATCAGTACTGTTTCGGCCTTTTCGGGGGGTTGAATGCAGCCCTTGCGCTCTCCGTGACCCCGCCCGCGTCGACGGTGAGGACAATGCCCCTTCCCTCCAGGCCCATGAACCTCGAGTTTGGGGACATCAGCCTGCAGAGCGTGTTTCCCATACTCCTTACGTGGTACGACCAGAATCCCGTGGGCACCGTCGTGGTGAAGAACGCGGGAAAAGAGGCGATCACGGACGTCAGCATCAGCTTCCTCATCAAACAGTACATGGACGGACCCAAGGAATGCGCCTCCATCGCACGGCTGAAGCCCGGGGAGACGCGGGAAGTCCCCCTCTACGCGCTTTTCAACAACTCGGTGCTGGACGTCACCGAGGCGACCAAGGCGACCTCACAGGTCGATGCGACGTACATCGAAGCGGGGGAAACGCGGAGCCGGAACAAGACCGCCACGATCCGCATCTTCAACCGCAATGCCATCACCTGGGACGATGACAGGAAGGCGGCGGCTTTCGTATCCGGCAAGGACCCGTGGGTGCAGGACCTGTCCACCAGCGTCACGGCCATGGTGAAGGATCTGATGAACTCCGGCATCGACGGGAACCTTCAGCTGGCCATCGCCTTTCATCACGTCCTCAGGCTGTACGGCTTGAGCTACACGCCCAGCCCCACGACCCCGTATTCGCAGACCTCCGCGAATCCCGAGATCGTGGACTTCGTCAGGTTCCCCCGTCAGACGCTCGTGGGCAGGGCGGGGGACTGCTCGGATCTGTCCATCCTCTCCGCTTCCCTGTTCGAGTCCGTCGGAATGGAGACGGCCTTCATCACGGTGCCGGGGCACATCTTCATGGCGGTCTGCCTTGAGACGACTCCCGCGGAGGCGAAGGAGGACATCCCGGAATATGAAGACCTCATCGTTCGGGACGGGAAGGTCTGGCTCCCGATCGAGACCACGGTGCTTGACAGGGGGTTGCTGGATGCGTGGCGCGAGGGGGCGCTGGAATGGAAGAGGTGCGCGGCGGACAGGACCGCGGCGTTCTACCCGATCCACGATGCCTGGATGACCTATCAGCCGGTGGGGCTGGCCGCCGACAACACCGCGGTGAAAGTGCCGGGAGGCGACCTGGTCGCGCGGGCTTTCGCCTCGGAGCTCGCGAAGTACGTCCAGCGGAACCTGGACGCCCGCCTTTCCGCCATCAACGGTTCGATGGCGGTAACCGGGGAGACGGCGAAGGGACTCAATCGCCGGGGGATCGCCTATGCCAGGTACGGAAACCTGGACCTTGCCGAGAAGGACTTCCAGGCGGCGATCGGGAAACAGGCGGACCATGTTCCCGCCCTGGTGAACCTGGGGAACCTGGCCAGGATGAGGTCGGATGCCCAGAGCGCGTTCGCGTATTACCAACGGGCGGTGAAATATGCGCCGCTCGACGCCAAACTGCTCATCAACCTCGCGCTGGCCGCCGACTCGATAGGCGACGATACGGCGGCATCCACCGCCTATGAATCGGCCAATCGGCTCGATCCGCGTCTTGCCGCCCAATACGCATTCATAGGGGAGAAGGGAAGCCCGGGAACGCGTGCCGCCGAGGCGGATCAAAACGTCGTGTTTTGGCTTGATGAATAGGCCGCGCGGCCATGGGCAATGGGAAGGTGGGGCCATGAACGTACGAAAGGGGATGCTCTCCGCGGTTCTGGGGATCCTCTCCCTGACCGCGGCCTGTACGAACCCGCTTCTGGACAGGGTCACGTCGGCGGTTGAGGTGGCCACGGGACCGCGGATGGCCCTTTGCGCGGGCGCGACCGATCTCCAGTCCGGCGGAGTACAGGGTTTCGGTTCCGTCTACATTGGCGGTTCGCTCGAAAAACCTTTCACCATTCGGAACACGGGCAAGGCGGACTTGATACTTTCCGGCGGCGCCCCTGTGGCGATCAGCGGAACGGATGTGGATCAATTCCGGCTTTCCGCGCCTCCGGGCCTGGACACGATTCCCATCGGGCAGAGCACGACGTTCACGCTCTGTTTTTCCCCTACGAGCGTGGGCGCCAAGACGGCGACGGTGACGGTTGAAAGCAACGACCCCGGCATGTCCGTGTTCACCTTGACCGTGGAAGGAACGGGTCTCTACAACGGGACGGTTTCGAGGCCGAAGTTCAATCCCGGCCAGGGGACCGTACGGCCGGAGCAGACGGTATCCATTGAGTGTCTGACGACCGGCGCGACAATCTACTATACGGTTGACGGCAGCGATCCCGCGGTATCCACCGCGCGGATTTTCGATCCCGCCGCGCCGATCGCGCTGATGGCGGGCGTCGTGACCATCAAGGCGATGGGCGTCAAGGCGGGAATGGAGGATTCGACCGTCGTGAACGGTTTTTACCTGATCGATCCCTATGCTCCCGGCATCCCGGTCATCCAGAGCGTCATGGGCGGACACGGGGCGGTGACGGTGACATGGGGGGCGGCAGACATGGCGGGCGAGTACAAGCTCTACTGGGCACCGGGCGCCACGGCGCCCGAAGCGGACGCGTCATGGGTCGATGTGGTCGCTCCATCCGTGACCGGCACGGTGACCGGTCTCGCCGACGCAACGGGATATGCTTTCGCCGTGACGACGATCAATACCCATGGAGAGTCGCCGCAAAGTCAGGCGGCAACCGCGAATACCGCGGTCGCCATCCCCGTCTTCAGCCCGGCGGCGGGCGGTTACATAGCATGGCAGAACGTTACCATCTCCTGCGCGACGGGCGGATCATCCATCCGCTATACCACGGATGGTACGGAGCCCAGTGAGACGGTGGGGACGGAGTATGCATCGGAAGTGGGCATCACGAGCCCGACAACCCTCAAGGCGATCGCATCCAAGAGCGGCTTCCCCTCCACCTCGGCCGCCGCCGAATACGCCTTCACGCTTCCAGGCGCACCGGACATCAGCAGCGCGGCAGGAGGTGACCGGCAGGTGACCGTCACCTGGGGGGAAGTGGCGCAAGGCGTTTCCTACAATGTGTACTGTAACCCGGGTGCGGACGTGACCACGACGGATTATGCCACGATGGGAACGACGACAGGATTGACGATGACAATCACCGGCCTCTCGGATGCCGTACAGTACGCCTTCATCGTGACCGCGGAAGGAGGCGCCGGTGAAAGCCCGGCGAGTGGGATCGAAACGGCATCCACCATGGTTGCCATGCCCGTCTTCAGCCCGGATGCCGGGCACTATGGCGATCCGCAGACCGTGGCCATCGGCACATCGACCTCCGGGGCGTCCATCCGCTACACCACCGACGGGAGCACCCCGAGCGCCGGCGTGGGGATGGAATATACGGGACCCGTCTCCGTATCTACGACAGGAACGCTGAAAGCCGTCGCATACAAGTCGGGATTCCCGGATTCGGCGGTCGCGACGGCCGCTTATGATCTGCCGGGTTCCATCTGGACGGCCCGGACCCTCCCTGTCGCCGACAACTGGAATTCGGTGGTCCATGGGAATGGCCTTTTTGTCGCGGTTGCAAGCTACAGCAGCAATGCCGCCACATCGCCCGACGGGATCGCCTGGACCGCCCGAACCCTCCCCTGCTACGGCCAATGGCATGTAGTGGCCTATGGGGCTGAACGGTTCGTCACCGTCAGCTATGCGAACAACGATTCTGCGGTGTCGTCCGATGGGGTCACCTGGACGGCCGGAACCCTCCCGGGCACCGTGAATTGGTATGCCCTGGCATATGGGAACGGACGTTTCCTGGCCATTGCACGCAGCAGCACCATGGCCGCGACGTCGAGCGACGGGATCACATGGACGGCCCGAACGCTTCCAAACTCCTACTCGTGGAGGACATTGACCTTTGGGAACGGCTTTTTTGTCACGACCGCAGGCGGCACCTGTGCGGCGAGGTCGGCCGATGGGGAAACATGGGAGCTCGGAGTCCTCCCAAGCAACGCCGCCTGGCAGTGTGTGACCTTCGGGGCGGGTGTTTTCGTCGCGGTTGCCCAAAACAGCAGCACGGCTGCGACGTCGACCGATGGGATCAACTGGACGGCCCGAACGCTTCCGGGCTCCGCCAACTGGTATGGTGTGGGTTATGGAGACGGCGTTTTTGTCGCGGTCACCACCTCCGGCAACAACCTGGCGGCGACGTCGAGCGACGGGATCACATGGACGGCCCGAACGCTTCCAAGCTCCGCCTCCTGGCTTTCCGTGTGCCACGGGAATGACCGTTTTGTCGCGGTATCCACCGACGACAGCAACAGAGCCGCGACGTCGCCTTGATTCGCAGGCGGGATTCATACCCCGCAGCTTGCTGCGCTTTTCGATGCACGCGTCATATTCCATGCTGACGGCCGAGGTACGGGGTATGAAGCCCGCATACAATCCATACCATGCAGAACCAACATACCTCGCAGCTTGCTGCGAGGTTGTTGATTCGCAGGCGGGATTTTGTTACGGCGTGCGGCCCTCCACGGCGAGCTGCGCGAGCATCTTCCGGAAGGCTTCGCGCAGCTTCGCGGTCCAGGGGCCGGGGGCGCCGCTCCCGATGCGGCGTCCGTCGATCTCGACGACCGGCATGATTTCGGCCCCGGTTCCGGTGATGAAGCACTCGTCAGCGGTATACAGGTCGTACTGCGTGAGGCGGGTGCAGTCGGAGGGAAGGCCGGTCCGCCCCGCCAGCTCGAGGATCGTGCCGCGGGTGATCCCTTCGAGGGCCCCGTCCACGGCGCCGGGGGTCCTGAGCAGGTTCCCCGAGACGATGAAGAGGTTGTCCGCCGTGCACTCGGCGACATAGCCCTGCTCGTTCAGGAGGATCGCCTCCATGCAGCCTGCCCTCGACGCCTCGATCTTCGCGAGCACGTTGTTCAGGTAGTTGAGCGACTTGATCCTCACGTCGAAGTTGTTCGGGCCGATCCTGCGGACCGAGGAGCTGAGCAGTTTGATCCCCTTCTCGTAGCTGTCCTTCGGATACAGCGCGATGTCGCCCACGATGATGACGACGCTCGCCCGCCTGCACAGGAAGGGATTCACCCCCAGGTCTCCCACGCCCCTCGTGACGACGAGACGGATGTAGCCCTCGCGCTTCGAGTTGACGCGCACCGCCTCCAACGTCGCGGCCTCGAGCTCCCCGATCCCCATCGGGATCTCCAGGGCGATGGCCTGGGCGCTCCTGTAGAGCCTCTCGAGGTGCTCGCGCAGCTTGAACACGATCCCCCCGTAGACCCGGATGCCCTCGAAGATCCCGTCCCCGTAAAGCAGCCCATGGTCGAACACGGAGATCTTCGCCTCGTCCTTCTCGTAGTAGTTCCCGTCGATGTAGACCTTCATTCCTTCCCCCTTTCCCCGTCAGTGAACACGTCCCGCAAGAGGACGTAGTTTTCGCCGAAACGCTCCACGAGGAGCCCGTTGAAGCGGTTGACGATCTTCATGATGTAGACGTCGTGCTTGATGTAATCCTCGGCGAGCGTCACGAAGCCCCTGTTCGTGCTCCATGCGCCCTCCATCCACCTGTCTCCATATACCGTTCCCGCTACGGCCTCCGTTTCGTCGGCGACGAGCACGAAACCCCGCCCGCCCTTCTCCGCGTAGAGCGTGTCCTCGATGGGGTGGCGGAAGATCTGCCCGATCCGCATCTGCGGGGGACCGAAGTGGACGATCGAGATCTTCACCCCGCGGGCCGCCGCCTCTTCCAGGGCCGCTTCGAGGGGCAGGGCCTCCTCCTTCCACACGGAAAGCAGGATCCTTTCCCTGGCGCCCCGGATCATCCGCTCGCTCCTGGCGACAAGATCGTCGTAATCGTGGAAATTCCAGACCGCCGACTCCTCGGCCGCCTTGTTGACCTTTCCGAGCTCCGTCTTGAGCTTGGACAGGGACTCCTCGACGGCCTTTCTGTACGAGTCGAGATACTCGTCCGGGTTCTTCGCGAGGTACTTCTTCTTGCCGGACTCCTCGACGATGTAGGCCATCTCCCGTTCCGTGAGTCGGGAAATGACCTCGTAGATCTTGGAGGTGGGGATCCCCGCGGTCTTGGCGATCTCGTAGGCGGTAAGGGCCTTGCCTACGCCGTAAAGGGCGAAGAAGGCCCTGGCCTCATATTCGGTGAGTCCCGTTTTTTGTAATTCCTCGACTATATTGACTACCACGGTAGTCAATATAAGTCACCCCCAAGACATTTGTCAAGGGCAGATGCTCCGATTCGAGTTGCCCCAAGGACCAGATGCACGACACGTCCGCCTGCCGGTCCGGGACGAACCGGTGGTTCCCCGTACGATGAACTCCGCAAGAACGATCATAACTTGCTTCACGTGGAGTCCTATGATGCCCCTATTATGGAGGACCGATGAAATCGTTCGATAGGGGCGTGCTCACGTTGGCGGCGCCGGTGTTCGCCGGCCATCTGCTCTCTTTCCCGTTCGGGGCCGTGGATATGGTGTTCGTCTCGCTGTTGAACCGGGAATCCACGGCGCTTGTGACAGGCGTCGGCTTGACCATGCCGCTCAACCTGCTCGCCCTGGCGGCGGGGACGGGACTGCTATCCGGGACCGCCTCCCTTGTCGGCCGCGCGCTCGGCGCCAAGGACGACCGGAAGGTCGCGCAGGCGGGACGCGCGGCCCTGTCCCTGGGAGTCCTCAGCGCCCTTGCCCTCGGCGCGGGCTTCCTGATCGGCGCCGGCCCGCTGTTCGGTTTCTTCGCGGGGCCGACGGTCAGCCCCGAGGCGCGGGAGGCCGCCAGGGCATACCTGCTGGCCGTCACCCCCGGCTACGCGGTCCTGCCCTTCGAACTCTCGGTCATGGGCCTCCTCATGGGGAGGGAAAAACCGCGGCGTACGGCTCCGCCATGGCCTTGGGAACGGTGGCCAATCTCATCCTGGATCCCCTGTTCATGTTCGTATTCGGCTGGGGCGTGACGGGCGCGGCGATCGCCACTTCCCTGGCCTCAGTCCTCAGCACGGCCTACGTCGTCTTCACCGCCGCGAAAGAAACGGAACGTTTCGGATGGTCCAGGCGGCCGAAAAACGACGGCGGGGCGCCGAGAAAGAGGGCCCGGACCCCTTTCGAGATCGTCCGGGTCGGCCTGCCCCAGGCCCTGTCCCTGCTCGTCGTGTCCCTTTCCTTCATGTTCCTCAACCGCGTCCTCGGCGGTTTCGGGGAAACGCGGCTCAATGCATGGATCGTGGTGGGCAGGATCGAGGAATGCGTGCTCATGATCGGATATGCGGTCGGGAGCGCCTGCATGTTCATGGCGTCCTCCGCCTGGGGCGCGGGAAACCGGAAAGCGCTGGACGAGTCGATCGACCGCTGCCTGAAAACGGCATTGTCCGTCTGCGTCGTCGTGTCCCTGGTCGCCGCCTCGGGGCTGCGGGGCATGGGCAAGGCGTTCCCCGCCCTGGCCATCATCCTGGTACGGCTCGGGCTCTTCCTCCTTCTGCCGGTCGCCGCGTTGTCCGCCGCGGGGCTCCTGTCGATCCCGCTCTTTTTCTTCGTCTTCGCGGCCTCTTCGGTGGGCGGCGGCATCGTGGCGGTACTGTCCCTGAAAAGGAACGCCCGGACCCTTCCGGAAGCGGTGTCGCCGGTGCTATCATAGATGCCCGCATGATCGACAACCGGACGCGCATGACGCAAGCCATCGCTTTCATGGGAGCGCACCTCTTCGAGGCCCTCAGCCTGCACCGCATCGCCGAGGAGTCCGGGTTGTCCCCCTACCACTTTCACCGGACCTTCCAGGCCTTGGCCGGAGAGACGGTCGCCGAGTACGTGAAGAAGCGCCGTCTGGACGCGGCGGCGGGATTCCTGGCGGATACGGACCGGCGCATCATCGACATCGCCATGGACTGCGGTTTCGCCTCGCAGGAAGCCTTTGCCCGCGCGTTTGCCAGGGCATTCGGGTGGCCGCCGGGACTCTTCCGCAGGCTCAAGCCTCCGCGCAGGCGCTATCGCCGCATCGACGTCCTCGGGGGCGTTGCCGGCGGCTTCCCGCCCGCCCCGCCCCGTTTCGAGACACTCGGGGACCGGCGCGTCTTCGGCCTGGGCAGGATGATCGTGCTGGAGGGGTATGCGGGGACCCGTGCCATCCTGCGCCTGTGGAAGGACTTCCGCGACCGCTGGACCGGCGACCTCGCGCCGGCGGAGGAACTCTACGGCCTGGGCGTGTACGACCGGGAGGAGTTCCTCCCCGACGGGGCCAGCTTCGAGTACTTCGCCTGCGCGCCCCTGGCCGCGAAAGCCGCGCTGCCCGCGGGATATCGGGAACGGCTCATCCCCGGCGGGCTCTACGCCGTCTTCGAGTACGACGGGCCCGCCCGGAGGACGCGCGACGCATTCAACCACATCTTTGGCGTCTGGTTCCCCTCGGCCCCCTACCGCCTGCGCACGGGGGAGAACGGCTCGATAGGTTTCGAGCGCTACCGCGCCCAATCCATGAAGGGTACCATGAACCGGGTTGTCAGCATCTGCGTCCCTGTCGTGCCCGACTGAGCCGGTCTCCTCCGTCGGCGTGCGGTCCTCAAGCCCGTTCGAGGAGCCCCTCGTAGATGGAGTCGATCTGGAAGATCGTGACGCCGAGGCCGCGAAGCCGAAGCATGTCGGCCCGGGCCGCCTTCCGGTGACCGATGAGCCGCGGGAGATAGTGGTACCGGTTGATCGAGGCGACCACCGGGACTCCGGCGCGCCCCGCCAGTCCGATCGCGTCCCCGTCGAGATCCCGGCCATGGGCGAAGAGGAAGCACAGGCGGGAAACGTCGGCTCCCGACTGGACGGCGTTCCTGAGGGCCTCGGCGTTCATGCCGGTGCGGGCCTTTCCCTTGAAGTGGGCCTTCGCCTCCCCCGATCCGATGAAGCAGGCCTCTTCCAGAAGTCCGTTCTCCCGGAGCGCGCGTTCCGCGGCTTCATAGAAGGAGACGGGATGGCCCGATCCCTTCGTGTCGATCATAACCCGGATGCGGCCCCTGCAAAGCGACGCGTACTCATGGAACTCGAGGGGACGGGACCGGTCCTCCCTGGCGGACAGCTTCCGTATTCCGTCCCAAGGCATCCGGCCGGGGTCCCGCCATTCGCCGAAGGACCGCAGGAAGGATCCGTGATGGACCACCAGGTGCCCGTCTTCGCTTTCATCGAGGTCCGTCTCCACCATCCAATAGCCGCGGCGGATCGCCTCCTCCAGCGCGGATGCGGAGTTTTCGGGACGGCACGCGTCGACGACGCCTCCGCGGTGCGCGATCAAGCGGACGGGGGCCACGGTGGATTCGGCGCCTTCAGTCGTCAATGAAATGCCCCCTTCTCTCCGCGTCCATGCGTTCCCTCCGATCCCGGAGCATGGAAATCCTGTACGGGGAAAGCGGTTCCCGCTCCGCCGACTAAGGCTTCGTATCGGCGGGAATCTCCTGATGGAACCGGATCAGGCTTCCTTCCCTTTCGGCCATCATATGGAAAATACTTTGTGCATGCAACCCGTCGGGGACGGCGACGCTGATTTTTCCGCCCATCCATGGTACCATGCCGTCCAGAGGACGCCGTGAAGAATCAACGACTCGTATTCCGTCTCATCGTCGCGCTCGACTGCCTGTTTTCCATCCTGGGATTCACCGTGTTCTGCTGTCTGCTGAAGGAGCCGACCGCATCGATTTCCCGCATCCTGGTCATGAACGGCGGCCTCGGGCTCCTTTTCATCGCCGCCAATGTCTGGATCGTCGGGCGCATCGCGAGATGGCAAACCTTCGACTTCTCCGGCCGGCAGGACGATCCCGGGAAGTACAGGGCCGCCATCAGGGCATTGGGCCAGGTCCCCCTGAAATCGCTGTGCGTGAACATCGTCCTCCTGGTCGTCCATCTCGTCCTGTTCCTCCTGTGGGGACGGTGGGGCGGCATCCGGCAGGACCTGCTTTTCCCCATGTTCGGGATCTTCCTCTCCCTCGGGCTGCTCGACGGGACGATGCTCTTCGTCCTGTCGGACCAGATCGGGTCGAGGATCCTGTTCCAGCAGAAACTGGCCCGGTATCCGGCCGACCTGAGGGAGAAGCGCCAGCAGGCGAAATGCCTCGTCACGCCCAGCATGATGGTCGTCATCACCATGTTCTTCGCCGTCTCCCTCACGTTCCTCAGCCTCAGCCTCAACGGCAACGGCGGCTCCGGTCCCGCGGTCGGCGGGGATGCCTGGCTCCCGATCGTCCTGGGAGGCGCCGCCTTCTTCCTGTTGACGGAGTTCCAGATCGCCATCTGGGCCAGGAGCAACGGGAGGATCTATGGGCAGATCATCGCTCAGATGGAACAGCTCACCGCCGCGGAAAAGGACCTCACCGGGCGGATCTCGATCTGTTCGGTGGACGAGCTGGCCACGATCGCCGGCCGCGTGAACGCCTTCTGCGACACCCTCGCGCAGGACATGGCGGACATCAAGAAGGCGCAATCCCGCCTGAGCGGATACGGAACGCAGCTCGGGCGGAATGCCGCGGAATCGGACGCGGCGGTCCGGCGGATCTCGATCAACATCGAGCGGGTGAAGGAACAGACGCAGCGCCAATCCGCCAGCGTGGCGCAGTCGTCGAGCGCCATGCAGCAGATCACCAGGAACATCGAATCCCTGGACCGGCTGATCGGGGCCCAGGCGGCCAGCGTCACCCAGTCCTCCGCCTCGATCGAGCAGATGGTGGGCAACATCGGTTCGATCAACGCTTCGATCGAGAAGATGACAGGCCAGTTCATGGACCTCTCCGCCGCGGCCCGGGAGGGGAACCGGAACCAGCAGATCACCGGGGAGCGCATCAGCAAGATCTCGGAACGTTCCGAAGCCCTGCAGGAGGCGAACACCGTCATCTCCAGGATCGCCTCCCAGACCAACCTCCTCGCCATGAACGCCGCGATCGAGGCCGCGCACGCGGGGGAAGCCGGCAAGGGATTCTCCGTCGTGGCCGACGAGATCCGCCAGCTGGCGGAAACCTCCGGCGTGGAATCGAAGAACATCAAGAATCACCTGTCCCAGGTCCGCTCGGCGATCGGCGAGGTCGTCGCCGCCTCCAATGCGTCGGGCGCGTCCTTCCATCGCGTCGCCGAAAGGATCGGTTCCACCGAGGAGCTGGTCCGCATGATCCGGCAGGCGATCGGGGAGCAGCAGGTGGGGGCCGGGCAGATCATGGAAGCCCTGAAGAAGATGAACGAGATCACCTCCCAGGTGCAGACCGGCTCCCGGGAGATGAGCGCGGGCAACTCCGTGATCCTGGACGAGATGAACCGCCTGCGGGCATCCTCGGCGGGCATCCAGGAAAAGATGGACGAGATGGTGGCGGGTTCCGCAGAGATCTCCCGCGGTACCCAGAAGGTTTCCCAGATCGCGGAGGAGACGCGCACGACCATAGCGACGCTGGACAGGATCGTGGAAGTGTTCAAGACGGAAGGCTGACGGAGCGGGGGATGGGCGACGCCACGATTCTCTATGCGACGGGTACCGGCAACTCCTGGCATGCGGCGGAGGCGATCCACAGGCGGCTGGCCGCCGCGGGATGGTCCGTGACGATGCGGGAGCTCCGCGTGGGCATGGAGCCCCTGCGGGGCGGGTTCCGCGGGGATCTCCTGGTCCTGTCCTTTCCCACCCTCGGATTCGCCATGCCCGCAGGCCTCCGGGGGCTGCTGCGGGGGCTGCGCGCCCCGCGCCGCGGCCCACGCGTCCCGGCCGCGGTCTTCGCCACCTGGGGCGGGGACCCCGGTGCCGCGTTGTTCCAGGCCCGCGGGTTTCTTCGGCGCAGGGGATTTCGGGTCATCGCGGCCTCCGGAGCGGCGTACCCCATCAACTGGACGCAGTTCCTCGACGCGCCGCAGGAGCCCGGAGCGCGCGAAATGACCCGCGAGGGGGATGCCGCCGCCGGACGCTTCGCCGACGGGCTCCCGGCGGCCCTGCCGGGGGCGCGGCTGCCCGTCTCCGCCGCCCTCTGGATGCCCGTCGCGCGGCTTTTCATGGCCGTCGGCGCGCCGGCCCTGGGCGCCATCTACGCGGCGGACGGGCGCTGCACGGCCTGCGGCATCTGCGCGCGGGACTGCCCCGCGGCCGCCATCCGCATGGCGGGCAAGGGGAAGGGCCGGAGGCCCCGGTGGAACCTCCGCTGCTGGGGGTGCAACCGCTGCATCAACCTCTGTCCCGAGGCGGCCATCCAGACCTCGCCGCTCAGGACGGTCGTGCAGCTGACGGTCAACTGCGCCCTCATCGCGGCGTCCGCGGTCGTGTGCAACCGCCTGGCCGGGTGGGCGGCGCTGCCGCCGGCCGTCACGGTCCCCGGGTGGATCGTGCTGTTCACGCTGCTCGTGGCGGTCCTCTCCCGGCTGCAGTTCCTCGCATTGGAGCCGCTCCTATTCCTTCTGGAAAGCGCGCCCGGCCTGCGCCGTCTCGCCGGACGGTCATGGACCGCCGGGTTCCGGCGTTACCGCTGCGAAGGCTTCCGGCCCGGCGCCCGGACCGTGGAGCCTGCGGCCACCGCGCCGCGTCCCGGGTTCAGCGGTGCGACGGATCCTCGATGACGCGCGCGATGCACCGCGGGTCGGTGACGAGGTCCTCGTGGTTCACGGGAAACCGGGCGGGGCGCGCATCGAACAGGCCTATGGTAAGGGCGCTTTCCAGGGCGAAGATTCCGTCCCTTCTCGACGGCGAAGCCCGCCCGTCGACGGCCTTTATGAGGATGTCCCCCATCCGGTAGGTCTCGCGGATCCCGGCAAGCGAAATGTATGCGGGCATGAACCCTCTCCGCCGCGGACGGGCGCACGGCGCTCCCAGAGCCGGCGTGTTCGGAGCGTATAAGTAAAATGAAGATTGACGTAGTGCATGGAATGTACGAAAATGCGTCAAAGGGATATATGTAAATGAGTATTCGATCGAAAAAGCAATACGCCGATGAGTAATGCCGAGAGACTGTTCTATATAGACGCGGGCATCAGGGAGCGTGGCGCCATCACCGTCGAGGAGGTTGTGCGGCGGTTCGACGTTTCCACAAGGCAGGTCAAAAGGGATTTCGAGTACCTTCGCGACAGGCTGGGCGCGCCGTTGGAGTGGGATGCCGCCCAAAGACGCCACGTATATGCCAGGCCATGGGACCGGCTGGGACATTACTCCGAGAAAACGCTTTTATTCTACGTCTTCGCGAGGGCTGCCGCGGGGACCCTGGCCTATGTGCCAGTGGCCGAATCGGACGCCCTGGAGAACCTGCGCAACCTCGTGCCGAAGGATCTGCGCTCCCTGGAGCATTCCATACGTTACGAGCTGCCCGGTTTCGAGCCCGTGGACGGAGAACGCATCTCCGTGCTCATCGATGCCATCCGCATGGGCCGTGCCGTGAAGGCTTCCTACCGCGACATCGAAGGCAAAAACAGCCGGCGCATCCTGGTTCCCCGGCGGATCCTCAACTACGTAGGCACCTGGTACTGCCTGGCCTTCGATCCGGCCATCCGGGAATTACGCCTCTTTCGGTTCTCCAGGTTCCAATCCATATCGCCAAACACCGATTCCGCGGAACAGGGCCCGTCGGAGGCGGAAGTCGACCGGTACCTGGACGCCTCCTTCGGCATGTACAAGGGTAAGGCGGACAAGAAGGCCAGGATCCGCTTTACGGGGAAGGCCAGGGAGATCGTCCGGCGGGAGCTCTGGCATCCGGGACAGTCGTGCCGGGAAGGACGGGATCCGGAGCGGGGCCCCTGGTTGGAGATGGAGTTGCCCGTGAGCCGCTGGGAGGAGATTCTGGGCCGCATCCTACGGTTCGGCGCGGAAGCGGAAGCCATCGCGCCGCGGGAGTTCCGCATGCGGTGGCTTGAGGTCATTGATTCCATGGCGGACCTGGCCGAAAAAGCGCGTCGCACTAAACGGAAGACGGGGACACGGGGCGTCATCGTCGACGTGTAGGATGTTGCGTAGAAAGTGCCATTCGGAAAGTTCCGCCCCGAATCGTGAAGAAGGAGGCATGAGATGAAGCTGGAGGAGTTGAGGGATGCGGTAGGGAGTGCGGCGGCCTTGCGGTTCAGGGTCAGGCTGCAGCCGGCCGGCGGGCCGGGCGACAAGGTGTTTCCTCCGACGTATAAGGACGGGGTATATGCGGAGGAGAAGAGGCTGGTCGACGGCGTAAGCGTTCCCTGCGTACATCTGGACAGCGTGCAGAGCCAGGCGAACCGCATGGAATTGGCCCTCCTGGAGGCCGTCAAGGCCGGGGAAATCACACTGCCCCTGGTGCAGGTGGATTTCTCCGCGAAAGATCCCGATTTGAAGGATGTCGGGATCATCACAAGCCTGGAAGCGCCCCATCGGCTGGCTGACGCCATCCTTCGCGACAGCGTCAAGGATGGCGTGAAATTCCGCGATCTTCCGGAAGGGAAGCTGCTGGATGAATCCTCGCTCCAGAACGCGGCCGGGTTGTTCGAAATCTGCCCCACGGCCCTCCTGTTCGGGATCTGGGATTCCACGGGTCCGAAGGGCGGGTTGGGCGTAAAATTCCAACGTGCCATCGTAAGCGAGCTTGTCGCCGTCAATGTGGAGAAAGGGGTCAAGTCTTCAAGCCGCATCGATCCGCTTGGAATCATGGTGGAAGCTGGAACGATCTATGACGATCCAGAGAGCGGCAACTGGACTCTTGAGGCGAAGGACAGCCGGGGAAGAGCGCTGAAGGTTCATGGGAAGAAAGGAAAGCCCTCGGAGCTCAATCATGGAAACATCGTTCCTTCCCTGTCAGACGCCAACGGTGGCGTCACGTTCTCCTACGCTCTTCAGACCGTCGTCATCTCCCTGCCGGCATTGCGCCGCCTTCGTTTCCCCCTCAATGTAGATAAAGGGCCGAAGGTCGATCTCTCCGCCTGGACCGCGTTGGCCGCTCTTGGATTGTGCGGCGCAACCCTGTCAATGGAAAAGGGACTCGATCTGCGTTCCCGTTGCCTCCTTGTCGCAGAAAGTCCTGGAACCTGGGAAATCGTGAATCCGGACGGGAAGGTGGGAAGCTTCACCATGACGGCGAAGGAAGCCTGCGCACTGTTGGAGGATGCGGTCCGGGACGCGGCGGGCAATGGCCTTGCATGGAGGAAGGAACCCTTCACGCTCCTGCCAAGCGACGGGCTTGCACAACTTGTGCGAAACAGCCGGAACCTGGCAATGAGAGCGAATACGGGAGAGTAAACGATGTTTGCCATCGCCTGGAGATACCTTACCGGGCGCTGCGTCGCATCCGATTTCGCTTCAAGGAACATGGCCGAATGGCCGCCCCATCCGGACAGGGTTTTCCAGGCCATGGTGGCCGCTTGGGGTGAACGGGGGGAGGATGCGGAGGAGCGCAGCGCCTTGGAGTGGCTTGAAAGCCTGGAACCTCCGGCACTTATAGTGCCGGAACCACAGTGCATCCCGGATCCGGTGACCGCCTATGTGCCGGTGAATGATGTCGAAGCTTCAAGGCGGGAATCGCAATCGGGAGAATACGGGAAGACTCTTGGTCAGATCCTGCCTGCCATGCGCCCTAAACAGGAAAGGTCCTTTCCCTCCGTGATCGTCGGTGATTCGATCTGCGCCCTCGTCTGGGAGAACGACATGCCCAAAACCCGCAAACCGACATTGGAGCGCCTTTGCGCCGCGGTCGGACGCATCGGGCATTCGTCATCACTCGTCCATTGCTGGATTGCCGATCAGGCGCCGCCGCCTACGCATCGGCCCTCGCGCAACGGCGGGCGTAAGGACATGACGCTGCGCGTGATGGAACGTGGCAGGTTTTCCCAGCTTATCACGCATCATCGGGCCTGCATGGAAGCCGGAAGGTATTCCGGTCCCCCCCTGGCAAGGCAGTTGCCGTACGTTTCCATACGCCAGGAGACAGGTGTCTTTCACGGATCCTTTGCTGCTCCATTGCTCGTATTCATGCAGCAGAAGGGGAAGATCTTCACCGTGCACCAGGCGCTGGAACTGGCCCTGGCATTTCGCGCCCTGTTGATCCCGAAAGCGGAATCCATCGGTGAAGGGGCAAGGGAGCTGGTTTCCGGTCACGCGGCGAATGGAAGCCCATTGCATCGGAACCATGTCGCATTTCTTCCGATGGCGGATGTAGGCCATGAATATGCGGATGGGCACCTGTTGGGTATGGCCATTGCGTACCCGAGGGATCTGCGTCCCGATGAAGAGGATGGGATCATGAAAGCCGTTGCCCTCTCAATGGACGATAAAGGGGAGCTGCAACTGAATCTCGGCAGGATGGGAGAGATGAGGCTTCGCCTGGAAGACGGGTCCGTGACGCCTCAAGCGCTGCGCTCATCCACATGGTGCCGTGAGTCGGCCGCATGGGCCACCGTGACGCCGGTCGTCCTGGATCGGATGTCGAAAGCCGGCTCAAAGGACCGGGATGCCTGGGCCGTGGAACAGGTGGGCGCCACGTGCGTCCGGCAGGGATTGCCGCTGCCGATCCGTATCGAGGTTTCCCCGGTACCATATATTGAAGGAAGCCTTCCCTGCTACCGCAAGTCATTGAAGGGAACCGAACGGTCCGCGGCAACGGATGCTGCAGTTTTCTTTCCGCCGCTGATCAGGCACAATGGGCAATCGAACTGGATGCTCCATGCAAGACTCGTCTTTCCCGCACCGGTTTTCGGACCATTGGTCCTTGGGGCCGGCAGGTATCGCGGATATGGACTGCTCAAACCAATCTTCATGAGTCCGAGGATGGAGGGCCCATGCTGACCGCTCAGCGTTTTTATGAATACTTCCATGCCGTCCACGACTGCACGCCTTTCCCCTGGCAGCAGCGGCTGCTGGAGCAAGTGGTTGATGCAAAAGGCCACTGGCCCCCTTCCTTGAGCCTGCCTACGGGAACCGGAAAGACGGCGATACTCGATATCGCGGTTTTCGCCTTGGCATGCGGCGTTTCCTCGCCTCGTAGAACCGTATTAGTCGTAGACCGCCGCGTGGTCGTCGACGATGCGTATCGTCGTGCCGAGAAGATCCGGGATGCAATCCATGGTGGAGGGGCTGGGAAGCGGAGCGATATCCTGCATATGGTACGGGAAGCCCTTCTCTCTCTGGGAGGCGAACAGCCCATTGACGTTGCCCTTCTACGTGGAGGAATGCACCGGGAAGACGCCTGGGTCAGGAATCCGGCGCAACCATTACTGATGTGTTCCACCGTGGACCAGGTTGGAAGCCGGATCCTCCATCAGGGATACGGCGTTTCGCCCAACATGCGTTCCGTCCATGCGGGATTATTGGCAAACGACTGCCTGATTGCCCTCGATGAGGCGCATTGCAGCGAACCTTTCCGGCAGACCCTGGAATGGATTGCGAAGTACAGAGTGCTTGGGCATTCGCCGATCCGGACGCCTTTCGCCTTCATTACCATGACCGCCACGCCCAGGGGCGGAGGCGAAGTATTCCGTCTGAACGGAGAGGACGACAGAGACCAGTTTCTGCGCAAAAGACTCAATGCGAGGAAGCATCTGGTCCTTTCCAGGGCTTCCAAGGCAAACGAGGGAGGTGTCGCGGTAAAATGCATCGAACACGCCCGCGAATGCGCCAAGGAAAAGGGGAAGACCGTCCTTATTGTGGTAAACCGCGTCGCCACGGCAAGGATGATAGCGGAAGAGCTGGCCGCAACGGTTCCCGAAACGGTCCTTCTCACGGGACGTTCACGGCCCCTGGAAAGAGACGTGCTCCTCGAGGCCGTCAAGGGACGACTGTATGCGGGAAGGGATCGGAAGCGGAATGCCGACCAGCCTTCCCTTTTCGTCGTGGCAACCCAATGCATAGAGGTCGGCGCGGACCTGGATGCCGATGCGCTGATCAGCGAAGCCTGTCCCCTGGATTCGCTCCGCCAGCGCCTTGGCAGATTGGATCGCCTTGGGGAGTTGGGTGATTCGGAAGCGGTTCTTGTCGCTCCCAGGGAGATTGCGGAATCCACGGAGGCCTCGCCATATGACGATCCCATTTATGGATATGCGACGGCCAAAACGTGGCAGTGGCTTGCGAAGAAGGACTCGGAGGGCAAGATGGATGCGGGAACAAGGGGACTCGACCGGTTGCTTGAAGACCTTCCGACGCCAGACCTGACCGCCATGCAGACTCCGTCGGCCGACGCGCCGGTGGTTTTCCCGGCCTATTGCGACCTGTGGGTTCAGACAAACCCGGAGCCTTCCATCCTGCCTGAGCCCGCTCTTTTTCTCCATGGGGTTCAGTGCGGAATTCCTGAAGTACAGATCGTATGGCGGGCCGACTTTCCCTCCGGCAAACCCGAGACATGGAATGAAATAGCATCCGCATGTCCCCCCGTGATGGGGGAAGCGCTCCGTATACCGATCCATCAGGCGCGCGCATGGCTTGCGGAAACGGAAAAGGGACAGGAGTCGGGCTCCGATCTGGAAGGCGAGATTGACAGGGACCCTGAAGAGCGGGGTGAAGGCAAGGGAGTCAGAACGCCCTTTCTGCTTTGGAAAGGGGACCGTACGACGGCTCCCGAGGCCGATGTGCGGAATATCCATCCGGGCGATACTGTCATGTTGCCCGCATCCACCGGTGGATGCGATTCCTGGGGATGGGCACCGGGAAGAAGGGATGCCGTCTCGGATCTATGGGAAATGGCCCGATGGAAAAGCGGGAAAACCGGAATCCTCCGCATCCATCCCGATTGCATGGCCGGATGGCCCGCGCCCCTATGCAGTCTACCGATGGAACAATCAGACGAGGAACCCCCGGGCATTGAGGGAAAAATCAGGGAAGCACTGGCAGCCGTTGAGCAGACCGCGCTTCCCGACGGAATGCGGAAGGATGTCCTGGAGTGTCTTTCCTCGAAGGCCGGATTCCGCGTTGAACCGCACCCCAGCGGGCGCGGTTGGATCGTCACGTGCAGGCAGGAATCCGCAATGATCATCGGCGGCATCAGTACCGAGGACGACGCCGCCAGCAGGTCTTCCGTGCAGGTGCCGCTGAACAAACACCTGGGGGACGTGGAATCCCGGGTACAGTCCTTCGGAGAATCCCTTGATCTCCCATCCGAGTTGCGCATGGACCTGGCCCTGGCCGCGTCGCTGCACGACCTGGGCAAGGCCGATCCGCGTTTCCAATCCCTGTTGTGGGGAGGAGACAGGATTGCCGCATTGCGGTCGGAAACGCTGGCCAAGTCCTCCCGCATGGCGACGTCCAGGATTCCCCTGCGGACGGCGATGGAAAAATCCGGGTATCCGCGGGGCGGCCGCCATGAGCTTCTTTCCCTGCGGCTGGCAGAAGGCGGAGAATCAGCGCTGTCCGAGGCACACGACCGGGACCTGGTTCTGCATCTGATCGGCAGCCATCACGGACGCTGTAGGCCATTTGCGCCGGTTGTTCATGATACTGCACCTCGGGTTGTCACCGCAGCCTGGCGGAATTCCATATTGAAGGCGTCGTCGGACGGGGTTCTCGACGGAATGCCTATTGCGCACATCGGCAGCGGCGTGGCGGAGCGTTTCTGGACGCTTATTCGCCGCTACGGATGGTGGGGATTATCCTATCTGGAAGCCTGTTTCCGGCTGGCGGACCACCGTGCAAGCGAGCTGGAGGGAACGGAGGGAGGCGCATGAGTAGAACCGAGTGCCCAGGGTTGGATGGCGCGAACCCCCTTCACTTCCTTGCCTCCCTGGGAATCCTGCGTCTGCTTCCCGCGAGTTCGCGGATGGGATGGGCTTTCTCGGGCGTATGGTCGCCATGGTATGAAGCCGAATGCGGCGGCGAAGGCTTCTTTAAAAATCTTTCTCGGGGGATTCGTCGCGGGATCGAGGATCATCCATTCATCTCCCTGATTACTCGAAGGGATGGATCGGTCGACAGGAACCAAACGGATCAAGATGATCTTACCTTGGTTCAAGATGCATATGGGTTTCTGCCAAAGTCGGAGATCCCCAAGATGAAGTCCCCGGTCTTCCGAGAGGCGGGTATACGGGCGCTAGAGAGAATGGAAACCATCCATGAGCCTTCGCATCCGGCATGGATTCTCGCCGGCCTCAATGCCGAATCGGTACCTGACAAGAATGGATTGTTGGAGCCTACTGCTTTCAGTTTTTCAAATGGCGGCGGCCAGCAATTCCTTCTCAAGGATTTTCTGAGCCTCGTTTCCCTGACGACGCCCGAAGCCGTCAGGTGCAGTTTATTGGGGGAACCAGGCCGTTTTCTCTGGTGTACGTCGCTGAACTGGGACCCCATGGCGTTGCGGTCCTATGCGCATCAATGGACAGAGCCGGAGTCCATGCCGAAGGAAACCGACGTGGCCGCGAATGCGCTGGCTTTCCTTGGACTTGGATGTCTGCCGGTTGTGCCGGGACCTCATGGGAATCTGACCGTAGGGTTTAGGGCGGAGGGAAGAACGTTCCGGTGGCCGCTATGGGGTAAGGGCCTTTTCTTGGAAACTGTGGGAAGCCTGCTGTCGCAAGACCTTTCCGTGCAGGAAGAAGCTGCGGACCGTGGGGTGTCCGCGGTTTTCGAGGCGAAGCGGTTTTCTTCCAATAAACGGCTGTATTTTTCCCCCTCAAGGAGTCTATGAACATGGATTGTCAATATACCCCCAAATGGGGTACATTGTGCCCTGGAAGGTGACGGCTTCACGCGGGACCCTCAAATCCCTGGAACGGATGCCGCATCGAGCCAGGGATTCGTTCTGGCGGCTGTTCGCCGTCCTTCGGGACAGCGGACCGACGGGACCGTGTCATTGGAGGAATTATGGGAAGCTCAAGTCGCGCCATGAAGAATACCACTGTCACCTCACGCCGGACCATCATTGGGTCGCGTGCTGGCGGAGCGAAGGCGAAGCATTCGTCATTGAAATCTTCTACCTTGGCAGCCATCAGGACGCCCCCTATTGAAATCAGGCTTCGCGGCGACGTTCCTCGTGGAGTTATGGAGGACCTCCAGACGCGTTATAGCGCCTGGATCCTTGAAGTGCCGGAGGAACCGGAGTCCATCGACCTTTCCACGACGGAGGAATGGAAGCAGTTCTCTTCCAGACAGACGCCGGGAAAATGGATCGCGGGACTCAGATCCGCACAGGGATGGACGCAGAAGGAGCTTGGTCGAAGGCTTGGCGGAGTGTCCGCCGCCCGGGTGTCCGATTGGGAGCATGACCGCCGGGCGGTGAGCAAAGCCTATGCGAAAGCCCTGGCTGGCCTGTTGGGCGTATCCGCGGACCGCTTCCTCGGGTGATCCCATGGATTCCATTACAGCCATAAAAGCAGATGATCCGTTCGTCATTCCGTTGGACGCGGTGCACCAATACGCATATTGCCCGAGGCGCGCCTTCCTTATGCATCATGACGGGCGGTGGGCGGACAATGTCTATACCGAGGATGGACGGATGGTGCACCGCCGCGTGGATGAGGAAGATGAAACCCTTCCGGATCCTCCGAAAGATGGGGATGATCCACCCCGGATCAGCCGATCCGTGAGCCTTGGTTCCGAGACGCTGGGGATCAGCGCCAAGTTGGACCTCGTCGAATCCGGCGCCGAGGAAGCGGTCCCCGTGGAGACGAAACGTGGCGCGGTACCCGATACGCCCGAAAAATCCTGGGAACCGGAGCGGGTGCAACTCATGGCGCAAGGCCTGCTGCTCCGCGAGGCAGGATATCCATGTCGGCGGGGCGTCCTCTATTTCAGCGCGTCGCGGAAAAGGGTTGATGTCGATTTCGACGTAGGATTGGAATCGAAGACGCGGTCTTTCATCCGTGAAACCCTGGAGACGCTATCGAGGCATGAGACGCCTCCTCCTTTGGTGGATCATCCCAAGTGCAGGGGGTGTTCGATCGGCGGGATCTGCCTGCCCGATGAAACTCATGTCCTCCAAGCGCTTGGGCGTTCCACCGGTGATGAGCCGCTTTCTGAAGGGGAGGTGCGGCGGTTCTATCCCGCCAGGGACGATGCGCTGCCTTTTTATGTCCAGGAACAGGGCGCCTGCATCGGCAAGGATGGAGATGGCATCAAGGTGACGAAAGGGCATGGCCCGATAGGCTCCGCGCGGCTCCTGGACGTCAGCCAGCTCGTTCTTTGCGGCAACATATCCATCAGCGCCCAGGCGCTCCATCTCTGCGTCGAGGCAGGCATCCCGGTGGTTCATTTGTCGATGGGCAACTGGTTCTATGGAATCACGCAGGGATTCATCCTCCGGAACTCCTTTGACCGCGCCGCGCAGTTCGCCGCCGCATCAGATCCCAAGAGATGCCTTTCCCTCGCACGAGCCTTCGTTGCGGCCAAAGGGCAGAACCAAAGAACCTTGCTCCGACGGAACGCCATGGGCTGTTCCGAAGACGACCTTTTGGATATGGCGGACGCGATTGCATCCCTTCCCGAAGTGGATTCGCTCGATTCGCTTCTTGGTGTCGAAGGAAGCATCGCGGCGCGTTATTTTTCCCACATGGGGCTGATGATCAAGAAGCATGAAGGCATGGATTGCTTCGATTGGCATTCCCGCAACCGGAGACCTCCCCGGGATCCGGTCAATGCAATGCTTTCCTTCGGTTACGCACTGTTGGCCAAGGAATGCACCGTAGCGCTTGCAGCAGTCGGCCTGGACCCTTTCTGGGGATTTTACCATCAACCGCGGCACGGCCGTCCGGCCCTCGCGCTCGATCTGATGGAAGAGTTCCGTCCGTTGATCGTTGACAGTGCCATGCTGACCGCCGTGAATACCGGAATGGTCGGGCCGAAAGACTTCGATACGACCTCCTCGGGATGTCTCATGTCGTCATCCGGCCGCAAATCATTCATCAGGGCCTATGAAGGACGTTTGGAGCAGCTGGCGACGCATCCCGTTTTCGATTACCGCTGCTCTTGGCGAAGGATCATCGCCATGCAGGCACAATTATTGGCGAGGCATCTACGCGGCGAAATCGATTCCTATCAGGGGGTCGTGACCCGGTGAGCCGGAAACGCTTCCTGGTCGCCTATGATATCTGCGACGACAAACGCCTTCGTCGCGTCTTCAAGGCGATGAACGGCTTTGGAGACAACATCCAGTACAGCGTCTTTCTCTGCGAGCTGAACCCGAGGGAACGAGTCCAAATGGAGGCGAAGCTCAGGACGATCGTCCATAACACCGAGGACCAGATCATCGTGATGGATCTTGGAGCCGCGGACAGGGAGATGGATGATTTCATCGCGACAATTGGCAAGGATTTTCAATTGCCAACTCGTGTACTTGTCGTATGACGCACAGATGCGAGCGCCGTAGTGATCTTGGTTTTCCAGGAGCCTCTCGATCTCCATCCATGGAAAGGAAATATCCCTGCCATAATGGCAGATCATTTCATCTGGGTTGCCCCACCTTGCACATCCGGTCGAAATCCTCTATCTATATCCATTCTGCAGAAGCAGATCGTCTGGGGTAGATTTCCCCGATCTTCGGATCGGGGCCACATTGAAGCCCAGCAGCCCCGCCGGCCGCAGCCGCTCCTCAGCAGGGATTTCCCCGATCTTCGGATCGGGGCCACATTGAAGCTCCTACTGACGAACAACTTCGGGAGTCCTATCAACAAGATTTCCCCGATCTTCGGATCGGGGCCACATTGAAGCTTGCCCCAATTGTCATATCATTACCCCCTATTATTGATTTCCCCGATCTTCGGATCGGGGCCACATTGAAGCCGAATCACTGCATGCGGACCATGTTCCCGACGCCGGGATTTCCCCGATCTTCGGATCGGGGCCACATTGAAGCGACGCAAAGATAGTTTCTCCCGCTCCGGGATCGGTAATTTCCCCGATCTTCGGATCGGGGCCACATTGAAGCTGGGCCTCCGTGGGGGGCTCCGTGGGGGGCTCCGTGTGATTTCCCCGATCTTCGGATCGGGGCCACATTGAAGCCGCGATGCCCCGGATGGCCGACCATCTATGGCGAAATTTCCCCGATCTTCGGATCGGGGCCACATTGAAGCCCGAGCGGGGAACCCTTGAGCCAGTCGGTGATCTGATTTCCCCGATCTTCGGATCGGGGCCACATTGAAGCCACTCGTGGCATACCCGGCCTCCACCTCGATCCTCCCGATTTCCCCGATCTTCGGATCGGGGCCACATTGAAGCCTTCCACGTCCGTCTCGTTTACATAATGAATGTCAAATTTCCCCGATCTTCGGATCGGGGCCACATTGAAGCTTCAATGGCGCATCCCAAATTAGTTCCGCTGCTTGTATTTCCCCGATCTTCGGATCGGGGCCACATTGAAGCGAACAAAAAACGCGGAACGCCATCCAATTTACTTTGAATTTCCCCGATCTTCGGATCGGGGCCACATTGAAGCTTGCCACATCTGGGCGATGGGCGCGTGGGCAAGGAGATTTCCCCGATCTTCGGATCGGGGCCACATTGAAGCAAAAGCAGCATCATGAAAATCCGCGCCACTATTCCCATTTCCCCGATCTTCGGATCGGGGCCACATTGAAGCATGGAGACATCGATTGTCTCCCGATACACGGAGGCTGATTTCCCCGATCTTCGGATCGGGGCCACATTGAAGCATCCCGGCCCTCATCGGCTCGCCCCTGACCGACTAATTTCCCCGATCTTCGGATCGGGGCCACATTGAAGCCGGATATTATGCCGGATGATGTTATCCCAGACGTGGAAATTTCCCCGATCTTCGGATCGGGGCCACATTGAAGCATTACCTATAACCTCCGAGGTTGTCCAGTTATTAAATGATTTCCCCGATCTTCGGATCGGGGCCACATTGAAGCTATGGATCCTCGACGGCTTCCTATGGCGTGGCCGGAAATTTCCCCGATCTTCGGATCGGGGCCACATTGAAGCACCCAGGTTGTCTTCCATCCTGTTCCAGACCATGCGGATATTTCCCCGATCTTCGGATCGGGGCCACATTGAAGCAAGTCATGAGCATCGTCGCTTCCCGACCAGCTTTTTATTTCCCCGATCTTCGGATCGGGGCCACATTGAAGCTTCGCTGCCGATATGTCACAGGACAGACCCACAAGCGATTTCCCCGATCTTCGGATCGGGGCCACATTGAAGCCTGTTCATCTGGCCTCCTCCTTACTTCAGGCCGCGATTTCCCCGATCTTCGGATCGGGGCCACATTGAAGCATGGACAGCTACGACCGCCATAAAATGTCTGCACGCATGAATTTCCCCGATCTTCGGATCGGGGCCACATTGAAGCATGACATCAAGGCCGTGCTCATGAAGAAGATGGCCTATACGGCCTTGCGAACCGTGACGCATGGGAGGGTGGTGGACAGCTATCAGGAAGGGCGGTTTCAAAATCGGTAGCCGCCGGGCGGAATTTACGTCCGCTGCATTTCCTTCCAGGGGACCCCGGACGGGTGCTGCTATAAATATGCTCCTCAGCGGCTACTGCATTGAGCATAGCACCACGCCTCACGTTCATCGAGGGGAATGCGTCCTGTGATCATCGGAACGAAACGGTGGAAGGGCTTTGCCGGCTGTAAAGTGATCTTCCGACGGAGAAGAGCATCCAGGACCTGATGGACGAGTGGAAGCGCTGCGGCGAGGTGCCGCAGCGCGATCGTCTGTCGTCCCTGTTGCTCGGCGGGGCTGCCGCCTCGTAGAACGCGGCGTACCCGGTCGGATACGACATGGACATAGGACTCCCGTGCATTCGTGGGCAGGCTGTTTGTCCTGGCGAAGATCGACGGGTACCTCTATCGATGCCGGGCCGGGATGGTTGCTTTCGTCGACACCGGCCAATAGTTTAACGGGTGTAGATGGCCGATCCATGATTCCCGATCGAGATGTGATGCGCCCCGGCAGGCCGCGGCCATCTTTTCAAAACCCCCCGGATGATCTACAAGTTCAGGAAGCGCGACAGGGAGAGCCGCTACGGATGTTTGATGGTCCTGTCGGCGGGTACGCGGAAAGGACGGGAGGCTTCCAATGGAAGACAAGGCAAAGGGCTTGAGGATCGCTTACATCGGCGGGGGATCTCGGGGATGGGCATGGGCCCTCATGTCCGATTTCGCCATGGACGCGTCCATGGGCGGCGAGGTGCGGCTCTACGACATCGACGCGGAGGCCGCGCGGAAAAACGAGATCATAGGCAACAGGATATCCGCCCATCCGGAAGCGCGGGGAAAGTGGGTCTACCGGGCCGTCGACAGCCTGAAGGCGGCGCTGACCGGCGCGGATTTCGTGATCCTCTCGATCCTGCCGGGAACGTTCCGGGAGATGCAGTCCGACGTGCACGAGCCGGAGAAGTTCGGCATCTGGCAGTCCGTCGGCGACACGGCGGGACCCGGTGGGCTTGTCCGGGCCCTGCGGACCCTCCCGATGTACCGCGTCATCGCGGAGGCGATCGGCCAGTACGCCCCCAAGGCGTGGGTGGTCAACTACACCAACCCCATGGCGGCCTGCGTCCGGACGCTCTACGAGGTGTTCCCCGGCATCCAGGCCTTCGGATGCTGCCATGAGGTGTTCGGCACCCAGAAGCTGCTGGCGGACATGCTTTCCGACATGGAGGGGATCGAAGACGTCGGGCGGGCTGAGATCCACACCGACATCGTGGGGGTCAACCACTTCACGTGGATCGTCAAGGCCACCTACAAGGACATGGACCTGTTCCCCCTCTACGCGCGGTTCGTCGAGAAGCATTACGAGACGGGCTACGAGCACGGCAAGACGGGCAACTGGATGAACGACAGCTTCTCCTCGGCGCAGCGGGTGAAATTCGACCTTTTCCGGCGGTACGGCTACATCGCGGCCGCGGGAGACAGGCACCTGGCGGAGTTCTGCCCGCCCTGGTATCTGAAGGACCCCGCCACCGTGAAGGCCTGGAAGTTCGGCCTGACCACGGTTTCCTGGCGCATCAAGCAGCAGAAGGAGCGCATGGAGAAGAGCGGGCGCCTCGCCTCCGGCGCGGAGCCCGTCGAACTCAAGGCTTCCGGCGAGGAAGGCGTCGCGCTGATGAAGGCGCTTCTGGGCATGACGCCCGTCATGAGCAACGTGAACCTGCCCAACCGCGGACAGATCCCCAACCTGCCCCTGGGCACGGTGGTGGAGACCAATGCCTATTTCTCGCGCGGCCGCGTCGCCCCGCTTCTCGCGGGGAATGCACCCGACGGAATCCTTCCATTGATCATGCCGCACGCTCTGAACCAGGGCCTGATCGTGAAGGCGGGTCTTGAGAAGGACAGGGAACTGGCGTTCAAGGCGTTCCTGAACGAGCCCCTGGTCCGCATCGACCGGGACGAGGCGAGGGAACTTTTCGACACGATGCTGGAGAACACGAAGCAGTATCTGTAGGACGGCGCCGGGCTAATTCTCTGTTATTTTCCCGTCCCCGGGTGGCTGCGGCCCGTCGTCGGCTGTATACTCGCATCCGATGGCGGACCGCATTCTCATCATCGAGGACGACAGGGAACTCGGGGACCTGATCCGGCTCTACATGGCCAAACAGGGCGCGGACGCCGCCCTGTGCGAAAGCGCGGAGGATGGCATCGCGCTGTACCGCGGCCAGGGGGCCGACCTGATCGTCCTGGACCTCAACCTGCCCGGGATGGACGGCATCGAGTTCCTTCGGGTCCTCCGCCGGGAGAGCGCGGTCCCCGTGCTCATCGTCTCCGCCCGGGAATCCGACGAGGACATCGTCATGGGGCTGCGGGTCGGGGCGGACGAGTTCGTGACCAAGCCGTTCGTGCCCCGGGTGCTCGTGGCGCGCATCAATGCCATGCTCCGCAGGAGCCGCTCCCTCAGGCCCAAGGCCCTGGCCTTCGGTCCCTTCCTTCTGGACATCGAGGGCTACACCCTGACGCGGGACGGGAAGAGGATCGTGCTTTCCACCAAGGAGTTCGAAGTGCTCCGCCACCTGGCCTCCAATCCGGGCGTGGCCATGGCGCCGGACGAGATCTACAGGGGGGTCTGGGGGGACATCTTCGGCGATCTCACCGCGGTGGCCGTCTATATCGGGCGGATCCGCAGGAAGATCGAGGAGGACCCGGCGAATCCCGTGTACCTCCAGACCATCCATGGACGCGGCTACCGGTTCAATCCCGAGGTGCTGAAGGGATGAAGCCGATACGGCTGGGCACCAAGTTCGTGCTCCTCGTCGTCGGCACCCTCGTGGTGCCATTCGTCGCCTTCTCCGTCATCGGCCTGATCGCCTTCGCTTCCCCGGACCATCTCGGGCTGGTGGAGACCTACCGGACCCTTTCCGCTGTCCGTTCCCTCGAGAAAGGACGCGTGGAGCCCGGGGAGGTCCCCGGCCTGATCCTCCGGGCCTCTCCGGAGCTGGAATTCCTTGTCTTCGACGGGGAATACCGTCTCCTCGCCTCATCGTCCATGGAGCGGGGGGCCGGCAGGTCCGTGCTTTCCTTCAACAGGATCCTGGCGCGTTCCCCCGACGGCGATGCCTATTTCGTGTTCCTCGGCCTGCCCGGGGGAAACGGGCAGAGAGCGCCGTGGGCGCGGTTTGTTCCCGTCGTCGTCATCGGCTCCGTCCTCGCGTTCCTCATCCTGATGTCCCTGTTCATCATCCGCTCCATCAACAGCTCCATCGCGCACCTGGAGGAGGGCACGCGGCGCATCTGCCAGGGGGACCTGGAGTTCGAGCTCGACGCCGAAGGGACGGACCGGATCGCTTCCCTGACCCGGTCCTTCGACGAGATGCGCCGCCGCGTCCGGGAGGACTCGGCCACGAGGTCCCGGTTCATCATGTCCGTGTCCCATGACCTGAAGACGCCCCTGTCCAGCATCATGGGGTACGTGGAGGCCATCGCGGACGGCATGGCCTCGGATCCCGGGAAGCTGGCGGAGTACGTCGCCATCATCCGGGACAAGGCGGGGCTCCTGGAAAGCCGGATCAGCCAGCTGATCGACTACGTGAAGCTGGACACGGGGGAATGGAAGCGTACGAGGGAACGGACCCTCCTCGCGCCGTTCCTCCATGAGGCCGTCACGGTCTTCCGCTCCGAGGCGGAGGCGAGGGGATACGGCTTCCAATCCGTGGTGGAAATCCCCGGAGACCTTGCGGTGACCATGGACGGAGATCTGGTCTACCGCGCCCTGGAGAACCTGGCGAACAACGCCTTCCGCTACAGCGATCCCTCGTCCGTCATCCGCTTCGAGGCCGTGTGGCGGGAAGGCGTGACGGCCGTCCGGATCGTCAACAGGGGAAAGGCCGTCGCGGCCGAGGACCTCCCGTATCTCTTCGAGCCGTTCTACAGGGGCACGAAGGCCCGGCGCGACAATGGATTCGGGCTCGGACTCTCCGTCGTCCAATCCGTGGTCACGAGCCACGGCTGGACCATCGCCGTCGCCTCCCGCGACGGGGAGACCTCCTTCACGGTCTCCATCCCGGACGGGGGGACGTAGCGGGCCGCGCGCCCGGCCATGGACCGTGCGGCCGTGCTTTCCACCGCCCTCGGCAAGGTGCCGATGTCCGCGTCCCCGCCCACTTCTACAACCGCGTCTGCTTCTACCCTTCCGGCGTGTTCAAGGCGGGAACCATCGTCGACCCCCAGGACGTCGGGGGCGTGCGGTTCCAGAAGGAGCTCATCGGCTTCAGCGGATCCGGCCGCTTTTCCGGGATCGGGCGACACAAGGACTCTGGAGCCGGAAACGGTGGAATAGCGGCCCGGTCGCCGCCCCGCGGTCAACGGGAACAGGCGGAATAGGTCCGGTTTCGAACCATCCGGACCTCGACGCTCCGCGACGAAGGCGGACCATTCGGTGACAGTTCGGACCGTGACGGTTGTTTCATTCCTGTGGACCCGGCAAAGCGCCCGGGGTGTTGAAGGGGGGAGAGTACGACCATGGACAGGCATCGATGCTCGATTCCTGCGGCCATCACCCTGTTGCGGGCGGCGGCGGCTCCCTTGTTCTATCAGCTGTTCCTCCACCGTTCCTGCGCCGTCGCTTTCGCCGTGTTCCTGTTCGCCGCGATGACGGACATCCTGGACGGGATGGTCGCCAGGAGGCTGTCCGCCACGTCCGCGTTCGGCGCCTATCTGGACGTGATCGTCGACTTCCTGCTGATCGTGACCGCTTTTGCCGCCTTCGTCCAGAAACAATGGTACTGCGCCCTTATCGTGGTGCCCGTCGTCATCTCCTTTGCCATATTCCTGATCAGCTCGGGAGTCGGGCGTCCGCTGTACGACCCCGTCGGGAAGTACCTGGGATCCTTCTGCATGGGCATGATCCTGGTGACGCTGCTGGTCCCGGATGCCACGGTCCGGAAGGTGCTCACCTATACGCTGGCCGGGTTCTTCACGGTTTCCCTGTTGAGCCGCGGCCTTCACTTGCGAAGGAGGGCCGTGAACGGCCGATAGGCGGTCATGACGGATCGCCGGCCGGGATGCGGCTCCGGGCGGCAAAGTCCTCGGTGCGGTGGAAAATTTCCCCGGGGTTATTGCGGCGCATCGGTAGATCCATACGGGGTGAACCGGGGATTCTTTTGCCGGACGCCACGGAAATGGAATACGGAAGAAGCCCAAACAAGAATGCCGACGCTTCTTCCGGGAAAAGAACGGAGGCCGGTCATTAATAAGATTATGTACCTGTCAATTCGAGATGCAGGCATTCCATGACGGATCGTCTCCATTGCGTACCCTTCTGCGAATATGCTTTGTCCCGGGAAATCGATCAAATCTGAGACATTCTTCAATCGTGGGTGCTGTCCCCCGCGGTCGGCTTCGACGCCGTCGGCGGACAACAAAACAAAATGTTCTCGGGCGGTCCGTGGACTTTCCCCCCGCATCTCAGTATTTTCCCTCCTGAAAGGGAGATCCAGGTGACCATCATCGAGCTGAAGGACGTCCGCAAGAACTACCCGCTGGGGAAGACCGAGGTCGAGGCCGTGCGGGGAGTGAGTTTCGCCATCGAGAAGGGGGACTTCATCTCGATCGCAGGGCCTTCGGGGTCCGGCAAGTCGACCATCCTCAACCTCATCGGCTGCATCGACACCCCCACCTCCGGGATCGTGGAGATCGAGGGGAAGTCCACCGCGGGCCATTCCGACAAGGAACTGACGCGCCTGCGCCACGACACCATCGGCTTCATCTTCCAGAGCTTCAACCTCATCCCCGTGCTCGACGTGTTCGAGAATATCGAATTTCCGCTCCTCATGGGCGGGAACGGCATCCCCAAGGCCCAGCGCAGGGAGTGGGTCGACTCGCTGATCGCCGAGGTCGGCCTGGAGCAATGGCGCGACCACAAGCCCAATGAGCTTTCCGGCGGCCAGAGGCAGCGCGTGGCCATCGCCCGCGCGCTGGTGGCCAAGCCCAAGATCGTGCTCGCCGACGAGCCCACCGCCAACCTGGACTCCAAGACGGGGGAACAGATCATCGAGCTGATGAAGAAGATCAACAGGGAACTGGACACCACCTTCATCTTCTCCACCCATGACGCCAAGATCGTCTCCGTCGCGGACCACGTGATCCGCCTCGTGGACGGCACGGTGGTGGAGAACGTGCGGACGGCCGCCGCCGTCGGAGCGCGATAGATGGGGGTCCTCATCCGCATCGCGCTGCGCAATCTGCGGGAGCACGTCTCCAAGAGCGTGATCATCGGCTCCCTCATCGTCCTCGGCGTCGTGATCATCATCCTGGGCAACAGCCTCCTGGACGCGAGCGAGCGGGGCGTGCACAAGATGTTCATCGACAACTACACCGGGGACGTCTTCATCTCCGGCGTTCCCAAGACCCCAGGCGCCGAAGTGAGCGTGTTCGGCGTGACCGGCGGCGGGGACAACGAAACCACCCCCCTGCTTCCCGACTTCGACAAGGTGGGGTCCCGCCTCGCCGACGACCGGAGGGTGGAAGGCTTCGCCAGCCAGCTCACCGGCGTGGCCCTCGTGTCGAGGGAAGGCCAGGAGAAGCAGAGCTTCACCCTGCTGTTCGGCGTGGACCCCGCGAGCTATCCGGGCCTCTTCCCCGACACGTACCTGGTGGAGGGAAGATACCTGCTGAAGGGCGAGGAAGGCATCGTGGTATCCCGCGGATGGACGCGGAACGCCGAAAAGGAATGGAAGACGCCCGTGAAAGTGGGCGACATGCTCACCCTCAACGGTTTCGGGCAGGCGGGGATCAAGATCCGCGAGGTGACGATCGTCGGGATCGTGGACTTCAGCGCCGAGACCGAGGGCATGGAGATGATCTCGTGGGCCAACGCGGACACCGTCCGCATCCTCTCCGGGGTCGGCCTGTCGGCGGAGGACGTGGTGCTCACCAAGGAACAGACGGCCCTGCTTTCCGCGGACAGCGAGGAGGACATCTTCGGCGGAACCGAAGTCACCGTCGACGCGGCCTCCACGGGGGACGCGGTTCCCGCCGCGGCGGCGCCGGAGGAAAAGCGCGCGGCGGACGGGCCGGCCGCTTTCCCCTCGAGCGGTTCCTGGCATTTCCTCCTCGTGCGCCTCGCCGACTCCCGGCAGACGGACGCCTTCATCCAGCAGACCAACGCCTGGTTCGAATCCGAGGGGATCGCCGCCCATGCGGGCGGATGGAAGGTGGCGGCCGGGCCCTTCGCGCAGAGCATCGAGGTGGTGCGCGTCATCTTCTACGTCGCCATCCTCATCGTGTCCATCGTCTCTGTCATCATCATCATGAACACGCTGGTCATCTCGGTCATCGAGCGCACGGGGGAGATCGGTACGATGCGCGCCCTGGGCGCGCAGAAGCCCTTCGTGTGGCTGATGTTCCTTGTGGAGACCCTCTGCATCACCGTGGTCTTCGGCCTGGTGGGCATCGTCCTGGCCTCGACGGCCACCGGCGTGGTCAACCTCATCCGCATCCCCGCGTCGGGCTTCTTCACCCAGATCATCTTCGGAGGCAAGGTGCTGCACCTGACCGTCACTCCGATGTCCATCGTGAGCACCCTTCTCATGGTCGCCGGCGTGGGGCTCGTGTCGCACCTCTACCCCGTGCTCGTGGCCCTCAAGATCCCGCCCGTACGGGCCATGCAGAGCGAGTAGGAGAGCCGAATGCCCCTTGCATCGATCGCTATCAAGAACCTGCTTCGGGAGAAGAAGCGCAGCTTCCTCCTGGCGACGGCCATCGCCTTCGGGATCCTCATCGTCACGGTCATCGACGGATTCGCCGGCGCCTTCATGCAGAACGTGAGCGAGAACTTTGCCGACATCGCCGCCGGGCACATCTTCGTGTCGGGCGCCGAGCAGACGGAGTCCGGGAAGGACCTCCAGGTCATCCGCGACGACGCGATCCTGATGGACGTTCTGCGGAAGACCGGCATCCCCTCCCGGTACGTCTCCAAGCGCTCCACGGCCCAGGGCTCGCTGATCTTCGAGAGCAGGAAGAGCCAGACGAGGATCCAGGGGGTGGACTTCTCGAGCGAAACCTACCTCAGGGACAGGCTGGTCCTCGTGAAGGGGAGCTTCGAGGCGATGGGCGACAAACAGGGCCTGATCCTGAGCGAGCAGACCGCCCGCAAGCTCAACGTGGAGGTCGGGGACCGCCTGCTGTTCCAGCTTGCCACCCTCACGGGACAGCAGAACGTCGGGGAGTTCTCCCTGGCCGCCATCACGCCGGACAATGGCCTCATGTCCGGATTCTCCTGCTACGCCAACATGGCCTACCTGAACGAGCTTCTCGACCTGAAAAGCGGGGAGTACATGAGCTTCGGCGTCTACCTGCCGTCGCTCGCGGGCATGGACGGCTATGCCGACCGCTTCCGCGCGGAGCTTTCCACGCGCGCCCAGGTGAAGGAGAAGACGAAGAAGACCGGGATGGAATCGATGGGCGGAGGCCCGATGTCGATGTTCTTCGGCGGCAAGGCCAAGGAGACGTGGACGGGGGTGCGCTACAACGTGACCACGCTGAACGACATGCTTTCCGCGGTCCAGCAGATCGTCAATGTGCTGAACGGCGTGTCCCTCGGGGTGCTCCTGGTGCTGTTTCTCATCATCATGGTGGGCATCCTCAACACCTTCCGCATGACCATGTACGAGAGGATCCGGGAGATCGGGACCATGCGCGCCATCGGCATGCAGCGGCCCCAGGTGCGGAACCTCTTCCTCCTGGAGGCCCTGTTCCTGTCCCTCGCGGGGGCGGTGGTGGGGCTCGTGGCCGCGGCCCTGGTCATGGCCGTCCTGTCGCTGTTCAACCTGGGCATGGACACGCCGATGTTCATGCTGTTGAAGAAGGGCCACTTGAGCTTCCGGGTGCCGATCGGCCAGGCGGCCGGCAACATCGTGATCATCGCGGTGCTCACGCTGCTCGCGGCGCTGATCCCGGCGCGGGCCGCCGCCCGCCTGCGGCCCGCCCAGGCCCTACGCACCACGAAATGAAGATACCGGGGAGGTATTCCATGCACATGGCCCATCGGTCCGTATTTTTTCTCGCCGCGCTCCTGGCCCTGTCGGCCACGGCGCTGCCCGCCCAGACGCCGGATTTCCGGAAGATGCTGCAGACGCTGGATTCCAATGGGGATTTCGGGACGCAGGATTATTCCGCCGTGTTCACGATCGTCACCCAGAAGCCGGGCGAGAAGGACTCCGTCATGCAGATGAAGCTGTTCCGCCGGGACGAGCACGACCAGATGGTCTGGATCATCCAGAAGCCCGAGGCGCAGAAGGGGCAGGGCTTCCTGAAGGTGGACGACAACATCTGGATGTACGATCCCGACTCGGGCAAGTTCAGCCACAGCACGATGAAGGAGCAGATCCAGAACTCCAAGGCCAAGAGCTCCGACATGAAGAAGACCTCCTACGCCGAGGACTACGACGTCGCCTCCTGGACGGAGGCGAAACTGGGCAAGTACCCCGTCTACGTGCTCGTGCTGAAGGCGAAGAACAACGAGGTGAGCTATCCGACGCTGAAGCTGTCCGTCCGCAAGGACAGGCCCCTCCTCATGAAGGAGGAGGACTACAGCCTCTCCGACAGGCTCATGCGGACGGTGCTGTATCCGCCGCAGTACATCGAGGTGGCCGGAAAGACGGTCTCCTCCCAGATCCTGATCCAGGACGAGCTCAACAAGGGGGAGAAGAGCCAGCTTTCCATCTCCGACGTTTCCGTGGCCAGGCTGCCGGATGCCACCTTTTCCAAGGCGTTCCTGGACCAGTCTTCGAAGTAGGGGGAGGGGAAACCATGAATCCGAAAGCGTTGTTCGCCGCGGTCCTCCTGACGGCGGTCTGTCTCGCGCCCCTCGCCGCCGAGGAGGCCGCGAAGGATTCCGGTGAGGCCGCCGAGGCCTCCGAGGACGATATCTTCGGCGCTGACGAGGAGGTGGCCCAGGCCACGGAGGAGACGCAGAACGCGGCGCCGCGCGACGTGCTGCTGCAGTCCGCGACGCCCTGGATCACCGGGACGTTCACAAGCAGCGTGGGACTCGACTGGAGGTGGAGCGACGCGTGGGGCGGGAGCGCGGATTTCCTCTCCCCGACGAGCTACGGCCTGAGCCAGACCGCGACGTCGCTGGACCTTGGATTCGTCGCGCGCCCGGACACGGACATCAGCGTCACCGGCCGGATCAAGGCGAGCTACCCGTTCGTGCAGGAAGTGACGGCGCTGGCCAGCAAAACCGCGACCACGTCGACCACGTACACGGTCCCCGACTTCACCGTCTGGGCCCTCTATTCCAAGTTCAACTGGAACGACATCCTCTTCTTCTCCTTCGGCAAGCAGCCGCTGAAGTGGGGCACGGGCTACTTCTTCAGCCCGGCCGACGACATCTTCGCCCAGTCGGAAGTGGACCTCGACGATCCCACGGCGGAGCGCGAGGGACCCCTGGCGCTCAAGATCCAGTATCCCATCCCGGGGACCATGGACAACCTGTACCTGTTCGCCGCGCTTCCCGTCACTGACGTTTCGAGCCTCTCCGAGCTGAAGCCGGAGGACGTCGCCGTGGCCGGCAAGGCGGAGTTCCTCTTCGGCAACACGGAGCTGGCCGCGGCCGGCTATTACCAGAGATCAGAGAGGCCCCGGGCCCTGCTGATGGGCACCACGGGATTCTGGAACATCAACTTCTTCGCGGAAGGCCTTGCCGCGTTCCCGGGCACGGAGAGCGAGGCCTACGTCGAGAAGGCCTCCTCGACGGTTACCTGGGGAACCGCCGGATCCTCCGAGTACTCCGTCGTGGACCGCAAGGGGGAAATCCTCTACGCGGCTACCGTCGGCGGGATGTATATGAACTCCGACTGGAACTTCACCGTCGTGGGACAGTACCTCTACAATGGCCAGGGATACTCCACGCTTACCCTCGGGGACCTTCTCCAGGCCGTGGTGGACAGGACCCTCAGCCAGCCCTCCGGAGAACCCACGCTCTCCTACGCGGACCTCGTTTCCTCCCTCTCCGGCCTTGGAAAGATCGGGCAGCACTATGGGGTCGTCTACCTCGGCTGGACGGAGCTCTGGGACACCAAGCTGGACTTCTCCGTGCTGGCCCTGGCGAACTTCTCCGACCTCTCGGGCTACGTGAAGCCCACGCTCTCCTTCACGTGCTTCAACTACGTGAAGCTTTCCTGCGGGCCCAGCTTCACCTGGGGCGGGGACGGGTCGGAGTACGCGGACTCCGCGGGACTGTTTTCCGCCCTGGCCGCCGGGGATTTCGACTACGTGACCAAGCCCACGGTGTCCCTGTCCATCACGGCGAGCTTCGGCACGACCTCTTTCTGAAGCCTACCGTTTCCGCCTCTCCCTATCGATGATCCGCGAAACGGCCGCGGCCTTGCGGCGGCACCGGGGGCCGCGCGCCCCCAGGAGCCGCCGCACGGCCTCGGGCTCCCAGTCGCGCCACAGGCACACGGCGAAGGTCTCCGTGAAGTCCTCCACGGGATGTACCATGGCGTAGCGGGACACGTGGTCCGGCCCGCAGGCGCGGGGCCTGGGGGCCCGGCGGTAGGGGGCGTCGTAATCGCCGAACAGCGGCTCCAATGCCTTCTTGTCCGCCGAGGTGAGGCACAGCTCCGCAAACTGGTGGCCCAGCTCGTGGATGAGGAGGTAGGGCTGCCTGTGGAAGGCGGCGTACGGCTTCTTCAGGTCCGCGGGCCGCAGGCCGATCGTGTTGTTCCTCGAGTCGTGGTAGGATTCCTCGTTCACGACGCGGATGCGGCGCACGGCGCGGAAGACGAAGCCGAGGCCCGCCGCCTCGAAGTAGCGCCCCACGTCACGGATGGTCCGCTCGAACATGGACCCCAGTGTAACGGGCGGGGCACGCCCCGGTCAACGCGTCGGGTCTTCCGCTTCAGGGAGACCCGGGAGAGGCGAGCAGGGGGAAGTCCCGCACGGTTTCCGGCTTTGCCGAAAGGACGCCGCCGGATCCCAGCCTGTCGTCGAGGAAACGGGCCATCTCGGTCACGCTGACCGCCCCGTCCCCCGTGGAATCCGCTTTTCCGGCCAGGCCCTCGGCGAGGGACACGAGCAGGCCGGCGGTTCCCGAGGCCGGCCTGCGCGCCGTCACGGCCGCCCCGGCGTCCGCGGCGGAGAGGCGGTTGGCGAAGCCGGTCAGGTCGAAATCGCTGTCAAGCGGCCGGATCTCCAGGAACACGGCCACGCGGGCCGGCAACCGCGAGACCGCGGCCAGGAACGCGTCCAGCCGGAGACCGTCGCCCTTCTTCGGGTCCGGGGCGCCTCCGGGGTCCGCGAGGAACCAGGCCGCTCCTTCGTCGTCGGTGGCTCCGAAGCCCCGCAGGACGACGAGGACCGTGTCCTCCAGCGACGTCGAGGCGCATAGGGCACCCAGTCGTTCCGCGAGGCCGGGGGCCGCGGCGCCCCACAGGGATTCCACGGAGACTTCGGCGTATGCCGCGCCCCTGCGGGACAGCAGCGCGCGGGCCAGCTCCCCGGCCCCGTCCGGCGTTTCGACGGCGTGCGGATCGGACGCCATGAGGTCCCCCGCCGCCCCCGCCAGGAGCGCGATCAGGCGCCGCTGGGCGGGGGCGGGCTCCCGATCCGACGGGGCCCGGGTGACCGTGACGGCCGCGGGCTGGCTCCATCCGGAGAAGTTGCGGGCGATCAGGGAGATGCGGTGCTCTCCGGGAGGCAGGGGCGTCTCCAGGGACACCCGTTCCCCCGTCCGGGAGACGATGGCCAGGTCCTTCAGGACGGCGCCCGACGGGCGGCCGTCCACCAGGGCGCGCACCTCCCGCACCGGGTCCCCATTGGGGGCGCGCACGACCGCCGCGAGGAGCACCGTGGGGGAGGAGACGACCGCGCCGCTTCCGGGGGATCGGATGACCGCCACGGGGGGCAGGGCGGCGAGGATGCCCGTGCTTTCCGCCTGGACGGGCCGTCTGAGGTCCGCCGCCGCCACGGCGGCCTTCTCGTCCAGCGTCCCCAGGATGGTCTGGGTGACGTCCGGCCTGTAGAAGCGGGAGGAGAAGCTGCCGACGGGGAAGAAGTCCGCCGCGCCCCCCGCCCCGGCGTTCACGCTCCATCCGATCAGGTCCTGGCCTCCCGGGCTGCAGTCGAAGTAGCCGGAAGGCGTCCAGAGGACCCAGCGGGAGCCGTCGGCGTGGGCGAACAGGGCCATGAGCTCCCGGCCGTCCCGGAGGCGGTACCAGCGGACGGTTCCATCGCCGAACGCTCCAATGACGATCCCCGCCTTCTCCGAGACCTGCACCGACCATGCGGCAGCGGGAGCGTAGGTCTTCCAGCGGATCCGGCCCGAGGCGTCCGTGCAGTCCAGGTACCAGTCCGTTCCCCACACCACGGCGTTTCCCGAGGCGGTCACGGCCGCGCTGCGGCAGCTCTCATCGCGCTCCAGGATGGGGGCGGCCTTGCCATTGATCGTTGGGGCATTGCTGTCCCAGCCCGCAACGACGGTCCCTCCGGCCGACGGGGAGGCCGCGGGCCAGGAGGACTCCATGCGGGAGAGTTGCCGGTTGCCGACGTAGAATGTGAGGGGATCCGAGCCCTGCGGCTGGAAGCCGGCGCCGAGGCCGTCCGGGGCCAGGCGGAGGCGGTCCCCGCCGTCGGTCATGAAGGACATCGTCTCGCCCCGGAAGGAGAACGGGCTGCGGCCCCGGGCGTCGAGCCTCCCCATGTCCGGAAGGTAGCCGCACCAGGCCGCGCCTCCGTCCGGCAGGACGCGCAGGTCCAGGATGCTGCTTCCGGCCACCGCATGGTCGGAGAAGCTGAGGTCCGCGAGGTTCCAGCGCCGGACCGCGGTCTTCCAGCCCTCCTCCGTCCGCGTCCAGAGCGCCCCCGCGCACCAGAGGGTTCCCCCGTCCCGAGCCCACCGCACGACGCCCAGATAGTCGCTCCGGTTCTTCTTCTCGAAGGGGATGCGCCGTTGCACCCGCAGGGTGGAGGCGTCCAGGATCTGAATCTCCGCCGCGTCCTGGAATCCCACGGCGATGCCCGTCCCGTCCGGGGAAAACTCCGCGCTGAGGGGCCGGGATCCCCCGGTGAGGGCCGTCTCCTTCAGCAGGCGCAGGTCCGGGCCGTAGAGCCGGACCTTGCCGTCCCAGCAGCTGGTGACGAGGCGGCCCTTGCCGTCGAAGGAGGCCGAATGGGCGTCGTCGCCGTAGCCCTGCAGCTGCGCGGCGGTCTTCCAGCCCTCCACGTCGAACACCACGACGCCGCAACGCGCGCCGAGGACCGCGGCCAGGCGGCGGCCGTCCGGGGAGAAGCGCAGGTCGTACGGGGCATTGGAGAGGCCGGAGACCCTGCGGATCATCTCCCCGGTGGAGGTGTCGAACAGGTAGATGCTGACGCTGCCGTCCCAGTCGTAGCCGGTCCAGCCGCCCACCGCGGCGGTCGCGCCGTCCGGGGAGAGGGCCACGGCGTAGACCTTGCCGTCATTGCCGGAGTCGAGGGGGGGCCGCAGCACGCGCAGGAGGTCTCCCGTGGCGGCGTCCCAGAGGCGCGCGGTCTTGTCGAGGGATCCCGTGATCAGGAGGCGGCCCGACGCGTCCGCGTCGATACGGCGGATGGAGGATGTGTGCATCCGCGTGTTGATCGTGAGCACGGGGTCGCCCGGGGGATCCGCGGGGTAGGCGGCGGCGGAGACGATCGCCAGGAGAAGGAGGGGCCACGTTCTGCGCATGATCCCGTTCTACCCCCCCGGGAGACGGCGGGTCAACGGCCCGGTGCCGTCGGGAGTCCCGGGACCGGGTGGGCTCCGTCGCCGTCCGTCACCGTCATGAAGGCGGCCGTGGGCCGATGGAAACCCGCCCCGCTTTCACGATCACCAGTGGCGTGGAGCACCTTGCCGCGACCTCCTCGGGCAGGCTGACCCTGATCATGCGCCGCCAGCGGCCCGTCTTGGTGGCCCCGAGCACGACGAGGTCTGCCTTGCGGGCCTCCTCGAGGATCGCGGTGACGGGCTCCCCGCTGTCCACCACCGCCATGCGGACGTTCTCCGCGGAGGAACCCGTCCGGCGCCGGACATCGGACAGCAGGCCGTCCAGGTCGATCGGAACGGCGCGCTGCCTGCGTACGTGCAGGACGGTCACGACGGAGCCCGCCTTGGGGTCCGCAAGCGCGAGCGCCAGCTCCAGGGCACGCGCGCTGTTCGGTCCTCCCGCCACGGGCACCAGGATGCGCCGGTAGGGAAGCCTGGTCCTGCCTTTCACCAGCGCCACGTCGCACGGCGCGTCCTCGTAGACCCTGTCCAGGGTGGCGCCGAAGACGAAACCGACGCGCGGGGCGTCGCCCCGCCATTGCAGGACGATCAGGCCGGCCCTGGAGGCCCTGGCCCGGAACAGGATGCCGCGCGCGATGCTGCGGCAGTACAGGACGGAGGTGCCTACGGGGAACCGCGTGGCCAGATAGAGGGACGCCTCGGCAATGGCCTCGCGGCCGGGAAGCTCCAGGGCCCCCGCGTCGGAGAGGGGGACCTGATCGGGGACGGCGACCATGTGCAGCAGCTCCACGGAACCGCGGAACGTCTCCGCGAGGCGGACTACGGGGGGCACCAGGGCAAGGGACTGGTCCACGTCCATGACGGGAACCAGGATCCGCGAGCCGCCGCGCGCGTCCGGCCGTTCCGCGGGACTGGATTCCACGGTGACGATTTCCTCGCGGATCGGCAGGGCGCGGGAGCGTCCGTAAAGGAGGTATACGGCAAGGCCCGCGGCGATCCACGCGGGCGCGATCACCCAGGCGAGCCAGCTCACGTTGACGATGAACACGGCGAGCACCAGCTGTGCGGCGATGGCAAGCATTGGAATGACGGGGAACAGCGGCATCAAGTAGCCGTATCGGAGCTCCTCTCCCATGACGACGCGCATCCGCAGGACGCAGACGTCGGCCAGCAGGAACAGGAAGAGGAACAGGATGCTCGACAGGGACGCAATGTCCGTGATGGGCAGGAACATGAAGGCGGACATGAGCAGGCCCGAAGCGATCAGCGCGACCCATGGGGTGCTCTTCTTCGCGGAGATCAGGGCCAGGGCCGGGGGAAGCATGCGGTCGCGGCCCAGGGCGTAGGAGACGCGTGCCGCGCTGTAGACGGTCGAATTGAGGGCCGACGTGGCGGCGAACAGGACCGTGAGCAGGGCGAAAAAGGACCCCAGTGGCATGAGCTGCGCCATGGCCTTGCCGAACCCCTTTTCGCCGAACTGGGCGAGCCATTCCCACGCGGGCATGCCGACCTTGCCGACGCCGGCGATGAGCCCGAGGGCCACGACCACATAGGTCAACGTGACGATGAGGACGGAATACAGGATGGCCTTGGGCAGGTTTCGCCGTGGATCCATGGCCTCGTCTCCGGTCTCCGCGATCACCTCGTAGCCTTCGAAGGCGATGTACTCGAAACCCATGCAGATCACGATGCCTTCCAGGCCCTTGGGGAACGCAGGCCGGAAGTTGGCGATGCGGGAGGGATCCAGAAGGAAGACGCATAGGCCGAACAGGCCGATCGCGGCCAACGTGATGGTCTGGCCGAGGGTGAGGAAGCTGGCCGTGGCGCCCGTCGAGGAGACGCCACGGTAGTTGATCCAGACGAACAGCAGGCCCAACGGTACGGACACCAGGCGGGTCGAAAGGAACGGGGAGAGGGGGAGCCAGCCGAGGAAACCGAGTTGCGACAGGAAGTCCATGATGTATTCGGCGGTGATCATCGCGTAGAAGCTGCCCGCCACGGAGGAGGCGAGCCATGCGATCCAGCCGGCGGTGAAGCCCGTCGTCCGCCCGATGGAGATCCGCGTGAAATTGTAGATGCTCCCGGCTTTCGGTACGGCGGAGCTCATCTCCGCATACGCCATGGCCGTGAACAGGGCGAGCAGACCGTCCAGGCCGAAGGCCACGAGGGAACCCACGGGACCGGCCAGCCTTACGGAATGGCCCATCCCGATCACCGCGCCGGCGCCGATCATCATGCCGACGCCCATCATGGTGAGTTGGAAGAGGTTCAGTTCCCGCGAAAGGGACGCGGGCGGGGGCGAGGCCGTCGGATCCCTGTCAGCCATGGATGCCGTTCCGATGGTTCCTCGCGCAGGGCCGTGCGCCCTCGCGATGGAGGCGCTCCACGATCGCCCTGCTTTCCAAGACGAGGACGGTCATTGCGGCCAGAATGACAGTGATGAGGATGATTCCCGCGAAAAAACCTGCATTCATACGTATTTCTGGAAGACGGAATTCATGTTATGGGATGTGCATGGCATTGTCAAGGATTCCGGCTGACCCTGGCGGCGCCTTCCGGAGCCCTTTCCGTGAAGGCGTACGCGGCCGCCGCCGCGGCCGCCAGGACGGCCATGGCCGCGGCCAGAATGGCCGGATTCCCGCCGAATCTCTTCCATAACAGGTAGGGAAGGAGCCAGAGGGCCGCGGCCAGGACGACGCCCGTCGCGCCGCCGGATTCCGGTTCGACGGGCCCGCGGTCCCTGCCCGCGCTTCCGCGCGCGGGTTCCTGCGGATCCTCCAGGGCGGCCAGGGCGAAGGTGCCCGCCGCGGCTCCCAGGGCGAGCACCCAGAGCACGGCGGCGAGGAGCGCCGCGCCGTGGGCGGGCCCCGACAGGACCGCGTCCGCCGCGAGGAGGGGAATGCAGGCGGCCAGGGCCGGCGCGGCTCCTGAGACGGCGCGCGCGCGCGCCTCCTCCCGGGGGCTCACGGGGAGGAGCCCGTAGCGCAGCCGCCTTTCCGGCGGGACGGGCCGGAAGACCGCTCCCGATGCGAGGATCGTCACGGCAGCCGCGCATCCGGCGGGCAGGACCTCCGGGACGGAAGACGCGCGGAGGCAGTAGACGGCCAGGGCGGCGCCCGCGAGGAGCGTGAAGGCGGTTTCCGGCCTGCGGAGCGCGGCGGCCAGTTCGGCGTGCAGGACGGGCGGAAGCGCCGCCCACAAGCGGCCGGGGCGCTTCCGGGTGCCCGGGCGGGACGCGGGGACGGCCCTCGGACGGGCCGCCGCTCCGGCGGAGGAGGAACGCCAGGACAGGACCGCGCCGCAGCCGGCAAGAAGGGCGAGCGGGATCAGGGGGAATGCGTTCCCCCCGGCGGCCGCCCGCACCGCCCAGGAGGAGGGCAGGAAGGAGCCCAGCAGGTCGAGGAGCCCGCCGCCGTCCGGGCGCGTCAGGGGGACGCGGACCGTGAAGAAGACGATCGCGGACACCCCGCCTGACGACACGCGGAACTCGGGATTCAGGACGGCGAGCAGGACCGGAAAGGTCCGCAGCAGGGCGCCGAGCGCCGCGCGGGCGGAGGCGGCGGCCCCGGGCCTCCCGCCCAGGGCGTCCAGCCCTCGGAAGACCAGGATGCAGGAGGAGAGCAGGAGAAGCAGTGCCGCCACGGCGGCCAGGGGCCGGCCGCAGCCCAGCACGGGCAGGAACGCCCCCGCCGTCGCCGCGGCCAGGAGCCAGAGGACGGGCTGCGTCAGGACCGAAAGGATGTCCCTGGCCGCCCGGAAGGCCGGGGTGAGGGGGAACAGGAGGATCCGCTGCGCGTCCAGGCGCGCGTCCGCGGGGGAGCCGGCGCGCAGGAGCGCCGGAAGGGCGAGCCACGCGAGGAAGAGCACGCCGAGGGTGGCCTCCGAGATGGCGGCTGCGGACCGGGCGTCCCCCAGGGAAAGCCGCGTCAGGGCGAAGGAGACGTTGACCGCGGTGCGCAGGAGGATCACCGCCGTGAGGTACGGATAGACGAACCGGTCCGCCCCGGAAAGCGGACGGGCCTGGAAAGCCCGCGTGAAGCTGAGCCTTTCCTGGCGGTGCAGCAGGAGGATCAGGCGAGCCATGGGAACGACGGGGCCGGCCTCCGCGGGGCGTTCACGGACCGCAGGTAGAACTCCTCCAGGGAGACCCCTTCCCGGTGCAGACCGTCGGCATCCGAGAAGGCGGCCAGATGCCCGCCGTCCACCACCGCCGCATGGGTGTAGGATTCCTCCAGCATGTCCGTCAGGTGGGACGTGACGACGACGGTCACCCCATGCCCGGCGAGGAAGGCGAACAGGTCCTTCACCGCCCTCACGGAGGCCACGTCCAGGCCGTTGGCGGGCTCGTCGAGGAACAGGAGGCGCGGCGCGTGGATCAGCGAGAGGGCCAGGGCCAGCTTTTTGCGCATGCCCTGCGAACCCTCCGCCGCCTGCAGGCGCGCGGCTGCGCGGAGGTCCAGGTAGTCGAACAGCTCGTCGCGACGCACCGCGGCCTCCGCGTCCGGGATGCCGTAGACGGCGGCGCACAGGGCGGCGTTTTCCTCGAAGCTCAGGCGGTCGAAGAGGCAGAGGTCCTCCGGCAGGACGCCGATGCGCCTGCGCCAGCTTATCGGATCCGCCAGGATGGGCTTCCCGTCCAGGAGCACCTCCCCCGCGTCCGGGACGAGCAGGCCGCAGAGCATCCGCACCAGCGTGGTCTTGCCGGCTCCGTTGGGCCCCAGGACGGCGAAAAAGGCGCCCTCGGGCACGGAGAGGCAAAGGTCCTCCACCGCGGTCCGGCCGCGGAAGCGCTTGGTCAGTCCGTCCGTGGAAAGCATGGGGGCCGGTCCTCGCGGACCGTCTATCTCCTCTTCCTTCCGTGCCGCATGTCGATGGGGGCCAGGGAGATGAGCAGGCCGACGACGGCGCCCACCGCGCCGCAGATGAGGATGTTGCGGCGGATCTCCTCGACCCCGACCACGGCTCCCTGGACCGCATTGGCAAGGCCTTCCAGCCCGGTCTTCTGTGCGCCCAGGAGAAGAGACACGCTCACGTATCCGCCGAGGGCCTTGCCGAAGGCGAGATAGCCGATGGCGAGGCCGACGGCGGCGAACACGATGACCAGGAGCACCACCCGATCCACGCGAATCTTCATGCACCCATTGTAGTCCGGTTTCCACCTTGAATCCAGACCCGGAGGCGCTGCCCCGGGAGAGGCACGATGGACGAAACACGGCTTTCGTGACATGGTTCCCGCCGGAGGTACGGCGATGATCCGCATTCGGGAACCGTTCCATGGGGCCGTCCTGAACCGCAGGCACGGCAGGGCGTCGGAGGACGGCCTCGCCGTCGAGGTGCGCGGGGAGGCGCCCATCGGGCACCCCGTGACGGTCCGGGCGGGGGATGGACCGTCCGTGCGCGCATCCTCCTGCGGCGGCTCCTTCCGCGCGGAGGTGACGCTGCGCGACGCGGAGACGGACATCGTCGCCTCCTGCGCGGGCGCCCGGGGGAAGGGCGAGCACCGCGTGCGGGTGGTCTGGGACAAGGCGTCCTTCCCCCGCTACCGCTTCTCCATCGACGACAACAGCTTCTTCCTGCGGGACGTGGCGAAGCAGGGGTACAAATCCCTGTTCGACTGCCCCTACCTGGCCGTCCTCAAGAGGCTGAACGCCAGATACGGGACCAAGTTCACCGTCAACCTGTTCTACGCCACGCCGGAGGGGGACTTCACGCTGGCCCGGTTCCCCGACCGCTACCGCAGTGAATGGGCCGACAATGCCGGCTGGATGCGGCTCACCTTCCACGCGCGCGCCGAGTTCCCGGACCGGCCCTACCAGTATGCGCCTCCGCAGACGCTGGCGGCGGACATCGACCTGGTGGCCGGGGAGATCCGGCGCTTCGCCGGGGAATCCGTGTGGGTACCCCCCACCGTGATCCACTGGGGCATGTGCCCGGAGGAGTCGCTTCCCGTGCTGGCCGCGCGGGGCGTGCGCGCGCTGAGCGGCTTCTTCAGCCGCGCCGGGGGCCATAACTACACCGTCGACGGCGAGGAGACGCAGACGACGGGCCGCATCTTCGACGTCAACTTCATGCTCGACGAGGAGCGCAGCGAATACCTCTCCCTGCACGATGCGTTGAAGGACTTCGAGAGCGGGATCGTGTTTTCCAGGGCGGACATCGTCTGCAACAATGTGGCCCCGGACCGCGTGGTCCCCACGCTGGAGCCGCTCACCAGGGACCCCGCCACGGCGGAGATCATGGACCTGTTCACCCACGAGCAGTATTTCTGGCCCTTTTATTTCAATTACAGGCCGGACCACGAGGCCCGCTGCGAGGCCGCCATCCGCTTCTGCACGGAGCGCGGCTACAGGCCCGTGTTCTTCCACGAAGGGCTGCTCGGCGCGTGAAGACGCCCGGCGCCGGCCCGGATTCCGCCCTGGTGGCCGCGGCGCGCCGCCTGCGCCGCGGGGCGGACGCGTTGCGCTTCGCCCCTCCCGTGGGCGGGGTCTACGATCCCCTGCGCTACGCGGGCGCCGTGTACGAGGCCTACCTGCGCCGGTTCGCGGCCTCCCCGAAGAGGACGGTGTTCCTGGGCATGAACCCGGGACCTTGGGGCATGGCCCAGACGGGGGTTCCCTTCGGGGAGGTCGCGGCCGTCCGGGACTGGATGGGCCTGGAGGGTCCCGTGGCGCGCCCCGCGTCCACGCATCCCCGCCTGCCCGTGCTCGGTTTCGGCTGCACACGCAGCGAGGTGAGCGGCCGCCGCCTGTGGGGCCTCATGCGGGAACGCTTCGGGGACCCGGCGTCCTTCTTCCGGGAACATCTGGTGATGAACTACTGCCCCCTGCTCTTCCTGGACGGGGCGGGGCGCAACCTGACGCCGGACAGGCTCCGCAGGGAGGACCGGGACCGGCTCTTTCCGCTGTGCGACGCGCATCTGGCCGCCGTGGTGGAGGCCCTGCGGCCCGCCTGGCTGGTCGGGGTGGGAGGATTCGCGGAAGCCCGCATCCGGGAGGCCGCGGAGGCGGGCGGATGGACCGGGGTCCGCGTGGCCCGCATCCCGCACCCCAGCCCCGCCAGCCCGGCGGCCAACCGCGACTGGGCGGGGCTGGCGACTCGCGCCCTGGAGGAGTCGGGCGTATGGAAGGCTTGACACGCCTCGGTCCGGGATGGCACCATGCGGCCATGATGCAGGGCGGGACACGGCGCGAGATCGGGCGATCAACAAGGAGCAGCGGCTCCTTTTTTTTTGCCCAAAGGATCGCGGACCGCGCCTCGGCCCTTGATCCAAAAGGAGGTTCGAATGGCTCTGGAAAAGGCACAGGGCGCGGGGTATCTGCCCAATGAGGCGCCCGGGATCGGGGGGCTGCTAAGCCTCGGGTTCCAGCACGTTCTCGCCATGTTTCCCGCCACCATCCTGGTGGCGATCCTCACCAAGTTCGACGTGGGGGTCACGCTTTTCGCCTCGGGACTCGCGACCACGGTGGCGCTCCTTGGCTCCGGGATGCGGATCCCCATGTACTACGGGAGCTCCTTCTCCTACATCGCGGCGGTGGTGGGGGTGCTGGGCGCTTCCTGGGGAGGCCCCCGGGTGGCGCAGGCGGGCATCGTGGGCACGGCCGTCGTCAACGTGCTTGTCGGCCTGCTGATCATGAAGGTGGGCAAGAAGTCGCTGGACAAGGTCCTGCCGCCCGTCGTCACGGGCTCCGTGGCCCTGGTCATCGGGCTTTCCCTGGCCAAGACGGCGCTCGACCAGGCCGGCCAGCATTGGGCGGTGGCCGGCGTGACGCTGCTCGCCACTGTGGCTTTCTCCGTCTACTTCAGGGGGCGGGGCCTGCTCGGCATGCTGCCGGTCCTCCTGGGGGCCCTGGCGGGGTACTTCACGGCGCTCTTCTGCGGCCTGGTGAACTTCGAAGCGGTCCTCGCGGCGCCCTGGATCCAGGTGCCCGCATTCCGGCTTCCCGACTTCTCGGGCGCCGGCATGTGGAAGGCGATGCTCGCCATCGCGCCCATCGCGATCGCCACCATCCCGGAGTCCACGGCGCACCTCTACCAGATCAGCCTCTACGTGGACACGCTCGCCGGGGAGAAGGGGAAACCGCCCGTGGGCCTCAAGAACCTGATCGGCCTCAACCTGATCCTGGACGGGGTGGGGGACTTCATCAACGGGATGCTCGGCGGCTGCGCGGGCACCAACTACGGGGAGAACAACTCCCTCATGGCCATCACGCGCAACTACTCCACCCGCGTGTTGGTGGTGGCGGGCTTCATGGCCATGGCGCTGGGCTTCATCGGCAAGCTGAGCGCCGTCGTGGGCACCCTTCCCGTGGCGGTGACCGGAGGCCTCGCCATCTACCTGTTCGGCGTCATCGGCCTGCAGGGCGCGGCGCTCATGATCAGCGAGAAGGTGAACCTCTTCGACCCGCGGGAGCTCGCCGTGGGCGCCGTGATCCTGGTCGTGGGTGTCGGCGGATCCTACCTCGAGGGCGGCAACCTCAACGTCTTCGGCCTGCAGCTTCCCGCCATCGCCACCGCGGCGGTGCTTGGGATCGTCCTGAACCTCCTCTTCCTCTTCACCACGAAGCACGGGACGGAGGCCTGACGGTCCCCCGCCGGAGCGCCGTGATCCCCCGTGGATCCGGCGCTCCATGTGCGTCCGTTTCCATTTGACGTCTTATGTGAGATGTGATAACATCTCACATAATATGCTGGCACTCTGCAAGATGGCGGCGGGAGTCGGGAACATCGGGCTGCGGGAGGTCCCGAGGCCCGTGCCGTCGGCCGATGAGGTCCTGATCCGCGTCCAGGCCGCGGGCATCTGCGGCTCCGACCTGCACATCCAGAACTGGGACACCAAGATCGCCATCGTCCCGCCGGTCGTCATGGGGCACGAGTTCTCCGGGGTGATCGAGGAGGTCGGCCCCGCGGTGCGGGGCCTGCGGCCCGGGGAGCGGGTCACCGGGGAGCCCACCTACGGGAGCTGCGGGCGCTGTGCCTACTGCAGGGCCGGCTCCTACAACCTGTGCGCGGATCGGACGGTGCTGGGTTACTCCGCAGACGGCGCCTTCGCCGAGTTCCTCCGGATCCCGTCGGAGCGCGTCCATCCCCTTCCCGATAATGTCGGTTTCCACGCGGGGGCCCTGAGCGAGCCGCTCGCCTGCTGCGTCCACGGCCTGTACGAGGGGGCCGGCGTCGCCGCCCACGAGCTGGCCGTGGTGATCGGACCCGGGGCCATCGGGCTTCTCGCCCTGCAGCTCCTGCGGGCCGCCGGGGCGCGTACCGTCGTCCTCGGGAAATCCGCCGACGCTGAGCGGCTCTCCCTGGCGCGGGCGCTGGGCGCCGACCGGGCGGTCGACGTGGACCGGGAGGACCCCCGGAAGGCGGTCCTGGAGGCGGGCGGCGACGGGGGGGCGGACCTGGTCGTGGAGTGCTCCGGCGCGCGGGCGTCGGCCGGCCTTGGGCTGGAGCTCCTGCGCAAGCGGGGCCGCTACGTCCAGATGGGGCTGTTCGGCAAGCCGATCGAGCTGGACCTCGACCTGATCGCGTACAAGGAGCTGCGGATGAGCGGGTCGATCGCCCAGAAATGGTCGGCCTGGCGCACGGCCCTTGCGCTCATGGCCGCGGGGAAGGTCCGCCTCGAGCCGCTCGTCACGGACGTCCTGCCGCTGCGCGAGTGGCAGGACGGCTTCCGGAGGTTCCGGGAGAAGTCCGGCTTGAAGGTCGTCCTGACGCCATGAACGGGAAAGACGGGAGGAAGCCGATGACGGAGGATCCATCCGGACAGGATTACCTGTCCTGGCTTTCGCGCTGCGGGCCGACCACGTGGTGGCACGACTCCGCCGATCCCTCCGAGCTGGAGGCGGCCCTGGCGCGGGGGGCCGTCGGCGTGACGACGAATCCCATCCTCGTTCCCCAGGCGCTGCGGGCCAACGCGGACCGTTGGGGCGACCAGATCGCTCGCGCGCTGCGGGAGTCCGGGGACGCGCGGGGCAGGGCGGAGTCGCTCTTGCGCATCGCCGTGACGCACGCGGCCTCCCGGCTGGAGGGCGTCTTCCACGCGACGGACGGCCGGTCCGGCTACGTCTGCGCCCAGGTCGATCCCTCGCTCGCGGGCTCCCGGACGGACATGGTCGGGATGGGACGGCGGTTCGCCGCCTGGGCGCCGAACGTCGCCGTCAAGGTGCCCGCGACCGCCGCCGGCCTCGACGCGATGGAGCGGCTCGTGGGGGAGGGGATCACGGTGACCGTCACGGTGAGCTTCACCGTGGCGCAGGCGGTCGCCGTCGCGGAGCGCTACGAGAAGGCGGCCGCTGTGCGTGGGGGCGGGCCGCGGCCGGGACGCTGCTTCGCCGTGCTCATGGTGGGGCGTCTCGACGACTACCTCCGCGAGGTGTTCCGCGACGCGGAGGCCGGCATCCCGGAAGATGCGATCCGGCAGGCGGGGCTGGCCGTGGCCCGGGAAACCCACGCGGTCTACGGGCGGAAGGGATATCGGGCGAAGCTCATGGTCGCCGCCTTCCGTGAGGCGCACCAGGTGGCCGGCCTGTGCGGCGCGGACGCCGTGCTCTCGATCCATCCGAAGTGCCAGAAGCTCCTGCTGGAAGGATCCGTCGCGCGGGAGCGGCTCATCGACAGGGAGACCGACCCGGGTGTCCTGCGGACGCTGCAGGGCCAGCCGGAGTTCGCCCGTTCCTTCGCCCTCCATGGCATCCCCCCCGCCGGATTTTTCGCCTTCGGGCTGACGCAGCGCACCCTGACGCAGTTCAGCGACGGGGGATGGAAGCTGCTCGAATCCTTCGACGGTTCGCGGCCGGGGGCCTAGGATGGGGGCGCGCCGCTTCGGCAGGATCGAGCTGGATCCGGCGTGGAACCCGGCGGTCCTGGACACCCTGACCTGGGACGTCCCCTCCGCGCTCGGCGCGGTCCTCTCCGCCGGCTCCGCGTTCTGGGAGTCGGCCGCCGGGGCGCTGCTGTCGGGTGCGGCGGCGCCCCGGTCGGAGACGGTGACGCTGTTCGGCTCCTCGGTCGCGAGGGCCGGGACGGCCCTCTACGCCCTCACCGAGCTTTCCGACGGACAGCACGTCATCGTGCGCTTCGGCCCCCCCGCGCCCGGGGAGGGCTTCGAGGGCCTCATCGGGGAGGCGGACGCCGGGGGCCGGGGGCGCGCGGCGGTCTATTGCGCGGACTCCGGGACCCTCCACGCCGTCTACGCGGCGGCCGCCCCCGCGCGCCTGCCCTCGGCGCTCGGGGCCGTGCCCCGCCTCGGCATCGGCACCAGGATGTCCCGGCTCTGCTTTCCCGGCATCTGGGCGGCCGTGCGCCGGGGAGGCTTCGCCGCCAACGCCATCCAGAACTCCCGCCGCGAGCTGAACCTCCTCGGCAACGTCCTGGGGGCGGAGCCCTCCCGGCCCCTGTACTACCCCGGCTTCGGCTTCGTGGAGGAGGGGCACACCGGGAGCACCTTCGAAGGCCTGTGGGTCTGCGGCGTGGCGGAGAGCCTCAAGTACGGCAATGGCGCGGCCTACGGCGCCGACGCGGACCACATCATGGTGAAGCGAGGTGCGGGGGGGATGGAGGCCGCGCGGCGGGTGGTGGAGGCCGCCCGGTTCTATTCCTTCTATACGATAGACGTCTCTGATCTGCTCGACTACGGCGCGCTGCGCACGCCCGCGGGGCCCGCCGGCAAGTACGGGTCGGCCCTGGAAGCCGTGGAAGAGCTCAGCCGGCACATCGCGGCCGTGCGCGGGGGGGAGCCCTTCGACCTCGAGCTCAGCGTGGACGAGCACCCCCCCGGGATTCCCGCCTCCGACTGCATCACAGGCGACGGGGAGCTGCGGTTCCTGCTCTCGGAGGCGGTCCGGCGGGGCATCCCCCTGACCCACGTGGCGCCGAACGTCGGCGTCGAGAAGCTGCTGGACTACAGGCTGCCGGACGGCCTGGAGGGCCTCGCCGGCCGGGTACGGCGCCAGGCGGCCGTCGCGCGCGGGTTCGGCGTGATCCTCGACATCCACTCCGGGGACGACCTGTCCCCCGCGACGCGACGCGCGCTCGGTGCCGCCTCGGCGGGCCGTCTCCACTTCAAGGTGTCGCCGGCGCTGCAGGTCCTCCTCGGGGAGACCGTCCGGGAGTGCGAGCCCGGGTTCTTCGGGGAGTGGTGGGCTGACGCGCTTCGGACCGCGGAGGACGGCGCCGCGCGCGGCTCGCAGCTGGCGGCTTCCTGCCTCGCCTCCCAGGGCGCGCTTCGGACACCGGATCCCCGTTCCGCGCTGTTCCAGGCCTACTGCTTCGCCGCCGTCGGCCGTCGGGACGAAGGCGGCGCGTACCGGTTGCGGGAGAGGTTCTACTCCCTCTCCCCGGAGTGCCGCGGGCTCTACGACAGGAAGGTGGAAGAGTGGTTGTGCCGCCTGGCCGGGGACCTTTTCGACCCGGGTCTCTAGGACGGGACGTCTCCCGCCTCCGCCGACCCCTCGTCGACGAGCAGCGGAGCCACGTACGCGTAGGAGAAGCGCATATCGGCGAGAAGCGCCCCGTTGAATCCCTTGGGATCCTTCCGTTCGAAGAACGCAAGCATCGATGCGTGGATGTCCAGCGTCTGTCCGATGTCCTGGTTCCTGAGATTGATGGTGAGGTAGGGGCCGATGCGCGCCCAGAGCCCGCTCACGATCTCAAGCAGGATTTGGCTCTCCGCGTAGGAGTAGACGAGGAAGTGCAGGTCGTGGTTCAGGGCGATGAACCGTTTCGCCCCGTCGCGCGCATCCCGCATCGCCTCGAGGATGCGCGCCGCCTCCCTGACGGCTGAGTCCGGCCTCCTGCGGCAGGCCCGGTCGGCGAGGTATGGTTCCAGCATCCTGCGGATGCGGAAGATCTCCTCGAACTGTCCCCTCGACAGGGTGTTGACCCGGTAGTCCCTGTTGTCCCTGCGGAGGATGACCTTCTCCGACTCCAACTGCGCGAGCGCCTCCCGGACCGGGGCGACGCTGACGCCCAGTTCCGCCGCCAGTCCGCGAAGCGTGACCGTCTCACCCGGCAGGAGCTCCCCGGCGATGATCCGTTCCCGCAGGCGGGCGTACACCCTGGTCCGGTAGGTGCCCTTGTCGATCGGCGATTCCATGGCGGTTCCGATCCGCATTGGAGACAGTTTTCGCGGAAAGAATCAACAACCTCGCAGCAAGCTGCGGGGTATGAATCCCGCCTGCGCATCAATTCCCGTCCGCCCGGGTCCCCCCGTGCTTTTTACGTTGGCATTTCATTTTTTACCATCATTGTTCGATATGTATAATGTGGACATAGTAAATCGTATGGTATACGCTGACCGATAAAAGAAACCTTGTGGCTGGCCCGCTTTTCACCGCGTCGGAATTCAGTGGGCCGCCTGCCGATCCGGGAATATGGAGGGCGGATAAAGATGGCACCTTACCGTTGGCCGCGCCGGCATTCATTGCCGGGAGCTGCTTTTTTGGCGATCCTGCTCGCTTTTGGGGGGGTCCCCGCGTCGGCGGAAAGCCAGGTCCCGCCGGACATCCAGCGCATCAAGGAGCGCGGCACGTTCCTGGTCGCGATGACCGCCGCGGACCAGCCTCCCTTTTATTATACCAACAAGGAAGGCAAGCTGGCCGGGCTGGACGTGGACATCGCCACGGCGATCGCCACGAGCCTCGGGGTCAAGGCGGTTTTCAATCGGGAGGCCAAGTCCTTCGGCGACCTGATCCCCCTGGTCACGAGCGGCAAGGCCGACGCGGCCATCTCCAAGCTCAGCCGCACGACCGCCCGCGCGCAGCTTGTCGCCTTCTCGGATCCCTACATCACCTTCCGCCAGGCGCTCATCCTCAACCGCCTGGAGGTCGCGCGCAGGGCCCCGACCAATGAGGACATCGTGGACTTCGTGAAGGGCCTGACCGGCAAGATCGGCGTCATCGCGGATTCCTCCTACGTCAACTACGCGAAGAAGAACTTCCCGCGCGCCACCGTGGTCCAGTATCCGGACTGGGACCAGGTGGTCAACGCGGTCTTCTCGGGGGAGATCCTGGCCGGCTACCGCGACGAGATGGAGATCAAGAAGATCATCCGCTCCCGTTCGGACGCGTCCCTCAAGGCGAAGACCGCGGTACTCAAGGACACGCAGGACGCCATCGCCATCGCCGTGGCCTGGCAGAACACGCACCTCCTGTACTACATCAACCTGGTCCTTTCCGGCATGAACCTGGATCTGAACGCCGACAGGTTGCTGGACACCTATTCCGACATCTTCCAGGTCGGTCAGTAGCGGAGAAGCAGATGAAAGCGCCGGAAAAGCAACAGAAGAGCCTCATCGTCGGACTGCTCACCTCGCCGTGGTGCATCCTCGTGTCCGTGGGCATCGCCGCATTCATCGGCGTCATGTTCAAGGACGTGGCGGCGGCGCTGCGGCCGCTGGGGCAGATCTACCTCTACATGATCGAGATGACCGTCATCCCCATCATCGTCTCCGCGGTCATCTCCAGCGTCGCCGGCCTCGCCAAGTCCGCCGGCGTGCGCGAGTTCCTCGTGCGGATGATCGTCGTCTTCCTGTTGATGCTGGTCGGGACGGCCGTGATCGGCACGGTCGGCGGCGTCCTCGGCAACCCCGGCAAGGGGCTGGACGCAGAGACCCAACACACCCTGGACGCCATCGTGAAGACGGGCCAGAGCCAGTACGCCCCGGACCTGGAGCTGTCCCTGACCGCGCCGACGGAGAGGGCCAAGAAGGCCGGCTTCGTCGATTTCATCGTGAAGATGGTCCCCCGCAACATCTTCCAGGCCCTGAGCGCCGGCAGCGCCCTCTCCCTCATCTTCTTCTCCCTGATATTCGGAGTCGCCATCGGGGTGCTGGGCGCCAAGTACGGGGAATCGCTGATCGGCATCTTCGACGGCTTCTTCAAGGCCTTCCAGAAGATCATCGGCTGGCTCATGGTGGCCCTGCCCTTCGGCCTCATCTGCCTGCTGGCCGACCAGATCGCCTCCACGGGCTTCCAGATCCTCCTGGCGATGCTCAAGTTCATCGCGGTCTTCTACGCGGTCGGGATCGTCGTCGTCCTGCTGGACGTGCTCATCATCTGGCGCAGGAGCCACAAGCCCCTGGGCAAGGTGCTGGCGGCGCTCCTGGATCCGATCATCGTCTCCCTGGTGACGCGCAGCAGCTTCGCGTCCCTGCCCTCCGCCATCGGGAGCCTGACGCAGAAGCTCGGGTTCTTCGAGCGGTCCACGAACCTCTTCTTCTCCCTCGGCGTCACCCTGGGCCGCTTCGGCAACATCATCTATTTCTCCATCGCCTCCATCTTCATCGCCCAGCTCTACGGCGCGGATCTCGGCATGGCCCAGTACGCCATGGTCGTCGGGGGGTCCGTCTTCGCGGGCCTGGCCACGGCGGGGGCCAGCGGCATCGCGACGCTGAACCTTCTGTCCATCGTGCTCGGTCCGCTCGGGCTGCCGCTCGAGGCGGTCCTGATCATCTTCATCGCCATCGACACGATCGCCGATCCGCTGCGGACCATGCTGATCATCGTCACCAACATGGCGGCCAACACCCTGATCGTGCCCACCGTCGACGCGATGAACCGCAGGCAGGAATCCAAGGGACACCGTGGCGCCGCCCCGGGCGTGGAAACCGACCTGATGGCCCGGATCCGGGGGAAGCGGGAGCTCGTCGTGGCCCTGGAATCGCGGGATGCGCCGCCCTTCTACTCCGCGGACCCGGACGGGCGCCTGCACGGCATCTCCGTGGAGCTGGCGCAGCGGATCGCGACGGGCCTGGGCGCGCAGCTGAAGTTCGACCGGCGGGCCGCCTCCTCCGCGGACCTGATCACCATGTGCCGCGACGGCGAGGCGGACCTCGTCCTGGGCTTCTGCGGCTTCCAGCACGTCTTCGAGAATGAGCTGGCCTATTCGGATCCCTACCTCGAGACGCGCGAGGCGATCCTGATCGACAAGGCGCGGCTCGCGCGCCTGCGCACGGGCCAGGGGGACCTCCTCGCCGCCCTGCGCGGCATGGGCGGCGACGTGGGCGTCGTGCGCGGCTCCATCCACAAGAAGACGGCCGGCCGCGTCTTCCCCAAGGGCCGGGTCGTGGAGCAGGAGGACGCCGCGTCCCTCGCCGACGCGCTGTTCGAGGGCTCCTTGGCCGCCGCCGTCGGCAGCGAGATCGAGCTGAAGCACATGCTCCAGAAGCGGCCCATGAACGCCGCCGGCTTCTCCTGCCTCAGCCTGAGCAGCCTGCCGGCGGACCTGCGCATCGGGATTTCCCCGACGTACCGGACCGCGCTCGGGACGCTGAACGCGGGGATCCGGGAGGCCAGGGCCCTTCCGTGGTCCGAAGCCGTACCGGACAAGACGGCGCCGGCCGCCAAGGCGTAGGGCGGAATATGGCGGAGATGGTGGAAATGGCGGAACCCGCGGCATTGCGGATCCTGCGGCATCCCCTCGTGGTCCTGGCCGCGTTGGCCGGCGGCGTCGCGATCGGCGTCCTGGCCCCGGGGGTCGGGCTCGCCCTCAAACCGATCGGCCAGATCTACCTTTTCATGCTGGAGATGACGGTCCTCCCGATCCTCATCCTGGCGATCGCCGCGGGCGTCACCGCCCTCGTGCAGAAGCCCGGCGTGCCGGGCCTCCTCCTGCGGGCGTTCCTCGTCATGCTTCTCTTCTTCATCGTGGCCGGTTTCCTGGGACTCGCCGCGGCCCTTGTCGTGCGGCCCGGCGCCGGGATGAGCCGGGAGGACATGGCGGTCCTTTCCGGCCTGATCCGGCTCTCCCCTCAGGGGGCCGACACCGCCATCTCCCTTTCGGACGCGGCCGCCCCGGCCGCGCGCGCCTCCGTCCTGGACCAGCTGACGGGCATCGTGCCGAGGAATCCCTTCGCTTCCCTCACCGCGGGGACCGTCCTGCCGTGCGTATTGTTGTCCCTGCTCATCGGCATGGCCATCGGCCTCATGCGCGACAAGCAGAAGGACTACCTGTTGGGCATCGCGCAGAACGCCCTGGCCGCCTTCCGGAAGGTCAACCTCTGGCTCCTTTTCTTCCTGCCCTTCGGCGCGGTCTGCCTGGTGTCCTCCCAGGTCGCCACGACGGGCCTGTCCCTCCTGCCCGTTCTGGCGGAGTTCCTCCTCGCGTTGTTCGCGGCCATGGCCGCGGCCGCCGTCCTTCTTTTGCTCGTGCTCTGGCTCCGGAGCGGCAAGGGCCTCCGCCGGACGGTCTCCGCGCTCGTGGAGCCCCTGACCTACGCGCTGATCACGGGAAGCGGCCTGTTCGCCGTTCCCTACTCCCTGCGCGCCCTGGAGGACAAGCTCGGGTTCGACGCCGAGCGCGTGGACGCCACGCTGCCGATCGCCACGGTCCTGGGCCGCTGCGGCACCCTGCTTACCTTCGTCGTGGCCGCCTTCTTCGTGGGCAACTTCTACGGGGTGGGCTGGTCGATAACGGACTACGCCACGCTGTTTGCCGCCGCGGCAGGTGGAGCCATCGCCTCCGCCGGGGCCGGCGGGACAGCCGCGCTGGGCGCCGTGACCCTGGTCTTCGCCCCCCTCGGGCTTCCGACCGAGCCGGTGGTGGTCGTTTTTTCCGCCGCGAGCCTTGTGATCCAGCCGGTGCTCGCGGCCCTTGAGACGCAGGCGGCCATCACGGCGGTCTCCCTCTTCATCAAGGTGCGCGAAACCGTCAGGGTCCGGGTGGCCCGCAGGCGCATGCTCTCCATCCGGGCGACCATCCTCGTGCTGCTCGCCACGCTGATCACGCTCACCGGAAGCGTAACCATCGGCCTCATGTACTCGGGCCAGCGGCGCAACATCTCCTACCTGGCCGACGAGCTGATCGCGGACGTCTCCGCGCGTTCGGTGCAGCGGACGCTGAACTACCTCTCCCCCGCGGAGCGGGCCGCCGAGGGCATCCGTTACCTCCTGGCGCAGGGCCTGGTCGACACGGGGAAGCCGGAGGCGCTGCTCGCGGCCCTGCGCAACTTCGTGGTGAGCAATCCGGAGTTCGCCTCCGCTTACTTCGGCGACGCTTCGGGCCGCTTCACCATGGTGAAACGGATGCCGGACGGCTCGCTGAGCCAGCGGATCATCACGCGGACAGCGGATGCGGTGAAGGTGGTCTGGAAGCACGAAAATCCGGCCTACAGGGCGACGTTCCCGGATTCCCTCGACTCCCTGGCCCAGGGCTACGATCCCCGTACCCGCGGTTGGTACCGCGGGGCCGTGGCCGCGAAGGGCAGGATCTGGACCGACGTGTACCTGTTCGCGTCGGACAACATGCTCGGCATCTCCAACGCGGTGCCCATCTACGGACCCGCCGGGACCGTGGAAGGCGTGGCGGCCGTGGACATCGGCCTGGCGGAACTGTCGTACTTCCTCGGCAGCCTGGACATCAGCTCCAAGGGGAAGGCGTTCCTCCTCAACGAGAAGGACCAGCTGGTCGCGCTCTCCGTACCGCGGGGAAGCGACCTGTCCGCGCTGTTTTCCGGAAGTCCCACGGGTTCGGCGGCCTCCACCGCCAACCTGGTTCCCGCCGAGGAAGCGAGCGACGAGCTGGTGCGCCAGGCGCATCTGGCCTACCTGCGTCAGGGCGGTAAATCCACTTCCTTCTCCTTCGCCGCGGGCGGGAAACGGTACGTGTCGGCGTTCACCGCCTTCCCCGAAACGGCGGCGTTCCGCTGGAGGATCGCCGTCGTGCTGCCGGAGGCGCAGATCTACGGCACCGTGAACACCACGAGCCAGATCGTCCTCGCGGCGGCCCTCCTGATCATCATCGCCTCCATCGGGATCGGCGTGAACTTCTCCCGTGCCATCACGGTTCCCCTCCACCGCCTGTCGCTCGAGATGGAGCGGATCCGGAACTTCGACCTATCCAGCCGGGAGAAGATCGAGTCGGGCATCAGCGAAATCCACAACATGACCGAATCCTTCTCCAACATGAAGCACGGCCTGAGCGCGTTCAATAAATACGTGCCGTCCAAGCTCGTGGCGGAGCTCATCCGGCTGGGCGAGGAGCCCAAGATCGGCGGCCAGCGGCGCAACCTCACCATCCTGTTCAGCGACATCGCGGATTTTACCACGGTCTCGGAGCGCCTGGAACCGGAAAAGCTCGTCGACGAGATGTCCGTGTACCTCGGCGCGCTGAGCAATGCGATCATGAGGAACCGCGGCACCGTGGACAAGTACATCGGGGACGCGATCATGGCCTTCTGGAACGCGCCGGGCGAGGTGGCGGACCATCAGATCCAGGCGTGCCTGTCGGCGCTGGAATGCCAGGAAATCCTGGCCAAGCTGCGGGCCGCAGGCCCTAAGGACGCAGGGGCGATGTCGGTCTTCACGAACCGGACGCGGATGGGCATCCACAGCGGCGAAGTGGTGGTCGGGAACATGGGATCCGATGAGCGGCTGAGCTACACCGCGGTCGGAGACAGCGTCAACCTGGCAAGCCGCCTGGAAGGCCTGAACAAATACTACGGCACCACAGTCATCGTGAGCGGAATCACCTATGCCGCGGCGAAGGGCGTGGTGGCGGCCCGCCTGGTGGACCGGGTGGCGGTCAAGGGGCGCCAGGGCGGCATCGAGATCTACGAGCTGATGGGCCGCCGCGAGGGGATGTCCCCCGCGGACCTTCATTTCATCGAGGTCGCAACGGGTGGGGTGCGGCGCTACCTGGACGGCGACTTCTCCGGCGCCGCGGAGCTTTCCCGGGAGGCGCTCGGGATCCGGGAGGACGACGCGCCGTCGCGCATCATCCTCCAGCGCTGCGAGGAGTACCTGCGCGTCCCTCCCCCCAAGGAATGGGATGGAGTGTATGTGCACCATGCGAAATGACGGGCGTAAGGTCATCGGCGTCGTCGGCGGAGTGGGCCCCTATGCCGGGCTCGACCTGAACCAGCGGATCTACGCCAACACCCGGATCACCCGGGAGCAGGACCACCTGCAGGTCTTCCTGCTCTCCTGCCCCTCCCTCATCGCGGACCGCACGGAGTATCTCCTGCACCCGGACACGGCCGTGAATCCCGGCGACGCCATCTACGAGGTCGTAGAGAAACTCGCCCGCATCGGCGCCCAGGTCATCGGAGTGCCCTGCAACACCTCGCATGCCGCGCCCATCTTCGACGTCGTGGAACGGCGCGTCCGCGAGGCGGGCCTGCGGGTCAACCTTCTTCACATGATCCGGGAGGTCTATCGGCACGTGCGCCGGACGTTCCCGGAAGCCAGGCGCATCGGGCTCCTGGCGACCAGCGGCACCTGTCACAGCGGCATCTACCGCGACATCTTCGCCGAAGAGGGGAAGCTGGAGATCCTGGTGCCGCCGGCGGCGGAGCAGGTGAAGGTCCATGCGGCCATCTACGATCCCGGGTACGGCATCAAATGCCATCCCAATCCCATCAGCAGGCAGGCGTCGGGCGACCTGACCTTGGCCGCGCAGCACCTGGTGGCCGCCGGCGCGGAAGGGGTCATCATGGGCTGCACGGAGATCCCCCTGGCTCTCCGTCCGGCAAAACTCCCCGTGCCGCTCATCGACGCCACATTGGTCCTTGCCCGTGCGCTTATCGAGGCCGCCGACCCTTCCGCGCTCCTTCCGGCATAGCCGTCCGCCCGGCTCAAGCGACCAGGAATCCGGCCGCGGCGCCGCTGTCTTCCATGCGCGTGAGCTTCCTGGAATAGTTCCATCGCGGTCCGATCGTCCTGAGGGGAACCACGGACACCCGGCGCTGCATATGGAAGGATCGCCATCCCGTATGGACGATCCAAAGGTGTTCCAGGCCGAGGATCCGGACGGCTTCCTTCACGTGATGCCTCAATAGCGGGTTGCATCCATAATGAAGAAGGACACCCCAGAGCTTTCCCTCGTTTCTCCAGACGAGGTGGACCACGTTTCCGTTCGAGGTGCCCCAGTGGAACAGATCGACATCCGACTTGCCTATGCTTGCGGCGATCCACTCCAGCGCGAAGCCTTCCCAAGAGGCGGCACAGGCGGGGTGGGACAGCAGTTGCCGGCGGTCTTCGATCCCCAGCAGGGAATGCAGGATGCCGCAGTCCCTGATGTAGAGCTTTTCCTTGCGGATCTGCCGTTGTCGCGTCTCCGCCTTCCACGGCTTCAGGCGACGGATCAGGAATGCGTCCTCCATCCTTGAGCTCCAATCGTAGACGAGGGAATCGGTGCACTGGAAGGACCTGGCGAGCTCCCTGAAGTTACGGACCCCGCCATGCCGGTATGCCAGCATGGATAAGAAGCGGTGGCCTTCTGCGGGACAGGCCTTTTCGGCCGCCTGACGGACATGATCCTGGCGCCATGACACGCTTTCCAGATCCGTAGCGCAGTCAAAGGATGCCGGAACTCCTCCACGGAACCACAGGCTGTCCAGATGCCCGCCACCGACATCCCAGGGCCGCAGCCCGTACAGCCGGAACACGGAAGGATCCATTGGGGGACGATCGACGGAACCTACAAGCAGGAAATGGATGCCCGGATTCCCATACGCGATGGGAAGAAGTACCGCCTGCAGTCCAGTGATGTATTGCGCTTCATCGACGATGACGAGTCCATCGCGTACATGGAGATCAAGCGCAGGTGCCGCGAGCAGATTCCGATCCTGTGGTGACCTGCCGTCCAGGTAGAGCGCGTGCGGCAGCGTCCTGATCAGGGTCGTTTTCCCGCAACCCATCGGTCCTTCAAGGATCGTGAACCTGTGTTGCGCTGTGAGAAGCTTCAATGACATGAAATCATACAGTCGACTGATCATGCACATGATGACGCTGTGGATTTTCATGCAAATTCAACCTTCAAGGTTGAATTTGCATGAAAATCCACGGTATCGCGGCTGTTCCCAGGAAAGCGGCGGTCTTCCTCCTACCGGGGCGGCCTGATAGGTACGCCACGGCGCCGGTCGTCCCTCCTGCCGACGTTTCCTGGCCTTTCCGAAAGGAAGATAGGCGGCACCAGCGTCCAGAGCGCCAAGGCCATGGAGCCGTACCATGGTTCGTAGAGCGGCGGCTTCAGGAACCGTACGGGTCCGTTGCCCATGGCGAAGATCCAGACGACGAGGGAGAGCGAGGAGATGGCGAGCTGCGCGCGGGACCTCACCCCCATGCCCCAGCGCAGGTAGAACGGCGTCAGGCCGAGCAGGATCGCGGTGAAAACGAGGTGGGGAGCCAGCCGGTCCGGCAGCACCCCCTGCACGAAGACGAACACGGCGAGGACCTCGCTCGGGATCAGCTTGAGAAGTACCTGCAGAAAGGAGTTGGTCTCCCTGTCGATGGCCCTGCTCATGGCGTCCCCTTTGTCGGTGCGGAGGCGAAATGCCGCCGCATCTTGCCGTGTTCCGCGATCCGCGCCTCGATGAACCCGCTCCACCGGTCCAGGTACCGCGGTACGTCGGGGCACTCCGCCCAGAACCGGAACTCGTCCGCCGCGATCAGCGCCTCCGCCAGGCAGGCGAACTCCACCCAGCCCTCCGGCCTGGACAGGGACCATGCCTCCATGCCCGGCGTACGGAACCCCATGACGTCCATCACGATCTCCGCGTCCGGGCTGAAACGGAACAGCTTGGTCACGTGGGGGAACATGATGGCGAAGCCGATCCCCTCCGGCGCGCGGGAGGCGAGATCCCGCAGGGTGTCCTCGCGGCGGAGGCCGCAGGCGGCCCATTCCGTCCGCGACGGATCGGAGCGTCCCGTAATTTCCAGGAAGTACACCTTGAATGCGGACAGGCCGTCCGCGCCGCGCAGCAGTTCCCGTCCGGCGATTCTTCCCGCGTAGGGACTGGCTTCCTTGATCTCCCGCATCGGCTCCCCCTTTCCGGGTCCCCTCCGCGGGCGGCCTTCAGCCGATCAGCGCGAAGGTCAGGTCGTTCACGTTCGTATAGGTCGGACCGGTGACCACCAAGCCGCCGGCCTTCGAGAAGTACCCGCTGGAGTCATTGTCCGCGAGCCTGGCGTGAAGGTCCAGCCCCAGATCCCGTCCCCGTCCCGCCGTCCTTCCGTCCACGCAGGCGCCCGCCGCGTCGCTGTTGCCCTCCTTGCCGTCCGTGGCGAAGGAGCAGAGGAGCACGCCGGATTCCCCGTCCAGCGCATCCGCGGCGGCCAGCGCGATCTCCTGGTTCCTCCCGCCCCGGCCCCTGCCGCGCAGGCTCACTGTGGTTTCCCCGCCCGCGATGAGGCACGCGGGGCCTCGGACGGGGCTGCCGCTGTGCAGCGCCTCCTTGGCCACGGCGGCAAAGAACCGTCCCGCCTCCCGCGCCTCTCCCGTGAGGAACGTGGTGAGGAGCAGGGCCGGGAACCCCTGCCGACCCGCCTCCTCCATGGCGGCCCGCACGGCGATGCCATTGGAGGCGATCAACGCCGTCCTGTGGCGTTCCGGAAGCGCCTTGGGGGTCTCCGCCGCGTCTCCCCGGACGCCGTCCTCGATGAGCCGGCGCACGGACTGCGGCGCCCCGTCCCAGACGCCGCGGCGCTGCAGGATGGCCCGTGCGTCGGCGAACGTCGTGGAGTCGCCCACCGTGGGGCCCGAGGCGATGAACTCCAGGGGGTCCCCCACCACGTCGGATAGCACCAGCGTGAGCAGCGTGCCGCGTGTCCGGGCGGCCAGTTGCCCGCCCTTCACCGCGCTGATGTGCTTGCGCACCGTGTTGATCTCCCGGATGTCGGCGCCGCAGGCCAGAAGAAGGGACGTGGTGCGCGCCTTGTCGGCGAGCGTCACGGGATCCCGGGGCAGCGGCAGGAGGCTGGAACCGCCTCCGGAAAGCAGGAACAGGCAGACGTCCTGCTCTCCCATGCCGTCCACCAGGGAGGCGAGCCCCCGGGCCGCCTCCACGCCGGCGGCGTCCGGGGTGGGGTGGCCGCTTGAGTGGACGGCGAAGCGCGCGTCGGAGGCGAGGGACGTCCGGTAGCCGTGGGGCATCACCACGATGCCGCCCGCGACGCGCGGACCCAGGATGCGGACCGCGGCCTCCGCCATGGCGGGGGCCGCCTTGCCCACGGCGGCCACGTATAGCGCGCCGCGGGGCGCGAGGGGGACCCCCGCGATCCTGAGGGACGCGCCGTCGCAGGTGAGGTTCCGTTCCACCGCCGCGCCGGGATCCGCCGCGCGCAGCGCTGCTTCCCGGATGCGGACGGCGGCCCTCTGGAGCCGATCGTCCATGTCTTCCATGATTTCTACCCTTCGCGCCGCCGCAGCACGGCGGGCTTTCCCGAAAGTTCGTATACCGTGCAACGCTCGTGCGGCGTGATCTCCTCGGGGAAGTGCGTGACCACGAGCACGGGCACGGTGTGAAGCTCCAGCAGGGCCAGGACCTGGGCCCACAGCTCCTCCCGCGCCTCCCGGTGCAGGCCGCTGAACGGCTCGTCCAGGATGATGAGGTCGGGAATGCGGGCGAAGCAGCGCGCCAGGGCCACCCGCTTCTTCATGCCGCCCGACAGCTCCTCCGGCCTCTTGTCCTCCTCCCCCGCGAGTCCCCCCTCGGAGAGCAGGTAACCGGCGAAGCAGAGGGCGTTTTTCCGCGCCTCTCCCCCGTAGAGGAGGGGGAGGGCCGTGTTCTCCGCCACGGTCCTCCAGGGAAGCAGGCGGTCGTCCTGGAAGACGTACCCGATGGTGTCCGGCCGTTCGATGCGGCCTTCCGAGGGCCTGAGCAGGGAGGCGACCAGCTTCACCAGCGTGGTCTTGCCCGTGCCCGAATCCCCCGTGATCACCGCGATGCCGTCGTTTGCCACCTCGAGGTCGATGCCGGAAAGGACGCGGTCCCGGCCCTTGTAGGAAAAGGAGACCCCGTCCAGCCGGATCCTCGTGGCGGGCTTGCGGGCCAGGAACATCGCCTTCAGGTCCCGGATGTCCTCCAGGCTGCAGGCCGCGCGGCCGTCCCCGGGAGACAGCCTGCGGAACGCCGGGCCGATGCGCCGCAGACGCGGGAGGGCCCAGTGGAACAGGAGGATGATCAGGATGAGTACGGTGGCCCAGGCGAAAAGCGTGCGGATCTGGAAGGACTGGTAGGCGGCCTGGATGCGGAAGCCGATGCCGTCGTTGGCACCGAAGTACTCCGCCGTCACGGAGGCCTTCACGGCCAGCACCAGACCCACGTTGAGGGACGCCTCCAGGAACGGCCTGAGGTGGGGGAGGATCAGCTCCCTGAGGCGCGGCCGGAAGCCCGGAGCGAAGACGGAAAGCATCTCCCCGTATTCCCTCGGGAGGCTTCCCATGCCTTCCCCGACGGTGACCGCGACCACGGGGAAGCAGATCAGCGCGATGACGATGATGGTGGGCACGCTGCCGATCCCCAGGGCCAGGACGATCGGGAAGACCCAGAGGATGGGGGGCATGCCCTGGAAGAACAGGACCAACGGCTTGAGCAGGGCGTCGGCTCCTCGGCGCAGGCCGATGAGGATTCCAACGGCGGTGCCTGCCGTGAACCCCGCCGCGAATCCCGCCGCCACGCGGCCCAGTGTGAGAAGGATCTGGCGGCGGTTGAAGGCGGATGCGAGAAGCCCGACGGTGTCCCCCGCCGTGGTCCAGGGAGCCGGGATGAAGAATCGCGCCCCCGCGAGGGAGACGACGGCCCAGAGGCCGAGGAGAAGCAGGATTCCCGCGGCCTCAAGGACCGCCCGACGCCGCGCCTCCCGCATGGGCTAAGGAACGAAGAAGAACGCGTCGTCCAGCGATTTTCCGGAATCGCTCAGGTACCCGCGTACCTCCCCGTAGTAGGCGAGCACACGCGCCTTGTTCTCCGCGGGAGCGGGCACGGCGAAGAGCGTGCGGCGGATGGCCTCTTCCATGACCGCGGGGGTCGAGGAGAGCGTCTGGGCATATAGCCCGGCTGCCGTGGCGGGGGAGGCTGCCGCTTCTTCCCCGGCCTTGCGCCATTCGTTCACCAGGTCCGAAAGGAGTCCCTTGCGGTTCTTCGCCGTGGCCTCCGCGGCGAAGAGGCTGACCTGGGGGGACTTGCCGTCCCCTCCCATCGCGTGCGCCCAAGCTTCGGCGTATTCCACGACCCGGACCAGGCCCTTCTCCCTCACCATGGCCGTGGCCATCGGCTCCCCGACGGGGGCCGCGTCCAGCTGGCCGGCCAGGAGGCGAGGGATGGTCTGGGTGAACGGTCCGTAGCTGATGGTGACGTCCTTGTCCGGGTCCAGGCCTTCCCTGGCGAGAATGGCGCGCGTCTGGAAATCCAGGGGGGCGCCGGGGAAGGGAATGGCGATCCGCTTTCCCTTCAGGTCCTTGAAGCCCTTGATCGACGGATCCTTGGCGACCAGGGAGGAGACGCCCCAGACGCCCGAGGAGACCATGACGATGGGCCCGCCAGCCAGGCGGTTTTCCCAGCCCTGGCTGGTTCCCGAGTACAGCAGGTCCGCGTCCCCGCGCAGGAGCAGCGTGAGGGCCTGGGCATGGTTGAGGAACAGTTCCGCCTGGATGTCCACGCCGGGGATGGGGTCCCTGGCGGCCAGCATCAGGAAGGGAATGGCGGCGGTGGACTGGGGCACCAGGACCTTCAGCCGCTGGGCGGTGCCGGTCTGCGCGGCGACGGGCGCCAGGGCGGTTACGACGAACAGGAACACGGCGGGAAGGCGTAGGGCTTTCATCAGTTTCAAGATAGCGGTTTTGGCCGTGCGGGACAAGGAGATCGGGTCATTCCCCGGCCGTCCTGGAAGGCAGCCTGGCGATCCCGCGGCGGCGCGGACCATGGGAAACGGATCCATCCGGGTACCGCTTGACATCCGTTACCCTGATCAATACGATGGCCGCCGAAAATGCCCACTCGGAAACGTCGTCCCGCAAGAACCGATCCGCCCGACGCGCCGGAGGGACCTCCGGCCGATTCCATCGTCGTCGAGGGGGCGCGGCAGAACAACCTGAAAGGCCTGAACCTGCGCATTCCCCTCAATGCGCTCACCGTGGTCACGGGGGTCAGCGGATCCGGCAAGTCGTCCCTGGCCTTCGACACGGTCTACGCCGAGGGCCAGCGGCGCTACGTGGAGACCTTCTCGCCCTATACGCGCCAGTTCCTGGACCGCATGGACAAGCCGCGGGTGGACCGCATCGACGGGATCCCCCCGGCCATCGCCATCGACCAGACCAACCCCGTGCGCACCTCCCGCTCCACGGTGGGCACCATGACGGAGCTGGCGGACCACCTGAAGCTCCTGTACGCTCGCGCCGCGCGCCTGTTCTGCGGCAAGTGCGGCCGGGAGGTGCGCCGGGATGGTCCGGAAAGCATCGTGGCCGACCTCCTGGCGAGGGCCGCGTCGCATGCCGCCTTCGGGGCCCCCGCAACCGCCCTCATCACCTTCCCCGTGACCGTCCCTCCCAACTTCGCGCCCGCGGAGATCGAGAGCCTCCTGGCCCAGCAGGGCTACCGGCGGATCCTCGCCAGGGAGGACGGGCGCTGGGAGGTGATCCAGGACCGCCTGGAGCTCACAGCCGCAAACCGGGGTCGGATCGTGGAGGACCTGGAAGCGGCCATGAAATACGGACAGGGCCGCGTGTCCGCGCGGCCCCTGGATCCCGCGGGAACGCCGGGGGAACCGTGGAGGTACTCCGCGGACCTGCATTGCCCCGACTGCGACATCCATTACCGCGATCCCGTACCCAACCTGTTCTCCTTCAATTCGCCCATCGGCGCCTGCCCCCAGTGCCGCGGGTTCGGCAGGACCATCGGGGTGGACTACGACCTTGTGATCCCGGATCCCTCGAAGACCCTCGCGGAGGGCGCCGTGAAGCCCTGGCAGACCCCCAGTTTCAGTGAATGCCAGGATGAGCTGGTGCGTTTCGCCCGTCGGCGGGGCGTGCCCGTCGACGTCCCCTGGGGGAAGCTGGGGAAAGCCCATCGGAGCTGGGTCCTGGAGGGGGAGGGCGACGGGGACGGCGTCTGGTACGGGGTGCGCGGCTTCTTCGGCTACCTGGAGTCGAAGAGCTACAAGATGCACATCCGCGTGCTCCTTTCCCGCTACCGCGCCTATCGGCCGTGTCCGGAATGCGGCGGGGCGCGCCTGAAGCCGGAAGCCCTGATGTGGAAACTGGGAGGGCTCAGCGTCCACGAGGCGGCTCTCCTGCCGATCGACGGGTGCCTCGCCTTCTTCCGCGGCCTGGAGCTTCCCGCGCCGCTGGACGAGGCCACCGACCTTCTCCTGCGGGAGATCCGCACGCGCCTCGGCTACCTCGTGGACGTGGGCTTGGGCTATCTCACGCTGGACCGCCAGTCGCGGACGCTCTCCGGCGGCGAGGTGCAGCGCATCAACCTCACCACGGCGCTGGGCACCTCCCTGGTGAACACGCTGTTCGTCCTGGACGAACCGAGCATCGGCCTGCATTCCCGCGACATCCGTCGCCTCATCGGCGTGCTGCGCCGCCTCCGCGACGCGGGCAACACGCTCCTGGTCGTGGAGCACGATCCGGAGTTGATCCGCGCCGCGGACTATGTGCTGGACATGGGGCCGGGAGCCGGCGCGAAGGGCGGGGAGGCCGTGTTCTTCGGCACCGGCAGGGAGCTGCTCGCCAGCGGCGAATCCCTCACGGCGCGCTACCTGACCGGGGCCTTGCGGGTCGGCGCCGTGGCGGCCCCGGGCACCGTGGCGCCCGCATCCTCCCTGGAGGTGCTGGGTGCCCGGGAGCACAACCTCAAGGGCATCGACGTAAGCATCCCCCTGGGCCGCCTGGTCTGCGTGACGGGGGTGAGCGGATCCGGCAAGTCGACCCTGGTACAGGACATCCTCTATCCGGGCCTGCGCCGGCTGCTGCATCAAGGCGGCGAAGAACCCGGGGCCCACGGGGAAATCCGCGGGCACGAAGGCCTCGCGGCCGCGGTGCTCGTGGACCAGTCGCCCATCGGCCGGACGGCGCGCTCCAATCCGGCAAGCTACGTGGGCGCCTTCGATCCCATCCGCGCCCTGTTCGCCGCGGAGCCCCTGGCCCGGGAGCGGGGCTACAGGACGGGCACCTTCAGCTTCAACGCGGGAAGCGGCCGTTGTCCCACCTGCGGGGGCACCGGCTTCGAGCACGTGGAGATGCAGTTCCTGAGCGACGTGTACCTGCGCTGCCCCGACTGCGACGGAAGCCGCTATCGCCCCGAGGTCCTCGAGGTGAAGCTGCTCCCGCCGTCGGGGAGCCGCTTCAAGGCCCTCTCCGTGGCGGACGTGCTGGCCCTGACGGTCGCCGAGGCCATCGAGTTTTTCGCCGGCTCTCCGGAGGTCCTGCGGGGCCTGGATCCCCTGGTCGCCGTGGGCCTGGAGTACCTCGCCCTCGGCCAGCCGGTTCCCACCCTGAGCGGCGGGGAGGCGCAGCGGCTGAAGCTGGCGGGCCACCTGGCGGAGGGACGGGGGGACGCGCGCGCCCGCGGCGCCGGGGGCACCCTGTTCCTGTTCGACGAGCCGACCACGGGCCTGCATTTCCAGGACATCGACCGCCTGCTTTCCGCCTTCCGCGGCCTTCTGGCCGCCGGGGATTCCGTCCTGGTCATCGAGCACAACCTGGACGTGATCCGGGCCGCCGACTGGGTCATCGACCTGGGGCCCGAGGGCGGGGAGGAGGGCGGCCGCCTGGTCTGCGCGGGCACGGTGGAACGGGTGATGCGCTGCCCGGAAAGCCATACCGGCCGGGCCCTCCTGGACTACCGGAAAGCGATCCGCGAGGCCGGCCGCGCCGGCGGGCGTGCCGGCCGGGGAACCGCGGCCGCGGGAACCGCCGCGCCCGCGGACATCCGCATCCACGGGGCGCGGGAGCACAACCTGCAGAACCTGGACGTGACCGTCCCGCGGGACGCCTTCACCGTGATCACAGGGGTGAGCGGCAGCGGGAAGAGCACCGTGGCCTTCGACATCCTGTTCGCCGAGGGGCAGAGACGGTACCTGGAGTCCCTGAACGCCTACGCCAGGCAGTTCGCGCAGCCCGCCGCGCGTCCCGACGTCGACGGAGTGTTCGGCCTGCCTCCCACAGTGGCCATCGAGCAGCGGACCAGCCGCGGCGGGCGCAAGAGCACCGTGGCCACCCTGACGGAGGTCTACCACTTCCTGCGCCTCCTCTACGTGAAGCTGGGCGTCCAGCACTGTCCCGACTGCGGCGTGCCCATCGAACCGCAGACCCGCGAGTCCATCGCGGCCCGGATCCTCCGCGACTGGCGGGGCCGGACCGTCACGCTCCTGGCCCCCCTGGTGGACGCCCGCAAGGGCTTCTACAATGACTTGGCGGCCTGGGCCGCCTCCCGTGGGTTTGCCGAGCTGCGCGTCGACGGCGCCATGGTCCCCACGGTCCCCTGGCCGCGCCTGGACCGGTTCAAGGAGCACACCATCGAGGCGCCCGCCGGAAGGCTGCGCATCGCGGCGGAGGGGGAAGGCGCGCTGCGGGAGGCCCTGGACCGCGCGCTGGACGTGGGCAAGGGCGTGGTCCGCGTCGCCGCGGAGGCCGCCCGCAGGGAGGCCGTGTTCTCCGTGCGCCGTGCCTGTCCCCGCTGCGGCCGCAGCTTCGAGGACCTGGATCCGCGCCTGTTCTCCTTCAACTCGAAGCACGGATGGTGTCCCTCCTGCTACGGCACGGGCCTGCGCCTGTCGGGCTTCGACGGGGAGCAGACGGGCGAGGAGCATTGGTGGAACGAATGGTGGGGAGGGCCCGAGGAGCCCTGTCCCGCCTGCGGCGGCAGGCGCCTGCGTCCGGAGGCGCTGGCCGTCCGTTTCCGCGGCGAGAGCATCGCGGACCTCACCGCCCTGTCCATCGGACGGGCGCGGGAGCGCTTCCGCGCGCTGCGCCTCGCGGGCCGGGACGCGGAGATCGCGCGGGACATCCTCGCGGAGATCCGGCCGCGCCTCGAGTTCCTGGACCGCGTGGGCCTCTCCTACCTCTCCCTGGACCGCTCCGCCCCCACATTGAGCGGCGGGGAGGCGCAGCGGATCCGCCTCGCGGCGCAGCTGGGCTCCAACCTGCGCGGCGTCTGCTACGTGCTGGACGAGCCGACCATCGGCCTGCACGCGCGGGACAACCTGGTGCTCCTGGAGACCCTGAAGCAGCTCCGGCGCAAGGGCAACACGGTGGTCGTGGTGGAGCACGACGAGGAGACGATCCGCCGCGCGGAGCACGTGATCGACCTGGGGCCGGGAGGCGGGAAGGGCGGGGGCCGCCTCGTGGCGCAGGGGACGGTGCGGGACCTGATGCGCAACCCCGCTTCCATGACGGGGCGCTTCCTCAAGGCCCCTCTGCGCCATCCCCTGCGGGACGGCCCGCCGCGCCCCCTGGACGGCCCTTCCGTCCGGGTCCTGGGCGCCTCGCTGCACAACCTGCGGGACGTCGAGGCGTCCTTTCCCCTGGGCGCCCTCACCTGCGTGACCGGGGTGAGCGGCAGCGGCAAGAGCACGCTGGTGCGGGAGGTGCTTCACGCCAACCTGGCGGCGCTTCTCAGCCGCGCGGGGCGCAGGGGCCGGCAACCCAAGCCCGCCGGGTGCGGGGGGATCGAGGGCTGGCAGGGGATCGGGCGCGTCCTCGAGGTGGACCAGACGCCCATCGGCAACACCCCCCGCTCCTGCCCGGCCACCTACGTGGGCATCTGGGACGAGGTGCGCCGGCTGTTCGCCGCCGTGCCGGAGGCCAAGATGCGGGGCTACACCCCCAGCCGCTTCTCCTTCAACGTGGCCGGCGGCCGCTGCGCGGAATGCGAGGGCCAGGGCCTGAAGCGCATCGAGATGAGCTTCCTGCCGGACGTGACCGTCGCCTGTGAGGCGTGCGGCGGCACGCGCTTCACGGAGGAGACGCGCGCCGTGAAGTTCCACGGGAAGGACGCGGCGCAGGTGCTTGCCATGAGCGTGGACGAGGCGGTGGAGTTCTTCTCCTTCCACCAGGGCATCCGCCACGCGCTCGCGCTGCTGCAGGACGTGGGCCTGGGCTACCTGTCCCTGGGCCAGCAGAGCCCGTCGCTCTCCGGGGGGGAGGCCCAGCGGATCAAGCTGGTGACGGAGCTGGCCAAGGCCCGCGCGGGGCGCACGCTCTACGTCCTGGACGAGCCGACCATCGGCCTGCACATGGCCGACGTGGAACGCCTGGTCCGGGTCTTCCATCGCCTCGTGGACGCCGGAAACACGGTCGTGGTCATCGAGCACAACCTGGACGTGATCGCGGAGGCGGACTGGATCCTGGACATGGGACCCGAGGGCGGCGCGGGCGGCGGCCGGATCGTGGCGCAGGGACGCCCCATGGATGTGGCTTCCGTCCGGAACGGCTCCCACACGTCGGGTTTCCTCCGGGAGTTCCTCGCCTCGCGCGGCAGATCCCGACGGGCTTGACACGTCCTTCCCGGCGTGGAAAATAGCGGGCACATACCGACCGTTTCGGCCGTCCCCATCCACGCTGAGGAGGATTCCATGTTCGCCATCGTTCTACTCGTGGTCTATCTGCTGGCAATGATCGCCATGGGCGTCTGGGCCATGCGCAAGACCTCCACGCTGGGGGACTTCTTCCTGGGCGGCCGCAGCATCGGCCCGTGGATCTCCGCCTTCGCCTACGGCACCACGTATTTCTCCGCCGTCATCTTCATCGGCTTCGCGGGCAAGCTGGGCTGGGGATTCGGCCTGAACGTCCTGTGGATCGCCGCGGGCAACGTGGTCTTCGGCTCCCTCCTCGCCTGGCTGGTCCTTGGCCGTCGGACGCGGCGCATGACGCAGAACCTGGACGCGATGACCATGCCGGAGTTCCTGCAGGCGCGCTACGGGGGCGGGAACCTGGTGAAGATCCTGGCCGCCGTCGTCATCTTCGTCTTCCTGCTGCCCTATTCCGCCTCGGTCTTCAAGGGCCTCGGGCACCTCTTCGAGGCGGTCTTCCACATCCCCTACGGAACCGCGCTGCTCATCATGATCGGGATCACGGGGGTCTACCTGGTGCTGGGGGGCTACTTCGCCATCACGATCACGGACTTCGTGCAGGGCATGATCATGCTGGTCGGCTCCGTGCTGATGATCGCCTTCCTGTTCGGCAGGGGCGGCGGCGTGGCGGCCACCTTCGCCTCGGCCGCGCGGGGCTTCGCGGCGCACAGGCCCGCGGGCCAGGGGATCAACGTCCCTCTCCTGATCTCCCTGGTGTTCATGACCTCCTTCGGCACCTGGGGCCTGCCCCAGATGGTGCAGAAGTTCTACGCCGTGAAGAACGAGAAGGTGATCGGCAAGGCGGCCGTGGCCACGGCCCTTTTCGCCCTGGTCATCTCCGGCGTCGCCTACCTGAACGGCGGCCTGTCCCACGCCTTCCTGCAGGCCCCGCCCCTGCTCGCCTCCGGGAAGCCGGACTACGACCGGATCATCCCGACGGTCATGACCGCCAACCTGCCCTCCTGGCTCATGGCGGTCATCCTGCTCCTGGTGCTGGCCGCCTCCATGTCCACCCTCTCCTCCCTGGTCCTGGTCTCCGCCTCCGCGGTGTCCATCGACCTGTACAAGGGCGTCGTGAACCCGAACCAGTCCAAGAAGGGCTCCCTGCTCATGATCCGCGTCCTGAGCGCGGTCTTCGTGGTGTTCTCCTACGTCATCGCCCGCTTCGAGTTCGGCGTGATCGTGACCCTCATGTCCCTGTCCTGGGGCGTGGTGGCCGGCGCCTTCATGGCGCCGTTCCTCTACGGCCTGTACTGGAAGCGCGCCACGAGGGCCGGGATCCTCGCGGGCATGCTCACGGGCGCGCTCCTTGGCGTCGCGCTGTTCTTCGTCCTGGGGGAGGCGAACTCGCCCATCGCCTCAAGCATCGCGATGATCGCGCCGTTCGCGGTGGTGCCCCTGGTGAGCGCCTTCAGCCGGCCGCCGGAAGGGGCGCTGATCGCCAAGGCGTTCGACGGCGTCGCGCGGTAGGCTATCCCTTCACGGAGCCCAGCGTCGCGCCCTTCACGAAGTACTTCTGGAGGAACGGGTAGACGACGAGGATGGGAAGGGTGGCGAAGAGGATGACGCCGGCGCGCATCTGCTCCGGCGTGCTCCTGGCGTTGATCTCCAGGTCCCCCGCCGTCATGTCCTGCATCATGTCCTCCGTGATCAGGTCGCGCAGGACCATCTGCAGAGGCTGCAGCGCCTTGTTGCGGATGTAGATCAGCGCGCCGAAGTAGGAATTCCACTGGCTCACCGCGTGGAACAGCGCGATGGTGGCCATCACCGCCGTGGAGAGCGGCAACACGATGCGGAGGAAGATGCGCCCCTCTCCCGCGCCGTCGATCCTGGCCGCGTCGAATAGCTCCGGGCTGATGCCCTGGAAGAACGTCTTCATGATCAGCACGTAGTAGGCGCCCAGCGCCCCCGGTACGATGAGGGCGGACAGGTGGTTCTCGAACCCGAGGGCCCGCACCACCAGATAGGCGGGGATCAACGGCGCGGTGAAGATGAAGGTGAACAGGACCCCCAGCGTCACCGCCTTGCGGCCCCTCATGTTGGGCCGGGAGATGGAGTAGGCCAGGCTGGAGGACAAGGCCAGGCACACCAGGGTCCCGGCCACCGTGACGTAGACGGTGACGCCCATGGCGCGCCACAGGCGTACGTACGTGAAGATCTTGGCGTAGACGCCCACCGTGAAGCCCATGGGCCAGAAGCCCACCAGCTTGGCGTCGGCGTAGAGCGGAGAGCTGAGGGAAATGGCCAGGATGTTGATCAGCGGCGCGATCATGGTGAAGGCGATCACGACGATGACGGTGGCATTGAGGAACTGGAACTTCCTGTCGGACCGGTAAAGTTTCACGGTCATCCCCTTTAATAGATGCTTTCCCCGGTAGTGCGGCGGGAAAGCTGGTTGAGGCCCACCACCAGGAGCAGGCTCACGACGGACTTGAACATGCCGATGGCCGTCGAATAGCTGTACTGGGAGTTCTGCAGCCCCACCCGGTAGACGTAGGTGTCGATGACCTCCCCGGTCTGGCGTACCAGGGGGTTGAGCAGGATCAGGAGCTGCTCCACGTTGGCGTTCAGTACGTTGCTGACGCGCAGCAGGGAGAGGGTGACGATGGCCGGGATCAGGGCGGGCAGGGTGATGGACCACATCTGGCGCATGCGTCCGGCGCCGTCCACCACGGCGGCCTCGTAGAGGGACGGGTCGACGGCGGCGATGGCCGCCAGGTAGATGATCATGCCCCAGCCGATCTCCTTCCAGATTCCGATGGCGACGACGATCGGCTGGAACAGGGCGGGCTGGGTGATGAAGTCGATGGGCTTCATGCCGAAAACCCTGCCCAGGATGACGTTGAAGAACCCGTCGAGGCCGAGGAAGTTGATGAACATCCCTCCCACGATGACCCAGGAAAGGAAGTGGGGGAGGTAGAGGACGGTCTGCACCACCTTCTGGAGCCTGATCCAGCGGATTTCGTTGAGGAAGAGGGCCAGGATGAGGGGCGCGGGGAAGCCGAAGACGATGGAGTAGAGGCTCAGGAGCAGCGTGTTGCGCAGGATCATGCCGAACTCGGCGAAGGAGAACATCTTCACGAAGTGCTTGAATCCCGTCCAGGGGCTGCCCAGGATGCCCTTGAAGATGTTGTAATCCTGGAAGGCGATGATGTTGCCCACCATGGGGGCATAGCGGAAGAGGATGAAATGCAGGATTCCCGGCAGGGCGATCAGCCAGAGGATCCAGGAATCCGTATGGAATATCTTCTTGGGCACCAGGGTTGTCATTGCCGCTCCGCCTTGCCGTCGTAAGGATAGAAAAAGGCCCGGAAGGGACTCCGGGCCACGGATGCCTGGACTACTTCTTCTGGTTCTTGTTGTACCAGTCGGTGGCCTGCTTGACGGCCTCGTCCCCGCCGCGTTTCTTCCAGTCCGCGACAAACTTGTCGAAGGAAGCGTCGGGGTCCGCCTTGCCGGTCACCACTGCGGCGAACATGTCGAGGAACAGGCTGCCCGAGTTGAAGCCGGGCCGCAGTTCCGGGGCCGTCTTGAACACGTCGATCTGCGGCATGTTGATCGCGATGTTCGGAATCGCATTGCCCGCGGCCGTCTGGATGCCGTCCAGGTAGACCTGGGCATTGGGCCTGAGGGCCAGGATCTTGGGCGTGTCGTAGTGATAGACCGTCGGGTTCAGGGAGATGCGGTAAACGTTCTGCTCGTTGGCGTTCTTGTTGTAGGGATTGGCGGCGTCCCACTGGATCTTGCCCGCGGCGTCCAGCGTGTAGTTGCGGCCCTTGATGCCCCAGAGGAAGAAGCTTTCTATGGCGGGATCCGTCCAGCACTTTTCCAGGAACTTCACGGCGTCCGCGGTGACCTTGCTCTTGGCGGGGAACACCATGGAGAAGTAGAAGCGGTTGCCGGCCGGGACAAGCCCCTTGTTGCCGGTGGGGCCGGCCGGTGCGGCGGCCATGGTCAGCTTCGCGGTCTTGTCCAGCATCTGGTTGACCCAGGACAGTTCGTAATTGCCCACATCGTGCTGCCAGGAGCCGGCCTTGTTGCTGTAGATCCCGGCGTTCCAGTCGGAAGACTTGCAGGTGAACATGTTCGGGTTGACGTAGCCCTTGTCGAACAACGACTTCCAGAGCTTGATGGGCTCCTTCATCTGGGGAAGGATCATGCTCGGAACGAACTGGCCGTCCACGTACTGCCACGTACTGGGATGCACGCCGTAGGCCCCGAAGAAGAGCTCGCTGTAGGCCATGTTCTCACGCACGTAATAGCCATAAGCGTCTTTCTTGTTCTGCTTCACCCATTCGTAGTACTTGAGGCAGTCGTCGATGGTCTTGGGGATCGGCATCCCGGCCTGGTCCAGCCAGTCCTGGCGGTAGTAGACCACGCGTGTGGCCGCGTAGGGTGCCATGACCGGGATGGCGTAGATCTTGCCGTTCTTGGCCACCATGGGCGAGGTCCAGAGATCAGGTAGGATGTTCTTCTTGATGTCGGGTCCGTACTTGTCCAGAAGGGGCCCCATCTCCGTGAAGATGCCGTTGTCCACGGCGCCGGGGTGGTTCAGGCTGTCCACGGAGTCCGTGCGGATGATGTCGGGCAGGTCGCCGGAAGCGAAGCGCACGGAGATGAACTGGGGATACTCGACGTGCGGTCCGAACTCCCACTCGATGTTGTAGCCGCTGAGGCGGTTCAGTTCCTTGGCGTAGACGTCGTTCTTCCAGTCCGTGACGGCCTTGGCGTACTCGGCGTTGGTATGGGAGAACAGGATCTTGATGGTCACCGGTCCCTTGGAAGAGGCGCTTTCCGTGCTGCCTCCTGCGAAAAGGCCCGGAGCGGCGATGGCCAATGCAGCCAGTACCGCCATGAATCGTCGTCCCTTTTTCATCTTTTCTCCTCGTCCTTTTTTGGGGAAGCGGTTCCTACGCAATGGGGTTCGACAACGTCGGACCCGGATCGGGCGGGAAGCCAGTTCATGGTCCTTCCCATGGGTTGCCGAGGGCAATCGGTTTCGATGCGGCCGCTTTCCGCGCATCAGTATGCCGTGGTCGGCACGAAATGGTCGTGCGACTTAATGAGAAAACATGCGCATTTTTGACCGATGCCGACCTGACGTCACCGCGGCTCCCCGTTGCGGCAGTTCTTGGGGGTCCGGCCGTACGCCTCGCGGAACACGTGCTCGAAGTGGGAATAGCTCGCGTAGCCGCAGTAGCGCGCGACCTCGTAGAGGTGGTTGCGCGGGTTCTCGAGGAGCTTCACGGCGGTTTCGAGGCGGAGCCGCTTCAGCCGTTCCGCGTAGCCGCTCCCCGTCGCCTTCTTGAAGCTGCGGCTGAAATGCGCCGGGGAGCACCCGCCGGCCTCGGCCACCTCGCGCAGGGAGAGGTCCGGCCGCATGAAGTGCCGTTCCATGTAGTCGAGGCCCGCCCGGACGCAGGGCGGGAGCTGCGGTCCGGGCGGGGGGGGCGGCCCGGCCTCCTGGCCGATGCGGTGCAGGACGCGGAAGACCTCCCCCGGCACGATGGGCTTCAGCAGGAAATCCCGGACGCCGAGGCGCATGGCGGTGCGCGCGTACTCGAAGTCCGCGTACCCGGACACGATGACAACCCGGGCCTCGGAACCCCTCCGGCGCAGCTGCGCGGCGAGGGCGAGGCCGTCGAGGCAGGGCATGCGGATGTCCGTGATCACCACGTCGGGCCGGAGCTCCAGGATCCGTGACAGCGCCTCATGGCCGTCCGACGCCTCCCCCGCCAGGCGGAAGCCCGGGAGGCCGGCCAGGATGCGGCGGAGGCTCCGCTTGGCGGCCGGCGCGTCGTCCACGATCAGGACGGAGATCTCCTTCACGGCGCCCCCCTCCCGCCGGAGGCGGGGGCGCTGACCACCACCGTCGTGCCGTGCGCGTCGGATCCGGCGATCCGCAGGCCGTAGGGGTCCCCGAAGGCGAGGCGCAGGCGGCAATGGACGTTCCAGAGCCCCACGGGCCTCCTCCCGGCGATCCGGGGCTCCGCGTCCGCCAGGTGGCCGGTGCCCGCGACGGCGAGGAGCCGGTCCAGTTCCTCCCGCGCCGCCTCCGGCATCCCCAGCCCGCGGTCCCGTACCGCGATCTCCACGGCGTCCTCCGCGCGGACGGCGGCGAGGCCCACGTAGCCGACGCGGCGCCGGTGGCCCTCGTAGCCGTGGACCAGGGCGTTCTCCACCAGGGGCTGCAGCGTGAGGCGCGGCAGGAGCACGTCCCGGCGGATCTCCCGGCGGACGCGCAGCGAGACCCGCAGGTCAGGATAGACCTCCCGCTGGATGGAGAGGTAGGACTGCAGGTGGCCCATCTCCTCCTCCAGGCCCACCAGCCCCTGCGGGGCGGAGACGGACCAGCGGAACACGTCCGCCAGGGAGGCGATCATGGCGCTGATCCGGGGATTCCCGGCGTCGATGGCGTAGGAGTTGATCACTTCCAGGGTATTATACAGGAAATGCGGGTTGATCTGCGACTGGATGTGGAGCAGGTCCGACTCCAGGCCGCGGATCACCATCTCCCTTTCCCGCAGCTCCGACTCGTGCACCACCTCGATGAGGTCGCGCAGGCGCTGTACCATCTGGTTGTAGCCGTCGTGGATCCGGAGGAGCTCCTTGCCCGCCGATGCCGGGGGGATGGGCTTGAGCACGCCCCGGGCCACGTCCGCCATGCCCCGCTCCACCACCCCGAGCGCCCGCGTCACGGCGAGGCCGATGCCCACCGTGATTAGGAGGAGCAGGATCAGGAGCGCCGCCATGACAAGGCCGGAGAGGCGCTGCAGGCCGGTGAGGTCGCTTGAGAGCCCGCTCAGCTGGGTCCGGATGGCGAGCGTCCAGCCGGTGGCCTCGGAGCGGCGGCGCACCGGGAAGTCCGTCGTTTTTTCCGGCCGGGGCGTGGAGCGTCCGGCGGCGTCCGCCCGGCGCTCCGGGTAGATGAGCCGGCCGTCCCTGTCGAATACGAGGATCGAACCCTCCGGACCCGCGCGTACCTGTTCGAAGAGGTAGCGCAGGGCGCTCCAGCGGAGGTCCACGAGGAGCATGCCGGGGGCCTCGGGGTTGTTCAGACCGGGCATGGCATAGACGGCGGACACCACCTCCCCCAGGGAAGGGCCGCCCGTCCGCCACGGTCCGAGGATGGCGGGGTTCTCCAGGGACCCCCGCGGGAGCGCGGCGCGGACCGCCTCGTAGGTGGCCAGGAAGTCGAGCCGGCCCTGCTCCGCCATGACGTTGCCGTAGCGGTTCATGATGCCGATGTTGGCCACCTCCTGGTGCTCGAAGGTCAGGCTGTGGAAGACCTCCGTCGTGAAGCGCCTTTCCATGAGGTAGGCGTCGTACGGGTCCTTCGAGCGCATCTCCAGGAAATCCGCGAAGGCGCTCGAGGAGGCGGCGGAGTAGACCCGCTTCTTGAGGCTGCCGAAGTAGTCGTCCAGGGTCGTCTGCAGCTGCCGCAGCACCTCCATCCCGTAGGCGTTCACCGTGGTGGAGGCCGCCGCCGTGGACCGCGCGTACCAGAGCGTGTAGATGCCGGCGAAGGGCAGGAGGACCAGCGCCACCATGGCGAGCACGAGGATCGTGCGCAGAGACAGCTCCCGCAGGCGCGTCACGGACGCGGCCTTCACGGAACGGGGCCCCTCGCCGGTCCGTTTACGCACCCCTATCCCCGGAATCCTTCGATCTCCACCGTCTTCCCGCAGCGGCGGGAAGCCTCCGCGGCGAACACGATGGTGTGCGTCCGAAGCGATTCGTGGACGTCCGTGGCCACCAGGTCCTGCCGGTTCTCCTGGACGGCGCGCAGGAAGCCCGTCATCACGCGCTGGTCCCCGCCGCCGTGCCCTCCCCGTTCCCTGCCGAACTGCACGCGTTCCACGTCCCCGTCCGCGAAGGTCCGCACCGTCATCTCCTCCTCGCCGAACTCGATCTCCCCCTCGGTGCCGTGCACTCGGATCCTGCGGCCGCCTCCCTGCGTGAAGGCCGTCATGGTGAAGGTGGCGGTGACGCCCCCCTCGAACTCCATGGCCGTCACCTGGTGGTCCACGGCGTCATTGTCGCACTTCCAGACGCACCGCCCGTAGGGGCCGGTCTCGACGGCCTTCCAGTGGGCCTCCCGCGAGTGGTCCAGGGCGGCCACATTGGCCGGCCAGACGGTCCGGTCCGTGTCCACGTAGGCCTTCACGGCCGAATACGGGCATTCCGGCTCCGCGGGGCAGGAGACGCAGCGGTCCCCCGATCCGGCAGGCGAGTTGGCGCGCGTGAAGTAGGCGAGGCCCCCGAAGGAGCTCACGCGGAGGCAGCCGCCCGGCACCAGGGAGGCGATGTAGTCGATGTCGTGGCAGCTCTTGGCCAGGAGCATGAAGGTGGAGCGGCCCTCGTTGCCCCAGTTGCCGCGCACGAAGCTGTGCGCCTGATGCCACCAGGAGACCTGCTCGATCTGGTCCACCGTGACCACGCGGCCGATCCTGCCGCCGGACGCGGCCTGCCGCAGCGCGCAGAAGGCCTTGTGGTAGCGCAGGGAATGGCAGACGCAGGTGACGGTTCCGGCCCTCCGTTGGGCCTGGGCGATCCTGCGGCAGTCCTCCAGGCTCACGGCCATGGGTTTTTCCAGGAACAGGTGGTAGCCGAGCTCCAGGCAGGCCACCGCCGGACCGACGTGCTCGCGGTCCATGGTGGCGACGACGACGGCGTCGGCCATCCTGGGTTTGGCGGCGAACTCCCGCCAGTCGGCGAAGACGTTCCCCGCGGGAATGCCGTACCGTGCGGCGAACGCCTCGCGGTATTCCTTCCGCGGCTCCGCCACGGCCGTGACCCTGGCCCATTGCGGCATGCAGGAAACGATCTCCGCGAAGCCCCGGCCCCGGCCTCCGGCCCCGAGGATGGCGATGGTGATGGGTTGTCTGTGCATGGCGGGAGTATAGCGCCGCGGCCCGGCTTCGCGCTACCGGTAGGTCTCACGCAGGTGGCGTACGGTGAGGGCACGGCGGAAGGCCGCGGGGGTGGCGTGGGCCCCGGGCGCGGCTTTCTGCGCGGCCCCCGGCGCGGCTTTCTGCGCGGCCCCCGGCGCGGCTTTCGGCGTGAAGGTGACCGTGCGCGGGCCGTCCGGCGTCAGCGGGAAGCAGTTGTCGTCGAACGTGCCCCGGATGCCTTCCGCCTCCAGGCGGACGAAGAAGGCGGGCGCGTCGGTGGAAAGGCGCACCGAAAAGCGTCCGTCCTTCTCCGATGAGTCGACGCGTACCTTGGCCCGCGGAAGCTCGCAGCGTTTGTAGGGGGCGAGGAAGAACTCCTCCAGGACCGCCTCCCCGCCCTGCTCCAGCGCGAGAAGCAGGAAGCCTTCCTCGGGCCGCGGCAGGAGATCCGATCCCTTCCAGGAACCCATGCGGCGGGCGCTGCCCGCCGGAAGCTTCAGGGCCAGCTTCTCCCTGCGCAGCGCGGTCCCGCGGAAATCCATGGCCGTGAGGGTGATCCGGCCCTCCGCGGCTTCCGGAAGGTCGTTGACCGCCCAGGCCTCCACCGTTCCCCCCTCCCCGGGCAGGAGGAAGGCGGAGACGGGACGGAAGAACCGTCTGGCCGCGTAATGGAGCAGCTTCCACTTGCCCCCGTACTCCAGGGAGGACCAGGAGGCCACGGGCCAGTTGTCGTCGAGCTGCCAGTAGAGGGTCCCCATGCAGTGCGGCCGCAGGCGGCGCCAGTGCTGCACCGCGGTCCGGATGGCCAGCGCCTGCTGCACCTGGCTCAGGTACACGAAGTTCTCGAAACCCTCCGGGACCCGGAAATAGCGCGTGAACATCTCCGTGATCAGCGAGTTGCCGCGCGGATGCCTCTGGTGGTGCTCCATGACGGGGGATGTGGCATTGAAGGAGCCCTCGTCCGCGTAGGCGCGGATGGTCTCCATCGAGGGGAAGGACTGGAAGCCGAACTCGGAGCAGAAGCGCGGTTTGACGGCCAGGAACGCGTCGAAGGACCTGCCCTCGTGCCACACGCTCCAGAAGTGCATGTCCCCGCGGTTGTCGGCATGCCAGCAGTCCGAGTAATCGCCCCGCCCGCCGGAGGGGGAACTGGGCCAGAATGCGTGGGTCGGGTCGCAGGCGTCCAGCGTCCTGCCGATCGTTCCCTCGTTGAGCCTGTCGTAGTCCACCAGGTAGCGGTCCCGGTTCTTCCTCGACTCCTCGAACCATGTGAGCGCGCCGACGTCCTCGTTGTTGCCGCACCAGAGGGCCAGACACGGGTGGTCCCTGAGGCGCCGGGCCTGGTAGCGGACCTCCCGCTCCACGCTCGCCAGGAAGGCCGGCGTGGCCGGGTACAGGGCGCAGGAGAACATCATGTCCTGCCATACCAGGAGGCCCAGCTCGTCGCACAGGTCGTAGAACGCGTCCTGCTCGTACTGTCCCCCGCCCCAGACGCGCAGCATGTTCATGTGCGCGGCCGCGGCGCTGGAAAGGAGGTCCCCGAGCGCCTCCCCCGTCTGGCGCTGCGGCAGCGCGTCGCAGGGGATCCAGTTGGCGCCCTTGCAGAAGATTTCCACGCCGTTGACGCGCACGACCATGGAGAGGCCCCCCGCGTCCTCCCCGTGGACGAGCTCCAGGGTCCGCAGTCCGATCCTCTTGGACACAGAATGGTCCCCCACGGTCGCCGTCAGGCTGTACAGCGGCTGTTCGCCGTAGCCGTTGGGCCACCAGAGGCGGGGCGATTCCACGGGGATCTCCGCGTCGACGAGGTTGACGCCCTCCTCCAGGACCACCGTCCGCTCCACCGCGCGTTCCCCGAGGTCCACGCGGAACGGGTAGCGGCCGGCGCGCGCGGCGCTGCACTCGGCGGTGACCTTCAGGACGATGCGTCCCCTGACGTGCCTTTGTTCGGTGGTCACGCACTCGATCCGCACGGCGCCGAAGCCCTGGAGGGAAACCTCCCCGTAGATCCCGGCCACCATGAGGCACGGACCCCAGTCCCAGCCCGCGTGGCATTGGACCTTGCGGATCAGGTTGCGGTGCGGGGATTGGACGGGAAACGAGGAGCAGGGGACGGGGTAGGGCAGTTTCGCCGCCGCCTTGGCGGCCGCCTTTTCCGCGGAGCGCAGCGCGATCTCGATGGAGTTCCTCCCGCGGCGCAGGTGGCGTTTCACCTCGACGCGCTGGCCCTCGAACATGTTCTCCGATTCGGCCACCCGGCTCCCATTGATAGAGACCTCCGCCAGCGTGTCCACGCCGCGCAGGTCCAGGAACACCGTCTCCTCCGCGAGCATCCCGGCGTCCACGACGAACTCGCGGCGGTAGGTCCAGTCCTCCCGTCCCACCCATTGCACGTCCAGCTCGTTGGCGCCGGCATAGGGATCGGGAATTTTCCCCGCGGCGAGCAGCGCCGAGTGGGTGTCCCCCGGAACGCGGGCCGGGATGGAATCGCGCGTCCCGGCCCTGGCAAGGCGCCATTCGCCCGACAGATCGATGCGCTTCATGGGATCCCATCATAGCAGGCGTGGCCCCGCGGCGCTACGGGCGGAAGGGGCTTTCCGTCGGACGCGTGTGCCGCGCGGTCGACGATCCAGGTTGATCCGCACGCGGGATTCGTGCCCCGCAGCTTGCCGCGAGGTATGTTGCTCGTCGGGTTCCAACATGGTAAAATCTTCATCAAGAAAGTGCAAAGAAGAAGTAAAGGAGCCGCGGAATGGGAAAGGCAATCGCATTGGTTCTCGTGGTCATCGTAATGGCCGGCTGCACGATCGAAGGGCCCGCGGGCACAAGCGGCGCCACGTGGCTCTCCGGCGCGGGCGCCCCCGCGGATTCGCTGGGCGTCGCCGGGGATTTCTACCTGGACACCGCGACCTGCAGGGTGTACCAGAAGGTGGAGGCGGCCTGGACCTACCTGGTGTGCATCCAGGGCACGGCCACGGCCTGGCACACGGGAACGGGAACTCCGGATCCCAGCTTGGGAAGCGACGGCGACCTGTACCTCAACACCGCCACCGGGGAGATCTACAAGAAGGCATCCGGCGCGTGGAGCCTGTACATGGACGTGACGCCGGCCGCCATCCGCAAGAGCGGGACCGTGGCCGCCGGCGGGAGCCTTACGCTGGAGCACAACATCACCGCGACGGACGGGACGAAGCTGACCTACACGGGGGAGTTCGCCTCCGGCGGCAGGATCTATCCCTACGGCTCGTACTCCTCGGTCTATCCGGGCCTGGCCCAGGTAGAGGCCGCCACCACGGAATCCGGATTCTGTTCCGGCACGGAAGGGGTGGGACGGATCGTGACCACCGCCCTTCCTTCCGGCAGGTTCGCGGCCTGCTATGTGGACACCCCGGAAGGCACCTTTCTGCGGGTGGCGGAGTTCCAGGCGGACGGGACGTTCATCGACTCCTTGAGCCAGGAATACGTGGGCTCGTACCTCAAAGACATGACGGTCGTGCCGTGGACGAACGGCTTCGCCTGCATCCGCGCCATGGGGGAGGGATCCGACAACGTCAAGGCGTATCTTTACGCGGATTGCGGGGACGGGGGGACGCTCACGTCGCCACGTGAGGTCGTTCTGCTCGAAGAAACTGCCGTGTACACGATCACCTCCCTGGCCGCCTGCACGCTCGAAAGCGGCCTGGTGGCCGTGGTGTGGAGCGGGACCGACAGCGTGACCAATGCCGTGACGTGTTTCCAAACCCTGGATCCCGTGAGCGGTTCCTTCACGGCGCCGGTCCAGCTCAACTCCACCACGCTCGTGTCCCTGAGCGCCTCGGCGCTCAAGGCCGGGGGCCTTGTCATCGCCTATACGCCATACTTCAAGACCGTGCCGAGCGTGGCCGCGCAGGTGCTTACTGCATCCGGCGCGGCCACGGGTTCCGAGATCACGCCGCTCTACAGCGACTCCTCCTATTACGCCAGGGTCGCGGGGCTCTCGGGCGGCGGGTTCGTCGTCACCTACATGTACAGCCCGGAATACGGCACCCTCGTCGACGCCGAGACGGGGTACGACGACGGGCAGGGCCGGTTCGCCATCTACGATTCCGGCGGCGCGCCGATTTCCCAGGCTCCCCTCGGCGGCTCTTTTGCGGCCCGCGGCACGAACCCTTTCTTCGTCTCGCTCGTCGACGTCACGGCCCTCTCCACGGGGGGATTCGCCGTGGCCTACAGGAGGCTCGAGGAAAACTCCGGGAATACACCGGCGCGCGTGAAGGTCTGCCTGTTCGGGGAAGGCGGCGCGCTTCTCGCCCCGGCGGAGACATTCCTCACGCACGGCTATACGTATGACTCGACCAATGGTTCGCTGAACGTACAGGACTTCGTCTCGGTCTCCCTATGCTCCTCCGGGCCACGGATCTTCCTGTCTGCCGGCTATAATGACTATTCCTACGTCGAACAGGCCTGGGCCCTGGATTCCGGCTGCCTGTACCACGGCCTCTACCGCGCGGACTCGCTGACGCTGACGGAAGGAACGGGGTCGGCGACGCTCGCCAACAACACGGGAGGCGCGCTGGTGCTGCGGCTGTCCGTGGACAGGTGACCGCGGGCCCCGGGGCATTCGGTCCTGGACCGCGGTCCGGATTCCTGTATAATGGGGCAACATGAAGATCCAGCTGAAGTCGATTGCGGCCATGTCGGGCGGCATGTCCTTCCTCGTCACGGCGGTCCTGATCGTCTGGCTGATTTCCTGGAAGGGCACGCTCGGGCTGATCCAGTGGTCGGCCAGGTGGCGCCACATCTTCCTCGCCTTCGCGGCGCTGGGCGTCCTGCCCGTTCTCCTGTCCCTGGTGGGGCTTCTCCTGTCCCGCTACGCGTGGCCGGTCCGCATCCTCCCGCCGCTCTCCCTCGGATTTTCCGTGCTGGCCGTCCTGTGCGCCGTGGGCCTGTTCGTCGGCCTGCGCTCCCTGTCGAGGCCGTCGGGCGAGCCGCCGTCCCTCGGCCTCCTCAATCCCGCCTCCGGCATCCCCGGCTCCGGCGGGGCGGTCCGCCTCGCTGTCTCCTCGGATCCGCACTGGGGCGCTTCCACCGCGGACGCGGCGGCCCGGGAGGGGATCCTGCGCGGCGTGGCCGCCGGTTCTCCCCGGCGCGACGCGCTGTTCATCCTGGGGGACAACGTGGAGTACGGCATGGTGGACAAGTACTGGCGCGCGGAGGCCGCGGACCTGGCGCGATGCCTGGACGGAATGCCCGTGCGGCCGATCCTGGGAAACCATGACTCCTTCATGGGCGGGCAGGACATCTTCCGCAGGTACTTCTTCCCCGCTTCCCTGGCCACCGATTCCGGCAGCCCGTACTACTGGTCCATGAAGGCCGGGCCGGCGCGGATCGTGGTCCTGGACCTCATGTGGGGGGCCGAGGAGTTCGGGGAGGCCCAGTCCTCCTGGCTGGAGAAGACCCTGTCCTCCGTCGCGAAGGGCGAGCAGGTCGTGGTCCTCAGCCATTGCTTCTTCTACGCCTCGGGCTACGTGGACCCCGACGGCGACATGCCCTGGTACGACCATTTCGGCACGACAGCGAAAGTCTCCCCGATCCTGGAACGGCACGGCGTGGACCTGGTCGTCTCGGGCCACGACCACACCATGGAGCTGCTGGAGCACGGCGGCGTGACCTATGCCCTGGTGGGCTCCATGGGAGGCAGACCGGACAGCGAACGGACCTACGTCTCCCCGGCTTCCCTGTGGTACCGCCAGGGAATGCACGGCTGGCTGGACCTGGACATCGATGCATCCGGGATTTCCCTGCGCTTCCGCGACGGGAGCGGCGGGGTCCTCCACCAGGCGTTCCTGCCGGTGCGCCGATAGGCCGGGGGGGGGGGCCGTCATGGGCGCACGAGACTCGGGTTCTTCCCGTGGATTCGGGACGGTCCGGCACGAGGCGGACCTGCGCGTGGTGGGCGGGGGGATGGCCGGCCTGTGCGCCGCCATCGCCGCGGCGCGCCGCGGGGCCAGGGCGGTCCTCCTGCAGGACAGGCCGGTGTTCGGCGGCAATGCTTCCTCCGAAATCCGCATGTGGCTCTGCGGCGCCCACGGCGAAGGCAACCGGGAGACGGGCCTCGTCGAGGAGATCGAGCTGGACGACATCCGGCGCAATCCCCTGAAGAACTGGTCCGTCTGGGACGCGCTTCTCTGGGAGAAGGCGCGCTTCCAGGAAGGCCTGACGCCCGTCCTGAACTGCTCCTGCAATGCGGCGCGGATGGACGGAAACCGGATCGTCTCCGTCACGGGGTGGCAGACCACCACGCAGACGTGGCACGAGGTGCGGGCCGCATGGTTCGCCGACTGTTCCGGGGACTCCGTGCTGGCCCCGCTGAGCGGAGCCGAGTTCCGCCACGGCCGGGAGGCGGGAGCCGAGTTCGGCGAGTCCATCGAACCCGAGCTTGCGGACGGACGGACCATGGGCATGTCCTGCCTGATCCAGGCGAGGAAACTGGCGGAGCCGTCCCCCTTCCGCCCTCCTTCCTGGGCCCGGCGCTACGAGTCGGAGAGCGACCTGCCCTTCCGGGACGTGGATCCGCTGCGCGGTTTCAACAACTACTGGTGGATGGAACTGGGCGGCATGGGGGACTCCATCGGGGACACGGAGGCGGTGCGCGACGAGCTCCTGGCCGTGGCCTTCGGCGTCTGGGACCTCGTGAAGAACCGCAGCTCGGTGCAGGACAGGGACTACTGGGCCCTGGATTGGGTGGGATTCCTGCCGGGCAAGAGGGAGAGCCGGCGCTACGTGGGGGACTTCGTCCTGAGCCAGAAGGACGTGGATGCGGGAGGCCCGTTTCCGGACATCGTGGCCTACGCGGGATGGACCATGGACGATCATCACCCCGCGGGACTCGATCATCCGGGAAAGCCGAACGAGTTCCATCCCGCCCCCTCGCCCTGGGGCATCCCCTATCGGAGCCTGTATTCGCGGAATGTCGCCAACCTCTGCATGGCGGGACGGAACATCAGCGTCACGCACGCCGCCCTCTCCTCCTCCCGCGTGATGCGGACCTGCGCCTCCCTGGGCCAAGCGGTGGGCACCGCGGCGGCCATCGGTGCCCGGGACGGGCTGGATCCGCGGGAGGTGGGCCGGGAACGCATCGTGGAATTGCAGCAGGCCCTCATGGAGGACGACTGCTGGCTGCCCGGCCTGACGCGCCGGCCGACCGCCCTGACGATGGAGGCGCGGCCCGCCGCCACGGCCGGCGATCCCGAGGAGCTGCGCTCCGGCATGGACAGGCCGCACGACGGCCGGGGCAATGCCTGGAGGGCACCCTTGGGAGCCGGCGCCGTGTATTCCTTCCCGTCGCCGCGGACCGTGAAGGGATGCCGCCTCGTCTTCGATCCGGATTTCTCAAGGGACCGGGCGGACATGCGGATGCTCTCTTCGATCCCCCCCGACTACAGGCCCGTGGCGGTGGCCGCCACGATGGTCCGGGCCTACAGGCTGGAATACCGGGACCGGGCGGATGCCGGCGAATGGAAGCCCCTCGCGCACGTCACGGACAACCACCAGAGGCTCAACGTCGTATCCTTCGACCCCGTGAGGGCGGGAGCGGTGCGCCTCACGCTGGAGGGAAGCTGGGGAAACGGGGAGGTGTCCGTGTTCGCGTGGGACCTGCTGGATTAACGGGATCGGTTCAGGCGAGGATTCCGATGGCCCGCCGGACCGCCCTCACGTCGAGGTCGAGGACCTCCCGGGACTGCGCCAGAAACAGGCCGATCCTGCGGCAGGCCACCAGAAGCCCGCTCTGCACGATCCGCCGCATGGCCTCCGGGGGCAGGTGCGTGATGCTCCGGTAGCCTTCCAGCAGCTCGGGCAGCAGCCTCTCGCCGTCGATCCAGAAGTGCCCCAGGTCGTATTCCCTGTGCGCGCCGCGGATCTCCCCGAAGTCGATGAGCCCGGCCAGCCTGTTCTCCCTGTGGTAGATGTGCGAGGTGTCGAAATCGCCGTGGGCCAGCACCGCCTTCCCGCAGCGGAGGTCCTGGAACGCCTGTTCCGCGGCCTTCGCGATGGCGGGGCGCTCCACGGCCGTGAACGCCTCGCTCCGCAGCATGCAGGCCAGGGGTTCCCTGTAGTGTCCCCGCATCCATCCGTCGAAGTCCGGGAATTCGCCGGCAAGTTCGTCCGTCGCGTCCGGCCGCCTGCGGATCCAGCCGAATCCCCGCACGGGGATCCGGTTCACGGCCGCCAGGTTGCGTCCGGCGGCGTACAGGATGTCCCGGGTCCCTTCCGCGGGGGCCTTCTCATCCATGGACTGCCCATCCACGGAGGAGGTCAGCATGAAGGACCTGTCGAAGGCCGGATGGCGGGTGGCCCACTGGAGCACGTCCGGTACGCAGGCTCCATGCTGGCGCAATTCGCGGTGCACCAGGGCCTCCGGGCCGAAACTTCCCTCGGTCTCGGGCCAGATCCGCAGATACAGGACCTTCCCCTCGGTCTCCACCCTGTACACGATGGTGGACCGGCCCTTGGCCATCCGCTCCACCGAAACGATGCGGCTTCCGGGGAGCATCCCGGCCACCGCCTCCGGGATCTTGTCATGATGCGGAAACGGAATCATATTGGGCGCAACAATGCTGGAAAAAAAGGATCATGGCAAGGCAGGCCCACGCCGGACCGAAAGAGGCCGGCACGCAGTCCATGACGAAGGAGTCCCGTCGATGAGCAAGACCAATGCGATCCCCGCCGACCATCCGCTGCGCGGAGCCAAGTGGATCTGGCCGGAAGCCTACATGTACCTGCAGAACCACTACGCCCAGTTCCGGCGCGACTTCGAGCTGGCCGAGGTTCCCGGACGGGCGCCCCTTTTCATCACGGCGGACAAGGCCTACAGGCTCTACGTCAATGGGACGCCCGTCTGCCGGGGGCCGGCCCGCGGTTTCCAGTCGCATTGGCCGTTCGACGAGGTGGACCTCGCCCCTTTCCTGCGCCCCGGCCGCAACTGGCTGTCCGTGGAAGGCTACAATCCGGGCACGGGCTCGTTCCAGTACGTCCACCAATGCCAGGCGGGCCTCCTCTGCGCGGCCCGCTGGGGCGGCTTCCGCATCGAGAGCGGCGACGAGGGCTGGATCTACAGGCGGTCCCCCGGGCACAACACGGGCACGCAGCGCTATTCCATGCAGCTGGACTACCAGGAGGACATCGACCTGGATCGGGACGACCGGTCCTGGATCCTGTCTCCCGACCGCCCGCAGGGGTGGAATCCCCGCTACGCCCCCCATGCGCAGCTGTACACGGACATCCGTTACGGCCGGCCGCCCTGGGACGCCGTGGAGCCGCGCGGGATCCCGCTCCTGCGCGAGGAGATCGTGACGCCGGAACGCGTGACGGCCCGCGCGGAAGGGGAGTCGGACCCGGGGTACCGCACCTGCGCCAACATCTCCTGGAACTGGGCGCGGGAGGGCGGCCGGATCGGCGGCTGGCAGGACGGGAGTCCGGTGGCGGCTGAGCGCCGGGACGGATGGCTGGAGCTGAAGCTCCCGCCCACGGGGCGGGGCCGGTTCCGGTCCGTGACCGTCGACGTGGGACGGATGACTGTCGGCGTGGTCGGCTTCGAGGCCGACGGGGCTTCCGGCGGCGAGATCCTCGATTTCCAGCACGATCAGACGCTGCGGGGGGGGGAGCCGATCTTCATCCCGGAGGGCGCCGCCTGCTCCATCGCCCTCGGAAACCGGGCGCGTCTGAGACCGGGGGCGAACGCGCACGAGTTCTTCCATCCCCTCGGGTTCCGCCACCTGACCGTGATCGCGCGGGACCTGACGCGTCCGCTTTCCCTCCGCCTCAGGATCCGCACGGCGCTCTATCCGCTCGCGATGCGCGGAAGCTTCGAGTCCTCCGACGGGACGCTGAACCGGATCTACGAGGCCTGCCGGGCCACGCAGCAGCTGTGCAGCCTGGACGCCTACGTGGATACGCCCTGGCGCGAGCAGGCGCAATGGTGGGGCGACGCGCGCGTGCAGGCGCGCAACACCTTCTACATGGACGGCGACACGCGCCTGCTCGTCCGGGGGATCCGCCAGATCGGAGGACAGCGCACCCCGGAGGGGATCACCTACGGGCACGCCCCCACGGTGGCCTACAGCTGCATCCTTCCGGATTTCTCGCTCACCTGGATCCTCTCCATCTACGACCACTGGTGGCAGACCGGGGACTTGAAGCTGTTCCGGGAGCAGTGGCCGGGCATCCGGCGCGTGCTGGACTACTTCCGCTGCCCCTCGGCGCGCCACGCATCGGGCCTTTTGCGCCACGACAGGCGCTTCTGGCTGTTCGAGGACTGGAGCGACCTGTTCAAGGGCGAGGTGCCCACCTTCCTGAACCTCTGGTACCTCTACACGCTCCGCCACCTGGCCGTCCTGCTCGCGGAGGCCGGCCGCGCCCGCGACGCGGGCCTTTGGAAGGAGGAGGAGCGGCGCATGACGGCGCTCGTCATGGAGCGGCTCTTCGACCGCGGGGCCGGGATGTTCCTCGACGGCCTGGAGGAGGACGGAACGCCGGTGCGGCGCTTCTCCGTGCACGACCAGGTGCTGGCGCTCTCCCTGGGCCTGGCCCCGGAGGGCGAAGGCACGATGATGCGGGAGCGCGTCCTGCCTTTCCTCCGCGGGGAGGCCCTGGACTGCGCGAAGCCTTCCGCGTTCTGGAGCACCTACGTCTTCGAGGAGGCCGCCAAGCGGGGAGCCGGCGGCGATGTGCTGTCCGCCATCCGCCGCGGCTGGACCCCGATGCTGTCCACGGGGACGACGTGGGAGGGCTTCGAATGGAGCGAGACCGTGACGGAAAGCTGCTCCCACGCCTGGACGGCGCACCCGTCCTTCCACCTGGTGAACGTCCTGGCGGGCCTCTCCCAGACGGAACGCGCCTGGCGGGGCGTGCGGTTCGCGCCCCTTTTCGCCGACGGCCTCCTGCATGCCTCGGCCGTGGTCCCCTCGCCGCGCGGCCCCATCGAAGCCCGCTGGGAACGGGATCCCGCGGGCTATCGGGCGCGGCTCGTGCTGCCCAAGGGCGTGACGGCGGAGGTGGTCCTGCCGGACCGCAAGGATCGGGTCGAGGGGAAGGGGACGTTCGACTTCGGCGGGCGGTGAGTTGGGCAGATCCGGCCGCTTCACTCCCCGTAGAGCGTGAAGGCGGCCCAGAAGCGCGGATCCGGGAAGTCCCTGCCGTGCAGGAACTCCCTCTTTGTCAGGGACATGGCTTCCGCGAAGCCCCGTCCCTCCTGCTCGAGCTGTTCGTACATGCGGACCATGAACTCCCTCGCGGCCGCCTCGTCGACCTGCCAGAGCGACACGGCGACACGATTGGCGCCCGCCAGGAGGAAGGCGCGGGGGAGGTCCGTCAGGCCTTCCCCCTTCGCGGGCTTCCCGGCCCCGGCCTGGCAGGTCGAGAGGGTGACCATGTCCGCGCGGAGACGCAGTCCCGCGGCCTCCGCCACGGACAGGTATCCGTCCTCCGCTCCCTGCCGCCCCTCGGGGCCGGCCGCTTCCGAGAACACCAGGGCGGAAGCGGAGGGGAACTCCGGATCGAAGCGGCCATGGAGCGCGAAGTGGACCAGGGGATAGCCCGCCAGCTCCCCGCTGCGGGACATCTTCTTGAGCGTCCCTTCGCCAGCCTCCGGCCCCTCGATGGCCACGGAGAGCGTCTGCCCGTAGACGTCCCAAAGGACGGTTTCCATCTCCCGGAGGGAGCCCGGCAGCTCCGGCCAGGCGATGCCCAGATTCCGGTAATAGCCGTCCAGCCCGTCGGCGCCCGCCCGGGACGCGTAGTACTCCCTGGAACGCCCGCTCGCGGCGGAGGAGCCGGCCGCGCCGCCGCCGTACGGCACGGCGCCGAAGCCGAGGAACGTCCTGCCGGCCGCCGTCCCGTAGTCCCTGCCGCGCACGGAGGCCATCACGGAGACCGACGGGGCCAGGCCCACCAGGTAGCCTTCGCAGAGGTAGGCGCCCCCGTCCGGCAGGACGTCGAACGGCAGATAGGCGAGCGGCCCGTCCGGGACGACAGTCAGGCGCTTCACGCCGGAAAGGGACGGCTCCAGCGGGGCGATGAGGCGCGCACGAAGCTCCTCCGCCCTGTCCCGCCATCCGGCGTCGGCCCTGAGGAGCCTTTCCCGCAGGTCCGCCACGGCTTCCGCATAGGCGTAGGCGCGCTCCAGGCGGACCGCGGTGACCCTGTCGCGGCGGATCACGAGGCAATACGGCTGCACGGCGCTTCCGTCCGGCGCGGAGGGGCCGCCGTCCCACATCGTGTACGAGAGGATCGCCGCGTCCGCGCCGCAGAGGCCCTGCGCCTCCTTGAGTGTCGCGGAACGCGGGTTGCGCAGCGCCGCATAGAGTCCGTCGGCGGGCAGTTCCTTCTCGGCCTCCGCGAACTCCCGCCTCTTTCCCTCCAGGTCCGCCTCGATCCCGGCCAGCCGGCCGCCGTCCCGCAGTCCCAAGGGCCTGCCGAGCTGCTCCTCGCGCCGGCGCTCCAGGGACCCTATGGCGCCTTCCAGGGCGAGCAGCCTCTCCCGTGCCGCGGCCGGGACCCCTTCCACGGACAGCGCCGCCCGGAGGGGTACGGCGTCCAGGAAAGCCCGGGTGCGCAGCAGTTCCGAGGTCGCGAAGGCGCCCTCCAGGTCGCCCGCTTCCAGGCCTGCCGCGATCGCGCGGTAGTAGCTCTCGGGATCTGAGGATCCGCTCCCGCGGGTCCCTTCCATCGCGGTCACGGCCTCCCGGTAGGCCTCCAGCGCCTCCGGCTTCCCACCTCCTTCGGCCAGGGCGCGGCCCAGGCGGACGGCGCTCCCGGCGATGAGCCGTCCGTCCCCTGTCCCCCGTGCCGCATCCAGGGCCCTGCGGAACCAATCCAGTGACGCCTTGCCGTCCTTCAGTGCTTCCGCCACGTCCCCCAGGCTCCCGCAGGCCGCCGCCACCTGGGGGCTCGCCTCCCCGTAGGCGCCGATCCAGAGCCGGATCGCCTCCAGGGATCCGTCCCTCGATCCCGCCAAGTCCCCCTGGAGGAAACGGACGGCCGCCAGGGCGCTCCAATGCGGCGCGGCCTCCGGAGCGTCCGGCCCGAGGGCCTTCGCGCAGATTTCCGCGGCCTTGAGGAAGCAGGCCGCGGCCCCCGCCAGGTCCCCCCCCGCCAGGTCCCCTCCCGCCTGGCGGCACGCGCCCAGATCCCCGTAGGCCGCGGCGCACCGAGGATCGTCGGAGCCCAGGATCTCCGTCAGGATCCCGAGGGCCTGTTCCGCCAGGGGGACGGCCCTGCCCGGATCCCCCGCCTGCCTGTGGCAGGCGGCGAGCCGCAGGGTCGCGCGGGCCATGCGCAGGCGAAGGTCGTCCCGGCCGTCCCGCGCGGGGGACGCGGATGCCTCCAGGGCCGCCGCGGCGCGGCGCAGGCGCTCCAGGGCCGTACCATAGCTTTCGACGGCCCCGCCGTAGTCGCCCTTGCCGAGGCGGCCCTCCGCGACCGCGCCGTACGCCTCCGCGGCCTTTGCGTCCGCGGGCCGCAGGACGGATTCCGCGATGCCGGCGGCCCGTTCGGCGAACCGGAGGCCCCCGCCGAAGTCCCCGTCCCCGTAGCAGGCTTCCGCGGCCCGCAGGAGGCAGTCCATGACGAAGGGTTGCGCTTCCCCGCATTGGCCGGCCCACAGGGATGCCGCCTTCTGGAAGTCGGCGATCGCCTCCCCCGACAGGAAGAGTCCCGCCTCCGCCCGGCCGCGGCGCGCCCGGACGGAGGCCGCGTCCAGGCCGTCCGCGAGGCCCACGGCGTCCAGCGCCGCGAGCTCGTCCCCGTAGAGTGCGACGGCCCCGGGGTAGTCCTGTTTTTCGAGGAGCGCATCCGCGTCCCTGCCGCGACGGCGCGCCAGGTCCAGGTCGGCGAACGCCCGTTTCTCCGCCGTGCCGGCCCCGAGCTTCGCGTATCCTTGCGTGGCGCGCAGGACGGCGAGGTCGGCCTCCCCCTCGGGGAGGCCCCAATCGACGGCGCCGTCGCGGGTGAAGGCGAAGTAGGAGGCCTTGGCAAGGTACCGGAGCGCGGATTCCGTCTCCCCGCGCCGCGCGTAAAAGAGGCAGATGCCGTAGTAGACTTCGGGGTCCGCGCTGCCGAGCCGTTCCGCCGCGAGGGCGGGCTCCATGGCGGCATCCGGCATGGAGAGCGTCCAGAAGCGGATCCGGGCAAGCCGTTCCGCGGCGGCCAGAAGCCTTCCGTCCATCGCGAAAAGCCTGAGGTACCACGAGGCCGCTTCAGCCTGCCTGCCCGCCTTTTCGCAGTCCTCCGCGATCCGGAAGGCCGCCTCCTCCTTCGCGTCGCCGCTTCCGGCCTCGAACGCTTCGTAATGGGCGGCCGCAGCCGCGGCGAGCGCCGTGTCCGTCCCTCCTGGAGCGGCCGGAAGCGGCATCTCCCTGATTCCGTCCGTGTCCCAAAGGGCCGGGGAGGAGCCGGCGCGGTCCCGCTCCGTGCGGCCGACTAGGACTCCTCCCGCCCCGGATGCGGCGGCACCCAGGACCATCCCGGCGGCGCCCCCATCGGGCAGGTCCACCCGCAGGCCGTTCCTCCAGTAAGCCGGCACGCTCCGGCCGTCCTTGTCGACGAAATATCCCGCCGCGTGCACGTCGCCCGCGGAAACGCGTACGGCATTGGCGGCGCCGGCGCCGCTGCCTTCGGGGACGGGAAGCACGACGAGTTCCCCGTTGCGCCAGCCAGCCGGCCGGTACACGCCGGCCGCGTCGGCCGCCATCCCGGCCACGTAGACGTCGTCGCCGTCCACGGCCATGGACAGGGCGCCTCCTCCCCGGCCTTCCGTGCAGGGCAGGGCGGCGGCCTTGGCGTCCTTCCAGAGCACGGGAAGCAGCCGGCCATCCCCGGCGATCAGGACTCCCGCGGCGTACGCGCCGTCGCCCCCGACGGCCATGACCGCCCCGTTGGCGTATCCCTCCAGCGTCGGCAACCCGCCGCGCTCCCCGTTCCTCCAGAGCGTCGGGACCGGCTTCTCCCCGCCTCCGGTCCAGCCGGCGGCCAGGACGGCGCCACCCGCGGCGGCAATGTCCTGGACGACGCCGCCCGGATCCTCCTGCCCCAGGGGCAGAAGCGTGCAGGCGCCGTCCATCCAGACCGCGGGGAGCTTCCTCCCGCGGGAGGCCTCCGTCACGGAACCTCCGACGTATACGTGTCCGTCGGAGACGGCGACGCAGAGGGCCTCCCCCCCGCCGCATTGGAGCGGCACGGCGAGCCCGACGGCCTCCCCGTTCCTCCAGGATACCGGCCGGCCGCCGCCTTCCTCCCGTACCGTCCCCACGGCCAGGACGTCCGTCCCCAGGAATGCGGCCCCCGCGGCTTCCGCCCGCGCGACGTCGGGCGCCGCCTGGCAGAAGGCGCACGGGGCCCACAGCGTCCGCACGGCGAGGGCCGCGACGAGGGCGGCCGGTATGCGGGCCTTTGCTGACGGAAGGCCGCGGACCCTGTCCCTGTCGACGGCGTACGGGATGCTCACGGCCGGATTGTAGGCCACCTCCCGAGGGCGGTGCAAGCCGCTTCCTCCGTCCCCCCCTTGCGCCGTCCCCCGGAAACGGGTACACGATCGGGCGGGGGGGCTTCATGGCCGATCGTCGTTCCGCTTCCATCTGGACCTATCCCTGGGATCTCCTTGACGAGGGCGTGGAGCCGGCCCTGGACCGGATCCAGGCGGCCGGGCTTACAGGCATCGCCCTGGCGGCCGGCTACCACGCGGGCGTCCTCCTCCTCCCGCACAACCCGCGTTCCACGGTACGCGTCCTGGAGGACGGCGTCCTCTATTTCCGGCCTCGGCCCGGGGGTTTCGGGGGCTGCGCCCTGCAGCCCCGCCTGAGCGTTCTCACGGACAGGGTGGATCCCCTGGAGCTCGCCTGCGCCGCCGCGGGGCGGCGGGGACTGACGGTGACGGCCTGGACCGTCTGCTGCCACAATTCCAGGCTGGCGGAGGCGCACCCGGAGCTTTCCTGCCGCAATGCCTTCGGGGACCCGGTTTCCCACGCCCTGTGCCCCGGCCGGGAGGAGGTGCGGACCTACCTGGCCCGCCTCGCCGCGGAGCTGGACCGCTATCCGCTCGCGTCCCTGCAGCTGGAATCCTGCGGCTGGATGGGGTTCCCGCACGGCGCGCACCACGAGAAGATCCGGGTGGGCCTGAGCCCGCTTTCCCGCCGTCTGATGGGCCTGTGCTTCTGCGACGGCTGCATGGAGCGGGCGCGCGCGGAGGGGATCGACATCGACGGCGTCCGGCGGCGCACGGTGGAGTACCTGCGCGCGGCGTTCGACGGCAGGACGGATCCGGCCGCCCCGGGGGGCCGCGGGGCGGCCTCGGCGCGGATTGCCGGTCTGGCGGCCTTCCTGGAGCTGCGGGACCGCATCGAAGGGGAGGCGGTGGCGCGCGTGAAGGAGGCCTCCCGGCATCCCCTCAGCGTCATCGTCGGGCCCGACGGGAATCCGCGCGTCCTGTCCCTCGCGGACGAGGCGGTCGCATGCGTGTACGAGGAGGATCCCGCCGACGTGGAAGCCGGCGTGCGCGCGGCGCGCGCCGCCGTGGGGCCGGTCCCCCTGGCCGTCGGCCTGGACGCGACGCCCCTGCGGAGCCCCGACATGCGGAACCTGAAGGCCAAGACGGCCGCGGCCCGGGATGCGGGCGCGGATTCGCTTTTCTTCTATAATTATGGGCTCATGCCGCTGGCCTGGATGGCCTGGCTGATGGAAGCCCTGGCGACGGAATGGAAATAGGAAAGGGATGAGCCGGATGGAACTCGCGGATGCGCTGAACCGCCAGATGGACGGCAACCGGAACCTGAACCTGCTTCACGGGGGGACCGTCGCGCTGTACCGCATCGATCCCGCGTTCCTCGCGGCCGTCGAGGAGCTGTCGTGCGGGACGGACGGCCCCGTCCGCGGCGCCCCGACGGACCTGATCCCGATCGCCGTGGACCTGTTCATCGACAGGCTGTACCGCAAGAACCAGTTCCTCCAGGTGGACAGGGGGAAACGGGAGCGGCTCGAGGGGATCTACGCGGCCACCTGGAGCGCCATCCGGGAATCCGGGGACATCGAGGGGACCCTGCGGAGCCTCCATTATCCCGCCCTGATGCGATGGACGGCGGACGCCTACCCGGAGAGCTTCCGGGCGCCCCTGGCCTCGGCCAGGGAGATCGGGGAGATTCCGTGCGCCGAATACTCGGCGCGGCTGCAGGGGCGGCTGTTCCGCATCGGTCCTGAGGAATGGCTGGAACCGGTGCTGGACATCGGATGCGGCAGGAGCGCCTTCCTCGTGCGCCACCTGCGTTCCATGGGCCTGGAGGCCGTGGGGATCGACCGGGTGGCGGAACCGGGCAGTCCCTTCCTCGCCAGGGCGGACTGGTTCTCCTACGGATATGGGAAGGACCGGTGGGGGACGGTGACCGCCAACATGTCGTTCAGCAACCACTTCCGCTACGCGCAGCGCTACGAGAAGGACGCCGTCGGCAGGTATGCCGCCGTCTACGGGGCGATCCTGGATTCGCTGAAGCCCGGGGGCGTCTTCCTCTACGCCCCGGGCCTACCCCTGTTGGAAGAGGGCCTGGATGTGGCGGAATACGGTTGTTCGAAGTGGGATGCGGTCGACGGGTATTCGGTGAGCAGGGTGCGCCGGTCCCCGCGGGGAGCCGCGTCCCGATCTTGACGGCTAGCGGGTTCGATGGTACAAAAAGGATAGAAGAAGTCAAAACGATTCTCCTGAACGGCGGTTTTCAGGCTTCGCGGCGGATGGCCCGCGAAGCGCAGGACCCATGGGGACCTCGCGGAGGCGATGGACGGCGGGAGCCGGAGATCGACGCCGCGTTTCTTGAGACCAAAATCGTGAAGGAGGCAGCAGATGAAACGTTTCGTTCCGGCTTTCGCGATCCTTTCCCTCCTGGCGGCCGCGGCTTCCGCCGCGCCGGTATCCGTGGATTTTTGGCACGCGATGACGGGCACCAACGGCGAGATCGTCACGGCCGTCTGCGACAAGTTCAACGCCAGCCAGTCGGAGTACAGGATCGTACCGGTCTACAAGGGTTCCTACTCCGACTGCATGAACGCGGGCATCGCGGCCTTCCGCGCCAACTCGGCGCCCGGCATCATCCAGGTCTACGAGGTCGGGACCGCGACGATGATGGCGGCCAAGGGCGCGGTGAAGCCGGTCTACAAGCTCATGGCCGAGCAGGGCGAGCCGTTCGATCCCAAGGTCTACATCCCCACGATCACCAGCTACTATTCCACCAGCAAGGGCGAGATGCTTTCCATGCCCTTCAATTCCTCGACGTCGGTCATGTACTACAACAAGGACGCCTTCAGGAAGGCCGGCCTGGATCCCGACAAGCCCCCCGTCACCTGGCCGGAGTTCTTCGAGGACGCCAAGAAGCTGAAGGCTTCGGGCATGGAGGGCGGCTTCACGACCAACTGGATCAGCTGGATCCAGCTTGAGAACTTCTCCGCCTGGCACAACCAGAGCTTCGGCACGAGGGCCAATGGCTTCGACGGCCTGGACACGCAGCTCGTGTTCAACACCCCGCTCACCATCCGGCATTTCGAGACGATCTACGACCTGTCCAAGAGCAAGGTCTTCATCTACGGCGGGCGCGAGAACAAGGCCAATCCCCTGTTCTCCTCCGGCCAGGTGGGCCTGCACTTCGAGTCCATCGGCGGCTACGGCAGCATGAAGGCCACCTGCAAGTTCGACTTCGGCGTCGCCCGCCTTCCCTACTATCCCGACGTGGCGGGCGCCCCGCAGAACTCGATCATAGGCGGCGCGAGCCTCTGGGTTTTCAACGGCAGGAACAACGCGGAGTACAAGGCCATCGCCAGGTTCTTCTCCTTCATCTCCCAGCCCGAGATCCAGGCCTTCTGGCACCAGAAGACGGGCTACCTCCCCATCACCACGGCCGCGTATCAGCTGACCAAGTCGCAGGGCTACTACAAGGACAACCCCGGCCTCGAGGTCGCCATCAACCAGCTGCTCAACAAGGCGCCGACCGACAATTCGATGGGCATCCGGTTCGGCAACTTCAACATCATCCGCGAGATCGAGGACCAGACCTGGGAAGACGTCCTGGCCGGCAAGATCTCCGTCAGGGACGGCCTGGCCAAGATGGTGAAGGACGGCAACCAGACGCTGCGCGATTTCGAGAGGATCAACAAGTAGGCAAGGCTCCCGGCGGCCGCCGCATCGGCGGCCGCCGGCATCCCGATCCCAGGCAGGCATCGATGGCGAAGCAATACGAATTCCCGACCCGGGGGCTGCCGTATCTTCTCGTCCTTCCCCAGATGGCGATCGTCGTCGTCTTCTTCTTCCTTCCGGCGGGCCAGGCCATCTGGCAGTCCTTCTATCTGCAGGACCCTTTCGGGGGAAAGGTCATTTTCGTCGGCTTCGAGAACTACGTGAAGCTGTTCCGCGATCCCTCGTACGGCGACTCCTTCGCCGTCTCCACCCTCTTCGCCGGGCTGGTCACTGTCTCCTCGATGGCCCTTGCGCTCTTCCTCGCGGACCAGGCGAACAAGGGCATCCGCCTCTCGGACTTCTACAAGACGATGCTGATCTGGCCGTACGCCGTGGCTACGGTGGTGGCCGGGGTCCTGTTCCTCTTCATGTTCAACCCGAACGTCGGGGTGGTCGCCTACATGCTCAAGCACCGATTCGGGGTGGAGTGGAACCACCTCCTCGACACGACCCACGCGGTGACCCTCATCACGCTGGCCGCCTCCTGGAAGCAGATCGCCTACAACTTCGTCTTTTTCCTCGCCGGCCTGCATGCCGTGCCGGCCCCCCTGGTCGAGGCGGCGGCCATCGACGGGGCCTCCCCCTTCCGGCGCTTCTGGGCCATCATCTTCCCGCTCCTGTCGCCGACCACCTTCTACCTCCTTGTCATGAACCTCGTGTACGGCTTCTTCGAGACCTTCCCGATCGTCCACCAGGTCACGGCCGGGGGGCCCGGCAAGGCGACGGCCATCCTGGTCTACAAGGTCTGGAGGGACGGCGTCATCAACCTGGACCTGGGGGGCTCCGCCGCCCAGTCGGTCGTCCTGATGGTCCTCGTCATCGCCCTGACCGTCCTGCAGTTCCGTTTCATCGAACGAAAAGTCACCTACTAGAGGGGGCGCGCGGTGATCGAACAATCGAAGATGCAGAAGGCACTTCCCCATGTCTGGCTTTGGCTGGCGATCGCCGTCGTGATTTTCCCGATCTACCTGGTGTTCGTCGCCTCGACCCGCACGAACGCGGAGATCCTCTCGGCCCCCATGCCGATCTACCCCGGGTCCCATTTCTTCGAGAACTACGCCCGCGCCCTCCTCGAGGGGTCGAAGAACCTCGGCGCCTCGGCCTTCACCATGATGAGGAACTCCCTCATCATGGCCCTCGGCATCTCCGTCGGGAAGATCGTCATCTCCCTCCTGGCCGCCTTCGCCATCGTCTTCTTCGATTTCCGGCTCCGGAAGTTCTGTTTCTGGAGCATCTTCATCACCCTCATGCTCCCCGTGGAGGTCCGCATCATGCCGACCTACAAGGTCATCTCGGACCTCGGCATGCTCAACTCCTACCTGGGCCTCATCCTCCCGATGACCGTGTCCGCCACGGCCGTCTTCCTCTTCCGGCAGTTCTTCCTTTCGGTCCCCCGCGAGATCTGCGAGGCCTCCCAGATCGACGGCGCGGGCCCCATGGCGTTCTTCGCCGAGATCCTGATCCCCATGACGCGCACTCCCGTCGCCGCCATGTTCGTCATCCAGTTCATCTACGGCTGGAACCAGTACCTGTGGCCCCTCCTCATCACGACGAAGGAGCGGTTCTACACGCTCCTCATCGGCATCAACCGCATGCTCTCGGGAGCGGACGTACTGATCGAATGGCAGATCGTCATGGCGACCACCCTCCTCGCCATGCTCCCGCCGGTCCTCGTGGTCGTCCTCATGCAGAAGCAGTTCGTCACGGGAATGACGGAGACGGAGAAATAGGGGGGGCGCGGTCCGGAGCCGGCGCCCGACGGGCCGTTTCGATTCCCTTTTTCGTCCGCATGCGATATAGTGCACAAGCGGAGGATGCCCCATGAAATTTCGTAGGACCGTTCGGCTCACGGCGGCGGTGGCCATTGCGTTTTTTTGCCTGTCCGCAGGCCTGGAGGCGCGCGGGCGCAGGGAGACGGCGAGCGCGCCGTCCCTGCTTGTGAGCGAGGCGGCCCGCATGGAGTCCGTCACTTCCCTGGGGAGCCGCGTGATCGACTGGGCCGCCACGGGGGACCGCCTGGGCGTACGGACCGCGGATCGGGGCGTCCTGATGCTGGATCCCGCCACGGCGGTGGAGAGCCCCGTGCGCGTCGGACCCGATTCCTGCACGGCCCTGGCGGGCCAGGACGGGCTCCTGTTCGCCGGCGGCGCGGACGGCTTCGTCTACGGCATCGAGGCGTCCGGCGCCAGGACCGTCTGGAAGTCGAATCTGGAGGGCCCGGCGAGCGCCCTTTTCGCGAAGGACGGCGTGCTGTACGCCGGACTCGCCGACGGAAGGCTCATGGCGCTGCGCTCCGCGGACGGATCCATCCTCTGGCGGTTCCCCTCGGCCGCGGCGGAGGGCCGGCCCCTTCTGCTCTCCGCGGCGGGCTCCGTGCTTTTCGCGGTCTTCGAGGACGGGGCGGGCCGGGTGACGCACGCGGCCTTCCGCGCCCATGACGGCGCGCGGTTCTGGTCCGCCCCTGCCGCGGAGAGGCCCGTCGGCGCGGCCTCCGACGGCGCCGGGACCGTGTACCTGGCGGCCGGCAGCCGCCTCTTCTCCGTGGAAGAGAAGACCCTGGACGCCTCCCTGGCGTCGGCCCGGGCGCTGTGGACCCTTCCCGCGGGCGAATCGTTCCTTTCCAGTCCCGTATGGCGGGACGGCCTGCTGTTCCTCTCCACCTCGCGCAGGGTGTTCGGCTGGAACGTCCACACGGGTGAGGTGGCCTGGGAGATCTGGACGGACCGGCGCGACATGGTGGCCGGATTCGTCTCCCGGGATGAGCGGCTCATCATGATCACGCGGGAGGGCCTGGTCAGCCTGGCCGTCCTGGGGCCGCAGGCACTGACGGCTTCGAGCTCCCCCCGGGCCGTGCGCGCCTACGTGGAGGCCACGGCTGCGGCCTGGGTCCCCCTGGACAAGGCCATGGAGGCGCTCGCCGCGGCGACGGCCGCCTCCTCCTCCCGGGAGGACGGCAAACAGGACGTGCGCGCCGGACTCCAGGAAGCGGCCCGGTCGGCCCGGCGGGCCCTGGAGGCCTTCCAGGCCGCCGCGCCCAAGGAGCAGAAGTCCGCGGACCTGAACCGCATGCAGGTCGAGGCGTGCCGGACGTTCCTCGAGGCCGCCGAGACCTACCTCGATACGGGCGATGCAAGGGCCATGGACGGCGTGATCGCCCTGGACACGGGGTTGAAGCCCGCCTACCACGAGGTGGTGATGGAGTTCGCCACGGAGGCCCAGGTCTCCTTCCTGGTCACCCAGTCCCTGTCCAGGGAGAGGGACCAGGATGCGGCCGAGGAGGTCGTCGAGGCCCTTGTGAAACGCGACGGCCTGGAACGGACCATCGAGCGGTTGGAGAAGGCCCTGGAGAAGAATCCCTCCTCGGTGGCCATCCTGGTCACGCTTTCCTCCCTGTACGGCCGCAAGGGGATGGTGGCCAAGGAATACAAGGCCATCGAGCAGGTCGAGGCGATGGTCAAGGTCAACCCGCGGATCGTGTTCAACCTGACCGCGCTGTACGGCCGCAGGGACGCCATCAAGACCGAGATGATCCGCAGCTCCAAGGACAACAGGGGCGTGAAGAAGACGGCGCTGTACACGCTCAAGGAGGGGGAATCGATCATTCCCGGCATGAGCGTCGCCTTCCCCGGCAAGGAGGGGTATTCCTACACACTGACGGTGGGGACGGCCAAGGGGCGGTCCATCGTCACCCCGACCGGCCGGCAGGGGCCGTACGACGAGATCTCCTCCGTGACCACCAGCCCCAACCATGCGCAGTGGATGGCCCTGACCCGCAGCGGGGACGTGGCCTACATGCGCTCGGGCGACGGCACGGTCATCGGCCCCTTCACGGACGTGTATTCCGCGGACTTCGGACCGGACTCCGCGTACTGGGCCGTCGTAGGCCGCACCACGGAAGGCGAGTCGCTTCTCGCCTTGAGCGGAGGCAGGAAGATCGGTCCCTTCCCCGCGGTGTCCCGCCCCGTGTTCAGCGCGGACGGGCGTCATATCCTGGCCGCGGTCAAGGACACCGGCGGCATCTGGTCCCTCGTCCGGGAGGACGGGGAGCGCATCGGCCGGTTCCACGGCGTCGGCGCCATGGCCTTCCTTCCCGGTTCCGAAGAGTGGGTCTGCGCGGTGCGGGACGAGGAGGACCGCTGGTACCTCGCCACGTCCGCCGGCGGGCTGTCGGGACCGTACGGGGGCGTCTACGGCATCGTGACCGGTTCCCGGAGCGGCAACGGAGCCGCGTTCGTGCGCAACCCGGACGGATCCGTTTCCGCCATCCTCGCCGACGGCACGATCTTCGGCGGCTTCCGCCAGGTGGAGAACTACGGCTTCTCCGCGGACGGCTCCTACCTGGCCGCCTCAGTCCTCCAGGAGGACGGCTGGTACTTCATCCGCCACACGGGCCGCGGGGAGGACAATGCGATCCTCACCTGGGAAGGGCCGTTCCGGCGTCCCGTGGGATTCCTCGCCTCCGCGGAGGATCCCTCGTCCTGGGTGTTTGTCGGCGAGTCCGAGGACGGCGGGACGCGCCTGGTCACTGGGGAAAAGACCTATGGACCGTACGACGCCGCGTCCCCTCTCGCCTTCCGGCCGGACGGGAAGGGCGGCGCCGTCTCCGTGCGGGAGGGGGAGAGCTGGTATGTCCTGCTGGGGGACGCGAACCGCGTAGGTCCCTTCACCGCCGTCTACGGCGCCGCGTTCCCTGGAGCGGCGGCAGCCGCAGCCTCAGGGGCGAAGGACCGCTGGTCCCTGTACGTCGGCACGGTGGACGGGAAGGACGCCGTGATCACCGAGACGAAGCGCTACGACCTTCCGGCGGGCGGGGACGCGCTCCTCGCCACGGCCGCCAACCGCGCCTGCTGGTCCACCATGACCGCGCGGCCCGGCGGTGCCACGGAGACGCGCTCCGTCTTCTTCGACGGGGAGGAGTTCGACGCGGAAGCCTTCGACCTGCGCTTCACCCGCTTCGGGAACGCGGGGGTCTTTACGTGGCTCACCCTGGAGGGCCGGGTCGTCATCGCCAACGCCCTGGAATGATCCGTTCCGGACTCGCCGGGGCGCTCCTGCTCGCCTGCGCCCTGGCGGCCGCGGCTCCCGCGGACCGCGTTCCCGATCTGGCTTCCGCGGTTCCCTCCGTACGCGCGGCCGCCGCCCTGGCCTTGGCCCGCGCCTCCGTCGTGGAGGCGGTGCCCGCGATGGAGGCCGCCTTTCTCAGGGAAACCGATCCCCGTTCCCTGCGCGCCGAAGCGCGGAGTCTCGTGGGTCTGGAGGCCCCTTCCTCCCTCGCCGTTCTTTTCCTCCATCCCGAGCTTTTCGATTCCCGTCTCGCCATCCTGGATCCCCTGGGGCAAACCACGGAGGCGGAGCCTTTCCTCCTCTCGGGCCTGGCCGACGCGCACGCCGCGGTCCGGTCCTTCTGCCTGCGCAACCTGCGTTTCCCGCAGGACCGGCAGCGCACGGAACGGGCGGTACTGGCCCTGGTCCCGCGGGAATCCGACGCGGAGGCGCTCCGGGAAGCCCTCGCGGACCTGGGATGGATGGGAGGCGGGGCGTCCCTGGAGTTCCTCCGTGACGCCGCGTTTCCGGACGCATGGACCGCGGCCGTGGCCGCGCGTTCCCTGGCCCGGTTGGCCGTGGACAGGAAGGAATCCGACGGGTCCTCCGGCGCGCTCCTTCCCGTCATCGCGGAACGCCTTGTTTCCGCCGTGCTCTCCGACGCGCCGCAGGCGCTGCGGGCGGAGATCCTGTACATCGCCTGCGGGGACCGGCGTCTTGCGGCGCTGCTGGCCCCGGCCGCCGGCACCACGCTCCTCCGCGCGGCCGCCCCGTTCCCGCGGGCACCCCGCGCCGTGTCCGGCGGTGCGGCCTCTCCGGCCGGCGCGGGGCTCCTGGCCGCGGCTTCCTACCTGCTTCGCTGTCAGGGCCTGCAGGGGCATGAGGGAAGGATCCGCGCAGGCTCCCTCTACCTGGATCCTGACGGCCTGGCCGACGGGGCGGGCATGCTCCTCGAGGTTGACGGGGAGGCCTCCGCGGCGCCGATGGTCGCCCGGCTGGACGATCCCTACAGTTTCCGTGCGGCACTGGATGGCCTGGTCCGCCTTGGGGAAGCGGCGCGGCCGGCTTTCGCGGCATCGAAGGAGCCTCGGAGCGCGGCCTGGAGGTCGGCTTTCGCGCTCTGGCAGGTCCACACGGCGACGCGCGCCATGATGGACGGCGTGCCTGGGGCCACGCCTGGCGGCGTGCCTGGGGCCACGCCATGATTCCCTGGTTCGGCAAGCCCTGGGCTTCCACCCTCAGCTCCGCGCTGGCCGTGCTTCTCCTTTACTCCGCCGTCCGTTTCGGCGCGGCTGTCTCGGATGACCTGCAGGCCGTCCTCGCGCGATTCGACGAGCCGCCCGTGCCCCGCCTCCTCATTTTGGACCGCGACGGGGAACCCCTCTACTCGCGGTCGCAGGACCCCGACCGGTACGCCGTCACGGAGGCCCGACGGCTGCCGCACCCCTTCACGGAGCTCCTTCTGCTCTCGGAGGACCGGCGGTTCCGGGAACACCACGGGGTGGACCTGCGGGGCCTGGCGCGCGCCCTGTTCTCCAACGCCACGGAGGACGCCGGCACCCAGGGCGGAAGCACCATCACGATGCAGCTGGTGAAGCTCAAGCTGGGTGAGGACCGCCGAACGCTGGGCAACAAACTGGAGGAGATGGCGACGGCCGTCCTGCTTGAGTCCCGCAAGGGAAAGGACGAGATCCTGGCCGCCTACTGCAACTGCGTGTTCATGGGCTATTCCCTGTACGGAATGGAGAACGCGGCCCGATACTACCTGTCAAAACCCCTCGCGGACCTGGACCCCGCCGAATGCGCCCTGCTGATCGCCATCCTTCCCCGCCCTTCCGTGGCGGTGGAGGGGCGGATGGCACGCCTGCTCACGCTGCAGAAGTCCCTGCTGCGGCAGGCCGTGGAGCAGGGACTGGTCGCGCAGCGGGATGCGGAGCCGGCGCTGGAGGGATTCCGCGCATCCTACAGGCTTCCGCAGTCGCCTCCCGGCTCCCTTCTTCTGGTCGAGGACCGGTTTCCCTACGTCTCCGACTACGTGAAGTCCGTGCTCGACTCCGGCGCGCTGGGGGACTTCACGGGCCTTTCCCTGGAGGTCCGGACCACGTTCGACGCGGCGGCGCAGGAGGCGGTCCAGACCGCGCTTTCCGACTACATCGCGACGACGCTGTTCCGCAACCTGTCCACCGTTTCCGAGCCGCCCCTGCAGGGCGCCGCCGTGGCCCTGGATCCGGCCTGCGGCGCCCTCCGTGCCCTCGTGGGGGGACGGCAGTACGCCCGCGGGGACCAGTTCAACCGCGCGACGGGCGCCGTACGGAAGGTAGGCTCCGCCTTCAAGCCCTTCCTCTACGCGCTGGCCTTCGAGCGCCTCGGCCTCGGTCCGGACAGCGTGGAGACCGACGAACCCACGGAGGTCTGGGACGACCTGCGCGGCGAATACGGGCCGGAGAACCACTACTACGGCTACCAGGGACGCGTGACGCTCCGCATGGCCCTGGCCCAGTCCATCAACACCGTGAGCCTTCGGGTGGCCCGGCGGGTGGGCCTCCGCCGGACGATCGACGGGACCATGCCCTTCTTCACGGGCACGGGGCTTTCCCGCCGGGAGATCGCGGGGCGCTACGAGGAGAGCTGGTCCACGGCCCTCGGCTCCGCGCGTTTCAGCGTCCTGGAGCTGACCAGCGCTTTCGGCGCCCTGGCGAACGGCGGCCTGCTGATCGATTCCTGGTGCGTCGCGGAGGTCCGTCATGGCGCCTCGACGTCCTACCGGCACGAGGCCGCGCCGCCGCGGCGGATCGTCGGCCCCGGGACCGCCCGCGCCGTCATGGATTGCCTCGCCGAGGTCTTCGAGCTGGACGGCACCGCCTTCTCCCCGGCGGACCGCCTCCCGTTCCCCGTGGCGGGCAAGAGCGGATCGCTGGCCGATAATGCCTGGTTCGTCGGATCGGCGGGGCGCACGGTCCTCGGCGTCTGGCTGGGACTCGATCAGCGCGCCGGCGTGGCGCGGGAGGTCCACTGGAGGGCATTCCCCGTCTTCCAGGACGCCATGAAGCGGATCGGGCCATGAAGCCATGAACGGTCTGCTTGACAGAGCACCGGTCCGCCCCTATCATCCTCCTGGGTGGAGGATACCCATGAGACGTGATTCTTTTCTGCTCTGCGCCGTTGCCCTGGCAGCCCTGGCCGTCCCGGTCGCGGCCCAGAATCGGTCGGCCGTTTTCGAGCGCACATTGACCGAAGACCAGGAATTCCGCGTCCAGCTCACGGGGGACGCGAGTTTCTTTTCGTTCATTCCCGCCAACAACGGGACCTTCAGCGTGGAGGTGGCCAATCCGGGACGGACTCCCGTGTACCTGGTCCTTCTCGATGAGCGTCTGGAGCGGGTGGCTTCGGGATCGGGCCCCAATGAACCCGTCCAGTTCGAGGCGCGCAAGGGTTCCGCCTACCACGTCGCGGTGAGTCCCGTGGACGGGAAAAAGAGCCGCGGCGCCACCGTGACCATCCGCCTCGTATCGATGGGCATGGAGTACCTGTCGGAATCGGGAAAATAGGGAAGAACGAGTCGTGCGTCCCGCCATGATCGTCGCGGTGCTTCTTCTCCTCTCGTTTCCCGTCGCGGCCCAGGAGGCCAGGGGCTTCGTGAGCGTCGCGATCATGGACTTCTCCACGGTGTGCGACACGGGGGAGACGTTCCTTGGGGATTCGTTCGCCAACAGCCTGGCTACCAAGCTCACCGGCGTGGGCGGCATCAAGGTCTACGAGCGCAGCCAATTCGCCAAGCTGGCCGGGGAATTGGGATTGTCCCAGTCGGCCGCGGTGGACCGCGACACGGTGCAGGCGGTCGGCAGGATCGTTTCCATCGATTACATGGCCGTCGGTTCCGTCACCCGGGTGAAGGATGCCCTGCGGGTGAACCTGCGGCTGACCGAGGTGAAGTCCGGAAAGGCGGCCCTGGCGGAGGAGATCGGCGGAGCCTACGACGATTTCTTCGACATGCAGGACACCTTCGCCCTGCGCGTGATCGATGCCCTCAAGGTGAAGCTTTCGGACAAGGAGAGGACGGCGGTCTTCCAGAAGCCCACGAAGAGCCCCGCGGCCTACGCGCTCTACAATTCCTCGCTTTCGGCTCCCGACGCGATGGAGCGGATCCGCGCCCTCAACACGGCGCTGGAGCAGGATCCGCATTTCCTGCAGGCCCTGCACCTCCTGGCGGACACCTACGTGGATGTCGGGCGCGCCGACGAGGCGGTCGGCGTCTACGAGCGGATCCTTTCCAGCGCACCGGAGGACTTCAAGGCCCTCTACAACTCGGCGCTGCTTTTTTTCGACATGGGGAACCTGGCCCGCGCGACGGCGCGTCTTGAGGCATGCGCGGCGATCAAGCCGACGGACCCGGACGTCTGGTATCATTTGGGGCTGCTTTCGGAGTATAATGCGGAAGGGCAACGGCAGGGGGCCGGTGCGGATCTGGAAAAATCCCACGGCTATTACCTGAAGGCCGCGGAATTGGATCCCGGCCACCTGGAAGCCACCTTCGCCCTGGGGCTCCTGGAGGCCCGCTTCGCCCAGGAAGCCACGGACTTGGCCAGGCAGAAGGCCCTTCTGGAGGGTTCCGTGGACCGGCTGGAGACGTACCTGCGGATCCATCCGGTGGCCGTGAACGCCGTGGAGGTGAAGGAGAACGTGGCGCTTCTCAGGGAGGCGCTCCGCCAGGTATCCGAGGCCTTGGACGGAAAGTAGGGGAGGACGATGGGAAGACTTCGCATGGCGTTGTGCACGGCCGTCGCGGCCCTGATCCTGGGAGGGATTTGCCCTGCCCAGGGGACGGACACGAGGGCGTACGTGGCCATCCTGGACTTCCAGATCCTCTCGTCGGAGAAGGACCTCGCGGTCCTGGCCGCGGAGATCCCGCAGGCCCTCAGCGCCGCGTTCCTGAAGGGACCCAGCCTGAAGCCCGTGGAACGGCAGGAGCTGGAAAAGGCCCTGAAGGAGCTGGAACTCGCCTCCTCGGACGCCGTGGACGCCGGTACGGCCCAGCAGATCGGCAGGATCCTGGGAGCCAAGTATCTTCTCCTGGGCAGCCTCACCAAGCTGGCGTCGACGGCCAAGATCTCCTACCGGCTGGTGCGCACGGAGACCGGGGAGATCGTGCAGGCCGATTCCATCAGGGGCAAGTTCGATGACCTGTTCGACCTGGAGGACAAGCTGGCGCGGAAGGTCGAGGAATTTCTTGGGAACCATGCGGCGGATCTGTCCAGCCGCTAGATTAACGGAGGTATCCATGGCAAAGAGGATCATCGGAGTTTTGCTTCTCGTGGCGGCATGCGCGTTTGCCGAGGACGTGGGGCCGGCATCCTTCGACATGTCCAATCTGGACGCATCGAAGATGGATCTGGCCGGGGCTCGCTTCACCTTCGCGGCACCGTGCACGTTCTTCGTCACCGGCGTGGTGTATGACGGAGTGGTCTATTCCGCGCTGCTGGAGTACGACGGGGTGAAGACCCTGAAGGTACTGGAGGCTTCGGAAGGCGTCGCGGATGCCGTCTCCTCCCTGGACCTTTCCCACGCGTTCCTGGCCTCAGACGCCAAGGGCGCGGTGGTCCTGCGCAACGTGGTCGCCGACGGTTACGCCTACGCCCTGGACGTGACCCAGGCCGCCGTCACCCCCGCGGCCCTGACCCTGAAGATGAACTCGGTGAGCGATTCGCCCGTCTCGACGGTGAAGGTCGTTCCCGCCGCCGGCGCGCCCGCGACGTCCGCCGAGGTGGAGGCCCTCAAGGCCGCCCTGGCCGCGAAGGACAAGGAGATCGCGGCCCTCAAGGGCGGGGCTCCCGCGGCTCCCGCGGCCGCCACGCCGGTCGGACAGCCCGCGGCCTTCCCCGCGCCGATCGCCCCGTACGGCAATTGGGCCCCGGCGGCCAATGGCATCGCGCAGAACGACAACTCCCTCCTGTGGGCCAAGTATCCGTTGCCCGTGCCCCAGACGGCCAATGAGATCACCTACCGCGTGTCCGTGAAATCCCTGCTCGCCGAGGGTTGGATCGGTGGCGGCGTCCACATCCTGGCTTCCGGCGACACCAAAGCCGACGGCTGGGGCTACGGCCAGTCCGGCCTGGTCTGGTTGACCCGCGACCCCAAGGTCTACGGGGACACGAAGACCCACCTCCAGTTCTACAGCTCCACCAGCGCCAACGACATGTCCCTCGTGACCAACGTGATCGTGGCCGCTTCCCTCAATGAGGAAAACGTGCTTGAGATCGTGGTGAACCGGAGCGCGGGGACGGTGACCGCCTCCTTCGGCGGCGAGAAGAAGCTGCTGGTAACCTCTCCGACCGGGCTTCCCACCGGGGACCGGGTCGCACTGAGGACGCTCGGTGGTCCGATCGTCTTCACGAATCCTTCGGTCGAGGCCAAGTAGGGTTCCGCCGACGCGACAACGGGGCCGCCGTTCCGAAAGGGACGGCGGCCTTTTTCAATGGTGGCGCGCCCGGATGCGGGCTTTCGTCGGAAGCTTGCCGTTCAGTCAGCGAGGTGGGAGGGGACGGAGGCCTTGAGGGCGGCCGAAACCGCCGCCGTGGGATCGCTGGAACCCGCAGCGCTGGAGGCCCGTACGCGGTACCAGTACGTGGTATCCGCCTGGAGGCCGGAGTCCGTGAAGGAGGAATCCGAGCCGGAGTAGGCCAGGGTGGAGAAGGCGCCCGCCGGGCTCACGTCCCGGAAGACCTGGTAGCTGGTCGCGCCCTGCGAGCGGATCCAGGATATGCTCAGGCTGCCGCTTCCCGCCTCGGACGCGGCAAGCCCCTTGGGCGCCTCGGGCGCGATCAGCCCAAGGACCATGCCCATCTGGCAGCCCGTTACCGCAAGGACGATCATGAGAACGGCTGGAATACCTCGGCCCTTCATGCTTTTCCCGATTATAATGCCTTTCCCGCGCCAATGCAACCCGAACTTCCCTGCAAATCGCCTCGCGGCAGACTGCAGGGCATGGGCCCCCGTGCGGATCAGGGACCCCGGGACCGCGGAGCGCCGTCGTGTTGCGGCCACCGCGGGGGCGGTGCTACAGTGGGCGCATGCGCATGAACCGGATGAAGGTCGGGCTGTTCCTCCGTTATCTGGCCATTGCGCTGATCCCCCTTCTCATCCTTCTGATCATGGGGACCGCCTCCGTGATCATCAACCAGCAATGGATCGAACGGCAGATCCTGGAGTCCAACCGGCGCACGCTGGAGCAGATGCGGGGCAGCGTGGATGCCATCTTCGAGGAGCTGGAAAGCCTCGACATCATCTTCAGCACGTCCTCCGAATTCCTGGTGGCCCTCAACCGGATCCTCGGGACCCGGGACCTGGATTTCGAGCAGTCCAAGGTCCTCGCCGTCATCCGCAACTTCGTGAATGTATCCGCGTTCGCCCGTCCCTACGTGGAGTCCATCTACGTCTACATCGAAAACGAGGGCGACCGGGTCCTGACGACGACCGAGGGGATCGTGGATCTGGACGCCTATGCCGACCGGGGCTGGTTCGAGTCCTTCCGTGGCCGTCCGGCCGCGGAAGCGTTCTGGACCGAGACGCGGACGGTGAGGCGTCTGCCTTCCGACGCGGAAGGTCGTCCCGTCATCACGCTCTACCGTAGAATCATGCCCCTGATCGGCGTGCGCGTTCCCGGCGTGGTCGTGCTCAACATCCATCGCGGCTACCTTTCCACCTTCCTGGACCGGCTGAAGGGGTCCCCGGACCAGCGGATCGTCATCCTGGACAGCGAGGGCAAGGTCGTGTTCAGCGACTTTTCCGGTTCCGATGCGCCATGGGACTCCCACGGGATTCCCGTGGAAGGCCTTCTCAGCGTGCGGGCGGAGGGAAGGAACTACTTCGCCTCGCGCCTGGAGTCGGACCGCTACGGCTGGACCTATTGTTCCCTGACTCCACGGGACCGGTTCTCTGCCGAATCCCGGGCGCTGCGCAACCTGAACATCGCCGTCCTCTGCCTCTCCCTCCTGGTAGCCGCTTCCATCACGCTTCTGGTGTCCCGCAAGAGCTTCCGCACCATCGAAGGGGTCCTCGACGTGGTGGAGGCCGCGGAGCGGGGCGGTCCGCTCCCCGTCATGCCGGCCCGGACGGACAAGGGATTCGGCCACGTCACCTACAGCGTCCTGCGCACCTTCCTGGAGCACAAATACCTCCAGGTGCAGTTGTCGGAACGCAAGTACAGGCAGAAAACCCTGGAACTGCTCGCCCTGCAGGCCCAGATGAATCCCCATTTTCTGTTCAACACGCTGGAGTCCATCAACTGGAAGGTCATCGAGATCACGGGAAAGCCCAACCGGATCAATGACATGATCCGCAGCCTCTCCAACATATTGAAATACGCCCTCGAATCCCCCGCCACGCTGGAGACGCTGCAGAGCGAGATCAAGCATGCCCGGGACTACATGAAGATCCAGAGGAGCCGTTACAAGAACAAGTTCACCGTCCACTGGGACTGCGCCCCGGAGCTCTCCCGACGGAAGGTGATCCGCTTCCTCCTGCAGCCGCTTCTCGAAAACGCGATCTACCACGGCATCAAGGAGAAGGAGGGTCATTCGCGGATCACGGTCTCGATCCGCGAGGAGGGCGGCCGCATGTTGGTCTCCGTGGCCGACGACGGCCTGGGCATCGAGGCGCAGCGCCTCACCGAGGTGCGCCTCGAGCTGGAAGCCGAGGAAGGGGACCTGGAGGCCGTCACGGGGCACATCGGCCTCCAGAACACCAACCGGCGCATCCGCCTGGCCTTCGGCCCGGAGTACGGCCTGCGCATCGAGAGCGCCCAGGGCCGCGGCACGACTGTGACCGCCGAGATTCCGCTTTGTTCCTGAGGGCTTTGGATCAGCCGGAGTGCCTGTAGTCGCGCGGAGAGATGCCGTAGAAGTGCTTGAAGGACCGGGTGAAGTTCTTCTGGTTGCTGTAGCCCACCATCGCGCTCACTTCATAGGTCCTGTAGCCCGAATCCCGGAGCAGCTGCGCGGCCTTCGCCATCTTCACGCAGGTGAGGAAGGAGTGGAAGTTTTCCCCGGTCTTCTCCTTGAACAGGCGGCTCACGTACTGAGGGTTCATGTGGGCGACCGCAGCCGCTCCCTTCAGGGTGGCCCGCGCATAATCCCTTTCCACGTAGCTTCGGATGACGGCGACGGCGGATTCCGCCTGGTTCTCCGGCACGCCGTTGGGGCCCGAGGGATCCGGCATGGCGGGCATTTCGCGGTCCATCTCCAGCTTCAGCTTCTGAAAGACCGATCGGATGTCCGAATAATTCGTGGGTTTCAGCACGTAGTTGCGGACGCCGTACTGCAGGGCCTGCTGCGCGTAGGAGAAATCCTTGTAGGCGCTGAGGAAAACGACGGGGATCTTGCTGTGAACCTCGAAAAGGGTCCTGGCCAGGTCGATGCCGGAGAGGATGGGCATGCGGATGTCGCAGAAGATGGCATCCACACCGCCCGAGGATGCGATTTCCAGGGCCTGTTTTCCGTTTTCCGCCGTACCGACCACGCGGAATCCGATCTCATCCCAGGGGAAGAAGTCCGCCAGGCCCCGACGGATGTCCTCTTCATCGTCCACAATGAGCAGTCTGTACATTCCGGAACGCACCATGGCCCCCCAAGGGGCATCTTCCAACGGATTCTATTCCAGGAAAAGACCGATGTCAAATTCTGATACCTTTTCCTAACCTTCGATCCCTTTACTTATGGACAGGGCAGCCCAAGAATGGAGCGACAAGGGGAGGTGTAGTCATCGGCAGCGCGAAATCCGGAAAACTGCGACAGGTCGGGCAGTTGTATCTTCTGCTGGCGGTCCCCTGTCTGTTGATCCTCGTATTCAGCTATCTGCCCATGTTCGGGATCGTGATCGCGTTCCAGGAATACAACATCTTCAAGGGCTTTTTGGGATCTCCCTTCGTCGGCCTGGACGTCTTCATGGAAATCTTCCGCATGAAAAACTTCTGGCAGGCGCTGCGGAACACCCTGGTGCTCAATGGCCTGAACCTCGTGATCGGCTTTCCGGCGCCCATCATCCTGGCTCTCCTGCTCAATGAGCTGCAGAGCAGGGGCCTGAAGCGAGTCTACCAGAACATCCTGTACCTGCCCCATTTCCTTTCCTGGGTCATCATCGGCTACATGGCCCTGCGCCTCTTCTCCGACAACACCGGGCTCGTGAACGTAGCCTTCAAGAGGGCCGGACTGCAGATCGTCCCCTTCCTTTCCGACAAGCTGAGCTGGATCCTCACCTACCAGGGGATCAGCGTCTGGTACAGCGCGGGCTGGGGCACCATCATCTACCTGTCCGCCCTCACTGGGATCAACCCGGAGCTCTACGAAGCGGCGGAGGTGGACGGTGCCGGCCGCTGGGCCAAGATTCGCCATATCACGATTCCGGGCATCAGCTCCACCATGATCATCCTCCTGATCCTCCAGGTCGGGAAGGTCGTGAACATCGGTTTCGAGCAGCCCTATATCCTCAGCAACAGGCTCATCCAGGACGTGTCGGACGTGATCAGCACGTTCGTGTACAGGATCGGAATCCAGTCGGGCCGCTACAACGTGGGAACCGCCGTGGGCCTGTTCCAGTCCGCCGTGGGCCTCGTGTTCCTCCTGGGGACCAACGCGGTGGCGCGCCGGTTCGGCGAGACCGGGATCTGGTAGGGGGCGTCGGGACATGAAGCTGCGCACGCGTTTGGAGAACGCCGTCATCATCGCCTTCATCGGCCTGGTGGCCCTCGTCTGCCTCCTGCCGATGCTCCACGAGCTGGCCCTCTCCTTCAGCTCCAACCGCGCGGTGCTCGCCATGGAGGTGAGCCTCTGGCCGGTGGAGTTCTCCCTCAATTCCTACGGGGAGGTCTTCAAGGACGCGTCCATCTTCCGTGCCCTCGTCTTCAGCCTGTTCCTGACGGCGGGCTTCGCGGCGGTGGCCATGGTCCTCAATGTCTGCTGCGCCTATCCGCTCACGCGGCGCGAGATGAAGGGCCGCAACTTCTTCATGACGGCCATCCTCATCACCATGTACTTCAGCGGCGGCATCCTGCCCCTCTACGTGCTGCTCAAGACCCTGGGGATGCTGAACACGGTCTGGGCCCTGGTCCTCCCCGTGGCCATCAACCCCTTCTACCTGATCATCCTGCGCACGTCCCTGGCCGGCCTGCCGGAGTCCATCACGGAATCGGCGCTGATCGACGGGGCGTCCTACGTGCGCATCCTCCTCTCGATCGTCATTCCCCTGTCCATGCCGATCCTCGCCACCCTGAGCCTGTTCTACGCCGTCTTCCGCTGGAACACCTTCCAGGACGCGCTGTTCTACATCACCAACCAGGCGATGTACTCGCTGCAGGAAAAGCTGAGCTACATCGTGCTGGACCAGTCGGCGGTGGAGAAGATCCTCGCCGAGGGTTCCGAGGGCGGGGAGCGCATCGTGCCGACGGCCATCACGGCGGCCACTGTCATGGTGGCCACGGTGCCCATCCTGGTGGCCTATCCCTGGCTGCAGCGCTACTTCATCTCCGGCGTGATGATCGGTTCCATCAAGGGGTAAGCGGCCCCCGTTGGGGGCCATGGATCCATGTTCAAAAGGAGAATGACCATGAGACGTTTCATACCAGTTCTCGCCGTGATCCTGGCGTTGTGTCTGGTCGGCTGCGGTAAGCCGGCTCCCAGGACGCTGCGCCTGGAGATCTTCGACAGGTCGATCACCCCGGTGGGCTATCTGGAGAACGGCCCCGCCGCCAAGTGGGTCCAGAAGGAATTCGGGGATCCGAACAACATCAAGATCGAGTGGGTCCTGGTTCCCCGGCCCAAGGAGGTGGAAAACCTCAACCTGATGATGGCCGCCGGCAATGCCCCGGACCTCAGCTTCACCTATGACGCGGTCCTCACGGCCAACTACGCGCTGCAGGGGGGCCTGGCGGACCTCACGGCGCCCCTCAATAAATACGGGACAAACCTGAAAAAATTCCTGGGTCCCAATGTCCTCGCTTACGGCACCTGGGGCGGGAAGATCTTCTCCATCCCCGGCAAGCGCTCCATCCTCGGCATCTCGGGAACCTGGATGCGCAAGGACTGGCTGGACAAGCTGGGCATGGCGGTGCCGACCACCACGGACCAGTGGCTTGCCGCGGTGAAGGCGTTCCGCGACAAGGACCCCGGCAAGCTCGGAGACAAGGTCGTTCCCATCGGCGGGGTCGACGGGGACGTCAACATCATCTACTCGTTCTACAAGCCCAGCACGGAGCGTGACCGCGCCGCCTGGATCGGGCCCTCCAGCACCCGGCCGGCCCGCGACATCTCCATCCCCGGCGCCAAGGAAGGCCTGAAGTTCTGCAACATGCTGCACAACGAGGGCCTCTTCCAGAAGGACTGGGCCCTCTGGCCCAAGAACGACACCATCAACTTCAATGCCGCGCTGTCCAGCGGCTACGTCGGGTCGTTCACCAACAATGCCTCCTACTTCTGGCTCTACAACATCATGCCCAACCTGCAGAAGAACGCTCCGGACGCCCTCTACGTCCCGGTCGATCCGTTCACCAACAGCGAGGGCAAGACCCCGAAGTACGTCTACAACCCGATCGGGATCTTCAACATCGTGCCCGCCGCCTCCAAGAACGCGGACCTCGTGGTCCGCTACCTGGACTGGATGTCCGGCTTGCCCGTCATGACCAAGTTCATCTACGGGGACAAGGGCGTGCATTACGACGTCGACGAGGAAGGCATCATCATCCCGCGCAAGGTGACCGGCGACCAGATCTGGGAGTACAACATCATGGACCGCATGATGATCCTCAACGGCCGGCCGTACGCGACGCAGGCGGAGGTCATCAAAGCGCAGTGCAAACCGTGGGTGGATGCCAAGTACCCCATGAGCACGTTCCTGACCCATTACCAGATGATCGAGAAGGACGGCGTCGCGCCGACCCGCATCGCCAATCCTCCCGCTTCCCTGAACAAGATGGGCGTCCAGCTGATGGACAAGGCGGAAGAGATGATGATCAAGCTGTACGTGTGCAAGCCCTCCGACTTCGACGCGCTCTACGACCAGTACCTCAAGGAGTGGATGGACATGGGTGCGCGCCAGGTCAAGGAAGAGATGCTGAAGCAGTACGACGCGGAGCACAAGTAAGACGTGATATCCGGAAAGTAGGTTCCGGGGGGGGGCCGTGACGGCGACGGCCCTTCCCCACTTTTTGGGTCCGCGGCCTCCGGCGCGGTAGTCCGCGGCCTCTGGCGCGGTAGAGGCGGTTGCGCTACACTGGGACCGGTGGGAAGGAAAACCGCCATCGCACTGTTCGCAATCATCCTCGTGGCTGCCTCCGCCCTGTATGGCGGCGGGCGGGCCGAACCTGCGGCCGCCAAGCCTCCCAGGACGATCCTTCGCGTCGCCTGGTGGGGGTCCCAGGCCAGGCACGAGCGTACGGTCGCCGCTTTGTCCCTTTTCGCCAAATCCGTTCCCGGCCTCACCGTGGAATACGAGTATGCGGGGTGGAACGACTACTGGACCCGGCTCACGACCCAGGCGGCCGCCGGCATCCTCCCGGACGTGATCCAGCAGGACTACCAGTACCTCACGGAATGGGTCCAGAGGGGGCTTCTCGCGCCCCTGGACAAGCTTGCCGCGCGCGGCATCCTGGACCTCGAGGACATTGCGGATGGCGTCGTCGCGGGCGGCCGCGTCGGGAACAGCCTCTACGGCGTGAGCATGGGCGTCAACTCGACGTGCATGATGCTCGATGTCGACGCCTTCTCCAGGGCGGGCCTGGCCCTGCCCGGGGACGACTGGACCTGGGCGGATTTCGAGCGCATCGCCCTGGCGCTGAGCCGGAAGCTCGGCATCCCCGCGGTGAGCGGGAACATCGTCCATGACCATATCTGGCGGTCCATGTACCTGGGCAAGGGGCTCTGGGTCTACGCGGAGGATGGGAAGTCGCTCGGCTATCCGGACTCGGAGGATGCGCTGTTCGCCGGACAGATGAAGCTGGCCCGGCGGCTTCTGGCCGCGGGGGCCATGATGCCGTACGGCGAGATCGTGGACGCGCGGTCCAAAAGCGTGGAGGACGACTGGATCGTGAAGGGCAGGTCGGCCATCGCGTTCCTGTGGAGCAACCAGGTCGTGGCCGTCTGGAGCGCGGCGGGCGTCGACGCGCGCCGTTTCGCGCTGCGGCCGCTGCCCCGCATCGCCCCCGGCGCCGGTTCCTCGAACTACATGAAGCAGTCCGGCTTCTTCTCGATCACGCGGGCGGCGCGTCGTCCCGAGGCCGCCGCACGCCTCCTGGATTTCCTCACCAACTCGGTGGACGCCAACCGGATCCTGCTGGCGGAACGCGGCGTACCGGTGGCCGGGCGCGTGCGGGAGGCGGTGAAGCCGCTGCTGCCCGTACCCCAGCAGGCCGTCTTCGACTATCTGGGCCGCCTGGAAAAGGATGCGGCCGCCGTGCCTCCCCCGGATCCGGTGGGCAACACGGACCTGATCAACAACGTCTTCATCCCCCAGGTCGTCGATCCGGTGCTGTACGGCGTCCTTTCCCCCGAGGAGGCGATGCGGACGCTGCGGCGGGAGGCCGCCCGGATCCTCGCCAAGTAAGCCGGATGAGGTCCTCCCCGTCCCTACGCCTTCGCGTAGGCGGAAAACTTCACGTTGCTGATGTAGCCGGCGAACTGCTCTCCGGCACCCTGCGCTTGGTGCGTGAGATCGCCCAGCGCCGCGTCGTCGGCCTCGATCTCCAGGCAGTATTGGGGGCCGTCGCCCCCCTTCCTCTGCAGCAGATCCGCTCCCTTCACGCCCTTGATGGACGTGACCATGTAGAGCTGGCTCCGGATGTCATAGGCGCCGACCGAGGCGTCGAAATGCAGGAACGCTTTCATGGTTCCTCTCTACAGCCGCCGGCCGCGGTTGTCAAGGATGCGCGGGCATCCAGCGCCACGAGGCCCGCCTGGCGCAGCTTGCGGAACGCCCGTGTCCCCTCGAAGGGCTCTCCGCCGTCCCCGTCCATGCGCGCGAGGAACCCGTCCATGGAGGCGCAGTCGGGAAGCGATGCGAGCAGGGTCCGCGCCCGCCCTTTTTCCAGCGTCACGCGCTCCAGGCGGTTCCTGTAGGACCAGGAGACTTCCAGGGTCCCTGGAGCCGCGGCCTTGCCCCGCGGTCCGGAGTCCGTTTCCCCGGCCAAGAGACGCCCCCCCAGCCACAGCAGGGCCTTTCCACGCCCCGCATCGGGTTTGGCCGCCTCGCGGCGCGCGGCGGCCGCGAGGCCGGCCACGCATCCCGCGGGCACCGTGGGGGAGACGACGCGGAAGTCGAACCAGCCGGTCACGGGACGGTCCAGCTCCTCCCCCTCCATCCACGCGTCCACGGCGGCGTCCAGCGCCGGGCCGTAGCGGGAGAAGCGGTCCTCGCCGACGAAGGACAGGTCATTGGAGCCGAAGGTCCAGTCCTTCTCGATCACGCGGAGACCGGGGCGGAGTCCCGCCTTCCACTCCGCGTACATCGGCGCATGGCGGGTGAGGATGAACTTGTGCCAGAATGCGGAATCCAACAGCCCTTCGGCGAAGAGCTGGCGCACGGTTTCCATGGAATCCAGGATGTCCCTCTCCCCCTGGGCGGGCCAGCCATAGATGAGATAGGCGTGGACCAGGATGCCGTTGGAGCGCAGGGCGTCCATGGACCGCACCGCCTCCTCCAGGGTCAAGCCCTTGCGCGTCGATTCCAGGCCGCGTTCCGTCGCGATCTCCAGGCCCACCGATACGCCCAGGAGCCCGCCGTCGGCAAGCGCGGCGCAGACGTCGGGCGTGAAGCGCCTTCCCAGGCGCGCGTTGCCCCAGAACGCGAGGGGCCTGCCGTGAAGCCTGTTGGCCAGGGCGAAGCGCAGCAGGTGGGGAACGGGCATGGCCTCGTCCACGAAGTGCACCCCGTGCTGGCCCGTGATCTTCCCCTGTGCCAGCAGATGGTCGAACAGCGCTTCCGGAGCCGAGGGGGCGAAGCGGGCGATGTAGTCCAGACCCGTATCGCAGAAGGCGCAGCGCCTCCAGTAGCAGCCGTGGGCCAGGCGCGCCTTCAGCCATTTGGCCCCCGACCAGAGGGCGTGCATCGGGTTGGTCCCCTCGACGATCCGCACGTAGCGGGAGAAATCCAGGTCCGAATAATCCGGAAAGACCCCGCGGACCGCCTCGTCGTCGAGGCGGCGCAGCGCCTCCCGGCCCGGCGGATCACGCGTCTCGTAGAGCGGCTCCGCGCGGAAGAACTCGAGGTCCGTGCCGTCGAAGCCGTGCGCGACGAGGCGGTCCCCCCGCCGCACGACGGTCCTGTAGAACGACTCCTCCCCCGTGGCCAGGTGCTTCAGGACGGAAGCCAGGCCGCCGAAGCCCGCGTCGTAGCAGAGGAAGTCCGCGTATCGGAAGATGCCGGGATCCCGCAGGGTCCGCAGTTCCGTGGAGACGTAGCCGCCGCCGAAGGCCACCTGGAGGCCCTCCCCATGGATCCGCCGGGCCTCACGGACGAAGGCCAGGGCTCCGGGGAGCGCTCCGGGAAAGGGGACGGTGACGCAGACCAGGTCCGGGACGGGGGCGGCGGAAAGGACGCGGCGGACGAGGGGCCGGAAGGCGGACTCCAGGATCCAGCTTCCATCGACCGCCCGCTCCACGGCGGAGAAGTCCGGCTGGGAGGAGGCGACGGACTCCGCGTAGCGCACCAGGGAGAAGCCGGGATCCAGGGCAAAGGAGAGGAAATCCGCGATGTCCTCCACGATCAGGCTGGCGAGCAGCGGGGCGTCCTCCGCGCGCAGGATGCCGTCGTTGGCCTCCAGGAAGCCCTCGGCGCGGTGGCCATAGGGGATTCGGCGGGTGGAGGAGAGGGCGTGGGCCAGTGCGTCGTCCCCGACCGCGAGGAGCTCCACGATCCGGTCGATGCACTCCACGTAGCGGTCCGCGTTGGACAGGTAACGCAGGAGGTTGCGGCGTGTCGGCGCGTCGAAGGAGGGGATGCGGCCGGCCAGGCGCGTCCCGGCTTCCGCGAAGGCCGCCTCCAGTCCCGCGGCGCTGAACAGGGCGCGGAACAGCTCTATGGAAAGGTCCAGGCAGCGGGCCTCGTGGCCTTCGCGGGCGCAGAAGGACTTCAGGTAGGCAATGGCCGGATACGGCGCGTTCAGCTGCACGAACGGCGGTTGGACGAGAAGGACGTTCACCGGGTGTAGCCCATGGCCATCAAGGCCTGCAGGATGGACGGCGCGGAAGCGAACCAGGACGCGATCATCGGAACCCTCCCGGGGAAAGCTACATTGTTTCCGCCGCATGGGGAAGCGGAGCGGCCTCCCCATGCCGATTGACATTCCCATGTGGGATAATGACTGTCGAAGAAACGTAATGTCCCTTCAATCATTGCAGGACGATGTTCTTCTCTACCAGGAACGTGTTGCCGTAGAGGAACTTGGTCCAGCCCCGCGGGACTCGCGGCCGCTGCCCGCATGATGGAGGATGCCGTATTCCACGGCGATGGCCACGGAATCCGCCCTGGGGTTCAACCGCGGCTTCGTCATGGTCCCGCTGTTGATGTTGCGCAGCGTGATCGTCGCGTAGCCCGGGGCTCCCGTATTGCAATGACGGCAGTCCCACGGCTCGGACCGGCTTCTGGCAAGACCGCCCGTGCGGTGACGCTTGACGGCCCGTCCGGTGTTGCACTGTTCAAGGAGGCAGCGTGATGGATGCCGTCAAACCCCTTCGCAGGTCGCGATCCAACCGCATGATCGCCGGCGTGGTGGGAGGCCTGGCCGACTACTTCGGCATGGACCCCACGTTGGCGCGCGTGCTCTACGTATTGGTCTCGGCGTTTTCCGCCGCGTTCCCCGGGATCATCGTCTACATCATCCTCTGGGCCGTCATGCCGGAGGCCTGAAGGCTTCACCGCGCTTCATCCGGGATCCCCGCCGATCCATGCCGGATCCCCCACGTCGTCGAGGCCCTGTTGGGCGGGCTTCCGTCGATCCGGCGCGGGGTGCCGGCGGTGCAGGAGGAGGCCCATGGTTCCTGCCGGGCGAAACCAGCCGCCTCCTGAGGCGGTCAGGTCACTTTTCCCTTCTTCGTCCGCATGCCTTCATGCGGCTCATTGACCAGGGCGATGAGCCGCTTGTGCTGGTCGAAGCGGGGAATGCCCACGCTGAGGGAAGGGGTTCAATCGATGAATGTCATGGTAAAAATTACTCCCGGAGCGGCGCCCGGGCAAGTGGAGGCTCGCCCCGGGCTGGACGCTCCGCGCGCTTCTGGACCGGATAGCCTTTCGCGCCGGAACATGGAATGATCGGGAGAGGAGGTTTCCCGTGGCTGGAGTATCCTGTGCAATGGGAGCGCGGCGGCCGGGGGCAGGATCCCGCATCTCCTTCTTTCTGGCGATCGTCCTGGCGGCGCCCCTGTGGTCGGAGCCCCCGGTCCCTGATTTTCCGAGCCTGAGCTTCCCGACGCCGGAAAAGGTGATCGAGCGCGTGGTGGACCGCATCCGCGGCGGGGACCTTGCGGGCGTCCTGGAGGCGTCCGCGATCGGGGAACAGGCGGGCGGTTACGACTTCCCCGCCTTTTCGAAACGCCTTTCCGCCATGGTCCTCAACACCCAGATGGCACCGGCCGGTCCGAAGCTCTATGACGACATCAACAAGCTGCAGCTCGCCTGGCAGATCTCCCGTCAGGTCAAGTTCTTCGCCTTCAGCTTCAATGGCAGCGAAAAGGCGGACGGGAAGACCGTGTTTCTTCCTCCCGACGATCCGAAAAGCAATGAACGCATCAATGCCTTCATCGCCTCGGTCGATCCCGCGAAGCTGGCCGGCCTCAAGATCGTGAAGATCGCGAGGCTGGGCCTGGAACAGACGAACGAGAGGGTCAAGAAGAATTTCTCCGACCAGGCGAAGCTGTATGGAGCCTCCGAGCTGTCGGAACGGATGGTCCTCTACTCGCTGGACGGCAGGTATTTCTGCGGCGGTTTCTCCCTGATCCGCTACGGGACCGCATGGAAGCTGAACGGCCTGTACTCAACCCTCGGCGGGACGGACGCATCGGGCTCCGTGACTCCGAGCTCTCCGCGGGATTTCGACGACGCCGTGGCCGCGGTCTCGCAATGATCCCCGGGCCGCCCGCCTGTCGCTTCGCGCCGCTGCCGGCGGTGAACGGGACGAAGACCGGCTTGCGCTGGCCCGGTAGATGTCCTCCCGGTCGGGGGTGAGCGATCCGTCGGCGGACACTCGCCTCCTGATGCGGAGGACCGCCCGGCGGAAGGGGGGCCGCGGGGATCAGCCTTTCCGCCCCTGGACGGGTCTTTTCACGGCGATGCATTCGTAGAGCATGCGGTCCGGCTGGAAGGAGGAGGCGGAGCGCGGGACGATCCTGTAGCCGGCCCTGTCGAAGGGCGCGCGGGCGGCAAGCGGCTGCGCCAAGTCGGTTTCCGATTCCAGCGCCGTCACGGCCTCCCTGTCCTGGGAGAGCACGAGCGGTCTGGTCCCGGGGGTCACCAGGATGGAAAGGGAGAGGATGTCGAGGGCGGCCAGCGCATCGGCGGAAAGCGTGGAATCCATGGCGGCGGCCACGGCCTGCTTGGCCTCCAGCTGGATCATGCGGGCCTTCGCATCGGGAACGGCTGATTCCAGGGCCGCCGTGAGCAGGTCGATGAGCCTGTGCCTGACCTCTCCCAGTTCCGTCGCCTGGGCGAGCTCCCCGAGGGCCGGATTCTTCTGGATGGCCCTGGCCACTGTCGAGATCTCCCGCAGGTAGGAGTTCTTCTGGGTATCCGGGATGCAGTGCATGATGAGGATGTGCACGCGCTTCCCGTCCGCCGCCCCATAGTCGATGCCCGGGGGGCTCCATCCGAGGGCGCAGACGAGGTCCCCGTCGCCGGCCACCCGGCCGTGGGGGCAGGCCCACCCCTGGCCTATGGCCGTATTTGTCGCCCTTTCCCGGGCCAGTACGGCCCCGGCAAAATCGAAGCCGCTGCGGAAGTCGGGGACCGCCTCGATGATCGTGGCCAGGTACTGGAGGCTCCGTTCCTTGTCGGCGTCGGGAAGCTCGATGAGCCTTCCGTCCTGCAATGCGTTCAAGACACTCTTCATGGTTGCGCCTCGCTTCAGCCGACTCCGAACCTGCGGAAAAACCACTTCTTCACGAGGTGGGTCAACGCGCAGTACGCGACCAGGAACGCGCCGATCCAGGCCCAATAGACGGGGGGCAGCGGCACGAAGCCCAGCATGCCGGAGAGCGGGGAGTAGGGCAGGAAGGCCGCGATCCCCATGATGAGCGCGGAGAAGAACAGGAGCACGGGGCTCGCCATGCTCTGGAAGAAGGGGATTCTCCGTGTCCGGATGACGTGGACGATGAGGGTCTGGGTCAGGATGGACTCCACGAACCAGCCCGTGTGGAAGAGGGCTTCGTAGTACTCCCGGCCCGCGGCATCCGTGCCCGGGGCGGTGAAACGGATGCAACCGAAGAAGAAGAGCATCAGGAGGAAGGTGGCATAGTCGAAGAGGGAGCTCATCGGCCCGATGAACGTCATGAACCGCCGGATGTTGCCGATGTTCCATTTCCGGGGCGTTTTCGTGAACTCCTCGTCCACCCGATCCGAGGGGATCCCGATCTGGGACACGTCGTAGAGCAGGTTGTTCGTGAGCACCTGGATGGGAAGCATGGGGAGGAACGGCAGGAAGAAGCTGCCGCCGAGCACGCTGAACATGTTGCCGAAGTTGGAGCTGGCTCCCATGCGGATGTACTTCACGATATTGCCGAAGACGCGCCGGCCCTCGATGATCCCGTCCTCCAGGATCAGGAGGCTCTTCTCCAACAGGACGATGTCCGCAGCCTCCTTGGCCACGTCCACCGCCGTGTCCACCGAGATCCCGACGTCCGCCCGCTTGAGGGCGGGGGCGTCGTTGATGCCGTCGCCCAGGAATCCCACCACGTGTCCCCGCTCCTGGAGGGCGCGGATGATCTGCTCCTTCTGCGTCGGAGACAGCCGCGCCATGACCGTGGCCCCCTCGGCCGCATCGGCCAGCTTCTCCGCCGCGAGGCCCTGGAGCTGGGAGCCGGTGAGCAGGTTCCCCACGTCGATGCCCACGTCGCGGCAGACCTTGCGCGTGACCAGGTCATTGTCGCCGGTGAGGATCTTCACGGCCACCCCCGCGTTCTTCAGGGCCTGGACGGCGCGGGCGGCGGAGTCCTTGGGCGGATCGAAGAAGGCGATGTAGCCCAGGAGGATCAGGTCCCCCTCGTCGGAGGCGGAGAACGTCTCCTTCTGCCTGGGGAACTCCCTGTAGGCGATGGCCAGGACGCGGTAGCCTTCCGCGCTGAGCGCCCCGTAGTCCTCCAGGACGTCCTGCCGGATCGCCTCGATGAGCGGGAACACGTCGTCGTCGACCTGGTAGGATGCGCAGGCCCGGAACACGTCGTCCACCGCGCCCTTGCAGATCAGCACGTGGTTCCCTTCCCACTCCACCACGACCGACATGCGCTTGCGCGCGAAATCGAACGGGATCTCGTCCACTTTGCGGCAGGTCCTCTCCACCTCGAACTCGGTGTGGGAGAGCACGGAACGGTCGAGGAGGTTGCGGAGGCCGGTCTGGTACCAGCTGTTCATGTAGGCGTAGCGCAGCACGTCCTCGCTGTCCTTGCCCGTGACGTCCACGTGCTTTTCCAGAACGACCCTGTCCTGCGTCAGGGTGCCGGTCTTGTCGGTGCACAGCACGTCGACGGCGCCCAGGTTCTGGATCGAGTGGAGCCGCTTTACGATGGCCTTTTTCCGGGACATGGCCATGGCGCCCTTGGCCAGGTTCACGGTGACGATCATGGGAAGCATCTCCGGGGTCAGTCCCACCGCCACGGCCAGGCCGAAGAGCAGCGCGTCGATCCAGTCGTGCTTGGTGATCCCGATGATGAGGAAGACCAGCGCGACCATGACCGCCATCAGGCGGATCATGAGCCAGGTGAACCCGGAGATCCCCCTGTCGAAACTGGTCGTCGGACGCCGACCCGCCATTTTCCGTGTCAGGGCGCCGAAGTACGTCTGCGCGCCTGTGTTCACCACGACCCCGCGCGCCGTGCCGGAGACCACGTTGCTGCCCTGGAAGCACGCGTCGGGAAGCTCCAGGGCGGAGCGTCCGGCCGCTGGCGGCGTTACGGCCGTTTTTTCCATGGGCATGGACTCCCCGGTGAGGGCGCTCTGGCTGACGAAGAAGTCCTTGACCGAAATCAGGCGCAGGTCGGCGGGGATCAGGGAACCGGCGTCCAGGACCACCACGTCCCCCGGGACAATCCCGGCCAGGGGGATTTCCGTCTCCTTCCCGTCGCGCAGGACATTGACCGTGGTCCGGACCATGGCCTGGAGCTTCTCCACGGCGCGCCCGGACCGCTCCTCCTGGACGAAGGAGAGGACCGTGCTGATGACGATCATGCCGACCACGACGAACCCCGCCCGCATGTCCCCCATGAGGAAGGAGACCGCGGCGATGACCAGGAGCTGGATGACGAGGGGATTGGCGAAACGGCGGAATGCCCGTTGGAGCGCCTTCTCCGTTTTGACGCTGACGGCATTGGGCCCGGCTTCCCGCAACCGCCGATCCGCCTCTTCCGCGGAGAGCCCCTGCTCCCGGGTGGCCAGGACCGCCATGCATTCCGCGGGCGCAAGCGAGCAGACCTCGATGAGCCGGCGTTCGTTCTCCGGAATCCCCGTGCCGATCGGTCCGTTCTTCGGCCTTCCGGGGACTTGCCTGCGCATGGAAGATGGTCTATGCCGGTGACGGCTTCGAGTCAAGGACCGGGGGACTGCGCGGCGGACACGGGGCGGAAACCCGCGGGGGCCGGTATCGGCCCACCCAGCTTTCCGGACTCTCTGAGCGGAGCCAGACGGCCCATGGCGGCGAAGACGCGCTTTTCTCGTTTTAATCCCTCGAACCCGTGGAAGATGGGCATGGCGGCTTCCCGGGGAAGCGGCCGACGATCGACCCAGCAGACTTGACAATGGAGCGATTGCACACGAATACTTGATCCGATCGAGATGGATCAGGAGGCACGCATGCACTCCCGCCATGCCGCAATGGCAGCCGTTCTCTTCTGCATTGCCACACTCCCGACGATCGGCCTTGAAGCACAGACGAACTCTCCTCGATTTGCCCTTGTCATCGGGAATTCCGAATACACCGGCATGCCGCGCCTGCGGAATCCCGTCAATGACGCACGTGAAGTGTCGCGGACCCTCGGCATGCTGGGCTATCAGGTAGCCTCAATATACGATGGTACGCGTAAGCAGATGAATCAGGCCATCATGTCCTTCCGCGAGTCCCTTTCTTCCGACCGGCAGAGCGAGGGATTTTTCTATTTCGCCGGCCATGGCGTCCAGGCCAATGGCGTGAATTACCTCATTCCCGTCGGCGCGGATATCCGTTCGGAAGCCGACCTCGGGGATGAATCTGTCAGCCTGGAGAGGGTCCTTGGCAGCCTGGAAGAGGCACGGAACCGCGTGAACGTCGTCGTCCTCGACGCCTGCCGGGATAATCCCCTTCCCTCATCGTCGCGGAGTGCCGCCCGAGGCCTTGCCGTGGTCGCCTCCGCGCCGCCGCAGACCGTCGTCCTTTTCTCGACGGCGCAGAACCAGACGGCCGCCGACGGGGATGGAAGGAACAGCCCTTTCGCCGCGGCATTGGTGAAGTACCTGCCTGAAGCAGGCGACATCTCGCACACGATCCGACTCGTCACCGCCGAGGTAAAGCGCACAACGGGCTTTGCCCAGACCCCCTTTCAGTATTCGAGCATCGACTTCGACTACGAGCTGAACAGGAATGCCGCGGCTAATGCGGTTCCTGTCAAAACACCCGTCCCCAATGCGGCTGCTGTAAACGAGGCAAAGTCGACACCCATCAAGCTGGGAGGCGTCTGGCCTCTGTCGGACATCTCGGGGGACCAGGGCAGCAAGGCCGCACAGCTGGCCGTGAAGGAGATCAACGCCGCGGGCGGCGTCCTGGGCCGGAAGCTGGAGCTCATCGTCGTCGACGACGAGATGAAGCCGGAGAAGGGCGCCGCGGCGCTGGAAAAGCTGGCCACAGTGGACAAGGTGGACATCTTCCTCGGCGGCATGTCCAGCGGCGTGCACCTGGGCCAGATCCCGGTGCTGAAGAAACTCAAGAAGCTCACCCTCTGGACGGGCGCCGCGGCCTCCGCCGCCTGCGAGAAGGGCATCGGCGCGGACGCGGATTGGTACTTCCACCTGCACCCCTGGGACTACCAGCAGGGCTCCAGTTACACCGACGGATGGAAGGCCATCGCGGCCAAGGTTCCCGCCGTGAAGACTGCCAAGTGGTTCCTTGCCTACGAGGAAGGCCCCTTCGGCGCCGGATCGTTCGCCTCCTCCAAGGCGCTCTACGCGACCCTGGGCAGCATGGATGGGGAGTCGTTCAAGAGCGCTGTCGGGGGCGGCGGCGACTACAATGCCGTACTGCAGCATGCCAAGCAGGCCAATCCGGACGTCTTCATCTGGGCCGGCTACGACGCGGACGCGCTGCCCCTGATGGAGCAGTCCAAGGCCATCGACTTCGCGCCCCCGCTCTACATCGGCGCCCCCCCGGGATGGCCGGCGGATTTTGGCAAGTCTCCATTGGCCGATGGCGTGGTGCTCTACGGCATGTGGGCGCCTTCGATGGGCAACGCCAGCCCGGCCAGCAAGCACTTCCTGGAAGCATACGTGAAGGAATACGGCAAGGAGCCCGCCACCTACTTCGCCCCCTTAAGCTATTCGGCCGTCTTCATCCTGAAGGAGGCCATCGAGAGGGCGGGCACGATGGACCAGGCGGCCCTCATCAAGGCCATGGAGCGGACCAGATACGAGTCGGCGGTGGGGGAGACGGTCACCTTCACGCCGTCGGCCGTGATCAAACACCAGGGTATCGGCCGCCAGAAGATACTCCAGTGGCAGAACGGCGTGCAGCAGGTGATCTGGCCCTTTGAAGTGAAGACCGCGGAGATTCTCTACCCGTTCAAAGGCTGGAAATCCAGGTAGATTCAAGCCGGAACCGGGCCGCCGCGTACAATTCGGTTTTCCCAAGGGGGCAGGTTGGGCAAAGCCACCTCCGCGTGTCCTTGGGATCATCGCCACAACGGTTTTTACGGCAGCCGTCCTTGCCTTGTGGAATTCGACGGTCCTCATCTTCGGCATCCAGCGGGGGAGCTCAATGCGGCCATCGAGCTGCCCATGGCCCTGGGCAGCATGGGGCATCGTCAACCTGGCGTATCCATCCTACTGGCTGGTTATCTGGGCCCGCCAACCGGCGCGGCGGGTGGCGTGTCCCTGCCCATTGTTGACGCCCTTTCCCCTCTGGGCTAAAGTATCTTAGCAAGTACCGGCGCATTTTTCCATGCAAATCTCGTGCCAAGGAGACGGCAATGGACACTCTTACTTCCCGATATGGACACATGATCGCCGAGATGCTCAAGCATTCCATGGGCAAGAACAAGGTGACGGAGGAACGCACCTATGAGAAGGGCAATTCGGACCTGATCCCCTTCGTGGAATCCATGCTATCGGAATGGCTCACGCCGAACAGCGAAGTGCGGCATTTCGAGAATTTCGCCCGGTTGTCCGCGATGGCGCGGGAGGGCAAGGGATGTCTCGTCCTGGCGGAGCACTATTCGAACCTCGATTTCCCCTCCGTCCACTACCTGCTGCGGAAGAAGGGGGAGGAGGGGCGCAGGGCGGCGGAGATCCTGACGGCCGTGGCGAGCGTGCGGCTCCATGAGCAGAGCCCGGGGACCAGCGCCTTCGTGGAGGCCTACACGCGGGTCCTGGTCTACCCGGCGCAGTCCATCGAGACCCTGCGCGGAAAGCCGATGACCGACGCGGTCCGGGCGGAACTGGCCCGGAGCGTGAGCATCAACCGGGCGGCCATGAAGCACATCGCGGAGTCGAAGAAGCGGGGAGAGATCGTGCTCATCTTCCCCGCCGGGACCCGCTACCGCCCCGGAAAGCCGCAGACCAAGAGGGGCCTGCGGGAGATCGATTCGTACCTCAAGATGTTCGACGCCTTCATGCTCCTGTCGATCAATGGCAACTGCCTCAGGGTCCAGGAAGGTCCCGACATGCTGGAGGATACGCTGCACCACGACCGCATCGTGGTCGACTGCTCCCCCATCCAGAGCCCCGCCGAGTTCCGCGCCCCCATCCTGGCCGGCCTGGGCGCGGGAGAGGACCGCAAGCAGGCCGTGGTGGACGCGCTCATGGCCCGCATCGAAGCCATGCACCGGGAAGTGGAGAAGGACAGGTTGTGAGCGCCGGACCCGCGGTCCGGATCGTGAACCTGGACCGCGGGGACCTCTCCGCCGGCCGGCAGGAGGAGCTGGCCCGCCTTGTGGACGGCGGTGACCCGTCCGGATTCCACCCGGCGCGCACGCCCTTCCTGGGGACCTTCGCGCTGGCGGCGGCCGCGGCCGCCGCGGCGCTCCTTGTCTGGACGGCCGTACGGGTCTCGAGGAACTCCTTCCCCCTCGAAGAGCCGATGCTCAGCCTCACGACGCTCCTGACCGCCGTCGCGCTGTTCGCTGTCGGGCTTTTCTGCCTGAAGGCCGGCGCGGCCCTTGCCGCGGGCCGCTGGCGCGGCTGGTGCAACGCCTCCTTCGGTCTGGTGCGCCTGGAGGGCCGCAGGGTCACGGTGTATCCCTGGAGCCTGGTGTCCGGCGGAAGGTTCCAGGCCGTGCGCGCCTCCACCCATTCCGGGGCCGGTACGGGAAGGACCGGCCTGGCGGACCCGCGATCCGCAGGGGCCGCGGACCGGAGCGGCCCCGTGAAGGATCGGGCCGGCTCCAGCCGGTCCAGGGAATGGGTCATGGAGGTCCGCGCGCCGGAGGGGGAGCGGAGCGTCTCGATCCGTGCTTCCGACCCCGAGGCCTTCGGGCAATTCCTCAAGGGATACGGCCTCCACCTGTCGGCGTACGCCGATTCCCCGGAGTCCCTTCCCGCGCCGGGCCGGACCCCGCTTCCCATGGCGGTCTGGATCGCCTTGATCGCCCTGGCGTCCCTTGCGCTGGCGCCGCTCGCCGTGCGCTTCGTGGCCAGCCCCGCCATGGACCGCGCGCTCCTGGCCAGGGACCTGCGCGAGCCGGAAGCCCACGACCCGCAGGGGCTGCGGACGGAACGTCTGCTGGCGGACTATCCGGACCGGCTGACCGACGCGCAGAAATCGCTCCTGCAGTCAAACTGGCGCAGGGTGTGCCAGCGGGAGGCCATGGAGAACCGCAAACGGATGATGGACGGCGACAATGGCGCCGCGAAGGCCGCCCTGATCGCCGTGGTCGAGAGGTCGGAGAAACTGGCGCCGTCCGCCGGGGGCGCGGGGGAACTGGCCCTCCTGCGTGCCGACCCGGGAGACAATGCCGATACCTGGCGCGCATGGACCGCAGGGCTGCTGGAGAAGACACTGCGCGCGGCCGTGGACGGCCCCATCCCGGCGGACTTCGACCTGAGCTACGACGACGTTTTCGATCTCACGGAAGGGCTTTCCGCGCTGCTCCTGCGTGCCGATTCGCCGTCCGGGTTCCGGATCATCGTGAAGCGCAGGATCCCCGGGATGCAGGATGAGCAGGCATACGCCGATCTGGCGGAAGCGGAGGTGCGAAGCCTCGTGAGGCTCCTGGTGGAGATCGAGGCGTGGAAACCCCAGGCCGCGGGCGCGTCACCGGGCGCCGGGGAACGCAGGGCTTCCCTCAAGGTCACTGCGGGCAGCCTGCCCCGCCAGTGGGTGGTGCCTCATGCGGAGATGAACCCCGATTCCGGCGCGGGCCGCGTGCGCGCATGGCTGGAAGGCTTCCTGAAGTCCCACGCGGCCAGACCGGAAAAAGGCCCGTAGCTCAGCCCAGGATGTCCTTCCTCCTGTAGATCAGCCAGCTGGAAGCCAGGCAAGCCGCCGTCACGCCGAGGAAGAGGAACACCCGCCAGGCTTCCAGGCCGTATCCCGGAGCGCTCACGGCCGTGTCCATCCACTTGAAGGGGCCCAGCCATGCCAGCCACGCGTACGAGTCGTTCATCTTGCAGGCCGCGTCGTAGAGGTAGAATCCCAGCACGATCCCCATGGCCGGCCCCGTGAGGGAACGGGCCCGCTTCGCGCAGAGTGAGACGAGGAGGCCCATGGCCCCGAAGGCGATCATCAGGAGCAGTTGGTAGAGCGAGGCGGTGAAGAAGGCGGCCCGGGACCAATCCTGAGGAACGAAGGCGGCCATGCACAGGAACCCCGTGAGGGAGACGAGGGCCGCCATGGCGAGGACCTGGAGGAGGGATGCGGCGGCCTTGGTGGCGAACAGGTCCCACCGGCTCAGGGGCTTGGCCATGAGGAACTCCGCCGTGTGCTGGGCCTGCTCCTTGTGCAGGGTCCGCGCGAACACGCCGATGGCGTAGAGGCCTCCCAGGAGCGTGGTGTAGAGCATGCAGTAGACGACGAAGACGGAGAGCGGATCCCCGATGCGCTCCAGGTCCACCGACATCGCATTGAGGAGCGCCTTGGGCAGGGCCTTCATGTAGGCGCTCATCGCCGCCGTGTTGGAGATCCAGGCGGGCATCGCCGCGGCGGTGAACACGATCAGGGCCATGAGGGAGAGCGCCCAGGCGAGGAAGGAAGCGCGGTTGAGCCGCAGCTCCTTGAGCAACAGGTTGCGCGACACTTTCAGGCCTCCTTCGCGTAGTAATGGAGGAAGATCTCCTCCAGGGAAGGCTCCTCGATGAGGAGATCCTGCGGATGCAGCGCGGAAAGCTCGCCCACCAGCGCCGCGCTGTCCCCGGCATAGAGGAGGCGCACCGCGTCCCCCTCCCGGCTGAAGGCGGAGGCCCCGCCGGACGGGAAGTCGCGCGGCCCCACCTCCCGCGCGGCGACGAAGGACACTTTACGCAGCTGCTTCCTGCGCAGTGCGGCCACCTCTTCCGTGGCGATCACGCGGCCTTCCTTCACGACGGCCACGCGGCGGCAGAGGCGTTCCACCTCGCTCAGCACATGGCTGGAGAAGAAGATCGTGGCGCCGGCCGCGTTCTCCTCCACCAGGAGGTCATAGAATGTCTTCTGCACGAGGGGGTCCAGGCCGTTGGTCGGCTCGTCGAGGATGAGGAGGCGCGGCCTGTGCAGAAGGCTTTGCACGATGGCCACCTTCTTGGCATTGCCCGTGGAAAGCTCGTCGATCCTGCGGCCCATGTCCAGCCCCAGACGTTCCGTGAGCTCCTCGACGCCCCCCGCCTTCCCGGGGCCATGGAAGGCTGCCGAGTAGGCGAGGAGCTCCCGGACCGTCATGCCCGGGTAGTACTTCACATCGGCCGGCACGTAGCCGATCTCCCGCTTGATCTCCCTCGTCCGCTTCACCACGTCCATGCCGAAGACTTCCGCCGTGCCCGAAGTGGGGAAGATCAGGTTCAGCAGCGTGCGGATGGTGGTCGTCTTGCCCGCCCCGTTGGGGCCGATGAAGCCGAAGATCTCCCCGGATCGGACCTCCAGGTCCAGCCCCTCGATGCCGCGGCTCTTTCCGTAGCGCTTGGTCAGGGCCCGGGCGCGTATGGCGCAGTCGTTCATTTGGATTCCCCTTTCGCGGGCCATGCGGCGAGCATGGCCTCGTATTGACCGAGGAAGAAGCCGATCCAGCCGTCCAGCTCCGTCAAGCGGCCGCGGGACGGGTGATCTTCGCCCAGCCGCGCGACCGCCCGCCGGGTGATGTCCCGCATATCGCTGAACCCCCGCAACTGGGCGAGGATGTTCTGCTCCCATGCCGCCCAGGAGAAACGGTAGTAGCGCAGTCGGTCCCCTTTCCGTGAGACCTGCTCGACGGCCCTGCGCAGCGACAGAAGCCTCATGTTCGTGGATACGCTGCTGCGGCTGACGCCCAGGATGCGCGCGATGTCCTCCGCGTTCAGGGGTTGCGGGTTCGTCATCAGCAGGGCAATGATCCTGCCGCCGATCCGCGGGATCCCGTTTTTTTCATAGTAGACGCTCAGTTCCTCGATGAAGCGCTCAAGGGCGGCCTGTTCGTAGTCGATGCTCATTTCACCGTAAATATAAAAAATTCAGTCATTTCAGTCAATACTGAAATGACTGGACGAGTTGAAAGGAATGGATGTGAGTTTTATCTGTTATCCAGGTCATGAAAACCGCAAAAGGTGTTGCTTTTTGTCGATATTTCGTCCATGATCCATCATGGATGAGCGATTTGAACCGCTTCGATTGAAAAGCCCGTTCCCCCTGATCGACGTGGAAGAGCCGAACCTGTTCCGGGACCAGTTCCCCTACACGTCGATCCCCCGCATCCTGTTCGATGGCAAGGACGCGAGGCCCGACCCGGCCCGGGAGATCTGGATCACCGACACCACGTTCCGCGACGGCCAGCAGGCGCGGCCTCCCTACACTCCGGAGCAGATCGTGCGGATCTTCGACCTCCTGCACCGCCTGGGAGGCCTCCGCGGGGTGATCAGGCAAAGCGAGTTCTTCCTGTACTCCAAGCGCGACGCGCAGGCCGTGGAGGGCTGCCTGGCCCTGGGCCACCGCTTCCCGGAGGTGACCGGCTGGATCCGCGCCGATGCCAAGGACCTTGCCGTGGTGAAGCGCTTCGGCCTCAGGGAGACGGGAATCCTCACCTCCGTCTCCGACTACCACATCTTCCTCAAGCTGAAGTCCACCCGGGCGCGGATCCTCCAGGAATACCTGGCGATCGTCAAAGCGGCGCTGGACGCCGGCATCAGGCCCCGGTGCCACTTCGAGGACATCACGCGCGCCGACCTCTACGGCTTCTGCCTCCCCTTCGCGGAAGCGCTGCTCAAGCTCATGCAGGAGTCGGGCACGCCCATCCGGATCCGCCTGTGCGACACGATGGGCTTCGGGGTGACCTATCCCGGGGCCGCGCTGCCGCGCAGCGTCCCGCGCCTGGTGCATGCCTTCCGTTCGGAGCTCGGCTACCCCGGGGAGCTCCTGGAGTGGCATGGCCACAACGATTTCCACAGGGTCCACGTGAACGCCGTCACGGCCTGGCTGTACGGCTGTTCCGCCCTCAATGCCACCGTGCTGGGCTTCGGGGAGCGCACGGGCAATCCGCCCCTGGAGGCCGCGGTGGTCGAGTACATCGGCCTCACGGGGGGCGACGGCGGCATGGACACGCGGGTCATCAAGGAGATCGGCGACTACTACAGGAACGAGGTGCGGGCCCCCATCGCCGCCAACTATCCGTTCGTGGGCTCCGAGTGCAACGTGACCCGCGCCGGCATCCACGCGGCCGGCATCCTCAAGAACCCGGAGATCTACAACATCTTCGACACGGAGCGGATCCTCGGCCTCCCCCTGCGCGTCATGGTCACCGACAAGTCCGGCATGGCGGGGATCGCCCAGTGGATCAATGAGAACATCCCCGCGGTGGCCGGCCGGAGCTTCGAACCTGTGGGGAAACGGCATCCCGGGGTGCGCCATATCAACGCCTGGGTGGCGGAACAGTACGAGCAGGGCCGCACCACCAGCATCTCCCCCGACGAGTTGATCGCGCAGACGCGCCACTTCCTTCCTTCGCTTTTCGTCTCCGATTTCCAGAGGGCCAAGGAGGCGGCCATGGAGAAGGCAAAGCACATCGCGGAGCGGATCTCCGCCTCCGAGGACGTGCGGTCCCTGGAGCCGCGCCGCATGGAAAGCTTCCTCCACGAGGTGGTGGGCCGGGAGGCCTCCATCCAGCTCCTGGCCGTGACCAACCTGGAGGGGCGGCGTATCTCCCAGGCCCATACGCAGCGCGGGGAGAAGGGACTTTTCCGCAACCTGATGAACAAGGATTTCAGGAAGCACGACTGGTTCGTGGCCGTCCTGGGCACCGGGGAACCCTATTTCTCGGACCTGTTCTTCTCCAAGTATACGGGAAAGTTGATCATGACGGCGGCGATGCCCATACGGGACCCGGAGGGTGTCATGTACGCGGTCATGGACATCGATTTCCGGTTTGAGGAGCTCGGGAATCTGATCAGCCCGATTCCCGACGAGATTCTGGAGGGAAAAAACCCATAGCCAAGCGTGATTGGAGTCGTGGAGAATCTCTTGTATCGGTTTTATGTCATAATAACATCTTGGCGATATTTTTAAGCAAAGAGACCTCCGTGAAAACATGCACGGGTGCTCTGTTTGCTGAACGTGTTCGCGGCCGCTACGTTCACCAAGACGGGCTACATGCCCATCAAGGCGTACTTCTCTCCCGCAGCGGATGACGACTGGGTGGCATCGAGACGGTCACGCTCTCCATCGAGGCCAATGGAACCGTGTGGGGAACCTGGAAGTCGACAGATTGCCGGCAAACGGAAGCCGCCTTCGGACGTTTTTGGGTATTTGAAATGCCCGAGCAGGCCATGACGCCCGTGGGCATGGACATTTTCTTAAAATGCTTGTAATTCCACGGACCTTGCACTACATTTCCATGGAAATGCCACAAGGAGGCAATCTATGAAGAGACTTTCTTTTGTCGCTGTTTTCATGGTAGTTCTCGCTGCCGCATCGTTCGCCCAGGTGTTCGATTTCACCCTGTACAACAACACCAACCGCACGATCACCGAAGTGTATTGTGCTCCCGCGGACGACGATGAGTGGGGTGAGGATGTCCTGGGCGTGGATGTCCTGCAAAACGGCAACTCCGTCGAGGTTTCCTTTGATGCCGCCTATGAGAAGCTCCTTCTCGCCTACGGCGTCGACAAGTACGACCTGAAGGTTGTCTTTGAAAATGGAAGCAACATGGTCTGGAAGAACCTCAAGTTGGCGGATTTCAGCGAGCTGACACTCACCGTGAAGGGCAATACCGGAACGGCAAGCTGGAAGTAAGCTCCAGCCTACCGATGAAGAGCCGCCTTCGGGCGGCTTTTTTTTCCCCACCTTCATGGAATATCGCCACTCTTGACAGAAACTCTATTATCAATGCTTACTTTCCTTGTTGTTCCATTCATGTATTTCCATCAAGGAGGGGCCGATGTCCAGACATCTTTCTGCAAAGATTGAGAAAACGTCAATCGTTGCCGTCGTTCTTTTATCCTGTGCTATCACCGTGCAGGCACAAGTGATCGATGTCGCCGCGGCATGGTATGGCAGGGACGACATGCTGAAGAACAGCGTCATGGTGACCGAGAAGGTCCAGGACAATGTCTTTGAAAACGACGGGCTCTATTTCAACGACATGAACGGCCTTTTCGGAGATCCCATCCCGAACAAGGAGAAGGTGATCGCCGTCGCCTTCTCGATTCCCGGCATGACTGTCGTCTCGGGGGGGAAGGATTTCGTAGACGTGCGCATCGAGGAGGGAACCGAGATCGCCTGTCCCGCGGTCGACATCATGGGTGCATGGTACGGGCTGGAAAAGGGGGCAAAGACCACGGACGGCGTCGCGGACATGCTCGTCACGATCATGGACCGCTACGGGTATCTCAAGATCCCCGCCGACATGGACACGCTCTTTGGCGGCGACCCCGCTCCCAACAAGGCGAAGCTCCTTGCCATCCGCTTCGGCATCCCGGGCGCAAGCATCCTCACTGTGGAACCTGCCAAGAACCTCATCCATATCCGGATACCGGAAGGCGAGTTCGGGTGGTACATTCCGGCCAAAAAGGGCAAGAAATAGCTGTCCGAAGGACCCGATGGAGGCGGATGGCGGGCCCCTGGGGATCCGGCATCCGCCTTTTCTGTTGACAGTTTCCCGCCTTTTCCCTATCCTGCCTCCGATCCTTCAACGGAAGGCGGTGGAAAACCGCCGCGGACGCGCCACTGTGACCGGCGACGACCCCCCTGCGACAGCCACTGGCTCAATGCCGGGAAGGCGGGGGCGTAAGGCAGACCCGGAAGCCAGGAGACGTTGGGACGGATTCTCCGCAGGCCTCACTGCACGCGGATATGCAGGAGCTTTCATGACAGGTTCCCTGAAAGGGCGTTTTCCCTTCCGCTTCGGCTCCACCTCCTACCTCCATCCCGCCGACATCGGGACGAACATACGTCTTGCCGGAGGCCTGATGGACGAGATGGAACTGATCCTGTTCGAGGGAAAGGACTATTCCAACCTCCCCGGGCCCGCCGACGTGCAACGGTTCTCCTCCCTGGCCGCGGAAACGGGCCTCCGCTTCAATGTCCATCTTCCCCTGGACCTGGACGTGACCGCGGAGGATGAGACGACGCGCATCCGGGCCCTGGACACGATGCTGCGGATCGTGGACCTCACGGCCCCCCTTTCCCCGACGGGATTCCCCCTGCACCTGCCGCGGGAGGATGCCGTGGACGTGCGGCGCTGGGAGGACAGGGCCCGCCGGTCCCTGTCCCGGCTTTCGGGCTCCGGGATTCCCTTCTGCGTGGAGACCCTTTCCTACGACCTGCGGGAGATCGACGGCGCGTTGCGGGAATACGGCTTCCCCGTCTGCATCGACGTCGGGCATCTCCTGATCGGAAACCGCGACGTCGCGGAGTTCTTCCGCGCCTTCCGGGGGCGCGTCCCCATGGTCCATCTGCACGGCGTGCGGGACGGCAGGGACCACGCGTCCCTGCGGCATCTGTCCGCCGCGCAGCGTGCCGCCATTGCGGAGGCGATCCGGGGGGAGCCGTCCGTGCGCAGCGTGTCCCTGGAGGTCTTCAGTCTTGGGGATTTCTCGGATTCCGCGGAGGCGCTGAAGGAGATGTTTTCCCGATGATGATCCTGGTGACGGGAGGGTGCCGGAGCGGGAAGTCCGCCCTGGCCATGGACCTGGCGATGCGCGCGGAAGGCCCCCGGACCTTCCTTGCCACCGCACAGGTGTATGACGAGGAGATGGCGGCGCGCGTGGCGCGCCACAAGGCCGGCCGGCCCCCCGGCTGGGGCCTGGTGGAGGAGCCGCTGCGCGTGCCGGAGGCCCTGGCGGAGGCGCTGCGCGGGTCCCGGACCGTGCTCCTGGATTGCGTGACGCTCTGGATCTCCAACCTCCTCTGCGCGGAGGAAACGCTCTCGGAGGACGCGGCTACGGCGCACGCGGAAGCCCTGGCCGCCGCGGCCCGCGCGGCCGGCCGCACCGTTGTCGTGGTGACCAACGAGGTGGGCTGGGGCGTGGTGCCCCCCACCCCCCTGGGCCGCGCCTTCCGCGACTGCGCGGGACGTGCCAACCAGGTGCTGGCCCGGGAGGCGGACGAGGTGTGGATGGCGGTGAGCGGCCTGGCGCTGCCGCTGAAGACTTCCCATGGAGGGTTGGCCAATGTCTGAATCGAGGAAGCTCGCGAGGATCCTGCCGGCGGACGCCGCCTCGAGAAACAAGGCGTCCGCGCGGATCGAACGTCTGATCATGCCGCACCGCGCCCTGGGCCGTCTCCTGGAGCTTGGGGAGAAGGTGGCCGGCATCACGGGATGGGAGAACATGGACCTCGGCCGGAAGGCCGTGGCCGTGATGGCGGGGGACCACGGCGTGGCCGAGGAAGGGGTCAGCGCCTACCCGCAGGAGGTCACCGGCCAGATGGTCCGGGGATTCTGCGCGGGAGGGGCCGGCATCAACGTCCTGGGCCGGCACGCGGGCATCGAGGTGATGGTGGTGGACATGGGCGTGAAATCGGACCTGTCGGACCTCGTGGCGGCCGGCAAGGTGGTGGACGCCCGGGTGCGGCCGGGCACGGACAACATCCGCCGGGGGCCCGCCATGAGCCGGGTGGAGGCCATCCGCTGCCTGGAGGCTGGAATCTCGGTGGCCCACCGCCTGGCCGACTCCGGGGTGCGCATGATCGGCACCGGGGACATGGGCATCGCCAACACCACCCCCTCCACGGCCATCGCCAGCGCCGTCACCGGCCTCGCTCCTTCCCGCCTGGCGGGCCGCGGGACGGGGGTGGACGAGGCGGGGCTGGCCCGCAAGATCAAGGTGCTGGAGGACGCCCTCGCCGTCAACAGGCCGGATCCGCGCGACGGCCTGGATCTCCTCTCAAAAATCGGGGGGTTCGAGATCGGAGGACTGGCCGGCCTCGTGCTGGGCGCCGCGGAACGGCGCATCCCCGTGACGGTGGACGGGGTCATCTCCGCGGCCGCGGCCCTGATCGCCTTCCTGCTGGAGCCCCTCACGGCGGACTACATGTTCGCCGCGCACCGCTCCGTGGAGCCCGCCCAGGCCGAGATGTTCCGCCTCATGGGCCTGGAGCCGATCCTGGACCTCGGCATGCGCCTGGGGGAGGGGACCGGTTGCGCCCTGGCCATGCCCATCATCGAAGCGGGGGCCAGGGTGGTGCGGGAGATGGCCTCCTTCGACGAGGCCGGGGTGAGCGGCAAGGCATGAGGGCGTTCTTCTCCGCCTGGGCCTTCCTCACGACGGTCCCCGTGCCGGAATCCCTGAAGGCGCGCGACGTGGATTCCATGCGGCCGGCGTTTCCCGCCGTCGGCCTCCTTCTCGGCGCCCTCCTGTCCCTCGCCTTCCTCGGCGCCGCGGCCCTGTTTCCCCCGATGGCGGCCGCCGTGATCCTGACCGCCGTTTCCCTGGCCCTGACCGGCGCCATCCACCTGGACGGCCTGGCCGACTGCGCGGACGCCTTCTACGGCCGACGGGACCGCGAGAGGATCCTTTCCATCCTGAAGGATCCCCGCATCGGCACCATGGGCGGGGCGGCCATCGTCCTGTCCCTTGCATTCCGCGCTTCGCTCCTTTCCTTCCTTCCCGTCCCCTGGACCGTCGCGGCGCTTCCCGTGCTTACGATGCTCTCCCGCTCCACGGTCCTGTTTCCCATGGCCCTCCTTCCCTACGCCCGCGCGGAAGGAGGGATCCTGGGGACGGCGCCGAAGAGGCGTCCGGCGGATCTCGCGGCGGCGGGCCTCGCCGCGGCCGCGGCTCTCGCCCTGCTCCCCTTGCCTTCCCTATGCGCCCTGGCGGCGGCCGCCTGGCCCATGCTGGCCGCGCGGAAAGGGATCCAGGGCTACACGGGGGACGTCCTGGGCGCCATGATCGAGCTTTCCGAGCTTGCCGCCCTGGCCGCCCTCGCGGTCCAGGTCCGCATCGGCTGGACCTTCGGGCTTCTGTTCGCAGTCCTGCCCGGAGCCTGAGAGGCCGACTGCCCGAAGTCGCGAGGTCGACTGGCTGTTGACAATCCGGCGGCGCTTCCATTATACCACTTACGCAGCTGGCTTGGCGTGGAGGGGGGGCGACGCGTTTCCCGGCTGCGGCATGCAGCGGGACATGGGGTTGGCGGCCATCACGGGCGCCATTTCCGCAAAACCTCCGAGACGATCTGACGGTTCCTGAAGGATGACCGGGCCTCCACCGCATGGAGAAAAGGGGCAGGCCCCGCATCGTGTCGCCCGGCCGACCACGGCGGGACCGGAGCGGGCAGCGCGCATTCCGCGCGATTTCGTTCCACCACATATCCGGTTCCGAGCCTGGAGCGGCACCCGATCCGTCGGATCGCCGCTTCACGATCTCTGCGGTACCCATGGATGGGTGCCGGTCATCGCCTGCGCGTCCGCCGCGGGTTCTTTGATCCGCACGCGTGATTCATGCACGTGGAGAAGCGTTTCACCTGGATTGGAAGCCCGCATGGGTCTGCCGCGGATCCATCGGAGAAGGAAGGAGGCGAAGGCGGCGGTCATCCAAAAATGACAGGTGTTCTGCGGCCGGGTGCGCCTGCGCCCGTTCTTGGGTTCCGCCGCGTCCGTCGTGGCGTCCCAGGGTGTCCATCAAAGCGGGGTGAGTCCATGAAAATTCCGTTTCGCGACTATTGGGACGTCCTGTCCGTCTACGTGAAGCCGCGGAAGATCCTCTTCGCCGGGACGTCCCTTTTCCTCCTTTCCGGCATTGGGCTCCAGATCCTCAATCCGCAGATCATGCGCGGGGTCATCGACGGGGCATCCTCCGGAAAACCGCTGGAGACCCTGGCGGCTTCCGCGCTCCTGTTCATCGTCCTGGCCCTGGCGCAGCAGGTGGTCTCGGTGACCGCCGTCTGGCTGGGGGAGAACCTGGCCTGGCAGGCCACCAATGACCTGCGCAGGGACCTGGCCGCCCACTGCCTCCGCCTCGACATGGGCTTCCATACGGTCACGCCGCCGGGGGACATGATCCAGAGGATCGACGGGGACGTGGCGGAGTTTTCAGGCTTTTTTTCCCAGATGGTCGTGCGCGTGGCCGGCAACGCCATCCTCCTCTGCGGGATCCTCGTCGTCCTGATCCGGGAGAACGCCCTCCTGGGCCTCGTGTTCTGCGCCTTCGCGGCCGTCACGCTCGCCGCCCTGTACGCGGTGCGCGGCATCGCCGTGGGCCCCCACAAGGAACTGCGGGAGGCCAACACGGAACTGGCCGGCTTCATCGAGGAGAGGCTTTCCGGCACGGAGGACATCCGCTCCTCCGGCGCCGAAGGCTGGGTGCTCCGGGGCCTGTACCGCATCCAGCGCCTCATCCTTGTGCGGTGGCGGAAGGCCAGCCTCCGGGAGGTGGTCATACGCTTCGTCGTCGGCTTCCTGATGTCCATCGGGTTCTCCATCGCCTTCCTGGGCGGTTTTTCCCTCTACCGCGGCGGCGCGATCACGGTCGGGACCGTTTTCCTCATCCTGAACTACACGAGCATCCTGAACCGGCCCATCCGGGAACTCGTCCAGCAGGTGCAGAACCTGCAGAACGTCGGGGCCAGCGTGGCGCGGATCCGGGATCTCAAGGCCCTCGATCCCGAAGCACGCGGCGGGAATGGGACGGTCCCGGATCGGGGGCCCCTCGCCGTCGGCTTCGACGGAGTCACGTTCTCCTACAAGAAGGGGGAGCCCGTCCTGCGGGACCTGTCATTCTCGCTGGGGACGGGGAAGATCCTCGGCTTCCTGGGACGCACCGGAAGCGGGAAATCCACCGTCGCCCGACTCCTGTTCCGGCTCTACGCCCCGGAGGAAGGGCGGATCCTCCTTTCCGGATCCGATGCGGCCACGCTGCCCCTTCCCCTCCTGCGCCGACGCGTCGGCATGGTGACCCAGGAGGTCCAGCTCTTCCAGGCCACGGTGCGCGACAACATCACGTTCTTCGACGCCTCCGTGCCGGACGGGGCGATCCGTGAGGCCATCCGTGCCCTGGGCCTGGAGGAATGGCTGGCGCGCCTTCCGGACGGCCTGGACACGGACCTCCGCACGGCGGGACGCGGCCTCTCCGCGGGGGAGGGGCAGCTCCTGGCCTTCACGCGCATCTTCCTCAGGGATCCCGGGCTGGTGATCCTCGACGAGGCCTCCTCGCGCCTGGACCCCGCCACGGAGCAGCTGATCGAGCGGGCGGTGGACAGGCTCCTCGCGGGCCGCACGGCGCTCATCATCGCCCACCGCCTCGCCACGGTGGAGAGGGCGGATGACATCCTGATCCTGGAGCAGGGGAGGGTCCTCGAGTATGGCGCCCGCGCTTCCCTGGCGGCGGATCCGGACTCGCGCTTCTCGCATCTCCTGCGCCGCGGCATGGAAGAGGTGCTTGCATGAAAACCAAGGAATCCAGACGAAAAAACCGGATCCCCACCTGGAAGGTCATCGGGTCCATGATCTCCTACCGGCCCCGGCATTGGACGGTGAACCTTGCCTCCATCCTTTTCCTGACGGCCGCGTCCCTGCTGCCCGCGTTCCTCATCCGGGCCTTCTTCGACCTGATCGCCGGGAACGTGCGGCCCGGCTTCAACCTGTTCACGCTGGTCGCGCTGCTGTTCGTCTCCCAGCTCGGGGAGTGCCTCGGCGTCCTGGGGCTCACGCTCTCCAATGTGCCCTTCTTCGTGCACACCATGACCCTGCTGCGCAAGAACCTGCTCGTGAACATCCTCAAGCGGCCGGGGGCGCGGGCCCTGGCGGACACCCCGGGGGAGGCGGTCAGCCGGTTCCAGGGGGACGTCTTCGAGATCCCCCTCTTCGCCCTCTGGATCAACAACCTGATCGGGATCGTCGCCTCGGGGATCGTCGCCATCGCCGTCATGGCGGGCATCAACCTGACCATGACCGCGGTGTCCCTCGTGCCGTTCCTGGCCGTCGGGGTCACGGCGGCGCTGTCCAACTCCAAGGTGGAGAAATACCGCAGGGCCGCACGCCGCGCCTCCGGGATCGTCTCGGGATTCATCGGGGAACTCTTCGGCGCCGTACAGGCCGTGAAGACGGCGGGCGCGGAGGAGAGCGTCGTGCGCCGGTTCGCCTCCCTCAACGAGGAACGGCGGAAACTCGCCCTGAAGGACCGGCTCTTCATGGAGATCCTCAACTCCGTCTTCCGCAATGCCGTGAACATCGGCGCCGGGTTCCTCCTGGTCCTGGCCGGCACGGCCATCCGGGAGGGGCGTTTCACGGTCGGGGACTTCACGCTGTTCGTCTATCTCCTCGACTACGTGGGGGAGATGACCGCCTTCAGCGGCATGCTCTTCGCCCGCTACCGCCAGATCGGGGTCTCCGTGGAGCGCATGGAGCGCCTCATGGAGAACTCCGCGCCCGAGGCCCTGATCGAGCACGGCCCCGTCCATTTGGATGGAAAGGAGATGCCCCCCGAGGCGACGGGGCACGCGGGCCCGGACACGCTCTCGAGTCTGCGCGTGGAGGATCTCCGCTGCATCCATCCGGCCTCGGGACGCGGGATCGACGGGGTCACCTTCAGCGTGGAACGCGGTTCCTTCACCGTGGTCACGGGCCGCGTCGGCTCCGGAAAGACCACGCTGCTGCGCGCCATCCTGGGCCTGTTGCCCCGCGACGGGGGGGCCATCCTCTGGAACGGAAGGCCCGTGGAGGCCCCCGACAGGTTCTTCACGCCGCCGCGTACCGCCTATACCGCGCAGATCCCCCGCCTGTTCACCGAGAGCCTGCGGGACAACCTCCTCATGGGCCGGGAAGGCGGCGACGGGGAGATCGAACGCGCCGTGCGCCTGGCGGTATTGGAGGCGGACGTGGGGCGCCTGAAGGACGGCCTGGACACCAGGGTGGGGCCCAAGGGGGTGCTTCTCTCCGGCGGGCAGCTGCAGCGTGCGGCGGCCGCGCGCATGTTCCTGCGCCGGGCGGATCTCATGGTGTTTGACGATCTTTCCAGCGCGCTGGACGTGGAGACGGAGGGGATGCTCTGGGAGCGCCTGTTCCGCGAGGAAGGCGCCACATGCCTCGTGGTGTCCCACAGGAAGCCCGCCCTGCGGCGCGCCGACAGGATCCTCGTTCTCAAGGACGGCCGTCTGGACGCCGCCGGAACCCTGGAGGAGCTCCTGCGGGACAGCCCGGAGATGCGCCGGATCTGGTATGGGGAGGAGACCGCCGGAAGCGGCGTCGAAGGGGCTGCCGGGGGGGCTTGACGGAGCCCACGGGGCGGCGGGATGTAGCATATGGATATCATTGTTCCGGAGCCCGTGCGGCCCTTCATCCCCTTGCCATCCTGAATTTTAGGGTGGTATCATTCCCTGATGGAACAACCGCAGCGGAAGATCCTGATCGTCGAAGATTCCCGGATGGTCGGGGAGCTCCTGAGCACGCAGATCCAACACCAGCTCGGCTGGAGCGTGGAGCACGCCGTTTCCTACGCCGAGGCGGAGATCAAGGCGGGCGACGGGCCGTATGCGGCTGCCGTGGTGGACATCAACCTGCCCGACGCGGAACCGGGCAAGGCCCTGGATTCCATGCTGCACCGCGGGATCCCCACCATCGCCTTCACCGCGGATCTTTCCGACCCGCTGCGGGAGGACCTGTGGTCCCGGGGCATCGTCGATTACGTCCTGAAGGAAGGCAAGCATTCCCTCGCCTACATCGCCTCCCTGCTCGGACGGCTGGAACGCAATCCCGCCATCGCGGTGCTCGTGGTGGACGATTCCGCCACGGCGCGCGCCTACCTGCGCCGGCTCCTGGAGATCCACAAGTACCGGGTGATCGAGGCGGAGGGGGGGGAAGAGGCCCTGGCCGCGCTGCACGCGGATCCGGGGATCCGGCTGGTGCTGTTGGACTTCGTGATGCCGGGAATGGGCGGAGACGCCCTGGCGCGGGAGATCCGGGTGCGGTTCCCGACCCGCGGCCTTTCCGTGATCGGCGTTTCCGCGCAGGGCAATTCGCGCATGTCCGCCCGGATCCTCAAGAGCGGCGCCAACGACTTCCTCTCCAAGCCGTTCACCGCGGAAGAGCTGTACTGCCGCGTCTCGCAGAACCTGGAGCTCATCGAACGGTTCGAGACCATCGAACTGATGGCCGTCACGGATCCCCTGACGGGCCTGTACAACCGTCGCTACTTCATGGAGGCCGGCCGGCAGCGGCACGCGGAATGCCTGCGCCACAACACGTCCCTCGCCCTGGCCGAGGCGGACGCCGATCTGTTAAAGCGCGTGAACGACTTCCACGGCCACGCCGCGGGGGATGCCGTGCTCAAGGGCATCGCCTCCGCCCTCAAGGCGCGTTTTCGGACTTCCGACGTCGTCGCGCGCCTGGGAGGCGAGGAGTTCGCCGTCCTGCTCCCCGGAATCAGCGCGGAGAACGCGCGCCGCGTGATCGAAGACGTTCGGGTGCGCATCGAGAGGACACACGCCACATTCGGCGGCAAGGACATCCCCGCCACGGTGAGCTTCGGCCTCACGATGAAGCCCGGCGACAACTTCGAGGAGATGCTCCATGAGGCGGACCGCAACCTCTACCGCGCCAAGGAGGCCGGCCGGAACCGCGTGGTGGGCGACGAAACGTAGTTGCAGTTCCTCCGGAAACGGGTCTACAATCCGGGCATGGCAGCAAGAAAAGAGTCCGGGGAACCGAAGCGAAGCAATCCGAGGAAGGCGGGAGGCGTTCCGCGCTCCGCCGCGCCGGAACCCAAGATCCCGGCCAAGGACGACCGACCGGCCGCCCCGCAGGAGCCTGACCGCAGGAAGCCGGGGCGCGCCCCGGAAGCGACACCCCCCTCCCGTCCGGACCGCCGTCTGACCCCGTCCAACAATGAACTGCTGGGCATGGATGCGGACTCCCTGAAGGAGTCCTTCGTCCACAACCTGGAGTTCGCCCTGGCCAAGGACGAGTATAGCGCCACGATACACGACAATTTCGAGAGCGTGGCCCTGACCGTGCGCGACCGCCTTTTCGAGCGTTGGATCGTGACGCAGCAGAGCTATTACAACCGCTCCTGCAAGCGCGTCTACTACCTATCCCTGGAGTTCCTCATGGGCCGTACCCTGGGCAATGCGGTCCTCAACCTGGGCCTGCAGGGCGAGATGGACAAGGCCCTGCACGACCTGGGCAGCCGCATGGAGGAGATCGAGGACCAGGAGAACGATGCGGGACTCGGCAATGGGGGCCTGGGCCGCCTGGCCGCCTGTTTCCTGGATTCCATGGCCACCCTGGCGCTTCCCGCCTACGGCTACGGGATCCGCTACGAGTACGGGATCTTCTTTCAGCGGATCCGCGACGGCGCCCAGGTGGAGACGCCCGACAACTGGCTGCGCTACGGCAATCCCTGGGAGATTGAGCGGCCGGAGTTCCTGTATCCGGTGAGTTTCTACGGCCGCGTCCTCCAGTCCGAGGGGGTGGACGGCCGCCTCCACTTCGACTGGGTGGACGCGCAGACGATCATGGCCATGGCCTACGACACCCCGATCCCCGGATACGGCAATGACACGGTGAACAACATGCGCCTGTGGTCCGCCAAGAGCACGCGGGATTTCGACCTGGATTACTTCAACCATGGAGACTACGAGCGCGCCGTCTCGGAGAAGGCCCAGTCGGAGACGATCTCCAAGGTGCTCTATCCCAACGACAATGTCTTCGAGGGCAAGGAACTGCGCCTGAAGCAGGAGTACTTCTTCGTGTCCGCCACGCTCCAGGACATCATGCGCCGCTACCGCAAGGGCTTCCCGCAGGGCTTCTCCGCGTTCCCGGACCAGGTGGCCGTGCAGCTCAACGACACGCATCCGGCCATCGGCATCCCGGAGCTCATGCGCATCCTCATGGACAAGGAGGGCCTGGGCTGGGACGCGGCCTGGGATCTCACAGTGAAGACCTTCGGCTACACCAACCACACCGTGCTTCCGGAAGCGCTGGAGAAGTGGCCGGTCGGGCTCCTGGCCCGCGTGCTGCCGCGGCACCTGCAGATCATCTACGAGATCAACCGGCGCTTCCTCGACGAGGTCTCCCAGCGTTTCCCGGGGGACGTGGACCTGCTGCGCCGCGTTTCCCTCATCGAGGAGGACGGCGACAAGAAGGTCCGCATGGCCAACCTGGCCGTGGTGGGAAGCCACGCGGTCAACGGCGTGTCCCGCCTCCATACGGAGATCCTCGAGCGGGACCTGTTCCACGACTTCTACAGGCTGTGGCCGGAGCGGTTCAGCAACAAGACCAACGGCATCACCCCGCGCCGCTGGTTGAAGCTGTGCAATCCGGGGCTGGCGGACCTTGTGACCGACGCGATCGGCGCGGGGTGGGTGAGCGACCTGGACAGGCTGGAGGGCCTCGTTCCCCTCGCCGAGGACGCGGCGTTCCGCCGCAGGTGGGCCGAGGTGAAGCGGCACAACAAGGAAGCCCTGGCGGACCAGATCCGGGGACTCACGCGCGTCACCGTGGATCCGGGCAGCCTCTTCGACTGCCAGGTGAAGCGGATCCACGAGTACAAGAGGCAGCACCTGAACGTGCTCCACGTGCTGGACCTGTACCTGCGCCTCAAGGACGATCCCAAGGCGGACGTGACGCCGCGCACCGTGCTGTTCGCCGGCAAGGCGGCCCCGGGCTACGGGATGGCCAAGCTCATCATCCGCCTCATCCATGCCGTCGCGGACGCCGTGAACGGGGATCCCGACGTGGCCAACCGCCTCAAGGTGGTCTTCGTGCCCAACTACGGCGTGACCCTCGCCGAGAAGATCATGCCGGCGGCCGATCTCTCGGAGCAGATCTCGACGGCCGGCACGGAGGCGTCGGGCACGGGGAACATGAAGTTCTCCCTCAACGGCGCCATGACCATCGGGACCCTCGACGGGGCGAACGTTGAGATCCGGGAGGAGGTGGGCGCGGAGAATTTCTTCCTCTTCGGCCTCACCGCCGACGAGGTGGAGGAGAAGAAGCGGCGCGGCTACGATCCGGGGGAGATCTACCGCACCAACCCGCGCCTGCGGCGGATCCTGGACATGCTGGCCGGCGGCACGTGGAGCGTCTTCTCCCCCGTGGTCCGCACCCTGCTCTACGGCGGGGATCCCTTCATGCTGCTGGCGGATTTCGATTCCTACGTCGCCTGCCAGGACCGCGTGGCCGCCGTCTACAAGGACCATGACGCCTGGACGCGCATGTCCATCCTGAACGTGGCGAGGATGGGCCGTTTCTCCAGCGACCGCACCATCCGGGAGTATGCGGAAGAAATCTGGGGCGTGAAGCCGGCTCCCATCAACGTTTCGAGCGGTCCGCGTTAGGAGGATGATCCGTCGATGAGGAAAGCGATTTTCGCGCTGGATCCCGCCAAGTTTTCCCTGATCTATGGGGAGGAGGAGCGGGCGGACATCGCCCGCCTGGTTTCCGTGGACCCCCACCCGTACCGGAAGGAGGAGCTGCGCGCGGACCCAAGGCCCCTCGAAGGGGTCGAGATCGTGTTTTCAGGCTGGGACGCCCCGTGCTTCGACGCGGAACTGCTGTCCCACGCGCCCGCCCTGAAGATCGTGCTCTACGGCGCCGGCTCCGTCCGGCGCGTCGTGACGCCGGCCTTCTGGGACCGTGGCCTGCGGATCTCGAGCGCCTATGCGGCCAATGCGGTGCCCGTGGCGGAGTACGTACTGTCCCAGATCCTGTTCTGCCTGAAGCAGGGGTATCGCCTCTCGCGCGAGGTGCGGGAAGCGCGGCGGTTCGTGGCGAAGGAGAACCTGGCCGGGGCGTACCGCAGCACGGTGGGCCTGGTGTCCCTCGGCATGATCGGGAGGAAGGTGGCCGCGCTGCTGCGGCACTTCGACGTGAAGACGATCGCCTATGCCCGCCATACGACGCCTGCGGACGCGGAGGCCCTCGGGGTGGAACTCTGTCCCCTGGACGACGTGTTCCGCCGCTCCGACGTGGTGTCCCTTCACACGCCCTGGCTGCCGGAGACGGAAGGCATGGTCCTGGGCAGGCACTTCCGTTCCATGAAACCCTATGCGGCGTTCATCAACAGCGCCCGGGGGGCCGTGGTACGCGAGGAGGAGATGGTGGCGGTGCTGCGGGAAAGGCCGGACATCCAGGCGGTCCTGGACGTCACGTATCCGGAACCGCCCGTGCCGGATTCGCCCCTCTATACGCTGCCCAATGTGGTCCTCACGCCGCACCTGGCGGGTTCCGTGGGACCCGAGTGCCGCAGGATGGGCCGCTGCATGGTCGAGGAGCTGGAACGGTACCTGGCCGGGGAGCCCCTGCGATGCGAACTCTCCCGGGAGAAGGCAGAGCTTCTAGCCTGAGCCAAGGATGGCTCGAGGCCGAGGCGTCCAGGGATGGACAAGCCGAGGCCCTGAGCCAAGGATGGCTCGAGGCCGAGGCGTGCAGGGATGCACGGGCCGAGGCCCTGAGCCAAGGCCCCTATAGGAAGAAGAGGTCCGTCGGCCCGCCCTGGTCGGACCGTGGCGCCTTTTTGTTGTTGAAATGATAGAAGCTGGAGCGGATCAGGCCACCGTCGACGGGCGCGATCTTGCCCGTGGAGAGCCAGGCGTTGACCGTGATGTCATCCTTCTGGAACATGCGCGCCAAATCCGCTTCGCTCATCCTGTATTTACGTGAAATCCACTGAAGCATCGAATGGACCGACGGCTCGGTCATCGTGGCCCTCCTTCGTACAATGCAGTATATCGGCGTGAAGGGCGATTGGATTGACAGGCAACCGTACGAAAGACGCGGACATCACCCGTTTTCCGGCGTCTCCTCGAAGACCCCGCGTACGCGGTTTTTCCGTACCCTGTTCCAGGGGAACACCCGGCCGTTCATCGTCAGGTAGCAGCCCTGCGGGAGGAGCTGGACGGCGCTGAAGGCGCAGCCCAGGTTGAACAGGGCGTCCGAGCCGCCGAAGGCGTAGGGCACCATGGCCCCCGTGAGCACCACGGTCTTGGCAAGACCGGCGCGTCCGATCCATGCGGCCGTCTCCGCCATGGTGTCGGTCCCGTGCGTGATGAGGATCCTGTCCTCGGGAGAACGGCGGCAGGCTTCCAGGATGCCCGCGCGGTTCTCCTCCTGCATGTCGAGGGAATCGATGAGCTGGTTGATCTCGATGGCCACGGGCACGTCGATGTTCGCCTGCTTGAGGATCTCCGGCAGGTGGGTGTCCTTGAAGGCGAGGACGCCGCGGATGGCGTCGTAGTGCTTGTCGAAGGTGCCGCCGGTGATGAGGATGCGGATGCCCACGCTTTGCGAGTATGGACCGTAGCGCCGGTTGCTTCAAGGCGCGTTGACGCTGTAGGATGGCGCGCCATGCAAAGGACACCCAGGACCCTCCGGCAATCCCTCTCCTACGATCCCGTGGAGCTTGCCTTCGGCACCAGCGGCCTGCGCGGCCTTGTGAAGGACATCACGGACCTGGAGGCGTATGTCGACACGCGCGCCTTCCTCGGCTGGCTGGAGAAGGCCGGGAGGATCCGCCGCGGCGGCGCCGTCTGCCTGGCCGGGGACCTCAGGCCGAGCACGGGGGCCATCCTGCAGGCGGTCCATCTGGCCGTCCGGGACGCGGGCTTCGAGACGCTGCATCTCGGCCGCATCCCGACCCCCGCCTGCATGGCCTACGCCATGGCGCGGGGCGCCGCCTCCGTCATGGTCACGGGCAGCCACATCCCCTTCGACCGCAATGGGATCAAGTACGGCACCCCGCGCGGGGAGGTGCTGAAAGGCGAGGAGCCGGCCATCCTGGAGGCCGTAAGGGAGACCCGCGGCCGTCTCTATGGGATGCCCGTGGAAGGATGCCCCTTCGAGGCGGACGGGAGCATCCGCGCGGAAAGGCGCCTGTCCCTGCCCCCCGTCATCGGGGAGGCGGGTGCGGAGTACGTGCGCCGTTATGGCGCGTTTCCCGCGGGAGCCCTGGCGGGGAAACGGATCCTGCTGTGGCAGCACTCCGCGGTGGGCCGGGACATCCTGGCGGAGATCCTGGCCGCCTCCGGGGCCGAGGTGATCAAGGCGGGCCGCAGCGACGAGTTCCTTCCCGTGGACACGGAGGCCATCGGGGAGGAGACGCTGGAGACCGTCCAGGCGCTTGTCGACGCGGACGGCGGGGCGCCGCTTGACGCCGTGGTTTCCACCGACGGGGATTCCGACAGACCCCTCCTGCTGGGCGTGGAGGGCGGCCGCGTGCGCTTCTTCCCGGGGGACCTGCTCGGCATCGTGGCCGCGGACTTCCTGGGCGTCCGCAGGATCTGCCTTCCCGTGAGCGCCACGGACGCCGTCGACCTCCACTTCCGGCCCCGAGGCATCATCGCGGTGCGCACGCGCATCGGTTCCCCCTACGTCATCGCGGCCATGGAGGAGGCGGGCTGGGAGGCCAATGGAGGCTTCCTCACCGCGGTCCCCCTGCGCGTGCCGGGCGGCGGGACCATCCCGGCCCTGCCCACGCGGGACGCCGCGCTTCCCATCCTCTGCGCCCTGTACGCATCCCTGGGCCGGGGAGAGGGCCTGTCCGCCGTCTTCGACAGGCTGCCTCCCCGCCACGGGAAGTCCGCGATCCTGCGGGAGTTCCCCCGGGATCGGGCCTTGTCCATGATGCGCATGCTTTCCCCCGGGGACCCCGCCGTGGAGGAGGCGCGCTTCGCCGCGGAGGTCCCCGAGATCCGCCGCTCCGGCCGGACGGCCCCCGCGGAACCCGCGCTGTGCGCGGAACTGGACGCGGTCCGCCGCCTGATCGAGGGCCATTTCACCCCGGCGGACGGCTTCGGGCGGGTCGCCTGGATCAACTGGGTGGACGGGGTGCGGATCGGCTTCCAGGGAGGCGACATCGCCCACCTCCGGCCTTCCGGCAATGCGCCGGAGCTCCGCCTGTACGCCTTCGCGGACGGCCGGGAGCGGGCGGAGGGGATCGCCGCGCGCGCCACGGCGGCCGACGGCGCGCTGCGCCGCCTGGAGAGGGAGGCGGGGGCCCGGGAGGCGGTTTCGGCCTTCCGCCGCGCCCCGCGGCCCCTGGTCCTGCGCGGCGTCGTGCGGCATTACGACTGGGGCGGCAGCCGTTTCATCCCGGAGCTCATCGGAGAGGCCAATCCGCAGGGCAGGCCCTTCGCGGAGCTCTGGATCGGCGCGCACCCGGCGGCCCCTTCCCCGACGGAGGTGGGAGGGGCGGAGACGGACCTGGGCCGCCTGGTGGGGGGGGCGGCCGCCGAGGTCCTGGGCCCCGCGACCGCACAGGCGTTTGGCGGAACGCTGCCCTACCTGTTCAAGGTCCTGGACGCCCGCTCCATGCTGTCCCTGCAGGCCCATCCCTCCCTGGAGCAGGCGCGGGAGGGATTCCGGCGCGAGAATGCGGCGGGCATCCCCCTCGATGCGCCCCGGCGGACGTACAAGGACGACAACCACAAGCCCGAGGTGCACGTCGCCCTGCGGGAGCTGTGGATGCTGCACGGCTTCCGGCCCCTGGAGGACATCGCGGAAGCCATGACGGCCGTCCCCGAGCTTGCGGCCGTGATGCCGGACTTCCGCGGAAGGGCTTCCGGGGCGGGAGGCGATCCGCGGGCGCGCGCCCGTCTGGTCCGGGACCTCTTCTCCCGCCTCATGCGGATGCCCCAGGACGGGGTGGATGCGGCCCTGGAGCCGCTCCTGGCCCGCCTGGAGGCGGAGGAGGGACGCCTCAGGAAGGGGGATCCCGGATTCTGGGCGCTGCGGGCGGCGCGCTCCTTCCCGCGTCCCGGAGGGCACAGGGACCGGGGGATCTTTTCCGTGTACCTCCTGAACCTCCTTCGCCTGGAGCCGGGGCAGGGGACGTTCCAGCCGGCCGGCACCCTGCACGCCTACCTGGAGGGCGTGAACGTGGAGCTCATGGCCAACTCCGACAACGTGCTGCGCGGCGGCCTCACGCCGAAGCACGTGGACACGGAACAGCTGCTCGCGGCCCTCACGTTCGCCTCCGGCGTCCCGGAGATCCTGGAGGGCGTGCCGGGAGCCGGTGCCGTGACCTCCTATCCGACGCCGACCCGCGAGTTCCGCCTGGACCGCATCGAGTTGGGCGCGGGAGGGCGCCATGGGGAAGGGGCCGCCCATGGACCCGACAGCCTGCTCGTCCTGGACGGGGCGGCCGTCCTTTCCTGGGCCGGGAGCGCGGAGACGATCGTCATGGGACGGGGCGGCATCGTCCTCGTCCCCGCGGGCATCCCCTATGAGCTGAGGGCCGAGGGCGGGCCGGCCATGCTCTACAGGGCGGGGGTCCCGCCCGGAGACGCGCCGGCATGAGAGTCCTGGCCGTCCTGCCCCTGGTCATGGCCGCCGTCCTGCCCTGCTTCGGCCTGGAAATGCCTTCCGAGTGGGTTTTCGGGACCCGGGCGGACACCGAGAGGCTCTCCTCGGCCTTCACGATCGTCAATGACGAGGCGGAGACGGTATCCCTGAGGGTGCTCTCCTCCTGCGACTGCCTGAAGGTGACGCCGGCTGCCGTCACCCTGAAGCCCGGGGAGGGCGCCAAGGTGGGCCTGACCCTGGAGCTCAAGGGGCTGTACGGCGCCGTCTCCAAGCCGATCATGGTGATGCGCGAGGTCCCGGGGGGAGCGGACAGGCTGCTGTACGTCAAGGGAACCGTGACCTCGAGGAATCCGCCGCCTCCCGCGGCCGGGGACGGCGAGTGCGAGTGGTGCAAAAAGCTTTCCGAGGAGTTCAAGAAGCAGGCTTATGAGTCCTGGCGGAGACGGGAAGGCGTGGCGCATTACTACTACAGCCCGGACTGCAAGGCCTGCACGGAATTCCTTGCCACCGAGATTCCGCGGGTGCAGAAGGCGCTCGGGATCCTCATCGAGGTGGACCGCCAGGACATCCGCGCGCCCGAGGCGCTTTCGGAACTGGATGCGGAGCTTGCCGCACGTGGACTCGTCGTGGAGGCGTTTCCCGTGCTGATCTGGGGCGAATCGGTCCTGATGGGGGAAAGGGAGATCCGCCGAGGCTTCGAGCCCGCGGCGCGCAAGGCGGCGGGCTCGAAGCGGTGAGGCGGTGTCCGCGGCCTGCCTACTGCAGGTGGCTGGGCTTGATGCTCACTGTCTGCTCGGAACCCTTCTTCGGGTTGAGCTTCACCGTCAGCTGGTACAGGTCTCCGTCCTCGTCGGCCGTCATCAGGTTGTAATCCACGGGGGACCCCGAAGCGGGAACGAGAAGCCGGAGGGTCTCTCCCTTGGAGAGGATGGTCTCCTCGTCCAGGACGTCCGCGCCCCAGGCCGCCGAGTCCGCTGGCGAGAGGAACAGGTAGTGCAGGTCGTAGCCTGTGTCGTTCCTCACGTTCAGCGTGATGAACTCCAGCTCCGGCATGTCCTCCTTCATGTTTTTCGACGTCAGGTTGACGAACGCCTCGGTTCCGTCCTGCATCCCGAAGCCCATGAGCGTGAGGGTTTTTCCGTTCTCGTCGATGGCCATGATGTCGAAGGCGCCCGTGGCATCCGGGTAATGGATGAAGAAGGACCGGGAGGTCTTGGCGTCCAGCGTGGTTTCCGCCCCCAGGAGCTCCGGACCCCATTCGCCGCTGTCGGACGGGGCGAAGAAGATGGACGTGATGGATTTACTTGTGTTGTTGTTGAACGTCACCTTGTTGAGTTCTTCAGGGTCGAACGCGAACAGGCTCTGCGCCAGGAACAGCGCCATGGCCGAAAGTACGACGAACCGCTTTGCCATTGATGAGATCCTCCTTGTCTACTGAATATTAACGAACGGTATATTGTTTGTCCATGGGTATCTCTAAAAACTAAATTCTCATTATTATAAAAAACCGCATATTCATAGCATTAAATGCGGGATCCGCCGTGTTTCAGTCCCTTCGTACCCGCAGGGCCACGCCGTTCAGGCCGATGAACATCATGGAGAAGGTGAGGAGGATCCCGAGCTGCGGCAGCACGGAGGCGAGTCCCCGTCCCCGGATCATTACCTGCCGCAGCGCCTGTCCGGCGTAGGTGAGGGGGAAGAACCAGGAGAACGCCTTCAGCCATTCGGGCGCCTGACGAAGGTCGAAGATGCCGCTGAAGAGGACCTGGGGCAGGATGACCAGCGGGATGAACTGGAAGACCTGGAACTCGTTGGCGGCGAAGGCCGAGATCAGGCTGCCCATGGAAAGACCGACGAGGCAGAGCAGCAGGTTGACGGCGAGCACCTCGAAGAATCCACCGCGGGACGGCATGCCCAGGACGCCGATCATGTAGCCCTGGATCAGAACCGTCTGCAGGACCGCATAGAAGCCGAAGCCCAGGATGTAGCCCAGGACCACCTCCATGTGCCGCGTGGGGGAGACAAGCATCCGCTCCAGGGTGCCGGAGAGGCGTTCATGGAGGAAACTCACGCCGGAGAGGATGAAGATGAAGAAGAAGATCACGAAACCCATGAGCAGCGGGGACAGGAAGTCGAAGAGCGTGGCGTTCTCATTGGCGTAGAGCAGCTCCACCTCGGGCCTCATCCGGGAGACCGAGGCGCCCAGGAGGGGCATGCCGGAAAGCACCCCCACCATGGTTTTCTGGAGCGTGGCGGAGACGAGGGCCGTGATGGCGGGATCCGCGCTGTCGATGACAAGCCGGGGCGGCTGGACCGACCAGTCCAGGAATGCGTCCTGGCCCTGGTTTTTCACCATGGCGAGGCCTTCTGCGGGGTCCGCGGCCTCCGTGAGTTCCGCGTTTTTAGCCAGCTCCCCCCTCATCGTATCGGTGAGCCCGAGGACGGCCAGGCGCGGCGTGTCCGCCGCGGAGTTCATCACCAGCCAGAGGATCGTCATCATGAGCAGGGGCGCCACGAGGATCAGGATCACGGTCCTGGGATCCGTGCCGATCTGGACCACGATCCTGCGGGCCACGGAAAACGCGTTTCTCATCACGCGGCTCCTTTCGACGCGTCCTCCAGGGAGGCCCGGCGGAGCGCGAGGAACGCCTCTTCGACGTCCGCCACTCCGGTCCGCTCCACGATCTCCCGCGGGGACGCATAGGCGAGGAGGCGGCCTTCGAAGATCATGGCGAGGCGGTCGCAGCGCGCCGCCTCGTCCATGACGTGGGTGGTGAGCACCAGGGTGCGGCCCGCGGCCTTCAGCCGCCGGAACTCGTCCCAGAACTGGACCCGCAGGACCGGGTCGATGCCGATGGTGGGCTCGTCCAGAACGAGGAGGTGCGGTTCATGCAGCAGGGCGATGGCGAGGGACAGCCGCTTCCGCATGCCTCCGGAATAGTGGCGGACGCGCTTCCTCTCGTGGCCGGCAAGCAGCGTGAGGGCCAGCACGCGCTCGATGCCCGCGCGGGCCGCCCGGCCGCGCAGTCCGTACAACGATCCGAAGAACCGCAGGTTCTCCAGGCCGGACAGGTCATCGTAGAGGGCGTCCGACTGGGCCATGTAGCCGAGATCCGGCGGCAGGCTCCGGTCCGGCACGGGCCGGCCGCCGATCTCCACGCGGCCCGCGGTCGGCTTGAGGAGGCCGATCATGCAGCGGATCAGCGTGGTCTTGCCTGAGCCCGACGGGCCCAGGAGGCCCACGATCGAGCCCGCGGGGATCCGCATGTCCACGTGCCGCAGCACGGTCTCCCTTTCGAAGCGGTGCGACAGGTCCGTGACCTTGATGGTCATCTCATCCATGCTTCTTCTCCTTTGCCCCGTTCAGGAACAGATCCACGATGTCCACGATGTCGTTTTCCTCCCGGCCCCGCATAAAGGCGTCCGGAGCCAGGTTGGTGAGGCCGATATAGCCGACCACGAGGCTGAGGAAGCTGCGCACGAGGAGTCCGTCGTCCAGGTCCCGCAGCTCCCCCCGCTTCCGTGCGGGTCCGATGGCCATGTTGGCCAGGGACACGATCTCAGGGACGATCTGGCGCCGGACCACCTCGAGCAGCTCCGGCCGCCGGACGGCCTCCGTGATCAGCGTCAGGATGAGGCGCTGGTTGCCCCGGAACAGCTTCAGGCGGTCCCTCATGACCTCCTGCAGCACCGTCTCCACGGGGTCTTCCGCGTGCTCCTCCAGCATTTTGCGCGCGGGCTTGAGGAACACCGGCTTGGCGAACCTCTCGATGAAAGGCTTCACCACGGCCATGAGCAGGGCGTTCTTGGAGGGGAAGTAGCGGAACATGAGCGCCTCGGAGATCCCCGCCTCGCGCGCGATCTCCCGCGTGCGGCTCCCGTCGTAGCCCTTGTCGGCGAACACCCGCGTCGCGGCCTCCAGGATCTCCTTCTCCCGTTCCCGCGACCGGTCGCTGCGGGCCGCCTACCCCTTGTCCGTGCCCGGGTCCTCCAGGACGCTTCCCACCAGCCCGTAGAATCCGCCGTCCGCCGCCTCGGGGCGCTTCCGGCCCGGTTTCCGGCGTTTCCCGTTCTCCTCTTTTTTTGTAAGCACTTACTTACCACCCGGTACGACAATAGCGAAATCCGTTCCTCAAGGCAAGGGGGGGGGTCAGCGGATTTCCGGGATCGCCTCCACCAGGAGCCGCGTCACCTTCTCGGCATTGGAGTTGAAGACCTTCAGGATCTCCTCCCAGGTGACGGGCGCCTCGTCGTCCTTCCAGCTGTCGTAGTCCGTGCTCATGGCCACGGCGGCGTAGGGGATCCCGGCCTCATTGGCAAGGATGGCTTCCGGCGCGATGGACATGTTGATCACGTCGGCGCCCCAGAGGCGGAACATGCGGGATTCCGCCCGCGTGGAGAAGCGCGGCCCCTCGATGGTGACCACGGTGCCGCGCGGATGGTGGCTGTAGCCCAGCTTCCGGCATCCCCGGATCAGCGCCTCCCGCAGGGGCGCCGAGAACGGATCCGCCATGGGGGTGTGCACCGCCTTGTGCGGATCGAAGGACTCGTGGAAGCTCAAGGCGCGGCGGCGCGTGAAGTCGATGAACTGGTCGAGGACCACCAGGTCCCCGCGGCGGATCTCCTCCCGCAGGGAGCCGACGGCGGTGGTGGCCAGGATGTGGGTGCAGCCCGCCTGCGCCAGGGCGCGGATGTTGGCCCGGTTGTTCACCTGGGTGGGCGGGATGGTGTGCTCCCGGCCGTGGCGGGCCAGGAGCACCACCTCCGCATCAAGGATCCGGCCGGTTTTCAGTGGCGAGGAAGGCGGCCCGAACTCGGTCTTCTCCTCCCGGTCCCTGGGGCCCTTCAGGATGTCCGGATCGTCCAGACCGCTGCCGCCGATGATGCCGATCTTTGCCATGCGCGCAGTATACCCGCGGGACGGCCGGGGCACAAGTTACCGCTTTTTCAGGAAGAACATGGCCAGGCCGATCAGCACCAGGAGGCCGCCCACCACGAAGCGCAGGCCGCGTTCGTCGATCCGGTTGGCGAACCGGGAACCTAGCACGGCACCCACCACCGCGCCGACTGTCAGGAAGCCGCCCATGACGAAGTCGACGTATCCCCGGGCCCCGTAGCCCACCGTGGAGGAGAAGGCGGTGACGGCCATGATGAGGGTCGAGGTGCCGACCGCATCGTGGAGGGAGAAGGACAGGATGACCACCAGGGCGATGAGGATCATGATGCCTCCGCCCGCCCCGAAGACGCCGCTGATGACCCCGATGACGAAACCGGTCAGGACGCAGGCGATCCTCCGGGGCCATCCTTCCTTCGGCTGCAGCCCCTTGAGGCCGGTCAGGGCGAAGCCCTTGCCCTGCACCGCCTTGGCGAACATCAGCGCTCCCATGCCGACGGCGAACAGGCTGAAGCTGGAGGAAAGTCCGCGCTCCCCGATCGAGCTTGCCACCTGCACGCCGAGCTGGGCGCCCAGGACGGAGGCTCCCGCGATCCAGAGCCCCGGCTTCAGCCGGACGTGGCCGTGCCTCTCGTAGAACCATGCCACGACGAGGGAGGTGATCACGTCGACGAACAGGCTGGTGCCGATGGCCGTGTGCGTGTCGAGGCCGAAGGCCAGCGTGAGCACCGGGACCACGATCATCACCGCGCTGCCCCCCATGAGGCTGGTGACGGCTCCCGTGACGATCCCGATCAGGATGGCCGGAAGGCGGATGGCGATTCCCATGGGCCGCCCTTCCTCAGGCGTGCCGCCCGCCGAAGCGCTCCGCGGCGAGGGCCTGCAGCTTCTTGATGTCCTCCGCCCTGTCGCGGCGGCAGACCAGCGTGGCGCCCGGGGTGTGCACCACCACCAGGTCCTCGCAGCCCAGGACCGCGACCAGGTGCGCGGGATCCTCGGAGACCACGAGATTGCGCTTCCCGTCCAGGATCAGCGACTCGGCGGCGGAGACCGCATTGCCGTCCGCGTCCCTGCGGCAGGTGTCCGCGAAGGACGGCCAGGATCCGATGTCCGTCCAGGAGAGGTCCATGGGGACGGCCGCGACCTTGACCCGCGGGTCGCGCGAAGCGGGTTCCATCACGGCGAAGTCCACGCTGATCCTGCGCAGCGTCGGATAGGTCTCCGCCATCACGGAGGCGGCGCGCGGGCCGTCCCGGGACTCCGCGATGCGGAGGACCGCGGCGTGCGTGGCCGGCTCGAAGCGGCGCACGCAGTCCAGGAAGGTGGAGGCGCGCCAGACGAACATGCCGCTGTTCCAGAGGTACTTCCCGGGGCCCGCGGCCAGGTACCCTTCCGCCGCCGCCAGGTCCGGCTTCTCGCGGTACTCCACGACGCGGAAGGCCCCGGGCTCCAGCTCCCCGCCCAGATGCAGGTAGCCGAACCCCGTGGCGGGGCGCGTCGGCTTGATGCCGAATGTGACCAGGGCGTCGGCGTCCCGTTCCACGACCTCGAATCCCCGGCGCACGACGTCCCGGAACCGGCCCGCGGGCTCGATGATCTGGTCCGCCGTCACCACCGCCATGGAGGCTCCGGGATCCCGGCGCGCGATGACGGCCGCGCCGTAGGCCATGGCCGCCAGCGTGTCCCGGCCCGTAGGCTCCCCGAGGAAGCCCGCGTCCCGGAGCGCGGGGACCTCGCGGAGGGCCGCTTCCCGGATGGCCTCCCCGGCGCAGACCAGGCGCCGGTCCGCGTCCACCAGGCCTTCGAGGCGCTCGTAGGCCAGGCGCAGGAGGCTCCTGCCGTCGAAGAACGGGATGAGCTGTTTGGGCCTGCCGGCGCGGCTCATGGGCCAGAGCCGGGTCCCGCTGCCGCCCGCCAGGATCAATGCGTAACGCATGGGCTGTCCTTCCATCGCGTCCGATCATAGCGAAGGACGGCGGAAAGGTCGACCGGCGCGCGCGGGGCATGAAAGGCCATTTTCGTTGACAAAGCCCGGCGTCGCCTCCATAATCGGTATCATGGAAAAGGAACGTCTCAGCCTGAGGATCAAACTCGGTTACGGCGTCTGCGACCTGGGGGAGAACCTCTTTTTCACCATCATGGGATTCTACGTCCTGAACTTCGTCACCGACGTCGCTTTGTTGGGCGCGGCGCTGGCCGGGACAGCCCTCTGGGTGGGAAAGATCTGGGACGGCTTCATCGATCCGGCCATCGGCTACCTGTCGGACCGCACGAAGAGCCGCATGGGGCGGCGCAGGCCCTGGATGCTGTCGGGCGCCATCGCCCTCCTGTTCCTCATGGTCCTCATGTTCACCAATCCCCACATCGAGAACCAGTTCCTGCTCTTCACCTGGGTGATCGCCGTCTACTGCCTGCTGGTCGCCGCGTACTCGATCCTCAACATCCCCTACGCGGCCCTCACGCCGGAGCTCTGCCGGGACTACGACGGCCGCACGGTCCTCACCGCCTACCGGATGAGCTTCGCCGTGTTCGGCACGTTCATCGGCTTCGGCCTGGTGCTTCCCATCGTGAACGCTTTCGGCGGCAAGGACCTGGGGTGGACGGTCATGGCCGCGGTCATGGCGGCCATCATATGCGGTACGGCCCTGATCACGATCTTCACGGTGAAGGAGCCCCCCCACGCCCCGGAGGCCACGGCGGGCAAGTCGGGATTCTTCGCGAGCTACGGGGAGGCGCTGAAGAACAAGCCCTTCATGAGCGCCGTCCTGGCCTTCACGTTCCACGTCACGGGCACGAGCGTGGTACAGGGCTCCATGATCTACTACTTCAAGTACATCTATGGCGGCAACGGCATCTTCGAGCTGGCGGGCGTCTGCCTCCTGGTGCCCAGCCTCCTCTGCATCCCCCTGTGGACCAAAATTTCCGAGAAGATCGGCAAGAGACGGTGCTATAACCTGGGCATGGGCATCGTCATCCTCGGCGTCACGGCCATCTTCCTCTTCGCCGCGGACCGGGGACCCGTCTTTTTCTACGTCGTCATGGCGCTGGCGGGCATCGGGTTCTCCACGCACTACGTGATGCCGCACTCGCTCCTGCCCGACGTCACGGAGCTGGACTACGCGCAGAACGGCGTCCGGAGGGAAGGGGTTTTCTACGGGTTCTGGAACCTTTCCATGCAGGTGGGGCAGGCCTTCGCCCTGGCCCTGAGCGGCTGGCTTTTGGCGGCCTTCGGCTACGTGCCCAATGTGGCGCAGACGGACCTCGCCAGGCTGGGCATCCGCCTCCTGGTCGGCCCCGCGGCCGCGGTCTTCTTCGTGGCGGGCATCGTGGCGCTTTCCTTCTATCCCATCGACCGCGCCTACTACGACAGGGAGATCCTTCCCAGGGTGGCGGAGCGGGAGAAGGCCTCCGGGACCTCCGTTTGACGGCACGGGGAACGCCCATGTCGCCCTGGATCACGTCGGCCCTTCCCGCGCGTCCCAATCCTTCCGCGGAGATCCGGCCCGCCGTCATCGGACTTCTCCGCCTGATCGGACCGGTGTATTTCCACCGGCTGCTCGGTTTCCGCTCCATGGACTTCCGCCACGCGGACCGCCTGGTGAACGCATACGGGGACTTCTTCGCGGGCAGGACCCGGCTCATGATCGCCTTCCGCCATCCATACGGCGAGGAGCCGCAGCTCCTGGCCTACGCCCTCGCGGTGGCCCTTCCCCGCGAGGCGCGGAAACTCGGCGTCTCCTTTCCACGGATGCCCCACGCCCACTACGTGTACGGCTACGAGGTGCCCCTGTGGGGCGACGCCTTCCAGCGCTGGGTCCTGCCCCGCGTCGGGGCGGTGCCCGTATACCACACGAAGTTCGACGGCCCGAGCATGGATCGGATCCGGTCCGTCATGAAGGACGGCGCGTATCCGCTGGCCCTGTCCCCGGAAGGCCAGGTGTCCTATTCCAGCGAGGAGGTTCCCAGGCTGGAACAGGGGGCCGTGCGCATCGGTTTCTGGTGCGCGGAGGACCTGGCGAAGGAGGGACGGGGCGAGGAGACGGTCATCCTCCCCGTCTCGATCCACTACCGGTGGCCCCGGGCCGCGGAGAAGAGGCTGGACGGATACCTGGCCGGCATGGAACGCGCCTGCGGCATCCCGGTCCTGACGGGCGCCGCGCCGTTCGACAGGCTTTCCTCCGTGGCGGACCGCGTCCTGGCCCTCATGGAGGGGCACTATGCGCGCTTCTACGGGGCGCCGTTGCCGCAGGCGGGTTCCCGCGCCCAGCGCCTGGAGGCGGTCCGCGAGGCGGCTCTGCAGGCCGCGGAGCGCACGCTCTGCATCCGTCCCGAGGGGGACGCCATCCGCCGCGTCTACAGGATCCGCCAGACGGGATGGGACAGGATCTTCCGCACGGACCTCGGGGACCTGGAACGCCTGCCGGCCCTGGAGCGGCGCATGGCGGACCGTCTGGCGGCGGAGGCGTGGCTCGCCTGCCGCCACATGGAGCTCGTCGACCTTGCCTGGTACCTGGATTTCGACAGGCTCCGCCGGACCGACCCCCTCGAGATCCTGATCGAGACCGCGCAGAATTACGGCGACCTGATCCACAGGCTGCAGGGCGGCCAGTTCGCGGACCGCGACCTGATCCCGGGCAAGTCGGCGCTCGTCGTGGCGGGGGAGGGCATCCGGGTCGGCGGGTCCCTGGAACGCTACCGGGCGGGCCGCAGGGGCGCCATCGAGGATCTGACCCGCACCCTGGAGGCTTCCTACGTGGACTGCATCCGGGAGATCCGGGAGGAGCGCCGGACGGGCGCATCGTGAGACCGCCGGACGGTTGCAGCGGCGGCCCCATCCGTGTTAGAGAATAGGCGGGAACCAATGGCTACCGCGACCGGCAAACTGGCGCTTTTGAGGAAGGCGGCCCTCTTTTCGACCCTGGGCGAGTCGGAGTTGCGCACCATCTCGCGCTACAGCGCTTTCCTGGAGGTCCCCGCCGGCGGCGAGGTCTTCCGCGAAGGCGACGACGTGGCGGAGATGTTCATCATCCGGGAAGGTTCCGTGGTCATCCGCAAGAAGGACGAGTCCGGAAACGGCCGCGACGTCGCGCGGTTCGTAGCCGGGGAGGTCTTCGCGGAGACGGACCTGCTGGATGCCGCGGCGCGCGCCGTTTCCGCGGTGGCGGACTCCCCCTCTGTCATCCTGGTCTTTCCGGCACGCGGCCTCGTCTTCCGGGACCTTCTGGAGCGGCACCCGGTGGTCTTCGCCCGCGTGCTCCAGAAGCTCCTCGGGGTGGTGGCGGGCAGGATCCGCGCCACCGACAGGCTCATCTCCGAGAAGACGCCCTGGATCCAGGACCTGAAGAAGCAGCTCCTGCGCGACAAGCTGACGGGCCTCTACAACCGGACCTGGCTGGAGGAGGAGTTCCCGGCCCTGCTCGCCAGGCATCCCGAGACGGCGTTCCTCTTCGTGAAGCCGGACAACTTCAAGGCGATCAACGACACCTATGGCCACGACGCGGGCGACAAGGCCCTGGTGCTCCTGGCCGACGCCGTGAAGTCCCACGTCAGACCGGGGGACATCGGGGTGCGCTACCGGGGCGACGAGTACTGCGTCGTGCGGCCGGGCAAGGGCCTGGCCGAGGCGATGGAGACGGCGCGGGAGATGCTGGCGGCCGTGAAGGGCATCGACCTGACCCAGGTCACGGGAGGGGCGGCCTTCAGGCTCACGGCGAGCGTCGGGATCTCCATGCATCCGGCGCACGCGATGACCGGCAAGGCCCTCGTGGAAAGCTGCCTGGCGCGGATGATGGGCGCGCGCAGCGCCGGCGGGGACCGCATCCAGGCGGAGGGCGGCGCATGAGCGGGGAAGCCTTGACGGACCGGTCCCTTCTTTCCCAGGTGGGCATCTTCTCCCTGCTGTCTCAGGTGGAGGTGGAGACGCTTGTCGGCTTCCTCGCGCCCGCGGAGCTTTCCGAGGGCCAGGTGCTCTTCCGCGAGGGGGAGGAGGGCCGGGACCTCTACATCATCCGTTCGGGGTCGATGGGCATCGCCATCGCGCTGCCCGACGGCTCGGAACACGAGGTGGCGCGGTTTTCCGCGGGGGACTTCTTTGGCGAGATGTCGATCTTCGACAACGCGCCCCGCTCCGCCACCTGCCGCGCCGCTGGCGGGACCACGCTCTGGAGCCTGTCCAAGGACGCCTTCGCGCGCATCGTCTCCTCCCACCCGCGCATCGCCTACAAGCTCATGTACCGGATGCTGAACATCGCCACGCAGCGCCTGCGCGGCACCGGCACCTTCGTCTCGGAGATGGTGCTCTGGGGGGAAAACGCCCGCAAGAGGGCCGTCACGGACGAGCTGACGGGGGTCTACAACCGGCGTTTCCTCGAGGATTCCCTGGACGGCTACGTGGCGGAGGCGCGGGAGAAGGGCGTCCCGCTGTCCCTGGCCATGACGGACCTGGACCACTTCCGGCAGATCAACGAGGCCTACGGGCACGCCAAGGCGGACGAGGCGATCAAGGAGGCCTCCAAGATCTACCGGTCCCTGCTGCGGCCCACGGACATCGTGGCGCGCTACGGCGGGGACGAGTTCGTCCTGATCTTTCCCGGCACGACGGCCGCGGAGGCCCTGGATCTCGCCGTCACGCTGTGCGGCGAGGTGGAGAAGTTGACGACGTTCCGCGACCTGGGAGGGCCGATCGGCAAGGTCACCGTCAGCATGGGGGTGGCCGGCTTCCCGGAGCACGCCCGGGACCTTGCCGGCCTGAAGGCCGCCGCCGACGCGGCGCTCTACAGGGCCAAGGAGGCGGGCCGCAACCGCGCCATGGGCGCGGGAGAGGGTGGATGATGAAAACCAAAATCGTGAGCATCGCGGAGAAGAACCGGATCATCGGCCGCATCCTGGAGGCGATGACGGACAGGTCCGCCTTCCTGATCCTGGGCCACAAGAACCCGGACGACGACTGCCTCGCCTCCATGATCGCCACCGCGCTCGTCCTGCGCATGTTCGGCAAGGAGCCCGTCCTGTACCTGAGCGCCATGCCGGAGGAACGCTTCCGCTACCTGATGGACATCGCCTCCTACAACGAGATCCCGATCGCGGGGGTGAACGCCCCCGTACCGGAGGCCATCGACACCGTCGTGCTGTGCGACACGCCGAAGCCCTCGATGATCGATGCCACTCCCGGGTTCCAGGACCTTTGCGCCGCATCCGACGTGTTGAAGATCGAGTTCGACCACCACATCGGGGCGGACAGCGGCTACCTGGGGGACGAGGGATACCGCCTGGTCACCGAGGCCTCCTCGTGCTGCGAGCTGATCGGGCACCTGCTGCTGAAGCTGGCGGACCGCAGGGACCTGAAGGAGCGTTATCAGATCCAGGACTTCTTCCCGCGCAACCTGGTCCTCTCCATCCTCACGGGGATCATCGGGGACTCCAACATGGGTCAGTTCCTCAAGTCCAAGCGGGAGAAACGGTACTACGGGATCTTCAGCGGGATGTTCAACCAGATGCTCGCCCGCCAGACTGTGAAGAAGACCAACTTCTTCACCATGGACCAGGTCTACGGGGAGCTGCAGAGGCTGTCCACGGAACAGCAGGCATGCTTCGACTATCTCATGGGCCACCTGAGGCGTACGCCTTCCCTTGGGATCGTGGCCCTTTCCGAGGAGGAAAGCGGGCCGCTGCACGCGGACTACGACAATGAGACCCTGGTGGCCACGGCGCGCCTCGTGGCGGACCGCCTGGCGGAGGACAGCGGGAAACTGGGCCTGGTGGCCTACTACGACAACCCGGCGGCGGGCGACCTGGTGCAGTTCCGCCTGCGCCGCAGCGCCGGCTACCGCGGCTACGACCTGCGCAAGCTGCTGCCGCTGCTTTCCATCGCCAACGGGGGCGGCCACGAGGGGGCCATCGGCTTCCGCGTGCCGCGCGGGGAAATCGCCGAGTTCCGGGGTTTCGTGGAACGGACCGCCGCGGGCATCGAGAAGGCCCTGGCGGAATCGGGAGGGACGGCATGAGGATCCAGGCCGGAAGCAGGCTGGTGATGATCGGGGACTCGATCACGGACGTGCAGCGGGCGCGGCCCCTCGGGGAGCGGCCGTTCGGCGGCCTGGGGGCCGGCTACGTGAACCTGGTGGACGCCCTCCTGGGCGCCTGCCACGCCCCCCTCGCCATCCGCGTGACCAACGTCGGGGTGAGCGGCAACACGGTGCGGGACCTCAAGGGGCGCTGGCAGACGGACGTGCTGGACCTCGCGCCGGACTGGGTGTCCGTGATGATCGGCATCAACGACGTCTGGAGGCAGTTCGACTGCCCCCTGGCCACGGAGAGGCACGTGCTGCCCGCGGAGTACGAGGAGACCCTGGACGGCCTGGTGGCCTCCACGCTTCCCGCGGTGCGCGGCATGGTCCTCATGACGCCGTACTACATCGAGGCGGACAAGGCGGACGCCATGCGGGCCCAGATGGACCGCTACGGCGCCATCGTGCGCCGGGTGGCGGAGAAGCGCGGCGCGATCCTGGTGGACTCGCAGGCCGCCATGGACGAGGTGCTGGCCACCTACTATCCGGCCTCTCTCGCCTGGGACCGCGTGCACCCCAACGCCGTGGGCCACATGGTGCTGGCCCGGGCCTTCCTGCGCGCCCTCGATTTCCGCTGGGAGTAGGGCGGCCGACTCACCGCGCCAGGTACAGGTAGCGGCGCTGCAGGCCGAGGCGGCAGGCTTCCGTGATCCCCTTCGCCTCCCCGATCCTGTTCTCGTACACGAATCCGATCCCGTCCTCCGCGAAGCCGCGCCGGAGCCGCTCCAGGATCGCCTTCCTCCCCGGTGCCGCCGCGCAGTCCGCCTCCGTCAGGTCCACCGTGGTGAACGGAAGGCCGTTCGCCTGGAGCGCCCTGGCCAGCGGCGTCGCCTCCGGCGCCAACCGTTCCTTGGGGAAGTCTTCCGCCTTGATCCATGGTTCCAGGCCGTAGGAGTACAGGAACGCCATCCTTCCGCCTGGAGCGAGGGATTCCTTCAGCGCCGCCACCGTTTTTGCGTAATCGTCGCTGAAGTAGATGGTGTCGATCGACAGGACCAGGGAATAGGCCGATCGGGGAAGCGCCAGTGCATTGATGTTCCCGATCATGAAGCGCAGCCGGTCCGCCTTCCCCGCGGTCCTCTCCGTGGCCTTCCGGACGGCTTCCGGCACGTAGTCCAGCCCCGTGAACGAGGCGCCCGTGGCGTCCGACAGGTATTCCGTGATCCTGCCGTTGCCGCAGCCGAGGTCGAGGACGGCGTCGGCCGCCCGGACCCGCGCGGCCTCCACGAGAAGCCTCATCTGCGCAAGGTCCGAGAATCCATGCTGGCACAGATCGATGCCAAAGGCCTCGTTGCAGAAGGCGGCGTGCGCCCTGCTGTCCTCGATCAGCGCGTAGTACCTGAAGTAGAAGTCCTTGTCCATCCGGCCTCCGTCATGGAGCATCCATGGCGCGCGCGACGATCGTGAAATCCCCCGGGATCTTCGGCCTCGTCAGATACGGGGTTTCCCTCATCCGCTCGATGCGCAGCCCGGACTTCGCGATGCCCGTCACGATCTCCCCAAGGGTCCAGTAGCGCAGCAGGCATTTGGGCATGGACGCCTTGTCCGCCCCATGGAGGAGGTCCTCGTAGGCGACGGGTGCGTCGTGGAGATCCGCGTCGAAGTAGTCCCCGTCCGTCGGGACCGCGCCGTCCACGCACTTGCGGAACGGATGGAAGTCATTGAGCACGAGGCATCCGCCCGCCCGGAGCAGCTTCCGCGTACGGTCGAACAGGGCATCCAGGTCGCCGAAATAGTGGAGGACTCCGCCCTCCATGTAGGCGATGTCGAAGCGTCCCTCGAACCGGCTCAGATCGCATGACGCGTAGTCGGCCACGACGTACTCCAGGGCGACGCCTGCCGCCGCGGCCAGCTCCGCGGCATAGCGCCCGTTCTCGCGGGAGATGTCGATGACAGTGACCCGCGCGCCCAGGACGGCCAGGGGGACCGCCTTGCGGCCGTTCGACCCGAGTGGCACCACGATGTCCCGGCCCCCGACGTCCCCCATCAGGTCCAGGTGCCTGCGCAGCCATTTGCGCGGGTCCGCCCGCATGTCCTTCCCCGCCTTCTGCGGCGTTCCGTTGAGCTGGATCCAGAAATCGTAGGCGCGGTGCTCCCATGCCGCGCGGTTCCTCCCGGACATCCTCTCAGCAGTTTCCATGGAAGGCCTCCTTCCGGCCGGCCCGCACGGCGGCGCGCAGCGCCTCGAGGCCCGCATCGTCGGCGGGCATGGAGGCGGCTTCGCCGCGGTAGGCGCGGAGGGCTGCCTCCACGATGCCGCGGCAGGCCGGGGGCAATGCGGCACGCGCCCACGCGCCTCCCTCTTCCTTGGAGAGCACCCGTCCTTCCCCGAGGAATGCCAGGGTCCGGCAGCAGTTGAGGACGAAGGAGACGGGATCCGCCGGGGACGATTCCATGCCCTCGCGAAGATCGCGCGTCACGGAATCCAGGCAGTCCGCGCGGGGCACGGAGGGGAAGACCTCAGGGATGGGACGGCCCGCCAGGAGGATCCCCCGTGCGTTCAGGACGGTGACGTGGGCCGCCAGGTCCGGATCCGTGCGTTCCTCCAGTCCCCAGGACTCCCAGGCGCCGGAGGAGAGGTCCGCGGCGTATCGCTCGCGCCACGCCTCCGAGTAGTGCAGGTCGTACGGCGTCGGGTATCTCCAGGGATGCAGGTGCGCCCGGGCGAGGAAACTCACCTCCACGGGGCGCGGCTTGCCTGAAACGGCGATCAGGTGTTCCACGATGAGGCGCTTCACGGGAAGCGTAACGGCTTCCTCCGTCACGGCCAGGAGGTCGATGTCGCTGCGCGCCGGGTTGAAGCATCCCAGGGCCAGGGACCCGTGGAGGTAGACGCCGACCATGGAGTCCCCGAGGAGGGAGCGCCACCGCAGGAGGAGTCCGTCGACCTGGTCCCGGACCTCCGCCGGGCAGCCGGGCATGGGGTCAGGCATCCCGCATCGCGGCCAGCTTGGCGAACATGTCCCGGAAGATCGCGTTCCTGTCCAGGGACTGCACGACGCGGATCCGGGGCCTGCCCTCCTCCCGCGCCCAGCGCAGGTCCTGCGTGATGAGGGGGCTCGGCTCCCAGGACGATCGGGTCCAGCGGTGATGGAGCAGCGTGCCTACGGCCGCCACGTCCCAGAGGGGCTTGCCCCAGCCGAAGTGCTCCGGCGCGTAGGAGGCGACCAGGGAGATCAGGGCGTCGCACAGCGCGTTGCGGCCTCCCAGGCAGGCGCGCAGCTCGTGCACCGTGGTGATCATGTGGGACGCCACGCCCATGCAGGGCACCAGGATCGCGGGCACGCCGCTGTCGAAGACCGTGCGGGCGGCATGGGGATCCTGCATGAGGTTGAACTCGCGCGTGTCAGGCCAGTGGAGCGCGTGGCCGCCGAGCCAGACCACGACGATCCTCTCGGCGATCCGCGGCTCCAGGAGCAGCGCGGAGGCCACGTCCGTGATCGCGCCGATCGCCACGACGTACAGGGGACGGTCGTCGGGCCGCTCCATGGCCCTGCCGATCAGGTCCCGGGCCGCGGGGCAGTCCACGGGATCCTCGGGGCTCCGCATGAAACGCGTGACGCCCTTGTAGGCAAGGCCCTCCGGGGCGCGTCCCATGAGGGAGAGCAGCCGAACGATCTCCGCGTAGCTCTTCTCCATGCCGTCTTCCGCGTCGCGGGAGCGTGCGTTGTGGAACGGCGCCGCGTAGACGGCCCGCACGTCCAGCTTCTCTCCGGAAAGCAGGCTGTAGCAGAGCGCGAACTGGTCGTCCACCTCGTTCCACGTGTCCGTGTCCAGGACCATGTCGATCCTGTCTTCGGGCACCTCCATGCGCCTCGTGCGGATGTCTTCCTGAAGCCTGGGCCATGCTGTCGTCATGCACGGCATCATGCCTCCCGGGTCCGATTTCCGCAAGAAGGCACGACGCGCCCCCCGGTCGCGGGATCGGCCGTCCGCGAACTTCCCCTCGCGCGGGAGATCCGCCTCACGCCGACCGCCAGGGTGCCCCGACGGGCCGCGGGCGCGTATCCGCCTCGCAGCGCTTCTCCAGCCAGAGTTGCCGGAGATCCGATTCGGACAGATAGATGCGTTGCCCCCGCGGATCCCCGTAGCGGCGGGCGGCCTCGTGGACAGTGAGCGAGCGGGCCGCCCGTAGCGCGGGTACGGCGTCCGCGTGGAACGCGGCGAGCGCGGCAGAGAGTCCTTCCCTCCGGAAATCCCCGAGCCTCCACCACGGCTCCAGGGAGCCGACGTTGGGGAAGACGCTCCCGTCCGGCAGGAGGAAGAGCCAATGGGACGGAGGTTCCTCGACGCCGATCGGCCGGTCCTCCGCCTGAAGCATCCCGGTGATCCATTCGGCTTCCGGCGTGCAGACGAAAGGCTTGCCCGTGAACTCTTCGGTCGCAAGGATCATCTCCTGCGGGATCCGTGCCGCCTCCTCGAGGGCGATCCTGAGGTGCGCGTGCCGCCGGGCCTCACCGACGGGAGTCCAGTCGTTCAGGAAGAGCTGGAAGGGGCTGCCGATGGCCTCGCACCGTTCCCGCAGCCTGAGGCTTTCCGCCAGGTGCAGGATGCCCTCGAGGTCCGGCAGGCCCTTCCTGTTCAGGAAGACCTGCCATCGCGGCGCGATGCCGTTCTCCAGGAGCCGGCTTGTCGCCGCCAGGATGTCCGCATGGGCGCCCTTCCTCCGGCAGAACCAGTCGTTGACCTCCCCCAGTCCGAAGAGCGCGATCTGGCACCGCCTCACGCCGATCTCCCGGGCCCACTTCCCGTATTCAGGGTCGCGCGCCAGGCGCCAGACGCTGAGAAGCTCGTAGTCCGACGCGTAGTCGGTCCCCGCGTTCAGTTCCAGCTCTTTTTCCCGGAGCGCCTTGTATTCCGGGCAGTAGTGCGGTTCGCGGACATGGCCGCCGAAGTGGCGGACATTCTCCAGCCATGGCAGGAACGCGCCATCCCGGACCCGCTGCCTGGCCTCCCTGAAGACGCGTTCCGCCTCGTCCAGGGGGATGGTTTTCCGCGATGCCTTGCCGAGCCAGCAGTGGCGGCAGCGGTTGGGACAGCCGCACAGGTCGAAGGCGATCGAGATCTCCCGGCCGCGGAACTCAGGCATGCGGTCCCTCCCCGGCTTCGAGGCGCGCGGTCCAGTCGTGGCCCCCGGGGAACTGGGTCCGCAGCGCCCGGGCCAGCCAGAGCCGGGCCTCTTCGGGCAGGATCGGAAGGATCCCCGCGAGGTCCCCGTCGTCCTTCGGCCTGCGCGCGGAGCTACCGCCCTTGTAGAGGAGCTGGATCTCGGGCCTCAGGTACGGGATGCCGTCCGAGGTGGAAAGGCCCATGTCGCGCAGCGGGCCGCGGATGGCCGGATTCCTGCGGTAGATCCACTCTTCGCCCTGCACGTCGAGGAACATGGCCTCCAGGCCCCAAGGAGAGTCGAGGGATGGCCGCATCCAGACATTGGCCGTCCGGTCCAGGAACGGCTCCCCGTTCCAGAGGCCGAGGCCCGGGGCATGCGTCCGGAAGACCTCCCATCCGGGGAAAGCGTCGAACAGCCTCCGCTGGTCCTCCCGCCGGATCACGACGTCCGTGTCCCCGTGCTTCCGCGTCTCCCTGCCCTGGAACAGGTCCAGGGCCCAGCCGCCCGCCACCCAGCAGGGGATGCCGATCCCGCGCAGGCGCTCCACGGCGTCCCGGTAGGGCAGGGGATCGAAGTCATTGGGATCGTACAGGCACCGGTAGCGTACGGTCCCCGGATACTTCTCCCCGAGGGACCGTACGCGGAACCCCACCGCGTGGTAGAAGCCCACGGCGCCGCCGTCCGTCTCCGCCTCGAGCCGGCAGTCGGGACGCTCCTTCAGGAAACCCTGGAGGAGGAAGCGGCCGATCCCCCGGCGCCTGCGGCCCTCCATGGCCGCGATGCTCCGGATCGTGAAGTCCCGGTCCGATCCCGCCGCGACGGTGAGCTGTCCGACAGGAAAACCGTCCTCCTCGGCCAGGTACATCGCCGTCGCGACGCCGTCGACGTTCCGGAGGACAGCGTCGATCTTCGCGTCGTCGGGCTGGAACAGGGTCGCGGCGACGAGGCTGCGCACCTCCCGCCTCGTGAGATCCTCCGCACGACCTTCCGTGAAACGCATGGCGCCCATCAGTACATCGCCGTGGCGTCCCTCGGCAGGGAACGGACGTGGCGCAGGTGGGCGCAGACCCTTTCGTCGTCGCCGCGGGGGTAGTCGAAACCGAAGCGTTCCGCCATCGGCCGGGCCAGCGTCCGGAACAGGTCGCAGGCCGTGAACAGCGCGTTCCAGGTGTTCTCGGGATCCGCATCCGAGTACGTCGAAAGGAGCATCTCCCAGAGCTCGGGCTCCAGGTATCTGTCGAGGTACTTGCCGAGTTTGCCGGGGCTTTTCGAGAATCCCGTCTTCACGCCTACGTGCCAGGAGAGCATCTCCATGAGCTTTTCGCGCACGAAATGATCAAGCATGTGTTTCGCGTAGGGGATCTCCCGCCGCCACAATCCCTTGGCCACGTAGGGGCCGACCCAGAAGAACTCATTGCAGCATTCGGCGAACCGCTTCTCCGTGGGCGGCTTGGGGAGGTAATCGCCGTCGCTCGGGGGCGGGAGCGGTCCGACGATGCCGTCCTTGTCGAGGAGCAGGATGCTCTGGCTGTCCTCCGCGAGGTCCGCCATGCGGGCGAGGGGGAACAGGGTCAGGTCGATCCGGTTGCCGTCCATGAACTGCATGAGATAGACGAACCGGCCGCCGTTTCCGGATGGCGCCTCCCCCATGGCCTCCGGGGTCTGCAGGATCATCCTCTCCCCGAAACGGTCGATCCACCCGTGGTCCGCCGTGAAGGAGGCGACGTCGGTCACCAGGTAGACGACGTCGAAGTCCTGGAAGAAGTCGCGCGGAGCGCCGGGGTTGGCGCGCGAACCGTTCATGACGACGGCCCGGATGCGTCCATCGCCCCTCGCGGTGTCCAGGATCAGGTCGAGCATCTCCCGTTCGTTGCGCATGGGTCCCGATTCTGTCAGAGAACGGCGCCGGTTTCCAGTATGCGGTTGCCAAGGTCCGTTCCATTCCCTATATTCCTCATGCCTTGAAAGGAGGGGTTTCCCATGAAAGCTCTGGGTCTGATGGCGCCCGGCAAGGTCGCCTGGATAGAGAAGGAACGGCCCGTGGCCGGTCCCTACGACGCGGTCGTGCAGCCCACGGCGATCGCGCCCTGCTCTTCCGACGTGCACACCGCCTTCGAGGGCGGGGCGCCCAAGCCCTCCGGATTCGTGCTGGGCCACGAGGCGCTCGGGACCGTGGTCGAGGTCGGAAGCCTCGTGAAGGACTTCAAGGCGGGCGACAAGGTCGTCGTCCCGGCGGGAACGCCCGACTGGAGGGCGCGGGGCATCCAGGAGCACAATTTCAAGCACCCGAGCGGGCCGTTCTCCAGCTTCATGCTGTCCGGCTCCCGCGACGGGGTGTTCGCGGAGCTGTTCCTCGTCAATGACGCGGACAACAACCTGGCCGCCATGCCGCCGGACGTGTCGGTCGACGACGCGCTCATGACTGTGGACATGGTTTCCACGGGCTTCACGGGCGCCGAGATGGCGGACGTCAAGTTCGGGGACACCGTCTGCGTCATCGGCATCGGTCCCGTCGGGCTCATGGCCGTGGCGGGCGCCAGGCTCCGGGGCGCCGCCCGCATCATCGCCGTGGGCACGCGTCCGGACTGCGTGGCCCTGGCCAGGGAGTACGGGGCCACGGACGTCGTGAGCTACAAGGAAGGGAACCTCGCCAAGCAGGTCCTGGCGCTCACCGGGGGAAGGGGGACCGACTCGACGATCATCGCGGGCGGGAAGGCGGAGACCTTCGCCCTCGCCGTCGCCATGACCCGGTTCGGCGGGGGAACCGTCGCGAACATCAACTACTTCACCGACGCGGAGTACCTGCCGGTGCCGACCCTCGCCTTCGGCCGCGGCATGGCGGGAAAGACCATCCGCGGGGACCTCTGCGAGGGCGGCAGGGTGCGCATCGAGCGCCTCCTGGCCATGATCCGCTACGGCCGCATCCAGCCGGGACGGATGGTCAGCCACAGGTTCCACGGCTTCGGGAAGCTCGAGGAGGCGTTCTACCTGATGCGCGACAAGCCCCCCGACCTCATCAAGCCGGTGGTCTACATCGACTGGGCCGGGGAGAAACTGTAGAAGACGCGGCGTCCGGATCCGGACGCCGCGCCGGGGATTGGATTTCCGTCCCCGTCATTCCGCCATCAGCTGGCGCACCACTTCCGGGAGCGAGAGCAGAAGGGCGTGGTCTTCCGTGTCCAGGTTCTCCTCCGCCATGGACAGGAGGACCTTTCCCCCGGCGTCGGCCATCCGGAAGCTGATCTTGTCCGATCCCGATTCCGACTCCGTGGTTTCCGTACCGAGGCTGATCTCGTAGTCGAATTCCCCTTCGCCCTCTCCCACCACGAGGAAGCCGTCCTTCTCCAGGATTTGGCGGATCTCCCTGACCGAATTCGGCTCATCCAGGTCCGTATTGACGGGCTGGATCAGCTTCTCCCACCACGCTTCCTCGTGGTCGTCATACTGCTCCATGTACGAGGAACGCTCCACCTGAAGCCGGATGCGCGCCACGGCGGGTTTCCCGGCCGATTTCATGTAGGCCGCGGCCTTCTTTTCGTCCCCCGCCACGCGCGCCCAGTGGGCAGCCGGAAGCGGCTGGCCGGACTCGTCGAAGGCTTCCGCCACGGCGAGCAGGCCGGCCCTGTCCCCTGCCTCGAGGCAGAGGCGGGCGGCGTCCCTGTAGTCCATATCGCTCAGCCTCCGGCGTTCCGCGAGGGCGTAGGAGGCGCAGCGGGCGAGGCCCGCCTTGTCGCCAAGCGCCCGGTACAGGGCGCGCGCGAGGCTTTCCTGGCGCTGCCAGTCCTCCTTGGGAGCCAGGACGGCCGCCGCGACGCGCGCCATGCCTTCCCTGTCCCCCGCCTGGACGTAGAGGGCCGCGGCGAAGGCCGTCTCGTCGGCGTCAAGCAGGGCCGCCGCGCAGCGGGACATGGCCGCCCTGTCCCCCCTGCCGACGTACCAGGCGACCGGCAGGCGGTACTGCCCCTCCTTGAGGAACTCGTCGGCCAGCCGGGATGTCGCCTCGTCGCCCAATGCCGCGGTGATGCTTCCGTAGTGTTCGTCGAAGGAGCTGTCGAAGAGCCCGTCCTTCGTCAAGACGATGCGCGCGACCTTGGCCAGGCCTTCCGCGTCGTCCAGGGAACCGAAGATCTTGATGGCGTCCTCCGCCATGTACTCGTTCTTCTCGAACATCCGGTGGGCGAAGGCCCTGAGTGCCTCCCGATCCCCCATGTCCGCGTAGCACTCCCCGGCGACGGTCCAGTCCTCCTCCTGCTCCGCCTTCTGCGCGACGGCGAGGAAGCCCGGTTTGTAGGCAAACCGCCGCGCCAGGCCCCGGGCCGTGGAAGAGCCCGCAGAGGAGTCCTCCATGCTGGCCTTCAGGGCGCGCATGAGGTTGGTGTAGTCCCCCAGCTCCCCATAGGCGATGCCGGCCTCCTCCCAGTCCTTGCGGCCAAGGGCCGCCGCGGCCCGCTTCTTCTTTGCGTCCACGGTTTCCGTCGTCTGCCGGCCGCCCGAAGCCGGTCTGGCCACCGCCTTGAGGGCCTGGATGCGGGTGACGGAATCCCCGTCGCCGAGGTTGATGTAGATGTCCAGTGCCTCGTCGAACACGCCAAGGTCGGCGTAACGCTGCGCCAGGGCGGCGAGGCCCGCGGGGTCCGCCGCGGCCTCAAGGAGTTTGCGGCCCTCCGCGAAGAAGCCGGCCTCGATCAGGCGCGCCGCCTCCCGCTTCACGACGGCCCCGTCGGGGACCAGGGCGTACAGGTCCGCGGCCGCCGCGGGCCCGCCCTTCGCCTCCGCCTCCTGCGCCATGGCGAGGACCGCGGCCGCGTTTCCGGCCTCGGCGTAGAGCTTGGCGGCCTCCGTCGCGTCCCCGGCCCCCTTGGCATTGGCGGCCAGGGCGGAAAGGCCGCTCGTGCTTCCCGTATCCCTGTAGATCTCCTCGGCCAGCTTCACGTTCCCGGAGGCCATGAGTGCCGCGGCCGCGGCGTTGAGCCCCTCCGTGTCATCGAGGCGCGTATACGCGATGACGGCCTCCTCGTACCTCCGGGCCCGCATCATGGCCTGCGCCACCTTCGCCATGCCCTCCTTGTCCTGAACGGCCGAGTAGCCCACCAGGGAGGCGATCAGGACCCCATAGGAGAATGCGGTGTCCGCCACGCCCTTGATCTTCTCCTCCTGGCCGACCGCGGAATACCAGACCATGGGGAAGATGTAGTTGTAGTTGGCCACGTAGGCCGGGAGGGAGGCGGTGACCTCTTCCTTCATCCCGCCCAGCTCGTAGAGCTCCGCGGCCCCGGAGAACAGCTGCCCCAGTTTCTGGGAGATGTCAGCCATGTCCTTGAAGGATTCCAGGGCGCGGAACATCGCGCTTCCCTCCGCCACCATGCCGTCCGGGATGGCCTTGGCAGCCGTACGGTCCCCGATGGCCATGTAGGCGCGGAAGGCCCCGTCCGGGTCCTTGGCCTCCTGGAGGGCGGCGGCCGCCCGGCGCGCCCCCGCCGTGTCCTTGAGCAGCGCGCAGAGTTCCGCCGCGTCGCGCCAATCCCTGGATGCCAGGAGGGAAGCGGCCCAGGAGGAGACCGTGGCCGCGTCTCCGGCGTCCATCAGGAGACGCGCCGCATCGGTCCGGGAGCCCGCCTTGAACAGGGCCTCCGCGGCCCTGCGCAGGCCCGCCTTGTCCCCGGCCTTGGAGTACGCGTTGGCGGCGCCGGAGTAGTTCCTGCGTACGAACAGCGCCTGCGCCAGTTTGGTGAGGCGGGAGGCGTCGGACGCCTGCAGGTAGTACTCGAGGGCGTCGTCGAAGGCCTGCGCGTCGAAGGCGGCGTCACCCACCGCGGCGGCCGCGGCGGCGCGGCCCTGCGTGTCCGAAAGGCAGCGCAATGCCGCGGCCCATGCCCCGTGCTCCAGGTAGTAGCGGCCGGCCAGCACCAGGCCATCCCGGTCCGCGGACCTGCGGAAGAGCGTTTCCGCCGCGTCGGCGCCGTCGGCCGCGAGCAGGGCGCGCCCCGCGCGGGCGATCCCTTCCGCGTCCCCGGCCGCCTGGAAGCACCGCACGGCGCCCGCCGCGTCTCCGATGGCCAGGCGGCGCTCCCCCAGCCAGGAGTTGCGTTTCGACTCTGAAAGCCCGGCGCGGGAGAGCAGCTCCAGCACCTTGGCGTCCATGACGCGGGCCGACACGGTGCCGTCCGAGTACCCGAGGAGGACCCTGCCGTTGTCCGCGCTGAAGGCGAGGGCGGTGAGCGCGTGTCCTTCGGAGACGCGGGCGGCGATGCGTTCCGTCTCGCGGGACCCCGACAGATCCCAGACGACGACCGTGTCCTTGCCGTCATGGAAGGCGGCCAGGCCGCCGTCCTGGGAGAAGGCGCAGAGGGCGACGGCGCCGAGGCCCGTGTTCCAGGCGGAGCCCCTGTAGGAGGCCAGGTCGTAGAGGACCGCGCTCCCGTCCGCGAAGACGACGTGCAGCCCCTTTCCTCCCGCGGTCGGCTGCAGGCCCACCATGCGGCCGCGGCCGGGGCGGAGCGTCTTCACGAGCTTCGCCGTGTTCGGATCCCAGATCTTCAAGGCCCCGTCCGCGCCGGCGGAAAACAGCAGCGCCCCGCCGGAGGCCAGAGCGGTGATGGAGCCCGCATGGCCCGATAGGGCCCTGTCGCGGTTCTCCCACTCGGTGTTGAGCAGGTGCAGGTACGCGTTCCGGCCGCCGGTGGCGAGCATTCCCCCGTCGGAGAGGAAGACGAGGGCCGAGTTCTGTCCAAGGTCCCCCCATTCCTCGTCGGGATCCGTCAGCTCGTCGATGGAGAACAACCAGGCCGTTTCCCTGTCCGCCACGGCGACCAGCCCCTGCCCGGCCGCGACGGCGATCTGCGAATAACCGGCTCCCTCGGAGAGGACGGTCCGCGTCCCGTCCGCGGCCTCGAGGCGCACGAGCTGGGGGAAGTCGGCATCGTACCAGTACCCTGCCATGTTCTGCGGGCCCTGCGCGGCCAGGATCGAACCGTCGGGAAGCCCGGCAAGGCCGTAGACCATGCAGGGATTCGTGTCGGTGCCGTCGTCCTTCTCCCCCGGGCTGTCCCAGGGTGTGGACAGGACCTCCGCCTGGGTGAGCAGGGCGTCCCTGTCGGCGCCCGCTTCGGCGTACGTGAAAGGCGCCGTGTAGGGGAAAAGCAGGGCGATCGCGGTGACGATCGTCAAAAGACGGTTCTGCATGCGTGATCCTCCATGCCGGGCCGTCGGGGGCATCGACTCCCCGCGACGGCCGTCCGCCAAACGCGGGTGGCTCTGCGAGGATAACCCGCCTGGAGTGCCTTGACAATACAGGGAACGGTCCCGGTTCAGCGGAACTCGATGAACTCCAGCGTTCCTCCACCCGACATCTTCTCCATGCCGGGGACCTTCAACGTGACCGGGCTTTCGAAGCGTGAATACCAGAGCCTGAGGCCCGCCATGCCGGCCATCGCCTGTACCGCCCAGTTCTGCCCTTGGAGGAAGTCCTGAGACGTGAGAAGCCGTTCCGAGATGGGAAAGACGGCCTCCGCGCCTCCGCGGTCCGCGTAGGAGACCCAGGAAGCGATGGGACGGCCGTGGGCGGGGTCCGGGTGGCGGACCATGGGACCTTCCGTGACCTTCACCGATTCCCCGTCGTAGGAGTCCGCCTCCACCTTGTCGGGCGACGCGACGAAGAAGAAGGGGACGCGGGCGCCGCCGACGTCCCGTCCGGCGCGCAGTTCCGCGGCGATGACGGTGCGGTTTCCCACGACGGCCCGGCCCCACCACCAGTTGTCCATGAGATCCACGGGGGAGACGTTGCCCCAGTTGTGGTCGTGGTAGCCGGATCCGTGGACGGTCCGGGAAACCCCGTCAAGCCTCATCGTGCCGGAGACCTCCCCATTGGGCACGGCGACCAGCCAGGCGAAATAACCGCGGCCCGAGGACACGACGCCCGTGGCGGGCCTGTAGGAGGCGACGGTGCGCCGGAGGGTGAGGTCGATGCCGGGCTTTCCCGCCTCTTCCGGCGCCACCTCGATGCGGTACGTCTCGAGGTCCCCAAGGAACGAGTGGGGGCCCATGCGGGTCTCCGCCCGCTCCCTGGAATACGATCCCGCTTCGGCGTACGCCTTGTAGTACTTGCGGGTCGCCTTTCCGGGGGGCGTGATCTCCAGGCTCACGTTGCGGGTTCCCGTCCCGTAGCCCCAGTTGTCCCCCAGCCAGGCCACGATGACCGTGCCGTCGTCCAGCAACCCGTCGAAGTACCACCACTCGTAGCTGGAGCTCTCCTGCGGGGACCTGCGGCCGTCCTCCCAGACCGCTACCTGCTTCCCGTCCAGGCCGAGTCGTCGGAAATCCGCCTCCGCGCTGAGCAGGCGGAAGTCCCCCCCGGAGCCTCCCGTGGCGGGAGGACCGCCGGCGCAGCCTGCCAGGGCGAGGCCAAGCAGGGAGGCAAGGCCGATCGCGGCGATGAGACGTTTTTTTCCAGCGGCCATGGGGAGGATCGTATCCGCTCCCCGACCACAGGGCAAGGGCGGGACCCCTTCAGCCGGTCGTGATGCCGGTCCAGATGAGCCGCAGCTCGACGTGGAGTGGAGCCATGAGATCGTTGAGTTTCATGCGGATCCTTGCATGTTTGGGGAATGATTTTGGGAGGTGCCTGTCGCGGTTGGCTGACAGCCATGTCGCCCGGTTTCCGCCGGGGTCCGCGGAAACGGTCGAGCCGACAGATCAATCTGGAATGCGGCGTACATGGTGACGTGCATATTATGAATGCTTGGGGTCGTCAACCCGTCGGGAAGATGCCCAGCGCTGAGGCGTGGTCACATCCGCCCGTATAGGCAATCCTGCCCATCGAATAGGCATCTTTCCCCTCTTTTATAAAGGGAAGCGGACCGCGTCAATGACATCGAATCCAAGGAGGTTTTTATATGCACACGAACCAATATGGGAAATCGACGGGATACGGCATGGGAAGGGGCCATGCCATGAACGGGCGGTTCATCTTTCCCCTGCTGATCGCCGCGATCCTCGCCTTTTCCTTCATGGGCTGCGCATCGGCCCAGTCCCCGGCTCCGGCCCCCAAGGCCGCAAGCGTCCAGGCCGCTCCGGCCGCCAAGCCGCAAGCCGTGAAAGACATGGCCGCGACCGGTGAGCGTCTCGTCGAGATCATCAAGTCGGGGGATCTCCCGTCGCTGGGCGCATGGATAGCGGAGAACAAGGCGGAGATCGGCACGCTGGCGATCGGGCAGGAGGGAAGGTCGCCGCTTCAGGTCGCCGCTTCCTTCGGCGGGCCGGAATCCATGGACATGCTCGTGAAAGCGGGGGCCGACATCAACGCGGTGAACAAGCGCAATGAATCCGTCCTCTCCTGCGCCATCCTGAGCTCCCGGGAGAACGTGAAATACCTCGTCGCTCAACATGTATCCTTGACGGAGCCGACGGGAAGCGATTCCTACATGACCCTTGCACTGGTCAATGCCGGAGATTGGAAAACGGCATTGCTGCTGCTCGATGCCGGAGCCGACTTCAAGAAGAAGACGAAGCTTTCCGACAGGACGGAAATTTCCATGCTCGCCGTGGCCGCCGACCGCCATCGCTACACCCTTTGCAAGGAACTTTTGAAACGGGGCGCAAGCATTTCGGAAAAGGTCAATTCCCCTTTGATACGGGCCGCCAGCAAGGGCAATATCGCCGTAGTGGACCTGTTGGTGCGCAGCGGCGCCGATCTGAACATGATCGACGATACAGCCATGGCCAATGTTCCCGGACCCGCCGCCGGCGCGGCGATCATGGACAATCAGTACAATGCGAGCCTCTATCTTCTCAAGCGGACTTCGCCCGATCTGCGGATTCCCTTTGCCGGGCAGAAGTACCCGGCTCTCGACATCTATCTGGCTGTAGTTTCCAATCTTTTGCAGCAGAACCGTCCCGTCAATACGGACCTGGCAAACACGCTCATTGCACTAAGCGAAGGCAGCACCACGCTGAAGAAGCTTCCCGACATCGGCATCGACGCCCCCGACAAGGAAGGGAAGACGGCGCTCATCAAGGCCCTTGGAATGGGAGACTTCGAGGCGGCCAAGTACCTCATCGACCAGGGAGCGGACCTCAATCATGTCGTCCCGGGCGATGGCGGCTCCCCGCTCCTCTACGCCACCTGCATGAAGGGGAGCGTCGAAATCGTCAAGACGCTCGTGGAGAATGGCGCCGACATCAACATCAAGACCGCCATCCTGGGCACCGCCCTGTGTGGCGCGGCCCTCACGGGAGACGTCGAAGTCGTGAAGTACCTCCTTTCCAACAAGGCATCCGTGGATCTATCCGACGGGGCGGGATTCACGCCGTTCCTGAACTGCGCCCGATCCGACAAGAAGATCGGCGCGGGTAGCGAGGATGAACGCCTGGCCGTCATGAAGCTGCTCGTCGCGGCCGGAGCCGACATCACCCGCCGGAACGTCGCGAAGAAGAGCGCCCTCGATTTGGCGAAGGAAGGCGGTCAGAGGAAGCTTGTCTCGTATCTGGAAGGCATCAAGGCCAATTGAAGCAAGTGCGTGGAGGAAGCGGCCTCACGGCCCTTCCTCCACGGGAGAACGGAATGAAGAAGCTGGCGTGTCTCCTGGCCGCGTTGGCGTGTTCCGTACTTTCCTCGTTTCCCGAGGAAGAATTCAGGCCGCAGCTCGATCCCGGGGGACACCGGTCGTTGCCGCGCGCCCTGTCCTTCACGCCCGACGGCAAAAGGGTCGTGAGCGCGAGCGACGAGGGCACGATCAAGATATGGGACATCGATAGTTCCACCTGCATTTCCACCCACTATGAGGCGAGCGGCTCGGCCAATATCGGCCTCGCGGTCAGTCCCGACTCGAAATACATCTACTCGGCATGGATCAGCTACGGCCACCTCATGTACATAAAGAAGATCGACCTGAACAGCCTGCACGTCCTCTCCTACATGGAACCGGCGTTGTCTCCCCAGGGAGGGGATTCCTTCGCGCTGAAGTTGAAGCTTTCGCCGGACGGCAACACCCTCGCCTACGCCGTCAATCACACGCTCTTCCTGAGCGATGCCGGCACCCTGGAGACGGTCGCCGAGCTTTCCTGCGATGATTTCCACATTCAGGCGTTTTCTTTTTCCCCTTCCGGCCGTTCCCTGGTCACCGGAAGCGAGAAGGGCAGTCTCGTCCTATGGGACATGGAAAAGGGATGCGTGATCAAACGATTGAGAAGCGCCCATTCCGCGGAGATCTATGAGGTCCTTTTCTCCAGGGACGGCCGGTCCGTCTTCAGCGTCAGCCGGGACGGTTCCGTCAAAAAATGGGGCGGTTCGGATCTCAGGCTGCAGGGGACAGTCTACAGCGTCGTGGTGGACAATCCGCTTGAAGACGTCCTTTCCTGCGGCGACTCCGATCCGTCATCGGATAGGATCGCATTTGGCGGAACCCTCATGATGAAGGACCCCTCTTCGGCCGATCCCAAGAGAAACGACAGGATACGGCCCGTTTTCCTTTATGACGATTCCACGGGCAAAACCACCCTCCAGGCCTTGGGCGGTCCGTATTTCGCCATTGCATTCTCGAAGGCCGGCTCTCTCATGGCAACCTCCGGATCGTCCGGGAATGAAATCGTCGTCTTCGATCCGGTCAGGCAGGAATTGAAGGCAGTCCTGTCCAGCGCCAGTCTTCTGGACCCGTTTCACGGCGGCAGGTCCATCGCCTTTTCGGCGGACGGGAAGAGCATCTACTTCGCGAATCGGACCTCCGGCGGGGCGGAAAGGTCAAGGCTGTCGCTCGCGGACCTGAAGGTGTCCGCGGCGGGGATTCCATCCGATGCCGTGCCGCCAAGGCTCAACATTGAACGGGGAATCCCGCGCGAGTACCGCAAGCTCAATGACTATGGACTCGACGCGGTCAAGATCGTCGAGCTTTTCCCGAACCTCGATTTGACGAAGGATCTGGAGCCGGCATACAGGGCGAGGATGGAAGCGGACGGATCGGAGGCCATGGGGGCATTCCAATTCGTCAAGTCGGGCTACGACGGTTTCGGGCACGTACCCGAGCTGATGAACGTCATTCGGGTCTGTGATCACAGCATCACGGGCCAATCCGGCGCCGTCATCAACTCCTGGGCGTTTTCACCCGACCAGCGATACGCCTATGTCGCCCATGGCGGGCTCATCATCCAGGCGGATCCGGAAACGGGAAGCACGCTGAAGACCTTCAGCGGGCACGAGGATACCGTCGGCTCGCTCGCCATATCGCCGGACTCGAGGTGGCTCGCTTCCGCCTCGTATGACATGACGATCAAACTGTGGGACGTTTCCTCCGGCCATCTGATCGCCAGTTTCTTCCCCCATCCCGACGGCCGCTGCATCGCCTGGACGGCGGACAACTACTATATGGGCGATGCGTCCCTATGCGCCGATCTTCGTTGGGTCAGGCAGGGGCCACCGGAAACGGATTCCAAATTCTACGCTTTCGACCAGTTCGACATCAAGTTCAACAGGCCGGACGTCGTCCTTTCGAGGATAGGGATCGCTTCCAAGGAACTGGTCCGCATGTACGAGGAAGCCCATGCGCGCCGCCTGCGCAAGATGGGCCTGGAGGAAAGCTCCTTGGAGTTGTCCTTCAACGCCCCCGAGGTGAAGCTCACCCAGGACATGCCGTCGATCGTGGACGGGGGAGGGGTTTTGTCCATACCCGTCTCCATCGTCGACGCGCAGTGTGAGCTGGACCGCGTCCTTGTGAGCGTCAACAACGTTCCGGTCTTCGGCCGTGGGGGGATCCTGTTGCGCCCGGAACGCACGGGCGTCAGGAAGATGACGATCGACGTGCCCTTGATCCCCGGAAGGAACAAGATCCAGATATCGGCGCTGAATTCCAAGGGCGTGGAGTCGCGAAAGGAAACCCTCTACGTCCATTCGATGGCCGAAGAACGAAAACCCGTCCTGTACCTCGTCACCGTCGGCGTCTCGTCCTACGCGGACAACCTCCTGAACCTCGAGTTCCCCTCAAAGGATGCGCGCGATCTCGCGTCCATGTTCCTGAGGTCAAAACGATATGCATCGGTGAAGGTCCGCTCCTGGGAGGATGAATCGGCAGAGAGGGCAATGCTTTCCGGCATGGGGGATTTTCTCGCCGATGCCGCGGCGGATGACGTCGCCATCATGTTCTTCGCGGGCCATGGCTTGAGGAACGCGGCGGGCGAGTATTTCTTCGCCGCTCATGACATCGATCCCCAACGGCTTGCGGAAACGGGCATTTCCCTCGCGGACATCGAGAGGATCATGGATGGAATCAAGCCTTTCAAAAAGGTCCTGCTGTTGGACACCTGCTTCGCCGGAGATCTGGATCAGGGACCGCCCGCGTCGGCCAGGATCGTTCAGACGGACGAAGGTCTCGTCACCTCGAATGCCCTGGGAAGGGGGCTTGCGGTGAAAGGGGCGCCGCAACTGATCCGCACGGAAGGCTCCCAGTTCGACGGTGATATGTTCGCCGATCTCAGAATCGGCACCGGCGCAGTGATCATTGCGGCATCGAGCGGGACGGAGGTTTCGTACGAGGGGGTCGATTACGAATCGAAGAAGATCTCCAACGGGGTCTTCACGTATTGCTTGCTCGCGGGGATGGGAAACGGGGCGGCGGACAGGAACGGGGACGGCCGGGTACAGGTATCCGAACTGAAGGATTGGGTGTCCGCATCGGTTTCCACGATGACGAAAGGGCTGCAGAATCCCTCCGTGAGAAGCGAAAACATTGAATTCGATTATCCCATCTTCTAGCTGTCGTAGACGGGCATGAGTGGAATCGTCGGTGGAGCAGGTTGTGCATCGGGTTCCATTCACTGGATGCACATGTCGATCAGCCTGTCCGGCGGACAACTTGACATCGCTTTGATGAAACCATATGAATGGGAACGTTCACACAATGTCAGGAAAAAGGACTACGATCAGGGATGTGGCACGGGCAGCGGGCGTTTCCGTCCAGACCGTATCGCGCGCCCTGAACAACAAGGATTACATCCACAAGGACACGAGGAGCCGGATCCTCGCCGAAGTGGAACGCCTGCATTACAGGCCGAGTCGCGTGGCCCAGAGCTTCGTGACCAGGCGCACGTTCAGCGTCGGGCTGCGCCTCGGGGACCTCGGGAATCCGTTTTTTGCCGACGTCCTGCTGGGCGTTCAGGCCGTGGCGGCCAGGAGCGACTACACCATTCTGCTTAACAACACCAACCCGGAGCAGTATTCCTTTCCGGACAGCCTTGCGCTCATGTCCTCCCAGGGGGTGGACGGCCTGATCCTTTTCATGACGAACGCGACGGAGCGCGAACTCGTCGATTTCGTGGACCAGAACGGAATCCCCGTCGTCGTGGTCAATGAGATCATCGAACACCGGCTCATCTGCCCCGTATGGGTCGATACAGGCAAAGCGGCCTCCCTCGCTGTGGGATACCTCCTGGACCACGGCCACACCTCTGTGGGCATGCTCGCCAATGCCAACTATTCCTTCCCGCGAAGCAAAAGGGTCCGCGGCTACAGGAATGCCCTGGAGAGCCGGGGCCTCCCCGTCAATGAGGACTGGATCATCGGCGCCAATGGCACCCTGGAGGACGGGTATGCCGCCGCGAAAAAACTGCTTTCCGGGCACCCCGAAGTCAACGCGCTGTTCACCTTCAATGACCTGATGGCCGTAGGCGCGGTCCGGGCATGCTGGGAACTGGGCCGGAGGATTCCGGCGGACTGCGCCGTCATGGGTTTCGACAACCTTCCCATCGCATCCATGACGGTGCCTTCCCTGAGTACCGTGGGCTATGACCGGTACGATTTGGGCTGCAAGGCCATGGGACGTCTGCACGAGATGATCGAGAATCCCGGGCAGGAGTTCCAACCCATCGAGTTGGAGTCAGGTTTGGTGATTCGCGAATCGACATGAGACGTTTTTTATTGACATAAATGAGTCGCTGTTATAATATGTGAACGTTCCCGGGAACATTAACATATTAGGAGGGTATGTGGAGGGCTTCACTTCAGTCGTAGGACGGAAATTCCATGAAGATGGAACGGTCCGTACTTTTCCTGGGAGCACAGTCATCTCCATGATCCGCCGGGATCATCCGGCTTATGGAGCCTTGGTCGAACTCCAGGACAACGCCAGGAAAGCACCCGCCGCGGCGAAGCTTGCGCTTATGCCGCCAGAGAGCTTTCATATGACGGTTTTCGATCTCCATTGTCTCGAGCGTAATGACCCGGCGCATTGGTCGAGCAAGCTGCCTCATGGAGTATCCCTGCGGGACGCCGATTCCTTCTTTTGCGAGGCCGTCTCATCCGTCGCGGGTCCCGACGGGATCAGGATGAAATGCATGGGCCTGGGAACGGACCGTTTTTTCTGCCTGCTCCTGGAGCCCCTGGACGCCGGACAGGCCGCCAGGTTGGGCGCGTACCGCGATGCCCTTTCCGAGGCCACCGGCATCCGTTTCCCGGATCATGAGCGCTACCAGTTCCACGTGACCCTCGCATACCACCTTCGCTACCTGACGGACCAGGAAAAGGCCTGGATGCGCTCCACCCTTCGTCTCGATCTGCCGGACATCACCTTGCCATCGCCCGAGATCGTTTTCTTCGATGACATGTACCGATTCGTGCCTGCACCGGAACGGAACCAGCTCAAAACGAGAATCGATCGGATAGGGAACCGATCGGAAAAAACAAAGGAGGAGGCGTGACATGCACAGCAGAGTGATTGGCCTGATTCTTTTCGCATCGGCCGCGGTTGCGGCGTTCCCCGGCGGGAGCCGTGAGGCGGCGACGGACCGCGGGGAGCCGGTGAAGATCCGCTACGCGACCTGGGGCACCGAGCCCTATCTTCAGGCGACCGTCGACGGATTCCGTGAGACGAATCCGAACGTCGACGTGGTCCTGGAGTCCATTCCGGGAAAGGACTACTGGGTGAAGATGGAGGCCGCGGCGCTCTCCAAGACCCTTCCGGAGGTCATCCGGTTCAAGACCTCGGAACTCGGCAAGTACGTCGAGGGCGGCTGCCTCAAGGATCTCACCTCCCTGGACAAGTTCGATCCTTCCTTCAGCTACTCCCACTTCCCCGCCGTGATCGTGAAGAAGTTCACCGTGGACGGGAAGGTCTACGGGGTACCCAAGGATTTCGACACGATCGCCCTGTTCTATAACAAGGAAATCTTCGACAAGGCGGGGGAACCGTATCCCGACGGGAACTGGGACTGGAAGAAACTCGTCGAGGTGGCGAAGAAGCTCACGAACCGCGCGGCCGGGGTCTACGGCTTCGCCGCACCCATCGCGGGACAGAAGGGCTACTGGAACACCATTCTTCAGGCCGGCGGCATCATCATCGGCCCCGGGGGAAAGCCGGGGTTCGACATGGAGGCGACCAGGGAAGGCCTGCGGTTCTGGTACGATATGCTGAACACCCATGGCGTCTCCCCCTCGGCGGCGCAGATGGAGGAGACGAATCCCGATACCATGTTCCTGTCCGGAAAGATCGCCATGATGTTCAGCGGTTCCTGGATGATCGACAACTACATGCTGGACAACAAGGAGTTCGCCCCCAAGTTCGACCTGGCCCTCCTGCCGAAGGGACCCGCCGGCAGGGCGACGATCTCCAACAGCCTCTGCTTCAGCGTGGCGGAGGGCATTCCTGACAAGACCGCCCGGGAGGCCGCCCTGAAGCTCGTGGCCTATCTGGGAAGCCTGAAGGCGCAGACGATCGAGGCCGAATACGGCGGGGCCATACCCGCCTATACCGGTGCGGAGCTCAAGTGGAAAGAGGTATACTCCCGCTACCACGCGAACGTCTTTTTCGATTCCCTGGAGTGGTCCCACGAGTACCCCGTGACCCGTTTGAGCAGCTGGATGGGGGAGATGGATTCCATGTCGAAGAAGATGCTCCTGGGGGCGATCGGCATCGACGCCGGGTGCGCCGAGCTTCAAAAGAAGATGGAGAAGCTCATCGGCGACGAGAACGTGAAATGAACGCCGCCCCGGGGCCGCAAGGCCCCGGGGACGGTTCAAGGGAGCCAAGAAAATGGGCCGCTACAGCCGGATCGAGCGCAAACGGTTCCTCTGGGCATATGTCCTGATCGCGCCGACGATCCTGGGTCTTTTCGTCCTGAACCTCTGGCCGATCCTGCGCACCTTCCGGTTGGGCTTCTTCCGGTCCTCCGGGATCGGCAGGATGCGCTACGTCGGCCTGGAGAACTATGCCGCTCTCGTGCGGGATCCCGAGGTCTGGCAGGCCCTCTGCAACACCCTGGTGTTCGCCCTGTATTCGGTGGTCCTGACCCTGGCTTTCTCGCTGCTGTTCGCCTCCCTGATCCACAATGGCGTGAAAAGGAAGGGACCGTACATGACTGTCTATTTCCTTCCCAACCTGGTGGCTCCCGCCGCGCTCGCCATGGTCTGGCGATGGATCCTCAACAGCGACTACGGCATCCTCAACCAGTTCCTGGGGCTGTTCCACGTTCCCGTGGTCCGCTGGGTCACGGGTCCCGCCACGGTGATCCCGGCGATCGCCATGGTGGATGCCTGGAGCCAGCTCGGCTACCGCATGATCATCATCCTGGCGGGCATGGCCTCCATACCCCAATCGGTCGTGGAGGCGGCCCAGATCGACGGAACCAACCAGGTACAGCGCTTCTTCCACGTCACGCTGCCCTTGCTGTCGCCCACCGTCTTCTTCGTGGCGGTCACCCTGACCATCGATTCCCTCAAGGAGTTCTCCAACGTCTTCATGATGGTGTCCCTCGAGAGTCCCGTCCTGTCGGACGCGCAGACGATCCTTTACCTCTTCTACAGGCAGGCGTTCGTGGCGGGGAACAAGGGCTACGCGTCGGCCATCGCCGTGCTGGCCCTCTTCCTGATCCTCGCCGTCACCATGGTCCAGTTCGGCATGCAGGGAAAGTGGGTCCACTATGACTGACGGTCCGATGTCCGGGAGCAGGTCCTACAGGATCGTTGCCCACGCGGTGTTGGCCGCCGGGGCCGTGGCCATGGCCTTCCCGTTCCTCTGGATGTTCCTCACGTCCGTGAAGTCCTTCCCGGAGACCGTCACCGTCCCCGTGACCGTGCTGCCCAGGACGTGGCGGTTCGAGAATTACCGCGAGGTGTTCCACAAGCTTCCGTACGTCCGATTGTACGCCAACACCCTGCTTTTCATGTTCTGGCGCGTGGTATGCGCCGTCTTGAGCGGCGTGACGGCGGGCTACGTCTTCGGCCGCATCCGGTTCCCCGGGAAGGGCGTCCTCTTCTTCCTGATCCTGTCCCAGATGATGGTCCCCTCCGAGGTCTATACGATCCCGCAGTACCTCATGCTGGCCGGGCTGGGCGCCTTGAACACCATCTTCGCCCTCGTGTTCCCGGGCCTGATCAGCTGTTTCGGGGTCTTCCTGATGCGCCAGTTCTACATGGGCGTCGCGGGCGAGTTCGAGGAGGCCGCCTTCATGGAAGGGGCCAATGATTTCCAGATCCTGACGAGGATCATGTTTCCCATCGCCAAGGCGCCGCTCACCTCCCTTGGCGTCATCGCGGCGCTGGGAGCCTACAAGAACCTGATGTGGCCCCTGATCGTGAACATGCACATGGAGAAGATGACCTTGACCTCGGCCCTGGCCACCTTCCAGACCGCGTATTTCGTCAACTATCCGTATCTGATGACGGGCGCCATGCTCGCCGTCTGGCCGGTGTTGGTCCTGTATCTCTTCTTCCAGAAGCCGCTGATCCGCGGCGTGCAGCTGAACAGCGGCATCAAGCTATGATCAAGAGGGGGGGCAGCACGGAGTATCGGAGGCGCTCCAGGATGCGGGCGTCCTTCAGCGGTCTGCTATAGCCCCCGCGCCCTACGCGCGGCGAAGGCTTCCTTGGCCGCGCCGATGCCGTTGCTGATGCGGATCGCCCTGCCGTCGTTGAGGATGATCTCCTCGTTCACGATGGCGCGCACATGGTCGAGGTTGACCAGATAGCTCTTGTGGCAGCGCAGGAAGCGCTTGTCGCCGCACTGCGACTCGAAGGCGTCGAGACGGCCGTAGAAGCCGATGTCCTCACGTTCCCGCATATGGAGGGTGACGATCCTCACGTCGCTCTCCGCGTAGAGGACGTCATCGAGGTAGACCTTGTAGCTGCCCTTGCGGTTCCTGACCTGGACCCAGGCGTCATTCTCCTCCCGCCTCGCCCTCGTCGTCTCGATCGCCTGGTCCAGGGCCATGGCAAGGCTTGTCGGCGAGACGGGTTTGAGGAGGTACTGGAGCGCCCGTACGCCGTAGCCGTCAATGGCATGGTCCTTGGAGCTGGTGGCGAAGATGATGCAGCAGGACCGGTCGAACGCCCGGATCTTGCGCGCCACGGCGAGGCCGTCCTGGACGCCCATGTAGATGTCCAGGAACAGGATGTCGAGGCTCGGTCCCCCGCCGAGGGAGGCGAGCAGCGACTCGCCGTCGGGAAAGCCATGCAGACCGAGGTCGAGGTTCCTTCGGCGGCCGTATTCCTCCACGAGCCGCCGGAGTTTTTCCAGCTCGCCCTTCTCGTCGTCGCATATGCCGATTTCGATCACGTGGATACGGCTCCTTGGGATGCCTTGTTCAACCGCCTGGAATATAGCATGATAGCGACAACTTCCGGAATACCGAAGAGGACGCCACTTGATCTACCCGAATCCGTACATCACCGGTCTCATCATGGTCCTGGTGAATTTTACCTTCGAGTACAACACCCTCACGAGGCGTCACGGCCTGGCCGTGCACATCGTCGTCCGCGTGGCGACGGGCTGCGTCCTGGTCCTGGGCCGAATCCTGGTCGCGCACAGCGGGATGGGCTACGGCCTGCCGGTTTTCTATCTCCTTGGCTTCCTGTTTTTCTTCGATTGCGCCTATCTGTTCGAAGAGAGCCTCTCCCAGAAGCTCTTCCTCTTTTTCATGAACTGGGGCATCACGACCTTCCTGGCCTCCCTGAGCGTCTGGTTGACGGCCCTGCTCGCGCCCTGGAGACAGGGAGGCTTCCTGAGCAGCGTCTTTTATATCGGCAGCTACTGCGCGCTCGCACCCTTTTACGTCAAGTACTGGCGGAAGCCCATCCGGGAAAGCCTCCGACTTTTTGAATACGGCAAGCCGGTCTACGCATTCTTCCCCCTCCTGGCCTTCCTCCTCTTCACCATGTTCTTCGGCCCGAGGATGCCGCCGCTCACCCTGCGCTCCCTGTCCCTGATGCTGCTCTACGAGACGCTCGTCGTCTTCACGTATTATCTCCTCTTCGCCCATGTGAAGGTGGTCTACGACCGCCGCCAGTCGGAAGCCGACCTGAAGGCCTCCGAGCGCCAGAAGCTCCTCCAGAAGAAGTATTACGAGGAAATGGAAAGGGGCGTCTACGCGCAGCGCAGGCTCCTTCACGACAGCCGCCATCATCTCATGGCCCTGGGCTCGCTCTCTTCGTCCAGGGACTACGAGGCGCTCGATCAGTACCTCGAGCGGCTCCTGAAAAGCGACGGCCGGGTCGCGACGCGCTGTTATTGCGAGAATCACGTGGCCAACGCCGTCATCGGCGGCTATGTCGAGATGGCGTTGGCGAAGGGCATCACGGTGGACGTGGATCTGGACCTGCCCGAGGGAATGGCCATCAACGAGTACGACCTTTGCGTCTTTTTCGGCAACACGATCGAAAACGCCATCGAGGCCTGCGGGCGGATTCCTGCGGACTCGCCGCTCCACGGCAAAAGGCGCATCGCGGTCAAGTCCAGGCTGGAAAGCGACTGCCTCGTGGTCCACATGGAAAACAGCTGCCAGCCCGATCCCTCGGCCCCCAAGGACGCCTTCCCCTCCAGCAAGGGGGAGCTCGGTGGGGTGGGCCTCGAGAGCGTCAGGACGATCGTGAACCAGTACGGGGGCTGCCTGAGCTGTGAGCGGCAGGGCGGGCTCTTCGTACTCTCGGCCCTCCTCTATCCCCGCTCGAAAATCGGAGCCCCTTGGCAACCCCCTGCCAAGGCGGCAGGCAAGGCGGCAGGCCGCTCTGCCGGATGAAGGCGGGGCGCTTGTCCTCAGGCCTTCCGGGACCCGCATCGGAGGCCCAGGCAGCTGTCGTCAATACTCGGCCCCGGTCCGTCGAAAACCAGCTCGTTGAATCCCGCCGGACCCGATACCATTTCACCTGACGTTGTGGAATGCGGCATCCCGCAAGTCGGCCGGGACCTCGATCCGGCGTTTCGATCCTCGGATGGATCACGCGCCGCAGCAAGCAAGGAGCGGAAATGAAACGGTTATTGATGAGCCTTCTGGCGGTCGCACTCGTGGCCTCCGGGGGGTTTGCGCAGGTGAACGAAGCCGATAGGCCCGATGTCGGGACCCTCCCTATCGGGGACGCGCGGGCTTATGGCCTTGGCGGTGCCATGACCGCCGTGAACGACGACATGAATACCCTCTTCTACAATCCCGCGGGCCTGTCCTTCCTCCGCAGGAACTACTTCAACATCGAGGCCGGCCTCGGCACCTCGGCCTACGCCCAATCCCAGGTCTCGGTCGCCAGCTCGAACGCCGGCTCCTCGACCACCTCGACAGGCACCGCCACCGAGACCACAGTACCGAACGTCTATTATACGCCCGTCATCGCCCAGCCCAAGATCGTCCTCGGCGGAAAGTGCTGGGGGTTGGCCCTCACCGCCGACTATCTTTCCTACATGGACAACGGCGTGGAGTATACGGATGGGGAGTTGATGGCGGGGGGCGTCGATCTGCCCGTCTACGTCTCCAGGAGGATCGGCGCCGTGGCAGGCCTCGGGTTCAACCTCGGCCCCGTGGCCGTCGGCGCCAACATGAAGTACTACAACTACAGCAGCTACGATTTCACCGTTTCCCCCTCGAACCTGGACACGACGGAGATGCTCACCCGGTTCTTCGTCGGCAACGGCTTCGATTTGTCGAGCTGGGAGATGAACGTGGGTATCGGGGCCATCGTCACCTTCGGCAGCCTGAACGTCGGCGCCTACTACGACAATATGATGCCCTTCATCAACGCCCTGGCGGGCGGCAAGGACTATTCCTTCGATGCCTACCTCCTCGACTGCTTCGAGACCATGAGCGTGGGCCTCTCCTGGATGCCCTCCAATGACAAGTTCGCGAAGGACAAATTCCCCATCGACCTCCTCGCGACGATCGACCTGAAGAACCTGGGCAGCAACACGGACAGGGAGCTTTGCGCCGGCGTCGAGGCCGGTCTCGACCTCTGGAACTTCCTCGTGGCCACCGCACGCCTCGGCTACAAGCAGGACCTCGCCACCTCGACCTTCACCATGGAGCAGCTCCTGGCCGCCTTCGCTCCCGGGAATGGCGAGCTCTCCGCCGGAGTCACCGCCAAGTTCGCCATGGCCAAGGCCGACCTCACCCTCATGATGCCCATGGGCGCGGTCACCTCGACCATCGATGGCGAGAGCATGGATTGGACCGAGGTGAAGGTCCGAGCCACCGTCTCCCTCTGCCTTTAAAAAGAAGCTGTCCGGGAAGCGATTCCCGGACGGTTTTTTTTCTTCCCCCTGCCGCCATGCGGCGAAGCATGGATCGGTAAAATCCAAGGTTCCCTTCTCCCGAGCACGGTCCGTTCCAGCCAAGGCTTTTGCATGGGCCGTATGCGTTCAAGTTTCCACCGGTTCCCGCGGTCCTTCCCACTCGAAGAAGCCCCGGGCGCCGAGGGTCCGGTCCGCGATCCTTCCGGCCAGGTCGAGCTGGTTGCGCAGGAAGGGCGTCCTGTAGAACCGGTACGCCAGGTTCCCCAATTCCCGGTCCATCGCCATGAGCTCCTTGGGGAGGTCCTTCTGCCGCGGGATGTACCGTCCTTCCTTGCGGAACGCGTGCTTCAGCATCTGCTCCACCGCCTGGTTGAGGATGAACCGGCACGCCGTCGGATCTCGACGGCTCACGTCCACAGCGTCCTCGAACAGCGAGGAGATCATGTAACGCGGGATGGTCAGGTCCGCCGGCGCTTCCGGGGACGTCTCCAGGATGGACCGGGCCTTCTGCCGCAGCGTGTCCAGGATGGGATCCGACCTGTAGAGCACGTGACCCGTTCCAATCATGTGGGCCGTGATGGGCCTGCCTGCCTTGCTTTCCTCCAGGAAGTATCTCTCAACCATGGCCGGCGGATTGACGAAAATCTCGACAGGGACACCATGGAAAAATTTCTGGATCCGCTGCCTCCAATTTTCCGCGTGCACGACGTAGATGTCGAAGTCGCTGGAAGCGTCCGGTGTCCCGCGGATGATGGTCCCGGAGGCGACCACCCCGATCAGCGAACCACAGTGGGAAAGCAGGTAGGCTGCGGTTTCCTTCAGTGCCGTGAGGTATCTTTCCGGGAGATCGGGCCAGGAGCATTCATTCATGGAAGGTTTCATGTTTCATTATCGTAAAAGGGGGAACCCATGTCAAACGCGGTCGGGATTCCATGTGATCCCTGTGAAAAATGCGCGCCCACTATGGGGAAGGATGGAGCCCCCCCTATACAAGAAATGATCTGATGTGTTATGTCTTTCTGTTCCGTTCCCAAACTCAGTTGACATCGGAAAGGCCGAACTGGACATGATGAGAAGAAGCTTGCACCCGTCACGGATGAGGCATGCCCTCCTCCCCGCCCTGTTCCTCTGCCTCCTGGGCATCCAAGCCCACGCGGACGTGTTTTTCATAGAAGACGGATCCGTATACATCGGGAAGGTGGTGTCGGCCGACAAGAACGAAGTCACCCTGGACACCTTCGGCCGCACGGTCATGCTGGCCCCGGGGGCGATCCTCAGGTCCGAGGCGGACATGGCGAAGGTCCAGGCCTTGCCGCTGGAAGTCCGCCTCAAGGAGGGTTCCCTCTTCCGGGGATCGATCCAGGATTACGATCCCGACATCGGCCTGCTCCTTGACGTCGGATTCGGGACGCTCACGATCCCCGTGGCGAACCTGAAGGACATCCAGGACCCCGCGCAGCGCAGCCGCTTCATTGGCGCGGCGGCCCTTGTCGGCCTTACGGCCGAGTATTATTTCCCCCTCGGGACCTTCGCCGGCTCCTTCGGCAGCGGTTTTTCCTTTTCGCTGTTCGCCGAGTACAACCTGCAGCTCGTGCGGGGCCTTTCTGTCGGCCTGGAAGCGACGCAGCTGCTCATGAGCTACCTTTCCAGCACGGAGGTCTCCTATACGGCCACCGTCCTGACCCTGAGCCCCACCTACAGGCTGCTTTTCCTGCGCTCCACCTCCATCCCGTTCCTCATGGACCTTGTGCCCTGGGTGAGCGCCGGAGGCGGTGTCGCTTATGTCGGCGTCCAGGACCGCAGGACCGGCGCCTACCAGGCGTACTACGGAGAGCCGGATCCGGCATGGTGCGCCTCCCTCGGGATCGACTACATGCTCGGGGAAAAGTTCGTGATCCGCCTGAACGGCCGGTGGCTCGCCCTCCAGCAGAGCGCGGATCTCCTGCACATGGTCGCCGTCCGACTCGGCGCGGCCTATACATTCTAGGAAGGGAACCATGAAATCCAAAGTCATCATTCAGAGCGCGGCCCTGATTCTACTGACGCTCCTCGCGGGGAGCTGCGGGGGCAGCCTGCTTTCCACGACGCCGGAGGTGAAGTCCGTCGTCGAGATCGCGGTAACCAGCCTGACGGTCACAGCAACAGAAACGACCGCCACCATCGCGTGGAGCACAACGGAGGCGACCACTCACTTCGTAGAGTACGGGACCGTTTCCGGGACGTATACCGGCGCAATCCCGCAGTCCACGACCGCTGCGACGTCCCATTCCGTTACGATTTCAGGGCTTTCGGAGTCCACGACGTACTATTACAGGGTCACGAACCTCGATAGCACGCTGTACGCATCCCCGAGCGCGGAGAACTCGTTCGCTACCTCCTCGTACGCCGGGATCCACGTCACCGGCTTATCCGCGTCCGCCGCCATGACCGCCGCGACGCTGACCTGGACCACGGACGTGGCCACCACCCACGTGGTGGAGTATGGCACGTCATCAGGGTCCTACGCGCTGGCCACCACCGTGTCGTCAAGCGCGGTCACCGCCCATACAGCCCCACTTTCTGGCCTCACGGCTTCCACGACCTATTATTACAGGATCCTCAACTACAATACCACCATGCCTTCCACCGTGAGCGCGGAGTGCAGCTTCACAACCACGGCCACGGATACGATCGTGGTCTCGAACCTCACCGCGACGGCAACCTCGACAACCACCGTGGACATCACCTGGACCACGAATGTGGCCACGACGCACCTCATCGAATACGGGACGACTTCCGGGAGCTATACCAACTCCACGATCCTGTCGAGCGCGTCAGCCACGTCACACTCCGTTTCCCTGACCGGTCTCACGACGATGACCACCTATTACTTCCGCGTCTGCAACTACGCTTCAGGGCTTTCCGACTCCGTGGGAACGGAGTCCTCTTTCCAGCCCGCCCCAACCCTTGCGCAGAGACTGCGGGGGATCTGGATGATCGGGGGACTGAAATCCTATTCCTATGCGGATGTCGTATCACAGGTGGATCTCTTCGACCCCGTGACCGGAGCCTGGTATACAGGCATCACGACGCTTCCCACACCGGTCAGCTTTGCCGCCGCCGCGTCGCTTTCCGGCAATATCTATGTTATCGGTGGTTTCACAACCTCAGGGACCGCACAGAGCATCGTGCAGATCTACAGCGTGTCTACGGACGCCTGGACTACCAGCTCATACACCATGCCTCTCGCACGCGCCAACATCAGCGCCGCCGTCGTGAACGGGAAGATCTACATCCTGGGTGGAACCGCCGGAGCAGCGGTAGGGGTGGCATGGTCCGGCTCGACCACGACATATGAGTATACGCCAGATCTCGCATGGAACTCCAAGGTGGTGTACTCTTCGACAAGCCTGACGGAACGCTTGTCCCTTGCATTTAATGACGTTGTTTACAACTTGGGTGGCCGCAACGCGGCCGCGGCACCCGTTGGCACGCACGATGGATATTCCGCGACATATGACGCAACGACGAGTACCGTCACGGAGATTCCACTGACCACTTCGGGTACGGCTACGTCATTGGCACGCACGGGTCTCGCTGGCGTCGTCTATACGCCTGAATCCGGACCAGCCGTGATGGCGATTGTAGGCGGCTTTTCTGCACTCACAAACAGCACCGGATACAACAATTTCATAGCAAACGGCACCACAGCGTGCACGACCACGTACTCGAATCTGTTCCAGTACATCAACTATCCTTTCGCGGCGACCAGCTCGTACTGGAAAGGTGGTGGTGCGGTGTACCCTGAGTCCATGGGGTTCGCCTCTGCAGCTCTGTACGGGTCGAAGATGTACGTTTTCGGTGGCACGAATTCAATCATCACGACGTCTGCCAGCGGATTGAGCAAGGTGTACTGGTTTGACCTGGCAAGCCCCGAATCGGGAGCCTGGACTGCCGCCACAAGCATGCCGGTAGGCCGTTACGGCCATGTCGCCGTCACGATCAACCAATAAGGGAAATAGAATGAACGCAATGAAGTGTACTCTCACGATTCTGTTCCTCCTCCTCTCCGCCCTGTCGCTCCAGGCGGCGCCCGTCGACGACATGATCCAGCAGGCGCAGGCCGAGTACGCGCGCGGGAACCTCACCGCGGCGGTGAAGCTGCTGGGTTCGGCCTACGCGGCCAATCCCACGGCGGCCGCGCAGAAGAACGCGCTGGCCAATGCATACGCGGACGTCGGCGTGAAGGAGTACGACAGGCGGAACTTCAAGAACGCCTTCGAGTGCTTCAAGAACGCCGTGAAGCTGGCTCCGACGAACCAGACGGCGTCGGGCTATTTCTGGAAGATGAAGAACGCGGGCGGCACGGACAGCCTGAAGAACGAGGCCGGAGACGTGGCCACGGCCGCGGCGCCTTCCCCCATGCAGGCACAGGGTGCTACGGCACCGGTGACCGCGGCTGGTAGCGCATCGGGGACTGCGGCTGGTAGCGCATCGGGGACTGTGGCTGGTAGCGCATCAGGGCCCCAGGCAGGCGTGGATTCCGCGGCCTACAAGGAGACGCAGGAACGACTCGCCAGGACGGAACAGGAACTGGCCAACCTCAAGTCCACCTCGGGACGCACCAAGGAGGAGAGCGACGCCTTGAAGGCGGCGCTGGAGGAGCAGCGGCGGAAGGCGGAGAGCGATCTTTCCGCCATCCAGAAGGCCGCCGCGGCCGCGAGCCAGGAAAACGCCGCCGTGAAGGCGGAACTGGAGAAGCAGAGGCTGGCCGCCGCGCGGGAACTGGAGCAGGTGCAGAAGGCCGCCGCGGCCGCGTCGCAGGACAGCGCGGTCCTGAAGGCGGAGCTGGAGAAACAGAGGCAGGAGGCCGCTCGGGACCTGGAAACGATGCGGCAGACCGCAGCCGCCGCGGCCGCGGCTACGCAGGAAAGCGCCGCGGTGAAGGCGGAGCTGGAGAGGCAGCGGCAGGCCGCCGCGCGGGATCAGGAAGCCATGCAGAAGACCGCCGCGGCAGCCGCGGCGGCCGCCCAGGAGAGCGCGGCCGTGAAGGCGGAACTGGAACGGCAGAAGGCCCTGTCGGACAAGCAGCGGGAGGAACTGGCCAAGACCGCCTCCAGCGCCAAGGACGACAGCCAGGCCATCCGATCGGAACTCGGCCAGTACAGGGTCCTCGTGGACCAGTTGAACAACCGGATCTCCAGCACGGACAGGACGTCCCGCCAGGACGCGAAGGCGCTGGCCGACCAGATCGCCGCCTACCAGAAGAGCCTGGAGAACCAGGGCGCGGCCAGCGAGGAGAACGCCAAGCGCCTCGCCGACGAGTTGGCGGCGCAGAAGAAGGCCCTGGAGGAGCAGCGCAACGCCCTGGCGACGCGGAACCTGCTGCTCTACGGCAGCGTCGGGGTCGTCGTCCTGCTCGTCGCGGGATTCCTCTTCCTGTTCTTCCGGGCCCGCTCGCGGCGCAGGAACATGTGGACCACCACGGTGAATCCGGGATACTCCGCGCTCGGCCTTGGCGCGGACGCCTCTCCCCAGCCCATGGTGCGGCTTCCCGGCCGCGACGCCCTGCTCCTGGAGGCACTTCCCCAGGAGGGCGGAAACGCGGACGGCAATGGCGGGAAGTCCGGCATCGTGGAACTCGGGATGTACAGGGACCTGCTCAAGGCGGAACGCCTGAAGAGGATGCACGACGAGATGAAGCGGGGAGCCCTGAAATGGGAGACCGTCCGCGAGTACATCGGGGAGCTGGACAAGGACCTGCGTGTCGACATCCTCCGGGTGGTCGAGACGAAGATCACCGAAGGGGAGGGCGTGGACACGCGTGCCGTCATGGCGGTGCTCCTGCCCTTCCTCACGGAACACGACGACTACCTGCGGGAGAAGGCGGAGAGCCTGGTGAAGAACTCCCTGCGGGGATCCGGGCAGGGGGGAAGCCAGCGGATCCTGGCCGCGCTGCCGGCTCCCGTGGTCCAGGACGAGGGGGACACGCCCCTCAACACGTCGAATCTCCTCAGGATCACGGATGACCTGAGAAAGCTGTTGAAGGAACGGGACAAGTCCACCTCCACGGCCAAGATCGCCCGGGGCATGGGGCGGAAGCTGGGCTTCTCCACGGCGGATTCCGACCTTCTGTACAAGGCCGCCCTGGCCCACGACGCCGGGTACCTGCTCCTGGACCGGGATGCCCTGCAGCGCATCCTCAGCAAGACCGTGCTTTCCGAGGAGGATTTCCAGCTCATCCGAAGCCATACGAAGAAGGGTCTCGAGTATTTCAAGGGCAAGAAGCTGCCGCAGGAAGTCAAGGACGCCATCCTCTATCACCACGAGGCCAATGACGGCTCCGGGTATCCCAAGGGCCTCGTCGGCGCCAAGATCCCGCCGTTCGCGAAGATCGTCGGGATCGCCGAAACCTTCGTGGCCCTGACGAGCGAACGGCCCTACAGGGAGAAGTTGACCCCCGAGTCCGCCATCGCCGTGATCCGCGACGGTGCCGGCAGGAGATACGACAGGGAATACGTGGACGTCCTGGCGGAGCTCGTCCGGAGCAGCGGGGAAGCGGCATGAGCGCGGAGGCACGGGCCCCGGCGGAACGGTCCCAGACGGCCTGGTTCTGCGCGGGCAATGCGGACGATCGCCTGACGACGCTTGCCCTGGAGAGCCTCCTCACGGAGCTGGCCTCCCACGGAGCGAGCCCCCTGGCCGTCTACAGCCATACGGCGCCCTTCAGCACGGCGCCGCTGCGCCTCGACGGAAGGGACAGGCTGGCCCGGAGCTTCGAGCACTACACCCGGCTGCGGATCCCCGCCATCCGCCTCGAGGAACTGTGCCGTCTCCTGGCCAATCCGCGGCGCCGGGCCGCCTTTGCCGAGGACGGGGCCCGCTACTCCCCCATCCTCGTGAGCGGACCGGCCGTCCCCGAGGAGGGCCTGCCGTCGGTGGCGGATGCCGTCGTGCTCCTGGCCGCCAAGGGAACCTCGACCGCCAGCTGGGTCTACCAGGCGGCGCGGAATCTCGCCGCAAAGTCGGCCGATCTTCCCGTCTCCATCGTCGTGATGAACGCCGCGCACCTCGAGGAAGCCGCCGTCTTCTACCAGGATGTGAGGGAAGAGGTGGTATCCCTGCTCGGCAGGGAATTGTCCATCGGCTTCGCCGGCTTCCTGCGTTTCGAGCCCGACTACGCGGACCTGGCCGTGAAGAACGGGGTCTCCCTCGTGGAGGGCTTTCCCTCGAGCCCCATCCACGGTCAGATCAAGTACGTGCTGAAGGCCCTGACGGCGGCCGTGGCCGCGAAGAGGCCCGCGCAGCCGTACTTCGACCGCATGGCGGCCCTGATTTCCGGCGCGGAGTGGAGGCCGGTGGTCCGATAGGCGCGCCGGCGGACGGATTCATGGAGCGCGGCATGTTGCGGTTTATTAACGAAACCTTAAACGACCCATGCCGCCGTTCTGCGATATAATGGAGGCCATGAGAAACAAGCTCCGCTTCCTGCTGGACGCGGTCCTGGCGGCCGCGTTCCTGGTCCTGATGGACCCGCGGTCCGTGGCGGGCATCGGTTTCCACGAATGGGCCGGCCTCGTCATCTGCGTCTTTTTCGTCGTGCACAAGGCGTTCAACTGGAAATGGATCAAGGGCGTCACCGGGGCCCTCTTCGGCAGCATCCCCTGGCGGACCCGGTTGAACTACCTGCTGGACGTGGCCCTTCTGGTCGGCATGATCGCCATCGTCTGGAGCGGGATGAAGATCGCCAAGACGATCGACTTCACCTGGCTGCCCGAGTTCGGCGGACGCCTCCTGTGGCGCACGCTGCACGCCAGCGCCTCGATGCTCGTCCTGGCCGTGGTCGGCATCCACCTGGGCCTTCACTGGGACTGGATCCGCGCCCGCTTCCTCCGCAAGGGCGGGAAGGAGGCGGCACGTGCGTAAGGCGGGAATCGCTGTCCTGTTCCTCGCCGTCACGGCGGGCGCCGTCCTGGGCGTCATCAGGACGGGCTTCCTGCAGAAGGCCGTCTGGGTGTTCCAGGGCACGTCCCAGGCCGCCCCGGGCCCGCAGGCATCGCCGCCCGGTCCGGCCGACGGCACCGCCGTCCGCCCCGGGGCGCCCAACGGAGGGTTCGGTGAGCGCCGCGGCGGGCCGGGCGGCGGGAACGGAGGGTCCGGCACGGGCCATGGGCCGGAAGGCGGCGCGCCGCAGGCATCCCTCAACCTGGCCAATGTCGGCTGGTTCGCCCTGATCCTCGCCTTCTTCGCCATAGGGACGGCCCTGCTCGGCGTCTTGAGGAAGCGCCTGGCCGGGCGCCGGGGACGGAGCCGGGCCTGAGGCCCGGACCGCGTCAGCTTCCCAGATGCGCGCGGAAGAAGTCGAGGATCCGCTCGCAGCGGAACTCGTGTTCCCCGTCGTGCTCGTGAAATTGGAAACGGTCCGCCGCGCCCGCCTCCGCGTATAGCGCCGCGGTTTCCGCGGCGGCCTTGCGCGCCGGGACGATCTGGACGACCGCGTCCTTGGAGCCGTTCTGCACGAGCAGCGGCCTCGGGCGGATCAGGGCCGTCATCCCGACAAGGTCGAAGGTGCCGGCCATGCCGGGGAAGGCCGTATCCGTGAGGCGCGTCGGGTCGCAGGGACCGGACGGTTCCGCCGGATCCATGCGGCGGAAGAAGGCGGAGCAGGCGCCGGCCCGGATGGCCGGCTGCGCCGCCATGGCGCACAGCGTGAAATATCCCCCGTAGGACAAGCCCGCCATGCCCACGCGGGAGGCGTCCAGTTCCCCGCGCGAGGCAAGCAGCGCCTCCAGGCCGCCCAGGATCTTCCGCAGCTCGATGGCCACGATGCCGGTGGCGAAGAGGCGCGCCGTGCGGTCCAGGGAATACCTGTCCTCTTGCGACGGCGGGTCGCCGCCGTAGGAGACGTTCATGAGGATGCCGGGCGCCCATACGGCGTAGCCGGCCTTCACCGCCTCGAAGCCGAAGGAATGATAGTTCACCCGGGTATCCAGGCCGCAGATGGCCTCCGGGCATCCGCCGCCGCCATGCTGCGCGATCAGGAGGGGAAGGCCCGTCCCGCGCCCGCGCGGCCTCATGTAGATGCCGTAGGCTTCCACGCCTTCCAGGACCTCCACCCAGGTCCGGAAGATCTCCGCGTGGCGGTCCTCCCCGACCTTCTCGACGGACGCCGTTCCGCGTTTGACGCGCGGCGGCGGATAGCCGATCATGGCGAGGTAGCGCTTCCGCAGCTCCTCCGGCGGCATGGAGGAGACGAACGCCTTCCGTTTCTCCGCCGCTTCCGCGGCCAGGGCGGCCAGGTATTCGCGCACCTGGCGGTGTTGGCGCAGCCGCACGGGCAGGGACGCGGAGAACGGTTCCCGGAACGTTTCCGGCAGGGAGGCGGCGTCCCGCGTGACCTCCGCGGCGGCGGGGACCGCCTGCAGGATATTGCCGCCGTCCGATTCGTCCACGATGCGCTCTTCCCCGTAGCCCTCGAACACATTGTCCCGCATCGTGACCCGGGAAACGCCGCGGCCGAGGTGGAACGCCGTCTGCCTGTGCCCGCCCGCGCGGGATCCCGAGAAACGCAGCGTGTTGCCTTCGAACAGGAGGTCGTGCGTGATCCCGCACACGTGGACATCGCACCCCCGGTCCTGGCCCGGTCCGTTGTTCTCGATGACGTTTCCGCGGAACGTGTTCCGGTGCGCCCCATTGGCCTCGGTCTTGGTCCGGAAATAGATCCCGGCGCCCACATTGTCGTGGATGCGGTTTCCGACGATGAGGTTGTCCGTGTCCTTGTGCCCGATGCTGATCCCGGCCCGGATCTTGATGTGCCCGTTGTGGTGTATGTCATTGCCTTCCACCACGCTGTCGCGTACGCCCCAGCAGAGGTACAGGCCGTCCGCGCCATTGCCGTGGATGGAACAGCGCGCCACGCGGCAATGCGGGCTGTGGCCTCCCGGATGGATGCCGTACTCGACGTTGTCCTCCGAGGTGCACTCCTCGAAGACCATGTCGCGGCTGGTGGCGGAGCAGATCCCGTCCCCGGCGCATTTCCTGACGGTGACGCGGGACACCCGGCAGCCGCGCGAGCGCCAGAAGTGCAGGCCGCTGCATCGCAGGGTCCGCACGGCGGGGCCGTCCTCCACGGTGCCGTCCAGGACGAGGCCTTCCAGCGTCACGCCCTCCACCGCGTGGCCGCAGATCAGGGGATAGTGGGAAACCACGAGGGCGTTCCGCTCCGCCAGGACCTCGACGTTCAGGTGCCTGTCGATGTAGAGGCGGCCGTCCTGCACCGCGGTGATGGTCACGGGCATGTTGGACATGGGGCGCGGCTGGTCGTCGTCCCTGAGGACCAGGCCCATCCCGGGGTGGAAGCCCTTGATGTCCTTCGGGGTGATCTCCCTCTGCCCGTCATCCGCGTCCACGGCGAGGTAGCTCCAGACGAGGGGTCCCTTCCTGTGAAGGACCGCGGATCCGTCCCCCCGCAGGTCCACGTGGGAGCGCAGGCGGATCGAGTCCTCCAGCTCATAGACTCCGGGCCGCAGGACCACGACGCCTCCGCCCTGGGTGGAAACCGCGTCGATGGCGGCCTGGACGTCCCGGCCTTCGGCCCGTTCTTCCGGGCTCCGGGGCCCGACCGTACGCGTAAACTCATCCCGTGCCATGCGTTCCTCCCGATTCATGGGCCTGCAAAGGCCCTTTGCAGGGCCTCGCGCGCCCTGGAGATCAGCCCGTTTTCCAACCCGTCCGCGGGCGCCATCTTCGTCTCGTAGGCGCCCTGCTTCTGCGCCTCGTCGGTCGGCAGGTAGCCGACGTAGTCGTCCGCGAGCGAGACCACCGCGACGTGCCGTCCGGGTTCGAGGCCGCGGAAGACGGCCGCGTATTCGCTGAACAGCTCCCCCGGGATGCAGAGGAACGCGAGGTTCCCCGCGCGCAGCGCCGTGATCTCCGCGTGGACCGTTTCCCCCGCGCGGTTCACGCCGTCCGCGGTCGGCTTGTAGGCGTCCCGCGTGCGTACGATGTCCCAGGGGAGCCGGACCGCCGCTACGCCGGTCCCGCCGGCCTCCTCCAGCCGGGGCAGGGCCTGCGCCACGGTCCGCGCCAGCGCTTCACCCATGCCCCGCGGCGCCCCGGGATCCGCCAGGATGCAGTCCCGCGGGTTGACGTTGCCCGCCCCGGCCAGCGCGAATAGGGCGATGCGCGCGGCGCCCTCCCTTTCCAGCGCGTCCTTCAGGTATCCCACGTAGTCCGCGGAGATGGCCGGGCTTTCCGGACCCAGGACCACGGGATGACAGCCGTAGCCGACCAGGAGAGCGTCCCGCGTTCCGTCCGGACGCGCCACGGCGGCCAGGAACACGGACGGGTCGACGTATCCCGGATGCCTGCCCTCGGGGTCCCGCCACTCGTTGACCCAGACTCCGTCCGTCCCCCGGATGCGCCGGTTGGAGGCGAGGAGGGGCGCCTGAGCCATGGCGGTCCGGAAGGTGCCGTCTTCCGCGCGTTCCACGGCCTCCGAGGCGGCCTCGACCAGGATGTCGGCCAGGTCCTTCAGGTATCCGCGGTCCGCTCCGGAGAGCTCCCCTTCGCCGCACAGGGTGGTCGGCGGACCGGAGTGCGTGTGCACGCCGGCCAGGACGACCGCCTCCGCGGGAACGCCTGTCCGCGCCGCGATGCGTTCCCGCGCCTCCCGCGACCAGGATGCGCGGAAGCCCAGGACGTCCGCCGTGACCAGGATCCACGCCCCGCGGCCGTCCCGGCAGGACAGGGCCTCCGCCCTCAGGCCGTGGCCGATGGACGCCGAGACGCGCGGCCTGTAGCCGACCAGGGTGATCCCGACGGGCGGCGTGATGTCCCGCGCCGCCGCCCCGATCCTAAAGGAGCTCACCGGCGTTCTCCTTGATCTTGCGGACGGCGGCCACGACGGCGTCGATGCGCGCCTCCTCCGCCAGGAGCGCCCAGTGGGGGAGGGCGCAGAGCTCCGTTGTCATGGCCCGTTCCGCGGCGGGGCAGGATGTCTTCCGGTACTGCGCCCTGCCGTGTTCCGCGGGCATCGGCAGGTTCTGGAACAGCGGATAGCGGTGGATGGCCTGGCCGTAGGAATGTCCGGCGGGGGCCACGCCCTCCGCTTTCAGGGCCTCCAGGAACCGCTCCCGGGGGACGCCGCGGAACTGCCCCGCGTCGTAGCGGAACAGGTAGTAGAAGTAGCCGCGGCGCGTGATCCGCGGGTCCTCAGGCAGGGGCTCCACGCCGCCGATGGATCGCAGGCCGGCCGACAGGCGCCGGGCCGTCTCCATCCGCCGCGGCAGCAGCTCCTTCAGCCTTTCGAACTGCACCAGAAGGACCGCCGCCTGCAGGTCGGTCAGGCGGAAGTTGGAGGACATCTCGTGGAAGTCGTAGAAGCCCGACGACTCCGGCCGGCCCAGGTTGTGGTACCTGTAGGCCGCCTGCCATTTCGCCTCGTCGCGCGTGAGGACGATGCCTCCTTCCCCGCACGGCAGGGACTTGGACATCTGGAAGGAGAAGGTCCCGAAGTCCCCGTAGGAACCGACGCCCCTGCCGCGCCATTGCGTGCCGTGCGCGTGCGCCGCGTCCTCGATGAGGGGCAGGCCGTGCTTCTGCGCGATCCGCGTGATCCTGTCCAGGTCCGCGGGGTATCCGCCGAAGTGCACGATGACGATGGCGCGGGTCCTCTCCCCGATGGCCTCCTCGATGGAATCGGCGTCCGGCTGGAAGGTGCGCGGGTCGCAGTCGGCGAACACCGGCACGCCGCCCAGGGGCAGCGCCGCGGAGGCGCTCACGACGAAGGAGAGCGCGGGCGCCACCACCTCGTCGCCGGGCTTCACCCCGGCGGCCCGGAGGGCCAGCTCCAGCGCCACGGTCCCGTTGCTCACGGCCAGGCCGTGGGGCGCGTCCTGGAAGGCGGCGAACTCCCGTTCGAATCGCCCGCATTCGGACGCGGCCTGGTCCGCCAGGGTCCCGCCCCTCCACCATTTCCCGCTGCGGAACACCCGCAGAAGCCCTTCCTCGTCACCCTCACGGACGACGGGCCACGTGACGCCAAGGCCTTCCGGAAGGGCCTGCGGCCCGCCCGTGATCGCCAGTTTTCCCATGATGCTGCTCCTTTCACCACATGACGCTGATGGAACCCGTGATGCCCTCCACCACGATGCGTCCGGAGGCGCCCTCCACCCGCACGGGGATCTCGCGGCCCAGATGGTCCCCGTCGATCTTCCTGTTCCGTGGGGCGGCGGGCGTGCTGGGGTCCTGGTAGGCGTCCTGTTCCGCCTCCCGGACCGATACGCCCCCTTCCCGCACGGACTCCGGGTACGGGAAGACGGTCACCGTGGCGTCCTGCAGTCCCGTCACGATGAAACGCCGATCCTTCCCGATGCGCGGGCTGTTCTCCCTGTAGGTGACCAGGGATGTCAGCTGCTGGGACACGAAGACGCGGCATTCGTGATGGAACGACCGGGCCGGCCTATAGCGGGCGCCCCGCGCCGACACGACGGCGTCCGTGCCCTGGAAGATCGGGGCGCCGAAGGGGAGAAGGTAGCTCACGTCCACAGTGAGGTCGGGGGCGTAGCCGCTGAAGAAGAATCCGCCGCGATGGCGGCTGATGAACGTGTTGACCGGCCTCGAGTACGGGTCTTCCCTGTCCTGGACGATCGCGGTGCCGAGGGCCGCGAGCAGGAGGCGCAATCCCTCGGACGGGTCGGCGAAGAGGCCGGGATCCAGGAAGGCGGGTTCCAGGGTGTCGGACGGCAGCAGGGGGGAGGAGCCGCGGATCCAGCCGACGGCGCCGCCGTTCCAGGAGGGGTCCGCGCGCACCAGGGCGTAGGCCCGCTGCGCTCCCGCCGAGGCGACGCGCGCCAGGATGCGCGTGTTCGGATCCCCGGGGTCCGACGGGACCTCCCGGATCCCGCCGCCGCTCGTCAGGGGATCGTGGCGCAGCGTGCGCGGGGGCTGCTCGCGGCGGAAGACGTCCGCCGCGAGCGGCAGCTCGAGCGCCAGGTCGCCGGAAAGCGGCGCTTCCAGGCGCAGCCCCAGGGCCGTCCGCACCTCCTCTCCGGCGTCCTCCGCGGAGCCGTAGAGGATGGCCCTGCCTCCGGAGCGCACGTGCTCCAGCAGCCGTTCCCCGACGCCGTCTCCGCGGACCGGCACCGGGGTCAGGAGCACCGTGTCCCGCATAAGCGGGCCCAGGGCGGCCGCGGCCGCCAGGAAGTCCGTGTCCGCCATCACCGTGTTCAGCGGGAGGCCCATGGTGACCGCACGGCTCACGAACCAGTCGTGGAAGAAGGGCTGCCCGATGCGCTCCGGCTCCCGGGCGGGCAGCGCGTTGTAGCGGCCGTAGGGGTAGATCCACGTGAGGATTCCCGGCGCGTCGGCGGCGTAGCGGAAGGCCCGGCGCACGTGGGGGATCACCTCGCCGGCCGCGTCGGAGTCGAAGCGCCCCAGCTCGTCGTCGACGGACAGGAAGGCCAGGTCCGTGGGGGCGTCCACGGAGCCGGACCGGGAGAGGCGGGATGCGGACATGGGGCAGTAGACGTCGTAGGGTTCCCTGCCGTAGTAGGCCCACCAGGGATTCGAGACGAACCAGGGATCGCTGATGTAGAACCGGAACAGTGTACGCCCGTCCTCCGAGCCGGCCATGCGGGACAGGAAGGCGGCCATCTCGAGGCCCAGGTTGTTGGAGCCCCACGGGGGATTGGGCGGGGGGTAGGGGAGGGAAGCCTCCCGGCGGATCTCCTCGAAGGGCACCCCGTCCTTGGAGACGTCCATGCCGACGCTGAAGTTGGATCCGCGCGCCTCCACGCCGAGGGAGGGGCACTCGCGGCGGAAATCGCGCCAGAAGGAAAGGAGGCGCTCCCGCATGCGCGCCGACTTCTCCGGGCGGAAGGCCGTCCCGTCGAACAGCTCACCGCGGTGGCTCCAGGCGTAGTGCGAGAAGCCGAATCCGTTGGACATCCACAGGTAGTCGATGCCCATGGCGGAGGCGAAACGGGAGAACTGCCGGCCCAGGACCTTGCCCAGTGTCGATCCTTCCGGGATGCCTTCGGGAAAACCGGCCCGCGGCGCCGGATCCGCGTGGAACCGGGCGTCGGAGAACACGAACTTCATGGGGAACACCGGGTCCGCCCCGGGGCCCGCCGTGAGGAGCTCCGGATGGCGCTCGAAGCGGAAGGAGTTCTGGACGAACTCGGGTCCCGGATCGAAGGTCGCGCCGACCGTCGGTTCCGATCCCCCCCGCCCCCGGAACTCCTCCTTGAGGCACTGAACGATCCGCTGCAGCGCCGCATAGGTGAAGGTCGGCGGATCGTCCTTGTAGTCCGTGGCCGGATTGCTCGAATAATGCGGATTCTTGAAGTAGGCGCCGTGGTCCAGGTTGCAGAAGCCGATGGACTGGGCCCAGGGGATGGGGGCCTCCATGTCGTCGTTCCACAGGAGGATCTCCGTGCCGTCCCCCACCCAGAGCAGGATCGAGATCCGCCGGGCGTCGTCGAGGAGGGGCTGCCAGCAGCGCCGCAGATCCCCGCAACGCGCCCTGATGGAACCTTCATCGGTCCGGGAAAACGGCTTCAGGCTCGTTTCCAGGATGATGCGCCTCGGACCGTAGTCTTTCATGGATTCGCTCCCTTCGGGCATCAGAGGAGGTGCTGCGGCCTTCTGTAGGCCGGATCCGTCACGTTCACGCATTCGATCCCCCAGCAGCGGGCGAAGTCCTCCACCTCCCGCGCCACGTGTCCGATGGCCAGGGCGAAGTGGTGCGTGGGCCCTTCCAGGCTCCAGTTCTCCACGAAGGAGGCCACGTCGGGGGGGAAGCGTCCGCGCGTGTTCGTGTTGCCCGTGGCGGGGATGGGGCCCGGGAGGGACAGTCCCTCCGCCGTGACGAAGCGGAAGCGCCCGTCCCGCGTCTGGGTCAGCCCGATGCAGGTGATGGGCCCGTTCTTCAGCTGGAACTCGACGCCCACGCCGAAGCCGCGTTTCCCGTGATACAGGCTCAGGCCGCGCAGCACGGGCTTTCCCTCCGCAACGGCGACGTGGTGCGGGCCGTCATGGCCCACCAGGATGATGTCCTCCGCGAAGTCGCACGGGTGGAACTCCGCGAAGCTTCCGCCCGCCTCCAGCCTGTCGGCCAGCAGCATGGCGACGCAGTTCTTCACGTCCAGCTCGCCGGCCACGGGAAACCCGCGGCCGGTGAGCAGGGAACTGCCCACGATCAGGGAGGAACCGAGCCGTTCGTTGGCATTGCCGGCCGCGCCCCGGTAGTAGTAGGCGAGGCCGGTGAGGGAGTAGGCGGCAAACAGGCGGTCCAGGCCGCAGGCCGCCCGGGCGGCCCAGCGCAGGTCTTCCGGCTTGGCTGGCCCCGCGATGGGGTCCTCCCCCGGGGCGGGGAAGTCGAAGAGAGCGCGCACCTCCTCCAGCTTGGACTCCACCTCCCCGTCCGGGACCTCCTCCACGCAGGAGGCCAGGTCGTCCATCTCCAGGTGCTCGCAGTGCATGCCGAAGACGGCGTCGAACATCGTCGGGTCCGAGTTCATGTCGAGCATTCCCTCGTAGACGTGCCCCAGGACTCCGATGCGGGCGCCGCGCACCGCGGAACGGGCCCGCGCCACCCGGCACCAGGCGAGGATGCGCCGCCAGGCCTTCTCGTCGTCGTACAGGGTCCCGACCACCAGGCCGGGCACCTCGATGCCGGCCCGCTTGAGGGCGCAGCAGACCTCGGGGAGGCTGGTCTGGTTGTCGTGTTCCAGCTGCATCTCCGTCGTGCCGCGCGCGTAGTCCATGGAACGGTTGGGCTGCAGGGAGGCGATGACTATCGGCACCCCGGCGCGCTGGACCACGGGGAGGACCGTGCTGGACAGCGCGTAGGTGCCCATGAAACAGAACAGGAACTCCACCCCGTCCCGGCGGAAGGATTCCCCGGCCCTGCGGGCCCCCTCCACGCTGTCCACCAGGCCCCCGGAGACGACCGTATGGCCGGCCTCCCGGATCCGTTGTTCGAAGGCGGCCTGGTGGACGACCAGGCGTTCCCTGAGGCCGGGAAACTGCGGCCAGTAGAAGGCGCAGCCGCAGCCGAACACGCCGATGCGCGCGCTGCCGTAATCCCTCTTGAAGAAGCTTTCCTTGCTGATCATCCCGATTTCCTTCATGGTTTTCGCGGCGGCCGGCCGCACGCCGGCGCGGAAAGGCGGGGGCCTTGCGCGGACCGCGGAAGCGGCCGGGAAGGCCCCCGGATGCGGTGGGCCGCCCTACTTGCCTTCCTTCCACATCAGGCTGGGCTCCCAGATCTCCACGCGGGTGGAGTAGATGGTCTGGCTCTGCGGGACATTGTGCATGACGTTCCGCTGGATCGTGGGGGTGGGGGCCGCGGAGACCGTCCCGATCATGTAGAGGTTCCGCGTGATCCTGTCCACCAGCCACTTCATGAGCTCCGCGCGCTTGGCCGCGTCCAGCTCCGTGGCAAACTGCTGGTATTTATCCGCGATTTCCGCGATCTCGGCCGACGGCTTGGTTCCGGCGGATCCATTGGAGCCCACGTACTGTCCGCTGAGGGGTGCCCAGTAGCAGTTGCCGTTCACGGGCATCCACCAGGTGTCGCGCAGCTCCGGCGTTCCATTGCCCAGGGAGTACATGCTCACCATGTGCAGGCCCGTGTTCTTGTTCTGCATCCAGAAGGTGAGGTCCTCCGTGGAGATGCTGACCCGCACGCCGACGTCCTCAAAGTGCTTCTTCAGTATTTCCGCGCACTTGATGTTGATGTCGGAGCGGGGGGACAGGACCAGCGTGAATTTCTTGCCGCTGGGCGTAAGGCGGAAACCCTCGGAATCCTTCTTGGAAAGGCCCGCCTCGTCCAGCCATTTCCTGGCCTGCTGCGGATCGTACTGGGTCATGTAGGCGTACAGTTCCTGGCTGCCGGCCGGATGGGAGGCCGGAACCGTGGCCTGGCAGGGCACCGACTGGCCCAGGGTGATGAACTCGTTGATCTGCTGCCTGTTGATGGCCACGGACAGGGCCTTGCGGAAGCTCAGGTTCCGCAGGATGTCCCCCGCCTCCGGATCCTTGGTGTAGTCCTGGTTGATGTAGAGGCAGTTGGCAGTGGGGGTGAAGGTGTTCTGCACCTTGATGATGCGGTAGTTCCCCTTCTTGGCGTTGTCGGAAAGGATGGGAAGGTCCGCGATGGCGAACGATTCCCCGGTGTAGTCGATCTCCCCGGCCGCGGCCTTGAGGATGCCCACCTCGTGGTCCGCCTTCAGGGGCCGCTCCGCGCGGTCGATGTAGGGAAGCTGGTTGCCCGCGGTGTCGACCTTCCAGAAGTAGGGGTTCCTTACGTAGGTCTGGACCGCGTCGGCGGCCTTCGACGTCTGCTGCCAGGCCGTGATGACAGGCACGTCCGGGTTCTGCTCAACCCAGTATTTGGCCTCCATCAGCTGGGCCCAGGTGGTCATGGAGTTGTCCTTCAACATCTTGTCCATGGCCTCCTTGGCGACGTACTTGGGATGGAACTGCTTCAGGTAATGCTTGGGCCAGGAGACCAGGTCGAAGCCATAGCCGCCCCACTGGGTGGACTGTTTCTCCATGAAGGTGATCTGGGGCTTGGGGAAGCTGATGACGACGGTATAGGCGTCGGGGGCGGCCATCTGCTGGCCGTCGGCCATCGGGGACGCCCTGGGATACTCCTTGGACATCACGATATCGTTCCAGTAGAACATGATGTCCTCGCTGGTGAACGGCTCTCCGTCGGACCAGCGGATCCCCTTGCGCAGGTGGAAGGTGAACTTGGTGTAGTCAGGCGAGATCTCCCAGGAGGTGGCCACGTTCGCGTACTGCCTGCCGTCGATGTCCACCTTCACGAGGGGTTCCCAGCAGAACATGCGCGGATGGTCATTAAAACGGTACCAGGTCCCGCCGTACTTGCCCACGCCCTCCTCGCCCTTCACGACGAGGGGCTCTTCCGGCAGGCGCTTTTCCACGGAAGGCAGCTTTCCGTCCTTCACCAGCTGGCTGAGCTCCGGAGCCTCCCTGTACTTCCCCGCGGCCGCCGCCTGGGTGGGGGCCGCCGTGCCCGCCTTCTCCTTGCCGCCTCCGGCCCACAGGGTGCACGGAACCGCGAGGACGAGAAGCGACGCGGTCGCCAGAATCCAAAGACGTCTCGTTTTCATCCCTTTCCTCCTGTCTTTTTGAACTGGAACCCGATAAAGGAAGAACCTTCCTTTATTTCCCTAGTACCGCGCGCAGCTTCAGCGTCTCCGAGAAATGGCATGCCGCGTCGTGCGCCCCCCCGTCCGCCGTGCGCCGCACCGTGCGCAATGGCGGCTCCTCGCGGGAGCAGATCTCCCGTGCATAGGGGCAGCGCGGGTGGAAGAAACAGCCGGTCGGCGGATTCGCCGGGTCCGCCACCTCCCCCGGGAGGCCCGCCATCTCGCTCTTGCGGGCCGGATCCGGGATGGGGATGGCCGCCGTCAGCGCCTCCGTGTACGGGTGCAGGGGTCCGGTGAAAATCTCACGCGTCGGCGCCCGCTCCACCATCTTGCCGACGTACATCACGCCGACCGTGGTGCAGATGTAGCGCACCACGCTCAGGTTGTGGGAGATGAACAGGTAGGTGAGGCGGAAGCGGTCCTTGAGGTCCAGCAGCAGCTCCAGGATCTGGGCCTGGACCGAGACGTCCAGGGCGGAGACGGCCTCGTCGGCCACGATGAAGCTGGGGTTCATCACCAGGGCGCGCGCGATGCCGATCCGCTGCCGCTGTCCGCCGCTGAAGGCGTGCGGGTAGCGGTTCATGGTCGACGGACTCAGGCCCACCGCCTCCATCAGCTCCGCCACGCGCCGTTCCAGGTTCCTGCCCGAGGCCAGCTTGTGGATGATCATGGCCTCCCCGATGATGTCGCGCACCGTCATGCGGGGGCTGAGCGCGGAGAAGGGATCCTGAAAGACGATCTGCATCTGCCGGCGCAGGGGCTTCAGCTCCCGGGAACTCAAGGTGGCCAGGTCGTATTCCCGCCCCCCCTCCGGCCGGAAGAGGATCCGTCCCGCGGTTGGCTGGTAGGCCCGGAGGACCGTCAGGCCGAGCGTGGACTTCCCGCATCCGCTCTCCCCCACCAGGCCGAAGACCTCGCCCCGCCGTATGTCGAAGCTCACGTCATTGACGGCCATGATCCGCCGCCGGGAACGGCCGAAGAATCCCTTGCGGCTCTCGAAGTACTTCTTCAGGCCCGTCACGGAAAGGATCGCGTCGCTCACCGTCCGCCTCCTTCCTGTGCTTCGCCGTAGAGGAAGCAGCGCGCCTTGTGTCCCGGCTCCGGTTCCGCGTTGGGCGGCTCCCCGCCCCCGAGGCAGCGCGGGATGCTCCGCGTGCACCGGTCCCGGAACGGGCACCCCGGAACGACGGTGAAGGGATCCGGTACGGAACCGCGGATGGGGGAAAGCCGCCCCGACATCTCGAGGTGCGGGATGGAGGCGAAGAGGGCCTCCGTGTACGGGTGCAGCGGCCGGGCGAAGAGCCGGTCCACGGGCCCCTCCTCCACGACGCGGCCCATGTAGAAGACGCACACGTAGTCGGCGGTCTGCGCCACCACCCCGAGGTCGTGGGTGATGAGCAGGAGCGCCATCCCCAGCTCCTTCTGCAGTTCCTTCAGGAGGCGGAGGATCTGCGCCTGCACCGTCACGTCCAGGGCCGTGGTCGGCTCGTCGGCGATGAGGACGGCCGGCTTGCAGGAGAGGGCCCGCGCGATCATGGCCCTCTGCCGCATGCCGCCGGACAGCTGGTGGGGGTACGTGTCCACCGCCTTTTCCGCGCGCGGGATGCCCACGGCGGCGAGCGCCTCCACCGCGACGCGTCGCGCCTCCTTCTTTCCCAGTCCCTGGTGGAGCCGCACCACCTCCATGATCTGGAACCCGATGGTGTGCACGGGGCTGAGGGACGTCATGGGCTCCTGGAAGATCATGGAGATCTCCCTGCCCCGGATGTCCCGCAGGCGCCTGTCGTTGGGCCGGAGGGCGGCCAGGTCCGTGACGGCGCCGTTCCTGCCGTACTCGATGCTTCCGGCCACGATCCGCCCCGGCGGCTCGGGGACGATGCGCAGGATGCTCTGCGCGGTCACGCTCTTGCCGCACCC
>Ga0153915_10000008_pt1 | contig 224352 bp, 197 predicted proteins | sample Opewatmetagenome_2_FD_107003 | JGI IMG/M metagenome (GOLD analysis project Ga0153915, IMG submission 107003) | Freshwater wetland microbial communities from Ohio, USA - Open water 3 Core 3 Depth 3 metaG | ecosystem: Environmental > Aquatic > Freshwater > Wetlands | place: USA: Ohio, Lake... | reverse complement strand
TGCCAGGCGGTGTCGAGGATGGCCATGTGCGGCACATCGGGCATCACCTCGCGCGCGGCCTCGATGCCCATGATGTTGGGCGGGTTGTGCAGCGGGGCGAGGTCGGAAAGGTCCCGGAAGGCCTTCAGGACAGCGTCGTCGATGACCACCGACTTGGCGAAGCGCTCCCCGCCGTGCACCACGCGGTGGCCCACGGCCTTGATCTCGTTCATGTCCTCGATGGCGCCCACCTTGGGGTCCAGGAGGGTGCGGACGATCAGCTCCACGGCCACCTTGTGGTTGGGGCAGTCCTGCTCGATCTTGATGTCCTTGCCCGTCTTCCTGGAGTAGTGCTGGATGAAAGAGCCGCCCACAGTCACCCGCTCCACGATGCCGCGCGCCAGGACCTCGCGGTCCTCCCAGCGATACAGCTGGTACTTTGCGGATGAACTTCCACAATTCAACGTCAATATGTCCATGTTGGTTATTGGTAGCCCGAAAGCCCGATCCGGGTCAAGGCAAGGGGCTGTCGACTACCCCGCTAACTCCGCCCTGGCCAGCTTCCGCCGCGCGGTCCGCACGCCCAGGGCGTGCAGGCCCCGGTAGAGGAGGAACAGGCCCGCCGCGGCGACGGGATACGTCCAGGGTGTCGGGTATACGAAGTAGACGAAAAGGAACAGGGGAGCCAGGGCGGCCAGGGCGACGAACACCTGCAGGAAGAGCCGGTTGCTCCGCCGTCCCAGGCGCGCCTTCCTGGAAAACGGCAGTTCCGGGAAGAACAGGAGGAACCAGTCGGTCTCCATGAGGCAGAGAAGCAGGATGACGAGGAAGTGCTGCACGGCATGCGGGACGCTGCCCGTGAGCGCCGCAAAGGCGACGGCCAGGACGGCGAGGTAGGGCAGCAGGAAGAAGGACAGGATGAACCGCCGGGAGGCGCGCAGCAGGAGAAGCTTGTCCGCCGGGGAGGCATGGTAGATCCAGGCCGCTTCCGCCTGTGCGCTGCCCGACAGGGCGTTCTTCAGGTAGAAGGGGAAGATCCCGACGGCGGTGTACAGGAGGAACGTAGGGCCGAAGGTCTGCCGCCCGGCGGCCGTGAACGGGTCGAGGATGGGAGTGCGGTTGCCCACGAGCAGCGTGGCGATGTAGGCCAGGGTGACCGGGACGATGGCGAGGACGCCGAGTCGGAACTGGGAGTCGTGGCGGAAATGAGTGGCGATGAGAAGGTTCACCGCCTTTTCTTCGGGACTTCTCTGGATCCACGTGGGCCAGACGCCGCGCGGCGGTGCGCTCCGCGGCGTGTCCCGGGGCGCGGCCGCCGGCGCGCGCCGTTTCGCTTCCGGCTGCGCGGACGCCTCCGCGATCACGGCCCCGTAGCCGGGAGAAAGGATGCGGGCGTCCATCCAGGCGAAAAGCGCGGGCGCCGCGAGTGACAGCGCCGCGCCGAGCCTCCAGGCGCCTCCCCCGCCCATGCGCAGGACCGCGGCGCCCCACGCGCTGGGGGACAACAGGAACAGCGGCGAGTCGAACGAGACCCCCCCTGCGCCGGATCGGAAGAAGCCCTGGATCACGGCGTTGCCGCCGTAGACGGCCAGGAACAGCAGCATCTGCACCCATCGCGCCGCGGAGCGCATGGCGGCGACTGGAACCGCGCGGACAAGCAGGCCGCAGAGCGTCACGACCAGGAGGGACATGGTCACGGCGCCCAGGAACAGGGCATGGGCGAAGCCCGCGACCACGGCGGCGGGCCTCCCGGAGGCCGCGAGCAGCGCGAGCAGGGGGGCCGCGAATGCGGCCGCGAAGGCCAGCGTGTAGAGGAGCACCACGGAGAGCTTGGCCAGGAAATAGGTGGCGGAGGAGACCGGCCGGGGAGCGTAGAACAGGTAGTCTTCCGGTCCCGTGGCGATGGTGGAGAACTCCATCAGCACGAAGACCCCCGTGAGGACCATGAGCGTCGAGGAGGAGAGGAATGCGCCCGTGAAGGGGTCTGCGATGCGCAGGCAGACGATGCCCAGGGAGAATCCCGCCAGGAGGTAGAGGGCCAGGTTGACCAGCCATGCCAGGACCACCCCGCGGCGTCCCGCGGGACCGGCCTTCTGCCGCAGCTGCTGCATGAGGCTGGAGACCACGATGGCGCGGACCTGGGCCCCGTCGACCATCAGGAGCCCCCGTCGAGGGCGGAAAGGATCTCCGCGGCCTCCCGGTCCACGTCGGCGAGGCCGGTCAGGCGGATGAAGGCCTCCTCGAGGCTTCCCGCGCCCGTGGCGGAGACGATCTCCTCCACCGTGCCCTGACGCAGGACGCGGCCGCCCGCCAGGATGCAGATCCCGTCGCAGAGGCGCTCCACGACCTCCAGGGTATGGGAGCAGAAAACCACGGTCCCGCCCCGCGCCGCGAAGGACCGGACCACCTCCTTGAACACGGCGGCCGAGGCGGCGTCCAGTCCGTTCAGGGGCTCGTCCAGGATCAGGACCCTGGGGGCGTGCAGGAGGGCCGAAGCGATGGCCAGTTTCTGCGTCATGCCCTTGGACAGGGCGGACACCTGCTCATCGCCCTTCCCGGCGAGGCCGAAGCGCCTGAGAAGCTCCTCCCTCCTTTCCCGCAGCGTCGCCTCGTCCATGCGGTACAGGCGGCCGCTCAGGGTGAGCACCTCCCGGCAGGTGAGCGTGCGGAAAAGCGCCGGGTTCTCCGGCACGTAGCCGATCGCCGCCTTGGTCTCCTCGGGGCTCTCCGTCACGTCCTTCCCCAGGACGCGGATCGTACCCGAGGTGGGCCGCAGCAGTCCCGTGATGCACTTCACCGTCGTGGATTTGCCGGCCCCATTGGGACCCAGGAGGCCGAAGACGCGCCCTGCCGGGACGAGCAGGTTCATGCGGTCCACGGCGACGGTTTCCCCGTATTTCCTCGTGAAGTCGACGATCTCGATCATTGTCCCCAATGCATCACGAATCGCTTCCGGGCGCAAGCGGAAAGCCCGATCCGTCGTCTTCTCCGGCATGGGGAAGGGAATTCTACTGGCGATCGTCTGGCTGACGGCTTTCCGCGCTTTCCCGCAGACCCGCCTCGAGACGGAAGCGCTCCTGGAATCGCCGGGGGCGCTCACTGTCCGGGCCCGCTGCGCCGGGGACGGGTTCCTGGCGTTCCTGGCCGCTTCCGGGAGCACCGGGGGAATCCCGGAGCAGTGGACCGCCGGGCTGGCATGTCCCTGGCTGGTCGCCGGCCCCCTGGAGGCGGCGGGCCTGCTGCTTGTGGCCTCTTCCCCGATGGCGTACGCGGCCGGAAGCGCCGCGTGGCGGCAGCGCACGGACCTGGAGGCGCGCTGCACGCTGACGCCCGCGCGCATCGGCGTCGCGGCCTTTCCGCTGCCCGACGCTTTGTGCCTCTACTGCTTCCAGGCAGGGGACGGGACTGAGGCCGGTCCGCGCGAGGCTGGCGCTTTCCTCAGCCTCCCCCTGGGACTGGCCGCCCTGGGGGAGACTGTCGTCTCCGTTTCCGTTCCCGACGTTCCCGGCGCCGAGGAGACCTGGTACGTCACCCGTTCCCGCTGGACCGGAGGGGTCCTGGGACGCGCGGCCTGCCGTGCTCTTTTTCTGCCTCCCTCCGCAACGGCGGCCCTGGCCGCGGGAGCCTCCTTCGGCGGACCCGGAGCGCCTGGCGGGTTTGCGCAGGCCGCGGGCGCGTATCAGGGGGAGGGCGCTTCCGCCGCGCTGCTTCTGGCCTGCTGCGGCAGGGACTACATGGCGCTTGACGGCTTCGGCCCGACGGACCTTCTGCGGGTCTCCGCGGAGGCGGCCCTCGGAGACGCCAGGACCGCCAGGCTCTCGGCATCCTGGCTGTTCCGCATGGAACAGCCGGGACCCGTGCCGGCCGCCTTCCTCGCCACGAAGGGCCGGGGGAGCCTGGAGTTCCGGCGGGTGTTCCCCCTCGGTCCGTGCGGCCTGGTCTTCCGCGGCGGCGCGGACAGGAGCCAGGCCTGGGACACGGAGGGGGAAGCCTCCGGTTCCGCCACCGCGCAGTGGGGCCTGGGACTGGAGGCGGAAACGTGGAGAGGGGAGGTCGTCCTGGACTTGGAGGATGAAGGGATTCTCGAGGCCGGGGTGGAGGCCGCCCTCGAATGCGCGAAGGGCCCGCGGCGGTGGGAGTTGTCTGGGGACTGTTCCCTGCATGTCCCGGAAGAGACGCTGGAGGCTGAAGCGCGGCTCACTCTCCGTTTCGCCGCCCACCAGCTGTCCGTCCGGGCCTGGCTGGATTCCTGGCCGCTTTCGGGGGACCTTTCCTCACTATGGCGATGCGCGGGCTTCTCCCTGGGCTGGAAGGCCCGGACGGTCATCCGGAGATGACGACGCCTTCCCGGACCCTTTGGAAGTCCCCGGGCAGCACCCTGCCGTTGACCTCGTTGAGGCAGTTCGCCGTTCCCATGGCCACGGCTGTCCGCAGCGCCTCCTCGAAGAGCTGCGCCGAGTCGAACGGCGAAGGGGATGCGGGACCTCCCATCGCCCCGGACAGCCGCCAGAGGATGCCCGCGCATGCGGCATCCCCGCTGCCGATGGCGTTGACCACCTGGATGCGGGGAGGGGAGGCCTGGAGCAGCCTGTTCCCGTCGAATCCCTCGATCCCGTGGCTTCCATGGCTGATGAAGATCCAGCGGATCCCGTAGCTCTCCCTCAGTCCCCGGTAGGCCTCGACGCGTTTCTCCGCCGTGTCGACGCCCCGGCCGGTGAGCTCCCCGAGTTCCGTCCTGTTGATCTTCAGGATTTCCGGTCCCGCCTCAAGGGCGCGGCGCGCCGGTTTTCCGGCCGAGTCCATGATCACGGCCACCCCGCGCTTCCTGGCCTCCGCCGTGAACTCGCGGTAGCGGTCCTCGTCCTCGCCGGCCGCCAGGGTGCCCATGAGGGCGAGGATTCCGGCCCCGCCGATGTCGCGCAGGAAGCGGTCGCGGAAGGCCGCGCTCTCCGCGGCGTCGATGCGCGGGGAAGGCTCGATGACCTCCGTCGAATGGCCGTCCGGTTCCGCGTAGGTGAGGCAGATGCGCGTCTCCCCGGCGATGGGCGTGGGCTCCGCGGAAAGCCCCTCCTCCCGCAACGCGCGCAGGAAAAGCTCCCCCGTGGCGCCGCCCGCGTAGCAGAGGACCAGGGACGGCACTCCCATGCACCCGAGGGCCCGCCCGACGTTGATGCCCTTGCTTGAGGGGAAGGCGTTGACGCGTTCCACCCGGTTGACCTCCCCCAGGCGCAGCCGGGGGAGCACGCAGGCCTTCTGCCATGCGGCGTTCTGTCCGACGATGAGGATCATTGCCGCCATTCTCCCGCGAGGATGACCTCGCGCTCCAGGCGGAACCCGAGGCGGTCCGCCACATTGCGTTCCACGGTCCGGATCAGCTCCAGCATGTCGGCCGCCGTGGCATGGCCCTTGTTGATGAAGATGTTGCCGTGATACGGGGCGACCTGGGCGTCGCCGACGGCCAGGCCCCGCAGGCCGAGGGAATCGATGAGGGCGCCGGTGGGCGCGCCGAAGGCCCGGTCGTTTTTGAACGTGCTCCCCGCGGAAGGGAAGCGGAAATGCCCCTTGCGTTCCCTGTCCGCCTTGATTTCGGCCATCCGGGCCTCCGTGCGGCCCCTGTCGCCCGGTTCCAGCCGGAACTCGGCGGAAAGGATGAGCTCCCGCAGGCCCTGGTACGGGGAGCGTTTGTAGCCCCAGTCATCCGGGCGCACCTCCCGGCGGCGCGGGACGAGGTCATCCCCGGAGGAGACGACGGCCAGAAGGACGTCGCTCACGGAGCGGTCGTAGCAGCGGGCGTTCATCCACACGGCCCCTCCCACCGTGCCCGGCAGGCACCAGGCGAACTCCAGGCCGGAAAGCCCGGCGGCGGCGGCCGCGGCCGCCGCGTCGCTCATCGGCGTGCCGGCCATGGCGTACAGGACCCCGTCCGCGGTCCGGATGCCCCGGAGGCCCGTCAGGTCGATCACGGCCCCCCGGATGCCCCCGTCGGCCACGAGGAGATTGGTGCCGCCGCCAAGCAGGAACACGGGCACGCCGGCCTCGCGGCAGGCCCGGCGTGCGTCCGCCAGCTCCTCCCCGTCGCGGGGCGCGATGTAGGCGTCGGCGGGCCCCCCGATGCGGAAGCTGGTGTGCGGCGCCATCGGCTCGTCGAACCGGAGGGGAGCGTTTGTCTTGATCTTCCGGGCCGATTCCCTTATGTTTTGCACGGCGCCATAGTATCGGGACCGTCCTCGTCCCGCAAGCCGGCCGCCGTGAAGGAAGAGCCATCGTGACGATCCGGTTGTTCAACACCATGGGACGGGAAATACAGGAGTTCCACCCCCTCGCCGCGGATTCCGTGTCGCTCTATACCTGCGGGCCGACGGTCTACGACTTCGCCCACATCGGAAACCTCAAGACATACGTCTTCGAGGACGTGCTGCGGCGGACGCTGGAATACTTCGGCTTCCACGTACGCCACGTCATGAACGTCACGGATGTCGGCCATCTTTCCAGCGACGCGGACGAGGGGGACGACAAGATGGTGAAGAGCGCCCGGCAGAAGGGCAAGACCATCTGGGAGATCGCGGATTTCTACACCAAGGCGTTCTTCACCGACGTGGGCCGGCTCAACTGCCTCGTTCCCGAGGTGGTCTGCAAGGCCACGGACCACATCGCGGAGATGATCGCCCTGATCGAAAAGATCGAAAAGAACGGCTACACCTATCTCGCGGACGGGAACGTGTACTTCGACATCAGCCGGTTCCCGAGCTACGGGAAGATGGCCCTCTTGGACAGGCAGGAGCTGAAGGCCGGCGCACGCATTGCCGTCGATTCGGGCAAGAAGAATCCCTTCGATTTCGTGCTCTGGTTCACGAAATCCAAGTTCGAGAACCAGGCCATGCTCTGGGACTCCCCATGGGGCAAGGGATACCCCGGATGGCACATAGAGTGCTCCGCCATGTCGATGAAGTACCTCGGGGAGCGGATCGACATCCATTGCGGCGGGATCGACCATATTCCCGTCCATCACACCAATGAGATCGCCCAGTCCGAGGCGGCCACGGGGAAGCCTTGGGTCAACTACTGGCTGCACGGCGAGTTCCTCAACATGGGCAGCGTGAAGATGGCTAAATCCGCCGGGAACTTCACGACGCTGTCCAGCCTGGTGGAAAAAGGTTACAATCCCCTGGATTACCGTTATTACCTCCTCGGTGCGCACTATCGGTCCCCGCTCCAGTTCGGCCAGGAGGCCCTGGATGCGGCCAAGACCGCGCGCAGGGGCCTGGTGGACCGGATCTTGCGCCTGAAGGGATCCGTGGCCCCTGCCGCCCCTATAGGCGGCAAGGCGGCGGAATACCTGAAATCCTTCCAATCGAACGCCGCGGAAGACCTGAACATGCCACGCTGCCTCGCGGATCTTTGGACCCTGCTGCGGGACCCGGAAGTGCCCGATGACGGAAAGCTGGCTGCCGCCCTGGATATGGACCGGATTCTTGGCCTGGATCTGGCCAATGAGAAGCCGGAAGAGGCACCCAAGGCCGATTCGGAAGCGGAAGCACTGATCCGGGAGCGGGAAGAGGCGAGAAAACGCAAGGATTTCAGGCGCGCCGATGAAATCCGCGATATTTTGCTCGCCAAGGGCTATCGTCTGGAGGACGGAGCCTCGGGGACGCGTATTAAACGCTAAAATATGTAACTGGAAAAGGGGTTCGTTGTTGTCAATGAGTACGGAGAAGGGGAACAGCCCGTCCTTCGATCAGGCGTATCAAGCCTTGTTCCCCACTATTTTTCGGGTCTCCTATCGGATTACCGGAGACAAGGAGGCGGCAGAGGACCTTTGTCAGGAAGCTTTCATCCGCTACATGGGCAGAAATGCCGGATTGCCCGATCTGGATCAGACGAAGTTCTGGCTTATCCGAGTAGTAAAGAACCTGTCGTTGAATTACCAAAAGAGGAAAAAGCGGGAACGGGCGGCATGTGGCAGACTGCAGCGTATTACTCCCACGGTCCAGGCGCCGAGAGAGAGTGAAGTCATCGAAGAAGAGACCCGTTCCGATGTACAGACGGCCCTCAATCAAATCCCAAACAACCTTCGTATGCCGCTCGTTTTCAGGGAGTACGCGGGGTTGAGCTATAAGGAAATTGGAAAGGTACTGGGTATCAGCGAGAACAACGTGAAGATAAGGATCTTCCGGGCCAGGGAAAGACTGGAGAAGGTCCTTAAAGAGGGAAACTCACATGCGTTCTGACGTCAGCAGAGGGTTTCTTGTCGGACGGCCGAATGCCGGATGCCCGGACACGCCCGTCCTATCCGCCTATCTCGACGGAGAAGTGGAGCAGCCCTGGAGCGAGGGACTGCGTGTCCACGTCAGCGGGTGCGAAGACTGCCGACGACGGCTCGAAGATCTGCAAAAGGTCCATGATCTCCTGAATACCGCGCCGGAACCCGACGTCGAATCCTCTTTGGAGAGAGTACGTGAGAGACTGCTCAAGTCGGCCGATTGGCGGAAGCCGTCCCTGTGGCAGAGGCAGGTGGCCTTTCCCATGCCGGTTGTGGCCATGGCTGCCGTCCTGTTCCTGTTCCTTGGCGCCTCCCTGATCCTATCCCTTTCCAAGCCGAACATGGGCCTCGTAAGGATCAAGTCCGCCCCTTCAGGCGGCACGGAAGTCCAGATCTCCGCCTCGCCCCATGATCTGGAGAAGCTTCTCCTTTCCCTTGAGAAGGGTTCCGGTTCCGAAGAGGAAGTCGTCAAGCTTCCCAGCGACAAGCGGTTCAACCGGTTGAGCGCGCCGATCTTCATCAAGGAGACGGATCTGGCGGAGAGGAAAACATGGTAGGACGCATGAGCCTCCGCGGCAGGACCCACGCGATGATCCCCCTGGTCCTGTTCGTGGCCTCCATTGCTGAAGTCTCGGCGGATGACACGGATCTGCAGGCCGGCATCGAACTCCTGCGCAACAGCACCATGAAGGTGAACATGTCGGCCCGCGTGCTGCCGTACAACGACAAACCGATCTGGAACAGCACGAAGGTCACCATCCCCGGAAGGGCCCTCAAGTTCCGGCTGGATGGGGACAATATCCACATCTACCTGATCTGCACGCCCTATATCCAGGACGATGGAAAGATCCTCCTGCTTTCCCAGGGGCAGGTGTGGCTTTCCGAGACGCCGGAAAACGAAGTGATGTACTCCAGCACCTTCTACAGCGTCCCTCTCGCATGGGGGGAGAAGGTCCTTTTCTTCCCCCTCGGCATCTCGCAGGAGGATATCGCCCAGAAGGTCACGAAGGAAGACATGGAGAAGAAGGTCTTCAACCTGGAGCTGGAAATCCAGATCGTGCCCTACGAGCAGCAATGAGGGCGGACGAACCCCCCGTCTTTGTAGTATAACGACCCCATGGCGCTTGAGGAAAACACCCCGGACAAGACGGCCCAGGGCCCCGACGGACAACCCGTCCTGAACGCCCCACCGGCCGGCGACGGGGAGGAGCCGCAGGAATCGCGGTTCCAGCGGATCGTAAACAGCAAGAGCTTCATTCCGACAGTCGTGGTGATCGGCCTCCTGCTTCTCGTGCTTCTCACTTCCCGGCTCACCGGCAGACCTCCCGTCCTGGAACGCATCTCGCCCACCACGGGTCGGCCCAGCGACATCCTGGTCGTCGAGGGCAACTACTTCGGCACGGGAAAGGACGCCGCGGAAGTGCGGATTTCCGGCATCTCCCCCACGTCCAAGGCGTACAAGAGCCGGACGAACAGACGCATCATCGTGGAGATCCCCGAGGAGACCGGCTCCGGCCTCGTGTACGTGGTCAACAAGAACGGCAAGAGCGACGGCCAGCTGTTCATCAACCTCGACCAGGTTCCCCAGGTCCTCTCCGGGCCGTCCCGTCCCGGAGAGCCCTATGTCCGCGTGATCGAACCGCAGGCGGCGAAGATCGGGGAGAAGATCGTCATCCGCGGCATGAACTTCGGCCTGGAAATACGCGCTTCCCGTGTCCAGTTCGCCTGGGTGGGCGGGACGCAGGGCGGCTCCGCGGGAGAGGACTACTCCCAGCTCGTCGACGCGCGCGTTTCCGACCTGGATTACCTGAACTGGTCGGATTCGGAGATCACGGTGCGCGTCCCGGACGGCGCCTCCTCGGGCAACGTGCTGGTCACCTCGGACAAGGGCAGGAGCAACTCCGTCTACTTCGAAGTGCTGGGCGGCGCGGGGACGAAGAGCTACCCGAAGAAGCGGACGTACTCGGTCCAATACGGGGTCCACGTGGCCGTTTCGGCGGCTTCGGGGGACAACCAGCTGTACCTGTGGCTGCCGCGGATCCAGGAAGCGCCGGAGCAGAAGAACATCCGTCTGGTCAACCAGGACCCGAAGCCCCTCCTCGCGGACGTGGGGGGGGTGAGCCTTTTCGCGCTGACCAACCTCCAGAAGGGGCAGAAGGCCAGGGTCGGCATGAGCTTCCTCTTCGACCGCTACCGCGTCGAGACGCAGATCGCGGCCGCCCGCGTGCCCGTGACCTACGACGGCGTGCCGGAACTTTTCAAGAAGTTCACGGCGGCCGACGACTTCGTACCCTCGGGGAATCCCAAGGCCGTCCAGACCGCGAAATCCGTCACCGAATGGGAGCGCAATCCCTACCTGAAGGCCCGCCTGTTATACGACTGGATGCTGTCCAAGTTCTCCTATGCCAGGTCGGAAGGAGTGCCCGACGTGGCGGCGGCCTTCGATTCCAGGAAGGGCGGCGCCTATCTGTATGCCGCCGTATACTGCGCTCTGCTGCGAGCCTCGGGGGTTCCCGCACGCATGGTGGGCGGCTACCTGGCGGGGGACGCCAACCAGCCCACCCAGCGGCATTTCTGGGACGAGTTCTACCTGGACGGTTTCGGCTGGGTACCCGTCGACCCCCTGTTGGGAGACGAAAAGCAGTTCCTGCCCGTCGCCCTGGGGCCGGAGCTGGACAATAGGGAGTTCTATTTCGGGAACCTCGACGAATATCACGTGGCGCTCACCAAGGGCAGCGTCGCGGTCAGTCAGATGAATCCGGAAGGCAAGGTCCTGCGGAGACCCAACATTCCCTACCTCCTGTCCATCCAGGAGGAGTCCACGGGGAACCTCACGTACGCCACGGCGCTGCAGGATCTGGAGGTTCAGGGCACCTACTGACGGCGGGGCGGCCCTACCGCCCGTCCCGGACCGCGACGCCCAGGGCCACGTCGTTGAGCAGGCAGCCGTCCACCCCGAGGGCGGCCAGCTGTTCCAGGCGCTCCCGGGTGGTGAGGCCCACCTTGTCCGCGCCGTGCCCCCCCGTCATGACCCAGACCTCGCGGCCCGCCGCGTGCACGGCCTCCACGGCGCGCGCGTCCGTCCACCCGTCCCACAGGCGGATGACGTCCGACCCGGCCTCCAGGAACGGGACCATGTCCCCCGCGGTCTTCATGAAGGCGAGGAGCCTCAGGGACGGCTGGAGGCGCCGCGCGGCCTCGAGCGCCTCCAGGTCACGTACCCCGAGCACGGTCTTTTCCAGGTATTCGGACTCCGCGAGCATCGGCAGGAAGCGGGCCAGGTCCTCGGCGCCCACCTTGAAGTCGATGAGCAGGGGCGCGATCCCGGCTTCCAGGAACGCGCGGAAGGGCAGGGGGTGCGCGGCGGGCGGATCCCTGTAGGCGAGGCGCTCGATCTGATGGGAGTCGAGGTCCGCGACGCGGCGCACGTCGCCGCAGAGGCGGCGGAAGTCGGAGTCGTGGATCACTGTGGCCTCACCGTCGCGCGAGAAGCGGATGTCCAGTTCCACGCAGTCCGCGCCGGTCTGGAGGGAACGGCGCGCCGCGTCGACGGAGTTCTCCGCCAAGCCATTGTGCGTGCCGCAGCGGTGGGCGATGATCTTCATGGCCGGCCAGTGTAGACGGAAAGGCGCGGACTGGGAAGGGGCGGATCAGCTGCCTTGGGCGGCCTTGCGGCGGGCCCGTTCCCGGGCTTCCATTTTCTTGTAGTATTCCGACTGCTTCTGGATCTCTTCCAGGTCCAGGGTCTGGATTTTGTTGTCCACCAGCTTCACCTTCTTGTTCTCGAACATCTTGCGGACGATGGGGTTGCCCTTGTCCGCCGACAGGCCGGTGAAGTTCAGGAGTTCCTTGGGACCGAACGGGAAGGTGTAGTTCCCGCTGGGGGTGATGGGGACGCGGTTCTTCTCGAGCTGGAGCATCAGGTAGTCGAACAGGCGGCCCAGGGGGTCCTGGATCAGCGTGTTGGCCAGCTGCTTGTAGATGAGCCAGATCCGCTCGGAAAGCAGGGTGGTGAGGCGCGTGATGAGCTGCGGCTGGGACTGGACCATGCGCTCGAAGTTGGCTTTGTTCACCGCCATGAGGGTGCAGTCCTCGTTGGCGATGGCGGAGGCGGAACGCGGCTTGTTCTCGAGAAGCGCCATCTCCCCGAAGATGTCCCCGGTCTTCAGCATGGCCAGGAGCACCTCGTTCTCCTCCACGATCTTGGTGATCTTCACGACGCCCTTCTGGATGATGTACAGCTCCGCTCCGGGCTCGTTCTCGCTGAAGATCATGGTGTTCTTGGGGTAGTTGCGTGTGAACTCCGTGTTGCTCTTTTCCAGGTACACGGCCTTGGCGTAGGGATGGATCTTGGCCAGCCGTTCCTTGGCGACCTTGGCATTGGGATCCCCGGGGCAGACCTGCAGGAACTTGTAGTAGGCGTAATAGGCCTGGTTGTACTGGCTCTGGCGGGCGTAGTATTCCGCCACCTTGAACAGGTGGGACGGGTCGCCGCTCGCCGTGCTCTTGAACGTCAGCCGCGCCAGGGCCTCGTCGAGGAAGCGCATCTTGCGGGAGAAGCTCTGGACGATCTTCATGGCCACGGGCGCGTTGCGTTCGATGAGCAGGCCGTACTGGTCCCTGTGGACGGAGATCAGGGATACGTCGGTCAGCGCCTGTGCGGTCTCGATATGGCTGTGGGCGGACATGGTGGACACGACCCCGAAGAAGTCGCCGGGATTCAGGACGTTGCCGCCCTCCTCCTCCACCACCTCGACGTCCTTGCTGATGCGGATCTTTCCCGTGCGGATGATGTAGAAATAATCCGCCTTCTGCTTGCCCTCCACGATGATGTAGGCATTTTTGTTGAACGTAACGATCGACAGCTGGAGGGGATTTCCCATTCCTTTATCCGTTACCTTATTGTGGTCTCAGTATACCGAATCGGTTTTCCCGTTGTCAATGTGAATGGCAGAATCTTTTTTTATCGAAAAACGGGGGCATGGGACCTCCCATGCCCCCGCACGGGTACATCAGCGGGGTTCCACCCCCGGTTTTGGCCCATGGACGATGCGGACGGGCATCCCGTCCTTCTGGATGGACATGCGCACCGCCTCCACGACCAGTTCGTTGATGGAGCTGTTGGCCGGCGTGGCGATGATGCCCCGTTCGTCGATCTCCCGGATGAGCGCGCGCCGCTTCTCGAGGGACTTCGCCTCCGGAAGCCCCGCCACCTCCGCCTCGATGCGGGCCATGGACTCCAGGCTGGCGGCCACGGACTCGTAGCCGTATCCGATGGGCTTGAATCCGGCCCCTTCCCAGGGAACCAGCCGGAAGAAGTCGGGGCTCACGTAGTTGAACGCGGACCCGCCCGGCCCGATGCCTTCCAGGTAGGAGTAGCTCACGCCCCGGTCGTGGTCGTCGTGGCGGATCATGCCCGTCTTGTCGTCCCCCTCGCAGAACATGACGAGTCCCTGGTCATTGCTGCCGGCTGCGGCGTCCGGGTATCCGAGGCCGTTGGTGACGGAGAGGAGGGCGCCGTTTTCCCACTTCACGCGGCCCGAGGACCACAGGAAGCCGGTGTTGCCGTTGGGGAACTTCATGGGCACCCCCTGGACGGAGACCTCCACGGGCTTCAGGCCCGTGATGAAATAGACCAGGTCCACGTAGTGGCAGCCTATGTAGGTGAAGGGATCCGTCTTGTCCGTGGTGAACCAGTTCTGGAAGTTGGAGTGCCTGTAGTAGTAGGGCTCGATCAGTTTGGCCTCTCCCATCATGAACCGGCCGAACTGGCCCAGCCTGTAGGCGCGCCGCGCCGTGAGGGACCTGCGGTCGAAGCGCTTGTGGTATTCCACGCCGACGAACAGTCCCTTCTCGGCCGCCAGCTTCTCGATCTCCGCGGCCTGCGCGTACTGCAGCACCAATGGCTTCACGCACAGCACGTGCTGGTTGGCCTTCAGGGCCTCCATCACCGTGCCATAGTGCAGCTGGTCCGGAACCGCGACGATGACCGCCTGGCGCGGCGGCATCCTGGCGAGCACCTCCTTGAACAGCCCCGGGAAGGCCTTGTCCGCCGGCTCGCTGAAGGAAGGGTAGGGTGTGAAGCTCTGGCCCGGGAAGGCTTCCGAGATCTCCGCGTTCTCCTTCAAGGCCTTGAGAGGCGGGTTGTTCAGGGCGGAGATTCCGATCTCCCCCACGACGCCCATGCGCTGCAGATGGTAGACGGAAGGCAGGATCAGGTCATTGGTGATCATGCCTCCGCCGACGATGGTGACGCGGATTCCTTGTTTCATTGTTTCCTCCTGAGCATTGGATCCAGTCTGGACAGGAAAAAAGGTGCCGTGATGCCGGACGCGGTCCCGGACGCGGCTACCGGCGCGGTCCCGGACGCGGCTACCGACGCGGTCCCGCGCGGCGGCAGGAGTTCGAATCGGATGCTGCCCCTGGCATAGTCGGGCAGCGCACTGTCGAAGCGGTCCATGATCCCGCCGTAGATTCCCGGATGGGAGAAGAAAGGGCCTTTCAAGAGGACGAGGTCCGGGAAGAACAGCCTGTGGAACGTCATGAGGCTTTCCCCCACGGCTTCCACGGCCTTTTGCATGACGGGCAGGCCCGGGAGGGCAGAGTCCTGAAGGACCGGTCCCAGGTCCCGCTCATCCTCGGGAAGCTCGCCATACCGGGCTTTCAGCTCCGGGAGCACGGCCCAGAGGGCCGCGACGGTCTCCACGCATCCCGCGGCTCCGCACAGGCATTTCCGTCCGTCCGCGCCCGCCGTCCGCGTGTGTCCGATCTCCCCGAACCGGCCTATGGTGGAGCCGAGGACCGTCCCGCCATGGGAGTACGCCGACCCGATGCCGAATCCCCAATGGAACAGGCCCACGTTGAGAGGCCGCAGCTCGGGACGCTTCGAGATCGTGGTCTCCAGTTCCGCGTCCAGGCTCCGGCGGATCAGGAACGGAAGACCCAGGTCGGCTTCGCATTGCCTGAAGTCCAGGTCCCGAAGGCGGGGCCAGCGGGCCGCGCTCACCCACCTCATGCGCGCCGGATCCACGGTCCCCACCAGGGACATGCCGGCCCCCAGGAGTTCGGATCCCTTGGGCCCCTTGGCCGCCACGGAACGCGCCAGGCCGCAAAGCGCGCTGCGCATCTGTTCGTTGCCGCTTTCCTGCGGCAGCACGACGGCTTGGGAGGCGAGGACCCGGCCGCCGATGTCCACGAGCGCCGCCGCGATCTCCCTCGATTCCACTTCCATGGAGATCGCGGTCAGCCGCTCGAGGCGCGCGCGCAGCACGAGCTCCGGCCTTCCGGACCTTCCGCTCTCCCGTCCCCGCTCTTCGGCGGCCAGTCCGTCCTCCACCAGTTCCTGCACCGCGTGCGAGACGGAGGTGGGCCGCAGGGACAGGGATTGGATCAGATCCCTGCGGGTGGCCGATCCGCGCGCGCACAGCTCCCGGAACAGGCGGGCCTTCTCGTGGTCCTTCTCCCTGTAGCGGATCCTGTCGCTGGGCTGCGGCGCGCTTTTTTCCATGGGACGGCTTTCCGTCTACCCGAGGACCTCGTCCATGGCCTCCGCAAGGGTCGCGAGCCCCTCTTCCAGGGCTTCCCGCGAGATGTCGAGGGCCGGAGCGATCTTGATGCACTCCCCGCCGACGCCCACGGGAGCGAACATGAGAAGCCCCTTCTGGAAGCACTTCTCATTGATCCTGAGGGCCGTTTCCGGGTCCGGCGTCTTGGTCCCCGGCTTCACGATCTGGATGCCCGCCACGAGGCCCCGGCTCTGCACGCAGCCCGCCTGGGCGGGATGCTTCTTCTGGATCGCGAGGAGCCCGTCGCGCAGGACCGGATCGAGGGTCTGCGCGTTCTTCAGGTATTTCCCCTCCTTGAGAAGCTTCATGTTGGCCAATGCGGCCGCCACGGGCAGCGGGGAGCCGGAGTGCGTGGAGGTCATCGAGCCGGGAGGATACAGGTCCATGATGTCGGGCCGGCCTATCACCGCGGAAAGCGGCAGGGAACTGGAGACGCCTTTGCCGCAGGCGATGAGGTCGGGCTTGATCCCGTAGTGCTCGAAGGTGAACCACTTCCCGCTCCTGCAGAAACCCGCCTGGACCTCGTCCATGATCAGGACGACGTCGTTGTCCCGGCACCACTTCTCCAGCTTCTTCGCGTATTCCGCGGGCAGGAAGTCGGGACCGACGCCCTGGAAGCTTTCCGACATCACGCCGCAAACCTTGTCCGCCGTGATGCCCTTGGCCTTCAGGGTTTCCAGGAACAGCTCGAAGCGGGTATCCGTGTTCTTGTACCCGTCGGGGAACGGCACCTGGACGAAGCTGTCGTCGATCCTGCCCAGCCACTTTTTCTGCTTGGAATTTCCGCCGGCCAGCAGGGAACCCATGGTCCTCCCGTGGAAGGCATTCTGGAAGCTGACGAAATACCGGCGTTCCGGCCCGTATTTCTCCATGGCATAGGTCTTGGCCAGCTTGATGCAGTTCTCCGTGGCTTCCGCCCCCGTGGAGAGCAGGAACACCTTGTAATCCTTTCCGGGAGCCACGGAGACCAGCTGTTCCGCCAGTTCCGCCCGGCCTTCATGGGGGAAAACGTAGGTGCTGAGAAGCGGCTTGTCGATGGCGTCGCGAAGCGCCTTCACGATGGCGGGGTTGCCGTTGCCCACATTGGAGATCAATACGCCGGAGGACCAGTCAAGCCACTTGTTGCCCCAGCGGTCGTAGACGTTCCAGCCTTCAGCGCGGTCGATCATCACGGGCGGCTGACCCTGCATGGAGATGGGCTCGAAACGCTCCATCTTCTCGAAGATCGGAAGGGATTCCGGCACGGGAAGCTTCGTGACGATCTTCCGGTACTTCGTCTCCACCCTCGGCACGCTGACGGGGGTCAAGGAATACTTGCTTTTCATGTTGGCCATGGTCTTCTCCTCATCGTGAATTAATAACACGGTATGTTCATAATTATACCCATGATCCGGTAGACTTGTCAATCCGCACATGGTTATCATAGGGATCCATATGGACAGCAGACACGGCCAAGGCGATGAAGAGAACCGTCTTCTGTGGCGGGAAGAAGACTCCCGGAAGGTGCTTGCCAGCCCGATTTTCGACGTCCACGTATCCCGGCGATCTTCCCCGACCGGCGCTTCCGGGGACTTCTACGTCCTGCATGCGCGCGACTGGGTCAACGTGATGCCCGTACTCCGCAATGCGGCAGGCGAGGAGTGCTTCCTCATGGTCCGCCAGTATCGTCACGGCATCGGAGGAATCACCCTGGAGTTTCCCGCGGGGATCCTGGAACCCGGCGAGGAGCCCCTTGCGGCGGCGGGCAGGGAACTCGAGGAGGAGACCGGCCGCGGCGCCGGCCGTATCAGCCTCCTCGGGAAGGTATCGCCGAATCCCGCGTTCATGGACAACTGGTGCTGGACCTATCTGGCGGAGGACCTCTCGGCGCCCGGGAAGCCGCGCCTGGACTATCTGGAGGTCCTCGATGCCGTCGCGGTGCCCGTGCGTGAGGTGATGGACGGGGTCGGCCGGGGGGAACTGGTGAACTCCCTCGTCATGGTGGCGCTTCTCTGGTATATTCGGCGTGGCCCGGCCAAGGTATGAAGAAACCACGAATCGGTAAACCCGTAAAAATCGTGATCGAGATCGTCCTTCTTGGGCTTCTGGCGCTGCTGTTCATCCGGATCATGGACGCGGAGCAGTTCCAGAACATCTTCACCCAGATCACCTTCCGCGTCTTTCTTGCCGTTCTGGGCTTCCAGCTGCTTCTGCAGCTGCTGGGGACCTTCCAGTGGAGCCTGATCCTGCGGGAAGCGGGGATCTCCCGCGGGCCGTGGCGCGCGTTCTGGTCGAAAATGAGCGGCTACTCCGTGACCTATCTCACGCCTTCCATGTACTTCGGGGGGGAGCCGGTCCGCGCCGTCCTCTACAAGGACGACGGCATGAGCTACCAGAGGGTCTACGCGACGATCGCCCTGGACAAGTACATCGAGCTGTTCGGAAAGCTGCCCTGCATCCTCATCGGCTTCTCCCTCCTGCTCCTGCGCGTCCACACGGGATGGCCCGTGATCGCCCTTGCCTCCCTGCTGATCTTCTCCTCCGTCGTCCTCTTCCTCTTCCTGACGGTGAAGCTGTTCAACAGCCGCACCTTCATCGTCACTTTCGCCAAGAAACTGATCCGTCCCTTTACCAGGATCAACCGACGCGCGGCCGTGAAGGTCCTGCGGGCCATGCGGGAGTTCGCAAGGGACGTGGCGGAGGTCATCCGGAAGAAGAAGGTCTTCTACCTGGCCATGATCCTGTCGGTCCTCGTCGCGGTGGTGGAGGTGCTCCAGACCTACTACCTCCTGACCGTGCTCGGAACGCCCGACATCTACGATTCGTTCATCATCTTCGCCTCCGTGGTGGTCCAGGGCCTGATCGGTTTCCTGCCCGGGAACCTGGGCGGCATGGAGGGGACGCACCTTTTCGTTTTCAGTATCTTGTGGCTGGGATCCACCCAGAGCCTGATCTATTCGATCGTGCTGCGGATGGGGCAGATGTCCATGGTGCTTCTTGGGCTGATGAATCTGCTGTTGTCCCGGATCCTGAAGGCGAGGAGGATAGGCGCCGATCGGAATTGAACCGATGCATCGAGGTTTTGCAGACCTCTCCCTTACCACTTGGGTACGGCGCCCTATTGCAGAACGATACGTCCTGCAATCTACCGAAATCGGGGGTTTTTGTCCAGTGAGGACCGGCGTATGATCAGCATCATCATTCCGACTTTCAACGAAGAGGCGTTCCTCCCGCGCCTGCTGGCCAGCATCAAGGCGCAGGACTTCGAGGACGTCGAGATCATCGTGGCGGACAACGATTCCAAGGACCGAACCCGGGAGATCGCCCGGAGGGCCGGCGCCAAGGTGGTCCGCGGCGGGCTGCCGGGGCAGGGCAGGAACCGCGGGGCGGAGGCGGCATCCGGGGAGCTCCTCCTGTTCCTGGACGCCGACACGGTGCTGCCCGTGGGATTCCTGACCAGGCTGTTCCACAAGATGGAAGGCGAGTTCGTCGACATCTGCATCCCCTGGTACAAGCCGATCGACGGGGACAAGCCGATCTACAGGACCATCTTCAAGCTGAGCTGCACGTGGTTCAAGCTCATGGAAGGCATCCAGCCCCAGGGGCTCGGGGTCTGCATCCTGGTCACGGCGCGCCTGCACCGCCGCATCGGGGGCTTCGACGAGAAGAAGCGCGTCTCCGAGGACTTCGACTACATCAACCGCGCTTCCCTCGTGGGGCGGTTCCGGGTCTTCACGGGCCTGTACGTCTACCATTCCGTCCGCCGCTACGCCGCGGAAGGGGCCGCTTCCCTCGTGCAAAGGCAGCTCAAGGGCGGAGTCCTCTTCTTCACGGGCAAGCCCTATGACGACATCGAATACGAGTTCGGGCAGTTCTCCCGCTACCTGCAGGAGGAGCGCGACGACCGCGCTTCTTCCGCCAAGAACGCGGAGGTGAAAAAACTCCTCAGCAATTTTACGCGGGAGTCCAACCGCCTGAAGACGCAGATCGAGGAGCTGTCCGTAAAAAAGAGGCGGAAGGAGCCGAAGCGGGCCGGGAAGGCCGGCAGGAAGCCGCCCCGTGCGGGCAGGCGGCCGGGAAAGGGCTGATCCGGCCGCCGCCGAGGACACGAGGCGCCGTGGGGCATCCCGCTTTTCCCCCGACCCGATGGAGGCTATACTGGCCTCCATGCTTACTCCGGACAACACCGCATTCGAGATCGGCGACGCGCATCCCGGGACCGCGGTCCTCGGGATCGGCTCCGTCGAGCAGCATTCCCTCCACCTTCCCGTGGACACGGACTACACCATCGCCCAGGCCGTGACCCCGCGGATCGCGGAAGCGCTGGACGCCTTCTGCCTCCGCGTCCTGCCGTATTCCGTCTGCCTGGAGCATCGCGGGTTCCCCGCCACGGTCATCCTGAAACCCCTGACCCTGCGGGCGGTCGTCTACGACATCGCCGAATCCCTGGGACTCTGGGGCGTGAGCCGCCTGGTCCTGGTCAACTGCCACGGCGGCAACTTCATCCTCAACCCGGCCGCGCGCGAGTGGAACATGGACGCAAAGAGCCCCGTCATCATCCCCGTCGAGTTCTACGCCGGACTTTCCGGCATGGGGCGGAACCTCCATTCCTGCGAGGTGGAGACCTCGATCATGCTCCACCTGTGTCCGGACCGCGTGCACATGGACAGGGCCCGGGATTTCGTGCCCGACTGCGCCCGGGAGGACCTCACCTGGCTGGGCTTCCACCGCCTCACCCCGACGGGCGTCTGGGGATATCCGACCCGGGCGACGGCAGAGAAGGGGAAGCGCTGGATGGAGGAGGGCGTGGCCGGGGCCGCGGCCAAGGCGCGGGCCGCCATCGACGCCCTCGCTTGACTTGGCGGCCCTCCGGCACCATACTGGCCAAACACCGTATGCGCGGGATGCGAAAACAAAGGCTGCGGGACAACATCGCGGGCTACCTGTTCACGGGCCCGGCGCTCATCCTCATCGGCATCTTCAGCATCTTCCCCGTCTTCTTTACCGTCTACGTCAGCCTGTTCAAGTGGCGGCCCAACGGGCCGGCCGGCTTCCTGGGCCTCGGGAATTACGTCGAAATGTTCGGCGGGAACCCCCTCTGGCTCCTCCTGACCCTGGCCTCCATCGGGGGCTTCGTCCTGGCCGCGTTCCTGCTTCGCAGCCGGCGCGGCGCGGCGGGCAAGGCCCTCGGCCTGGCCGGCGGCATCGGGGTGCTCGCCGCCTCCCTCGTGGCCTTCGTCGTGGCGCTTCCCTACCTTGTCGCCCAGGGCGACAAGGAGGTCTTCGATTCCATCCGCGTGACCATCTGGTACTCCATCGGAACCGTGCCCATCCAACTGGCCGCCGGCATGGTCCTGGCGGTCCTCCTGAACCAGAAGGTGGCCGGACGGCAGGCCTTCCGCGTCGTCTACCTGATCCCGTACATCGCCCCCGCGGTGGCGACCGCCGCCATCTTCGAACTTCTCCTGTCCCTCAGGACCGATTCCTTCGCCAATCAGCTGCTCGGCCTCTTCGGCGCCCAGCCCCTGCAGTGGCTGCAGGAGCCCCGGGGGATCTTCCAGATGCTTTCCGGCGCCGCAGCCTACGGCCCGGCACCCGCCATGGGCGTCATCCCCGCCTACTGGTCCGAGTGGGCCCAGGGACCCAGCCTGGCGATGGGTTCCATCATCATCTACAGCTGGTGGGTCTTCATCGGCTACTACAGCCTGCTGTACCTCAACGGATTGTCCAACATCCCGCGCCAGCTCTACGAGGCGGCGGAGGTGGATGGGGCGGGGAAGCTGCGCAGCTTCTTCTCCATCACCGTGCCCCTCCTGTCCCCCACCACCTACCTGCTCACCATCCTGGGGGTCATGGGCACGTTCAAGGCCTTCACGCACATCTTCGTCCTGCGCCATGCCGCGGCCGCCGGGACCGTGGATCCGGTGAGCGTCTCGATCTTCTTCACCTACTTCCGCAAGTCGCGCCTTGGGTATGCGTCCGCCGTCTCCATGCTCCTGTTCGCCATCGTCCTGGGACTCACCGTCCTGCAGAGAAGGACGGAGAAGAGGCTGGAATATGGCGACTAGGCCGCGGAGCCCCTTCCGTTGGGGCCGCCTCGTCCTGTTTGCCGTCCTCCTCGCCGGGGCGGGGATCACGATCCTGCCGTTCCTCTTCATGATCAGCACCTCCCTGAAGACCCTGGCGGAGACCTTGACGCGGATCAGCCCCAGCCCATTCAGCCCGGATTTCTGGCCCAGGACGCCGCAGTGGTCCAATTACCGCGATGCCTGGAAGGTGGCCAGCTTCGGGATCTTCTTCAAGAACAGCGTCATCATCGCCGTGACCACCATGGTGGAGACCGTCGTCATCTCCGCCCTCTCGGCCTATGCGTTCTCCAAGATCCGGTTCGCGGGCCGCGAGATCCTCTTCACGATCCTGCTTTCCACCCTGATCATCCCGGAGACCGTCTACCTGATCCCCAACGTCATCATCGTGTCCTCCTTCGGCTGGATGAACACGCTCGCCGGCCTGACGCTCCCGTTCGTCGCCAGCGCGTTTTTCATCTTCCTCCTGCGCCAGTTCTTCAACCAGGTCCCCAATGAGCTGCTGGAGGTCTCCCGGATCGACGGCGCCGGGCACCTGCGTTCCTTCCGCTCCGTCATGCTCCCGCTGTCCAAGGCGCCGCTTTTCACCGTGGCCTTCCTCAGCTTCATCGGGTCCTGGAACGCCCTCCAGTGGCCCCTGGTGGTCACGCAGGGCTCCAAATGGCGGCCCCTGACAGTGGGCCTGACCATGTTCATCACGGAGGCCGGACCGGAGATGCAGCTGCGCATGGCCGGCGCGGTCATCGCGATCGCCCCGGTGATCCTGCTGTACTTCGTGGCGCAGAAGCAGTTCACTGAGGCCATCACGAGGAGTGGCATCAAGGCCTGATTTCTGATATCATGGTCCCGTCATGATGAAACCGAGAGAAGGAGGAGATTCCATGAAGAGATCCCTGTTGATCCTGATGGCCTTCCTGGTCGCCTTCGGCGCATTCGCGCGGGGGACCAAGGAGGCCGCGCCCACCGTCGCGAAACCCGCCGGCATCACGGCGGATCCCACGGGGGCCACCATCACGTTCTGGTACCAGCATGCCAAGGACAAGGACGTGGCGATGAAGAAGATGCTGGACGAGTTCAACTCGACCAACCCCTGGAAGATCACCGTGAAGGGCGAGTACGCCGGCGGCTATACCGACATCTACAACAAGATGATCGCCGCCATCGCGGCCAAGAATCCGCCCGACCTCGTGGTGGCCTATCAGAACAACGCCGCCACCTTCCAGGTGAGCGACGCGCTGACCGACCTGAACCCCTACGTGAAGGACGCCAAGTACGGCCTGACGGACGCCGAGTACGCGGACTTCGTGGAAGGATTCATCAACCAGGACATCAACACCCAGTTCGGCGGCATCCGCCTGGGCTTCCCGCCCAACCGGTCCGTGGAGGTCATGTACCACAACCTCGACTGGCTGAAGAAGCTGGGGCTGGGCGTGCCCAAGACCTGGGACGAGTTCTACGCGGCCTGCAAGGCGGCCACGGACAAGGCGGCGGACACCTACGGATACGCCATCGACACGGACGCCTCCCGCGTGTTCGCCCAGGTCATCTCCCGCGGCGGGGACATCCGCAAGGCGGACGGCAAGGGATACAACTTCAACACCCCCGCGATGAAGGACTCCATGGCCTTCATGGCGAAGCTGTACAAGGACGGCTGGGGCCGCAAGGTGGCCAAGGCCTATGACGACCAGAACGACTTCGGCAACGGCAAGGTCCTGTTCACCATCAGCTCCTCCTCCGGCCTCACCTTCTACGGAGCGGCCGTGAAGGCGGGCAAGGCCGGCGTGTTCGACTGGAGCATCGCGGCGCCCCCCACCAGCACCGGGAAACCCACCCTGAACCTCTACGGCGCCAGCGTGAGCGTGCCCAAGACCACGGCGCAGAAGCAGCTGGCCGCCTGGCTGTTCATCAAGTGGTTCTCGGAGCCCAAGCAGCAGGCCGCCTGGACCCAGGTTGCCGCCTACTTCCCCGTGCGCAAGTCCGCGGAGCCCCTGCTTGCCGACTACCTGACCAAGGACGTGAAGTTCGCCACCGCGTGGAATCTGCTGAAGACCACCCCGCTGAAGTCCGAACCTCCGTTCGCCGGCTACGACCTGGTGCGCGACGCGATGAGCAAGGCCTACAACGCCATCCTGGACGGGGCCGACATCGACGCCACCGTGGCCAAGCTGGACACCGACGCCAACAAGATCTTCAAGGACGTCGCTCCCTGACGGGACGTCCCCGTTTTCGTTTTCTCGCGAGGAATCGGCCCGGGCCAGACGCCCGGGCTTTTTTTGGCCTTGCGCACCGGGGGAAAACGGACTATCCTGCCTGATCCATCCAGGCTACAGGAGTTTTCATGAAAAGGGCTATCGGGTTCTTCCTTTCTGTTTCCCTCCTCTTCGCGCTTTCCGGCTGCGCCCAGAAGGCGGCGGACAAGAAGATGGTCTCCATCAATTACACGGGGACGCTCGCGGACGGCAGCACGTTCGACACCTCGGTCGGCAAGGAGCCCCTGGAGTTCATGGTGGGCGCCGGCCAGATGATCCCCGGTTTCGAGAAGGCCGTCCTTGGCATGAAGGTGGGAGAGAAGAAGAAGTTCGAGATCAAGGCCGCGGACGCCTACGGCGAGTACGACAAGTCCGCCGTCCAGGAGGTGCCCATGGAGAGCTTCCCCAAGGACACGAAGCTCGTGAAGGGCATGCAGTTCGGCGTGCAGACGGAAGCCGGCCCGATGGCGGTCACGATCTCCGAAGTGAAGGAGAAGTCCGTCATGGTCGACTTCAATCATCCCCTGGCCGGAAAGGACCTGACCTTCGACATCGAGGTCATGAAGATCCGCGACGCCACCAAGGACGAACTGGCATCCATGGCGGCCCCCGCCGCGGCCAAGACCAAGTAGGGTTCCTATCCGAAATACCGCTTCCGCACCCGGTCCACGACGTCCGTGGGGAGGAAGGACTGTCCCAGGGCCGCCCGGTTGACGGCCGTGAACTCGTCGACCCCGAAGCCGTAGAGCCGGGCGCAGACCGAGTACTCGTGCGTCAGGTCGATGTCCATGAGCCAGGGGTCGTCCGAATTGATCGAGAGGGGCACCCCCGCCCCGTAGAGGAGCGGCAGCGGATGCGCCTCCAGGGAGGGCACGGACCGCGTGAGCCAGTTGGAGGTGGGACAGACCTCCAGCGCGATGCCCCGGTCCCGCAGCATGGCCATGAGGTCCGCGTCCCCGGCGGCGCGGATGCCGTGCCCGATGCGCCGCGGCCGGTACAGCTCAAGGGTCCGCCGCATGCAGGCCGCGTCCGTGTTCTCCCCGCTGTGGACCGTGATCCCGAAGCCCGCGCCGCGCGCCTTGTCCACGTACGGGACGAAGGCGCGGGGATCCGTCTCCGTCTCCCCGTCCGCCAGGTCGAAACCGCAGAGACGGTCCGCCAGGGGCTTCCCGGACGCCTTATGGCGGATCAGGTCCTCCGTGGCTCCCGCATTGGCTTCCAGGGGCGCGGCCCGGGGCAGGATGCCTATCAGTCCCACCTCCACCGGGAAGCGTTCCGCCGCACGCCGCACGCCGTCCAGCACGCCCTCGATGATCTCGTCGTGGCCCAGCGCCTTGCCTTCCGCGATGAACGCGGGGGCGAAGCGCAGCTCCAGCAGCTTCACCCCGTCGCGGTGCGCGTCCTCCACGTTCTCGTAGGCGATGCGGCTGAGTGCCTCACCGCAGCAGAGGACCTTCCGCAGCGTGGAAAAGGCGGCGAGGACCGCGGCCAGGTCCTCCCTCGGCTCGCGGACCATGGCCGCCCGGCGCACCCCCTCCACGGTGTCGGCGCCCAGGTCGATGCCGTGGAGACGGGCGATGTCCAGCATGGTTTCCGGCCGGACGCTGCCGTCCAGGTGCCTGTGCAGCTCCACCTTGGGAAGAGAGCGCAACTGGGATTCCGTGAGCATGTGTGATAGCATACCGCAGCGCGCGGGCCGTGGTCCATGGCGCGGAAGGAAGGTCCATGCCGAAGCTCGAGATCAGCAAGATCCATGACGCGTACAAGGAGGGAGGGGAATGCCCCCTCTGCTCCCTCCTGGACGCCGTGGAACGAATCTACCTGCATTCCTTCCAGCATTCCCGCGTCATGGAGCCCAATGTGCGGGTGCAGACCAACGCGAAGGGCTTCTGCCCGGACCATTGGAACAAGCTCTACCAGCAGGAGAACAGGCTCGGCACGGCGCTCATGGCGCATACCCACCTTGTGGAAAGCCGTCCCCGGATCGTATCCCGTCTGGAATCCCTGCGGGCGGAGGCGCACAAGGCCCGCGGCGGCAGGATGCGTTCCAGGCTGCCCCTGTCGGCCAAGGACGGGGACGTCATGGACTGCGCGGTCCGCGACCTTGCGGACTCCGTGGACCGGTGCTTCCTCTGCGACCTGCTGGCCATGGACCGCGCCCGCTACTGTTTCACGGTGGTCTATCTCTGGAAGAAGGACCCCGAGTTCCTCCCCGTGTACCGATCCTCCCGGGGGTTCTGCGTGAGCCATTTTCTCGACGTGTTCGCCCAGGCCCGCAAGGCCCTGAACCGGGAGGACCTCGCGCTCTGGCTGGACGAGACCGTGCCCCTGATGACGGCGAGCCTGGAACGCCTGGAAGGCGAGGTGGAGGGGTTTGGCAAGGTCCACAGGTATGAGAGCACGGAACCGGTCGGGGAGACCGTCCGTACGGCTCTGGTCAGGACGCTGCAGAAGATGGCGGGAAGGATGTTCCGTCCGGAGGGGAAGTAGGGAAGCAGCCTCTGACGGCCGCTTCCCGCAACGAAAAACGGGCTATTTCTTGAGTTTTCCGCCGTTTTTTCCGGTCTTGGGCTTCTTTCCGCAGTTGCCCTTCCTCATCTTGAGCTTCCAGGTGCGATTCCAACTGACCTTGGCCATAAGCGCCCTCCTTGATGGCGATCCAGGATCATTGCACGGATCGCGTCTTTCGGGAAGGCCTCCGCATGCCTTCCGCGCCATTTCTTCTTTGACTTGTCGGCCGGGGCACAGTAGTTTATGGGGACAGCGAGGAACCATGGCGGACCTACCGGACTTCAGGAAGATGGAAAACGACATTCGGGAGATGCTCTCGAAGAAATACGGGATGAAACTGCAGATGGCGGGCATCAACCCCGTACCCCAGGCCGATGCCGTGGAGACGGATGAAGGCAATGCGGAGGCCGGGAAGGACGCTCCGGCCATCCGCTTCGACATGAAGCCCATGGAGCTGAAGGCATACCTGGACGAGTACATGGTGAAGCAGGACGACGCCAAGGAGGTCCTGGCCACCAAGATCTGCACGCATTTCAACAGGATCAAGGCCCTGCAGGCGGCGGGCAACAAGGGCCGCCCGGACGCGGTAGGGAACATCAAGAACAACATCATCATGATCGGGCCCACCGGCGTCGGCAAGACCTACCTGGTGAAGCTGATCGCCTCCAAGATCGGCGTGCCCTTCGTGAAGGGGGACGCCACCAAGTTCAGCGAGACCGGCTACGTGGGCGGCGACGTGGAGGACCTGGTGCGCGACCTTGTGCACGAGGCGGGCGGGAACATAGAGCTCGCCCAGTACGGGATCATCTACCTGGACGAGGTGGACAAGATCGCCGCCTCGGACGGCAGGATCGGACCGGACGTCTCCCGCGCCGGCGTGCAGCGCGCGCTGCTCAAGCCGATGGAGGAGACCGACGTGGACCTGCGCGTGGCCCACGACCCCGTGGCGCAGATGGAAGCCCTGATGCAGTTCCAGAGGACCGGCAAGCGGGAGAACAAGAAGATCAACACGCGCCACATCCTCTTCATCATGAGCGGCGCCTTCAGCGGCCTGGAGGAGATCGTGCGCAAGCGCCTCTACAGCCAGGGGATCGGCTTCGGCGCCGATGTCCGTTCCCGGGACGAGACGCGGGAGCTGCTGCGGGAGGTGAAGTCGGAAGACCTGGTGGCGTTCGGCTTCGAGAACGAGTTCATCGGACGCCTTCCGGTGATCACCACCTTCGAGGCCCTGGAGACCGAGGACCTGTACCGCATCCTGCGCAATCCCAAGAACCCGATCGTGCAGGGCAAGAAGCGCGACTTCAAGGCCTACGGGATCGACCTGCAGTTCGAGGAGGCGGCCCTGAGGCGCCTGGCGGAGAACGCGGCGCGGGAACGCACCGGCGCGCGCGGCCTGGTGAGCTCCATGGAGAAGGCGCTGTTGAAGTTCGAGCACCGCCTTCCCTCCACGGAGATCCGCCGCCTGGTGGTCACCCCCGCCCTGGTGGACGATCCCGTCACGGAGCTGGACCGGGTCCTCTCCGGCGGCGGAAGCGGGGAGGAGGCCCTTTCCAGGCGGTTGGCCGAGGAGGAGCAGGGCCGCTGGCGGGACCTCCTTTCCGGCAAGACGCGGGAGATGGAAAAGAGCCTGGGCATCCCCTTCGGGCCGGGAAGGATCGCCCTGCTGGCGGAACGCGCGGTCCGCGACCAGTCGGATCCGGACGCCGCGGCCGCGGACCTTGTCGCGCTGCGCGCCGAGGTCATGAAGTTCGCGGAGCAGTTTTCCGCCAAGAACAACCTGACACTCTCCTTCAGCGAGGAGGCCGTCGACGCGGTCGTCGACAGGGCCTGGAAGCAGGGAATCGAGGTGGCCACGCAGCTTTCCAAGGCGCTCGCCAACTACGAATACGGGCTGAATCTCATCAAGGAGAAGACCGGGCGCGACCTGTTCTCGCTGTCCCGCGAGGCGATGGAAAACCCGGACGGCTTCCTCAACGGGCTCATCCAGGAGACCTACAAGGCCTGAGGGCCCGGCCGCGGAAAACAGAAAAGCGTCCGCGGAGGTCCGCGGACGCCTGCAAGCCTCGAGGTTCCAGCGCCTATTTCAGGGTCTTCAGATACTGCTTGGTCGCCTCTTCCAGGAGTTCCTTGCCGCCCTGCTTCATCCACTTCTCGACGTAGCCGTTCCACTCGGCGTCGACGTCGATCTTGCCCGTGATGGCATTGTAGTAGAACTGCGTCATCAGGGTGGTGAGGTTGCTGTCCTTCACGCGTTGCTCCTCGTTGAAGGAGGGCGTGAATCCGTAGTCCAGGCGGGTCTGGGCGGCTCGGATCCAGTTGTCGATCGGATAGCGGGCCGGCGTCGTGTAGGCCTTCTCGATGGAAGGAAGAACCGAGTTGACGCGGAAATATCCGGTTCCCAGGGGGCCCTTCTCCGTCTCCAGCTTCTTCACCTGCTCCGGGGTGAGGGGGATCGGATCGAGCACCCCGTCCTTGTTCCATTTGTATTCCTCGCCCTCGAATCCGGCAAGCATCACCGCGTAGAGTTTCGGGTCGGCGTACATCTCCTCGATGATCTGGAGGATCCGGTCCATTTTTTTGTCGCTCACGCCCGTACCCATGACCTGGGGCTCGTTCCAGGGCGCGGCCGGCCGCGAGTAGTTGCCCTTGAGGCCCGTGGGGCCGCTCGGGGACACGACATAGGCCGGCTGGTGGGCGGGGTTGGCCGCCGTGATCTTGCCCCACGGCCCCGTGGTTGTGAAGGAGGCGAGCCAGTTGGACCAGTCCTCGAAGGCGCCTACCTTACCGTTCGCCATCAGCGCGTCGATGTCCTTGCGCATGTGCACGGCGAACTCGGGATGCATGAGCTCTTTCTTGTACCAGGACTGCAGGCGCTTCAGGGCGTCGCGGTAGGCGGGGGACACCATCGAGCCCTCGATGTGGTCGCCCTTCTTCTCCCATGTGAGCACGCGCACGCCGTAGGCGCCGAAGACCTGGGCGAACGTGGTCTGGTAGATGGCGGACGAGTTCTTGTATCCCGTGTACGCGTAGGTGTCCTTGGCATTGTTGCCGTCGGGATCCTCGTTGCGGAACTTCACGAACAGGCTTTCCAGCTCGTCGAGGGTCTCTATGGGCTTTGTCCATCCCACTTTGGCCATCCAGTCGCCCCGGATGACGATGGCGGGTCCCGCGGTCGCGATGGAAAGGGCCGTGGGAATGCCCCAGTTCTTCCCGTCGGCAAGCACCGTGGACTGCCAGAGGTCCCTGCCGCCGCACTCCTCGCACTGCTGCATGTATTTCGGCATGTACTTGTACAGCGCTTCCTTGGGGATCTCCCGGATGGCGCCCATCTGCTGCAGCGGGAAGGCGTAGCCCATCCAGACGTCCGGGATGTCGCCGGAGGCGATGCGCACGTTGATCTGCTCCTTTTCGTTCCAATCGACGGTCCAGGGCTTCATCTGGATGTGGAAGCGGTCCTCCAGGAACTTCTGGACGCGCGAGGTCTCCGGCGTCGGGACCCCGCGGTTGTTGTAGGCGATGAGGGAGATCTCCATCTTCTCATCCGACGGCTTTTCCGTCCTGCCGGCCGCCCAGGCGGAGCCCGCCATGCAGGCCAGGGCGAGGACCGCCGCCACGATTCCTTGCAGTTTCATCTTCCTTCCTCCTTCACTGTGATCCCACGCCTCCCCGAGGGAGGGGGGTCGAATCCACGATCAGCCCTTCACCGCGCCCACCATGATGCCCTTGACGAAGTACTTCTGGATGAAGGGATAGATGAGGATGACGGGGCCTATGCTCACGAACATGGTGGCCGCCTTCACCGCCTCCTCCGTCCTCTGCAGGCGGGCCTCGTCCTCCACTTCCAGGTTCAGCATCGCGGACGACTGGTTCTCGATGAGCACCCGCCGCAGCAGGAGCTGGAGGACCGTGTGCTCGGTCTTGGCGTCGTAGATCATCGCGTCGAACCACTCGTTCCAATGGAAGACCACGGACCAGAGGCCCACCGTGGCAATGACGGGCATGGAGAGGGGGACCATGATGCGGAAGAGGATCCGCATGGCGCTGGCCCCGTCGATGAAGGCCGACTCCTCCATCTCGGCGGGGATGGCCTCCAGGAAGCGCCTCATGATGATGATGTAGTAGGCCATGGCGACGTGGGGCAGGATGAGGACCCATCGCGAGCCGATGAGGCCGAGCTGCTTGAACCAGAGGTAGGTGGGGATCAGGCCGCCGCCGAAGAACATGGTGATGAGCAGGAGCATCGAGACGGTCTTGCGGAACGGGAGTTTCGGCTTGGAGATGGCATAGGCCGCCGCGAAGCAGCACACGAGGGTCAGCACGGTCCCCACGGCCGCGCGGATGACGGTATTCATGTAGCCCACGGCCACGATCCCGCTGGCGAACACGTCCCTGTAGGACTGCACCGTCACGGGGCGCGGGAACAGCTTCAGCCCGGGGCGCAGCACGGAATCCTTGGTGCTGAAGGAGTCCACGAGCATGCTCCAGAAGGGCAGCACGATGCTCGCGGTGAAGAGGATCATGATCGCCATGAGGATCCCGTCGAGGACCCTGTCCCGCCAGCTCCCGGTCTTCTTCATGCCTGCCCCTATGTCAGCGTCGTGCCGCCCAGGCGGTTCACCGTGGCGTTCGTGAGGACCACCATCAGGAAGCCCACCAGGTTCTTGCTGAGGCCGACCGCCGCGGAGAAGCTGTACTGCATCTGCACGAGACCCGTGCGGTAGACGTAGGTGTCGATGATGTCGGCCTTGTCGAGCACCATCGGGTTGTAGAGGTTCAGGACCTGGTCGAAGCCCGCGTTCAGGAGGCCCCCCATGCGCAGGATGAACAGGGTGCCGATGATGGGCACCAGGGAGGGCAGGGTGATGTGGAGGACCCTCTGGAGCCGGCGCGCGCCGTCCATGGCCGCCGCTTCGTAGAGCTGCACGTCGATGCCCGCGATGGCGGCGAGGTAGATGATGGATCCCCAGCCGATGCCCTTCCAGATGTCGGAGACCACCACGATGCCCGTGAAGAGTCCCGACTCCTGCATGAAGATGACGGGTTTCCCGCCCAACAGGGAGAGGACGTAGTTCACCGGACCCTGGATGGACAGCATGGACATGACCAGGCCCGCCACCACGACCCAGGAGAGGAAGTGCGGCAGGTAGCTGACGGTCTGGAAGACCTTCTTGGCCCTCAGGCCGGGGATCTCGTTGAGGATCAGGGCGAAGAGGATGGGGGCCGGGAAACCGAAGAGGACCTTCAGGAAGCTGATGCGGACCGTGTTCCAGAGGATGGCGAGGAACGAGGGCGTCTCGAGCATCTGCTTGAAGTACTTGAAGCCGACCCAGGGGCTGTGCCACAGGCCGCCCTTGATGTTGAACTGCTTGAAGGCGATCACGATCCCGGCCATGGGGACGTAGTGGATCAGCACGAGAAGCGCCATGACGGGCAGGAGCAGGGCGTAATAGTGCCGGTGCTGCACCACGGCGGCCCACGTCGCCGCGCCCCGGGACCGCCCGTCCGCGCGGGAGGCGGCGTCGGCTTTCTTCACCGTGGAGATGCCTTGTTTCACGGTACCACTGTATCCTCCCTCCGTCCGGCCGCAAGGCCCGGAAGTACCGGTGCCGTGGTACCCGCGTACTATCCGGTTACTCGCGCGCCTTCTTCAACAACTGGATCCACTGCAGCCTGTTGGCCACCCCGAGCTTCTCGTAGATGCTGTGCAGGTGGTTCTTCACGGTCTGGTCGGCGATGTGCAGGGTTTCCGCGATCTGCATGTTGTCGTAGGCCTTGGTGATGAGGGCCAGGACCTCTCGTTCCCGCGGGGTCAGGGTCTCCACCTTCGGCCGAAGGCTTTCGGGGAGATCCGCCCGCTCGTCGGTGGCGAGGAGCGCGCGTGCGCTTTCCCGCAGGACCTTCCCGGCCACCGCGGGGGAGATCTGGATGGTCCCGGTCCGCGCGACGCGGATGGAGGCGATGAGCTCCCCAGGCGGCATGCTCTTCAGCAGGTAGCCGACGGCCCCGAACTTCATCGCGCCCCGCACGTACTGGTCGTCGTCGTAGGTGGTGAGCATGACGATCTTCACGGCCGGGAAGCTCTCGTGGATGGCCCGGGTGGCCTCCACGCCGTCCATGACGGGCATGCGGACGTCCATGAGGATGACGTCGGGCGCCGCGTCCCGGGTCATGGACAGGGCCTCCCGGCCGTCATGGGCGATCGCGACGACAGTCATGTCGTCCGTCCTCGAATGGATGACGGTCCGCAGGCTCTGCACGAAAAGGCGCTGGTCATCCGCCAGCATCACGCGGATCTTATCCATCGCTCCCGCCCACCTTCATCCGCGCGGTGATCTCGAAGCCGCCGGCGGCATTGCGGGCCTCAAGGACCCCGCCGACCGTGGCGAGACGCGCCCTCATGCCCCGCATCCCGAGGCCTTCCACGATGCCCGCCGTGCCGATCCCATTGTCCAGGATCGAGGCCGTGAGCATCCCCGCTTCGATCCAGAAGAGGATCCGGATCTCGTCCGCCTTCCCGTGCCGCAGCGCATTGGTGAGCCCCTCCTGGACGAAATGGTACAGGATCCCGTCGATCTCTTCGCCGAAGCCCATCGGGCAGTTCCCGTACTCGACCCGCACCCTTACGGAGCTGACCTTGCGGAACGTGTCGATGATCCGTTGGATGGCACGCAGTCCCGTCAAGGGCAACTCCTTCTGGTCCTTCAGGGCATAAAGGGCCCGGCGGGTCTCCGCCAGGCCCTCCTTGGCCAGGTCCCGGGCCGCCTGCATGGTCTTCTCCAGTTCCCCGGTGTCCTGGAGGGACAGATCCGCGGCCGCCTCCATCATCATGACGAGGTTGGTGAGCGTGTAGCCCACGATATCGTGGATCTCCCCGGCGATCCTGTCCCGTTCCGCCGCGCGGGACCGCTCCACGGCGGAGAGGAGAAGCTGCTGCAGGTTGATGTTGCTCTGGGAAAGCTCCGCCACCGCGCCGTCCATGCGTGCGGCGTGCCGTTCGACGCGCAGCATCTTTTCCCTGTAGCGGGTGAGGAGGCTGGCCGAAACGCCCGTGAGCGCCCCATAGAGGGGAAGCGGAAGGAGGTCCACGAGGTCCGGCGCGATGCGCGTCTCGGGGTCCAGCTGCACGAAGCCGAAGGCGAGGAAGGCGGCGACGATCATGACGCCCTGGATGGCCAGGTTGTCCGGGAAGGGTTCGTAGAGCGCGGTCTCCAGGATCGGGCAGAGAAAAAGCGCCGTCTCAAGCTCCATGTGCACCCGGAACCGGTATCCCAGGAGCAGGGAGGAGGCGATGCGGAAGGCGAGCAGGAGGCGGCAGAGGCGGCGCGACTCGATGAGGAAGCATGCGGCCGTGAAGGCCAGGGACAGTCCCAGGAGGGAGTAGAACTGCAGATCGAGCTCGGAAAACGTGTTGGCGATGTCGTAACGGGACACGTAGAGAAACAGGGCGTAGGCGTGCAGCAGCACGGACCCGCAGCATGCGAACACCGAGAGGGCCGGCTTGGGGGCGATACGGATGGGCAGGGCCGCCTTCTGTTCGCTCATCCCCGTCCGGTCCCCTATACCAGCGCGCCCTGCTCCCGCAGCCTGGAGAGCAGCCCGGCGGCGTCCAGAGCCCTGGGGGCGACGGATGCGGCGTACGAGAGGGCCGCCGCGGTTCCCGCGGCCTGGCCCATCGCGAGGCAGGTGGCCATCACGCGCACGGATCCCTGGGCCAGGAAGTCCGCGGAGATCGGGCGGCCCGCGACCAGCAGGTTCTCCGCCCCCTGCGGCAGGAGGCAGCGGTAGGGGATCTGGTAGCACCGGCCGCAGCGCACGGGGATGAGGTTGCGGCCGCCGAAGCGGGGGCTTCCCGTGTGCAGGTCGATCGGGTGCGCTCCGCGCGCGATGCCGTCGTCGAAGGAGCGGCATTCCAGCACGTCTTCCGCGGTGAGCGTGTAGTCGCCCACGATGCGCCGGCTGTCTCGCAGCCCCAGCTGCGGCGCGATGGAAAGCAGCACCGCCTCCCCGCAGCCGGGCACGTGGCGGCGCAGGAGCTCCAGCTTGCGGAACACCTGACCCGTGGCCGTCGCCTGCGCCGCGGAAAGGGATTCCGTGCCGGTGGCATCGAAGCCCCGGATTCCCGTCGGCGCGTTGACCGTGTATTCCCCCGGCCGGGGAAGCGCCATCAGCCAGCAGCTCGCGCCTCCAGCGCCCTCCGACTCGCCCTCCGGCCACCGCGCCTTGATGCGGTCCTTGGAGAGCTTCACCCCCCCGATGCGGAACATGAGCGTGGGCGGCTTGGTCGACCCGTCCTCCTCGCTTCCCGAGCGGAACGGGACGCCGCAGAACGCAGCCACGTCGGCGTCCCCGGTGGCGTCGACGAGGCGGGCGGCGCGGGCCGCCGCGAAGCCGGACTTGCCGTAGAGGACCACGCCGGTGACGCGTTCCCCCTCGCGAAGCGCGTCGACGACCTGGGCGTGCAGGAGCGTCCGGACGCCCGCGCGTTCCAGAAGCCTGAGGCCGGCCAGCTTCACGGCCTCGGCGTCGATGGGGCAGACGCTGGCCACGGTGGCCACGGGACAGTCCGCTTCGTCGCGGCCCTCCACGCACTCCCCATGGGAGGCCCGCCTGGCCGCGCAGTCGTCGCGCTCCCTGTGCCCGAGGGTCCCTCCGGGGATGGCCGCGAGCAGGTCCACGAGCTCCTGGCCGATGCCGGAGACGATCCGGGTCCCGCGCGCGAAGTAGCCGTAGATGGGATTGACCAGGCCGGCGGAAGCCATCCCGCCCACGAAGCCGTAGCGTTCCAGAAGGGCGGTCCGGGCGCCGCAGCGCGCGGCGGCGGCGGCGGCGGCCAGGCCCGCGGGCCCTCCGCCGCATACCAGGACGTCGCAGTCGAGGGCGACGCCGATCTTGCGTCCGTTCCAGTCCATCGTGGCTTCCATGGCCCGGCATCTTATCCGGCGGTCCCGGGGCGCGCAAGGCCCGGTGCGGACCGGCGGTTTCCCGCCGCTGTCCGCATCCCCTTCAGGCGTCCGCGAAGCGGAAACCGTTCTTGCCCGACACCTTGACCTTGTACATGGCCGCGTCGGCCTTCTTGAGAAGCTGGTCGTCGTCCTCGCCGTGGGTCGGGTAGAGCGCTATGCCGATGCTCGCCCCGATGGATGCCTGCCGCCCATTGCAGAAGAACGGCTGCGCCGCCAGATGGATCGCCTTGCCGGCGATCTCCGCCGCGTTCTCCGCGCAGTGCAGCGAGGTGGCGAGGATCAGGAACTCGTCCCCCCCGATGCGGGCCACGGTGTCGGTCGCCCGCACGCAGGAGAGCAGGCGTTGGGCCGTTTCCTTGAGCACCAGGTCCCCCGCTTCGTGACCCAGCGTGTCGTTGACGGACTTGAAGCCGTCCAGGTCGATGAACATCACGGCGGCCAGGTTCTTCTGGCGGCGCGCCAGGCTCAGGGCCATGGAAAGGCGGTCCTTGGCGAGGCGCAGGCTGGGCAGGCCCGTCAGCGCGTCATGGGTGGCCATGTAGCGGATCCTTTCCTCGGCCTGCTTGCGTTCCGTGATGTCCTGGTGCGTGCCGCACATCATCAGCGGCTTCCCGTCCCCGGTCCAGGTCACCACCTTGCCCCTGTCCAGCACCCAGACCCAGCTGCCGTTCTTGTGGAGCATCCGCAGCTCGCAGTCGATGTACGGGATCTCCCCGCGGAAATGACGCTGCAGGAGCTCTTCCGCCATGGGGCGGTCCTCCGGGTGGAGCAATCCCCTCCATGTCTCGATGGATGTCGGCTCGAGGTCCTCCATCGTATGGCCCACCATCGCCGCCCAGCGCTCATTGAACGCCGTCCTTCCGGTCTGCACGTTCCACTCCCACGTGCCCGCGTCTGTGCCTTCCAGGATGTAGGAAAGCCGCTGCCTCTGGGAGGCGAGCATCTCCTCGTATCGTCTGCGCTCCGTGGTGTCGTTGAACGTGACCACCGCGCCCTGCACCACGCCGTCGACGACCTGGGGCGTGGACCAGTACTCGACGGGGATGCTGGTGCCGTCCGGCTTCCAGAACACCTCGTCGTCCCGGTGCATCCCCTTGCCTTCGCTGTACGTCCTGTAGGCGGCACATTCCTCGATGGGCATCGGCCGCCCGTCCGGGTAGGAGTGATGGACCAGCCGGTGCATGTTCTTCCCCAGGACCTCGGACGGATCCGTGAAGCCGAGGATGCGGAGGCCGGACTGGTTGGCGAAGGTGCAGTCGCCCCGCGGGTCGATGCCGTAGATGCCCTCCGCCGCCGAATCCAGCAGAAGCCGCGCGCGCGCCTCCGCCGACATCCTTTCGTTCACTTCCCGTTCCAGCTCCTGAAGGAGCCTCTGCTGCCTCTCCTGGAGCAGGGCGTTTTTCAGGACCACGGCGATGACCCCGGAGAGGACGTCCTCGATTTCCAGGATCGAGTCCAGGAAGTCCAGATCCATGAGCCCGAGGGAGAGGAGGGAGCCGACGCGTTCTTCGCCGCTTCGAAGCGGCAGGATCAGGCAGGGGTACGGATCGAAGCCGAGGGAGCCGTCCACCGGAAGGGGCCCCTTCGGGGCTTGCGGCACTTCGACCCGATCCATGCGCAGCGATTCCCCGATGATCCGTTTCAGGAAATCCGTTTCCGCAAGGGGGGCGTGGCGGGCGGGATTGACCGCCAGGACCCGGAAGCCCGGACTCCCGCCATCCAGCGTCTCCTGCACGGCCAGGATGACCATGCGGGATCCGGTGAGTTCCCGCAGTTTTTGGGAAAGCTGGAGCGAGGTCTGCCCGATGTCGCCGGGCCGTCTTAGGACCCCGGTGATGATGTCGAGCATCATCACCGCCGTCGGGCCCAGATCCACTTCGGACCGCTTCGTCTCCCCCCCGGAAAGGCGCTCCATGGCGTCGTGGACGCTCCCCTCGAGGCCGTCCAGTCCCACAGTCTGGACTTCGCAGGGGATGCCGAAGAATGCGCCGCACTCCTCCAACGCCCCCCGTGGGATGGGAGACACGCCCGTGTCCAGGTAGACGAAGCGGGAGTGCATGTCGCGCATCATCTTCCGCGTGAGCTCCCCGTCCATGCCCGGGAAGGAGAGCAGGACCTCCCTCCACCGCCCGGCCCATTCGGGGAACAGCAGGAACGCGCCCGACTTGATGAGCGTCTTGTACCGCGGTTTGCCAAGGAGCATCTCCGCGCAGTTGGCGGCCGCGACGCGTTCGACCTGCCCTTCGGAATGAAGGTCCTGCATGCATGAGGAACAGTCCCCGTAGATCAGGAGGACCCGGCGCCCGGCGGCCCGTTCCTCCCGCACCGCCTCACGCAGGCGGACCTGGAGCTCCTCCGGCCTCATATGGAGGGCGGAATCCATGTAGTGTACCCGATGGGACAGGCGGCCGGAGGCCTGAAGCGTCGTGAGTTCCGCCTTGAGGACGGAGCAGGCTATGACAGTGAGGGATTCCAGGGCCATCCGGTCAACCGCTCCCGAACTCTTCCACGGCCCGGCGGATGGCCAGGAGGCTTTCCAGCGGCGTCCTCGGGTCCACGTCGGTTCCCGTGGCCGCGGGGATGAACCGTCCGTCGTCCCCGTGCTCCCGCAGCAGTTCCAGGCATCTCCCGCGGATCTCCGCGGGCGTCAGGGCGTGGAGGGATGGGCCGTCGAATCCGGCCAGGAGCAGGGATTCCCCCCGGATGCGCCTGCGGGCGTCCGCGATGTCGTCATGGACGTCCAGGGAGTAAGCGGTGGCTCCGGCCAGGGCGTCGAGGAGCCCGATGTGGTCGATGAAGGAGGAGCCCGTGTGGTGGAACAGGACCGGGCCCCGCACCCCGGGCAAGGCCTCCTGCAGCACGGGCAGGGCGAGCTGCCGCACCAGGCGGTCCGTCGTGACGGCCCGGGTGAAGAAGGACATGGGCATCGCGATGACATCCGCCCCGTCGGAGAACAGCGACCGGCAGAGGAGGGTGAAGAACGGGATGGTGAGGTCCAGCATCCTCCGCGTCCCGTCCCCGTCCGTGAGGACCGTGAGGAGCCAGGCCTCGGGACCCAGGATCATGAGGGGAAGGTCCAGGGGATTCAGGACGACCGCGAGGATCAGGGCCTCCTTTCCATGGGCGGCGGCCATCCTGCGGATCGAGTCGCGGTAGAAAAGGATCCGCGGATGCGCGTCCACGTCGGGAACGGAAAGCGACGGGATGTCCGCCGCCGAGGAGATTGCCGGCCGCGACAGCGTCGGGACGTAGCGGTCGGCGTAGTGCAGGCTCGAGCCGAAGGCCTCCCCGAAGCCCGCGAGCAGGAAGGGCCCGGTGAGGAAATCCGGCCCCACCTCCCGCATCACGGCATCCTGTCCCAGGGCGAAGGCGGCCGCGTCGTTGTAGTAGCGCTCCGTGGGACAGCCGGTCAGGACGGCGCCGTAGAGGCTCAGTATGGCGCCGAACGGCCGGCGGTCTATGGGGCGGCCCAGGATCATCCGCTCGAAGCGTTCCCGGCCGTTCATGGCTCACCACTCCTCCGCTTTCCGCCACAGGTCCTCGAAGAGGGTCAGGGCGGCCACGGCGTTTGCCGCCGTGCCGTCGGCCCCCACCCCGGCCGCGAGCTCAGGCCGCAGGCGGAATACGGCGCCGCCCACGGCGAGGAGGATCCTGCCCCGGTATCCCCGGGCGTCGATCTCCTCCCGCACCTTGCGGATGTTTTCCGCCGTCGTGAAGATCATGGCCGAAACGCCGATGACGCGCGCCTTCACCTCGACGGCCTTCTGCGCGATGAGCCTGGCCTCGACGTCGATGCCCAGGTCGCAGACATCCCAGTCGTGGAGCCGGAGGATCGTGGAGACGATCTTGCGGCCCAGGGGATGGCAGTCGTCCTCGATGTTGGCCAGGACCACGGGTCCCCTGCGGGCCATCCGCTTCCCGGCGCCGGAGGCCGTCTGATCGATGCGCAGCAGGTCGTCCACCATCAGGGAGAGCACGTAGGACTGGGCCAGGGACACCTCCTGGCGCTTCATCCGTTCTCCGATGTCCGTGAAGATGGGTTCGAATACTTCGGAGATCAGCGTCTCGTAGCCGTAGGCCGCGGCCGCCTCCCGCAGGATGTTCCGCCCGGTCTTCATGTCGGCCTGGAGGACGGCGTTTTCCAGAGTCGTGATGACGTTGGGATCGACCGGTTTTTTCCCGTCGCCTTGCCTCATGGCCTATTCCATTGTACCGCCGTCTTTCCCACGCCGTCAAGGGCGGCGGGACCCGATGCCCCTACGCTTCCCCCCTTCGCTCCCGGTTGACGATGGCCTGCGGCGTGATGCCGAGCAGGCGCGCCGCGGCTGCCCTGTTTCCGCCCGAGAGTTCCAGTGCGCGGGCGATGAGCCGGCTCTTCATCTTCAGGAGGAAGATATCCATCTGGAAACCTTCCTTCAATTCCGGAAGGGGGACGTAGCGGCCGTCGCCGGACTGGAGCGCGTCGGAAAGGTGCAGCTCCGTCTCCAGGATGACCCCGCCCTTGCAGAGGACGGCGGAGCGCTCCACCACGTTCTTCAGTTCCTGGACGTTGCCGCGCCAGTCCTTGGCGGAAAGCAACCGCAGGGCCTCCGTGGAGAATCGGAGGGGGACCGTCCGCCTCGAGTTGAGGTTGTTCAGCGTCTCCAGGGCGAGGAGGGGGATGTCTCCCCGGCGTTCGCGCAGCGGCGGGAGCCTCACCGTGCCTGTATGGATGCGCTCGTAGAGATCCTCCCGGAACGTCTTCTCCCGGACGGCCGCCGCGAGGTCGCGGCTGGTCGACGAGACGAGGCGGACGTCCACCTTCGTCGCCGACTGCGCGCCGAGGGGCTGCACCATGCCGTCTTGTAGAACGCGCAGGAGCCTGGCCTGGACCTCCGCGGGAAGCTCCCCCACTTCGTCCAGGAGAAGCGTTCCGCCGTCGGCCATCTCGAACCGACCCTTTCTGTCGGCGGAAGCCCCGGCGAATGCGCCCTTCCTGTGGCCAAAGAGCTCGCTTTCCACGAGTTTCCTGGGCAGTACGGCGCAATGGACGGCTTCGAACTTTTCCGCGGGACGGCCGCTCAGCCGGTGGATCAGGCGGGCCGCCATCTCCTTGCCTGTGCCCGTCTCCCCCAGGATCAGAACGGGAACGGGGTGGGGCGCGAGTTGGGCGGCGATTTCGATGGCTTCCCGGAACGCTGGGTCCCGTCCGGCGATGCCGAGCTCTTCCAGCGCATGCTCCAGGCCGTCCGGGAAAAGGATCCCCCGGGGATCGATCTCCTCCACGACGGGCCTGTCCGCCGTCACGAACCGGGGCGGCCGCGTCTGGAGGATCCGGGCGGAGAGCCCGCCGCCGGCGGACAGAGCCAGCCAGACGGCGTGCATCTGAGGCGTTCCCGACTCCGCGGAGATGAAATACGAGGCCTCGGGGGCCCGTTCCCTGATCTCCCGGAAGGCGGACCTCAGCCCGCGCATGATCTGGGCGTAGTCGGTCGGGTCGTCGATGGGCAGGACGTGCGTTTCCACGGCGAGCCCTGGATGCTCCCCGGCCGCTGCCGCTTCGACATTCTTGGCGATGTCGAGGGTGTTTACCGCCGTGAACAGGTGCACGCGGTCGAAGGGCCGCAGACCGAGCAGGTGGAGGATGGGGCCCTTCAGGTCCACTCCGTCCACCGGGCTCTTGTAGCATGGATCGTGGAATCCGACGAACGTGAGAAGCGCTCTTTCCATTTCCTGGGAGTATAACACGGCGGAGTTCGGATTGACACGGAAGCGGATCGGGGACAACGTTCCATGGGATCCGTGGGGATCGGGAGTGCATCATGACAATCACCTTCGACTTGGACTTCGACGGCGTGCCATGGCCGGGGCCGCTTGCCGGCCGGGATGCCGCCGCCGGAGAGGCGTGGGTGGGCCCGATGGGGTTCCTCTCGATCCTGGAATCCATGCTGGGCCTCTCCGGCCGCATGGTGCCGGAGAGCGTACGCGCCTTCTCGCTCATTCCCGCCCTGCGGTCCGCCGAGGGGTTCTGGTCGAAGTCCGCGGAAGCGGATCCGATCGGCACGGCGCGGACCCTGCTCCGGTGGCGGGACGGCCTCCGGATGGCGGGCTGGCGCGGGGAAGCGGAGGCCGACGGCGGCGCGCGCCTGCGGCAGCTGGCCTCCGTGACCTCCGGGGTCCGTCCCGGCATCCCGGATCGACTGGCGGCCGTCGCGTCGCGTGCAGCATGCCGCCGCACGGACGTCCGGGCCGTCCGCCTGTTCGCCCCGGAGGAGGATCTGCCCCCGCTCTGGAAGGGCGTACTGGAGGCGCTGCGCGCCGGCGGCGCCGCCGTGGAGAATGGCGGGGTGCGGGCCGCGCCCACGGATCCCCATTGCGACCTGGCGGGCGCCCGCGCGGGCAGGTTCACCCCGCGCGGCGACGGCAGCCTCATGCTCCTGCGCGCCCAGGGGCCTCTCGCGGCGGCCGAGGAGACGGCCGCGTGGCTCTCCGCGACGGATTGGCGGGATGCCCTGCTCATCGGCGCGGACGCCGTGCTGGAGTCCGCGCTGCGCCGTCATGGCCTCCCCGCCGTGGGGGCCGCTTCGCGTCTGGCCGCCAACGCCCTCCTGGAAGCGCTGCCGCTCTCGCTCGCCATGGGATGGGCCCCACCCGATCCCGCGCGGGCTCTGGAGCTGCTCACGCTCGGTGACGGTCCCATACCCCGTTCCATCGCCGGCGGCCTGGCGGACGCGCTGAACGGGTGGCCGGCGGTGGACAGCGACGGATGGAGAAAAGCCCTGGAGGATGGACTGGCCGCCCTGCCGGAAGGGGATCGGCGCACGTCCGTGCGCAGGCGGCTGGAGACGCTGTTCGCGCCCTCCGCCCGGGGAGGCCGGTACCCGACGGCGGCCGCGATGGGCCGCGCGGATGCCCTGTCCGCCTGGGCCCATGGAAGGCTGGAGCACGGCAGGGACGATCCGGCGCGCGTCGCCACGGCCCCGTTCCTCGCCGGAGTCATCGCCCAATGCAGCGCGTTCCGCGCCCTCATCGAGGCGTCGGGACTGCGGGACTTCACCGCGCCGCAGATGCGGCGCCTGGTGGAACAGGCCACCTCCGACGCGCCCGCCGTCGTGGAGCGTCCCGCGGAGGCCGGCCTGCATTCCGTTTCCGTCCCCGGCGCGGCGGCAGGCCCGGCCCGTCTCATCGTCTGGTGGGGGTTCACGAGGACCGCCGCACCGACGCCCGGGTTCCTCCCGTGGACCGCGGCGGAAAGGGAGGAATTGGCCGCGGCCGGCGTCCTCCTCCCGGACCCCGGCCGGCAGGCGGAAGAAATGGCCGCCCGCTGGCGCAGGCCGCTCTCCTGCGCCGGGGAATCCCTCCTGCTTTCCTGTCCCCTGTTCGCCGAAGGGGGCGAGGAGCAGGCGCCGCATCCCCTGTGGGACGAGATCGCCTCCCGCGCCTCGGGGGCGGGGGAACGCATGGCCGTCGGCCGCCCGGTCTTCCGGGCAAAACCGCCGCTACGGAACAACGGGACGGTTCCGCTCCCGCGGCCCGTGACGGAATGGAGGCTTCCCGCGGGCGTCGTGGTTTCCCGCCGCGAAAGGGAGTCGCCGTCCGGGGCGGCGAGCCTGATCGGCTGTCCGTTCCAGTGGGTCCTCCGCTACGCGGTGGGGCTCCGCGAGGGCCGCGGCGCGGAGCTGCCCGGCGGGAACCGCCTGGCGGGCAGCATGGCGCACGGGATCCTGGCGCGCGTGCTCGGGGAGCGGCCGCGGGAACCGGCGGAGGCGGAACGGGAGGCCGGACGCCTGTTCGACGAGGAAGGCCCGCGCATGGCCGCCGCCCTCTTCGCTCCCGGAAGCCAGTCGGCCCGGATGCGGGTGCGCGCCGCCACCCTCCGCGCGGCCCGGACCCTCGTCGCGGACCTTCGGTCCGCGGGGCTCTCGGTCGTCGCCGTGGAGGAGGAGCGGGAAATGGAGGCGCTGGGCGGGATCCTCCAGGGCAGACCCGATCTCGTGGCCGGCCCTCCCCCCGTCATCGTGGACCTGAAGTGGCACGACGGGCCCTACCGGGGCGAATCGCTGGGCGGCGGCGCCGCCTGGCAGCTTTCCTGCTACGCGTTCCTCCACCACGAGGGTTCCCGTTTTCCGGATGTCTCCTATTTCCTGCTCGACACGCAGCGCATGCTCACCAACCGGAAGGGCCTGTTTCCGGCGGCCTCCGTCATCGAGGGGGCGACGCCGCGGGAGACGTGGGATGGCTTCGAGGCGGCCTACGGGGAGCGCCGGTCCCAACTGGATGCGGGCAGGGTCCTCGCGACCGGAGAACGGGATCGGGCGGGCGGAAGGGAGCCCGCATCGGATTCGCTGGAGGACGGCGTCCTGCGCCTCGCGCCGCCCTGCCGCTTCTGCGCCTACGGGCTCCTGTGCGGGCATGGAGGGGAGGGGTGATGGCCGGAAACATCGGGATCGTCTCCGCGAGCGCGGGGAGCGGGAAGACCTACAGGCTGGCCGAGGAGCTGGAGCGCGCCGTCGTCCGCGACGGGGTGCGGCCCGAGGCGGTGCTCGCCGTGACCTTCACAAACAAGGCGGCGGCGGAACTCCAGGAGCGCGTCCGGGTCCGCCTCCTGGATGCCGGAAAGCCCAGGGAGGCGGAGCGGCTGGGGGCGGCCTTCATCGGAACCGTGAACTCGGTCTGCGGACGCCTGGTCTCCGAGTTCTCCTTCGACCTGGGCGTCTCGCCCGAGACCACGGTCCTCGACGAGGAACGCGCCCGAGATGAGCTTTCCGTCTCCCTGGGCGACATCGTCGCGGGTTTCGGGAAGGACCTCCAGGAACTCGGGGAGCGGATGGGCGTCGAGGATTGGGCCGCCACGGTGGGACGGGTCGTGGAGCTGGCAAGGTCCAATGGCGTGGACGGGACGGCACTGAGGGAGTCGGCCGGGCGCAGCAGGGAAGGGGCCCTGGCCCTTCTCGGGCGGCCGGAGGGGGACGCGGCGCGGCTGGACGCGGCGCTCGAAGAGGCGCTCCGCGCCTTCCTCGCCGCCGTCGACTCGTCGAGCGACACGACGGCGATGACACGGACGGCGCGGGCCGCCGCGCAAAAGGCCCTCCGCAGGCTTGGGCAGGGCCTCGAGCTGCCCTGGACGGACTGGCTGGCACTGGCCGGCATCAAGCCGGCGAAGGCCCTCATGCCCGCCGCGGAGGAGGTGCGCCGCGCCGCGGCCGCGCACGACGCGCATCCGCGCCTGCGGGAGGACATGGGCGCGACGATCGCCATGGTCTTCGACCTGGCATCCGGAGTCCTGAAGCGCTATCGCGACAGGAAGGCGGAGCTGGGGGCCCTGGATTTCACGGACCAGGAGACCATGGCCCTCGAACTGCTGTCGCGGAAGGACGTCCGGGAACGCCTGCGGGGCCGCATCGATCTCGTGCTCGTCGACGAGTTCCAGGACACCAGTCCGCTGCAGCTGGCCGTCTTCCTGCGCCTGGCCGGCATCGCGCGGCGGAGCCTCTGGGTCGGGGACCAGAAGCAGGCCATCTACGGGTTTCGGGGCACGGATCCGGCCCTCATGGACGCCGCCATGACGGGAATCCTCGGCGGGAGGGAACCGGAGACCCTTCCGACCTCCTATCGGAGCCGGACCGCCCTGGTGACCCTGACCTCGGACCTGTTCGCGCCCGCCTTCGCGCTGCAGGGCATCCCGGAGGCGCGCGTACGGCTCGCGCCGCGGATGGGGAAGGAACCGGACGGCCTGGGGCCGGCCGTGGAGCGCTGGGCGCTGGAGTCGAAGAACCTGGACGACGACCTCCGCGCCCTGGCCGCCGGGGTGGAGGATTTTCTGTCCCGATCCCCCGGCGTCCGCGACGCGTCCACTGGGGACGTGCGTCCCGCGGGAGCCGGGGACGTGGCGGTGCTGTGCCGCCGGAACGACCTTTGCGCCAAGACGGCCGCGGCCCTGGCGGGACTCGGCATCAGGGCCGTCCTGCCGCGCGGCGGCCTGATGGGGACGCCGGAAGCCTGGCTGATGCTGGCGGGGCTGCGCCTGTGGGTGGATGGACGGGACACCCTGGCCGCCGCGGAGATCGCCCGCCTCACGGTCCACGCGGGCCGGGAAAGCGACTGGTTCCAGGCCGCGTTTTCCGGGGGCGAGGGGGGGGCGTTCACGGACGTGGCCGGGGCGGCCTGCGTCCGCGGGGCCGCCGCCGCCCGTCCCCATGCGGGCGCCCTCGCGGCGTTCGACGCGGTGGCGGAGGCCCTGGACGCGCGGGACCTGTGCCTCCGCTGGGGGGACGCCTCCGCCCGCCTGTCCAACCTGGAGGCGCTGCGCGCGCAGGCCGTGGGCTATGCGGAAGCCTGCCGGTCCGCGGGAACCGGCTGCACCCCGGCGGGCCTCGTGGCCCATTTCCGTTCCATCGCCGGGGCGGGGGACGCGCGGGGCGTTCCCGGCGGCGGAGGGGCCGTGACGGTGAGCACACTGCACGGCGCCAAGGGCCTGGAATGGCCCGTCGTGGTCCTCTTCGACCCGCCGCGTACGGACCGCTTCGGCGGGGCCCTCGGCGTGCACGCCGTGACGGACGCCCCCCGCGTCAGCCTGGAAGATCCCCTGGCGGGACGGTGGATCCGCTACTGGCCGTATCCGTACGTACGCAAAAGCGTCGGCGCTCCCCTGCATGAAAGGCTTGCCGAAAGGGCGGAGACCGCGGATGCGGCGCGGCGCGGCGACAGGGAGGACCTGCGGCTTCTGTATGTCGGCTGGACCCGCGCGCGGGACACGATCGTCCTGGCGTCCCGTGCGGGCAGGTTCCTCGAGGGGATGCTCCAGCTGCTGCAGGGGCCCGGCGGACCGCTCCTGACGGAACCCGATGGCCAACCCGTCGACTGGGCGGGCCACAGGTTGCGGGTGCCGGTCCGCACCCCCGCGCCCATGGAGGAAAGCGCGCCGGAACCTGTCGCCGGGGACGGGTATGAGGCAAGCGGGCCGAAGGAATACCCGCCCGCTTTCATCACGCCTTCGGCCGTCGCGGAAGGCGATTCGCCGTCCGCCGGGCTGGAGACGACGGCGATCGGGGAGCGCATCCCGGTATCCGGCAAACCCGAATGGGCGGACCTGGGCAATGCGATCCATTGTTTCCTTTGCGCGGACGACGCCGGGCTGCCGGCGGAGGAACGGCTCGCGATGGCGGAGCGGGTCCTTTCCGCGTGGGGCGTGTCCGCGGCCGTGGATGCGCGGGCCCTGCCGCGCGCTTCGGAAGCTCTGCGCTCCTGGATCGCTTCCCGATGGCCAGGGGCCGCGCTGCACCGGGAGTGGCCCCTGCAGCACAGGCTTCCCGACGGATCCGTCATGCGCGGCACATGCGACCTCGCCGTGGAAACGCCGGACGGTTACGTCCTTGTGGACCACAAGAGCTTTCCGGGATCGGCGGCGGAGGCGGCCAAGCGGGCCGGAACGTACGCGGGCCAGCTCGCGCTCTATGCCGCGGCCGTCACGGCGGCCACGGGACGGCCCGTGACTGCCGCCTTCATCCATCTTCCGGTCGCGGGCCTCGCGGTGAAACTGTCCTAGGCGCGGGATCCAAGCAGCCCGGGCACCTCGCGGATCGAGCGGGCGGCCAGGAGGCGCTCCTTCGGCACGTCGGCCTCGTCCACCTTCTCGTGCTGCCAGGTGGCGTGGAAGGGGATGTGGATGCCGTACCCGCCGAAGCGGATCACGGGGAGGATGTCCGATTTCAGGGAATTGCCGACCATGACGAACTGCTCCGGCCGCAGGTCCAGGTGCCTGAGCAGCGAACGGTAATTCGACTCGTCCTTCTCGCTCACGATCTCGATGTGGTGGAAGAACCCTTCCAGTCCGGACCGGGCCAGCTTGCTTTCCTGGTCCACCAGGTCCCCCTTGGTGACGAGCACCAGGCGGAAGCGCTCCTTCAGCGCTGCCAGCGTCTCCTCCACGCCGGGAAGGAGGATGACGGGCATGGTCAGGAGCCCCTTGCCCAGTTCCAGGACCTCTCCCACGACGCGGGCGGGCACGGCGCCTCCCGAGATCCGTACGGCGGTCTCCACCATGGACAGGGTGAAGGATTTCACCCCGTAGCCGTAGATGGCGATGTTGCCCGTCTCGGTGCGGAACAGCTCCGCAGAGACCGACGCCGCCTCGGCGAAAGGGGAGAGCAGGGCGGCATACCGGCGTTCCGCCTCCTGGAAATGGTTCTCGTTCTCCCAGAGCGTGTCGTCCGCGTCGAATCCGACCACCTTCACGTCCGTCACCCGCGTCTCCTTGGCGGCCATCCTATCCCGCCGCCGGCGCCGTGTACACCGATCCGCCGCCGCGCAGGTACCGCCGCAGGTAGCGTCCCGTGTGGCTTCGGGGTTCCTCCAGGCGGCCCTACGGCCTCCCGTACGGCATGGAAAGGACCCTGTTGCGGCCCCCGTTTTTGGCCCGGTACAGCTGGATGTCGGCCGCCTGGAACAGCTCGTTCTGGTCCGGCGCCGGGTCCCCGCCGCGGGGCGCGAAACCCGTGACGCCGAAGCTGGCGGTGAAGGAGAGGGTCCCCTTGTCCGTGGCGGCGCGGTGGGCCTCCGTGTTGGCCCGGATCCGCTCCCCCACGATCTCCGCCCGGGCCAGGTCGGTCTCCGGCAGGATGACGAGGAACTCCTCCCCCCCGTATCGGCAGACCCAGTCGACGTGTTCCCGGATGGACTCGCCGATGATCTTGGCGAAGTCGGCAAGCACGCGGTCCCCCGCGAGGTGGCCGTGGTCGTCGTTGACCTTCTTGAAGTGGTCCAGGTCGCACATCATGACGGACAGGGGGTGGCCGTAGCGGCAGGCGCGCTCCAGCTCCTTGGGGAACTGTTCGTTCAGGTAGGCCCTGTTGTAGCAGCCGGTCAGGACGTCGGTGATGGAGATGCGCTTGATTGTGAGATAGGCCCGTTCCAGCTCCGCGGTCCGTTCCCTGACCTGATGCTCCAGCGTGTCATTCAGGGACTTCAGCTTGGCGGAGAGGAGCTCCACATTGGCAAGGGCGGTGGTGGTCCGGCGGGAGAGGACCACGGCCTGCAGCAGGATGAAGAGGATCACCGCCGAATCGACCATCGTTCCCGTCTGGAGGATGCGCAGGGCGTTCAGGCTGTCGTTCACGGCCGCCACCGCCAGGATGAGGAAGCCGCACAACGCGGTCCTGGCTCCCGTACGGCCTTTGCGCACCGCATGCACGGCGACGAGGAGCATGACGAGGATTCCCGCGTAGAGACACAGCGTCGCTTCGGTCATCCATGCCGTGAAGACCCTCAATGGGGCGAAGAGGACGAACAGGAGCCACAGCGAGGCGATGCAGAAGATGGGGATGCGGACGGCCGGGACGCAGGATTCGGGGAACAGGGCGTGGACGAAGAGGGTCACCAGCGGAAGCGCGGCCAGGAAGGAGACGTATTCCATGCGGATGATGATCCCGAACGGTATGGCGGGGATGAGCCGGGTCAGCATGTATTCGCCGGAGTTCAAGGCCCGCAGGGAGATGCAGAAGCAGAACAGGGAGAAAAAGAGGGCGAAGGTGTCCTTGGGCCGGAAACAGTAGAAGGCGAGGAAATAGAGGCCCATGCACAGGATCGCGCCCGCCACGAACATGCCCTGGGCGGCCAGGCGCTGGTGAAGATCCGCGAGCTTTTCGTAGGAGCCGATCCACAGGGGCCTCCAGACCCCGCCGGTGCGGTAGTGGAAGTTGGAGACCTGAAGGACGATCTCCATGCGGTCCCCGACGGCCGGCAGGGGCACCACCTGGGGGCGGTAGGCCGGGACGGAGGTTCCCGGCGAGGTTCCCACCGTTCCCGCCTCCGCGACGGGCTTTCCGTCGACGAACAGCCTGAAGGCGCTGGAAGCCGTGTAGAGGCGCAGGGCCAGGGGTTCTTCGGCCGGGTCCAGGAGCACCGTGAGGCGGTAGGTGGCATAGCCCTGCGGAACGGTGCGGCCGCGCAGCGCGCCGCCCTCCCACATGCCCGGCACGGGCGCGTAGTCCGGGGCGCCGGGAATCCCCGCCGCGAAATCCCGCGGGGCGAGGAGGCGGTTCCAGTAGAACTCCCATTCGCCGGACAGGGCGGCCTCATGCCGCTCCACCGCGCGGCCCCGCAGGTCCAGGATCCCGCGCGTGGCCGCGGCGGCGTCGGCGGGCGTCGCCTTGGCGCAGGAGGAGATCAGGAGTAGGACCGCGCCGATCGCGGCCACGGCGCGGAGCCGGACCGCGGGCCCGGTCCCCGCGCGCAACGGTGGGAGATCCATCACGGTAGAGTCCACAAAAACGGGGCGTATGGCAAGGTGGCGGGCCCCCGGGGGAGCGCCGAACGCCGCGCCCGCCTACAGGACCTGCATCATCCGTTCCAGCAGCGGGATGAAGAGTTCCGCCTCCTCGGCGCTGAGGGTGGACAGCAGCTCCTCGGCGAGACGGCGGTGATGGCGGCCATGCTGCCTGTAGACCTCACGGCCGCTTTCCGTCAGCTCGATGTTGAAGGCGCGGCGGTCGTCGGGGTCGTCCGCCCTCTGGACCAGCTTCAGGTTGGTGAGGCGGTCCGCCATGACCGTCAGGGTCCCCGTGGTGATGCCGAGCCGCTCCGAAAGCGGCTTCATGCGGATGCGGCCCGCCTCCCCGAGCTCCGTGACGGCGTGGCATTGCCTCGGGGTGAGGCCCACCTGGTCGGCCACGCCATCCTCCCAGCTGGAGAGCTTTTCATAGAGCCGGACCATGGCCTTGTCCAGGCGCGCCGCCGCCTCCGCCGCGTTCATTTTCCGCAGACTTCCACGGTCACGTGGGAAAAGGGCCGGATCTCGCCTCCCAGCGCGCCGCGGATCTCCTCCCCGCTGCGCCCGCGGGGATCCTTCACGGTGAGCATCAGGGACTTGTCCGTCTCCGAATAGCGCCAGATGTGGATGTCCCGCACGACGCTTCCCTCCGCCTCCAGGCGTCCGCGGATCCTTTCCACGTCCTCGCTGTAGTCGCCGAAGTCCAGAAGGAGGCCCCCCGTGTCCCGCAGCAGGCCCCAGGACCAGCGGAGGATCAGGGCCGCGCCGAGCAGGCCGACGACGGGATCCAGGAAGGCCCAGCCGAAAAACTTCCCGGTGCACAGCGCGCCGATGGCAAGGACGGAGGTCATCGCGTCCGCCACGACATGGATCAGGGCCGCCTTCAGGTTGGAGTCGACGTGTCCGCCTTCGTGGCCGTGCTCATGACCGTGATGGCGGTCTTCCCCGTGTTCCTGGCCGCCGTTCAGGATGAACGCGCATGCGAGGTTGACTATCAGTCCGAGGACGGCCACGAGGATGGCCTCATCGAAGAGGATCGGTCCGGGATGGAGCAGCCGGTTTACCGCCTCGTAGACCATGAAGAGCGCCGTGGCCCCCAGAAGGAGCGCATTGGTGTAGCCGCCCAGGACCCCGACCTTGCCCGTTCCGAAGGAGAAGCCCGGGTTGGTCCTCTGCCTGCGCGCGAAGAAATAGGCGACCGCCGCGATGAACAGGGCCACGGCGTGCGTTCCCATGTGGATCCCGTCGGCCAGCAGCGCCATGGACCCGCTCAGGATGCCGAAGGCGATCTCGGCCGCCATGGTCACGAGCGTGATGAGTGATACCGTCAGCGTCCGCGATTCGGCCTTGCTTCTGCCTTCGGATTCGTCCATTTTGCAATTCGCGCAATTCGTGTGCATGCCGCCGCCTCCGTCGATGTCTTGATTGTCAAACTAAATGAAAGTAGCTTGATTGTCAAGATATATTTGTAAAATGCGATCTCGTGGCGTGGCGGGTTGGTTGACACCGGTGGAAGCGGCGCTTACGATTCCCGACAGAGGGAGTCAACCGAATGAGACGAGTCCTCGCGTTCCTTGTAGCAGCCACTGCGTTGTTTGTATTCGTTCCGTCCGGTCTTCAGGCGGAAGGGGCGGGGACCTGGAGCCTGCAGTCCGAGTTCGACCTGTACCTCGGGCTGAAGGCCGGAGTCGAGTATCGGATCCTGGATTCCCTGGGCCTCCGCGGGACCATCGGCTTCTGCGTGATCTCTCCCCTGATGACCTGCTATACCCTGGTCGGCGTGTGGCACGGTTTCCCTCCGGACAATCCCTTCCAGCTCGATGTCGAGGCCGGCTTGATCCAGGCATCCTTCAATGTCCTGGAACCCTACGTGAACCTGGACCCGACGATCGACACGCCCTCCTTCTATTGGGTGCCAGGCGCAGCCCTCGCCGTCGGCTTCTGCCCGGCGGCCGGACATGTGATCTCGTTCCGTGCGGGAGGGGGGTGCTGCGTCGGATACGATCTGAACAAATGGCAGAGTCCGCAATTCATGCCCAACATCGGGCTGGAATACAGGCTGCGGCTCGGAAAATAAAACGGGCCTGCTTCCGCAGGCCCGCTCCATCAGACGGTGACCTTCTTCGCGTAGGCCTCGAGGGCCTTGATCAGGCTCTCCACCTGCTGCTGCCACTGCGGTCCGCCCTGGCCCGGACCTCCAGGTCCCCCGCCGGGGCCTCCCTGACCGCCACCGGGGCCTCCTCCAGGTTGACCGCCGGGAGGCTGACCTCCAGGTTGGCCCATGCCGCCGGGTCCCTGTTTAGGCGCTTCGCTCATCTGCTTTTCCATTTTTTCCATCTCAGCCTGGAAAACCTTGTACTCCGCCTTCTGGGCGTCCGTGAGAAGGATTTCCGTGTCCAGCCTGGCCTTCTTGATGTCCTCGGCCGTCGCGGAGGATTTGGCCTTCAGCGCGGTGAGGATGGGAAGGACCTTCGCGACCTGATCCTTGCTCAGGAACAGGGATTCATCGCGCTGGAAAACGCCGGAGGGATCCCCCGAGCCGCCGGGTCCGCCCTGGCCTGGTCCGCCGCCCCGTGAGGCTTCAGGAAGGAAGATCGACACCTCCTGGATCAGCTTCTGCGCTTCCGTCTCCTGAGGGGACCTTTGGGGTCCGTTCGTGGTCGCGCAGGACGCGAGTCCCAGGACCAGAAAGGCCGACAGCATGCATGTCGTCAAAACACCGGTTCGTCGTGACACCTTGGCTCCTTTCCCGCGGACGGCTTGGACCGTCCGCGACACCATGGCCTGAATGTAGCCACCGCCCTTTAAGAGATGGTCAAAAATCGGTTAAATCGGACGGCGCGGCGGGTAAAATCGGGAAGCATGGGGATTGCCCGCCGACTCTCCGGGTGGTATAGAAGATGCACAATGACACGTCAAATCCGCACGCTTCCGGTCCCGGCCGGGATCCTTGTCATGCTGGCGGTCCTCGCCTCCTGCGCCACGCGGATCGCCTACATCCCCACGGTGGGGGAAGGCTTCCGGATTCCCGCGGGCTTCCGGATCGTCGGGTACTTCCCCTCGTGGTCCGGGGATCCCGCGACGGTCCAGTACCGCGCCCTGACCCATGTCTGCTACGCCTTCGGCGCGCCGACGAAGGAGGGTGGGTATGAGCCGATCCAGCGGGAAGCGGTCCTCGCGGACCTCACGGCCAGGGCCCATGCCGAGGGCGTGAAGGTCTTCCTTTCATTCGGCGGGTGGAACGACGGCGGTCCGAACGCCTATACGGCCATCGCCTCGGACCCGGCGCTGACGGCGGCTTTCCTGGACGGCGTCATGGAACTGGTCGGCCGCCTGGGCCTTGACGGAATCGACGTGGACTGGGAGTTCCCGAAGGAGGACTCGGCGGGAATCTTCGCGGACCTGATGCACGCTCTCTCGACGCGGCTGCACGCCGCGGGCAAGGAACTCAGCATCGCCGTGGCGGCCACTGACGTGCGCGGGAGGTTCTACAGGGACTCGATCATCGCGGACGTGGACTTCCTGAACATCATGGCCTACGACGACGGCTACGGCCTGGGGCCCGAGGTGAACCATTCCGCCTACTGGTTCGCCCGCGAGTCCCTGGACTACTGGCTGGGACGGCGCGGGGTGCCGCGGGAGAAGGCCGTGCTCGGGGTGCCCTTCTACGGCCGCAGCCTGAAGGACCGCGGCGCCGTCACCTTCTCCTACCTGCGCGGGAGGGACGACCGCGCCGCGGCCTCCGACGTTTCGCAGGGCTACGGCTACAATGGCTTCGACACACTGCGGGCCAAGGCGGTCAACCAGGCGCGGGTCCGCGCGGGCGGCATCATGATCTGGCAGCTCAGCCAGGACGCCGAGGGCACAGATTCCCTGCTGAACGCGATCTACGACGCCGTGAAGGAACCCGTGGTCACGCGGCCCGCGGGCACGGAGCCCGCCTCCGCGCCGTACGTGCCGGAGGTGGGCGAGCCGCCGATGCGGCCCGGGGCCGCAGGACCCGACTGGACGGCTGCGGAGCCCGTCGCGCCCTGAGGAGCGGGAACTGCGGCCTGATGGAACTGCCGCGCGGTGCGGACCCACCATGCATTTCCATTGTCGGGGCAGACGCCCGGTGCATCCGTGACCCGGAAGTCCTTCACATAGGCACAGCAATATGCATATGCCGGCCTGTAGCGGCGCGATGGGATCCATGCAATACGATGAATCGGGCACTGTCAGTGGACCCGTGATGGACATGCGGATGGCACCGCTTCGCTTCACGGGAGACCGACCGGAAGACGGGAAAGGATTTTTGTTGGATGCTGCGGACTGGACTTGAACCAGCACACCTGTTACGGCACCAGCCCCTCAAGCTGGCGTGTCTACCAATTCCACCACCGCAGCGCCAGAATACGAATACACAATAGCGATGGGACGGGAAAGTGTCAATATATGATAGAGTGACGGCAAGGGGAGGGCCCATAAGCGGTATGGAGGAGTTCCAGGAAATCTGCATCGAGGGCGGGGACGTGGTCCTGCCGGACCGCGTCGTGCACGGCGGGACGGTGATCCTGTCCGGGGGCGTCGTGCGGTTCGCGGGTCTGCCCGGGGATCCGCGCTCCGCCAAGGGCGGGCGGGGGGATCCGGTGCGCATCGATGCGCGCGGGACCTGGGTGTGTCCCGCGCTCTGTGAAACGCACATCCACGGCTGCGGCGGCATGTGGACCGGGGAGGACTTCGAACGTTCGGTGGCCTTCATGGGCCGGTTCCTCGCGCGGCAGGGGGTCGGCCTGTTCCTTCCGACCACGGTCGGGGATGAGGCGAGCATCGAGGGCCTGGGCCGTGCCCTGGAGACTCTGCGTTCCGAGGAGGACCTCAAGGGCCGGATCCCCGGCATCTACGTGGAGGGTCCATTCGTATCCCCCGCGCGGCGGGCGGCCATTCCGGAACGCTGCCTGCACGAGGTTTCCCTGGAGCATCTGGACCGGTTGATCGGCCTTTCCAGGAACTCCCTCCGCGTGATGACCTTCGCCCCGGAGCTCCCCGGGGCGTGGCGGCTCCCGGCCTGGATGCGGGAGCGCGGGATCCTGCCCGCCCTGGGCCATTCGGAGGCGGCGCTGGCCGACCTGGAGCCGCTCGCCGCGGAACCCCTTCTGGACGTGACCCACCTTTTCAACGGCATGAGCGGCGTCTCCCACAAGACGCCGGGACTGGCGCATTGGGCGCTGCTCGACGGGAGGGCGTTCACGGAGGTCGTTGGGGACGGGCTGCACGTGCATCCCGCGGCCATGCGGCTTGTCCTCCGTGCGAGGCCCCAGGAAAGGATCGTGCTGATTTCCGACGCCGTGGCGCCCGCCGGACTGCCGGAAGGACGGCAACCGTCCACCGGCGCGCCCCCGACGATGTACGGCCGCAGGGTCGTGGCCCGCGGTGCCGGCGTCTTCTATGAGGATGACGGGACGCTGGTCGGCTCCCGTTTCCTCGTCCGCGACGGCGTCGCGCGCCTGGTGGGCGAACTCGGCGTTCCCGTCCACGCCGCCGTGGCCATGGCGAGCCTCAACCCGGCGCGGATGCTCGGGTACGGGAACAAGGGGGCGCTCCTCATGGGCTACGACGCGGACCTCGCCGTGTTGAGCCGGGATTTCCGGGAGTGCTCCCTATGCGTCTGGGAGGGGCGGATCCTGCACCGGGCCTGAGTCCGTGCCCGACCTGCCATGGACCATCCGGTCCCAGTCCGCGGACTCCCACGCGTCGTAGACGCCCACGAGCGACGCGACGAGGATGTGGCGCGCCTCCTCGTCGGACACGATGGAGGTCTTCTTGAAATGATCGATGAGCCTGTCGAGCTCCCGCAGGCACGTACGCTTGGCCCGTTGCCTGTGCGCCGCCCTGCGCGCCACGTCGGCCGCGCCGGGACGCAGGCCGTCCAGTTTTTTTTCGAGCTTTTCCCGCCAGTCCGGGGGGACGGTGCCGCGGTCCACGATGTATTCGGCGCTGGAATGGATCCTGAAGACCGTCCGCCCGGCGATCCTGCCCATGAGGGCCATGGTGCCCTTGGTGATGAGCGGGGCGCCCACGGCCATGATCAGCACGATGAGAAGGACGTAGAGGATCAGCAGGACGCGCCTCCCCGTCCGGATTCCAGCCGGTCCAGGAGTTCCAGGAGCTCCCGCGGCTCGTCGATGGGGTACGCGGGCGCCTCGCGCGCATCGGCGGGGATTTTGGACCGCCTCGGAGACCGGCGCGGCCAGACGCCCACGGTGCCGAGGCTGTTGGCGCCCTTCATGAAGCCTCCGCGTCCGAGGACCCCCGCACGACCAGCTCCGCCCGCACGTGCTCCCTGCGGCCCGGGGCGATCCCCCCCGCGATGAGGCGGATCAGCATCTCCGCGGCGCGCCGTCCCTCCTCCTCGCCGGAGAAGCTCACGCTGGAAAGGGGCGGGAAGGCCTCGCCGGCCAGGGGGATGTCGTCGAATCCGACGACGGCGATATCCTCGGGGATCCGGAGATTCCTCTCCCGGATGGCGCGCATCGCGCCGAAGGCCACGGTGTCGCTCGCCACGAACACGGCGTCCGGCGGGAGGGAGGCGCCGCGCAGGATTTCCTCCATGGCCTCGAACCCGCTGCGGGCGGTGTAGTTGCCCTCATGGAACAGGGCGGGATCCGGCGCGATGCGCCGCAGCCGGAGGGCGTCCAGGTAGCCCTGGTAGCGCGCCGCGGCCGCCGTGAAGGCCATGGGCGCATTGGTGACGCACGCGACGCGCCGGCGTCCCCCGTCCAGGAGATGGCGCACCGCCACCCGGGCCGCCGCGCGGTTGTCGACGTCCACGGAACACACCTTCCGCGACGGCGAGGAGCCGATGAACACGAGGGGAAAGCCGTCCTCCACGAGCTGCCGCACGTCCGGGTCGTCCCCCCTGGGCTCGAACATGACGAGGCCGTCGATGTGCTTGGCCCGCGTCAGGCGCTGGAGGGACTGGTAGGCCGCGTCCTCCTGGAACGTGTCCACCAGGAGCCGCAGGTCGTGGCGGGCGGTCACCCGCGTGAGGCCCCACATGACGTCCAGCAGGAAGCCGTGGCCGGCCTGCGCCGCGGAATACACGAGGCCGATGTTCATCGTGCGCCGCGTGGCCAGGGCCCTGCCGGCCGCGTCGGGGGTGTAGCCCAGCTTTCGGGCCGCGCGCTCCACGCGTTCCCGGGTGGTGGCGGAGATCCGTGCGCCGCGTTTGCCGCTCAGAACGATGGACACCGTGCTGCGGGAGACGCCGGCCGCCTGTGCCACCTCGTGGCTTGTGACCCGCCCTCCCGTCATGAAACGGCGCTCCCGTCCAGGCGTCCCGCAAAGTGGCAGGCGGACAAGTGGCCCGAGCCCATGTCGCGGAACTCGGGCGCCTCCCGGCTGCAGATCCCCTTCGCGTAGCGGCACCGGGGATGGAAATGGCAGCCCGCGGGAGGATTGGCGGGATTCGGCACCTCGCCCTGGAGGATGATCCTCTTCATCCTGTTCCTCGGGTCCGGCTTGGGGACCGCGGAGATGAGGGCCTCCGTGTACGGGTGCATGGGGGAGGAGAAGATGGCGTCCGTGTCGGCCATCTCCACCAGCTTCCCGACGTACATGACGGCCACGCGGTCGCTGATGTGCTCCACGACGGACAGGTCGTGGGCCACGAAGAGGAACGTGAGCCCGAACATGCCTTGCAGGTCCTCCAGGAGGTTCAGCACCTGGGCCTGGACGGAGACGTCCAGGGCGGAGACCGGCTCGTCGGCCACCAGGAGGCGGGGATTGGTGGCCAGGGCCCGGGCGATGCCGATGCGCTGCCGCTGACCGCCCGAGAAAGCGTGCGGGTAGCGCTTCAGGTGGCTGATGTTCAGGCCGACGACCGAGGCGAGGTATTTCACGCGCTCCTCGATGTCGAAGTCCCTGCCCATGTCGTTGACGCGCAGCGGCTCGGCCACGATGTCATAGACGGTCATCCTCGGATCCAGGGACGAGTAGGGATCCTGGAAGATCATCTGGATCTCCTTGCGGAGTCCGCGCATCTCGGCGCGTCCCACCTTCAGGAAATCGATCGGCTCCTGCCCTTCCCCGCGGTAGAGGACCTCCCCCGACGTGGCCTGGAGGGCGCGCACCACGCAGCGGCCGAGGGTGGTCTTCCCGCACCCCGATTCCCCGACGAGGCCCAGCGTCTCCCCGCGCTTGATGGCGAAGCTCACGTCGTCGACCGCCTTCACGCTTCCTATGGTCTTCCTCCAGAAGCCGCCGCGGATCGGGAAGTGCTTCTTCAGATGCTTCAGCTCCAGCAGCACGTCGCCGTTCATACCGACTTCCTCCCCGCCTCGAACGCTTCCATCACCTGGGGATACAGGAAACAGCGCACCTTGTGCCCCGGGGAAACCTCGGCCATGGGCACGTCGAAGCGGTCGCAGAGGCCCTTCTTCATCCGCCTGCATCGGTCATGGAAGCCGCATTGGGGCGGAAGCTCCAGGGGAATCGGCACGACGCCTTCGATGGACTCGAGGCGGGCCCGGTTCCTGTCCCCGATCCTCGGGATGGCCTTGAGGAGTCCGGTCATGTAGGGGTGCTTCGGGTCATGGAAGATCTCGTCGACGCCCGCCATCTCCACGATCCGTCCCAGGTACATCACCGCCACCTCGCTCGCCATCTCCGCGATCACGCCGAGGTCGTGGGTGATGTAGAGGATCGACATGCCGAACTCGGCCTGGAGCCCCTTCATCAGCTCGATGACCTGGGCCTGGATGGTCACGTCGAGGGCGGTGGTCGGCTCGTCGGCGATGAGCAGCTGCGGATTGCAGGAGAGGGCCATGGCGATCATCACGCGCTGGCGCATCCCGCCGGAGAACTCGTGGGGGTATTCGTCGATGCGCTTCCCCGGATTGGCGATGCCGACCTTTCCGAGCATCTCCACGGCGATCTCCCGCGCCTCCGCCTTGTCCTTCGTGCGGTGGAGGAGGATGGCCTCCATGAGCTGGTTGCCCATGGTGTAGAGGGGGGAGAAACTCGTCATCGGCTCCTGGAAGATCATCGTGACGTCCTTGCCCCGGATGCCGCGGACCTCCTCGCCGTCCGCGCTGAGGGCGGCCAGGTCCACCGTCCCTCCGTTGCCGTTCCTTCCGCGGCGCAGGCGGATGCTCCCCTTGATGACGCCCGGATCCGGCACGATCCTCATGATCGCCTGGGACGTGACGCTTTTGCCGCATCCGGACTCTCCCACAAGGCCCAGGGTCTTTCCGGCGGGAATCCCGAAGTCCACGCCGTCCACGGCCTTCAGCACCCCTTCGTCGAGGGCGAAGTGGACCTTCAGGTCCTCGACTTCCAGCAGAATGTTTTCCGGTTCACTCATGGTCCCGCCCCCTTCTACCGATACGGATCCGCCGCGTCGCGCAGGCCGTCTCCAAGGAAGTTGAAGGCGAGCACCGTCAGGACGACGAACAGGAGCGGAATGAGCAGCCATGGATACAGGACCACGTTCTGGATCTGCTGCGCCTCCTGCAGCAGGACCCCCCAGCTGGTGGCGGGGGAGCGGATGCCGAGGCCCAGGAAGCTGAGCGACGTCTCGGCGATGATCATCCCGGGGATGGCGAGGGTCATGTTCACGATCAGGTAGCTCAGGAACCCCGGGACCATGTGCGTCCGGATGATCCGCAGGGTGCCGCAGCCGGCCACCCGGGCCGCGGTCACGTAATCCTCCTCGCGCATCGAGATGAACTTGCCCCGTACCACGCGGGCGAGGCCCGTCCACCCGAGGAAGGAGAGGATGATCGTGATGTAGAAATAGACCTGCACGTTCGGGATCTTGGGGGGGATGGCGGCGCTCAGGCCCATCCAGAGCGGAATGGTGGGGAAGGAGTGGAGCACCTCGATGAGGCGTTGTATGACCACGTCGAGGGCGCCGCCGAAGTAGCCCGACAGGCCTCCGATCAGCACTCCCAGGACCAGGCTGATGACGAACCCCACGAATCCGATGGAAAGGGAGATCTGGGAGCCGATGAGGATCCGAGAGAACATGTCCCGGCCCATGCCGTCGGTGCCGAAGAGGAACACCGCGCCGTCCTTCTCCGCCTGGAACAGATGGATCCGGCCGGGGAGGAAACCGAGGAACTTGTACTCGAGCCCCCGCGCGAAGAACCGCAGGGGATGCATGACGGTCCTGTCCTCCGCGTAGACGCGCCGCATCTTCTCGAAGTCCCGTTCCATGCCGATCCCGTAGACGAACGGGCGCAGGTGGAAACGGCCTTCCGGATCGATCCAGTGGATGCGGGTCGGCGGGCAGTTGACGTACCTGCTGTCGTAGCTCGTCAGCTGCTGGGGCGCGAGGAAGTCGGCGAACAGGGCGCTCAGGTACAGGACGGCGAGGATCACGAGGCTGGCCCGGGCCACCTTGTGATGGCGGAACTTGCGCCGCATGAGCGCCCACTGGGAGGCCATGTAGTAGCTTTCGTCGACCCCCTCATGCCTCCTGCGGCGCCGGCGCGAGGCGAGGAGGGACCGGACCGCTTTCCGAATGTCCATGGCAGCCTACCTCTCGGCCTTTCCGAAGCGGATCCGCGGATCCAGCCAGGCGAGGATCATGTCGGAGATCAGGGTGCCGATCACCGTCAGGACCGTCATGATCAGAAGGAGCGCCCCGGCCAGGTACATGTCCTGGTTCTGGAGCGCCTGGTAGAGGAGCGTGCCCTGCGTCTGCAGGTTGAGCACGATCGCCGTGATCGTGGAGCCGGAGAAGATTCCGGCCAGGGACCAGCCCAGAGTGCTCACGATCGGGTTCACCGCCGCGCGCACGGGGTACTTGAAGAGGAGCTTCTTCGCGCCCACACCCTTGGCCCGCGCGGTGATGACGTACTGCTTGCGCAGCTCGTCGAGAAGCTGGCCGCGCATCACCCGGATGAGGCTGCAGGTCCCCGCCATGCCGATGACGATGACGGGGATGATCATGTGCTTGGCGAGGTCGAGGACCTTGGCCCAGCTCCATGCCGCCTCGATGAACGGCTCGGAGAACAGGCCCATGAGCAGCACGCCGTACCACTTGTAGGACAGGTACATGAGGATGATGCCCAGGAGGAAGTTCGGCGTCGCCATGCCGAGGAACCCGATGAACGTGGTCAGGTAGTCGCCGAAGGAGTACTGGTGCGTGGCGGAGTAGATGCCGATGGGGATGGCCAGGGCGTAGGTGAACAGGAGGCTGGTGAGGGAGATGAGGAGCGTCATGCCCATCCGTTCGTTGATCAGGGAGCTGATCTGCTTCTTCCATTGGAAGGAGATGCCGAAATCGCCCTTTGTGACCAGTTTCACCATCCACTTGCCGTACTGGACGAAGAACGGCTCATTGAAGCCGTACTCCTGCCGCAGTTCCTCGATGAACTGGTCGTCGACCACTTCCCCCTCCCTGGCGGCCATCATGGCGTAGGTGGTCATGTAGTCTCCCGGGGGCAACTGGATGATCCAGAAGGTGATGAGGGAAATCAGGAGCACCGTAGGGATCATGATGAGCACGCGTTTCAGGACGTACTGGAGCACATTGTCCCCCTCTGCATTCTTCGGCCATGGAAAGGAAGGCGGGCCCACGGGAGGGCCCGCCGGAACCGCCGGACGCTATTGTTTGATGAAGAAGGTGCTGGCGTTGGCCACGCCGAAGCTGCGCAGCTCGTCGCAGTAGTACAGGCCATCCGGCACGTTGCGGAGGCGGTTGCTGGCCAGGACCAGCTGCGGTTGGATGCCCGCCACGCCGATGACCCAGATGTTGCGCGCGTGGATGGCGGCCAGCTGGTCCGCGTACTTGGTGACGTCCGCCTTGGTGGTGGAGGCCACCAGCTTGTCCCAGGTGTCGAGGAGGAGCATCACGTCGCCCTCGGGTTTCACGCCCTGCTTGCCGCCGGAGGACCGCCAGAGCCCGTAGTGGCCGTACCACTCCGTGAGCACGCGCAGCGGGAGCACGACGTCGGGCCGGTAGGCCACGTTGAACACGGAGAAGCCCGCGGTGGCGATCTGGTGCTGGTTGGAGTACACGAGCTCGTGGTTGTAGGTGCCGTCCGTGGCCTTCACGGTCGTGCGGATGCCCACTTTGGCCCAGTAGTTGCTGACCAGCTCCACCACCTTGTCCTGCGTCGCGTCGCTGATCGTGCTGATGACGATGGAGAGGTCGCTTCCGTCGGGGCGGGTCCGCCACTTCTTGGCCGCGTCCCACGGCAGGCCGGCCTTGTCGAAGTAGCTTGCGGCCAGTGCGGCGTCGTAGGCGGCGAACTTCTTTTCCCACTCCGCGTTGTAGTTGGGAAGCCCCGGCAGGAACGAGGCCTGGCGCGGGGTGAGCATGCCGTCATAGACGATGTTGTTGATCTCCTCCCTGTTGATGGCGTGGGAGAGGCCGGCGCGGAAATTGATGTCCTGGAAGATCTTGCGCAGGCCCGGGTCCTCCACGGTCTGGTTCGGGTGGAAGGCGACCCCCCCGTTCGTGCTCTTCCACTTGAGGATCCTGTAGTTGCCCTTCTCGCGGCCGGACTGGAACACGGCGTACTGGGCGGTATCGAGCGCCGCCAGGTCCACCTCCCCGGCCAGGCGCTTCAGCTGGACCTGGTCCTTGCCGACCTTGTCGACCACGATCCTGTCGATGTAGGGCAGCTGGTTGCCCTCCGCGTCGGTCTTCCAGTAGTAGGGGTTGCGCTCCATGATGAAGCGCTCCGAGGACGGATCGTTCTTGGCCACCCAGGCCCTGACGGTGGGGCGGTCCGGGAAGACCCAATAATAGTAGCCGGTCCAGGAGCCCATGGTCTTCAGGTCCCCGAAGCCGCGCGCCTTGGCGATCTCGAGGGCCTTGGCCTCTCCGATGAACTCGGGAAGGATCGTCTTGTAATAGTGCTCCGGGGCGAAGAACCATTTGTTGTCGATGGCCACGCGCTCCAGGAACAGCGGGAAGGGGGCCGCGTGGGTGATCTTCACCGTGTACTGGTCGATCTTTTCCACCTTGGCGCGCACCTTCTCGCCCTTGGCATTGGTGGTGAAATAGCAGTCGTAGAGCTTCTTGCCGAAGGTCTCCGGGATGAGCATGTGCTCCCAGTAGAACATCACGTCGTCGGCATCGAAGTTCTCCCCGTCGGACCACTTCATGCCCTCGCGGAGGTGGATGGTGAACTGGGTGTAGTCCGCGTTGATGTCGACGCCCTTGGCCACATTGGGCACCACCGTGGTGCCGTCCTGCGCGAAGCGGAACAGCGCCTCCTCGGTGAACATCAGGCTCCACTTGTCGTCCGAGTAGCTGTTCCAGGTCAGGCGCATGTCGCCGCCGTACTGGCCGAGGCCCTCGGCTCCCTTCTCCACCATTGGATCCTTGGGAAGCCTCTGCTCCAGGGCCGGAAGCGTCTTGGCCGCCACCTTCTCGTGGAGCATCGGGGCCTCGTGCCACTCGTTGCCGCCCTTGACGGCGGCGGGCTGGACCGGCTGCTTCTCCTTCTGGCCTCCGGCAAAGACGAGGCCGGAAGCAAGGAACAGCGCCGATGCGACGATGAGGAAACGTGGGAACCGCGTTCGGGAACTCATACAACCCCCTTTTCGGATCCGTTTGAGGGAGGGAGCCGCTTCGGAGCGTGCGCCGCCGTGACGGGCCCTCCTGCTAACACGTGTGAGCACGACATCTTTGCATGGGAATTCGGGGTTGTCAAGGAAAATCAGGCCTGGGTTGTTCGGTGGTCCGCCGTCACGGCCTGCGGCCGAGGAAGTCCAGGAGCTCCGCCACGTGCCGCGTCGTGATGTTGTCCACGCCCAGCTCGAGGAAACGCCGGAAGCCCGCCTCCGGCCCGACGGTCCATACGGAGACCCGGAGGCCGTGGGCGCGGGCCGATTCCACGAGGAGCGGCGTGCAGAAGCGGTAGTGGATGTTCAGTCCCGGGCAACCCGCGTCCGCCGCCATGCGGCACTCGTCCTCCAGGCGGGAACGGGACAGGGCCTCGGGCGGCGTCCGGCCGAAGTCGGTGTTCAGGTACACCGGAAGGCCGGGGGAGGCCCTGCGCATCGCGGGAACCCGGTCGGCCTCGCAGCCCGTCACCACGACCCGGCCCTCCAGCCCCGCGGCGCGCACGGCCGGACCGATGCGCTCCACGCAGCGGTCATCCTTGAGGTCGAGGTTGATGCCGCCGCCGGTGGGGGCCACCGCGGCCGCGAGCTCCTCGAACGTCGTGATCCGGCCGCCCGGCTTGTCGAAGCGGATCCTTCCCTCCCGGTCCAGGGCCCGAAGCTCCGCGACGCGCAGGCCGGAGACCGGCAGCACTTCCCCGGTCAGCAGGGGCACCGACTCATTGTGGCAGAGGAACAGCGCGCCGTCGGGATCGGCGCGCACGTCGACCTCCACCAGGTCCGCTCCGAGGCCGAGGCCCTTCAGGGCCGACTCCACCGTGTTCGCCGCCGTGCCGTCGCACCCGGCATGCGCCGTGACCGTCGGGATCTTGTTCTCCGCCATAGGAGGCCATCATAGACCGGGCGGGGGCCCCCCTGTACAGCCCCGGGCACGGCTTGCCACGGGGCATCGGCCGGGGTAAAATGCTCCTTCATCCTTATCACGGGAGAGGATCATGAAGAGCATGCTGAAGGGCCGTTCCCTCTTGACGCTCAAGGATTTTTCCGCCGCGGAGATCCGTTTCGTCCTGGACCTGGCCGCTCAGGTGAAGGCCGAGGCGCATGCCGGGAAGGTCAACCAGCGCCTGCGCGGCAAGACGGTCGCGCTGATCTTCGAGAAGCGGTCCACGCGGACCCGCTGCTCCTTCGAGACCGCCGTGGGGGAGGAGGGCGGACACCCCGTGTTCCTCACCCTCAACGACATCCACCTGGGGGAGAAGGAGCCCATCCAGGACACGGCCCGCGTGCTGGGGCGCATGTTCAGCGCCATCGAGTTCCGCGGCTACAGGCAGGAGACGGTGGAAAGCCTGGCCAAGTTCTCCGGCATCCCGGTCTACAATGGCCTGACGGACGACTGGCACCCCACGCAGATCCTTGCCGATCTCCTGACGGTGGAGGAGGTCTTCGGGTCCCTCAGGGGCCGGAAACTCGCCTTCCTGGGCGACGGGCGCAACAATGTGGCCAACACGCTCCTGGTGGGCTGCAGCCGCATGGGCGTGGACGTCACGATCGTTTCCCCGCGGGAACTGCGGCCCGCGGAGGACCTTGTCCGATGGGCCGGGCAAGAGGCCGGCCGGAACGGTTCCCGCGTGGAGCTGATCGCGGACGTGGAGGCGGGCGTGAAGGGCGTGGACGTGGTCTACACGGATGTCTGGGTCTCCATGGGGGAGGAGGCCAAGAGCGCGGAACGCCTCCGCCTCCTGGAGCCCTATCGGGTCACGCGGGAGGTCCTCGCGATGACCGGCCGGAAGGAGAGCATCTTCATGCACGACCTGCCGGCGGTCCGCGGCAATGAGGTGACGGGGGACGTGCTGGACGGGGAATCGAGCAGGGCCTGGGACCAGGCGGAGAACCGGAAGCACACGATCAAGGCCCTCCTGCTGGCCACGCTGTGAAAGGCTTGCAATACCCGACAATTCGGATATGATGGATTCTGCATCGAGGCGAGGAGGAGTTTGCATGAAAAGGGTTTCCGTTCTCGTGACGGCTTTGATCCTGCTGGTCGCCCTGTCGGGTTTCGCCCAGAGCACCGACAATTCCTTGTTCGTGAAGACCATGTCCCTCATCAAGATCTACACCCACCAGCTGGGGTACAAGGTCCTGTTCCTGAAAAACGGCGCGGAAATCGGCGAGATGTACCTTCCCCTGACCTGGTTCGGCCAGACCGCGGGCAAGGCCCAGCTCATCTGGGGCTTGGGGCCCGAGTACCCCTACCTCTCGATGTACTACAAGGGCGACAAGTTCGACCATCTGCGCCTCTACGTCTCGAACGACATGATGAGCTCCACCTGGGGGGTCCTCCAGATGCCGCTTTCCGAAGCGGCCGCCCTGTTCAAGGTGGATGCCCCGCCCTTGAACTATTGATGCCGGACCTTGAACGGCTCGTGAAAGCCATCCGGGAGGAAGGTCTCCGCGGGTGGCTTTTTTATTCGCACTTCCACAGGGACAGGATCGCCGACCGCGTGCTGTCGATCCGGCCGGAGGCCATGAACACCAGGCCCTGGGTGTACCTCGTCTATGCCGACCGTCCTCCCGTGAAGATCGTGCACGGCATCGAGGCCGCCGCCCTGGAGTCCCTTCCCGGAGAGAGGCGGGTCTACGTGACGCAGGAGGAGTTCCGCGCCGCCCTGGAGGCTGCGCGGCCCGGGGACGGGCCCGTGGCCGCGGACTACTCCGACGGCCTTCCCGTGCTCTCCTTCCTCGACCACGGTACGGCGATTCTCCTTGCGCAGGCCGGATACCGGCTCGCTTCCGCCTCGGGCCTGATCAGGCGCTTCCTGGGGACCACCGACGAGGCCGGGTACCGCTCCCACGAGGAGGCGGCCCGCCATCTCTACGATGTCGTGGACCTCACGTGGAAGCGGCTTCGGGCCGAGGCGGGCCGCGGCGCGGAGATCCGCGAAGGGGCCGTGCTGGAATGGATGACGCGCCTCATGGAGGAGCGTGGCCTTGAGTTCCATGACGGTCCCGTGGTGGCGTTCGGGCGCAATTCCTCCGATCCCCACTACGGGCCGCAGGGCGGAGGCGCCGCCCTGGAACCGGCCGACATGGTGCTTCTGGACCTCTGGGGCAGGAAGAAGGAGCCGGGTTCCGTCTACGCGGATATTTCCTGGATGGGAGTGGCCGCGAAGGAGGCCGCCTCCCGGCCGGCCGCCGCGTTCCAGGCCGTGATCCAGGCCCGGGATCGGGCCATCCGGTTCCTGGCGGAGGAACTGGTCCGCGGCGGACGGCCCTCGGGCGCCGACGTGGACCGGGAGGCGCGGCGGGTTCTCCGGGACCTGGGATTCTCCTCCGGACTGCGGCACCGCACCGGGCATGCCATCGGGGAGGACGTGCACGGATTCGGGGTCAACCTGGACTGCGTCGAATTCCCGGATGACCGCGCCCTGGACGAAGGCGCCCTCTTTTCCATAGAACCCGGACTCTACCTGGAAGGTTTCGGCGTGCGCACCGAGGTGGACGCCTGCATCCGCGACGGCAGGCTGGTGGTGACCGGAAGCCGCCCGCAATCGGATCTTCTTTCCCTGTAAGGAGCGTATCATGGCGTCTGTCTGCGATGAGGCCCTTTCCTTCCTCGGGGCCCATTCCCGTTTTCTCGTCCTCGGGCACAGGGAACCGGACGGCGATTGCGTCGGCTCCCAGATCGCGCTGGCCCGTCTTCTTTCGCTCATGGGGAAAAAGGCCGGGATGTACTGCGTGGGTCCCTATGACAGGGCGGAGATCAGGGATTACGGCCCCCTGTTCCGGGCGTCGATCTCCGGGGAGGATCTGCTGGACCGGCCCGCGGTCGTGGTGGTCGACTGCTCCACTCCGGAACGCACCGGCGCGCTGGCCGAACGCGTGAAGGGCCTGCCGACCCTCGTCATCGACCATCATGCCGCGGGCAGCGTTTTCGGGGACGTGCGCTTCCTGGATTCCACGGCGGCTTCCACGACGGTCCTCATCCTGCGCCTCTTCGAGGCTCAGGGCGCCGCACTGGAGGCGGACACGGCGCGCATGCTGCTTTTCGGGCTGTGCACGGACACCGGATTCTTCCGCCATGTCGGGCCCTCGGGCGCCGGAACCTTCCGGGACGTGGCGCGCTTGACGGAGGCCGGGACCTCCACGCAGGAAGTCTTCTACATGGTCTACGGCGGGCGTCACCTGGCGGGGAGGAAGCTCCTTGCCCGCGCCCTGGAGCGGACGGAAAGCCTGCAGGGCGGAAAGCTCCTGCTCACCCGGGAGACCTTGCGGGACCGCGAGGAAATCATTGGAATGGAATCCGCCGCGGATGCCTCCTGGCGCGGGGAGGACGAGCTGTACCGTCTCCTGCAGACGGTGCAGGGCAGCCTGGTGGTGCTCTTCTTCCGGGAAGAGCAGGCAGGCCGTTGGTCCGTGGGCTTCCGCTCCCTACCGGCATTCGACGTGGCCGTCATCGCCCGCCGCCTGGGAGGGGGAGGACACAAGCAGGCCTCCGGATGCGAACTGGAAGGCTCTTTCGAGGTGGTCAGGCGGCGGGTCCTGGAGACCCTCGGGACCCTGTAGATCGGAATGGATTGTAAACCGACGTAAATAGCGGCCCCCGCCGGGCCGGTTTCCTGGCACGCGTTTTGCATCTCTTCCCCCTGCTTCGAAAAAGTCGGACGCAGGAGGAAAGTATGGGCCAGACGATCGTCAGGGATTCCCTGAGGGAACGGGTGCTGTTGTACCAGAACACGGGCAAGGGCCGGGAAGAGCTGGTACGCGAAATTTCCGAGCGGGCGTACCGGTTCCCGCGGCGTTCCATGGGATGGGACGAGGATGCGTGCGGGGACTTTCTCCTGTTCGTCTATCCAAGGCTCGAGGGACTGCTGGACCGCTTCCGCGACATGGGCCTGCCGTTCGAGCCCTACCTGTTCTCCGTGCTGGCCTGGAACCTGAAGAGCTTCGCCCGGCGGAAGGCGGAATCCAGGGCTTATGGCGGCGCGGACCTCAGGATCGTGGCGATCGACGGCGATGCGGAGGGGCGGACCGCGGAGGAGTCCGACCCCGGCGGGACGCCCCCCTTCCCCGACGGACCGTCCATCGAGTCGTCGGCCATCCGGAAGGCGGCCCTGGAGCTGCCGTCCCTGTCCGGAAGGAGGCAGTTCCTTTTCCTCGTGTTGAAGTGCATGCGCACCCTGGGCCCGGAGGACCTGGTGGCCGTCGCCGCTTCCGCCGGCATCGGGGAGGGGGAGGCCCGCAGGATCCTCTCCGCCCTGGGCGCGCGCCTGGGGAAGAAGGAGGAACGCCTGGCCATGCTTCGCGTACGCCGCAACCGCGCCTACAGCCTGGCCCGTTTCCTGGAGGTGCGCCTCGCATCGGAGCCCGATGAGGAGAAGCGCGCGGCGCTCCGGCGCCGTCTGCGGGCGGCCGGCCGGTGCATGCGCAATGCGATGGCCCGCATGGCCCGGGTGGGGATGGCGCCTTCCAACAGGGAGATCGCGGACGTGCTGGGAGTGCCGAAGGGGACCGTGGATTCCGGCCTGTACTGGGCGAAGAAGCGCCTGGCGGACCGCCTGGATCCGCAGGCTTCCCGGCTCGCTTGACGGCCCGCAGGCGGCCGATGTTGACGTCGATTTGCATTGCCTCCGTCCCGGTACCGGTATATGATGGAGCCCCATGGAACTGCTTCTGGCAACCAACAACGAGCATAAGCACCGGGAGTTCCTGCGCCTGTTCCCGGGATGCCGCATCGTGCTTCCCCGGGACGTGGGCATCGCCTTCGACTTCGAGGAGGGGGAGGAGAGCTTCCTCTCCAATGCCCTGGGCAAGGCCCGCGCCCTCTTCCGCCTGGCCGCCAGGCCCGTGATGGCCGACGATTCGGGGCTCACGGTGGACGCCCTGGCGGGTGCGCCGGGTGTCTATTCGGCCCGATACGGCTCCGTCGAGCGGGGGAGGAACCTTTCGGCCGCCGAGCGGAACGCGTTCCTGCTGGAGCGCCTGGCGGGGGTGAAGGAGCGGGGCGCGGCGTTCGTCTGCTGCCTGGTCCTGGTTCTCTCGGAGGACCGGTTCCTTGTCGCGCAGGAGACCGTGCGGGGCCTCATCGCCGAGGCGCCGCGCGGAGCCAACGGATTCGGCTACGATCCCCTGTTCCTCGTGCCCGGGACAGGGAAGACCATCGCGGAGATCCCCGAGGTGGAGAAGGACGCCATATCCCATCGCGGCAGGGCGGCGCGGCGCATGGCCGCGCTGCTCGACGCGGCCAAGGAGCCCCCATGGACCTGATCTCCCAGTTCGTCGACGGCGTCTCCAGGCTTCCCCGCTACGCCAGCCCGGCCCCTGCGTCTCTCCCCATCGTGGACGTCATCCTGAATCCCATCGCCGGCTTTTTCCAGAGGAGAGCCAACCTGCGTCGGATCGTCGCGGACCTGGAGGCGAGGCTGCGCTCCCTGGAGGAGCGGGCCCCGGGCCGCAAGGCGGGCGCGGAGCGGGTGCACCGGACCGAATTCCCGGGGCACACGCACAGGATCGTGGAGGGGATCCTGGAGGAGGAGGCCCGCTCGCCCTCCGAGGGCGGGAGACTGCTCATCAGCTGCGGGGGGGACGGAACCCACTACGAGATCTGCACGACGCTGGTCGACGCCGACACGGCGGTCCTGGACCGGATCCGGCTCCTGCGCCTTCCCCTCGGCACGGGCAACGACTCCGCGGAGGCCCTTACGGTCGAGGAGGCCTTCGACATGATCCTGGCCGGGGAGGGGGGCGTGAAGACGGGGGCGCTGCGCATCGACTCTCCCGGACTCCCGCCGCTGTACTCGTTCAACATCGCCAGCGTCGGGATCGACGCCTTCGTCGTGGAACTCACCAACAAGCTGAAGAAGGCGATGCCCGGGGCCTACAAGGCCCTGGTGGACGTCGCATCGCTGTTCTACGATAGGACCATCCGGCCGAAACCCATGAACATCGCGCTCCGCCACGAGGTGGGGAGCACGGAGCTGCGGGGGATCCTGCCTTCCATCGTCGTCATGGGGGTGAGCGGGCACAGGACCTACGGGGGCCGCGTCCCCGTGCTCTGCGACGACAGGAACGTCTGCATCATCGCCCATCTGGGCCTCATCGACCTGCTGCGCAGCAAAAAGCTCATCTTCAATGCACGCCACGGGGAGCTGCCGGAGACGCGGTTCTGCACGGCGCACCGCATGGAGCTGGAAAGCCAGGGGAACCTCATCATGCAGCTCGACGGCGAGGTCTTCCGCCTTTCCCCGATGAACTATCCGCTCACGATGACCCTGACGGAGCCCAAGATCCGCGTGCTGCGCAGGAGCTGAAGCGCCTCCCTGAGGGAGCGCCCCTTGATCCTGCCGGCGGCTCGAGGCTACACTCCCAGCCCTCATGGACGATTCCTCTGCCCCGATCGGTTCCCCCTCCCCAGGCGCGGCAACCGACGCGGCCCCAGGCGCGGCTATCGACGCGGCCCCAGGCGCGGCTATCGACGCGGCCCCAGGCGCGGCTATCGACGCGGCCCCAGGCGCGGCTATCGACGCGGCCCCAGGCGCGGCTATCGACGCGGCCCGCCGACGCGGCCTCCGGTTCGTAGGCCTGGCCTCCGCCTGCGTGGGCTTCGCCCTCGTGCTCCAGATGTGCCTCAACAGCAATTTCCTCGTCGGTGAGATCCACGTCTCCGGTTTCCAGGCCGGGGCATTGGAGGCGGTGCGGGAAAGCTGCGGCATCTGGGCCTTCGAGATCCTGGCCCTGCTCGCGGGCATCGCGGAGCCGGCCATCGCCACGCTGGTGCTCGTGCTTTTCGCCCTGGGACTCAGCGCCTACTCCATGGCTCCCACCTACGGGGCGGTCATGCTGATGAGCGTGGTCTGGAGCCAGGGGCTGCATGTCTGGATGCCTCTCCCGAACTCGATGACGCTGTCCCTGGCGGAGCCTGGGCGTGCCGGCGCCCGCCTGGGGCAGGTACAGGCATTCGGCGCCGCGGGCTCCGCCATCGGGCTGGCCCTGGCCCTGGCGCTGACCCTGCTGGGCGTTCCGATCCGGCCGCTCTACGTCATGGCGGGAGCCGCGGCGCTGCTCGCCGCCCTGGCCTGCTTCGGGATCCCGCGGCAGGTGAAGACGCCGGCCTCGGCGGCGCTGGTCTTCAACCGGAAGTACGCGACCTATTATCTGCTCTGCTTCCTGGAGGGATGGCGCAAGCAGATCGCGAACTGCTTCGCCGGGCTCCTCCTTGTCAACCGGTATCATGCGCCGCTCGTCGAGATGATCGTGCTCTGGGCCGTCATCCAGTTGATCGGCTGGTTCTTCTCGCCGCGCGTCGGGCGGCTGATCGACCGCGTGGGGGAGCGGCGGATCCTTACCTTCTATTACATCGTGCTGACGCTCTTCTTCATCGGCTACGCGACAGTGCAGTCCAGGTACGTCCTGTACGCCATTTTCGTCCTCGACAGCGCGTCCTTCGCCTTCGCCACGGCCCTGACGACCTACGTGAACAAGATTGCGCCGAAGAGCGACCATACCCGCGTGCTCAGCATGGGCGTCGCCATGAACCACGTGGCCGCCGTCTCCATGCCCTTCATCGGGGGGATCCTGTGGAGCCTCCTGGGCTACCAGTGGGCGTTCCTGATCGGCATCCCGGCGGCCGCGGCGAGCATCGTGACGGTCCGGAGGCTTCCCGGCCACGGGCAGACTACGTAGAATGAATAAAGACCTGGAAGGCTTTTTTCCGGGCTCCATTCTGGTTTGTATTGGTGATATGCTATCACCATGGAATACTCTTCTACTCTGGCAAGACTAATAAGCGATTCCTACTAAAAGAATGCCCCAAGGCATTGCCGGTTGACAAAGTAAAGGAGCGAAAAGCCGGATCTCTACGTCTTGTCGACCGGGGCCGACGCGTACCGAAACAGCAAGTACAAGTTAAACTTCGCCATCGCCGACGCCAAGGGTTTTGTCGATGCCATCACACCAGCAGCTGAGAAGCTGTTCCGAACCGTTCAGGTCCTGACCCTGTATGACTCTGAACTAACGAAAAGTTCTCTATACGCGGCCTTCGTGGACATCAGTAAACGAGCGAAGCCGCAGGACGTCTTCATATTCTTCTATTCCGGACATGGGATCGCTATTCAGGAGGAAAAAAAGAACGTCTTCTACTTCGTGTTACCTGGCGTTACGGTCATGAACGACCCCGATAAACTGAAGGATCAAGGGATGACCGCCTCCGATGTCTGCAACCTGATCGGCTCCATTGCCGCCAGCAAACAGATGCTCTTGGTTGATTCGCAGGCGGGATTCATACCCCGCAGCTTGCTGCGCTCTTCGATGCAAGCGTCATATGCCATACTGACAGCCGAGGTACGGGGTATGAATCCCGTATACAATCGATACCATGCAGAACCAACATACCTCGCAGCTTGCTGCGAGGTTGTTGATTCCTGCAACTCCGGAGCCTTCCTGGAAGGCTTCGCAAAGCGCGGCGCAGCGGAAGAGAATGCTCTTGCTCAACTCCAGCGGAGTGCGGGGATCGCGTTGTTCAGCGCTAGCACGGATGATCAGTTCGCGACCGAGGTGAGTACGCTTGGGCATGGCATCTTTACGTATGCATTGATTCAAGGATTGAAGGGGGACGCCGCTGCAAAGGACGGAAGGATCACCGTAGCTACATTGAAAAGCTACATCGACGACGCCGTGCCAATTCTATCGGCTCGATATCATGGTAGTGAGCAGTACCCACTCGCGAGGATAACCGGTCAAGATTTTCCGCTCGGAGTAAGGCAGTAGCTGCCAGGATCAGCAGAGTCCACAGAAAGACAATCCCTATTGCTGCGGAGGGACCTGTTTTTGCGTCTCTCCCCCCAGGCGCCTGCGGAACTCGTCCCAGAGATAGCCGCTCTCCCGAGCCGCGTCGATCAGGGAGGGGCGGACGGCCCGCTTCGCTCCGGCGGCCCCGCGTCGGCCGGTTCCGGGCTTCGTGGCGTGGGCGGGCCTGACCGTCCGCTTAGCGCCCCCGCCGGTGCCGGCCAGGACCGCGCCCGTCGCCTCCAGCACGGCGGCCAGCAGCTCGATCTGCTCCTTGCCGAACCAGAGCTTGCCGTCGAACTCGTGGACCCGCAGGAGGGAACGGACCTCCGGGTCCTCCAGGAGCTCCCCCGGGCCTGAGGCGGCGTGGCGGGCCGCGTGCCGCGCGGCGATCCGCAGGGCCCTCTGACCGTCCTCGACATCCGCTTCCGCCATGCCCGCCTGGACGAGGAAGCCGCGCAGCGCGTCGGCCAGGAGCAGGCTGTCGAAGAGGCCCGCATTGGCCTCCTCGCGCGCGAGGTCGTGCACCTGGACCCAGCCGTACAGCAGCGGCAGGAGGCCCTCCAGGCCTTCGGCCAGGGGGAGCGCCAGGATGGCTTCGAGCCGCGACGCGCGGCCGCGCAGCGCCGCCTCCGTCTCCGGGACGGAAAGGCCCCAGGCGCGCGCCTGCTCCAGGAATCCCGCGAACGGCGCGGGATCCGGGGCGCGGTCCCCGACGGGTCCGGATGGATCGGCCTTGGCCCGGCTTGCCCATGCGGAACGGAACGCTTCCCAGCCTTCCTTGCAGAGCACGGCCTTCAGTGCGGCGAGCAGGGGCTCCAGGACCATCTCCCGGAGGGCCCGGTCCATGTCGGGCACGCCGCGGCCTTCGAGTTTCCGCTCGAGGCGCTCCCAGTTCCTTTCCGCGGGGCCGTCGCCCCGGTCCTCGACCTCCCGGAAGTCCAGGAACGCGTGGGCGCCGTAGGCCCGCAGGTGGAGGAACAGGCCCTTGTCGTGCATCTCGAGGCAGGAGCGCACGTATTCCAGGCCGCCGATGGCGTCGCGGAAGATGACGTAGGCTCCCGCCTTCCGCGGAAGGCCGAGGCCCTCGCCCAGGGTGCGGCGCACGAGGCGCCGGGAGCCGCCGGCCTTGTCGACGAAGGCCGCCGACAGCCGGATCCAGCCGCCCGCCTCGGCGTAGCGGTTGTGGTAGGCCACCAGGGCCCGTTCCCTTCCGTCCCCATTGCTGTAGGCGAACACGTCCTCGTTGACCCTGCCGTCCTGGCCGTAGAAATCGTAGAGCAGGAAGCGCGCGGCGCTGGCGAACAGGCGCCTGCGGCGCAGGAGGGGGAAGATGGACCGCTCGTGGCGGTCCACCAGGGCCTGGTCGGGGGATTCGTCCCGGTAGGCCCTGCGGTATTCCATGCCGTATTTCTCCCGCAGGCCCTCGATCTGTCCGTGCGCGAACATGGGAAGGCCCGGCAGCGTGGCCAGCAGCAGGCAGACGCCGAAGTACTTGTCCCCGTCGCCGAACTGCGCCACGGCGGTGTCCTCGTCCGGGTTGCTCATGAAGTTCACGAACCGCTGGAGCACCTCGGGATCGAATTCCAGGGTGTTCTTCAGCGTGGTGCGGTACTTGGAGTTCTCCTCGGCCTTGAGCATGTTCATGAAGGCGCTGTTGTAGACGCGGTGCATGCCCAGGGTGCGCACGAAGTAGCCTTCCAGGAGCCAGAACGCCTCCGCCAGGAGCAGGGTGTCCGGCGCCTCCCGGGCCACGCGGTCCACGACCTCCCGCCAGAACTCCTGCGGCATGGCGCGGTCGAAGTCCTTCTGGGCGAGGCCCGCCCCGGCGCGGGACGGGATGTCCCCGCCGCAGCCCGGTTCCGGGAACCAGAGCCTGCGGAAGTGCTTGCGCGTCAGGGTCATGGCCGCGTCGAAGCGGATGATGGGGAAGGAGCGCGCCACGTGGAGGATGGTGCGGATCACCGCCTCCCGGACCTCGGGGTTCAGGAAGTCCAGCTGCGCCGTGTCGTTCCAGGGCAGGTGCGTGCCGTCGTTGCCGTGGTAGATGTAGCGGGTCTCCCCTGTCCCGCGGTCCCTGCGCCGGAAGACCACGGCCGCGTCGCTGCGGTCGTAGTAGTGGTCCTCGATGCGGATCTCGATGCCGGGGTCCTCCGAGAGGTCCGTCCCGTTGAACGTGTAGGAGGGAAACGGGGGCTCCGGAAGGGAGAGGAAGCGGTCGGGCCGCTGCCGGATCCAGGCCGAGTCGATGCCCGTGTGGTTGGGCACCATGTCGCTCGCAAGGCGGATCCCGCGCCGCGCGGCGCGGCGGGACAGCGCCTCCAGCGCCTCCCACCCGCCCAGGGCGGAGGCGATCTGATAGTCGAACAGTGAATAGGCGGAAGCCTCAGCCTCCGGATTCCCCGTGAGGCGCTTCACCGTCCGGCTGGCCGGGCTCCTCTCCCAGACCCCGATCAGCCACAGGGCCGTGAAGCCCCAGGAGGCCAGGCGGTCCAGCTCCCCGTCGGGGATTTCGTCGAGGCGGGCGATGGCCCTCCCGTGGCGGCGGGACAGCTGGTCCAGCCAGACGAAGGCGTTCTTGGCCGCCATGACCACCCGGGGCATCCAGTCCCTGTCCGCGGAGAACCGTTCCGCCTCTTCCGCCATCCAGGAGTAGTCGTAGGCTTCCGGCGGACCGGGCGTGAAGCTCCACTGGCCCAGCCTGTCCTCCTCCCGGATCAGGTCCATGGCCGTCAGGAGCTGGACCAGGAGGTCCGCCATGTGTTGCCCGAGCAGGTCCGACCAATGGGTGCGGATGTAGTCCAGCTGTCCCCGCAGGGAGCGCGGCGAGGCCTCGACGGGACTGCGCAGCAGCGCCGGAAGGTCCCGTCCTTCGGGCCCGAAGCCGGGCTTTTCGCGGAAGAACCCCTGCAGCGCCTCCAGGATCCCGGCGTACGCGGCGTCGCCGGCCAGGCTTTCAGCGTCGAAGAGGTCCGAGAAGGGAAGGAAGGCGGGATTGGAGGCGGCCAGGGAGAGGTGAAGCAGGTCCATGAGAAGGGACGGCGCGTCCCTGGGCGCGTCCTGCGGGAACTCCCCGGAGAACCGGGCCAGGAATTCCGCGAGCCTTCCCGCGCCCACGAGGTCCTCCACGCGTCGGCAGGCGGCCTGGAGGGTATCGGGGGCCACGCGCAGCACATAGAGGGAAGAGACCAGCCGGAGGATCCTGTCGATGAGCAGGCCCGCGTGCAGGTCGCCGGCACGGACGGGCGGAAGGCCGCGGGAAAGGGCCGTGCCCCGGCCGCCGGTGCGCGCCTCGAGGATGCGCTGGGCGAGGAGCCGGGAGGTACGGGTGTCGAAGAGGGCGGGCCGGTCCGCCTGCGCAGACGGCAGGACGTCGATCCCGTAGGCTGCGCGCGCCACGCGGTGGAACAGGGGGCGTAGGCTCACGGGGAACTGCATGACGGCGCTCCTCATCCCCGCCCGCCCAGCCAGGAGGCGAGGCGGTCCGTCAACTTCCCGCGCTCCGCCAGGCTCTCCACGGGAAGCGGCATCCGCCAGGTCCAGTTGGTGGGCGTGACGGTGCCCGGCACATTGATGCGGTCCGCCGCGGGATCGGCCGAGCGCAGATCGGCATCCAGGTCCAGGATCTCCTGCAGCTGCAGGATGCACAGCAGGGAATTGGATCCGATGTTCTTCCTGACAATCGCCTCGTGCGCCTCCGGCGTGAGGCGGGCGGGGCAGGAGCCCTGCAGTCCGAGGAGCTTCCAGTACTCCTCCCGATCGCCCCCGTTCTCCTCCCACCAGCCCCGCAGGGTGCTCGTGTCGTGGACCGAGGGGGTGCTCACGGAAAGGCGGGGATATCCGGCGGGATCCTGGTAGGGGGCTCCCGGCTCCTTGTAGCGGCGGCTCCAGCGCTCGATGCGGAGGCTCAGGATGCCGAGGTCCGCGAGGACGTGCGGCACGCAGTCGGGCACGTCGCCGAGGTCTTCGGCGCATACCAGCATCGGGGTGGCATCGCGCAGGACGGAGAGAAGCTCCCGTCCCCGAGCCTCCCAGACCGTCTCCGCCTCCACCCGCAGGCCGTGCAGCAGGCCTTCCAGGCGGTCCCGCTCCCCGTCGCTCAGGGACCGGTATGCCCTGGAGTCCCTGTAGTACCAGGCGGGCAGAAAGCCGTCTGCGTAAGCCATGAGGGCGCGGTCCGCGTGCCAGGAGGCGAGGAACGCCTTCACGGCCTCCGGTTCCTCCAGGCCCCGGATGGCCGTCTGCGAGTCCACTTCGGGACGCAGCAGGAACAGGTCCTCCGATCCGATCCGGTCCAGGTAGCGCTGGGCGATGCGCGCCGTCGTGGCCTCGTCGAACGGTCCTTCGTCCGTCCGCGGACGCGCCGCCTCTCCCGACGCGTCCACGCCGCGGCGGCCGGCGCGCAGATCCGCGCCGCCGACGTGGGGACGGGACAGCCAGCGGATCCGTCCCTCGTCGAATCCCGCCGCCTGCAGCGCCTCGCCGCGCAGGAGGGGGTAGGGGGAGAAATGCCCCAGGGACCCGCTCGCCTCCGTGCGGGGCACGCACCAGATGCGGAAGAAGCCCAGGACGTGGTCGATGCGGAACGCGTGGAAGAACTTGTCCGCCTGTTCCAGGCGGTCCTTCCACCAGGAACAGCCTTCGGACAGGAGGGCGTCCCAGCGGTAGACGGGGAATCCCCAGTTCTGCCCCTCCGGGGAGAACATGTCGGGCGGCGCCCCGGCGCACACGGACAGGTCGAAGAAACGGCGCTCGGCCCAGACGTCCGCGCTGTCCTCGCTCATCAGGATGGGAAGGTCGCCTTTCAGCAGGACGCCCATGTCCTCCAGGGCGGCCGCGGCCGCGCGGAACTGGCGTTCGAGGTGGAACTGGACCCAGGCGTGGAACAGGCATTCCCGGCGCTCCTCCTTCCAGAACGTCCCGATGTCCGCTTCCGTCGGATCCCTCATGGAATCCCAGTCGGTCCAGGCCCTGCCGCCGTAGCGGACCTTGAGGGCGCAGAAGGCGGCATACGGGCGGATCCAGGGATTGTCCCGGATCCAGCCGGCCAGCGCCGGGTCCGAGGCCGCCTTGCGGCCCAGGGCGTCGTAGGCGCGCCGCAGGACGGACAACTTGAAGGAAAGGATCCCGGGATAGTCGAAGCGGGGCGCGCCGTCCACGTCGCGGCGGAAGGAGGAGGTTTCCGCGGAAAACCCGTCGGTTCCCGGAACGTCCTCGAGGCGCACGTACAGGGGATGGAGCGCGAAGGCGCTGATCGCGCTGTATGGCGAGGAGTTGCCGCCGCTGTCATTGACGGGCAGAAGCTGGATGAGGCCGATGCCGGCCTTCCGGCAGAAACGGCCCAGGGGGACCAGGTCCGCGAACTCTCCGACGCCGCAACCGGACGCGCCGCGCAGGGCCGCGACCGGGAGCGCGCAGCCGAGGCGCGGCCTGTCCTTCTCCGGATACTCCATGGGTCCACACCCCTTCCCGGGCGGGGAAGCTCCGCCTGTACGCTATTGGAAGCTCGCGTTCGACGAAAGTCAAGGAGGCTTGCCGTCCGGCGCGCTTGCCGTATACTGTGCGCCAGGAGATGTGAAGCGTCATGCGTCGGTTCGGTCCCGCCAAGCGCGTATGGAGTTCCCTGATCCTCTCGTACGCCGTCACCCTGCTCCTGCCCATCCTGATCTACCTTTGCGTCTACTTCACCATGTACGGGACGATGCGCCGCCAGATCATCCAGTTCCAGACCTCCATGCTCGACCAGATCCGCACGGAGATCGACAACGAGCTGAAGGAGATGACCGGCTTTTTCGTGAAGGCGTCGCTGGACCCCAACCTGTCCTACCTCATGTCGATCCCGGAGGAGGACCGGCTCTACCAGTCCTACGATTCCATGAAGCACCTCCTAACGCTCAACCAGAGTCTGGCCATGTACCTGCCCACGGTGAGCGTCATCGAGAGCTACACGATCCACCTGCGGTTGAGCGGCCTGATCTGGTACAACTCCAACATCTACGACCCGCAGCTGTTCTTCGGAGCCGACGTCGCGCCAAACCTCCTGTCCCGGGAGATCTGGGATCGCTGCGTGTCCCTTCCGGCCAAGCGCAACACCATCCTGCGGTACACGGTGGGGGAGACGCCGCAACGGTCCCTGATCGCCGTCCTGGAACCCCTCCCGCTGGACTCGGCGGGAGACAGGGCCTTCATCCTCTGCGTCCTGAACGAGGGCCGGATCCGGGAGCACATGCGCTCCCTGAGCCGCCTGAACCAGAGCAGGATCTACATCCTGGGGGAGGACGGCGGCGTCCTTTTCTCCTCCGAGCCGGACGCGCCGGGGATCCTGCCCGTTCCCGACGGGCTTTCCGAATCGCCGGACCGCATCCACGAAGGACGGCAGTGGGTGAGCTACTACGCGCTTTCCTCGGTCTACCCCTGGCGCTACGTCACCATGATCCCCGTTTCCGTGTTCCGGGAGAAGTCCCGTTTCATGACGATCACCATGCTGGCAGGCTCCATCCTGTGCCTGCTCGCCGGTGCCCTGCTGATCCTGCAGCTCACAAGGCGCAGCTATAACCCCGTCAGGGAACTGGTTGCCCTGGCGCGTCAGCGCTCCGGCGGCGCCTCCCCGGCATCCGGTAATGAATACCAGCTCATCAAGGATTCCTTCCTGGACATCGCCAGGGAGAACACCAGCCTGAGCGAACGGATCAGGCAGCAGAACCTGGCCATCCGCGCCAACTTCCTGGCCAGGCTCCTGAAGGGCCGTCTCGGCCCGTCGGACCTGAACGAGGACATCCTCGAGTCCCTCGGAATCCATTTCCTCTCGGACCGGTTCCTCGTCATGCTCTGCTCCCTGCTACCGGACGCGCAGGAGGGGGAATCCGCTGACCGGGTCCCCGCCTTTCCCGGCATCCAGCAGTTCGACGCCTGGTTCCTGGAGCGGCTCCGCGGGAACCTGGACGAGAACTGGGATGTCTTCGCCACGGAGGTGGACGAATTCCACGCCTACATCGTCGCCGTGCAGGAGGAGGCGGCGGAAACCTGGCCCGCCACGCTCCGGACGGCCCTCGCCGCCGCCCAGGGGGATCCTCCCTGGGCGAGGCTGAAGCCGACCTTCGCCGTGAGCAGGCTGCAGAAGTCCGTAACGGCCATTCCGCACGGATACCAGGAGGCCATGCGGGCCATGGAGTACCGGATCCTCGGCGGCCGGACCGGCCTGATCTTCGCCGACGAGGTCCTCGCCCTGGAGCGGAACGCCAACCAGTACCGCTATTCCATCGAGGAGGAGCAGATCCTGCTCAACGCCATCCGCGTCGGGGACTTCGGGAGGGCGTCGGCGGAGGTGGAGCGCGTCCTGGACGACAACCTGCCCGGGATCGGCTCCTCGATCGGCAGGTTCCGCTGCCTGATCTACGACCTGATCGGCACGTTCATCAAGGCCTTGAACCAGGAACACGGGATGGACGAGCTGAAGTTCCCGGACATGGGCACGGCCTTGAGCCAGATCACGGCCAAGCCGACCATCGGCGAGACGCGGAGGGAGCTCCTGGCCTGCCTGCGCACCATCTGCGAGCAGACGGCGGTCTACAGCCGCGACAATGAGAGGCTGGCCCTGGTCCGGAAGGTGGAACGCTTCATCGGGGAAAACTACCTGGACCGCAACCTGGGCGTGGCCGCCATCTCCGCCGGGATCGGCATGAATCCCAAGTATCTTTCCACTGTCTACCGCACCCTGAAGGGCGAAAGCATGATGGACACGCTGCACAAGCGGCGCCTGGCGGAGATCAAGAAGCTCCTGCGCGAGAGCTCCATCAAGATCGGGGACGCCGCCAACCGGTCGGGCTACAGCAGCGTGGCGACTTTGATGCGCGCGTTCAAGAAGTACGAGGGCATCACGCCGGGAAGGTTCAAGGGAAAGGAATAGGCCGCGATCTGACTTTCTGCACGGCGACCTGACGTTTTGCGCATCCTTCGGGGCCGCCGCCGGCCGTTTTGATAGCAAAAAGGACATATTGAAAATTGACGCCCCAATGCCGCCGTGTTAGCGTCGGAACAGGAGGCGTCTATCTTCAACGTATTGGGCTTTTCCGGCGCGCCCGACAAACCCGGTTCCCATCGCGCCATGATTCAAAGGGCGATCGACGCGGCCTACGAGCAGTGCGGCGGCAGGGTGCTGCTTCCGTCCGGGAACGTGTTCACGAGCGGGACCATCGTCCTCAAGCCGGGCGTCGAGCTCGTGATCGAGAAGGGAGCCGTCCTGAAGGCGAGCTCCGATCCCGCCGATTACCTGACCGGCCCGAAGACGATCCCCGGCCTTGTCACGGCCGACGGGGCCGACCATGTCGCCATCTCCGGCGGAGGGATCATCGACGGCAATGAGGAAGCCTTCCATGACGTGGTGACGCGCTATCATGTTTCCGGCAAGGCGTTCCGCCCGCAGATGATCCACCTGGAAGCCTGCCGGCATGCGACGATTTCCGGAATCACGATCCGCGGAGCCCCCGCCTGGACCATCCATCCCCTGGGATGCGAGGACCTGCGCATCGACGGGATCCGCATCCTCAACAGCCTCCGCATGGCCAACTCGGATGGGATCGATCCCGACCACTGCCGCGGCGTGCGGATCACGGGATGCCATATCGAATGCGCGGACGACTGCATCGTGATGAAGAACACCGCGGCGGGGGCCGCCTACGGTCCCTGCGAGGACATCGTGATTTCCGGCTGCACGCTCGTCTCCACGAGCGCGGCCGTGAAGATCGGCTCGGAGACCGTGGACGATTTCCGGCGCATCGTGGTGAGCGACTGCCTCATCAGCCGGTCCAACCGCGGCCTGGGCATCCAGCTGCGGGACGGCGGCAATGTGGAGGACGTGATTTTTTCCGACATCGCCATCGGGACGCGCCTGTTCTATCCGCGCTACTGGGGCAAGGCGGAACCGATCTACGTCACTTCCATCGACAGGAGCGCGGCGGTGAAATCCGGGACCGTGCGCAATGTTTCCTTCCATAACATCGTCTGCACCGGGGAGAACGGCATCTACGTCTGCGGCCAGGAGCGCAACCCGATCCGCGACCTGCGGTTCGACAACGTGCGCATCGCGCTCGTGAAGCGCAGCCGGTGGGACGCCGGCGTCCAGGATCCGCGTCCCGGCACGCGCGGGGAGCTGATCCGCGGAAGGACCCCCGCGCTGTACCTGGAACACGCCAGGAACGTCAGGCTGCACGGCGTGGACGTGCGGTTCGACGCGGACCTGCCTGAGACCTACGGGGAGGCCGTGGAGACCCTGGATGCCGAGGTGGAGGGCATGGAAAGCCTGCATGTCGCCGATGAAAGGAAAGGAACTTCCCGTGGATAGGTCCGCCACGAAGCGGAGCCCGTGGAAGTCGGTATCCCGGGACCGGCTCCTGTACCTCATGCTGATCCCCGGCGTGCTGTTCTTCCTGGTCTTCCGCTATGGCCCCATGTTCGGCCTGATCACGGCCTTCAAGGACTTCACGCCGATGCTGGGCATGCTGCGCAGCCCCTGGGTGGGTTTGAAGCATTTCGAGCGTTTCTTCTCGGACCCCGGCTTCCTGACGCTGCTGCGCAACACCGTGGTCCTGGCCCTTTACAACATCGCCTTCTTTTTTCCCCTGCCCATCATCCTCGCGCTGATGCTGAACGAAGTCTCTTCCCTGGCCTATAAGCGGGTCGTCCAGTCCATCATCTACATGCCCCATTTCGTCTCCTGGGTGGTGGTGGCGGGCATCAGCTACACGCTCCTGTCCAACCAGGGAGGGGCCATCAATGAGATGATCATTGCCCGGGGCGGGGAGGCCGTCAACTTCCTGGGAAGCCCCCGGTGGTTCCGGCCGCTCATCGTCTTCCAGAGCATCTGGAAGGAGAGCGGCTGGGGCACCATCATCTTCCTGGCCGCCCTTTCAGGGGTGGACATCCAGCTCTACGAGGCGGCCATCATGGACGGGGCCAACCGGGCCAGGCAGCTGTGGCACATCACGCTCCCGGCCATCAAATCCACCATCGTGATCCTGTTCATCCTGCGCATAGGCAACTTCCTGGACACGGGCTTCGAGCAGATCTTCCTGATGCTCAATTCCATGAACCGGGGCGTCGGGGAGGTCTTCGACACCTACGTCTACTGGTCCGCCATGCAGAGCGGCCTGTTCAGCTACGCCACCGCCGTCGGGTTCTTCAAGTCCGTGGTCAGCCTGGTCCTGGTGGTCCTGACCAACTGGCTCGCGCGGAAGGCCGGAGAGGAAGGGGTGTACTGACCATGAAGAAGTCAGCCGCCAGCGCCGCCTTCGACGCGGCCAACCACGTCCTGCTCTTCTGCATCGCGGCCCTCTGCGTCTCCCCGTTCCTGTTCGTCGTCTCCGCGTCGGTGTCCCCGATGAACGACGTGCTGACCCGCAAGTTCTTCATCTACCCCACGCACGTCGACTTCTCCACCTACCGCTACCTGCTTTCCAGCGTCACGCTGGTCCGCAGCATCGGCGTCTCCTTCCTCATCACTGTGGTCGGGACGATCCTCAATGTCGCCGCCACCATGCTCACCGCCTATCCGCTTTCCAAGAAGCGCCTGCGGGGACGGGGCGCGGTGCAGTTCCTCGTCGTGTTCACCATGCTCTTCAGCGGCGGCATGATCCCCACCTACCTGATCGTCAACGCCCTGGGCCTGATCGATTCCCTCTGGGCCCTCTGGCTTCCGGGGTTGATCAGCGCCTTCAACATGATCCTGCTGCGCAACTTCTTCCAGCAGCTTTCCCCTGAGCTTGAGGAGGCGGCCATCATCGACGGCTGCAACGACATCGTCGTGCTCGCCCGGATCTACTTCCCCCTGTCGCTGCCGTCCATCGCCACTTTCGCCCTCTTCTACGCCGTCGGGCATTGGAACTCCTATTTCAGCGCCATCCTGTACCTCAATGACCAGAACAAGTGGCCCATCCAGGTCTGGCTGCGCCAGATCGTGATCCTGTCCCAGGGCGGGTTCAGCGACACGGTCTCAGTGAGCGAGATGGGCTACGTGCCCCCGCAGAACATCAGCTTCGCGGTCATCGTCTTCGCCACGGTGCCGATTCTCCTGGTGTATCCCTTTCTCCAGAAGTACTTCACCAAGGGCCTCATGGTCGGGTCGATCAAGGGCTGAAGGGCAGCCCTTTCGAGATAGAGCAAGCATCGAAGGAGGGTCGTCATGAAGCGTTTTACGGTATCGAGGAGGTTCCTCAGCGTCCTTCTCGCGCTCCTGGCCGCCGTCTGCGCGGGCGTGGGCGGGACGGGGGAGAAGGCGGGTGCCCCCGCCGCTACGGGCGAACAGTTCACGCTCACCATGCAGCAGGAGCTGTTTTCCCCCCAGCCGCCGGACCTCTCGATCAGGAACAATGAGGTGATGAAGAGGATCGCCGACTTTACCGGCACGGTCATCAACGTGAACTTCGTGCCCACCAGCGAGTACACCAACAAGACCAACGTGCTCATCGCCTCCAACAACCTGCCCATGGTCATCGCCTTCAACGGCGGGCAGATGAAGGACAACACGATCGTGACGGGGCTCAAAAACGGCGCGTTCTGGCCCATCGGGAACCTGCTGCCGCAGTACGGGAAACTCGTGGATTTCATCACGCAGCCGGTCTTCGACAACGCCCGCCTGGAGGGCGTGAACTACGGCGTCCCCCGCCTGCGCGTCGTGCCCAGGAACGGCATGTTCTACAGGAAGGACTGGGCGGACAAGCTGAAGATCGCCCCGCCGAAGACCCTCGAGGAACTGACAGCCATGGCCAAGGCATTCACGGAGAACGATCCCGACGGCAATGGCCAGAAGGACACCTGGGGCATGGAGATGGCCTACGCCTCCACGGGCAACAACGGCTGGAACGGCGTGCGCACCATCGCGACGGCCCTGGGCGCCCCCAATGCATGGGGCTACGAGAACGGGAAGATGGTCCCCGATTTCACGCACCCCGGCTACATGGCGGCCCTGGACTTCTACAGGAACCTCTATGCCCAGGGCTGGATGAACAAGGACTTCGCCGTGCTCACGGGCAACAAGCGCTACGACGTGTTCTGCCAGGGCAAGGCCGGCATGATCTTCGGCGTCATGGACGACGCGCCCAACCAGGAGCGGAACCTGAAGACCGTTGTCCCCACCGCCGCCCTGACCGTGGCACCGGCCATCGTCAATCCCGCCGGCGGCCCCCTGCGCGCGAGCGCCACGGCCGGGTTCAACGGTCAGATCCTGTTCAACAAGACGGGCAAGGGCGCCATCGCCGGCGAGGCGGATCTGAAGAAGGCCCTCCGCTTCTACGACATGATGTGCACCCCGGAGATGCAGGATCTGATGCTGTTCGGGATCGAGGGCGTCCACTACAAGAAGGATGCTGCCGGGAAGCGGATCATGGAAAAGATCGCGGACGGGAACACGAAGCTTTCCACATCCATGGGGGATCTCGGCCAGATCCTGCCCCAGCCGCCCTTCGTGGAGAAGGACGACGACAATGCCGTCACCAAGGAAGTGTTCGCCGCCTTCAAGGCGCGCGTGAAGGACAGCATCATGGATCCCTCGACGTCCCTGACCTCCACCACCTTCACCGAGGTGGGCAAGGAACTGGACCAGATCATCATGGACGCGAACGTGAAATACATCCTTGGGGAACTGAACAAGGACGGCTACCAGAAGGCCATCGCCACCTGGAGGGCCCGCGGCGGGGACAAGGTCCTGGCCGAATACGGCGCCCTCTACGAGAAGTACAGCAAGAAATAGCGCGCGTCCGGCTTTCCGCGCGGCGCATCGGGTCGCCCCGCAAGGGGCGGCCCGAACTTTCCCAAGGTGGTGCCCACATGTCCATCGACCTGGACCGGATCAGGAATCCCGTCTTCGACAGGGAGCCCGGCTGCTCGGCGCGCGATCCCGCCCTCGTCTTCCATGACGGCCGATTCCTCTGCTTTCATTCCGCTTTCGAACGCAGGAAGGGCCGGAATCGGTTTTTCCTCGACGTGTGCGAAAGCACGGACCTCGCGGCGTGGACCCGTTTCCGGCGCCTGACGACCTCGATGGAAAACTTCTCGAGTCCCGGGAATGTCCTGCGCACGGCGGACCGCTGGCTCCTCTGCATGCAGAGCTATCCCGTGCCCGAAGGTGGCCTGCACGGCGGCGAGGAATCGCGGCTCTGGCTGATGGAGAGCCGCGATCTGGAGACATGGTCGGAGCCGCGGATTCTCGCGGCGGAAGGCTGCCGCGCCGCATGGGCGAAGTCCCGCAGGCAGATCGACCCCTGCCTGGTGGAGCATGACGGGAGATTCTGGTGCTTTTACAAGACCGCGGGGGCTCTGGGCCTCCTCGTGTCGGATGACCTGGAGACCTGGAAGGAGGCGAGTCCCGGACGGCCCGTGCTCTCGAAAGCGGATACGCCCGACGGCTCCACCGTGGAGAATCCCTGCGTTCTGCGCGTGGAAGACCGGTTTATGATGTTCTTCGCGCCCTGCCGTGAGGGCCGGGGAATCGGCGTGGCCGCCTCGGAGGACCTGCTCGCGTGGCGCGGCGTCCATTACCTGGATTTCCCCCCCCTCGTCTGGGCACCGGGAGGCCCGACGGCCGCCATGGTCCTGGACGCGCGGGCGGAATGCGGGAACTGGCTGATGGCATTCCACGGGGAGCGGCCCGGTCCCTTCCATGCGGCCATGGGGGTGGCCTGGAGCCGGGACCTGGAGCACTGGACGGTGCCCTGCGTGCCGCGACTCCCCCCTGAGGTCCCGCCGCAGCCGCCCGCCGCGTCCCTTGTCACGCCCCGGCCGATCTGTTAGGAATACCGGCGGAGGTTCCCAGTGAAACGAGACGACATTCCGCTCGACAGACTGGTCTTCAGTCCGGTCCGGACGTGGAACGAGGCCTGGTTCCTCCTTTCCGCGGGCCGGTTTCCCGGAAACGACAACAACTGCATGACGGTCTCCTGGGGCAGCATCGGCATGATGTGGGGCAAGCCGGTCGCGGTGGCCGTGGTGAGGCCGTCGCGCCATACCTACAGTTTCATGGAGAAGTACCCTGATTTTTCCCTCTGCGTCTTCCCGGAGTCGCAGCGCAAGGCGCTGCAGTACTGCGGATCCCACTCCGGCCGCGACGTGAACAAGCCGAAGGAATGCGGCCTCACGCCCATCGCGCTGCCGGGGCTCGGGGCGCCGGGCTACGAGGAGGCCGAGCTCATCCTCGGCTGCCGCAAGCTCTACTACGGGGACTTCGATCCCGCGCATTTCCTTTCCCCGGACATCGAGCCCAACTACAAGGGCGGCGACTATCACCGCATGTACTACGGGGAGATCCTGGGCGCCTGGGGCAGCGCGCGCTACATGGCCGACGCGCTATGAGCCGGGTGGCCGCGCTGGAGGAGGTGGCGATCGTCCTGCACCCCGAGGACGACGTGGCCGTCGCGCGCCGCGCCCTGCCGGCCGGCACCGAGCTGGAGGAGGGGGGACGCCGGTTCGTCCTCCACGCGGGGATCCCGGCCGGACACAAGCTGGCCCGTCACGAGCTGCCCGAGGGCCGTCCCGTACTCCGATACGGCCAGCCGATCGGCACCGCCACGGTCCGCATCGAGGCCGGGGACCACGTGCACGTCCACAACCTGGCCCTGGACGGCGGGGCGCGGGAAGCGCGCCTCGAGGAAGCGGGCGCCGACGCGCGGCCCGTGGCCTTCCACCCGCCGGATGCCATGCGCTTCTTCCAGGGCTTCCGCCGGCCTGCCGGCCGGGCGGGGACGCGCAACTGCGTGCTCGTGGTGCCCACTGTCAACTGCTCCGCGGGGGTTTCCCTCATGGTCCGGGACCGGTTCCGGGAGGCGACGCGGGACTTTCCCAACGTGGATGCGGTCCTCGCCCTGCCGCATCCTGGCGGGTGCGGGTCCAGGATGCACGGCGAGGACCACAAGGCCCTCATGCGCGTGTTGGGCGGCTACTGCAGGCATCCGAATGCCGCCGCCTGCGTCCTTGTCGGCCTGGGCTGCGAGAAGAACCTCCCGTCCATCCTGCGCGCGGACCAGGGCCTGGAGGCCGTTCCCGTTTTCTCCATCCAGGAACAGGGCGGCACGCGGCCCACTGTGGAGGCGGTTTCTGCGGCCGTCCGGGCCCTCCTGCCGCGCGCCAACGCCGCCCGCCGCGTACCCGTGCCGGTATCCGAGCTGGTGCTGGCTACCAACTGCGGGGGGTCCGACTCCAACTCGGGCATCAGCGCCAATCCCGCGCTGGGCTGGGCCGTGGATGAGCTGGTGCGCTTCGGCGCCACGGCCGCGCTGGCGGAGACCACGGAGATCTACGGGGCGGAGCACCTGTTGGTCCGCCGCGCCGCGAGCCGCGCCGTGGCGGAGAAGCTGATGGAGCGCGTCCTGTGGTGGAAGCGGTGGTGCGGGCTTTTCGGCGCGGACCTCGAGGACAATCCCAGCCCCGGAAACATCGCAGCCGGAATCTCCACGCTCTTCGAGAAATCCCTCGGCGGCATCGCCAAGGGCGGCACCACGCCGCTTCGGGACGTGGTCCTCTACGCCGAGCCGCTGACGGCGGGCGGACTGGTGTTCATGGACACCCCGGCCTACGATCCCGTCTCCGTGACGGGCCTGGTGGCCGGAGGGGCCACCGTGGTGGGCTTCACGACGGGCTGCGGTTCCGTCTACGGTTCTGCGCTGGTCCCCACGATCAAGCTGGCCACGAATACGCCCCTCTACCGCCGCATGGAAGGGGACATGGACATGGATTGCGGCCCCATCCTGGACGGGACGCCGATCGCGGAGGTCGGGCGGCGGATCTTCGAGCGGGTATTGGCCGTGGCATCCGGGGAAAGGACGCGAAGCGAGGCCTTGGGCCTGGGGGAGGCGGAGTTCCTGCCCTGGAACCTGGGACCCGTAGTCTGAAAGCGGGGGAACGCGGCGGAAATGCACGGACCGATAGGCTACGTCCTGATCCTCCTCGCCGTCACGGTGCTCACCCTCGGTCTGGCCGCGGTCAGCCTCACGCGCCGCCATGCGGCGGGAGCCATGTACTTCGGTCTCCTCATGGTCGCGGCCGCCATCTACGCGGGCGGTTATGCCGTGGAACTTTCCAGCCGGGACCTGACGGTGATCGTTCAGGTCATCAAGGTCGAATACCTCGGGATCGCCACGCTTCCGGCATGGTGGCTCCTGTTCGCCATCCGGTTCTCCGGAAGGAAGTTGCCGGCGGGCCTCGTCGCGTCATTGCTGATCGTTCCCGTTCTCACCCTGATGCTGGTATGGACCCTGGATTTCCATCCGCTCTACTACGCGCGCACCTGGCTCCGTACGGACGGTCCGTTCCCCATCATCGGTTTCGAGCGGGGGCCCTGGTATTGGGTCAACACGGTTTATCTGTGGATCTGCATCGCCGGAGGCAATGTCGTCCTGATCCGTTTCGCGCGCCGCGTGGGGGCCGAGTTCCGGAAGCAGGCGAGCCTGGCGGCGGTCGGTTCCATGGTCCCCTGGGTTTCCAATGCCCTCTATCTCCTGGGATTCACGCCCTGGGGCCTGGATCCCAGTCCCTTTGCGGTCGCCGTCACGGGGATCGTCTTCGCGTGGGCCCTGTTCCGCCATGGCTTCCTGGACCTGATTCCCGTGGCCCGGGAAAGGGTCTTGGAAACCATGCGGGAAGGCATGGTGGTGGTGGACGGGAAGAAGCGCATCGTGGACACCAACCAGTCCGCGCGCTCCATCCTCGGCCTCGGCGGGAACGCCGTCGGCCTTCCCTTCCATGACGCCGTTTCCGGCCGCGAGGACCTCTCCCGCCTGCTCGAGGCGGGCACGGGAAGCGTGGAGTTGAGCCTGGAGGAAGCGGGCAGGCCGCCCAGGCATTTCCAGGCGAACGCCTTCCGCGTCCTGGATGACGGCGGCGCGGCCCTGGGAAGCGCGCTGATCCTCAACGACGTCTCCGAGGCTGCCGCCCTCATGGAGCGGCTCACCGTCCTGGCAGGGACCGACGAACTGACGAAGGCGTACAACCGTCGACGCTTCCTGGAATACGGGGCGCGGGAGATGGCGATGTCGAGGCGGATGGGAAGGCCCCTGACTGTGGTCATGCTGGACCTGGACCACTTCAAGCTCGTAAACGACGTCTTCGGCCATCCCGCCGGGGACACGGTGCTGCGTTCCGTGTGCGGACGCCTGAAGGAAGGCCTGCGCGGCACGGACCTCCTGTGTCGTTACGGGGGCGAGGAGTTCGCCCTCCTGCTGCCGGAAACCGAGCCGGAGCGGGGCATGGCCGTCGCGGAACGCCTGCGCGCCGCCGTCGCGGAAAAGCCCGTGGAATGGGAAGGGCAGGGCATCCCCGTCACGGCGAGTTTCGGCGTTTTCGGCTCCGTGCCCGGCGAGGGGGCGGAAATGGAAGGCTGGCTGCAACAGGCCGATCAGGCGCTCTACCTGTCCAAGACCGGCGGCAGGAACCGCGTGACGCGCCTGGAGGACTAGGGGAAACGCCGTTGGGGCGGGCCGTTCGGCTTACCAAAAGACAGGAAATCAACTACAAAGAACAGTCATGCACGGGCCCATCGTCTATATCCTGATCCTTCTGGCCGCCACGGTCCTTCCCATGATTCTGGCCGCCTACAGCCTCCCGCGCCGATATGCGCCGGGTTCACTGTACTTCGGGATCCTCATGCTCAGCACCGCCTTCTACGCGGGCGGATACGCCCTGGAGCTTTCCAGCCAGACCCTGGAGGCCATCCTGCGGGTCGTGCGTTTCGAATACTTCGGCATCGCCACGCTTCCCGCCTGGTGGCTCCTGTTCGCCCTGAACTTCTCCGGCCGCAGGACGTCGCCCGGTTTCGTCCTGGCGCTCCTGGCGGTGCCGATCGTCACTCTGGTGCTTGTCTGGACCATGGATTTCCACAGGCTCTACTATGCCAGCTGCTGGCTGCGCACGGACGGTCCGTTCCCCGTCATCGGCATGGAACGCGGTCCCTGGTACTGGGTGGCCAATGTCTACATGTGGCTCTGCCTGCTCGCGGGCAACGTCGTGCTGATCCGCTACGCGCGACGCGCGGTCGCCGAGTTCCGCAGCCAGGCGCGTCTGGCCGCCTTCGCATCGCTTGCACCCTGGATTTCCAATGGGCTCTACGTCCTGGGACTGACGCCCTGGGGCCTGGACCTCAATGCGTTCGCCGTGCCCTTGGCCGGGGTCGTGTTCGCCTTCGCCATGTACCGCCACGGTTTCCTGGATCTCATCCCCGTGGCGCGCGAAAGGGTCCTGGAAACCATGAGGGAAGGCATGGTGGTGGTGGACTCGAAGAAGCGCATCGTGGACACCAACCAGGCCGCGCGGGAGATCCTGGGCCTGGGAAAGGATGCCGTCGGCCGCGGCATCCGGGACGCGGCTCCCGGCCGCGGAGACCTGGCGGCCCTGGTGGAGGCGGGCGAGGGGATCGTCAGGTTTTCCCTGTCGGCCTCCGGAATGCAGGACCGGCATTTCCGCGCCAATGTCTTCCCCGTGTCGGATGACCGCGGCCGATGCCTGGGAAACGCCCTGATCCTCAATGACGTTTCCGAGACGAAGGCCCTCATGGAGCGCCTTTCCACCCTGGCCGGCACGGACGAGCTGACCAAGGCGTTCAATCGGCGGCGGTTCCTGGAATACGGGGAGAGGGAGCTGGCGGTCGCGCGGCGGATGGGCCGGCCCACGACGGTCCTCATGGTGGACCTGGACCACTTCAAGCGGGTGAACGACAGCTTCGGCCATGCGGCCGGGGATCAGGTCCTGCGGACCGCGTGCGCCCGCATTCAGGCGGGCCTGCGGGGCACGGACCTGCTGTGCCGCTATGGAGGGGAGGAGTTCGCCCTCCTCCTTCCGGAGACGGATCCGCAGAGGGGTCTGGAAGTGGCGGAGCGCCTGCGCGCGGACATCGCGGGAAATCCCGTGGATTGGGAAGGGCAGGCCATTGCCGTCACCGCCAGTTTCGGGCTTTTCGGTTCCGTTCCCGGCGCCGGGGCGACCCTGGAGGATTGGCTGCGGCAGGCGGACCGGGCCCTCTACGCCTCCAAGGCGGGCGGCCGCAACCGGGTGACGTGCCTGGAGGAGTGAACGGCCGTGGCGGCGGCTACCGTTCCCGGCGGTCGATGACCGGGCGCCGCTTGCCCGCCGTGGCGCGTTCGAGGCCGCGCGGCTCCACCAGGGTCACCTTGGGCCGGAGTCCCACGGCCGCCTCGATGCGGCCGGCCGCCGTGTCCTCGATGCGCTGCAGGACCCGCATCTCGTCGAGGCCCGGGAGCGTCTCGGAGACCTCCACGCGGATCTCCAGCACGTCCATCCCGGCGACCCGGTCGACCACGATCTGGTAGTGGGGCTCCACGCCCTGCACCGCCAGGAGCGCCTCCTCCACCTGGGATGGGAAGAGCTTCACGTCGCCCAGGGTGATCATGTCGTCGAGCCTGTCGGTGACGCGTTTCATGCGCGCCGTGGTGCGGCCGCAGGCGCACGGGGAGGCGTCGATGGTCGTGAGATCCCCCGTACGGTAGCGGATGAGGGGGAAGCCCTCCTTGGCGATCGTCGTGAGGACCAGCTCCCCCTCGACGCCCGGGGGGACGGGCCGCAGCGTGACGGGGTCGACGGTCTCCGCGATGAACTGGTCCTCGTTGACGTGCAGCCCCGAGCGCTGCGGGCATTCGCCCGCCACCCCGGGGCCGACAATCTCCGTAAGGCCGTAGATGTCGAGGGCCGCGATGCCCAGCCTTTCCTCCAGGCCGCGGCGCAGGCCTTCGCTCCAGGGTTCCGCGCCGAGGAATCCGGTCTTCAGCGCGAGGTCCACCCGGCCGATGCCGCTTCCCGGAAGCGCCGACGCGACGGCGAGCGCCAGGCCGGGGGTGCAGGCGAGGACCGAGGTCTTGAAGTCCTTCATGACGGCGATCTGACGGTCCACGGACACGGAGGAGGCGGGGATCACCGAGGCGCCGAGCCTCTCCGCCCCGTAATGGAAGCCGAAGGCGCCGCTCGAGAGGCCGTAGGTGAAGGCGATCTGGATCACGTCCTGGTCGCTCACGCCGCCGGCGGCCAGGATCCGCGCCATGCAGAGGGACCAGTTCCTGATGTCATTGCGCGTGTAGCCCACCACCACGGGCCGCCCCGTGGTTCCCGAGGTGGTCTGGATGCGCACGATGTCGCGCAGCGGCACGGCGAACATCCCGTACGGATAGCTGTCCCGCAGGTCCGCCCTGGTGGTGAAGGGCAGGTCCGCCAGGCCGGAAAGGTCCGTGATGCGGTCCGTGCGCACGCCCCGCTCCCCGAAGGCCCGACGGTAGAAGGCGACATTGCGTTCCGCGCGGAGGAGCACGGTCTGCAGGCGCTCCAACTGCACCTGGGACAGCGCCTCCCGTTCCATGGTTTCGTATTTCTCGTCGTAGATCATGGACATGCCCCTTCCGTCCTCAATCGTCGATTCGACGGTACTCCTTGCCCAGGTAGGCCCGCTGGACGTCGCGGTTGCGCGCCAGGTCCTCCGCGGGGCCTGAAAGCAGGATCCGGCCGGTCTCCATCACGTAGCCGCGGTCGGCCACCGACAGCGCCAGACGCGCGTTCTGCTCCACCAGGAGCATGGTGTTGCCCGCCTTGCGCAGGCCGACGATGGTCGCGAAGATGCCCTTCACCACCAGGGGGGCAAGACCCAGGGATGGCTCGTCGAGCATGAGCAGGCGGGGCCGGGCCATGAGGGCGCGGGCGATGGCGAGCATCTGCTGCTCCCCGCCGGAGAGGGTGCCCGCCGCCTGGTCCAGGCGGCGGCCCAGGATGGGGAACATGCCGAGCATCGCGCCCAGGTCCTCCCGGACCGCCGTGCGCTCCCCGCGGCGCGCGCGCAGGTATCCGCCCAGGACCAGGTTCTCCCGCACGCTCATGTCGGGGAACGCCTGACGCCCCTCGGGAACCAGCACGCAGCCGCGGGCCGCCACGAGGTGGGCGGGCTTTCCCCCGATCTCACGGCCCTCGAACAGGACGTTTCCCGCCTGCGGCCGCAGCAGTCCCGCCAGGGCGGCCATGAGGGTGCTCTTGCCCGCGCCGTTGGCGCCCACGATGGCCACGATCTCCCCGGCGTCCACGTGCAGGGAAACCCCCTTGAGGACCTCGACGCCTCCGTAGCCGGCGCGCAGGTTGCGCACCCTAAGCATCGGCGGCCCCCAGGTACACGGAGATCACGTCGGGATCCGCCTGGATCTCCCGCGGCGTGCCGTCGGCGATCTTGCGGCCGTAGTGGAGGACGGCGATCTGGTCCGCCACCTCCATCACCAGGGACATGTCGTGCTCCACCAGGAGCACCGTGACCCCGCCCGCGCGGATGGCCCGGATGCGCTCCGCGAGGTCCGCCGTCTCGCTGTTGTTCAGGCCGCAGGCCGGCTCGTCCAGCAGGAGCAGCCGGGGCTTCGGGGCCAGGGCGCGCGCGATCTCCACGATCCTCTGTCGGCCGAACGGGAGGCCCGCCGCGTCGGCCTGCGCCAGCTCCGCGATCCCGAGCCGTTCCAGGGCTTCCAGGGCCCGCGCGCGCAGGGCGCGTTCCTCGCTCCGGGCGGAGGAGGGGAGCAGGGCGTCGGCGAGGAAACCGGAGCGGCCGCGGACATGGAGGCCGACGAGCACGTTGTCCAGCACGCTCATGCCCGGGAAGAGGCGGGAGCTCTGGAAGGTCCGGGCCACCCCGAGGCGGGCCATCCTGTGGCTCGGCAGGCCCGCCGTCTCCTTCCCGCCGACGCGGATGCTGCCCGTCCGCGGCCGCAGGGCGCCGCCGATCAGGTGGAACAGGGTGGACTTGCCCGCCCCGTTGGGGCCGATGACGGCCTTCACGACGCCCTCCGGGCAGGAAAGGTCCACACCGTCGATCACGTGCAGCCCGCCGAACCAGTGGTGGAGGCCCTCCACCTCCAGGAGCGCGCGGTTCACGCGGGCCTCCCGCGGCCGCGCGGGAGGGAGGCGGCGCGCCGCGCCCCGCCGGCCAGGGCCCGCGGGACGCCTTCGGGGGCGAAGAGCATGGCGGCCACGAGGATGGCGCCGAAGACGGCGTCGTCGTACAGGCCGAAGACGCCCCGGAGGGACAGGAAGGTGAGCACGGAGGATACGGCCAGCGTGCCCCAGAGGCTGCCCATGCCGCCCGCGGCCACCAGGGCCACGTAGCGGACGGACTTCAGGACCGCCGCCTCCCCGGGTCCTATGCCTCCGCCGAAGTGCGCGATGCCCACGCCGCCCAGGGCGGAGAGCACGGCGGAAAGCACGAACACGGAGAGCTTGGCGCGCGCCGTGTCGATGCCCATGGCCGCCGCGGCCTCCTCGTCCCCGTGGATGGCGCGCAGGGCGCGGCCCGTGCGGGAGCCCATGAGGTTGACCGAGAGGAAGCACGCCAGGGCGACGACGGCCCACGCCTCGTAGTAGTTGGGGACCCGCAACGCCTTCTTCCCGCTCACCGCGAGTCCGGCGAAGAGCCGGAACGCCGGGATGCCGGAGATGCCGTCCGCCTCCCCGCAGAACTTGAGGCCCAGGAGCAGGCGGGAGACGATGAAGCCGAAGGCGAGGGTCGCCATGGCCAGGTAGTGGCCCTTGAGGCGGAGGACCGGGATGCCCACCAGGAAGGCCACGGCCGCGGCCAGGAGGAGGGCGCAGGGGAAGGCGGCCCAGGGGGCCACGGCCAGCGCGTCCGCGCCCGTCGCCGGATCCTGACGAGCGGCAAGGATCCCCAGGGAACGCAGGAGGAGGGCGGTCCCCGAGGCTCCCGCGGCGGGGATGGCCAGGGTGGTGAGCACGGCGGACGCGTAGCCGCCGATGGCCAGGAACCCCCCGTGCCCCATCGAGACCTGGCCCGTGTGGCCCATCAGGAGGCAGAGCCCCACGGCCACCAGGGAGTACCATGCGGCCATGGTGAGCTGTACCAGGTACTGTTCCGCATGGAGCGCGGAAAGCAGGACCTGGACCAGGACCACGGCGGCGCAGAGCCCCGCCAGGGCGGCGTAGCGGCGGAGGCCGGGTGGAAGGGCCCTCATCGGTTGCCGCCCTTGAGCGACCGGCTCCCGCCGGCGAAGAGGCCCTGCGGCCGCAGCACCAGGATGGCGAGAAGGATGCACAGGCTGGCCACGTCCTTGAAGGCGAGGGGCAGGACGCTCACGCTGAAACTCTCGACCAGGCCCACAAGGAGTCCCGCCGCCACGGCGGCGGTGGGGCTGCCCAGGCCTCCCAGGACCGCGCACGTGAATCCCTTCACGGCCAGGGGCGTGCCCATGTCGTAGCTGGTCTGCGTGATCGGGGAGACGGCGCAGCCGGCCAGCGCCCCCAGGGCCGCGCTCAGGAAGAAGGAGAGGGTGACCAGGGCCGAGGCGTCCACGCCGCAGAGTCGGGCGGCGGAGGCGTTGGAGGCGCAGGCCCGCATGGCCTTGCCCGTCAGCGTGAGGCGGAAGAACAGGCCGAGGCCCGCCACGATGAGCGCCGCGACGGCCAGGACCCAGAGGACCTGGGGGGAGACGCGGGCCCCAAGCACGGCGAGGGATGAGGTCTCGTCCCCGCTGAAGAAGGGCAGCGCGCGCACCTTCTCGTCCCAGACGTGCAGGGCGGCTTCCCGCAGCAGGATGGACAGGCCGATCGTGAGGATGATGAGGCGGAGCACGGCGGGACTGCGCAGCCACCGGATGAAGACGACGTGCAGGAGGACCCCGACGCACCCCGTGGCCGCGACGGCGCAGAACACGGCCAGGGAGAGCGGCATGTGCGGCGCGAGCGATACGGCGATCATGCCCCCCAGCATGAGGAAGTCGCCCTGGGCGAAGTTGATGATGCCCGTGGCGCTGTAGACGATGTCGAAGCCGATGCCCACCACGGCGTACACCGCCCCGGAGGTGATGCCGGAGAGGATGTACTGGAGGACCTGGACGGGATCCATCCGCCGCCGCGCCTAGGGGGCCTGGCGGAAGCGGCCGTCCTTCACGGTGAGCATCTCGAAGGAGTCCATCTTCAGCCCATTGTGGTCCGTCGGGGAGAAGTTGAAGACGCCGGATGCGCCCACGAAGCCCTTGAGGCCCTCGATGGCCGCGCGCACCCTGCTCCTGTCCGTGCTTCCGGCCTTCTTCACCGCTTCGCTCAGGATCAGGAGGGCGTCGTAGGCGTAGCCCCCGAATCCGCTGATGTCCTCCTTGAACCGGCCTTCATAGGCCGTCTTGTACTTCATGAGGAGCGCCTTCTGCGGATGACCGTCCGGCAGCGTGTCCGCCACCAGGAGCACGCCGCAGGGGAACAGGATCCCTTCGGCCGCCTTCCCTGCGGCCTTCGCGTACTCGATGTTGCCGAACCCGTGGCTCTGGTACAGCGGCACGTCGAAGCCCAGTTGCTTCATGTTTTTGGGCACCAGGGACTGGGCCGGCTCGATGGACCAGTTGACCACGGCCTGCACGTTCTTGCCCTTCAGCTTGGTGAGCACCGGGGTGAGGTCCGTGGCATTGCTGTCGTAGACCTCCACGGACGCCACGCTGATCCCCGCCGCGGGGGCCAGCTTCTCGATCTGGGCCTTGCCGCCCTGGCCGAAGCTCGTGTTGCTCACCAGGGCCCCGATGCGGGAGATGCCCTTGGCCTTCATGTCCGTGAAGATCATCTGGGCCGCAAATGCGTCCATCTGCGGGGTCTTGAAGACCCACCTGGCCACGGGGTTCACTATGGTCTCCGCGGCGGCGCAGGAGAGCAGGATGGTTTCCCCGTCGTTGCAGAGATCCTTGATCTTCATGCTCTCCCCGCTGGTGGAGGGGCCGATGACCGCCAGGACCTCCTCCTCGTCGATGAGCTGTTTGGCGAAGGAGAACGCCTTGTCCGCGCTTCCCTGGGAATCCTTGAGGATGAGCTGGACCTTGCGGCCCAGGAGGCCGCCGGCGGCGTTGATCTCCTCGACCATCATCTGCAGGGTGCGGGCCTCCGGGGAGCCCAGGTTGGCCGCGGGACCGGTGACGGCCAGGATGGCGCCCACCTTGATGGCGCCCGTGTCCGCGGCGAAGGAGGCGCTCCCCGCGAAGAGGGCGATGACTGTCAGGACGGCAAGGATCTTCCAATGCATTGGAGACTCCTTTCTGAATTTGCATAAACATACACAATTTGGAAAATAATGCAAGAAGGTCCCGTCCCGATCCATAACCCCCGCGTGGGGACGGTGCGCGATGGCGGGAACCGGCGTCGGCGTCCGCCGGAGTTTTTTCGGGATTTTCCGGAGTTCTCCGTTAGCGGTCGGCAGGGGTGAAGTGTAGGCTCTTCTCCAAGGAGGTGCGCGAATATGGGAAAGTCCGGCCGCAGGCAGGCAACCGTTTGGCGTCGACGCGTCAGGGTCATCGCCGTCGTGGGGCTCTTGCTCGCATGTGCCCTGCTCGGCTCCTGTTCCGACCTTTTCGGGGACAACGGCGGCGATTCGGGCTCCACGGGCAGCATCGTCTGGGATCAGACGGACTGGGACGCCGCGAGCTGGGGTTGATGACGGGATCCGGCGCGATTCATGCCATTCGAAAACAACATGGAGAACAAGAGGGGGAAAACATGAGGAAAACTACGGGAGTCATTGCGGTCCTTGTCATGGCGGTCTTTTGCGCCGCCGCGACGTATGCCGAGAATGTCACGGTCCCGAACACGTTCTCTTCGGGAGCGACGGCAAAGGCGTCGGAAGTAAATGCCGATTTCGCCGCCCTCGTGAATGCGCTACCTGGAGTGAAGGTCGTCGACGCGGAGGGCGACCTGACCGGCGTGTCGACGTCATGGGTCAATCTCGGCTCGATCACCATCTCCGCCCCGCGGGCAGGGTACGTGATCGTCAAGTCTAACGGATACCTCCCTCTGAATTCTGGAGGGTTTACCATGGTCGGGGTGAGCGACAACTCGGCCGCAATAGGAACCGGCTCGCACTGCATCGAGATGTATACGACGGAGATGAATATGGTGCTCCCGTACTGCGTGGAGTACGTTTTTACGGTGAGCGCCGCCGGAACCGCGACGTACTATCTCGTGTGCAGGAGCACCGTCGCCTACACGAGCGGAAATATCAGCGGAGTGCTCATTGCAGAGTTCATTCCAAATAAATACTGAGCGGGCTGATCCGCGGCGCGGCGGCTACCGCCGCCACGCCGCCCGGTAGACGCGGGGCGAGACGCCCACCATGCGGAAAAAGCACTCCTCGAAACCGCTCAGCGACTGGAAGCCCACGGCGAACGCGACCTCGGTGACGAACATCCCCTTGCGGAAAAGCCTCTTCGCTTCCTGGATCCGCAGCCGGTTGAGGTACTCATGGGGCGTGCACCGCATGTCCCGCCGAAAGACCGCCATGAACTGGGAGGGGCTGAGTCCCGCCGCCGCGGCCATCTCCCGAACGGGGATGGATTCGCTGAACGAGCCGCGGATGAGCCGCAGCGACCGCGAAAGACCGGGGTGCCGGAAGCGGAGGAGGGGCGCGCGCTCCCCTTCGGGGACAATGCAGCGGAGCAGGCTGACGACGATGAGGGGGATGAGGCATTCGACGATCCGGTGCGACTCGACGGAATCGTCCTGCGACTCGTCGTGGAATCGACGGAGGTCCATATCGAGGCCAACCGTCCCCGGAGACGCCTCGCGGGAGAACTCGAGACGACGCGCATCGAAATCCAGCACTTCCTCCGCCGTCGAACCCAGGTAATCGGGCGCCACGAAGATGTTGTACGACGGGGGACAGGGCCCCGGTCGGCGCGCGATCGACGGAATGCCGGGTGCTTTGAAAAAGACGATGGAGGGAAAAGAAGTCGGCAGCTCGATCCGGTTCCCTTCGACGCAACACTCCGGGTCCGGGAAGTCGGGGCCGGGAAAGAAAAAGTAGTAGGCGGGGAAGACGAGAGTTTCTCCCGCGATATAGGAGGCGCGATGGACGCAGAGGGGACCGACCAGCCCTCCCGTAACAATTTGGGAACCGGCCCTCGGCGGGGCATTGGGGGCATGGATCTCCATGTCCGCCATGGATGCGCGCCGCCCCGCCGCACGATGCAGGGTACGCCAGCGCGACTCTGCCATTTTTTATCCTCCGACAACGGAATTTACTGCCTGGCCGCAGTTTGCGCAACGGGTGTCGACGGCGCTTGGATTCCGCCATTGCGGGAAAAGTCAGCATACCTCCGTGCAGTTCGGTAGGAATTCAGGCAATGTCCGAAAAGCGGCGAGCGAAGACGCGGCCGGAGGCAGGATTGCGGCCGTCAAATGCCGGAGTCACGAGGTGGCGTCGAGCATCCGCTCCGCGGTCTGCACGATCCGCCCGGCCGCCCTGAGGCCGGCTCTGGCCTGGGAAAGCCAGCGGCCTGCTTCCTGCGCGCGCTTCCCATCGCTCAAAGAGCGTGACCCCTTCCCGGAGAGCCCGTTCGACGAAAGGCCTGTCCGCCATCCGATCAAGCTCCGTCGGGGTATAGACGAACAGGTCGACCGGCGCCGAAAGCGCTTCCGAGATCTCCGCGAAGCACTTGTCGAGCCGGTCCAGATACCGCTGTTCCTGATCGTCCACGATGATGAGGTCGACGTCGGAGCGGTTGTCGGCTGTGCCGCGCTCGTACGAGCCGAACAGGATCGCCTTCTTCACGCCTTTCCGCTCGAGAATCGGGGCGATTCTTCTTCGGATCTCGTCGAGGAGCATCACGGGATCAGGGTATGCCCTGCGCCCTGCTCCGTCAAGGTCGCCATGGGATCGAGTACGCCCCTCCGGGCCCATCGCCGCGGTCACAGGCTTGACGGGAACCCCGAGAGCTCGGGCGCATGTGGCCATCTGCGCGTCATACGTCGATGCCTTCAGCAAGATCCATTGCGTGTTCGATGACACGGAGGCATTCGATGGCAAGCAATTCGCTGGCGCCGACCTTGTCATACGCCGCCGTCTTGAGGAAGCCGGGATCGTCTGTCAACTGGTGGCGCAAAACGCCGGACGAATCGAGGTGGCGTTTCATGTCGGCCGCGGATGACGGGTCCGCCCGATTCGATCGGTTCTGGAGGGTTCCACCGTGATCGAATGCGTACTTACCATGACGCCCCCTTTTTGGTATATTCTGCGTGGGGAAACACAGCCCCCTGGCGTACGATTGCGACTCGGGGGACCATTCCAGAAGAAGAGGAGATCATATGGCAGTAAAGGTTGGAATCAACGGGTTCGGCCGCATCGGCCGCCAGGTTTTGAGCGCCATGGTGGCGAAGGACGTCCTGGGCAAGGATTTCCAGGTCGTCGCGGTGGTGGACGTCAGCACGGACGCCAAGTACTTCGCCTATCAGATGAAGTACGATTCCGTGCACGGCAAGTTCGGAGGGACGCTTTCCACGAAGAAGTCCCCGGGCGCCGCCGAGGACGACATCCTCGTCGTCAACGGCAACGAGATCAAGTGCATCATGGCCACCAAGGAGCCCTCCCAGCTTCCCTGGAAGGACCTGGGCGTCGAGTTCGTCATCGAGTCGACGGGCCTGTTCACCGAGTACGAGAAGGCCAAGGGCCACATCGCCGCGGGCGCCAAGAAGGTCATCATCTCCGCGCCGGCCAAGGGCGAGGTGAAGACCCTGCTCATGGGCGTCAACGACAACGAGTACGATCCCAAGAAGCACGACGTGGTCTCCAACGCCTCCTGCACCACCAACTGCCTCGCGCCCGTGGTCCACGTCCTCCTGAAGGAGGGCATCGGGATCGAGACCGGCCTGATGACCACCATCCACTCCTACACCGCCACCCAGAAGACGGTGGACGGTCCTTCCAAGAAGGACTGGAGGGGCGGCCGCGCGGCGGCGATCAACATCATCCCCTCCACCACCGGCGCCGCCAAGGCCGTCGGCGAGGTGCTCCCCGCCGTGAAGGGCAAGCTGACAGGCATGTCCTTCCGCGTGCCCACCCCGGACGTCTCCGTCGTGGACCTGACCTTCCGCGCCACCCGCGACACCTCCATCGAGGAGATCGCCTCCCTGATGAAGAAGGCCTCCGAGACCTACCTGAAGGGCATCCTGGGCTACGCGGACGAGGAGATCGTCTCCACGGACTTCATCCACGACGACCGCTCCTCCATCTTCGACAGCCTGGCCACCCTGCAGAACAACCTGAAGGGCGAAAAGCGCTTCTTCAAGGTCGTCTCCTGGTACGACAATGAGTGGGGCTACTCCAACAGGACCGTGGACCTGCTCGTGAAGATGATCAGGACGAAGTAGCGCGCAGGGCGCCGAACGGCGCATCGACGCTCGATTCCGCAAGGGCCCCGTACCTCGGGGCCCTTTTCATGACGACAAGGAGTCCCCATGGTCCGCCTCATTCCCGCCCCGGTGCATCTGCTCCATGATTCCCTCCTGGTGGAGGGGGAAGCCTCCGGCGATCGTCTGGCGCGCGCCTGCCTCGATGCCGGGCTGCCTCCGCTCCCGGCCGCCTCCGACGGCGACGGCACCATGGCGGGCGCGATCCTCGCGGCGCACGACAAGGGGCCGGGCGGCGAAGAGCTGCGCCTCGGCTTCGACGCCCTGGCGTCCCACGACATCACCTACGTGGGCATCGTGCAGACTGCGCGCGCAAGCGGCCTGGACCGCTTCCCGCTGCCCTACGTGCTCACCAACTGCCACAACTCCCTGTGCGCCGTGGGCGGCACCATCAACGAGGACGACCATCTCTTCGGCCTGAGCGCCGCGCGGCGCTACGGCGGCATCTTCGTGCCGCCGCACCTGGCCGTCATCCACCAGTACATGAGGGAGCGCCACGCCTCCTGCGGCGCGATGATCCTGGGCTCCGACAGCCATACGCGCTACGGCGCGCTGGGCACCATGGGGGTGGGCGAGGGCGGGCCGGAGCTGGTGAAGCAGCTCCTGGGCAAGACCTGGGACTTGAAGAGGCCGTCCGTGGTCCTCGTCTGGCTGACGGGCGCACCGCGGCCCGGCGTGGGACCCCAGGACGTGGCCCTGGCCCTCATCGCGGCCACCTTCAAGAACGGTTTCGTGAACAACAAGGTCCTGGAGGTGAGCGGCCCGGGGGTATCCTCCCTCTCGGTGGACTACAGGCTGGGCATCGACGTGATGACCACGGAAACCACCTGCCTCTCCTCGGTCTGGAAGACCGACGCCGCGGTGAGCGGCTGGCTTTCGATGCACGGCAGGCCGGACGCGTACCGCCCCCTGCGCCCCGCGCCCGTCGCGCGCTACGACGGCGCCGTGGTGGTGGACCTGTCGGCCGTGCGGCCGATGATCGCCCTTCCGTTCCATCCGAGCAATGCCTGCGCCATCGAGGAGTTCAACGCGAACGCCGCGGACATGCTGCGGCAGGTGGAGAAGGAGTCCGAGAAGGCCATGGAGGCCCCCGGGGTCCGCATGGACCTGGTCTCCAAGCTGGAGGACGGGAAGCTGCGGGCGGATCAGGGGGTGATCGCCGGGTGCGCGGGCGGGACCTTCGAGAACATCAGCATCGCCGCGCGCCTGATCGCCGGGAAGTCGCTGGGCCATGGCGCCTTCGGCCTTTCCGTCTACCCGTCCAGCCAGCCGGTGCTCCTGGAGCTTGCCCGAAACGGCGAGGCCGCCGCGCTGATGGCGGCGGGCGCCGTCCTGCGCTCCGCCTTCTGCGGACCCTGCTTCGGCGCCGGGGACGTGCCGGCCCATCAGGGCCTCAGCCTGCGGCATACGACGCGCAATTTCCCCAACCGCGAGGGCTCGCGTCCCGCCGACGGGCAGGCCGCTTCCGTGGCCCTGATGGACGCGCGCAGCATCGCCGCCACGGCCCTCAACGGCGGCATCCTCACGCCCGCCACGGACATGGAGTGGCCGGAACCGGCCTCCTACAGCTTCGACGCTTCCCCCTACGATCACCGGGTGTACGCGGGATTCGGGAAGCCGGAACCTTCTTATCCGCTGCGCTTCGGTCCCAACATCGCCGACTGGCCGCCCATGGCCGCCCTCACGCGGAACCTCGTGCTGGAGATCGTCTCCGCCATACGGGACGCCGTCACCACGACGGATGAGCTGATCCCCTCCGGCGAGACCTCCTCCTATCGGTCCAATCCGCTGCGCCTGGCCGAGTTCACGCTGTCGCGCAAGGATCCCGGCTACGTCGGACGGGCCAAGGCCGTGCGCGCGCAGGAGGAGGCCCGCAGGGAAAAGAAGCCCGCGTCGATGCTCGGGGAGCTTTCACGCGCAACGGGCCTGAGCCTCACCGGAGAGGACACGGGGATCGGATCCGCGGTCTTCGCCCTCCGGCCCGGGGACGGATCCGCCAGGGAACAGGCGGCCTCGTGCCAGAAGGTCCTGGGCGGATGGGCCAATGTGGCCGTGGAATACGCCACCAAGCGCTACCGCAGCAACCTGGTCAACTGGGGCATGCTTCCGTTCCAGTGCTCCGCGGAGGACGCCTCACGCCTGGCCGTGGGAAGCCGTCTGGTGGTCCCCGGCATCCGGGAGGCCGTGGAGCGGGGAAGGACGGAGATCGAGGCGCGGCTCGTGGCGCCGGACGGCAAGGTCTCCCCGATGACGCTGAGGCTTCCCCTCTCCGGGACGGAAAGGCCGATCATCCTGGCGGGGAGCCTCATCAACTTCTACAAGGGCTGAAACGGCGGACCGTTTCACTTGATCTTGAAGGTCACGGGGTACTGCATCTTCACCGCTACGGCCTTGTCCTGCACGCGGGCGGGCGAGAATTGGGAGGCGCGCATCCAGCGCGCCGCCTCCTCGTCCAGCCCGAATCCGACGCCCTTCACGATGCGGATGTCGCTCACCATCCCCTTCTCGTCGATGCTCACCTCGAGGATCACCGTCCCCTGGATGTTCAGCTCCCGCGCCTTGGCCGGATAGGAGAGGGCGGCCTTCTGGATCAGCTCCGGCTTCGTGTCGACCCGGTAGACGGGGACGAAGGGGCCGGCTTCCGGAAGGTCCTGCGGCGTGGCGGACTGCCTTCCGCCCTTCTGCAGCCCCTCCTCCTGTGCGGTGCCCCCCGCCGGGCGGGCCGCGGCCTTCCCTCCCTGCCTGTCCGGTTCCTGTCTGGAAGGCTCGTTCCCGCCCGCTGCCGGTTCCGGAGCCGGCGGGACGTGCGTGATGAGAAACTCCGCGCCCGACGGCTCTCCCCCCGCGGAGCCCCCGGCGCCCGGCGTTTCCGAGACTTCCGCGGCGGAACCCGCCGGTTCCGCCGCGGAAGCCTGCAGCTGCGTCGTGATCTCGGGGATGGTGGAGATGGACTGGGATGGCGTCACGGGCGGCGGAGGGGCCTCGGGCGGCGCGGCCTCCGTCTTCTGCAGTTTCATCTGCGCCTCGTCCGGGGGGGGAGGCGTTTCCGGCGCCGCCCCCGCGGCGCCGGCGGGGGCCGCCTGCACGGATGAAGGGGGCTCCATGAGGACCGCACGGACCAGGGCGACCCGGCCGTCCCCCTGGTAGGGCCTGTCGGTTTCCGCGTTGACGTAGAGGCGGAACAATGCCGTGAAGTGCATCACGACGGAAAGGGCGAGCGATACTGCGAGCGCCAGGCGTTCCCTACTCATCCCTCGGCACCGCTTCCATGAGCGTGTGGGAGATGCCCGCTTCCTGGCAGATCTGCAGGACGCGGTCGATGACGGCATACTCGATGTCCCGGTCCGCGAAGACGTTCACGACGAGCGTTCCGTCGCCGCGCTTCTCCCGCAGCGCCGCCTCCAGTCCGGCCATGTCGGTGAAGTCCTCGTCCACCAGGACGCGGGTGTCGTCCAGGACGATGACCGGCAGGGTGCGCGGGAAGGCGGTCTTCTGGCTGAAGCGGAACGCGGGGATCTCCACCCTTTCCTTGTCGATCACGCTGAGGAACAGGATCTCGAAGATGAGGATGAGGAAGGAGATGTCGGCCATCGAGACGAAGGTCACGAAGCGGCGGGCGGGGCGGAACTCGATTTTCATCGGCCGGCCTCCGCGGAGGCCGCGTCCACCGTGAGGGAGAAGGTGTCCACCCCGGCCGCCTTCACCTCCGCCACGACGTCCAGCACCTCCTGGTAGGACACGCCACGGCCCACCGCGATCACGGCCACGGGGTTCCGCTTGGCGGGAAGCAGCGCGCGCACCGCGGCGGCCAGTTCCCCGACCGGAACGGCCTCGCCCTGCAGGCGGACCTCCCAGCCTGAATCCGCGGCCCGGATCCCGATCGGCAGGGCCTCTTCGGGGGCAAGGAGGCGGGGGGCGCCGTCGCCGGCCGGCAGGGAGAGGAAGATCCCCGTGTCCGCGATGAACACCGCCGCGATGACGAAGAAGATCGTCAGGAGGAACGAGATGTCCGTGATGCTCGTCGACAGGTTGGGAAACGCGCTGGCCGTGCCGAGCCGGATCTTCATGGGCGTTCCCTACCGGACGGAGGTGAAGGAGCGCACCTCCTCCTCCAGGGCATGGGCGCGGGAGGTGTAGTAGAAGCGCAGCATGTGCTCCGTGAAGGCGGCGGGGATGGCGACCACGAGTCCGAACAGCGTCGTGATGAGCGCCTCCGAGATGCCGCCGGCCACGATCCGCACCGAGACCTTGTCCGCCTGGGCGATCGCGGTGAACGCCCCGATCATGCCGGACACCGTCCCGATGAACCCGAGAAGGGGCGCGAGATTCACGATCAGGGAGAACACGTCCACCACCCTCATGGCATGGTTGAAGACGGTCTGGAAGGCGGCGTTGATCCGCGCGTCCTGCTCCTGGGCCGTGAGCTGGAAGACCGACGCGTCGATGCCGGGGATGCCCGGATCCCCCGACTCGCCCCGGGTCTTCAGGAACGAGGAGAAGCGGCGCGTCCTTCCCTGGAAGGACAGGACGCTCAACACGCGTTCGATGATCAGGGTGACGCAGAGGATGGACAGGAACAGGATGGGCCACATGAAGATCCCGCCCTGGAGGAAGTAGTTCACCAGTTTCGTCTGCATAAGCTCTTTTCTCCCGTCTGTCATGCCGCGGTCAGGACGCGGCGCGGTCTTTCAGAACTTCAGGCTCGCTCCGATCTCCATGCCGGCGGCCCCGACGGAGGCGGAAAACGGCGCCGCCGTGAAGGCCGCCACCGCGTAGGTCCCCGCGTCGGACGCCACGGGATTGAGGTAGCATAGCAGGTTGGTCGCGTTGAGGAACAGGGCCCCCTCGAGGCCGGAAGCGCGGAACTCCCAGCGCACGTTCAGGTCCACCCGCTGCCTCGGCACGTAGTCGCGCGCCGCATTGAAGGCGCCTCCCGAGGGGGTGCAGGGCAGGTCGATGAGCAGCAGCGCGCCGAGGCCCGCCTGGAAATCCGCCGTCGGCTTCCAGGACGCCTGGGCGCGCAACGTGTGGCGCGCGTCGCCGTTGGCGCTCACCCAGCCGAGCGTCCCCGTGTCCAGCATGGACCACCCCAGGGTGTAGCCGGCCGACCATCGCAGGTCCTCCGCGCCGGCCTGCGCGCTCAGGTCGCATCCCGCGGCCCAGCCCTCGAAGGCGTCCAGGGCCCGCAGGGTGCGCGTCCCCGTGGTCCCCGACGTCTCCACGTAGACGGCCTGGGACGTGTAGCCGCTCAGGTCGTAGCGCCAGGCGAAATAGGGCCGGAGGCTGGCGGATGCCGCCGCGCTGAAGTCGTCCTGCAGGAAGGCTTCCGCCGTGAAGGCCTTGGGCGGCACGTCCGCGGATGTCACGGAGGAGAGGCCGAGGGCGGCCTCCTCGATGCGCCGCTTGAGGAACGAGTACGGGGAGTACACGCCCGCTCCCCAGGCCGCGCGCAGTCCCGTGGACCAGGCGGGCGGGATGAACAGCGTGACCTCCTGGCTCAGGACGGGGCCGATGTCCGTCAGGCCGGAAATCGGGAGCCACCAGGCCCCGGCGCCGGTCTGGGAGAGCAGATTGCCCGACTTCCAGCGCAGCTGCGCGTAGGGATAGGCGAGCAGGGCATACGGGCGGTCCAGCACGGAGGCGCCGTTCCAGCCCGCCTCCATGGCGTCGTAGCGGGCCCGCAGGCCGCCGGACAGCGTCAGGGAGTCCGAGGGGCTCCACTGGGCGGCGTCCGAGGCGGAAACGGACAGGACGGACGCCGTGCTGCGATGGCTGGTGCCGTAGGTGCCCGAAGTGGGCTCGTAGACGGCGAGACGGCTCCGGGTGCCGTAGAGCGAGACGTCCGCCGATAGGGTGTTGGACGCCTCCGCGGAGGGGCTCCAGGCCCAGGAGCCCCCCAGGGCGGCGAATCCGGTCCCGTCCACTCCGGGGCCCGTGGCGCTTTCGCCGGAAAGAAGGGCCGCGATCGGGTCCGTGCCGGCGGCCTTGGACCAGTCCATCGCGGCGTCGGCGAATCCCAGGGCGTCCACGCGGATGCGGTTGGCGCCGTCCCTCCGGAGGAACGACAGCAGGAAGTCCCCATTGGATGCCAGAAGCCCCGTCGCGGACGGATCCGCGGCGCCCGTGGCTGAGGAAAGGATGTCCCCGTAGGCATCGAAGACCGACTTGCGGACCGAGGCCGTGACGGCGGTGCCGCTTGAAAGCGGGAACCGCCCGAGGAACTCCAGGGAGCCCGGCAGCGCAGCCCCGGCCGAGACGGTGGAACGGGCGGGCACCCCGTCGTCGGACTGCAGGATGACGGAGAGTCCTGCCGCGGGCAGCCCCGTGACCGGACCGATCCCCCGGTGCACCGAGAGGCCCTTGAGGAGCTCCTGCGGCAGGATGGAGCCCCCCGTGAGGGGATGGCGGGAGGCCGGAAGGTCGATGGCGTCGAAGGAGACCCCGTCAAGGTCCGGATCGCTCCCGTACACGGAGGCGCCGCCGTCCGCGTAGAGCCTGGCCCGGCGGCCCGCCGCCGACGGCAGGTCGTCCGCCGCCGCCGAACAGGCTCCGAGCACGAGGGTGGGGAAGGAGACCCCCGGACCGTAGTCGGCCAGGGACGCCGGATCCCCTCCCGTGGCCAGGCGGGCCATGTCCTCCGCGCCGAAGGCGGATGAGGAGACGGACGGCTGCGGGTTCGCGTTCTCCGCCTCCACCTCGACCCCCTCCATCTGGACCAGCTCGGTCTGGAGGACGACGGTCAGGGCCGGGGCGGGCACCTTTTCGATGCGCGTCCGCTTCTCCCTGAATCCGGGCGCCGTGACGTAGACCGTATAGGGGCCGTCGGCGAGGCCTGGGAAGGAGCACATGCCCCCGCCGTCCGTGAACGAGGTCGCGTCGATCTCCACGAGGGCCACGGTGGCGTCCGGGACGGAACGGCCGTTCTCGTCCTGGACCTTCACCTGCAGCTCGAGGCCTGCGGCCCACGCGAGCGGTAGCCATACGAACAAGGCCGCGGCGAGCGCGCGGCGCCTGATAGGCGATGGCAAGTCGGACACCATGGCCCAGCATAACGCGGGGGACGGTATTTTTTCAATCACGTCGCCGGATTCCGCCGGACCGGCTGGGAGAAGGAGAGTGCGGAGGTCGTGGACCCCGGCATGGTGCGGACCGTGGCGGAGGGCGTGCTGGCAATGCCCCGTTTCGGCACCTACAGTGCCGGCGGTTCGTCCGAGATCAGGCGCTCCGAACGGGTCATGTCGAAGACGGTCTTCAACAGCTGCATGTCGTCTTCGGTCTGCGTGATGCCGCGGCGGGAGAACATGCGCTTCTGGATCAGGATGGCCTGCTCCACGGGGCATTCTGTGATCTGGCCGAAGGAGCGGGCGTAGTTGCAGAAACTGGGTACGTGCTGGCCCACGAAGCCGTAGAGCATGCTGGAGACGCCGACGATCTTGCCGGTGAAGATGCTGGTGTTGATGGCGCTTTTGGAATAATCCCCGATCATGCAGCCCAGGAACTGCATGCCCGTGTCCACGCGCTTCCCATTGAACTCCAGGCGGATCTCGCCGTACGTGTTCTTCAGGTCGGAATTGCTGGTGCCGGCCCCCAGGTTGACCCAGGAACCCACGTAGGCATGGCCCAGGAAGCCGTGGTGCTGCTTGTTGGTGAACCCCTCGATGACGCTTTCCTCCACCTCCCCGCCGATCTTGCATGTCTGCCCGATGCAGGTGAACTCCTTCACGGAGGACCGTTCGATGATGCGGGATTGGGCGCCCACGTAGACGGGGCCCGTGAAGTATGTGAAGTCCAGCACCTTCACGCCCCGGTCCAGGACCACGGGGCCTTCCTCCGTGTGGAACACCGCGGTGTCCGCCACCTGCACCCCGTCGGCGGCCCAAACGCCCTTGCGGATCTCCCGGAAGTCCCCGGCGGAAAGCCTGCGTTCCAGGTTGCGGGGGAACAGCTCCTTGAGGTGCTTGATCACGTGGAACTGGCAGTCGAAGGTCCGGAAGACCTCCCGGTCCATCAGGGGAAGGTTCAGGTCCAGGAGCCAGGGGGTGACGGAATCCGGGGAGAGTTTTTCCGGCAGCTTCCTCTGCGCCGGCACGAGCGCCGCGGTCACGCGCTGGCCGCTCGTGGCCAGGAACGCCTCGCCATGGGCGATCATTTCCCGGATCGCCGCGTCGTAGGCCGAGTCGGGGAGGAGGGATGCGTTGAGGAACAGCTTGGCGGTATCGGTGCCGGGGACGCCCGGAAAGGCCCCGGAGGCGGCCGGGCGCAGGTGGTCCCGCACCATGGCGCGGACTTCCGCCTGCGCGGCCCGTGCGGCTTCGCGTACCACGTCGGCCAGGGTCAGGCAGGCGCAGGTGATGGCGAAGGCGGGCCGCGTCAGGTGCAGCGGAGTCATGTCGGCCAGGCAATGGTCTTCGAAGAGGATGATTTCGGTTTTCATGGGGGATCTCACTCCACGGTCACGCTTTTGGCCAGATGCCTCGGCCGGTCCACGTCGCATCCGCGCTCCGTGGCGATGTAGTAGGCCAGCAGCTGCAGGGGGATGATGTCCAGGATGGGTACGAAGGGGTCGGGCGTGCGGGGGATGAAGATCACCTCATCCACAAGATCGGCCAGCTCGGTATCCCCCTCCTGGGCCACGGCGATGATGGGTCCGCCGCGCGCCTTGATCTCGTGCGCGTTGTTCATCGTCTTGTCCCGGATGCCCTCCTGCGCGGAGATCACGACGGTGGGCACGCAGGCCTCCACGAGGGCGATGGGGCCATGCTTGAGCTCGGCCGCCGGAATGCCCTCCGCATGGATGTAGGAGATCTCCTTGAGCTTCAAGGCCCCCTCCAGGGCCACCGGGTATTCGTAGAACCTGCCGACGTAGAGGAAGTTGTTGGCCTTGGCGTAGCGCAGCGCGATGCGGCGCACCTCTTCCCGCTTCGTGAGGAGCGCTTCCGTCTGTTGCGGAAGGCGCTCCAGGGCGTCCAGGTAAAGGAGGCCGTCGCGCAGGCTCATTCCGCGCATGCGGCCCATGTAGACGGCCAGCAGGGAGAGCATGGTGAGCTGGCCGGTGAACGCCTTGGTGGAGGCGACCCCGATCTCCGGGCCCGCGTGGATGTAGATGCCGCGTCCGCATTCCCGCGCGATGCTGGAACCGACCACGTTGCAGATGCCGATGACGTCCGCGCCCCGGATCCGGGCCTCCCGCACCCCGGCCAGGGTGTCCGCCGTCTCCCCGGATTGGCTGATGGCGATCATCAGCGTGTCCTTCTCCAATACGGGATTCGCGTAGCGGAACTCGGATCCGTGGCTGACCTGGGTGGGCAGGTGCGCCAGGTTCTCCAGCAGGTATTTTCCCACCAGTCCCGCGTGCCACGAGGTCCCGCAGGCGATGATATGGCAGCGCTGGACGCGGTGCAGCAGGTCCGCTTCGATGCCGCCCAGCTTGGCCATGCCCTCGGAGCGGACCATGCGGCCGCGCAGCGCATTGCGGATGGCTTCCGGCTGGTCCGCGATCTCCTTGAGCATGAAGGTCGGGTATCCGCCCCGTTCGATGTCCCGCGCGCTGAAGCTGATCGGGTGCACCGCCTTCGACACCGGATCCCCCTCCAGCGTGCAGGTGGTGAATCCGTCGCGGGAGAGGACGGCCGACTCGCCGTCCTCCAGGTAGATGACGTCCCGCGTGTGCGCCACGAGGGCGGCGGGATCGCTGGCGGCCAGGGTGCCGCCCTTGGCCTTTCCCAGCACCATGGGGCTTCCCATGCGGGCCACCCGGATCCTTCCCGGATCCCCCTGCCAGACGACCGCGATGCCGTAGGTGCCCGTCAGGAGCCTCAGCGTGGAGCGGAAGGCGGCGTCGAAATCGTCGGAGCCCTTGAGGAACTCCTCGATCAGGTGGGGGATCACCTCGGAATCCGTGTCGCTCGAGAACCCGTGCCCCTGTTCCAGAAGGCGTTTTTTCAGCTCGAGGTGGTTCTCGATGATTCCGTTGTGGGCCACGGCGATGCGGCCGGTGCAGTCCATGTGGGGATGCGCGTTGGGCACCGTGGGGGCTCCGTGGGTGGCCCAACGCGTGTGGGAGATGCCCCCCCAGAACGCGGCGCCCTTCACCCCCGTCACGTCCTCGGCGACGGCCGCCGTGATGCGGCCCACCTCGCGGTGCAGATGGAGGCCGGGTCCCCCGCCCAGGCAGACGCCCCAGGAATCGTAGCCGCGGTATTCCAGCCGCTTCAGCCCCTCGATGAGAAGCTTGGCGTCCGCGCCGTCGCCGACGTAGCCGAAGATGCCGCACATGTTAGGACAGCCTGGCCAGTTCTTCCGCGGAGAGCGTGGCGATGCCCGCCTTGGACAGGGCCTCCGTCGCCTTGCTCTCTTCGTCGACCTTGCAGAGCACCACGGCATTGTCGCGCGACTTCTCCACGTAGGCGTACATGTATTCCACGTTGACGCCGCCCGCCTCCATCGTCTCCAGGACGAGCGCGAGGCCGCCCGGCCTGTCGGCCACCTCCACGGCGACCACTTTCGTCTCCTGCGCCACGAACCCCGCGGCCTTCAGCACGGAGATGCAGCGCTCGGGATCCGCGACGATGATCCGCAGCACGCCGAAGTCCGCCGTGTCCGCCAGGGACAACGCGCGGATGTTCACCTTCTCCTTGGCCAGCGTGCGCGTGACCTGCGCCAGGCGACCCTTGGAGTTCTCGAGAAATATGGAAATCTGCTTCACGCTCATCGGTTGCCTCCTGTACGCGGCGGTGCCGCGTTTGGTATCGGATCCTTGCGCTAGATCTGCCTCTTGTCCACGATCCGGACCGCCTTGCCCTCGCTGCGCGTGATGGTCTTGGGTTCCACCAGCTTCACGCGGGTATGGACGTTCAGCGTGGTGAACAGCTCCGACTCGATGCGCTTCTCGGTCTTTTCCAGCATCTTGATCTCGTCGGAGAACATCTTCTCGTTCATCTCCACCCGGACCTCCAGGCTGTCCAGCTGATTCTCCCGGTCCACGATGAGCTGGTATTGGGGCTCCACCCCCTCGATGCGCAGGATCACCTCCTCGATCTGGGAAGGGAACACGTTGACCCCGCGGATGATGAGCATGTCGTCCGTGCGTCCCAGAAGCCTGTGGATCTTCACCGTCGTACGGCCGCAGGGGCAGGGAGTCCGGTCGATGTAGGTGATGTCGCGCGTGCGGTAGCGCAGGAGAGGCGTTCCCTCCTTCGTGATGGTGGTGATCACCAGCTCCCCCTTTTCCCCGTCGGGAAGGACCTTTCCCGTCTTGGGATCGATGATTTCGGGGTAGAAGTGGTCCTCGTTCAGGTGCATGCCGTTCTGCTCCTCGCACTCGAACGCCACGCCCGGGCCGATGATCTCGGTGAGGCCGTAGATGTCGTGCGCCTTGAGGTGCAGCCTGGCCTCGATATCCCGGCGCATGTTCTCGCTCCAGGGCTCCGCGCCGAAGAAGCCGGCCCGCAGCGAGATCTTGGACGCGTCCACCCCCGCCTCGCGCAGGCCTTCCGCCAGGTACAGCGCGTAGGAGGGCGTGCAGGTGAGCACCGAGGAGTGGAAATCCTGCAGCAGGGCGATCTGCCGTTTCGTGTTGCCTCCGGAGATGGGAATCACGGTGGCGCCGATGCGGTGCGCCCCGTAATGGGAACCGAGGCCGCCGGTGAACAGGCCGTAGCCGTACGCGTTCTGCACGATGTCGTGCCGCGTGGTTCCGCCCGCGGAGAGCGTGCGGGCCATGACCTCCGCCCAGAGGTCGAGGTCCGATTGCGTATAGGCGTCCACCACGGGCTTGCCCGTGGTCCCGGAGGACGCATGGATCTCCACGATCTGCGAAATGTCCACGGCCAGGAGGCCGTAGGGATAGACCTCCCGCATCTCGTCCTTGGTGGTAAAGGGGAACTTTGCGAGATCCTCGGTTCTGCGCATGGCGGCCGGCGTCAGGCCCGCCGCGTCCATCTTCTTCCTGTAAAACGGAACCTTCCGGTACAGCGTGTCCACCAGACGCGCCAGCCGGTCTCCCTGGACCTTGGTGAGGTCCGTCCGGGAGATGGTCTCGTCCCGCATGTTCCAGATCATGAGATGCCCCTTTCCTCGCAAAAAGATATCACAGGGAATGGATTCCGCTGTCCGCCATGAGACGCACGCCCCTGGCCCGCAGGGACTCCTCCGCCTCGGGGAACTTCTCGACTTCGATGACGATGGCGGCCCGCTTGCCCTCCTCGGTGACGAAGCCGTAGCAGTCCTGCACGTTGGCCTTGGCCTCCGCCACCTGGACCAGGAGCTCGTGCAGCGCGCCCGGCTTGTCCCCGATCAGTGCGATGAGGACCTTCCTCTTGGTCACGGTGAAGTGGGCCGCCTTCAGCGCGGCAAGGCCCTTGTCGGGATCGTCGGGCAGGATCCGCACGACGCCGAACTCGCCGGCGTCCGCCATGGAGACCGCCCGGATGTTGATCCCCGCCTCCGCCAGAACGGCGGTGATCCTTTCCAGCTTTCCCGGCTTGTTTTCCACGAAAATCGACAGATGTTGGGGCATCGCTCCACCTCCTCGCCACGGCGTCCTATTGCTTGTCCCGTTGATCGACCACGCGGATGGCCTTGCCTTCCGGCACGGGGAGGCTTCCCGCCTCCACCAGCTTCACGACGGGGGTGAAGCCGATCTCCGCCTTCAGCTCCTCGGTCACGCGGGCCTGCAGCCGCTCCAACTCCGGCAGGGTGCCCTGGAAGGCGTCCCGGCCCAGCTCCACGTTCACGTGCATCCTGTCCATGAAATTCTCGGTCCGCAACTCGATGACGTAATTGCTGCCGAGCGAGGGGATCTTCACGAGGGCCTTCTCGACCTGCAGGGGGAACACGTTCACGCCGTTGATGATGAGCATGTCGTCCGACCGTCCCTTGATCCGGTCCAGCCGCCTCGAGGTCCGGCCGCACGGGCACGGGCCGGGAAGGATCCGCGTGAGGTCCCGCGTCCTGTAGCGGATGAGGGGCGTGGCGGCGCGCTGCAGTGTGGTCAGCACCAGTTCCCCCTCCTCGCCGTCCGGCAGGGGATCCCCCGTTTTGGGATCCACGATCTCCATCAGGAAACGGTCCTCCCACAGGTGCATGCCAGTCTGGCTGGGGCACTCGAAGGCCACGCTGGGCCCGCAGATCTCCGAAAGGCCGTAGCTGTTGTAGGCCTTGATCCCCCAGATCTCCTCGATCCTGCGCCGCGTCTCCTCCGTGTGCGGTTCCGATCCCACGTAGGCGATGCGGAGACTCAGGTCCTTCCTCGGGTCCAGGCCCATCTCCTCGAAGAACATGGAAAGCCGCAGCGCGTAGCTGGGCAGGATGTGGATGACCGTGGTCTTGAACTGCTGCATGAACCAGATCTGGCGCTTGCTGTTGCCCGGACCGATGGGGATGGTGAGGGCGCCCAGCTTTTCCGCCCCGTAATGGAAGCCGAGGCCTCCGGTGAACAGGCCGTATCCCATCATGTTCTGGAACACGTCGTTCTTCCTCATGCCGCTCATGTAGAGGCAGCGGGCCATCAGGTCCCCCCAGCCGTCGATGTCCGCCTTGGTGTGGTAGATGACCGTGGGATTCCCGGTGGTGCCGGAAGAGGAATGCAGGCGCACGACCTCCTCCAGGGGCACGGCGAGGAGCCCGTACGGGAAGGCGTCCCGCAAATCCTGTTTCGTCGTGAAGGGGAGGCGACGGACATCGTCCATGGTCTTGATCTTGGGAACGCCGTCGCGGGCGAAGCGGTTCCGGTACATCGGGGACCGGTCCGCCTGGCCGATCGTCCAGCGGAGGCGTTCCAACTGCAGGGCGCGGAGGGCGCCCTCATCCATGGTCTCGAATTCCTTGTCCCAGAACATCAGACACTCCCTTCGGTGCGGTTTTTATACCATGAAAGGAAGGTTTCGTCTTCCCGATCCGACATCCTTGACGGCCTTCCCGCGGACATCCATGCTCCAAGCCGGGATATGGAACCTGTCCTTCGGGCAATCGTCGAAAAAAGACTCTCCTACAAGGACGCGGAAAAGATCGTCCTCCATGAACGACGGTGGAACGAACAGGAAGGATTTCCTGGACGCCCTGGCCCGCCTCCGGGAAGGGACCGCCGAAGACCCGAAGAAGACGGGTCTCGTCGTCGACGGGGTGATCCAGAGGTTCGAGTTCGCCTTCGAGCAGGCATGGAAGCTCCTGCTGACCATGCTCCGGCATCAAGGATTCGACTGCAACAGTCCGCGCGCCTGCATCAAGCAGGGTTTCCAGGCGGGACTCATCGCGGACGGCGACGGTTGGATCCGCATGCTCGATGACCGCGACCGGACGTCCCGCCTCTACGATGTCAAGGAGGCCCTGAAGGTCTGTCTGGCCGTCCGGCAGGATCACCTTCCGCTGTTCGATGCCCTCGGGGAATCCTCGGCAAAGGAGACCTGAAACAGATCCTCCATCTGCCGCTCCGTCACCTCACCGTGGAAGAGCGCCATCCTGTCGTGGGGGGAGCCGCGGCCGTGGCAGTCGCAGCCCCATGTCAGCATCAGGCCGCATTCGCGGGCCAGGCGGCCGAGAAATGCATTGATGTCCGCCGTGTCGTGCCCGTACCAGTTCATTTCCGCGGCTCGGAAGCCCAGTCCCGCGGCCGCGGCGAAGAGTTTCCTGTAGCGCTCTTCCGACTCGAGGGCGCCGCGCGGGTTGTCCCGGCACAACAGGGCGGGGTGGGCCAACACCAGGACGCCGCCGTCCGCGCGCACGCATTCCACCGCCTCCATGAACTGCGGCTTCTCCGGCACGCCCGTGGCCGGGAACAGCGTGGAGGCGTACCGCTTCTTGAAGGCCGGATAGTCCAGCCCGGCCTCGAGGACGCCCTTCTCCTTCAGGAGATCGAAGAGATTCGGCTTGATGAAGGTGAAGGCCGCTTTGTCGCCGTCCCGGACCGGCGCGCCCTCCCGTTTCCGTTCCTGCATGTCCTCCAGCGTCAGGTCCTCCCTGTGGAAGAGGGCCCGGGCCCTCTCCAGGTAGGCGCGCATCTTCTGCGCGCGCTCCGAAAGGAGCCGGGAGAGGAAGGCGCTCGTTGCGGCGTGGGGTCCCTTGGGGAAGTAGCCCAGGATCTCGCTGTCGAAGTCGAGGTCCCGGGAGACGCAGTCGATCTCCACGCCGGCGATGCCACGCACGCCGAACGCCTGACAGGCGGCCAGGAAGGCTTCCGTTCCCTCCATCGAATCGTGGTCCGTGAGGCTGGCCGCCTCGATTCCCAGTCTCGCGGCGCGGGCGGCCATCTCCTCGGGCCACTGGCTGCCGTCCGAGTAGCGGCTGTGCATGTGCAGGTTGATGCGCATGAGGCAGGGGACCACGCCCGGCCGGGCATGGTCAAGCCTCGGGCTTCACTTCCACCACCAGCGCCGCATGGATGCGCAGGCGTGCGATGGCCGCGAAAAGCGTGCCGCCCGCGCCCGCCTGTTCGAACTTCGACTGTACGGGTTCCTTCTCGAAGGCCAGGGTCACGGAGCGGGGGCGGAACGGGACGTCCATCTCCACGATGACGGGCCCCACGACGGGAATCTCGTCGATGATTCCGCTCTCCGCCGTGGCGGGGATGCCCGAAGCGCGGTTGATCAGGTGCACCAGGGTCCTGGCGCCGTGTTTCCGCAGCACCACGTCCACGCAGGATGGGGCCGCGACGCGGATGGGGAGCCTGCCCGCCAGGCGGGCCGCGACGGTCCCGATGAACCTGCGGAGCTCCACGGGACGCTCCCTGTCGAAGAACCGGAAAAGGTCGAACGGTACATACGCCACGGCGCCGTCTCCGGCCTTGCGCAGCGTCCATGCCGGGGCGTCCGGGACGAGGTCCCCGGGGAAGCCGCTCCGTCCCAGGTGCGCCATCGGCTTGGCTTCCAGAGGTTCCAGGAACCGCCAGCTCGCGCTGTAGGCCGGAACCGTCCTCTCCCCGACGGGAAGGTGCCAGGTCGCCGCCCCGAGGACCGGACCGGCCTTCACGCCCAGGAACTCCTCCCCGAAGCGCTCCGGGACGCCGGCGCCGGTGAGAAGGAGCTTGCCGCCCGCCAGGACCCAGTCCTTCAGGGCGCCTACCATCCGTTCCGACATTTCCGCCTGCTCCGGCACCACGACGCACGGGAACCCGGAGAGCCGGTCCCGCAGGGCCCATTCGTCCATGAGGTCCACATTGTAGTGGTTCTCCAGCAGGGAGCAGACCGCGCCGCGGGCCGGGGCCGTGTCCACGCCCCACATCAGGTTGGCTCCGCGGTGTGCCGCCGCGTGGCTTTCCGAGTGCAGTACGGCGATCTGGCCGATCGTCTCCGAGTCCTGGCACAGGGAACGCCGTGCCTTGGCGAACCGGCCCAGCTCCCCGAGTTCCTTCATCCTCCAGGGGACCAGGCGCCCGTCGCGGATGCCGGGCACGGTCTCGTAGACCTGCAGGCCCCCGCCCAACGCCAGGATGACGGCCGCCTCCTGCTGTAGCATGGCGAGCGGCTTGAAAACCCAGGGGGACTCGGGATCCTCCATGGCGTGGGGCTTGCAGAACGACCAAAGCATGATGTCCCAGTGCTTCCCCCTCGTGGAAAGGAAGCGGGCTTCGCAGCGGCTCGCGTCCATGCCCCACATCCACGCGTTGTCGCCGCTGATCCAGTCGGTGGGCGCGGCGGGTGGACCCGGGTTGCGGAAGGTCTGGAGCCAGTTGGAGCAGACGAGGATGCCTTCCCTGCGCGCATGGACCGCCTCGCAGTAGCGGGTCACGTATTCGTTGAAGCTTTCCAACTGGAAGGAGATCCATGCGGCCCAATCCGGGTCCTGCGGCTTTTTAGGGATCTCCGCGATGCCCGTCCGGCGGCTGAACTCCTCGCGGCACAGGCCGCACCAGCACGGTTCCGTGGCCCAGAGGTCCCCGTCGATCCAGAACCCGTCCACTTCGTAGCCGTCCACGAGCTCCAGGAGCTGCGGGATCATGAGCCCTTCCACGTAGCCGCGGCGCGTGCACATGCGGCCCGCCACCGGCTTCCCCTCGGCATCCAGGCGCTGCCATTCCGGGTGCTTCGCGCCGGCCGCCGCGTCCCAGAGTCCGCTGTAATGGCAATGCAGGGGGATGCCCATCCTCCGAGCGGCCTCCCGCCAGCCCTTGAGCGCGTCCGCGCGCAGCCCGGGCGGTACGGACGCCTCCGGAGTGCGGCTCTCCCAGCTTGCGTATCCCGGATGGCCCTTGCAGTCCGTCTGCAGGAAGTCGGGACCGGCCAGTTCCAGGAGCGGGACCAGCTCCTCCGGAGCGCAGTGGAGCCCCAGTTCCGTGTCGTCCACGCGCGCATGAAGATCGTAGTGGAGGCCGAAGTACTTCGCCCTTCCGTGCCAGCGGCCGTGGGATGGTTGCATGTTCATCCTTTCAGGTAGGCGAGGACCATGGATCGGAAGGAATCGAAAGTATCCAGGTGCTTCGACAGGATCGCGATCACGATTTCCGCGTCCACCTCGTCGTACTGGTGCACGACGACGTTGCGGAACTTCGCCATTTTCACGAGCGCGCCATGCAGCGGTTCCGCGAGGATCCCCGCTTCCCGGAGCACCGTGAAGGAGTCCGCCGCGCTCGTAGGGGTCCGCAGGCCGCCGTCAGCGATGATGTGGTTGGCGATGTCCGCGCAGGTCTCGGCGGCCATCTGCAGGGTCCGCTCCACGATCCTCTGCGCCTTCCAGTCCCGCCTGTATTCCTCGAGTCCGATGCCGCGGAACTCCCCGAGTTGCCCCGCATAGAGCGACAGGGAATCCAGTTTGCGGAAGACCAGGGGCCTGTCAACCATTGCGGAACCGCCTTTCGAAGTAGGCGTCCTCGAAGATCCGGAAATCGAAGAACTCCCGCAACTTGGCGGACTCATAGCGGTGGCGGAGGAAGGGGTCCTTGTCCACGAGGATCCTCCGGCCCTGGAGGATCCTCCCCGCGAGGGAAATGGGCGCCGAGTTGAGGACCACGAGGTCCAGTTCCGCCGTTCCCAGAGCGTCGCTCAAGGAATCGAACAGCGCCAGCTTCGCCTCCGCGGCCGGCGATCCGTCCCGCAGGTATACGGCGATGTCCACGTCGGAGAGCGGCTTGGGCGCGCCTCGGGCCAGGCCGCCGAACAGATAGGCAAAGACCGCCTCGGGCGCCTCTTCCAGGACCCGTCGGGCCTTGGGGAGCCTTTCCATGATGTCCGCCGGCAGCGGTTCCCGCTTCACCATGGCGTGATCTTAGGGCCGCGGGGACGGGCCGTCAAGCGCGGCTCCCTGGGCTCCACTCCATAGGCTCCGTATTGCCATGCTCCCGTCTCCCGCTTACACTCGATTTCCTGCAAGGAGGCTCCATGCCCTTACTGAAGGACGTCCTTTCCCGTCTCACCCATGCGGAAGCCTGCGCGCTTCTGGGGCCGCAGGGTTCCAAGCTGCTGCGCAAGGGCGGCCAGAGGGAGATCCGCATCGATGACCAGGTCGCGGTGGACGATGACTCCTTCCGCCTCACGCTGGAGGACGGAACGGTCACGATCCGAAAGGCGGGCAGCGCGGGGAAACGCCTCCTGATCGACTGTTCGGCCTGTTCCTCCGCCTGTGAGCACAAGGGAGCCGCCCTGTCCCTGATCCTGGAGGAAAAGCTGGCTTTGGGGCTTGCGGCACCTCCGGCGGAGGATCTGCCGATCGAGATGCTCACCATGGAACAGCTTGTGGAGCGGGCCCTGGCGGACCGCGCGGACCGTGCCGTCAAGGAGAAGATGACCCTGGAAGCCGCCCGGGGAACCGGCCCATGGACCGACTATGCCGTCACGAGCGGGGCATCCGGGAAGACCTACCGCGTGGCCCTTCGGGGTTTGGAGCGGGGCGCGTCGTACTGCTCCTGCCCGGACTTCCAGAACAACACGCTGGGCACCTGCAAGCACATCCTTTTCGCCATGGGCGCGGTCCGCCGGAAACACTCCAAGGCGGCCCTCGCGAAGCCCTATGTGCGCAAAGGCATCAGCCTTCACCTGCGCTATGCGGAGGAGATCGAACTGCGCCTTGCCCTGCCGGACAAGCCGGACGCGGAAACCGCGAAGGTGGTGGCGCCTTTCCGCGGACGCCCCGTCAAGGACATCGCCGCCGTGCTGAAGGCGGTCCGGCAACTGGAGCGGTTGGGCCGGACCGTAACGATCTACCCGGACGCGGAGGAGTACATCAACATGCGCCTGCTGAAGGAACGGCTGCGGCAGGCCACGGAGGGGATCCGCAGGGACCCCAAAGGCCACCCCCTGCGCCGATCGCTGCTCCGCGTGGAGCTTCTTCCCTACCAGCTGGACGGGATCGCCTTCGCCGTGGCCGCCGGCCGATCGGTCCTTGCCGACGACATGGGACTCGGCAAGACCATCCAGGGCATCGGCACCGCGGAGCTCCTGGCGCGGGAGGCCGGCATCGCACGCGTGCTCGTGATCTGTCCGACGTCCCTCAAGTCGCAGTGGATCCAGGAGATCCGGCGCGCCTCGGACCGCAGCTGCCTCCTGGTCGCCGGCTCCGCGGAGGAGCGGGCAGCGCGGTACGGCGGGCCGGAGTTCTTCCACGTCTGCAACTACGAACAGGTCCTCCGCGACCTGCCGGCCATCGAGGCGGCGCGCTGGGACCTGATCATCCTCGACGAGGGGCAGCGGATCAAGAACTGGGAGGCCAGGACGGCGCGCGTGGTCAAGGCGCTGCGCTCCCCGTTCGCCCTCGTGCTGACTGGCACGCCCCTGGAGAACCGCCTGGACGACCTGTTTTCCGTTGTCCAGTTCATCGACAACCGTCGCCTGGGCCCTGCCTTCCGCTTCTTCCATGACCACCGCGTGGTCAATGAGCGGGGCCGCGTCCTGGGATACAAGAACCTGGAGGAACTGCGCAGGAACCTGGCCCCCATCCTGCTGCGCCGCACGCGGCGCATGGTCCTGGGGGAGCTGCCGCCGCGGACCACGGAGGTCCGCCGCATCGCCCCGACGCAGGAACAGGTGGACATCCACGACGGGCACAAGCGGACCATCGCGTCCATCATCGCCAAGCGCTTCATCAGCGAGATGGACCTGCTGCGGCTGCAGAAGGCGCTCCTCGCCTGCCGGATGGCGGCCGACGGCACATATCTGGTCGACAAGAAGACGCCGTGCTATTCCTCGAAGCTCGTGGAATTGGAGGGACTGCTGGGGCAGCTGATCGGGGAGCCGGAGCGAAAGATCATCCTCTTTTCGGAATGGACCACGATGCTGGACCTCATCCAGCCGATCCTGGACAGGCTGGGCGCGGGTTTCGTGCGCCTGGACGGGGCCGTACCGCAGAAGAAGCGCCAGGGACTCGTCAACCGTTTCCAGACGGATCCCGCCTGCAGGCTGTTCCTCGCCACGAATGCCGGGGCCACCGGGCTGAACCTGCAGGCCGCTGACACCGTGGTCAACGTGGACCTTCCCTGGAATCCGGCGGTGCTGGAGCAGAGGATCGCCCGGGCGCACCGGATGGGGCAGAAAAGGCCCGTACAGGTCTACCTTCTCGTCACGGAGAGGACCATCGAGGAGTCCATGCTCGCCACGCTGGGCGCCAAGCAGGAGCTCTCCCTCGCCGTCCTCGATCCGGACTCGCCCGTGGATGAGGTGAGCCTCAGCGCCGGGGTGGAGGAACTGCGCCGTCGCCTGGTGGTGTTGACCGGAGCCGCGTCCGCGGCCCCCGTGGACGAGAGCATGCGGCAGGAGGCGGTGCGACGGGTCCTGGGCACGCGCAGGGACGAGGTGGCCCGTGCCGGAGGGACGCTGCTTTCCGCGGCGTTCTCCTTTGTCGGGGAGATCCTGGGCCCCGCGGCTTCCGCAGCCGTGGGAACGACGGATGCCGTGCAGCGTTTCCAGGAGCTGCTTGCCGAATGCGTGCAGAAGAACGACGACGGCAGCCTGTCCATGACCGTGCGCTTCCCGGACGAGAAATCCCTCCAGGGCCTGGCCGTCGTGTTGGGCCGCATCGCCGCTCAGGCCGGGGGGGCGGGGAGGGGTCCGGACAGTGCGGAATCTTGATTCAGGAGGACGAAGATGCGACATGGAGAACGGAACGGCCAGCCCGACCTTTTCCCCCCGAACGGCCCCTTCCTCCCCGGCGTGCAGGACTGCGAGGGAACCCGCTTCGAGTCCGTGGATTTCAGTCCGCTCGATGTCGCTGAGCATACCTTCGAAAACTGCACGTTCTCTTCCTGCCATTTCCGGGAGATGGACATGCGCGGAGCCCGGTTCCACTCCTGCGGATTGGAAAACTGCGAGCTCGTGCTCTGTAAAACTACGCATGTCCGCCTGAACGGCGTCTCCTTCAAATCCTGCAAGGTCATGGGCATCAACTTCGCGACCTGCGACAAATTCGGTTTTTCCCCGGCTTTCGAGGATTGCGTGCTGGAAAGCGTGGCCTTCTTCGGCAACGGCATGAAGCGGGGAAAAATCGTCAACTGCCGCATGATCGACTCGGAGATCATCGAATCGGACTTCCGCGAGGCGGATTTCTCGGATACCAGCTTCCAGCGCGTCACCTTCCAGAACTGCATGCTGGAGAAGGCGGACTTCCGGAGCGCCTGCGGCTACGCGATCGACCCGGCGACAAACAAACTGCGTGGCGCCCGCTTCCGGCTGCCGGAGGCCGTGTCCTTCCTGGGATTCCTGGGGATCAAGATCGAGGAATAGGCATGCGGAGACGCGGGACGGCCGTACGCGCCCCGCGTCCCGGGTTGCGTCATTGCGCCGCGGCCGCCTTCCCGCGCACCGGACTTCCCCCGAACAGCCTCCTGAGTCCTACCCAGGCCATCGCGATGTAGGCGAGGGTCTTGGGGATCATGAGCATGCCCACCCAGGGCGCTTTGGCGACGAACAAAATCACCGGGGTATAGAAGGCGTAGGAGACGAAGATCAACGCGGAGACGATCGTGAATGTCGTATCCCCGGCCTTCCTGGCGTCCCTCAGGATCAGGAGGGCGACGGAAAGGCCGAGGACCATGAGGGGGATGTTCCGAGCGAGGGCCCAGCCTTCCGGCGGCACCACCGCTCCCCAGTCGTTCTGCGGGAAGCACATGATGACGAAGCGGACGGCCGCCACGGCCATGAGCGCCATGTAGCCGATGCCGCGCTTCCTGTCGAAGCGCAGGCGCCAGATCTCCAGGAGCATCGCGTAGAGGACCGTCACGGTGACCGCGGTGGCCAGGGCGCCCAGTCCGACGAGCAGCGCGTTGTTCTCCAGGCCGCCGCGGGCGTAGGAGACCACCCGGAATCCGACGTGGCCCGTGTCGCCGATGGCGAGGAGCAGGAAGGCCGTGCGGAACCTGGAGAGAAGGCCTTTGGGATCCTCCATGCCGCGCAGCCTGCGGCTCATGAGGACCACAAGGCCGTAGATGCAGATCAGGTACGCGATGTCGAAGACGAACTCCATCCATTGTGCCGGCGTCAGCGTCATGTTGCCTCCTGATGACAATATAGTCTAAAAATGAACACTTGTGTATAAAAATAGCAAAGGTGTATGATAGGAGTCGACATGGCCTCGACACGGGTGGAACGAAGGCAGGAACGCACGCGGGAAGCCATCAAGGCGGCGGTGATCGCCCTCGCCTCGGAACGCGACTTCCAGGACGTCGGCCTCGAGGACGTGGCCGCGCGCGCCGACGTGGCCCGCGGCACGATCTACAACCTGTATTCCCGCAGGGAAAACCTGATCGCCGACGTCGTGGGCCCCCTGATGCGGGAGATGGCGCGGAAGACGGAAGGCCTCGTCGCGGCGGGTCCCGTCCCGCTATGCGGGCTCCTCTCCATCCTGGCGGAGGCCTGGGAAACGGATGGGGGGACACTCGGGCTGATGCTGCGCCTGCGCGGGGAAGCCATGGGAGGCATCGAGGCGGATCACAAGCGGCTCACGGAAGCTTTTTTCGCGGCCTTCGCCTCCCTTCGGGAAGGGAGGCGCCTGCGCGCGGGCACGCCCCGCGACGCCGCGGTCCTCCTGTTCCGCGTCACCGTGCCGGCGCTCGACGCCTTCGATCCCGGTCACGGGCCGGGCCGGAACGCCTTCCTCGCGGCCATGCGGGGTTTCCTGCTCAAGGACCCGGGAAATCCGGCCTGACGCCCGTGCCTTTCGGCGGTTCGTTGCAGACTGCCGGAGGAAACCGTATACTATCCGGGGGGTGCGGTATGGCCGATCCGGCGCGCGTCAATGAAGGAAGAGCCGCGTATGGAGACTACGTGACATGGCCCGAAGGGCAACGCTGGGAACTCATCGACGGCATACCGTTCGACATGAGTCCGGCGCCGACGCAGAGGCACCAGGCGTTGATCACGCAGTTGGGTGTGCAGATCGCCGCGTTCCTGCAGGACAAGCCGTGCAGGGCGTATTTCGCCCCCTTCGACGTCCTCCTTCCCGACTCCGCCGATCAGGTGGACGACGACGTGCCGACGGTGGTCCAACCCGACATCCTCGTGGTCTGCGACAGGTCGAAGCTCTCCGAGAAGGGGTGCCGCGGTGCGCCGGACTGGGTCATCGAGATCGTCTCCCCTTCCACGAGCGTCCGCGACCAGCGTGACAAGCTCGCGCTCTACGAGCGGCATGGCGTGAAGGAATACTGGGTGGTGCATCCCACGGACAGGATCGTCATGGTCTATGTGCTCGGTCCGGCCGGGGGGTACGGCAGGCCTAGGGTCTATGGAAACGACGAGAAGGCGGATCCTGTGACGCTCCCGGGCCTGTCGATGGACCTCAAGACGGCTTTCGAGCGCTGCGAGCTGTAGGCGCAATAGCTTCCCGGCACTGACACGGGGCCTGGCCTGCGGGTGGGACCTACAGCCATAGGAACCACCTTGACGCCGCGCGCCTCGTGGCGCAGGTTATCCCCCGCATCGCGATCCCGTGCCGCTTCCGGCCGTTCGCGGAGCAGGGGCCGGGAAACGGCTTATGATCGGGAGGAAGGAAAGGGGATGGCGGGAATGAAGCAAAGCGGGAAGGACCGGTTCGGAATCGAGGGCAAGATCGCCATGGTGACCGGCGCGCGGCGCGGGCTGGGCCTGGCCATGGCCACGGGCCTCGTGGAGTCGGGAGCGAAGCTGGCGGCCGTGGCCTCCAGCTCCGACGGTTCCGGGCTGCAGCGGACGGTCGACGGGCTTGGGGGGGAGATGCTCTATCTCCAGGCGGACCTCTGCGACCGCGCCCAGCGGGAAGGGCTCGTGGACAGGGTCGTGGAGCGCTTCGGACGCCTCGACATCCTGGTCAACTGCGCCGGCATGCAGCACCGCCAGCCTTCCATGGAGTTCGACCTGGGCCAGTGGGACAGGATCGTGTCCCTGATGATGACGGCCGTCTTCGAGCTTTCCCAGCAGGCGGCTCGCGTCATGGAGAAACAGGGCGGAGGGAAGATCGTCAACCTCGCCTCCCTGGCCAGTTTCCAGGGCGGCTGGACCATCCCGGCCTACGCGGCCGCCAAACACGCGGTCGTGGGAATCACCAGGGCTCTGGCCAATGAGTGGGCATCCAAGAACATCCACGTGAACGCCATCGCCCCGGGCTACTTCGACACGGACATGTGCGCGGGGATCAAGAACGACCCCGTACGGGAGCCGAAGATCCGGGAGCGCATTCCGGCCGGACGCTGGGGAAGCCCGGAGGACCTTGTGGGGCCGCTCCTGTTCCTGGCAAGCCCCGCCAGCGACTACGTGGACGGGCACGTCCTGGTCGTGGACGGCGGCTGGATGGGACGCTGAGGGATGGCTCAGGGCCTCGGCCCGTACATCCCTGTACGCCTCGGCCTCGAGCCATCCATGGCTCAGGGGTAGATACGCGAGATCGTGCGCGGGAACGGGATGCACTCCCGGATGTGCGGGCTGCTCGTGATCCAGGTGATGGTACGCTCCAGGCCGATGCCGAAGCCGGAATGCGGCACGGAGCCGAACTTGCGCAGCTCCAGGTACCAGCCGTACGCCTCCTCGGGGAGCTTGTCGTCGTGGATGCGCTTCAGCAGCTTATCCAGATCGTCCTCGCGCTGGGAGCCTCCGATGATCTCCCCGTATCCCTCCGGCGCGAGCAGGTCCGCGCAGAGCACGGTCTCGGGGTTGGCGGGATTCTCCTTCATGTAGAAGGCCTTGGCCTTCTTGGGGTAGTTGGTCACGAAGATGGGCTTTTCGAACTGCTTGGTGAGGATGGTCTCGTCCTCCGCGCCCAGGTCGTCGCCCCACTGGATGGGGCTTCCCAGCCTGGATAGCATCTTCACGGCCTCGCCGTAGTCCAGGCGGGGGAAGGGGACCGTGACCTTCTCCAGGGGGGCGACGTCGCGCTCCAGCGCTTTCAGCTCCTCGCGGCAATGGGCCAGCACGTGCGCCACGACGTGGCAGACCATCTCCTCCTGGAGCTTCATGTTCCCCTCGTTGTCCTGGTAGGCCACCTCCGCCTCCAGCATCCAGAACTCCGTCAGGTGGCGGCGCGTCTTGGACTTCTCCGCGCGGAAGGTGGGGCCGAAGTTGTAGACCTTCCCGAAGGCCATGCAGGCCGCCTCCAGGTACAGCTGGCCGGTCTGCGCGAGGTAGGCGTCCCCGAGGTCGAAGTAGGGGACCGTGAACAGCGTCCCCGCGCTCTCCCCGATGCTCCCCGTGAGGATTGGGGTGTCCGTGAGGAGGAACCCGCGGTCGTGGAAGAAGGAACGGAAGGCGTGGATTGCCTGGTCGCGGATGGACAGGATCGCCCCGGGCCGCGCGGAGCGCAGCCACAGGTGCCGGTTCTCCAGGAGGAAATCGATGCCGTGCTCCTTCTTGGCGATGGGGAAATCCTCCGTGGGATTCTGCACGATCTCCACGCCTGTGACGGACATCTCGAAGCCCGAGGGGGCGCGGGCGTCGCTGCGGATCCGTCCGCGCACCTTCACGGACGCCTCCATCTTCAGCGTACCCACGGCGGCGAAGGCTTCCGCCCCAAGGCCCGCCTCCTCCGCGATGCCCTGGATGCGGCCCGTGCCGTCGCGCAGCTGCAGGAAGTGGATCCTGCCCTTGGAGCGGATGTTGTACAGCCAGCCCCAGATCTCCACGTCCGAGTCCACGTGCTTCGAAGCGTCCCTGATGTCGATGCGGCTCATTTGATTCCTCCCGAATGATGATGCGGTTCAGATCATGGTATCGTCGGCCCTGGGGATGGAGATCCTTCCGCTCTCCTCCTCGACGCGCAGGAGGGAGAGGAAGTCGTCGACGGCCCGCTGCACTTCCGCGCGGGGAAGCCCGGGAAGCCCCGCCGTCTCGAGGCGGATGGACTCCCGGCGGCGCTCCGAGACGTTGGAGAGGAGCCTTTGGGCCAGCGGCTCCTCCAGGCCCCTCGTCAGGATGGCGATCTCCCGGTCCGCGTAGTCGCGCAGGATCCGCTGCAGGTCCTTCACCCCGATGCGCAGGATGGCGTCCACGGTGAAAAGCTTTTTCCGGATCTCCTCCGCGGTGTTCGGCTCCAGGTCCTGCAGGATGTTCCGCTCGTGGGCCGGATCCATGTGGCGCAGGATCTCCGTGAGCCTGCCCTGACCGTCGATCGTCTCCGCGGGAGCCTCTTCTCCCAGGCCCTGGAGCTTCTTCAGGAGCACTTCCTCGGTCTTCTGCAGGGCTTCCGGCGCCATCTTGTCCATGCGCGCGATGCGCCCCGCGATCGTTTTCTGCACCTCCGGGGCGAGGGCGGACAGCACCCTGCCCGCGGTCTGCGGCGGCAGGTGCGGCAGCACGGCGGCGATGACGATGGGCGATTCGTCGGCCAGGAGCACGCCCACCCGCTGCGGCTCCACCTCCTTGAGGAAGGTGAACGGGGGCGGGGCCATCTCCTTGCGCACCCTGGAGAGGATGGCCTCCGCCTTCTCCCCGCCCACGGATGCGAGCAGCATCTCCCGCGCCTTCTCGATGCCGCCCTGCGCGATGAGGTCCCGCGTCTCCCGGATGAAGCCGAACTCCTCCAGGATCTTGGCCGCGTCCCTCTCCCCGATCTTCTCGATGCGGGCGATCTCCCGGGTGATGCCCTCGATCTCCTTCTGGGTCATGTGCTTCAGGACGCGGGCCGCCTCATCCTTGCCCAGGACCATGAGGAATTCCGCGGCTTTCCGGTATCCGGTGTCGCGGCGGGTCTCCTTCAGGAAGGCTTCCGTCCTGCGGTCGATGGGATGCTTCGTTTCGGCCATCGGGTGCATCATAACAAGGGCCGCGGGGCCTGTCAAAGCGCCCCCGTTCTATGAGCCCGCGGCCCGGTCCTCCAGGGAGCGGTACATCGCGGCGAGCACTTCCGAAAGCGGCAGGGGATTGGAGACCACGGGGGCGCAGTGCTCCCGGCCCGTGTCCAGGTCCTCGTCCCCGATCTCCTCGGCCAGGAGCGCCAGGGATCCGCCGTTGTCGATGGTCCGTACGAGCGTCTTGAGATCCTTCACGGCCTCGTCCAGCGCCATGTCGTAGAGCTCCAGGAAACCCGCGCGGCTCTTCGTGGAGGGATCGCAGGGATGGAGCCACTCCGCTCCGGCCGTGTTGAGGAAATCGATGTCCGTGGGCACCTGCCAGGGATGCACGAGGGTCAGCCGCCGCTGCGCGAAGCCCTCCTTCCTGTCCTTGCGGTAGGCCAGCTCCAACAGGCGCGGATTCAGGTGATTTGTCAGGCGGTAGTAGAACCGGGTGTCCTTGTAGGCGTTTTCCACCCTGTGGCGGTCCCTCGATTTGTGCTCCATCGCCGGGTAGGTCGCATTGAGGGCCTTGACCAGCGCCTTCACCACGCTGTACGGCAGGCCCTGGCCGCAGTCGATCAGGGAAACGAAATCGAAGTTCACCAGGGAGAGGCCGAAGCGGCGTTCCAGGACCAGGACGTCGAGGATCCGCTCCAGGAACGCGTGGCATCGGTAGAACTCCCGCGTCTCCGGCTTCTTCGGATCCGTCCAGCCCGAGAAATAGACGATGTACGGATGCGTCAACCTGTCCAGGGACGCATGCGTGGCGAACCCCAGGATGAAGGCCCCGAGCTCCGAGGTGTGGGTCATGCCCAGTCTCTTGGCTTCCCCCGCCATGTGGGCCGTCATCCGGCCGTAGCCCGAGCGGTGGAGGCTCACGCCGTAGCGGATGCCGACCGGCTTGGTCCTCTGGTTATGATAGAAAAAATCCGGCCCCTGCGCCCCGAAGCGGAACAGGGGGCCGTGACGGTCCAGCACCTCCCGGGCCGAGGGACCGAGGGCGTTGCGCAGCGCTTCCTCCGCGAAAAGCAGGTGCGTGAAGTGGGATGGCATAATGGATCCTGTCCCACACTACCACGACGCGGACGCGGATGTCAGCAGGCGGACCCCGCGATTTCCAGGAACCGGATGCCGTAGGGCGGAAGCGCCACGTGGATCCTCCCGCCGTCCGCGGCGAAGACGTCGGTTTCCCTGGGTTCCCCGCCGTCGTTGATCACCACGAGCCTGCCGCTCTCCGGGAACCAGGCGCACTCCGTCCCGATGTCGGAGCAGGTCCAGGGCCGGAACGCCTCCTCGCGTCCCGCGGCCCAGAAGGCCGCCCTGTGCAGGAGCCGGAAACAGGGTGGGGTGGAATGGAAGCCGGAAAGGTACACGGCCCGCCCCCTGCCGAAGGGATGGACCGCGATCCGCACGTTCCCGCCCCGCGCCGCCAGGACTGTGGTGGCCGCATCGAGGCGGAAGATGCCGTCGGTTTCGCGGTACCATTCCGGCGTTTCCGGCAGGTCCTCCAAAATGAAGTGCCGTTTCTCCGGGATGCGGAAGGCGCGCTGCGATCGGGCGATGGACATCCCCGTCTCCCTGTCCACTCCCAGCACCTGGGCCAGCCGGAAGAGGCCGATGCCCGACGTGGCGGCCGTCGGTTCCCCGACCCCGATGAACCCGCCTCCCGCGGCCACCCATGAGGATACTCGCTCCACCACCGCGGGATCCGCCCAGGGGGCGCCGCCGCTCCAGGCGCTGCCCGCGCGGCCCGCGTTGAGCAGCACATCGAAGCGCTCCAGGGTCCCTTCCCGCAGCAGGTCCTGGAAATCGAGGAACTCCACGTCCACGGGCAGGCCCGCCAGCGCCTCCAGCACGCGGATCAGCTCCAGCTCCGGGTGCTCGTGCATGTGGCCGCTGCAGCTCCAGGAGCGCAGGCGGCCCCAGGCCGTGAGCACGGCCACGCGGCACGGCCCCCTGTACGGTTTCCCGCGGGCGTGCAGCGCCTTGAGCGCGCGGAACTCCTCCGCGATCCCGGCCACGGCCTCGATGAAGTCGGGGAAGGGCTCCACCAGGTGCGGGTAGCCGCCCAGGCCGATGCGGTCCACGCCCTCGCGCAGGAGAGCCCGGCGCGCCGTGACCCAGAAGCGCTTCGCGTCCCCCGCGGGGTTCCCCCCCGGCGCGAAGGTGGGCTCCCCGGTGAGGCCGGTGGGGAACAGGTAGGGGTGGAGGCGCAGCTCCCGGGTCTCCACGGCGGGGACCGCGGCGCAGAGGCGGGCCTCGAAGGCGTTGAACACGCACTTGATGATCCCGTCGAAGCCGATCTCCGCGAAGCGGGGTCCGTAGGGCTCCACGCCGATCCAGTGGTCGTCGTAGAACACGTAGGCCTTCCTGCCGCGGGCGTGTACCTTTTCCACGCACCGCCTGCCGAAGTCGGCGACGAACTCCTGGATGAAGTCCATCCAGTCCCCGTAGGCGCGCGTGGGCGGATTGTGCGTGCTGTTGCGCAGTCCGCCGTTGATGAAGTCCTCCGCCGTGGGGCGGTAGCCCTTGCGAGCCTCGAAGCGGCGCATCATGTACGGGTTGACGGAGAAGTCGTACGAGGCCCAGTCGGAGTAGACGAACCGCAGGTCGGGATCGTCCCCCCAGATCCAGCAGAAGTTGTAGAACAGGGAGGTGAAGCGCACCACGTCGGTGCGGGGATGCTCGTCCAGCCAGCGGTCCAGGTAGGCGAGCAGCACCTCCTGCGTCTCCGGGTAGGCCGGTTCCACGGCCATGAGCCGCTCCCTGTCCCCCCAGTCGTTGGTGACGTGGTTGTACATGGAGATCTCTTCCCAGATCCTGTAGACCAGGAAGTCCACCGTATAGGCGTGCCAGGGGCGCGCGTCCCGCACCGTGACCGTGCCGGACGCGGCGTCCAGGTCCCACAGGGCCGCTGGGACGAGGTCTCCCGTCGTGCGGTCGTGCACCTGCCACCATGTCTTCGGGTCATCCGCCGCGTTCACGACGAACTGGTCGCGCGAATAGCCCTTGAGCAGGTCGATGGCGAGCGATGACGATCGGGCCACGATCGGGAAGCTCATGAGATAGTTCTGCTGCAGCTTGTCCCGGTGTTCCCTGGCCCAGGAGTTCACGGAACGCACCAGGCAGATCGTGGAATAGACCTTGTAACCCATATCCAGGATTTCCGGGGACAGCGCCGTGCCGTCGCTGTCCCGCACGGTGTCGGCTCCCCACGCCTTGGCCAGCCGCAGCGTAAGCTTCTCGTAGCCCGATTCTCCGGGAAGGGTGAAGTCGCCCATGGGATGACGCCTCCTCGCGCGCAGGGGCAGTATAACGGCCCCCGTATCCCGTGGCCAGACATGCGGCCGTCCGCGGCGGGCTGGTTGAGGTGAGCGTTGCTATGCTTTTTCATGCAAATTCAACCTCGCAGGTTGAATTTGCATGAAAACCCACAGCATGAGGGCCTCCCTATCCGAAAAACCCGTTTCTGGGGCTTCTTATGGCAGACCAAGCGAAAAAAACCCGGTTGTCGACCCGGGAATCCCGCTTCAGGGTACTTGACAAATCCTCGTATCTCGTTAAATTGCTACGAAACGCCGCTGTAGCTCAGGTGGTAGAGCAGTAGACTGAAAATCTACGGGTCATCAGTTCGACTCTGATCGGCGGCAAGGGGCCCTGCGCAAGCAGGGCCTTTTTTACATAGGAAGGCCGCGGAGAGGTGACCGAAGGAATCAAGTACATCGGATCCAAGCGCGTCCTCATCCCGCATATCCTTTCCCTTGTCACCTCCCTGCCCGTGCGCACGGTCCTGGACGGCTTTTCCGGGACCACCAGGGTCTCCCAGGCCCTCGCGGACGGCGGATACGCGGTGATCAGCAACGATACGGCCGCCTTTTCCCAGGTCTTCGCCACCTGCTACCTGCTGAACAGGATGCCGGCGGAGCATTACAGTCCCCTCATCGACCATCTGAACGGCCTGGAAGGCGAGGACGGCTGGTTCACGGAACACTACGGGGGCGAGGTCGGGCAAGGGTCCTCCGTGCAGGAAGACGGCCGGAAACGGCCATGGCAGGTGCACGTCACGCGGAAGCTTGACGCCATCCGGCCGGAGATCGACAGGATCGCTCCTGACGCCGTGGAGAAGGCGGTGCTCCTCACGAGCCTGATCCTGGCGCTGGACCGCGTGGACAGCACGGTGGGCCACCAGGTCTCCTACCTGAGGCGGTGGTCGCGCAGGTCCTACGATCCCCTGGTGCTGCGGATGCCGCGCGTCACTGTCCGGCAGGGCCTGCACCGAGTCTGCCGCGGGGACATCTTCCGTCTGCTTGAAGGGGTGGAGGTGGACCTGGCGTATTTCGATCCTCCCTACGGATCCTCCAATGACAGGATGCCGCCTTCCCGGGTGCGCTACGCCTCCTACTACCACCTGTGGAACACCGTCTGCCTGAACGACCGGCCCCCCCTGACGGGCGCGGCCAACCGGCGCGCCGACGCGGGCGATTTGAGCGCCGCCTCCGAGTTCGAGGATTTCCGAAGGGACGCGGACGGCAGGTTCCGCGTCCTGGGCTCCATCGAGAGGCTGATCCGCGCGGCCAAGGCGCGCTGGATCCTGCTTTCCTACGGCAATGCGGGCCGCGTGACGGGGGAGGAACTCCTGGAGACCCTGCGGGGCATGGGGCTTCGGGTCGACGTGAGCGGGATCGACCACCCGCGCAACGTCATGGCATCCATGAAGTGGACCGGGGCGTGGACCGCGCCCGACGCCGCGCCGACGCGGGAGATGTTCTTCCTCATCGAGAAGGGGTAGCGCGGCCGGACCGGTTCAACGCCTGCTGAAGAAGCGCGCCGCCTCCACGGCCCTCTTCCAGCCCGCGAGGAGTCCGCAACGGGTGCCCTCGTCCATCGAGGGGAAAAACTCGCGGTCCGCCCTCCAGAGGGCGGCGATCTCCTCCGTGTCCTTCCAGAACCCCACCGACAGCCCCGCCGCGAAGGCGGCGCCGAGCGCCGTGGTCTCGGGACTGCGCGGCCGCACGAGGGGCATGCCGAGGATGTCCGACTGGAACTGCATGAGGAACGCGTTGACGGAGGCGCCGCCGTCGGTGCGCAGCGCGAGGATCCTGCGGCCGAAGTCGGCCTCCATGGCATCGATGAGGTCCCGTACCTGGTAGGCGATGCTTTCCAGGCCGGCGCGCACCACGTGGTCCCGGTTGGTGCCTCGGGTGATGCCGAACAGGGCGCCGCGGGCGTCCGGGTCCCACCAGGGGGCGCCGAGGCCCGTGAAGGCGGGCACGAAATAGACCCCTCCCGTGTCCGCCACGGCCCGGCCCATGGCCTCCGATTCCGCGGAGGAGGAGAGCACCTTCAGCTCGTCGCGAAGCCACTGGACCACCGCGCCGCCGGCGAACACGGAACCCTCCAGCGCGTATTCGGGGCCATGGCCCAGGTCCCAGGCGATCGTGGTGAGCAGGCGGTTGCGCGACGGGTAGGCCACGGCGCCCGTGTGCAGGAGGCAGAAGCAGCCGGTCCCGTAGGTGATCTTCACGGAGCCCGGTTTCAGGCAGGCCTGTCCCAGGAGCGCCGCCTGCTGATCGCCCAGCACGCCGGTCACGGGCACCTCGGCGCCCAGGATGTCCCGGGAGGCCGTGCCGAAGGCGGAGGAGGAGGGGACCACGCGCGGAAGCACGGAAGCCGGAATCCCCAGGGTGGAAAGGATCCCCTCGTCCCAGCGCCCGGCGCGGATGTCGTACATCATCGTGCGGGAGGCGTTCGATGGGTCCGTGAGGTGCTGCCCCGTCAGCCGGTAGTCGAGCCAGGAGTCCACCGTCCCGAACCGCAGGTGTCCCGCCTGCGCGAGGTCCCGGACCGCGGGATCGTTTTCCAGGAGCCATTTCACCTTGGTGGCGGAAAAGTAGGGGTCAAGCAGCAGGCCCGTGGATGCGGAGATGCGTTCCGCCATTCCGGAAGCGGCCAGGCCGCGGCAGATGTCCGCCGTGCGCCGGTCCTGCCATACGATGGCGTGGCTGCAGGGCTTGCCCGTGCGTGCGTCCCAGAAGACCGCGGTTTCACGCTGGTTGGCTATGCCGATGGCCGCCACCTGGCGGGCCTCCACGCCGGCGGCGCGCAGCGCCTCCCGCGCGGTTCCGATCTGCGTCTCCCAGATCTCCTCCGCGTCGTGCTCCACCCAGCCGGGACGGGGATAGATCTGGCGGAATGGCTTCTGGGCCTTGGCCCGTTCCGTGCCTTCCTTGTCGAACAGGATGGCGCGGGAACTGGTGGTTCCCTGATCGAGGGACAGGATGAAACGTTCCATGCGGGGGATTATATGGCGGACGTCAGGGGGCCTTCAAGGATCCCGACTCGTACGGGCCCTTGACCAGGCCCACGCCGTTCTCCCTGTCCCATGTGTAGAGCCGAAGGCGGTATCCCTGTTTGAGCCCCGGATTCTGCTGGACGATCGGGGCCATGGCCAGGGGGCCCTGGTCCGCGGCGAAGGCCGTCACGAAGCGGTCCCCCAGGTCGTAGATCCACAGTTCGGGGGATTCCATCAGGCCGGAGCAGGAGACGACGCCGTCCGCCAGGGTGGCCTTGGGGAAGCCGGCGCCCGTCGCCGGCTCCTCCAGGCTGAAGACGTTCTCCACGGTATCGCCGTTGTTATCCTGTAGAAGGACGCGGTATTCGCCCCGCGGCATGGGGGAACCGTCGGCCGTGGCGATCCCATTGCTGCCGATCCAGGTCTCCGCCTCGAAGGTCGTCTTGGTCCAGTCGGCCGATCCGATCTTCCAGTACAGCTCGGCGCCGTCATGGATGACGTACAAGGTCGCGAGGTCCTCGAATCCGTCCGGGTCGTCCGCCACCAGGAAGACGGACAGCTTTTCCGTGACCGCGGAGGACTCCGGCGGCTGGGTGAGCAGGAGCTGGTAGGCGACCCGGGAGATCTCGGGCGGCTTGCCCGTGCAGCCGCAGAGAAGGAGCGCTCCCGTCAGGAGGGCCGGAAGGAGGAAACGGGCCGCCGTCCTCATGGCTTCTCCCATACGCCGGGCCTGCGGTTGTCGGACAGGCGCCTGGCCATGTACCCGGTGTCCAGCCCCAGGTCCTCCGCGATTCCCCGCAGCCGTTCCTTGGAAAGCAGGTTCTGCTCCGTGAAGAGGTACAGCAGCGCCTTCTCCGCCAGACAGGGCACCCGCAGCGTGTCCCTCATGGCCGGCTCCGAGTATAGCTCCATGAAGCTCGCCTGCAGGCGGGAACGGCGGATGTCCGACCGGATCAGGGAGAGTTCCTCGCGCAGCGGGGCCTCGTCGCCCGCCTGCGCCCGCTCCCCCAGCGGCTTGAGGACGAGGAACGTGTATTCCTTGCCCGGAAGATAGTGGTGGCGGTCGCAGCGCGTGCAGTAGTCCGGCTCGCGGGGATCCGCCGCCAGACGGTCCCCCCCGATGATGACCAGCGGGTCGAAGTACGGAGCCGGGCATTCCCTGCCGTCCACGCGGTAGGAGCGGTAGGTGTAGAAGGAGTCCTCGATGCATTCGGGGTGTTCGCAGTAGGCGGTCAGGGGGAAGACGTCCGTGGCCGTGTCCAGGAGGAGGCGGGCGGTCGTGTTGAAAATCTCCTTGCGGAAGTTCAGGATCAGCGAGGGGAAGATGAAGGTGAGGCCGCGCGCGTTGGAGGCCGCCTCCACGACGTAGGCCAGCCGCTCCTCGTAGAATGCCGCCTCGTCGATGATCCAGGTGCCGACCTGGGGGTGGGCCTGCATCATCGCTTCCAGATGGAAGGAGTCGCGGATCTCCGCGATGTTGTCGCCGCAGCGCACGTGGCCGCCCCGGAACGGCAGGGCGTCCGGCGGATAGTCGGGGAACCGCCCCGCGTCCAGGGCGGAGCGCAGGAAGAACACCGTACGCCGGTCCGCGGCGCCGGTCCGGCAGTTTTCCGCGGCCGGGCCGGATTTGCGCCTCGCCACCTCCGCGTCCCTCCAGAGGCGCGCGGAGAACTCGGTCTTCCCGGATCCCATGGAGCCGATGACCAGGATGCGCCGCGAAGGGCGCGTGAAATCGAAATGGTTGAAGGACCGATGGACGCGCAGGTCGGGAAACCCGAGGCTCTTGAGGAACGCGCGCGTCTCGGGGCTGCCCGACGGCTGATCCATGGCGTCCAGGATACCGAGCCGGTCCGCGAGGGTCAATGACGGGCCATGGCGCGGGCGGCCATGTCGAGGTCCCGCTTCAACAGATCGCTTTCGGGAACGTAACGCAGGGCTTCTTCCACCACTCCCTTCGCCTCCGCATAACGGCCCGCATTGTAGAGCGCCGCGAACCGGTTGTGCTCCCCCGCCGCGTGGTTCTTGCGGAAGGCGGAGAGGAGATACTGAAGCCGCGGTTCCACCGGCAGCAGGGCCAGGGCTTCCCCGACGAGGCGCCCCGCCTCCAGCCAGCCGGCCTCCTTCGCGACCTTTTGGCCCTCGCCCGCGTAGAGAAAAACGAGGATCTCGGCGAAACGGGCCTCGTCAATGGTCCCTTCCCGGTGCGCCGTCACGGCCGCCTGGAGGGCGTCGCGGAACGGGAGTCCCGTCACGGCGCGGTCCAGTTCCGCCGCGGCGATCATGGAGGAAAGGCGCTTCCCCTCGGCGGCATCGATCCGGCCCGAGCTCAGGCGCGCGTCGAGCAGGGCCCGGGCCTTGGCCCATGCGGCCGTGCGGATCAGCGCGACGATCTGGTTGTTCGTGGCCGTGCGAAGGAAGTCCGCGTACATCGGATCGTCCCCGGTACGCTCCCGCATCGCCTCGGCGAAGGCCACCCCCTCGTCATAGCGCCCCGCGGCGGCCAGTTCCGAGAGCCGGTTGCCGACCGCGGTCCTTTGGAGGGCGGCGAGCCGCGGATTCTCCCCGAAGCGCGCGCGGACCCTTTCGAGGAAGTCCAGCGCCTCCTCCGAGCGGTGCCTGTTGGCGAGGTCCCCGCCGTAGTTGAAGAGGCGGTCCATGAGGTAATCGAACGACATCGCGTCTGCGGAGGCGGCGTACCTGTCGGCGGCCAGGGGCACGGCATCCGCGAACCGTCCCGCCCTTTCCAGGTCCACGATCCGGTTGGCCAGGATCAGGCCGAGCATCGCCTTCTGCCCGATTTCCTTCCTCACGGCATATTCACGTGGCGGGACGTAGATGTATCCGGTGGTCTTGCCGAAGGAGTCCAGGAAGTCCTTGCGCGTCCCCGGGTTCCACCCGAAGCGGTTGGTGGTTTCCACGTCCACCGTCACGCCGGCGAGGCGGACCGTGCAGAAGGCATGGTCCGTGGTCATCACGCCGCCCGCTTCCAGGCCCACGACATTGCCGAGGATCATGTAGAGCACGGCCGAGGAGACGCAGTTGTAGCTCCCGTTCTGGAGCAGGACGTCGAGCCGGGTCTGGGTTTCCACATAGCGGGACAGGAACCCCTCGTGCATGAATGTCAACAGCGCCTCTCCACGGGCCGCGGGATCCTGGATGCCGGAGACGGCCTCCCGCGCCTTCTGCGTCCGATCGAGGAACGCCGCCTCGAGGGCGGGGAGGTCCCTCGCCGGAGCGCCGGAGAAGATGAGGGCCGCATGGACCGCCGCGCCGACTGGAAGGGGTTCCGCCGTGCCGCCCAGCTCGACGGCCATGGGATCCGGATCCAAGCGCGGGCCGTCCGGAGGGACGGCCAGTGCGATGGAGGCTGCGAGGAACAGGAAGAGGACTGAGCATGCGCGGGATTCCATGGTATGGAAGATACTCAAGCCGAGGAACCATGCGAAGGGGCTTCATGGCGCCGATCGCTCGCGGGTCCTCCTGGTCCCGTAACGGGATCAGAAAAGCGGAAGCTGCCCGTCCGATCGGTCCCTGGGTTTGCGGGGAGTGTGGAGGACAGACCGTTCCACGCATTCCGCGGGGATGTCCGCGAGGAAGCGGCTCGCCTTCATGGCCTGCGTCCTGCCGAAGATCCGCCTCTCCTCGCAGTGGGAGAGAAACAGCCGGTCCCTGGCGCGCGTGAGGGCCACGTAGAACAGGCGGCGTTCCTCCTCGGGATCGGCGCCTGCCAGGGGCGCGAGGCCCTCCTCGGCTCCCGCGATGAATACCACGGGAAACTCGAGGCCTTTGGCCGCGTGGAACGTCAGGAGGCGCACTTTTTCCGCCTTCAGGCCCCCTCCGCCTTCCCGGTCGGAAAGCGCCGCACGGCGCAGGAATCCGGCCAGATCCGGGCCGTGCTCGCGCGCCATCTCCCGTACGGCCTCCACGGAAGCGTCCGCGGCCGCCTCGCTTGGCGCCTGGCCCTCCGGCAACGGGTCGCCGGAAGCGCGGAAGGCCGCAAGCAGTCCGTCGATCAGATCAACGACGCCTTCCGCGGGGATGGACGCCCGCAGCTTGTCGACGCGCAGGAAGAACGCCTCCGCCTTCGCCGCCGCCGCGCGGGGCAGGATGCCCCTATCCGCCAGGCCGTGGAGCGCGAAGGCGGTCGCCTGGCCGTCCGCGGCCCCCATGACGGCCGCGCCCGCGCCCCCGCGCAGGGGGACGCCGGAGAGGAGCTCCACGGCATCCAGGCGGGAGACGGCGTCCCCCGGATTGGACAGCACCCGCAACAGGGCGAAGACCGTCCTCATCGGCTCCTCGGCGTCCAGGGGGGAGGCCTCCCGCAGGGTGAAGGGGATGCGCGCCGAACGGAAGACGGGGATCAGCGCGTCCCGCACGGAACGCGCGCGGAACAGGACCGCGACGTCCGCGAAAGACCAAGCTCCGTGGTCCCGCGCCTCCCTGCCGCCGCCTCCGACGGCGCGCGAGTCCAGGCCGCCGCTCAGGGCTTCCACGGTCCGCGCGATGAAGTCCCCCTCCCGCAGCGGATCCTGGGCGCGGAACACGGTGATCGGCCGCCCGCGCTCCCGGACGGGCTCCAGGGACACGGGCCTCCAGGCGGCGGCGCGGGCGATGACGGCCGACGCCGCCTCCAGGATGACGCCGGTGGATCGGTAGCTCTTCCCGAGGGTGCGCCAGGCCGCTCCCTGCCCGTCGCGGAAGCGGTAGAACAGCGACAGGTCGGAGCCGCGGAAGGAGTAGACGGCCTGATCCGGATCCCCAATGCAGAACATGGCGCGCCGGGGACCCGCCTGCGCATCCCCCGGCGGCGCGGCCAGGAGCTCCAGGAGCCGGTACTGCCCCGCATTGATGTCCTGCAGCTCGTCCACGGCGATGAAGCGCAGCCGGCCGCGCAGGTCCGCGAGGAGGGCGGGGTCCTCCCGCAGCAGCAGCGCCGCCTCGTAGACCAGAGCGGAAAGGTCGAAGGCCGCCGCCCCCTTGAGGGCCTTCCTGTATGCCTCGATGACCGGAAGCAGTTCGCCGTCCGCCTCTTCGACGCCCTCGAAGACCCGTTCGATGCGTGCCGCGTACGCGGACGCCTTGCGTTCCCCGTCCGCCGGCAGCGTCATGCGAAGGAGGCGCTCCCGCCCGCGCGCGTCGAGAATGGTCCATGCCGAATTCTCCCGCGAGGCGAGCAGGGAATGGCAGAAGCCGTGGAAGGTGTCCACGGAGATCCCGTCCGCCCGAGCGCCGAGGGCGGCGCGCAGCCTCTCCCGCATTTCCGCGGCCGCCCGGTTCGTGAAGGTGACGGCCAGGATCTCCTCGGGACGCGCCGCCTCCGTGGAGACCAGGCGCGCGATCCATCCTGTGAGGACGCGCGTCTTGCCGGTGCCCGGACCGGCGGAGACCAGCGTGGCCGGCGCGTCCGACAGGACCGCGTTGCCCTGGTCGTCGTCGAGCAGCTGTGGCGCGGTCCTGATCCCGGCCGGTCCGGCCGTGGCCGCGGGAGCCTTCGCGGAACGCCTTGCGGCAGGCCGGCGCGCCGCGGTCCCGGCGCGCCCGAACAGGTCGTCCTGGCCCGCGAGGCGTTCCCGCTCCCCTTCGGCGAACACGCGGATGACGCCGAACTGGCCGTCGAAGCCGGCCCGCGCCGTCACCCGGCCCTCCCTCATGCGGCGGACCGCCTCCTCGAGGAGCGTGCCGCACGCCTTCCCGATGTCGGCCAGGGGGGCGTCCAGGAGGAAGGGCAGCTCCGCGCCGAAGGAACGCAGCACTCCTTCGTAGAGCGCGTCCACGGCCTTGGAGCCGGACCCCGTGTCCGCCACCTCGCCCAGGAGCTCCCGCAGGGGGATCAGGTAGCGGAAGCCCTCCGCGGGCCTCGGGTGGACCGCCGCGTCCCTGTCGGCGAGCTCCAGGACCCTGTTCAGCACGCCGATCGTGAGGGGCTTCCCGCAAACCGGGCACGCCTCCCCCCTGCGTCGGGTTTCGGCGGGGTCCATGGCCACGCCGCAGAGCCTGTGGCCGTCGAGGTGGTATTTGCCCTCCTCGGGGTAGAACTCCACTGTGCCCAGGAACCCCGTGCCCGTGCGCAGGGCGGCGAGCAGCCCGCCGTAGCTCATCTCGGCGTCCAGGAGGTTGGCTTCCCGGCCCAGGTTGGGCGGGGAATGGGCGTCGGAGTTGGACACCAGGCGGAAACGGTCCAGGCCGCTCCAGAGGCGGTTCATCGGCGGGTCCGAGGAGAGACCCGTCTCCAGGGCGAAGACCTCGGGAGTGAGGTCCTCGAAGCATTCCTCGATGGCGTTGAAGCCGGATTTGGATCCGAACAGGGAGAACCACGGTGTCCAGACGTGCGCGGGGATCAGGAAACCCTCCGGGGAGGCGTCCAGGACCATGGCCAGCAGGTCCTTTGGATCCAGGCCAAGGATGGGACGGCCATCGGAGGCGATGTTGCCCACAGTGGAAAGCCTGGCGTTCAAGCGCAGCGCGGATTCGAAGGAGGGCAGCGCGATCACGCTGTGGACCTTGCGCGTGGCCCCCTTCTTCTTGTAGATGGAACTGATCTCCCCCGTGAGGCAGAAGCGGACCTGCCCTTGCGGAGCCAGGGGATCCGTGGGCGGGTCCTTGAGCCGGAACAGGCCGTCTTCCGGCTCAAGGGATTCCCGCAGCTCCTCCATCCACTTGGGGTGGGTGAGGTCCCCCGTGCCGACAAGGGAGATGCCCTTGCGGCGCGCCCACAGGTGGAAACCGCGGAGATCGGCGTCCTTCCCCGTGGCACGGGACCAGCGGGAGTGGACGTGGAGGTCCGCCAGGAAGCGCATCAGCCGCCCAGGAAGTGGGTCTTGATCATCTCCTTGGCGTTATTCAGCTCATCGCCGAACTTCATGTCGAGCTGGGCCAGGTACTGCCTCTGCATGGCGGCGAACTCGGGGTCCTGCGCGGGGTTGATCTTCACGCGCTGGCCCATCTGCTTGGACATTTCCTCTTCCTTGCGCCGCAGCTTGGGGGCGTACTGCTTCTCCAGGGCCTGCATGATCTGTTTCCGCTCGTCAAGGTAGCCCTTGTAGAAGCCGTCCAGCTGTCCCAGAATCATGTTCAGCTTGCGCGCTTCGGATCCGGCAGAGGCGATGATGTCCCCCGTCTGCTTGTTCCGCTTGAGGGCGATCTCGTCGAGGGGCAGCACGATGTTGGAGAGCAGGGACTGGATCATGCCTTCCCGCACCCAGGCGAGCTGCTTCTTTTCGTAGGCCTTGAGGGCCGCCTTCAGGTCGAAGGCGGGATCGTCGAACAGCTTAGCCACCATGCGGCGGCCTTCATCCGAGTATTTCTTCGTCTCGAGGGCCTGCTTGTCACCCTCCACGTTCTTCGTGTTTTCCAGCGCGATTTCCAGGGCGGATTTGATGGGCATGCACATAATTTACAGATTGCATGCGATACAATCAAGTGACTTGCAGGGTTTCCTCGTCCGTGACCAGGCCGTCCACGGGGCGGTCATGGGCATCCGTCGGCACCGAATCCACGACCTGGAGGGCGAGACAGAATCCGATCGTCGTAAGCCTGCCGGGCCGTGCGGAAGCGAGGAACCTGTCATAGAAGCCCTTGCCGCGGCCCCAGGCGCGGCACCGGGCACTGCGCCAAGTATGCGCTGTTTCCTGCAGGAACCTGTCATAGAAGCCCTTGCCGCGGCCTATCCGGTTTCCCTTCCTGTCGAAGGCGAGGCCGGGGACCACGATCAGGATGCGGCGCCCCGGGGCGTCCGCGGCGGGCGCCGGCGGCCACGAGGGATCGGGAACCGGAATACCCCATCGGTCGCGCGGAAGGGGACCCGATTCCGCGGGCATCAGGCGGAAATCCAGCCGGTCCCCCTCGATGCGCGGCACGGCCACGGCCTTGCCGGCGCCGCGCGCGGCGGCGATGAGGGGCGCCGTGTCGATCTCGCCGGGCATGGAGAGGAATGCCAGCACCAGGTCCGCCGCCTTCCACGCCCCGGTGCCTTCCAGGCGCCGCGCCGCCGCCGCGCCGCCTTCCGCCAGCGCGCGCGCATCGAGGCCGGACAGGAGCGTCTTCATGCGCTTGCGCAGGTCCGTCTTGGTCATGGCGCCGTCAGGATAGCACGAAGGGGGCGGGGCGTCAGGGCTTGAACTGCAGGATGAACCGCAGCTTGGTGTTGTTGTCCGCCTCGAAGACGAAGGGAATGATCCAGCCTGCGACCATGCCGCCGAGCATCGTGGCCGCCCCGATCACCGCGCTCTCCTCCGATTCCATGTCGCTCGCGATCACCACCAGGCCGCTCGCCATCAGGCCCGTGCAGATCAGGCCGCCGACGATGTCCCCCTGCATCCAGCTTCCCAATCCGAAGAGGGTGTTGCCCACCGCCGGAAAGAAGGCCCCGGAGAGCGCGTACCTGTCGTAGAGCATTTTCCTGTCCGCTTCCGAGAGCCCTTCCGTCAGGGAAAGCAGCGCCTTGGCCCTCCCGTCGTCGAGGTACTCCTGGTCGTCCAGCGCCGAAAGCAGCTGGGAGCTGATGCCGGAGGCGGCCGGAGCGTTGGCCGTCTTGGCCGCGGCGGCGGCCGGCGCATCCTCCTTGGCGGGCTTCGCCGGTTTGGCGCTTGTCGCCGTCGGTGCCGGCTTTTGCGGATCCTGGACGCCGACGAGCTTGTAGGTGAGGGCCTGGCTGTTGTCGATCAGGTCGTTCAGGCTCCTGTAGCGTTCCGTGACGCTCTGCAACGCCTCGCCCGTCTCCACGTTCAGCATCCTGATGGTGAGAAGGTAGCGGTCCCCGATCTTTCCCAGGCTGCCCACGAGGATGTCGTTGGCGGAAAGCATCCTGCCGATCTTGAGCTGACAGCCTTCGTCGGTGCAGTCGGAACTCGCGAACTCGATCTCCGAGAGCAGGTTCTTCCGCTGCGATCTGTCGATGACGCGGAAGCGCTGCGTCTCAACGATGTAGGAAGTGATGGAATCGACGAAGATCACCGATTCCTGGGCCGATACGCCGCTCAGCTGGAAATCTAGGACGGCGATGACCGGTTTCGCGTCCCCCGTCTGGGAATAGGCCAGGCTGCAGGCGAGCAGACCAAGCATGACGGTGACCGCGATCCGTTTGCGTTGCATGAGGATTCTCCTATCCGTGGACGAGTATGCGGATATCCGTGATAACAGAGCGGGGACGAAAAGACAAGTGGACGATCGGCGGGGAACGGCGACGGGCCGCCCCGCCCGTCAGGGAATGTACTGCAGGGTGAACTTCAGCTTGGTATTGTTGTCCGACTCGAAGACGAAGGGGAGGATCCAGCCGGCGATCATGCCGGCCATCAGGGAGCAGGTCCCGACGCCCGCGAAGACCCCCGTAACCGAGGAATCGACCGAACCGGAAATACCGGCAATGACCAGCCCTCCGACCATCAGGCCGCTGCAGAGCAGCCCGCCGCCGACGTCGCCCTGAAGCCAGCTGCCCAATCCATAGAGCGTGTTCCCCATGGCGGGCCAGATGGCCCAGGAGAGAGCGTACTTCTTGTAGAGGCTCTCCTTCTCCGATTCCGGCAGGTTCTTCAGGAGCGGGCTGAGCTGCTTGGCTTTTTCCCCGTCCCGGTACTCCCGGTTGTCCAGGGCCTGCAGCAGTTCATAGCGGGACTTCGTTTCGCCCTTGGGATCCGGCTTCGACTCCGTGTCGGTGGCGGGGTTCCCAGCGCTCGCCGCGACCGCCGGATTCGTCATGGGGGCCCCCACGAGCTTGTAGGTGAGGACCTTGCTGTTGTCGATCAGGTCGTTCAGGCTCACGTACCGTTCCGTGACGCTTTGAACGGCCTCTCCGGTTTCCACGTTCAGCAGCCGGATGGTGAGCAGATACCTCGATGCGATCTTGCCGAGGCTGCCGACGATGATGTTGTTGGCGGAAAGCATCTTGCCGATCCGGATCAGGCAGCCTTCGTCGGTGCAGTCGGAATTCGCGAACTCGATCTCCTTCAGCAGATTCTTCCTCTGCGAACGGTCGATGACCCGGTAGCGCTGCGTCTCCACGACGTAGGAGGTGATCGAATCCACGAAGATCACCGATTCCTGGGCCGAGACGCCGCTCAGCTCGAAGTCGAGCACGGCGAGGACCGGCTTGGCCTCCTTTGCCTGGGGATAGGCGAGGCCCGTGGCGAACATGCAGAGGATAACCATTTTAACGATTCGGACGCGATTCATGGATGGATGCTATCAAAGCGATTCGACGAATGCAAGCTCTCATGGACCGGCCTGCCGGCCGCGGAACCTCACGGGCCTGTAGGCCGGGCACTTCCTGTCGATGAAGCGCATGTCGAACCTCGCGAAGCGCTGCAGCCCGTTCTCCAGGGGGATCTCCGGGTTTCCGTCCCCGATCAGCGGGGCGGCGTAACGGATGAAATCGTCCGTGACGTCCAGGCCGTCCTTGGAGATCCATGAAGGGGGAAGCCGGCGGGCCGAGTTGGCCACCGTCTCGAGCGGCACCTTGTCGTAGCGGACCCCGTAGGAATCGCCGGACACGCGCAGGATGGTGGCCATCCATCCCGTTCCGTCCTCCATGGCGATCCTCACCGCCTCCCGACCCACCTCCCGCGCCTCGGACAGGTCCACCTTGGAGGCGAGGAGGGACACGGAGCGCTGGAGGATCCCGGGCACCTGGCCCGTGGCCTGCCCGCGGACGCAGAGGCCCTTGTCGTTGAGGTAGTTCACGACCTCCTGGACCGCGGTGGACCTGCTCGCGCCGTACTCGACGTGGCCGAAGCCGTCGTGCCGTTCCCCGATGCCGCCCACGTCGAAGCCCTCGTTCACCACGACGATGCAGCGGCCGCTCCTGGAAAGCTCGGCGTTCACGTTCTCCCGCAGGCTCTCCAGGGTATGGCGGGTTTCGGCCATGTAGAGCTGCAGCGGCATCTCCCGGTCCGGGTCCCCGAGGCGCGCGGCGGCCGTGATGTAGCCGGACTGCCGACCCATGGCCTGCAGAACGGCCACGGGTTCCGAGCCGCACATGCCGCGGTTCTCCTCGTTCACGTTCTGGATCAGGTACGCCCAGTAGCGCGCGGCGCTGCCGTAGCCGGGCGTGTGGTCGATGATGCGGAACTCCGTGTCCCCGATGTCGTTGTCGATGGTCTTGGGCACCCCGGCGACCACGAGCTCCACGCCGCGCCGGCGGGCCAGCTTGGAGACCTTGGCCGCCGTGTCCATCGAGTCATTGCCGCCGATATAGAAGAAATAGCCGATGTCGTGCGCCCGGATCACCTCCACGATGCGTTCGAAGTCCTCGTCCTGGCCGTCGGTCAGCTTGTAGCGGCACGTGCCGACCGATCCGGAGGCCGGGGTGTGCGACAGGGCCTCGATCTCCCCGCGCCCGATGCGGCCCATGTCCGCCAGCTCCTCCAGCAGGACCCCTTCGATGCCGTGCCAGGCGGCGTAGAGGCCCCCGATGCGGTCCGGGAAGGACAGGCAGCCTTCGAGGACGCCCCTGAGGGAGGAATTGATGACGGGGGAGGGCCCTCCGGATTGCGCGACCAGCGCATTGCGTTTCATGTGCGTTTTTATAGCATGAACCGGGCGAATTGACAGGGGGAATTCCCCGGCCGTATGATGCCCCGCATGAAGAGCGAAGAATCGCGTTTTGCCACGACGGCGGACGGCTGCGCCGTGATGAAGTACACCCTCGAGAGCGCGGGCGGCATGCGGGTCAGCGCCATCAGCTGGGGCGGCAGGATCACGGAAGTGATGGTCCCCGACCGCAAGGGCCGGACGGCCAACGTGGCGCTGGGTTTCGGGAGCCTGGAGGAGTACCGCGGGGGCAGGTCGTACTTCGGCTGCCTGGTCGGCCGGTTCGCCAACCGCATCGCCGCGGGCCGCTTCTCCCTCGACGGGATCGCCTACGAACTGGCGCGCAACGACGGCGCCAACCACCTGCACGGCGGCCTGCGGGGCTTCGACAAGGCCGTCTGGGAGTCCTGGCCGTTCCGCAGCGGCGACACGGCGGGGATCCGCTGGGCCCTCGTCAGCCGGGACGGGGAGGAAGGGTATCCCGGAAGGCTCCAGGTCACGGCCGAGTACGCCCTGAACGACCGCAACGAGCTGTCCTTCGAATACTGGGCCGTCACGGACAGGCCGACCCCCGTGAACCTCACCAACCATTCCTACTGGAACCTGGCGGGCGCGGGCTGCGGGGACGTCCTGAGCCATGAGGTCTCCCTCCATTGCCCGTTCTACCTGCCCTCCGACGCCGCGCTCCTGCCCACGGGAGAGGTGCGGCCGGTGGCCGGCACGCCGTTCGACTTCTCGAAGGCCAAGCCGATCGGACGCGACATCGGCTCCGTCCCCGGCGGATACGACCACTGCATGGTCGTCGGCAAGCCGGTGGACGCCATGGGGCCCGTCGCGGCGGTCCGCGACCCTGGGAGCGGCCGCGTCATGGAGGTCTCCTCCACGGAGCCCGGCGTCCAGTTCTACACGGGCAATTTCCTGGCCTCGGATCCCTTCCCGAAGCACGGCGGGTTCTGCCTGGAGACGCAGCGTTTCCCGGATTCGCCGAACATCGGCCACTTCCCCTCCTGCATCCTGCGTCCGGGACAGGTCTACCATCACCGGACCGTGCACCGGTTCTCCGTCTGATCCCATGGGCGCCGAGACCGCGGTCGCCGCGCTGGCATCCTGCGCCCTGGCGCTTGCCGCCTTCCTGCTGTTCCTGAACCGGCGGCGCGTGGGGCGCGGGGCGCCGGTGGCCGGCCCCGCGGCCGCCGCGGCGGCCGGCGCGGGCTTGTCAACCTGCCCGTTGTGCGGCGCCCCGCTGGCACGCGGGCAGACCGTGAAGAGCGTGGTCTTCCCGGCCCGCCGCGCGGCGGGGATCGAGGAGTCGATGAGCCGCCTCTACGGCTGCCCGCGCTGCTGGCCCGTGGATCCCCGTCATCCGCGCATCTGCCCGTACTGCCGCAAGGCGGTCCCCGCGGACGGCTGGGTGATCGCGCGCCATTTCGTGAACGGCCGCACGGGAAAGACGCACGTGCACGTGCTGGGCTGCACGGGCTGCCGCAGGGGCGGATGACGCCCTCGACATGGGCCCCGCCGATCCTGTAGGTTCTTTCGCGAGGAGGCTCCCGGTGAACGAGGCGGATCGGAGTCGGATCGAGGAGACCAGCGGGGCGGCATCCCTGCTCCTGTCCGAGATCCAGAAGGTGCTTGTGCCCACGGCCACGTCGAGGTCGCGGGAGGTCGCGGCGTTCCAGGAGCTGCTGCGCAAGCGGGGGAAGCTGGCGGAGAAGCTGCCGCGCGGCTGGCTGGAGGGAAGCCTGGAGCAGCTTGTCAGCGCCGAGACCCTCCAGGAGCCTTCACGGACCGCCGCGTTCCTCAACGCGCACGGCGAGGACCTGTCCGCGGACGCGGCGGCCTTCCTGCGGCGCATGATCACGGCCCCGGCCTTCTATGCGGCCTTCCGCGTGAAGGAGCGGCTGGAGGAGAACCTGTTCGCCATCGTGAACGCCGCGGACGGGGCGGAGCATGCTCTTCTCTCCCCGTCCGTCGAGGCCTTGTGGGCGACGGGTCCACTGAGCTACGCGTCCCTCCTGGTCTCCAATGGCGCCTGCCTCCAGGCCATCGGCCTGATGCACTACTACCGCGGCATCACGGCGCCCGACTTCCATTGCTTCGCCCGCATGCTGCGCCCCCAGGAGTACGCGGCGGGAGGACTGGCCGCGGTGATGAAGTCCCAGCCGGAGCAGTTTCTCATGCTGGATTTCCTTTCCGAGATCCCGCCGATCGCCTACGGGGGGGAGCCGCTCGTGTCCTACTCGTCCATGGTGCCCGCCCCCGGTTTCGATCCGGCCAAGCTGGGTGAAGGCTTCGAAAGCGCGGCGAAAGGCGGCGTCACGCGCCTCAGGCTGAAGGGCTGCGAGCCGCCCTTCTCCATGGCCGACCTGTATCACGACGGGGACAAGGGGCTCCTCGCGGCCTACGCGCAGAGGGAGGGCGATTATGCGCGGCTCGCCCTCGCCGCGGCCGGCCAGGCCGCGCTCCCCGCGGAGCCGCAATGGACGGCATCCAAGAACATGGAGACCGCCTGCTACATGCTGCTGAAGAAGGAGATGCCCGCGCTGGCCTACGAGAAGATGTTCGAGGAGCCGAAACCGGCGCCCGATCGGGACGCCACGCTGAAGCGGGTCAACGCGTTCCTGGAGGACGTGGCGGACAACCTGAACAAGGGTACCCCGTATGCGGTCGCGGAACTCGCGGAACGCCACGGCGTGGATCCCGGGACCGCGGCGGAGGCCGAGGCGGGCATCCGCAAGTCGTTCGACCGCTACCGCATCGACGTGGAGGGGGGGCTTCCCGGCATCCCTGCCGTTTCCCCCGACCAGATCGGCAGGCTCATGGCCGGAAACAGGGGCCATACCCTGTACTCCTTCCACGAAACGGATGAGTCCCGAGGCCTTTTCCAGGCCATTGCTCCCCGCGTGGAAGCGCTCCTGAAGGAATCCACGGGAAAACCGCGGACCGTGACCCTTGCGGGCCTGCCCAAGGCGCTGGAGGAACTGGACTTCGCCTTCTGGAGGCAGGAACGGTGCATCGTGCTGCGCTACACGCTTTTCCTGCTGCACCACAAGGGAGGGGAGTTCGGGGACGTGGGCGACTATGCCGCGGAGGTATTGAAGAAATTCTGGCAGGTCCTCCTGAAGAGCAAGGCACGGGCGGATGTCAGGCGGTTCGTGAAGGTCTACGGCATCTTCGGCCGGGAGACCCTGGGCCGCTCGGGCCTTGTGGAGATCCGCGAGGAGGACCCGCGTTCCGACACGCGTTTCGCCATGAAGGCCTCGCCGTTCCTGGAAGCGTGGATCGGGACGGACCGCGCGGCGCATTGACACGGCGCGGCCCATGAGCTAGCATTTTCGGACGGTGGGGTTGGTGGCATGCCGCGGAACCTTCCTCCGTCCTCTCCCCGCGGAGCTGGTTCTCCATCGTGGACTACGCGGCTGTCCGGTTCTCCCGGGACCTGCGGTTCGTCATCACCGGCGGGGAACCCCTGCTCTGGCCGCACCTGGGCGGACTCGGACGGCGCATCCGGGACGCCGGAAGGGCCCGGGGCATGGCGACCAATGGATTCCTCCTGGATGACGAGGTCCTCGACGATCTCCTCGCCGGCCTCTCGAGCCTCACTGTCAGCCTGGACGGCGATGAGGCCGCCCACAACCGCCTCCGCAACGACGGGGAGTCGTACGGACGCGCCCTGGCCGCCATCTCCCGAGCGGCCCGCTCCTCCCTCCCGATGGTGGACGTCGTGACCTGCGTGTCCCCCGCCGTGCTGGAACTCCTCCCGTCCATCGCGGAGACCCTCCTCGATCGGGGGATCCGCCGCTGGCGGCTTTTCCGCATCTTCCCGCGGGGCCGGGCCGCGGGCCGTCCGGAGCTCCTCCTGGACCGGGAAGCGTCCTGGCGCCTGGTGGAGTGGATCCGGGACAACCGGAGGCGCTACGGGAAGGAGGGGCTCACCGTGGACCTGTCCTGCGAGGGCTGGCTTCCCTTCGGCCTGGACCGCCGGGTGCGCACCGAGCCGTTCTTCTGCCGCTCCGGCGTCTCCATCGCCTCCGTCCTGTGCGACGGAAGCGTGACCGGATGCCCGAACAATGCCCCCGGCTTCCTCGCGGGAAACGTCCTGTCGGACGACCTGCGGCGCCTGTGGGACGGGGGGTTCGGGAAACTGCGGGACAGGTCCTGGATGCGGCGGGGCCCCTGCGTGGCGTCATTTCCGCCAATGCCGCGGCGGTTCCGCGCACCTGTGGGACTGGGATGCGGGGGCGGCGACGGGCTGCCTGGCAGGCGGGCCGACGGAACTTGACAAACGAAACGATCCGTTCGAAAATTAAGCAAAAGGAGAAATGTATGAAACGGTTCATCGTCATGATGTTGGCCCTGCTGTGCGCGGTTTCCCTGTCCGCCAGGGGAACCAAGGAACCCGCAAGCACGGAGGCGAAGCCGACCGACAAGCTTGTCGTCTACTCGCCGAACAGCGAGGGCCTGCTCAAAGCCACCATCCCCGCCTTCGAGAAGAAGTACAACGTGAAGGTGGAGGTCATCTCCGCGGGTACCGGGGAGCTGTTCAAGAGGCTGGAGGGGGAGGCCGCCGCGCCGTACGCGGACGTGGTCTTCGGAGGCGCGTTCGCCACCTTCCAGACCAACCTGAAGCTTTTCCAGCCCTACACCTCGGCGAACAATGACAAGCTCATCGACATCTACCGGAACACCGACGGGATCATCACCTCCTACGTCCTGGACGGGAGCCTCCTCCTGGTGAACAAGAAGCTCGCCGGGGACCTCCAGATCAAGGGCTACAGGGACCTGCTGAACCCGGCGCTCAAGGGCAAGATCGTCTCGGCCAACCCCACCGCCTCCTCCAGCGCCTTCGCGCACCTGACCAACATGCTCGCCGCCATCGGGAAGGGCAACTACGAGAGCCAGGAGGCATGGGACTACGTGAAGGCGCTGTTCGCCAACACCGTCGTCATCGACAGCTCCAGCGCCGTGTGGAAAGGCGTGCGGGACGGCGAGTACGCGGTGGGCCTGTCCTACGAGGACCCCAGCGTGCAGCTGGTCCGCGACGGGGCCAACGTCAAGGTCGTCTACATGGAGGAAGGCTGCGTATACCTTCCGGCGGGAGAGGCCATCGTGAAGGGCGCCCCGAACCTGGTCAATGCCCGCCGCTTCATCGATTTCACCACCTCCGCCGAGATCCAGAACGCGTACGGCACGGCCGTCACCAACAGGCCCGTCATGGCGGACGTCACCACGCCCTCCTACATGACCCCGATCAAGGACATCAAGCTGATCAAGGAGGACATGGACTACGTGGCCAAGAACAAGACGGCGATCACGAACCGTTTCAAGGACATCTACACGACCATCAAGAAGTAGCGTGGGGCGGGTCCGGGCATGAGCGTCAACATCTCGATCCGAAACGCGGTCAAGAGATACGGGAATGCCACGATCATCCCGGACCTGACCCTGGAGGTGGGGGACAAGGAGTTCTTCACGCTGCTGGGCCCCTCGGGCTGCGGCAAGACGACCCTGCTGCGGATGATCGCCGGCTTCAACACGATCGAGGCCGGCGATTTCTTTTTCAATGGAAAACGCATCAACGACATGGACGTGAGCAGGAGGAACATCGGCATGGTGTTCCAGAACTACGCCATCTTCCCCCACTATACCGTGAAGCAGAACGTGGAGTTCGGCCTCAAGAACCGCAGGCTGCCCAGGGCGGAGACGGAGGCCCTGACAGAGGAGTTCCTGGAGCTCATGCAGATCCGCGAACTCAGGGACCGGATGCCGGAGCGCCTTTCCGGAGGCCAGCAGCAGCGCGTGGCCCTGGCCCGCGCCATCGTCATCAAGCCCGACGTGCTCCTGATGGACGAGCCGCTCTCCAACCTGGACGCCAAGCTGCGGCTGGAGATGCGCCAGGCCATCCGGCGCCTCCAGAAGGAAGTGGGCATCACGACGATCTACGTGACGCACGACCAGGAAGAGGCCATGGCGATCTCGGACAGGATCGCGGTGATGAAGGATGGCGTCATCCAGCAGGTGGGCACCCCGCAGGAGATCTACCACAGGCCGGCCAACCTGTTCGTGGCCACGTTCATCGGACGCACCAACCTGATCGACGCGGAGTACCGCGCATCCACGAAAACGGTCCGGATGCATTCCTTCGAGTTCCCGATGGACAGGCTTTCCCTCGAGGCCGACGCGCCCGTGGTCCTTTCCGTGCGCCCGGAGGACCTGCAGATGGGCCGGGACGCCGCGGGGGGGATCCGGAGCACGGTATCGGATTCCATCTTCCTCGGCATGAACACCCACTACATGGTCACCGCCGCGGGCGGGCAGGTGATCGAGATCATCCATGAATCCGCCATGGACGCCCTGTTCAAGCCGGGGGATGCCGTGGACCTGCGCATCAGGACGGAAAAGATCAATGTGTTCTCCAAGGACGGCACGCGGAACCTGACCCATGCGAACTGAGAGGAACATCAGGCGGAAACCCGAGATCTGGAGCCCGATCACGTTCCTCGTGCTGGGCTTCTACGCGCTCTTCCTCGTCTATCCGCTGCTGAACCTGCTCGTGCAGGCGGTGATCGACAAGAACACGGGCCGCTTCACCCTGGAGTACTTCATCCGGTTTTTCGGAAAACCCTACTACTCCAACACCCTGATCAACAGCTTCCAGGTGACCCTCTGCGTCACCGTCCTCACCGTGGCGCTGGGCACGCCCCTGGCCTACTTCTTCGCCCGCTACCGCATCCGCGGCAAGACGGTCCTGCGGATCCTGATCATCCTGTCCTCCATGTCGGCGCCGTTCATCGGCGCCTACTCGTGGATCCTCCTCCTCGGCAGGAGCGGGGTGATCACCACCTTCTTCCTGAACGTCATGGGCTTCCGGTTCCCAAGCATCTACGGCTTCGCGGGGATCCTCATCGTCCTTTCCCTGCAGCTGTATCCGCTCATCTTCCTCTACGTGGGCGGCGCGCTGAAGAACGTGGACAATTCCCTCCTGGAGGCGAGCGAGAACCTGGGCTGTTCCGGCCTGAAGCGGTTCCTCGTCATCGTCGTCCCGTTGATCGTTCCCACCCTGTTCGCCGGCGGGTTGATGGTCTTCATGAGGTCCCTGGCGGATTTCGGCACGCCCATGCTGATCGGGGAGGGCTACCGGACCTTCCCGGTGACCATCTTCAACGAGTTCATCAGCGAGATGGGCAATGACGACGGCTTCGCCGCGGCCATCTCCATCATCGCCATCCTCATCACGACCGTGATCTTCGTGGCGCAGCGCCGGCTGTCCACCCGCAGGTCCTTCACCATGAACTCCATGAACAGGATCCGCCCCGTGGAGGCCAGGGGGATCACGGGATTCCTCATCCATCTCTACGCCTACGCGCTGGTGGGCCTCTCCATCCTGCCCCAGGCCTACATCATCTATACGTCCTTCAAGAAGGTGAACGGGACCGTCTTCGTCCCCGGGTATTCGCTGGGCAGTTACGCCGACGCGTTCGGCAAGGTGGGGCGGGCCATCTCCAACACGGTGATCATCCCGGGGCTGTCCCTGGCCGTGATCGTGGTCCTTGCCGCGCTGATCGCCTACATCACCGTCCGTCGGCGCAGCCTCTTTACCGGCATTGCCGACTCGGTGTCCATGGTGCCCTACATCATCCCGGGCTCCGTGGTGGGCATCACCCTGCTCATCGCCTTCAACAAGCCGCCCATCCTCCTCAGCGGGACCATGTTGATCATGATCATCGGACTGGTCCTGCGGAGGCTGCCGTATACCATCCGCTCCAGCGCGGCGGTCTTGCAGCAGATTCCGCTGAGCGTGGAAGAGGCGGCGCTCAGCCTGGGAAGCACCAAGTGGAACGCCTTCCGTAAAATCACCGTGCCCATGATGGCCGCCGGCATCGTCTCGGGGGCCATCCTGAGCTGGGTCACCATGATCAGCGAGCTGTCGACGGCCATCCTGCTTTACGTGGGAAAGACCAAGACCCTGACGGTGGAGATCTACACCCAGATCATCCGGGGCAACTACGGGATCGCGGCCGCCCTGTCCACCATCCTGACGGTCCTGACGGTGATCTCCCTTCTCGTGTTCAACAGGGTCGGCGGGGAGAACGAGATCAGCATGTAGCGGGCGCCCGCGGGCGCCCCCGGTGTTGACATCGGGATGCTTCCGGGGAAAATGGCCTCATCATGGGTATGTCTATGGACGGTACTTCGACCGGGGATCCGCGTCTCGCACGCCTCCTGCGCGTCGCCGGCACCGACGAGGGCTTCTTCATGCTCGCGCTGCATTCCTTCACGGAGAGCCTCATCACGGCCGAGGTCCCCGCGCTGGCCGCCTACCGCAGCTTCACGGAGATCGTCCAGGGCTACGCGGAGATCCTCAGGTCGCGCGGGCGCTCGGATCCGGAGGACCTGTATACGCTCGACAGGATCGTGAAGGAGCACGCCCTGGTCGACATGGTCCGCCGGAGCTTCGCCGTGGTGGACCGGGAGGAGATGCTGGCCGCCACGCACAACTTCCTGCGCTTCTGCTCCTTCCGCGGCGTCACGGATCTCGTGCTGAAGTGGCTGAGGCGGGACCTGGACGCGGCCTGGTCGGAGCGGATGTCGCCCCTGGAACGCAGCGCGGAGCTGCGCAGGCTGCGCCGGGACCTCATCGAGAGCCAGAGGGGCAGCCGGAAGTTCCTGGAGCGCATGGCGGAGTACGACCGGGAGGAGCGCAAGCTCGCCTTCAAGGACGCGGAGGTGAAGCGCCTGACGGCCGCCATGGAGGCGGAGGGGGAGGATGGGGAGGCCCGGGACCTGGAACGGTTGCGTTCCGACCTGGAGGCCGCGAGGCGGGAACGCGGGAGGCAGGCGGAGGCCCTCTCGGAGTACGCGGACCTGGCGCTGTACCTGCAGCACATGAACCGCTTCTCCCTCTACACCCGCACGCGCCAGGACTACGAGGCGAGCGTCATGCACCTCACCCCGGAACAGAAGGAGGTGGTGGACGCCGTGAGGCCGGGACGCGACTTCCTCGTCTGGGGAGGGGCGGGCACAGGAAAGACGATCGTCCTTCTGCACGCCTTCGCCAAGACCCTGGCCGAGAAGGCGGGGGACCTGGCCATCGAAGGGCCCGCGCGTACCGTGCTCCTGACCTATACGAAGACCCTCGTGAAGTACGACCGCTACCTGGCGGAGGTGCTCCGTGCGGGAGACCCCCAGGCGATGGTCCTGACGGCGGACAGCTTCCTGCTCGCCCGGCTCAAGCTCCTGGATTCCCGATGGTACGTGGACTACAAGGGCTGGGAGCTTCTGGCCCAGGGGATGAACGACACGGGCGTCCTCACGGCGGAGGAACTGGCAGCGGAGGTGGAGGACTTCCTCCTGGGAAACGCCGTGACCCGGGAGGAGTACGTCGAGGAGGGCATTCCGCGGCGGGGCATGAGGCAGCCGCTCACCCGCGCCCAGCGGGAAAAGGTCTGGGGGATACGGGACGGGATGGTGGACGCCATGATGAGGACGGGCGCCCTGAGCAAAAATCTTTCCCGCATCGTGATGATCGAACACATGGAGAAGAACCCGAAGGACGATCGCCTCCGCGACTGCGATTTCATCTTCCTGGACGAATCCCAGGACCTTTCCGCGGTGGACCTGATGGCGCTGAAGCGGATGGCCGGCCGCGGCCTCGTCATGGCGGGAGACGCGGGCCAGGCGATCTACGGCATGGGATCCCCCTTCCGACGGGCGGGCATCGAGCTGGCCGGCCGCACGCGCGTGCTGAGGAGCAATTTCCGCAACACCTGCCCCATCGCGGAGGCCGCGGAAGCCTACAGGATGCTCGGCGGGGAGGAGGGGGAGCAGGCGGCGCAGGCGTTCCGGGAAGGACCGGCCCCGGAGCTGTACGCCGCGGACACGCGGGATGCCCTGATGCGCATGGTGGCGCAGAAGGCGCAGCTTTTCACCCGCAGGCTCGGCTACGCCCCGGAGAACGTGGCGGTCCTCGTACCCAGCAAGGGCGACATCCCCGCCATCACGGAGATGCTGAGCCTGAAGGGCCTGGCCGCGGAGACGATCATGGAAGACCGGTTTTCCTTCAGCAGCCGGGGCACGGTGCGCATCAGCACGCTGCACTCCAGCAAAGGCCTGGATTTCCCCGTGGTGCTCCTCTACCTCCCGTCCCTGCCGGCCCGCGGCAGCATCGACGGGAAGGCCGCCGACACCCTGGCCCGCAACCTCATCTACGTGTCCATGACGCGTGCCATGGACATCCTGGACGTGTTCCTGCTGGATCCCCCGCTGGAGAAGCCGCTCCAGGACCTGGCGGAAACCCTGGGCAGGGTGGGGCGGCCGTAGCCGGGGCCGGCGCTGCGGGCTACTGCTGGCAGGTCAGCGTACCCATGATGCAGTCGTTGTTTCCGCCCTTCCAGGACGCATCGCCCACGTTGATGATGACGTTGTACGAACCGGTGTAGCTTACGCCGGTGAACTGGGCGGCCTGCGTCCCGTCCCTGTAGAACGTGACGGTGGTTCCCGAGTAGACCACCCGGAAGGTGTGCCAGCCGTTTCCGATATAGTTTGCGCTGTCGTAGATCGTACTGTAGCAGCCGGTGCCGCCATCCAGCACCCAGGGCGAATAGTAGGCCGTGTCATTCGTATCGAGGCACCAGCCGCACAGCTTGTATCCGGAAGAATAGGTGCCGTCCGAGTTGCAGGCCGCCAGGACGAAGTTCATCCTCCCGTAGCCGTTCTTCTGGAACCGCAGGCTGATGTCGATGTCGCCGGAATACGACGCGATTGAGCCGAGGGTGTATCCAATCGAACCGCTCGAGGGCTTCACGGCGATGATCTCCAGGCCGTCCGTCGTGTAGCTCGCGCTCGTTCCGGAATCCGCCCAGCTTTGAAACAGAGGGGTGACCGTGGATTCGTTCGTGAAATCGATGCTCGTGGTTTCCGGGTCCCAGACTGCGTAGAGGCTCACATTGGCGCTGCCCATCGTGAACGTGGCCCCGCCCGCGTAGGAAGTCCCCGTACCGTCGGACAGAGTATTCCATCCCGCGAAGGTGCTGCCGGATTTCACCAGGGACCCCGTGTTGCCGAGCACGGTGACGGTGTCTCCCACGGCGTAGCTTCCGCCGTCCGTGGGGACGGTTCCGCCGGTGCTGCCGTTTCCGTCGTAATTCACCGTACCGCGGGTGCGGAAGTTTGCCTCCGAGCCATAGGCCGTGCCCGATGCATTGGTGGCGTAGGCCCTCACGTAGTACGACGTGGACGCGGACAACCCCGTGAGCGCACTGGTAAAGGAGCCTGTCCCAGATCCGTCCACCGTGCAGCTGTCGGAAATCTTGGGGTTGCTCGCCGTGCTCCAGCATACTCCCCGCGCGCTGATGGTCACCCCGCCGTCGGATGTCACGGCCCCCCCGCACGCGGCCGTGGTGGAGGACGTGGCCGATGGCGCTGACGTGGTGACCGAGGGCAAGGTGGTGCTGCCGGCGCCCTGCAACGAGATCGCGTAGGTGCCGTTGTTCGGATCATTGCTCAGGACCTTCAGCGTGGCATTCTTCGCGCCGGCCTCCGCCGGGGTGAACTGGATGACGAAGGTCGACTCGGCCCCGGCCGCGATGGTCTGCGCCGGGGAAGCATAGAGGGAGAACTGGGCCGCGTCGGTGCCCGAAAACCCGGTGGGCGAATCGGCATCCAGCACCAGGTCCGCCCCACCCTTGTTCTGGATGAGGAAAGTGATCTGCAACGGGCTACCGACAAGGACGGTCCCGAAATCGTAGCCCTGTCCCGTCCAGAGGGCATCCTCGCCCTCCAGGATCAGGATGCAGGGATCCGCACCGGCCGTGAATCCCGGATCCGTGGGATTCAACCGTGTTTTCATGGTGAACAGGTCGGCATTGCAGGCGCCAAGCCCCAGGAGCGAAGCGGCAAGAAGAAGAATGACTCGTGGATTTTTCATCGTCGGCGCCTTTCAAAATCGGAGGCTCACGGAAAGAAGCAACGCATCGGCAAGGGGCAGCACGCGGACCGCCACGGCCGGTTTGGGAGCCTCCGGCATCATCAGCACGATGCCCAGGCCGGTCAGGATCGCTCCGCCCGCCGTGAGCCCCCCGCCAAGCCACAGGCCGTCCACCCAGTCCCCGAACTTCAACTCGTACTGCGCATAGTAGGACGCCTGGTCGGATGTCGAGGCGAAGTAGGCGTTCCAGGCGGCGTCCACGGACGCCGTCCCGTTCACGAGCCCGTCATAGAGGAACCAGCCGCCCGTCCCGAGGAGGCCGATCCCCGCGATCCCGCTGGCCAGGCCCGTCCAGAACCTCAGGCCGGAATCCGATGTGGGCCGTGACGCCACGACGTTCCCCGGCGAGGCCTTCTTGCTGGCCAGTGCCGCTGCCAGGTCCCGCATCCCGTCCACCATGGCATCCATGTCCTTGTAGATCCCGTCCGCCGTGCTGAGGGTGGTTCCCGACTCGGTCTCCAGCATCTTGGTGGACACCACGAAGCGGCTCCCGATCTTGGAGATGTGGCCCACGACGATCATGCCCGCGGAAAGCATCTTGCCGATCTTCAGCGCGCAGGCCTCGTCGGTGCACCCGCTTCCGGAGAACTCGATCTCCTTCAGCAGGCTCTCCCTCTGGGTCACGTCGATGACCGTGAATTGGCCCGACTGGAAAAGGGCGGAGGAGAGAAGGGAGATGACGGTCTTCATCTCGTTCGGCGACATTGCCTCCGTCGTGAAGTCCAGTACGGTGATGATCGGCCTGGACTGACCGGAAAGCGGGAGGGCCGCAATGGACAGCAGCAGGAAGAGCGCGGTTCTTTTTTTCATGCCGTCGTTTCACCTTCCGATCCACGCCGGGTGGTTTTCCGGGACCCGTGGATGCGAATCGAAGAATCATGAATATGGTATAGGAACGTGCGCAATCATATATCAATCCGTAGGGGAAAATCAAGACTGCGGATTCCGCCTCGGTGGACGGCTGATCCGTCGAACAGGCGGAAGACCGCGGATGATTTTTCTTGACAACGCGGGCAACTGATGTAGAATGTCCCGGTCACACGTGTTAGCAGCGCATCGGTCCCGAGGCGCCGCCGGCCGGGTGCGATATCAGATCGTTTCAGCAAACGTGTGCAGACAAAGGAGTCCCATGGGCTTTCTTCTGTCATTCCGCAACGCGCCTCAAACGACGCCGCCCTTCCGGGCGGCGACACGCCCGATTTCCGGATCTCGATTCACCGCTCCATGCACGGGGAGGGTTCCATGAAGTTCAAGGGCTATGTCCAGGCGATGGGGACCAAACGGCTTCTGGAAGCGATTCTCCTGACCGCCTTCCTTCTGTTTTTCTACGGACCCCTGATGAACACCCTGATGATCGCCTTCGCGGACAAGTATTCCAACGTGGAGAATCCGGGGTTCATTCCAAGGACCTGGTCCCTGAACTGGTGGAAGTTCGTGCTCACGCAAAAAAACCTCGTGGGTTCCATCTCCCTTTCCTTCATCATCGCGGGAATCACCACGTTCCTCTCCCTCTGCATCTGCCTTCCGGCTGCCTATGCATTCGCGCGGTTCAATTTTCCCTTCAAATCGGTGTTTCAGTTCTCCTTCCTCTTCGCCAATGCCTTCCCCAGGATGGGTCTCTACGTCTCCATAGGCATCATCTTCTACAAACTGGGCCTGATGGGGACCTTTCCCGGAGTCCTCCTGATCCACATGCTCGGTACGCTGATGTACATGACCTGGATCCCCGCGGGGGCGTTTCGCAGCGTGCACCGCAACCAGGAGGAGGCGGCCAGGGACGTCGGCGCCAATGCCTGGCAGACATTCCGGTACGTCACCCTGCCCCTGGCGATGCCGGGCATCATCGTGGCCTGCATCTTCACGTTCCTGAACTCGCTGGAGGAGGCGCAGGGCACCCTCCTCGTGGGAGTCCCCAACTTCAAGACCATCCCCGTCGTGATGTACGGGGTCATCTTCGACTACCCGTCGACGGCGGGTGCCGTGTTCGCCGTCATTCTCGTGCTGCCGACCATCATCCTGCTCGGCGTCTTCCGCAAGTTCGTGGGCGCGGACACCATGGCGGCCGGCTTCAAGATGAAGTGAAAAGGGAGGAGAGATGGCGGACAAGGCCAAGCTGCAGCTGATCAAAATGACCAAGTTGTACCGCACGGGCGACGGTGTGCGGGACATCGACCTGAAGGTGGAGGAGGGGGAGCTGGTGACCCTGCTCGGGCCGTCGGGATGCGGGAAGACCACCATCCTGCGCGTGGTGGGCGGATTCCTCAATGCGGACTCGGGCCAGGTCATCCTGAACGGCCAGGAGATCGGACAACTGCCTCCGGAGAAACGGCCGACGTCCATGGTGTTCCAGAGCTACAACCTCTGGCCGCACATGACAGTGTTCGACAACCTCGCCTTCGGCCTGAAGCTGCGCAAGATCCCCCACGCCACGATCGCGCAGGAGGTGTCCAAGCACCTGGCCCTCTTCGGGCTGGAGGGCAACGAGAAGAAGTACCCGGGCCAGCTTTCCGGCGGCCAGCAGCAGCGCGTGGCCACGGCGCGGGCCCTCATCCTCAAGCCGCAGATCCTGCTCATGGACGAGCCTTTTTCCGCCCTGGACGCGAAGATCCGCGTGCAGATGCGGGAGGAGCTGAAAAAGATCCAGCTGGAGCTGGGGATCACCGTCCTGTTCGTCACGCACGACCAGGAGGAGGCGATGGCGATCTCCGACAGGATCGTGGTCATGAGCCGGGGTCACTTCGAGCAGACCGACACCCCGGCGGAGGTCTACGACCATCCGAAGACCCGCTTCGTCGCCGAGTTCATGGGGGATATGAACTTCCTGGGCGACGGCAAGGGTGGTTTCGTCGCCGTGCGGCCGGAGAACCTGGCCCTCGTGGCAGCGGGCCAGGGCCAGCTTTCGGGCAAGATCGTCACCATCATGGTCCTCGGCCACTTCCTGGAGATCTACATGGAGACCCCCAAGGGCCTGATCAAGGCCTTCATGTCCCGCGAGCCCGGCTCCGGGTATAAGGTGGGGGATGAAGTGGGAATCGTCATCGGTGTGCATCACCTGTTCGCCGGGGAGGGCGACACGGGCGCGGGGCATCTTTCGGAGGGCGCGATGTCGGATGCCATGAGAACCGGAGCATAAGGCCATCAAGGCCGTAAAAAATCTCGAGAAGGGGGAAAAGATGAAGAAAACGGTCCTGTGCATGATCCTGGCGGTCGCCATGACGATGGTCGTGGCCCTGCCCGTGTTCGCCGGCGGGGGAGCGGAAAAACCCGTCGCCATCAACCTCTACGAGGACGGGTCGGACAATGTCCGTATCGTCTGGGAACAGGTCATCGAGGCCTTCCACAAGACCAATCCCGGCTTCACCGTCCAGCTGCAGTACGCGGCATCCGGCACGAACAGCCAGAACGCCTATCAGAAGCTCATCGCCGCCCACCAGGCCGGACAGAAGGATGTCGACATCGACCTCATGGAGATGGACGAGAACAGGATGGGCCTCGTGCTCAAGGAGGGGAAGGACCTGCTGGTGAAGCTGGATCCCGCCAAGGTGACCAACATGGCCAACGTCACCGCCAAGTCGGTGGTCGGCCCGGACCAGAGCCTGATGTACCGCGGAACCGCCGTGTTCATCGCCTACAACGCGGACAAAGTCCCCAATCCGCCCAAGACGGAGGCCGAGCTGCAGGCCTGGATCAAGGCCAACCCGGGCAAGTTCGCCTACAATGACCCCGCTACCGGAGGCGCCGGAGGTTCGTTCGTGAACACCGCCCTCTACAACCGCATGCCCCCCGAGGCATTCACCTCCGACGATCCGAAGTGGGCCAAGGAATTCGACGCCGGGTTCAAGGTTCTGGCGGAGCTGCACCCCTTCCTGTACAAGGCGTCCGGCAAGGTGCAGTATACCGTGAAGAACCAGGGCTCCCTGGACCTCCTGGCCGCTGGCTCCATCTGGATGTGCCCCGCCTGGGCGGACATGGTCCTGTCCCAGAAGTCGCAGAATCTGCTGCCGGCCTCCATCAGGCTGCAGCAGATCGATCCGTCCCTCACGGGCAACATCGCCATGCTGGCCATCCCCAGCCTGAGCAAGTACCCGAACCAGGCCCAGAAGTTCCTCAACTACGTGGTGTCGGTCGAGGCGCAGGACATCTTCGTCCGCGTCATGAAGGCCATCCCCGCCGTCGATCCGTCGAAGCTGCCGCCGGCCACCGTGGAGATGCTCGCCGGCCTCCAGATGAAGACCTATCGCACGCTCACCAATGGAAACCTCGGAACCGTGATCCAGCAGCGCTGGACCAAGGACATCGCGACCCTGCCATAATGGATTCGGGGCCGCCGGCCGGAAGGCCGGCGGCCTTTTTCACGACGCTTGAGGAGGGAAGGACATGACGGATAAACAGATCAAGAGGCAGAAGGTCTACGGGGTACTGATGGCCCTGCCATCCTTCCTCGTCATCTGCCTGATGGTCCTTTTCCCCATCGTACGGGCCGTGGCCCTCAGCTTCAGCGACCCCACGACCCACGCGTTCTCCCTCATCAACTACCAGGAGCTGTTCACCGATTCCCTCATGGTGTCGAACATCCAGTACACGATCGTCGTCGTGATCTTCACGGTGCTGATCGTGGCCATCATCTCCTACATCCTCTCGCTCTACATCGCCTTCTCCGATTCCGCCGTCTCGCGTCTCATCGGCAAGCTGTACCTGATCCCCCGCTTCATCCCGTCGATCGTCGCGGTCTACGCGATCATGAACGTGGTGAAGGACACGGGAGCGCTCAACAGGATCGCGCTGGAGGTCTTCGGAATCGACTTCAAGCCCGGCCTGATGTTCACCAAGCAGGGCATCATCCTGTCCAACTGCTGGTTCAACATCCCGTTCTCCACCATGCTGATCAGCGCCGCTCTCCAGGGCATCCCGCGCTCCATCATAGAGAGCGCCCGCGACGTCGGCGCCGGCAAGCTGCGCGTCTTCTTCAGCATGATCTTCCCGCTTTCGGTCAACGACTTCCTCATCGCCATCACCTTCGTGTTCATGGGAAACGTCGCCTCCTTCACCACCCCGTACCTCATCGGCGCGCGTGCGCCCATGATGCTCGGCGTGGCCCTGCAGAAGGAGTTCTCCGCCTACCTGAACATGGAAAAGTCGGCGGCCATCTCCGTGTTCCTTTTCCTCCTGTCCTCCCTCATGGGCGGCTTCTACATCTACAAGAGCCTCAAGACCAACAAGTGGGAGGTCTCGGAGCGGTAGGCTCCGGCGACGCGCGTCCCGCATCCCGTCCCGGCTCCCCCCGCGCGCCATGATATGAAGTTATTTGCATTGACAAACAATGTAAACTAGATCATATTATGGTCATGTCGGAGATCATCATCAGAGGAGTGGACGAGAAGCTGAGGAACGCCTTCAAGGCGAGCTGCGTCGAGAAAGGCTCGACCATGAAGGCAGAGCTGCTCAAATACATGGAGCGGATCGTCTCGGAACGCAAGAAAGGCAAGTGACTCTTGCTTGCCAGGCACTTCCTGCCGGATCTCGGTTCTTGCTGGTATCCAGCCATCATCGCGTGGAGGCGGGCGGAGATTCCGCCGCGCCCGTAGGGAATCCAGCAGGAGGCTGTTATGGAAAAGAACGAGGGATTGAGGCTCTGGGTCAACAGGATCGTGGCGTTCCTGGCGGGTGGGGCGTTGATCCTCATCGTCATGAGCGCGGCGGCCGTGAGTCCCGTAAAGAGCGAGAACGCGGCTTTGAAAACGCAGCTGGAAGAGGCGCAGTATGGGGCCGCCAAGCTGCTCGGCGAAGCCAGGACGCTTGCGGAGGCGAAAAACTACGGCAACGCGCAGCGGGTGCTCGCGACGCTGTTTGAGAAGCATCCGGGAACCGCCGAGGCCGTTGACGGAAGGAAGCTGTACGACGCCGTGGACTTGACGGTGAAGGAAATGGACAGGAAATGGGAAGCGGCGTCCGTCGCCGTCAGGGCGGATTGGGAAGCGAAGGCCGCCAAGGACATGCGCGCGAAACTGGAAGAAACCAGGATGCAGCAGGAAAAGGACATGTCGGCAACCTTGAGCGCCGGATGGAACAAGGCCAAGGACGAGGTACGGCTTGCATGGGAGAATCCCAAGAGCTGAACGGGATAGGACATCGACCATGGGCCCGGCAGGCCGCGGACGCGGATTGCCGGGCTTTTTCCGCCCCGCTCAGCGCGGTTTCTGGGGTACTTTCTGCAGCTTGGAAACGTCGTACCCCTGCCCGGCCGCGATCTGCTTCATCTTCTCGAAAAGCGCGTCGTCGACCTGCGGCGTACGGGAAAGGAACCAGAGGAAGCTGCGCGTGTCGGATCCCACCAGGGCCCAGGCATAATCCTTTTCGTCCAGGCCGAAAATCAGGTAGTCGGAGTCGAAGATACCGAAGAACGTCACCTTCAGGCGGCCGGACTCCGAAGCGTCGGGAATGCGTGCCACGGCCGTCACCTCCGAGTAGGCGCCGTCCAGGGTCTTCTCGAAACCGCTGTTGCGCACGTCGATCTTCCCATCCTGCCGAAGGGCGTACTCCGCCGTGGTCCCGACAAGGTTCTGTTCGAAAGAATGGGGAAAGCGTGCCACCTCGTACCAGCGTCCCAGGTAGCGTTGCGCGTCCACCTTGTCGACGACCTTGAGTGGGCCAAGTCCGGCCGGGATGGATGTGCAGCCGATGAAGGCCAGCATGGAAACGGCCACGAACATTATGATGCTTTTTTTCTTCATGGCATCAATATATCGAAATCCCCTGCATTGGCAAACATGGCGTGCGACGGAGAGCCCACGCCATGGATGTACGCAGGACCGGTCGAGAAACTCGACCGGCCGGGCGAGCCGGCTCTCCCATTCGATATCGCAGGAACCTTCCGCCCGGCGGGAATCGGCAGGAAATCACGCTAATTGTCTATGATGAAAGGAGATAGCTATTGGGCCGCTGCATGGTGTTTTCCGTCTGCAGTTGGCCCCTTTCTTGCATCAATGATTTACATGCTGCCGGTCATGGAGGTTCGTTACGGGTATCAGGCACCGCGCCTGTCCAAGGAGGGTATCAGCATGGCTTGGACGGAAAAAATGGCGTTCGAGGAGCGCAATCTCGAAAACATCAGACTGGAAATCAATGCCCTCTACGGCGATGATGAGGCGACCCGCGCGAAAAGATCCCGGTTGATGAACCGCCTCCGGGGAGAGACTCGAGGCATGCGCTCCTTCCTGGATGACTGCCTCTGCGGGAGGAACGAGTCGGAAAAATCGCTGATGCTCTGCCGCGTACGGCTCGAGTTCCCCCTGTTCTACCATCTCGACAGTTCCATGCGCCTGTTCCCCGATGATCGTGCCGTGTCGGCTCCGGGGCACTGCGGCAAGCATGGGAGGAATTGAGGGCAGACGACGCGGGCCGGGAATCCCGGCTGCGGATTACGGATCGCCGGCCGCCGTCGAAAACTCCCTCCACAGGGCTTCGCGCTCCGCGGCGGGGATGTGGTTCCACCGGATGCCGCGCAGTGCGCCCTCCAGGCCCGAGATCTTGGAGCGGCATACGTCGAATCCCGCCGCCCGCAGCCTGATGGCCGCGCCGACGGCGCCGGCGGCGGACAGGGCTTCCCCATCCGCGATACCGGCCTTCTCCAGCTCAGCCGCGACCACCACCCCGATGTTCTTGAGTTCCCGAAGCGGCGTCATGGCTTTTCCTTCCAGGCGGGCAGGCGCTTCATCATGCCCTCCGCCGCCTTCCTGGCCGCCGCCGGGTCCAGGCCCTGTGTCCTTACGACAAAAGCGGAAAGGGATTCCACCTTCTCCGCGTAGGACTGCATCGATCCGTCCGGCCGCGCGCAGTGGAGGCAGTAGTCCTTGGTTTCATCGCCAAGGGGGTAATCCTCCCTGCGCTCCATGGGCATGCCGCAGGCTATGCACAGTTTCATCTCGAACCTCCTTCGATCAGGGAAAGGAAATACTCCAGGAGCTCCGCGCCGCGGCTCCCGATGAGTCGGCCGTTTGGCGCGAAGAGCTCCCGGTTCGCCAGGTAATGATGGAGGAGCCCGATCCACGTGTTGAACAGCATGTGGACCGGTTGGCGCCGGATCCGTCCCGCATCCATGCCCGCTTCCGCCGCCCGCGTAATGTGGAACGAGACCGTGGACTGGATCATCACGAGGGACGTCCGTGCCGCTTCCGGCAGCATGCTTGCTTCCGTCACGAGTCTGACGTAGAAATCCTCCCGCTCCGCGATCGCCTGGAGATGGGCCTCGAGCAGGGCGTGGATGCCGTCGCCGCGCCGCGAAAGGTCATGCAGCCGCCTGCACATCCCGTCCCCGAAGTCCTCGATGACGGCCGTGATCAGGGCCTCCTGGGTGGTGAAGTGGAGGAACAGGGTCCCATGGGCCACTCCGGCGGCTCGGGCCACCATGGAGCTTCGGGTTTCCACTATACCCCGTTCCGAGAACACGGTGGCGGCCTTATCGAGGATGCGTCGCCTCGTATCCTCCTTCTGGAGTGATCGCTGCGACTCTTTTTTAATGACTATTTGCTCACTGAGCATGCAGTCAGTATACTATCATGCTTTGAAATCGTCAATCTTGCGGCGGAAGGGTAAGCCTTCGATGGACCTTGACTCCTGATGTCTGGAGAGGCATATTTGGATAAAGGTTAAGTAACTTAACTTATAAGGAGCTTCACCTTTAAGGATGCTTATGAAAACACCGGATCCTTCGCTGCAACTGACAGTGGACAGCATGCTGGAAACGCTCCCGCCGGTTTGGGACCGGATAAGCTACAACCTGAGGACGGCCGCCATGGGCCAATTCGGCATTTCCTTGGCGCAGTTCCATGTGTTGCGGCATATCAGACATGGGTGCCGTTCGGTCGGGGAATTGGCGGAAAAGAAGCAGATCAGCCCTTCCGCTGTCAGTCAGGCCGTGGAAGCGCTTGTGGTCAAGGGCCTGGTTACGCGCGTCCAGGAAAGTGGGGACAGGCGCTGCGTGCGCCTGGAGCTGACGCCGCGTGCAAGCGATGCGCTGGATGCGAATTTCCGGGAAAACCACATCTGGATGGAGGGCAAGATGGCATTGCTGACCCCGGCAGATCTCGAAAGCATCCGCAAGTCGATGGGAATCCTGAGAAAGACATTCTGTCCCGAAGAGAACTGAAAGAATGAAAAGAATCCTCCGCTTCGTGAAGCCCTACTGGAAACTGGCCCTGTTTTCCCTCGTCATGCTTGTGGTCATGGTCATCCTGGACCTGTCCATCCCCCGTCTCGTCGAGAAGATCATTGACGAGGGAGTCAAGCAGAAAAACCTGTCCATCGTGCTGCAGACCTCCGCCCTGATGCTCGGGATCTCGCTCCTGAGCATGGTCGTGGCCGTCCTGAACAGCACGGCATCCGTCCGCGTGGGGGAGAGCGTGGCGCGCGACCTGCGGGAGGCCGTCTTCGTGAAGATCCAGGGCTTCTCCTACGGGAACCTGGACCGGTTCTCCACGGGAAAGCTGATGGTCCGCCTCACGAGCGATGCGGGCGCCGTCCAGCGGCTGACCCAGGTCTCCCTGCGCATCGGAACCCGCGCCCCGCTTTCGATGATCGGGAGCATCATCCTCATGTTCCTGACAAGCCCCACGCTGGCCGCCTCCATGATCCCGCTCCTCCTGGTCACGGCAGCGGTGATCGTGTTCTTCAGCATGAAGATGGAGCCGCTCTTCCGCGCGGTGCAGCAGAAGCTGGACCGCCTCAATACCGTCCTCCAGGAGAACATCGCCGGCGCCCGACTCGTGAAATCCTTCGTGCGGGCCGACCATGAAGCGTCGCGTTTCGAATCGGCCAACGAAGACCTCACCCGGGAAACGGTACGCGTCATGCAGTTCATGTCTTCGATGACTCCGGCGCTTACGGTCTTCATCAACATCGGAATGGTGCTGGTCATCTGGCTGGGCGGAATCCAGTCCATCGAAGGGAACCTGTCCCTGGGAAAGATCGTGGCCTTCACGAACTATCTGCTCGCCACGATGAATCCGCTCATCATGATGACCCAGCTGTCCAACACGTGGGCCAACGGACTGGCCTCGTGGAAACGGATCCGTGAGGTCCTGGATGCGGTTCCCGACGTGAAGGAATCCGACGACGCGCAGCCTCTGGCCGGGCATGCGGCGGGCCGGGTGGAGTTCCGCGGCGTCGACTTCCATTACAACGGCAATGCGGACCTGGCGGTCCTGGAGGACATCCGCATCGAAGCCTCCCCCGGAGAGACGGTCGCCATCCTGGGCGCCACCGGCTCGGGAAAGTCGACGCTGATCAACCTGATCCCGCGCTTCTACGACGCGGTCCGCGGGGAGGTGCGGATCGACGGCCTGGACGTGCGCCGCCTTCAGCAGGACTCCCTGCTCGCGCATGTCGGCATCGTCCCGCAGGAAACCGTCCTGTTTTCCGGCACGGTGCGGGACAACATCCGCTATGGACGCCCCGAGGCGGGGGAGGAGGAGGTGACCGCCGCGGCCAAGGCGGCCGAGGCGCACGATTTCATCCTCCGGCTGCCGCAGGGCTACGATACGCGCGTCGAGGAGCGCGGAGGCAACCTGTCGGGAGGGCAGAAACAGCGGATCGCCATTGCCCGCGCCATCATCCTGCGCCCGGCGATCCTCGTCCTGGACGACAGCACGAGTTCCGTGGACGTCGAGACGGAGACGAAGATCCAGGCCGCCCTGGACGAAGTCCTCCGCGACTGCACCCGTTTCGTGGTGGCCCAGCGGATCAGCACGGTGCTGAACGCGGACAGGATCGTCGTGCTCGATCAGGGCCGCATCGTCGCCGAGGGAACGCATGCGGAACTCCTGCGGACGAGTCCCGTCTACGGGGAAATCTACGATTCGCAGCTGGGAGGGGGGGGCATGAACCATGCCGAATGACTCCGTGCCCGGCGGCCAGGACGTCCGCTCCAGCATGCAGCGCCGGCCCGGCCAGCCCGGGAAGATCGAGAAGGCGCGCGATCCGCGCCGGGCCATGGTCCGCCTGGTCCTCTACCTGAAACCCTACCTGCCGTCCCTCGTTCTGGTCGTCGCCCTTGTCCTGATCTATTCCCTGCTGGGCCTGTGCGGCCCCTACCTGATGGGCATCGCCATCGACCGCTGCATCGGGAACAAGGATCTCGCCGGACTCCTGCGGACGGCCGTCCTCATGCTCGCCGTCTACGTCCTGGGTAACCTGTTCCAGGTGGCCGCGAACTGGACCATGGCGCGCGTCTCCCAGCGCGCGCTCAAGGAGGTGCGCCGGGGCCTGTTCACCCACCTGCAGACGCTGTCGATCGGGTTTTTTGACACGCATGCCGCCGGCGGACTCATGAGCCGTCTCACCAATGACATCGACGCCATCAACCAGGCGGTCTCGCAGAACGTCACGGCGCTCATCGCGGGCGTGCTCACCATGATCGGCATCCTCGCCGCCATGTTCCTGCTCAACCATTGGCTCGCCCTGGCAAGCCTGTTCGTCGTGCCCCTCATGCTCCTGTTCACGCGCTTCGTGGCCAAGTACACGAGGAAGGGCTTCCGCGAACTGCAGAAGAGCCTCGGGGGACTCAACGGCATCGCGGAGGAGGCCATCAGCGGCCAGAAGGTGATCAAGGCCTTCCGGCGCAATGCGTCCGCGATCGAGGCGTTCCGCGCCCAGAACCAGGCCGTCTTCGAGGCCGGGGTCTACGCGAACTCCTTCGCCCTGCTGCTCATGCCCCTGACATCCGTACTCGGGACCTTTTTCGTGATCGTGATCGCCAGCCTGGGCGGATGGCTCGCCCTGCAGGGCCTCGTGAGCGTCGGTATGATCGCCACGTTCATCGGCTACGGGCAGAACTTCACCCAGCCCCTGCGCCAGCTTGCCAACCTGTACAATTCGATCCAGGCGGCCCTGGCGGGCGCGGAACGGGTTTTCGAGATCATGGATACCCCTCCGGAAACCCCCGATGCGCCGGGCGCCCCGGCGGTCGAAACGATCCGCGGGGACGTGAGCCTGCGCCACGTGCGGTTCGCCTACACGGACGGCACCCCCGTCATCAAGGACTTCAGCCTCGAAGTGGCCTCCGGGGAGACGGTTGCCCTGGTGGGTCCCACGGGAGCCGGCAAGACGACGATCATCAACCTGCTTACGCGTTTCTACGAGATCCAGGACGGCGGCATCCTCGTCGACGGCAGGGACATCCGGGATTACAGGAAGGCGGATCTGCGCCGCAACATCGGCCTCGTGCTGCAGGATACGTTCCTGTTCGCCGACACCGTATTGGAGAACATCCGCTTCGGCCACCTGGAGGCCACCGACCGGGAGTGCATCGAGGCGGCGCGGACCGCCGAGGCCGACCATTTCATCCGCCAGCTGCCCCAGGGCTACCAAACGAACCTTTCGGAACGGGCGGGCAACCTGAGCCAGGGCCAGCGGCAGCTCCTCTCGATCACCCGCGCCATCCTCGCCGATCCGGCCATCCTGATCCTCGACGAGGCGACAAGCAGCGTGGATACGCGCACCGAGGCGCGCATCCAGAAGGCCCTGCTGCTCCTGATGCGGGGGCGCACCAGCTTCGTCATCGCCCATCGCCTGAGCACCATCCGGGACGCCGACCGCGTCGTGGTCATCGACAACGGGCAGATCGTCGAACAGGGGAGCCACCAGCGGCTGCTGGACCTGCACGGCTTCTACCACCGCCTGTACCAGAGCCAGTTCAAGGGGCACGCCATCTGACGCCCGCGGCCGCCCGCGCTGCGGGCCGGGCCCCTCCCTATTCGACGCGGAAGCGGACCACGCCGAAGGCGAAGAAGATGGCGGCGAATCCGGCAAGCACGCCGGCGGACGGCAGGACGGCGGCCAGGCCTTGTCCCCGGACCAGGATGTCCAGGAGCCCCCGCATGGCCCACGTGGTGGGCAGCGCCTTCACGGCGGTCCGGACCGCAGCGGGGAACAGGTCCAGCGGATACCAGCAGCCTCCCAGGAGCGCCATGACCATGCCGATCAGGATGCTCAGCCCGCCGGCCTGCGCCTCGGAGCGGACGAAGGCGCCCAGCATCGTCCCCAGGGCCGCGGCCGCCAGGGCCGTCGCGACCAGCATGACGGCGAGGGCGCCCGGCGCGCGCGCCCAGGGGAGCCTCATGACGAGGATGCCGAAGGCCACGAGCAGCAGCATCTGCACGAGGGCGAGCGCCATCCTGCCGGCAATCGTCCCGAGGAGGTAGGTCGCCCTGCCCGTGGGGCTGACGAGCAGCCTCTTGAGTGTCCCCTTCCTCCTTTCGTAGGCGAAAAGCGAGGAGATGCCGAGCAGGGGGATGAACACCCACGTGATGATCTGTCCCGCGGAGGAGTTGGCCCCGGCGTCGTAGCTCACGTCGTCGGCGATCAACGCGCGTTCGACGGTAAACAGGGGCGGGGCCTGCTCCAGGCGCGTCATCGCATCCGAGAGGGCGGACTGGAAAAACGCGAGGCGTTCCCCGTCGGACGGTAGCGGCCGGGCGCGCTCCTCCGCGGCAAGGAGGGCCCGGGCGGCGTCGGCGGCCCGGCCCATCCTGCCGGCCGCGGCCTGCACCGCGCGCGCGGCCGCCACGGCCCCGGCATCGGTGGGCTGCCGGCGCAGCTCCAGCGTGAGCTCTCCCCGGAGGAAGGACGCGGCGTCGAAGGACCGCGGAATGACGAGCAGGGCGGGGGCGCGCCGGCTGGAAAACTCGGCTTCCGCCTTCCCGAGGGACAGGGTCTCTGGGCGCATGCCGCGCGCGGAGCGCAGCTCCGCCACCAGGCGCGCCGAAAGCGGGTTGTCGGCCTGGTCGACGACGAGCAGGCGGATGCGGTCGTCCCCGTTTCCTGTGCTCACGGCGATGACCATGGTGAAGACGATAGGCAGGACGAGGAAGAAGAGCCATTCCATGGGATTGGAAAACTTGACCAGGATGTCCTTGCGGGCGATCGCGATCAGCTTTTTCACGGCATCCCCTCACCTGTCCGCGCGGCCGCTGCGGCCCAGGAGGAACGCGGAGAGGACGAATAGCGCGGCACCCATGGAAAGAAGCGCCCCGATGGGCGCCAGGATGTCCGCCAGGGTCCCTCCCATGGCGAGCGTGGCGAATCCGTCCAGGCCCCAGGAGTTGGGCGTGATCCTGCGGACCGCGCGGACCCAGGCGGGCATGGCGTCCATCCTGACGAAACTGCCCCCGAGGATCCCGAACAGGCACATGAGGGTGGCCCCGATCCCGGACACCTGGCCGGGGGAGCGGGCTAGCGCGGCCGCCAGGAGGCCCCATCCGGTGGCGCCCGCCACGGCCGCCAGCACCAGGAGGAGCACGCCCAGCGGATCCCCCCATCGCAGCCGGAAGATCAACGTGCTGGCGAGCACGAGGATGAGCACCTGGGCCGCGCCCGAGGCGTAGATCCCGATCACTTTTCCGCCCAGCACCTGCGCGGCGGAGGTGGGGGACACCATGAGGCGCTGCAGGGTCCCCTGGGCGCGTTCCGTGAGCAGGCTCCCGCCCCCGGCCGTGACGCGGTACATGAGGAACATCAGAGCCATGCCCGGAGCGATGAAAGCCAGCGCGTTGAAACCGCCTGCTTCCCCGCCGCCGGTCCGCGTCGAAAGCGAGATCCTGGTGGTTCCCGCGCCCGCGCCGGCTCCCATGGCCCGGACACGGTCGGTGAACTCCCTCACGACGTCCTCCACGACGCCGGCGCCCGTTTGGCTGTTGGGGTTGACGTAGACGATGACGGCGGGAGGAGAGGCCGCCGTGAGGCCCGCTGTGAAACCCGCGGGGATGAGGACGGCCGCAGCCGCCTTGTCCGCGTCCACCGCCTCACGGGCTGCGGACGGGTCCCCCATCAGGGAGGGGGAGAGCAGGTCCGCCAGGTCCCGGGACAGCAGGACATCGGCCAGCGCCGCGCCGACGGGGCCCTCGTCGCCATTGAAGATCCTCACGGGGATCTGCCCGATCCCGGAGCCTGAACTCCGGAACGTGTTTCCTGTGACGAGGCCCATCCCGAGGGTCAGCAGGAAGGGGGCCGCCAACATGAAGGAAAGGGCCGCCGGGTCGCGGAAGAGGGTGAGGAGGTCCTTCCAGCCGATGAGAAGCGCTTTTTTCATGCGGGATCCCCCGTCCTTCGATCCCTAATCCCTGAGGGCGCGTCCCGTCAGGTGCAGGAACACGCTCTCCAGGTTCGGCTCCCGGATGTCCACGGAGCGGATCCTGCAGTGAAGCTCGTGGGCCTTCATCACCGCCGGCGAAAGCAGCGTCTCGGCGGAAGGGGTGGCCACGATGACCGTATGTTCCGCCGCGTCCGCCCGTTCGACGCCGGGAAGTCCGCGCAGCGCCGAGGCCAGGGCGGACGCCTCCGCCTCGCCGTCTACCTGCAGGGTCACCGTGTCATTGTGCCCCACCTGTCGGGTCAGTTCCTCCAGGGTCCCCACCGCGATGAGCCGCCCGTGGTCCATGATGCCGACCCGATGCGAAATTTCCTGCGCCTCCTCCATGTAGTGGGTCGTATAGAGGACGGTCATGCCCCGGCCGTTCATCTCCTTCACGGCGTCCAGGATGGCGCGCCGCGACTGCGGGTCGATACCGACAGTCGGTTCGTCCATGAAAAGCAGGCGCGGCCCGTGCAGGAGACCGACGCCGATGTTGACACGCCGCTTCATGCCGCCGGAGTAGGTCTTGATGCGCTCGGAGGCCCGGTCCGCCAGGCCGATCCGTTCCAACACCTCCCCGATCCTTTCCTTGAGGATGCGGCCGCCCATGCCGTACATCCGGCCCCAGAAGGCGAGGTTTTCCCGCGCGGACAGCTCGTCGTAGAGCGCGATCTCCTGCGGCACCACGCCGATGGCGCGGCGCACGGCCATGGGGTCCGACGTCACCTGGTGTCCGCAGACCACGGCTTCTCCCGAGGTGGGCGGGAACAGGGTGCTGAGCATGGACAGGGTGGTCGTCTTTCCCGCGCCGTTGGGTCCCAGCAGGCTGAAGATTTCCCCTTCCCGGATCTGGAAGGAGACGCCGTCCACGGCCGTTTGATCGCCGAACTTCTTTGTCAAAAGCCGCGTTTCCAGGATGGATGCCATGCGCGAGAGTACCGCAGTCGCCGGGAAACGGCAATCAATCAACCAGCCGGCGGGTCATTTCCGGGGATTCCTTCATCGCGAAAGACAGGAGCCAGCCGCAGAACAGGAGCACCGCGAGGCCCACGAAAGCGGGAACGTAGGAATCGCCGAACGCGCCGTGCAGGACGTCCATCAACACGATGAGCACTCCGGAGGCCTGTACGACCAGGGCCAGGATGCCGTTGCTCGTCCCTTCCGGCGCAGGGTGCGTGATCTCCGCGCCGTATTGGTAGGCGACCGGCGTCACCCCCGTCATGAGGAATCCCATGGCGAAAAAGCTCACGGCCTCCAGGAGAAAGCCGCGGCCGAGCACGACTCCCAGGGTGCATGGCACCGCGAGCAGGATGGCGGCCTGGATGATCCGCTTGCGCCGCCGGAGGCCGTCGGAGAGCATCGGAAGGATCAGGCTCCCGGCGACCCCGCCGAGGAGCAGAAGCGCGGTGAGGAACACGCCCTGGTCGACGGTCAGGGACTTTTCCCTCCCCAGGCCGTCGATCAGGGTGAACAGGCCGTTCACGATCCCGCCGCCGAGGAACAGGGCGAAGGACAGCAGGTACACGCTCCGGTTCTTCAAGATCAGCTTCAGGCTGTCGAGCACCAGGGCACGGACTTCCTCGCCGGGAGGACTCGCGGGGGTGGGAGGATTCGCGCGCGCGAAGGCGAGGAAGAGGGCCGCGGCGGCGGCGGCGGCTACGCCGTAGATGAGCTGCATGCCGCCGAAACCCCAGGCGTCCACAAGGGCCGGTCCCAGGGATTCGCCCAGGCCGATTCCGAGGAACGTGGCGAGAAAAACGACCCCCGTGACGGTGGCGCGCTGGTTTTTCGGGAACCAGAGCGCGGCGAATTTGGTGAAAGAGCTCAGGAAGAACGGCTGTCCGACGGAGATCCCGATCGTACCGATCAACGCCGCCGCGTAGCTGGTCGGGAAGGCGGCGCGAAGGAGCCCGAACACTCCCATGAGCGCCGCCCCGAATCCGATCGCCTTCTTGAACCCGAAGGCATCGATGGCCCAGCCGGCCGGAAAGGCGACGGGAATGTAGATGAGCATGAACAGGTTGGCCAGGAGGTCGATGCCCACACGCGGCACCCCGTAGGCGGCGGCGGCAGTCGACGCCACGGGCGCATAGCAGATCCAGAGGATCTGCATCGTCGTATTGACCAGCATGAAGAGGGCGAGAACGGCCCATCGTGCGGGGTACAGCTTCACCTCGGATTCCTGCATACGCCTATTCCTCGACCTCCACGTCGGCAACCCGCCCCCGGTCTTCCCGGACCTTCATGCGCTTCCACTTGCCGTTGTCGAAACTCAGCCAGATGAGGGTGCCGCGGGCGGCCTGATCGCGACCCATGGCCGCCCAGGCACCGACGAGTCCCCAGCGGAAGACCCAGACGAAGACCTCGCCGCATACGATCCATGTCCGGCGTCAGGTGCCGCCGCACAGCATAGCTTCGATCCGGTCCGCGTGTCCACAAGGAGTCCAGGATCGGGAAGGCCCTTGACCCCACATGGGGAAACCGGTACCACGGACGGATGCTGCAGATCGACCTCCACGTCCATAGCGTGAACTCCGGCCATGCGTACGGGACCCTCTACGAGATCGTCGCCGAGGCCCAGCGGAAGGGGATGACGATGATCGCGCTCACCGATCACGGACCTTCCATGTGGGGCACCTCGGGCCCCGTACATTTCGGCATGGGACGGAGGTGCCCCAAGCGGTTCGGTTCCCTGCGGGTGCTCTGGGGCGCGGAGGCGGACATCGTGGGCCCCCATGGGGAGATCGACCTCACGCCCGTCCAGCAGGAGAGGCTCCAGTTCGTGCTCGTGAACTTCCACCAGGGATGCGGCTACCAGGACCTCGGGACGGAGGGCAACACGGCTTCGATCCTCGAAACGCTGCGGAACCCCAACGTGGACGCCGTGTCCCACGTGCTCAATCCCCAGTATCCGTACGACGTGAGGAAGGTGATCCGCGCGGCCCTGGAGAACGACGTGATGCTCGAGCTGAACACCTCCTATCTGTCCCAGTACGGAAACAGGGATTTCGACCAATACAGATACCTGGTCGACGCGATCAAGTCCGAGGGCCGCAAGATCCTCGTGAACACGGATTCCCACTTCATCCACGAGATCGGCGACGATGCCGCGGTCCTCGAGTTCAGGGACCGTCTCGGCCTCCAGGACGAGTTCCTCCTCAACAACTACCCGCAGGAGCTCATGGAAATCCTCGACCTCGCCGAATAGCCGCAGCCCCGGCCGAAAAGATGCGCGGGTACGCGGCGTCCCGCGCGGATCCCCATCGAGGACCGGGAGGGGATGGCCCCGGGATCGGGACGTGTCGGCCTCCATTGTCATTCCTCCTTTCCCGCGCTATCCTGACCTTTCCCATGGACGATCAGGACGCGTTCCGGACCGGAGGAAGATCCGCGGCGGCGCAGAGAACGGCGCTGCTGCAGAATCTGGCCGCGGTATGCACCTGGGCACTCGCGCCCACGATGGTCCGGGCCATCACGGACAGCTTCCCGGTCCACTTCCAGAACTCCTGCAGATACCTCGCCTCCCTCCTGGTGCTCTGGCCGGCGCTCCTTCTCGGCTCGGGACGCGGGCGGATGCGGGAGTACGGCCGACTGTTGCGGGACAATGCATGGCGGATCGCCCTCGTGGCGATCGTGAACTACGTGTATCAGGCCTGCTACACCTACAGCCTCTTCTTCGTCGCGCCTTCCGTCATGACGCTGGTCAACCAGACGCAGGTCCTCTTCGGCGTGCTCTTCGCCGTCCTTTTCTTCGCGGACGAACGAGCATTCGTGGGCACCCCGGCCTTCCTCCTCGGCGCCGCGATGGCCCTCTGCGGGGTGGCGCTTGTCGTGGCGGGGGGAGCCTCCTTCGGGACCGCTTCCTTCACCTCCGGGGTGCTCCTGGTGGTGGGAAGCGCGTTCTGCTGGTCCCTTCTGGGCACGCTGCTGCGCGCCCTGCTTCCGCGGGTCCCGCCGCTCCTGTCGATCACCGCGGTCTTCACATTGGTCACGCCGCTTTTCATCGCCACCTACGCCGTGGCGCACCGCGGACTGCCCATCCCGAAGGCACCCGTCCCGGATTGGATCCTCATGATCTCCTCCGGCCTGCTCGCCATCGGGCTGGGCCAGTCGCTCTATTACCGCGCCGTGCCCGTCCTCGGCATCGCGGTCTGCTCCAGCATCGGCCTCCTCGTCCCGCTTCTCGCCTCCGTGGTGTCCTACGTCGTCTATGGAGACGCGCTGGCGCCCGTGCAGATCATTGGCGCCGTGGTGCTGCTCTGCGGATCCTGTCTGGTCATCCGGACGCGATTCCGGAAACGCTGAGGGGGCGCATCCCGCCGGTCCTACCTCTCCGCCAGGACCACCGCGCTCCTGGGGCCCACCAGGTATTCGAACCCGCCCTGCGCGGGGAGGGGCAGCGGGAAACCGTCAGGCATCGCGTCCTCTCCCGCGGGAAGGCCCGTGTCGACCAGCCGGCAAAGAAGCCTTCCTCCGCCGAGGGGAGGGCGGAAGGGCAGCGGAAAGACGTTGGCGTTGTAGAACACGAAGAGCCTGTAGGCCCCGCCGTCGCCTCCCGAGAGGGCCCCATCCAGCGCGTAGCCGATCGACCGGCACTCGGGGTCGTCCCAGCCCATCGGTGCGCCTCCGATGCCCAGCCATTGCAGGTCGGGGACGGCGTTCCCGTTGGTGTCGCAGGAGGTCAGGAACTTGCGGCGCTGGAAGACCGGGTATTTCCCGCAGAGGGCGATGAGGCGTTTCGTGAATCCGAACAGCTCCTCGCCTTCGGGCCCCCGGTTCCAGTCGTACCAGCCGATCGCGTTGTCCTGGCAGTAGGCATTGTTGTTTCCGCCCTGGGTGCGGAAGCACTCGTCCCCGCCCAGGATCATCGGGGTTCCCGAGGAGAGGAGCAGGAGGCACATGGCGTTCTTCTCCTGCCGCAGGCGGAGGGCCCGTATGGCGGGATCCTCCGTCGCGCCCTCCACGCCGCAGTTCCATGAGGCGTTGTCGTCGGACCCGTCGCGGTTCTCCTCCCCATTGGCTTCATTGTGCTTGCCGTCGTAGCTCACCAGGTCGCGCAGCGTGAAGCCGTCGTGGCAGGTGATGAAGTTGATCGAGTTGTAGGCGCTCCTGCCGTCGTCCCCATAGAGGTCCGCGCTGCCGGTCAGGCGCCAGCCGAGGGATCGGACCATGCCGGCGTCCCCCTTGAGGAACCGCCGCGCCGTGTCGCGGAACCGGCCGTTCCACTCGCTCCAGTCCACCGGGAAGTTGCCGAGCTGGTAGGTGCCGATGTCCCACGGCTCCGCGATGAGCTTCACCCGCTGGAGGACGGGATCCTGCGATACCGCGTCGAAGAAGGCCGCGGAACGCGCGAATCCCGAAGCCTCGCGCCCCAGGACGCTTGCCAGGTCGAAACGGAAGCCGTCCACGTGCATCTTCTCCACCCAGTAGCGCAGGCTGTCCATGACGAGGCGGATGACGGGGGCCGCCGAGAAGTCGAGGGTGTTGCCGCAGCCCGAATGGTTCATGTAGTAGCGGTAGGGATGGTCCCGATCGCCGGTGAGGGCATAGTAGGTCTGGTTGTCGATCCCCCGGAACGAGAGGGTCGGCCCCATCTCGTTTCCCTCCCCCGTGTGATTGTAGACCACGTCGAGGATCACCTCGATGCCGGCCTCGTGGAGCGCGCGCACCAGGGCCTTGAACTCGGAAACCTGGCATCCGGGGGAGGAGAGGGTGGAGTAGGAGGATTCGGGGCAGAAGAACCCGATCGTGTTGTATCCCCAGTAGTTGACGCGGCCCTTGGAGAGGAGGAAGTCCTCGGAGTAGTTTTCGTGCACGGGGAGGAGTTCCACGGCGTTCACTCCCAATTCCTTCAGGTAGGGTATCTTCTCGATGAATCCGAGGTAGGTTCCCGGCTTGGACACGCCGCTTTCCGGATGCGCCGTGAACCCCTTCACGTGGACCTCGTAGAGGAAGAGCTTTTCCAGGGGGATGTCGGGCGGCGAATCCCCGCGCCAATCGAAGGCGTCGTCTTCCACGACGATGCATTTCGGCATGATCCCGTGATCGTCGCGTCCGTCGAAGGAAAGGTCGCGCCGCGGGGAAGAAGCGTCATAGGCGAGGAGGAGGTTGTCCGTGTTGCGGACCTTGCCGCTCACGGCCTTCGCGTACGGATCGAGCAGGAGCTTGTGTTCGTTGAAGCGCGCGCCGCCCGCGGGATCGTAGTCGCCCTTCACCGCGTATCCGTAGAGCTGTCCGGGCTTCAGTCCCTTCGCGAAGACGTGCCAGACGTATTTGGTCCTGGTTTCCATGGTGATGGCCCGGGCGGGAGGGCCCGCGGGACCGTCAAAGAGGAGCAGCGAGACCTCCCGGGCGTTCTGGGAAAAAAGCGCGAAGTTCACCCCGTCCGGCTTCACCGTCGCGCCCAAGGGGAAATGGGATCCGACGTCCGTTTCCAGGTCGCTGGGCATAAGGCCCCCTTTCGCGACAGGATAATGTGAAAGGGAAGCGCATTGCCAGGGACCCCGTCTTGACGCTGTCGATTCCGTCCCCTATGATCCCGATCAGATCGAACGCTTTCGAAACGAAAGCTATCGAAATAGCGGTTGGATTTCCGCATCGGAGGTGTTTCCATGAGCGTCATTACGATCGTCGGCGCGGGCATGATGGGCTCCGCGATGAGCTTCCCGGCGCGCGACAACGGCAACGAGGTCAGGCTGGTGGGCACGCCGCTGGACAGGGAGATCATCGACACGGCGCGCTCCACCGGCGTCCACAAGACGCTGAAGCGGAAACTGCCCGACGGCGTGCGCTACTACCAGATCGAGCGGCTCTCCGAGGCGATGAAGGGCGCGGACCTCCTCATCAGCGGCGTCAGCAGCTTCGGCGTCGACTGGTTCGCGGAAACGGTCCTTCCCGTCATTCCGGAATCCCTGCCGGTCCTCGCGATCACCAAGGGCATGTTCGACACGCCGGAGGGCGGCCTGATCCCGTATCCGCACCACTACAGGAAGCTCCTCGCGGGCCGCAAGATGTCCCTGAACGCGGTGGGCGGCCCCTGCACGAGCTACGAGCTGGCGGACCACGACCAGACCACCGTGGCGTTCTGCGGGGACGACATGGAGCGGTTGCGGTCCTTCAAGCGGATGTTCGCCACCGACTACTACCACATCAGCCTGTCCACGGACGTGGTCGGCGTGGAATGCGCCGTGGCCATGAAGAACGCCTATGCGCTGGGCGTATCGCTCGCCGTCGGCCTCTCGGAACGCAAGGAGGGCGCCGGCGGGACGCAGCACTACAACTCCCAGGCCGCGCTCTTCGGCCAGAGCGTGCGGGAGATGCGGAGGCTCCTCTCCATCGCGGGCGGGGGCGACGACAACATCGTCTTCGGAGCGGGGGACCTGTACGTGACCATCTTCGGCGGGCGCACCCGCCTGATCGGCACGCTGCTCGGACGCGGCCTGTCGTTCGAAGCCGCGATGGCGGAACTGAAGGGCATCACGCTGGAATCGATCGTCATCGCGACGCGCACGGCGCGCGCCGTGCGCGCATTGATCGCGCGCGGGAAGGCGCGCGCGGAGGAGTTCCCGCTGCTGCTGCACATCGACGACATCGTCAACCACGGCGCCGCGGTCGACATCCCCTGGAGCCGGTTCGAGATCGAGACGGTGATCTGAGCCTCCCCCGGAGACGGCGCCGCCCGCGCGGCGCTCGAGGGGCAGGGGCCAGCGCATCAGGAGGCCTTCGTAGACTTGGAGGACTGCCGCGCGCACCGTAGTGGATAGAAAACCATTCCGAGGACAACCGGCTCTCCACCTTGAAACGCGTCGCCAAGGCCCTGGGGAAGCGGGTGAAAACCGCCATATTGTGATGGCGGCGTGGATCATGCAAGGAGATCTACCTTATCGGCTCCATGGTCCGTGGAGATGTCCGGGGGATCCCGCCTGAGAAGTACTATCGGGTACCTGGGAAATGCTTTCTTCCATGAATCGACCCGTAGACCTCATCGACTTGGACCATATCCAAACATTGCCCGCACTACCGCCTCTTCGAAGTCGTGCCCTTGGTGCATGAGGTTGTACAGGACGCTCGGTTTTCCGCTGGTCCGGCAGCATTGCCTCAGTGATGAGGCCTATCGAATCCCCCATGGCCAGTCCAAACATCATCCCCGGATGCCACGCAGGAGCCTCGTCGAACAGGCTGCCGCAGCGGGTGTCGATGAGGTTATTCCCGAAGAGACAGCTCAAGGTTTCACTGTTGGTCGTGCGTGTTTCCTCGGGATACCCTGAATCCTGCTCGGGACGAGACTCTGCCCCATCGATCCCACCACCAGTCGCCGTTTGTAGCATTCCGGATCGCAAGCTATAACTGATCCGAGGCATGAATCTCTGCTGACCTTCGTCGGATTCCACGATCCATATTCCAATGGCCCAACGGGAACGGGCGAGGAGCTTGTCGCCCGATACATCCATCGCCTCAGCGCAAGGGCAGCCAAACCCTTCGTGCCTGTAAACTGCGCAGCCCTACCCAAGGAGCTTGCGGAAAGCATGCTCTTCGGACAACGGAAGGGAGCATTCACCGGCGCCCTTTCGGACCAGAAAGGGAAGTTCGAGACCGCGGACGGCGGGACGCTGTTCCTGGACGAGCCCGGCGAGCTGTTCCCCGAGGTGAGGACGGCGTCGCGGAGCCGCTGGGCGCGGCCTAAGGCAGGAAGGTGGATGTCCGGGTTGTGGCGGCCACCAACCGGGACCTCCGCAAGGAGGTGGAGGGGAAAAGGTTCCGCGAGGACCTGTACTACCGCATTGAGGTAGGGACCCTCCGCCTTCCGCCCCTACGGGAACGGAAGACGGACATCCCGATGATCGCAGCCTGCGCCATGGACAACATCAACACGCGCTTGAGAAAGAAAAAGCGCCTTTCGACCTCCGCCCCGGCAAGGCTGGAGGCCGGCGACTGGCCGGGCAACGTGCGCGGCCTGCTCAATCTCCTGGAGCGGTCCGCCGTGGTTTGCGCCAAGGACGTGCTCGAGCCGGAGGACCTGCGGTTCGGCGATGGATGGGAATCCTGCCCAACGCAGCGGGGCGGGGAGCAGCTCTCCCTGCCGGAGCCGGAGGAGGGCTTCCGGCTCCAGGGATTCCTCGAGGACACCCGATGCCGGCTCATGGGCCGCTCCCTGGATCTCTGCGATGGCAACAAGACGGCGGCGGCCAGGATCCTGGGGGTGACGCCGCAGGCGATCCATAACTTCCTCCGGAGGGAGCGGGAGGGAAGCGGGACGCCAGAGAGGCCGCCGTCGTAGACCGTTCAGGCCCCCGGAACGGCGACTCGTTCCATTGGACGCACGCGGAAACGGCTACACCTGCCTCCGCGCCTGGTGTTTCCTCCGCGGGGAGGAGCGGAGCTTCCGGACAGACCGGATCATGGAATGGAATCCCGTATCCCGCGTGGATTCAGGATTCTGCCAGGGAATACGCCATGAACGTCCCCTTTCGCCGACGGCCGTCAGGGAGAACGGCGCCGGGAACGGGATGAGGCCGCCATCCGCCTCGCCGATCGCCCGCGCTCCATCAAACCACACCCGTGCGCCATGCCGTCTCCTCATCCGACGCGGGCTATTGGATCCTCTCATGGATCGTGGCGGGAATCGCGCTCATCGCCAACAGAATGGTGACGGATCATCCGGAACCAGCGCCGACATAGAAATACGTTTCATTTCCCAGCGCTACTGCCAGGACGGCGCCTTCCCAGAAGACCCTTCCACGGACCGTCCCCGTGAGAACTGGGAAACGTCCATCCCCGAGACGCCGCGAAGGCAATTGGAGCCCGAACCGCCCCAGCGCATCATGGAGACCCTGTCGTATCGCGACATGACCGTGTTGCGGGAGACGATCGGCATCTCATCGGGGTGTAAGCGCCCGCACTATGGAAGGAGTACCAGGGGGGAACGGGACGGCCCTGAAGACGCTGCCCGCTTACAACACGGCCGACATGGTGAACCTCTTCCCCTCCCATCCATTCCTCACGCTTCTCGATCTGAACGCGCGGCTCAAGGTTCATTCTTCTGCATATAGAAGAAAGTCCTTGCACTTTTTTACATATTTGGTATTTTTCCCATATGAAGCGAAGTATTCTAGAAAAACTACAGCTCTGGAAAAACAGCCCTACGAGGAAACCTCTTATTCTTGGTGGAGCCAGACAGGTCGGGAAAACCTGGGCGCTGAAGACGTTCGGAGAGCAGGCATTTCCGCGATGCCATTATGTCAACTTCGAGGAGGATGGACGGTTCCGATCGATCTTCGACAGGGATCTGGTTCCGGATCGGATCCTTGGTGAATTGAGCTTCGCGCTGGATACGAGGATCGACGAGGAGCGGGACCTGATCATCTTCGACGAGATCCAGGACTGCCCGCGTGCCCTCACCAGTCTGAAGTACTTCGCGGAGGGCAAACCGCGGCTCGCGCTCTGCGCCGCCGGCTCGCTTCTTGGCGTTCAGCTATCCGACTCCCCGTTTCCCGTCGGCGAGGTGGATCTGCTCACCCTCTTTCCGATGACGTTCCTCGAGTTCCTGGATGGGACCGGGGAAGGCGCAGCCGCGGACTTACTTCGTTCCTACCGCGTGCCGGAGGATGTCCCCGAGGTGATCCATGCGCGGCTCTGGGACAGGCTGCGGCTTTACTTCGTGGTGGGCGGCCTGCCGGAAGCCGTGAAGACATATGCGGGGATGCAGGAGGAACCATTCCATGCCTTGGAGGAAACCAGGCGGATACAGCGGAATCTGTTGACGGCATACATGGCGGACATGGCCAAGCATGCGGGAAGCGGAACTCGATGCATCTGGAACGTCTCTTCCGTAGCGTTCCGGGGCAGCTGGCCCGCATGCAGGACGGTTCCGCGGCCAGGTTCAGGTTCAGGGACGCGGTTCCTGGAATTCATGGATACGATCGTCTGGCCGGTACCATCGACTGGCTGCAGGCCGGACGCCTCCTGCTTCGAACCTCGATCGTCCAGGGCGGAGTCCTGCCCTTGTCCGCCTTCACGGTGGAGAACCGCTTCAAGCTGTACGTGTTCGACGTCGGAATCCTCGGAGCCGTTTCCGGTCTGTCTCCCCGGACCCTGCTGGAATGGGATTTTCGCACATACAAGGGATACTTCGCGGAGAACTACGTCGCGCAGGAGTTCACGGCCGCCGGAGAGAAGCCTCTCTACGCCTGGAGCGAGGGCTCCGCGGAAGTCGAGTTCCTCCATGGATCTTCGGGAGCCGTGTTGCCCGTGGAGGTCAAGTCGGGAAACGTCACCCAGGCCAAGAGCCTTGGAGTATTTGCGGGAAGGTACGGCCCTGCGTACAGGACGATCCTGAGCGCGAGGAACGCCTCCTTCGACATGGAGCGCAGGATCCATCGGCTGCCGTTGTATCTGGCAGGGCGTTTTCCTCTGGTTCCGGCCGGGTCCTGAAGGCCCGCCTCACCCCATACGGCATTTTATAATGAAGGCGAAAAAAACGGTGTTCATCGTCATCTTCGGCGCTTCGGGCGACCTGACCGCGCGCAAGCTCATGCCCGCCATCCATAGCCCGGGGTGCGAGGGGCTTCTGCCGGAGGGCATCCGCGTCATTGGCGTGGAACACCGCGCGGGATGGGCGAGGTGCCGGCTTTCTTGACAAGGCGGTTTCCGGAAGCCATCCTGAATTCATGAGATTGGTCGGCCTCAAGGCAATTGGAAAACGGCACAGCGGGCATGTGAGACTTGCAGCCTGCAGCGGGCGCGTTCTTGTGATCCACCGCGACCGCGTGATGGCGTAGCCGACGGATGCTGACGCACACCTTTCGACACGTCCGGGGGATCGGGCCGAGCCTGGAGTCCGCGCTGTGGGCCAGGGGCGTACGCGGCTGGGACGACGTCGGGCCGGACCGGCCCGAAGCCCTCACGCCGGCAAGGTTCGCCGCGGTGGGGGAGGAGCTGGCGCGGTCCCGATCGGAAGTGAAGAAGCGCAACGCGAGGTATTTCCAGGACCTGCTGCCGTCCCGTGACGACTGGCGGCTGTTCGGCGAGTTCCGGGGGGAGACGGCGTACCTCGACATCGAGACCACGGGCCTGGAGCCGGAATGGAATGAAATTACCACAGTCGCCCTGTACGACGGCAAGACCGTGATGACCTTCGTAAGCGGGATCGACCTGGAGGGATTGCCGGCCGCGCTGGCGGACTACCGGATGATCGTCACCTACAATGGCAGGTGTTTCGACGTCCCGTTCATCGAGAAGGCCTTCAGGATCGGAGTAGGCCACGCGCACCTGGACCTGCGGTACATCCTGAAGCGCCTCGGCTACTCCGGCGGCTTGAAGGGATGCGAGCGGAAGCTGGGAGTGGGGAGGAAGGGCGTCGAGGATGTCGACGGATTCATGGCCGTTCTCCTGTGGCAGGAATACAGGAGGGGCAACCGCAAGGCGCTGGATACTCTGCTCGCCTACAACGCGGCCGATGCGGTGAACCTGGAGGCGCTCATGGTCAAGGCGTACAACATGTGCCTCGCGGACACGCCGTTCCGCGAGGAGACGCTTCCGGCGCCCCGGGAGGCGTGCATTCCGTTCGAACCTGACCCTCAAACGCTCAGGAGGCTGCAGGCCTCGATGCCCTGGTGAGGCGGACGGGATGTTCGCGCTCACGCCTCGGGATTCAGGCGACTGGATCGCGGATTCGCGGTTCCATTGACGTTGCGCGAGGAATCGGTCAGGCTGTCTCGAGGCATGGCCAGGAGGTCCCGATGAAAAAGATCGTCTACAGCGCGGTGCCGGGCTTTCCCCGCAGCTCCATGGACGAGGAGTTCCTGTCCCACAGGGGCTTCTCCGAATGGTGGTATTGCACGGGTTGCCTCCAAAGCCCGGAAGGGAGCATGTTCGCCTTCCAGTTCACCCTGGCCCAGGTGAACGTGTACGGGGTGAAGCTCCACATCCTCATGAACTCCCTCACGGACCTGCAGACCGGGAAGCACCGTTTCCGCCAGGTGCCCGTGCTCTTCGGCAGGAACATCGTCGCCACGGCGGACACCGTGGCGCTGGACGGCAAGGCGTCGATGAGCTTCCAGGCGTCGCCGGCCGGGAGCAAGGGCCGCATGAAGCTGCACGTCGACGGTGACGGCTACGCCCTCGACGCGGAGATGGAGGCGCTGAAACCGCCCGTCTGGCACTGCGAAGACGGCGTCCTGCAGATGGGCATCCCGGGGGATCCCAAGGAGCGTACCTACTACTCCTCCTACACCAACCTCGTCACCAAGGCGCGGCTCGTCCTGGAAGGCCGGGAATACGGCCTCGAGGGGAAGAGCTGGTTCGACCGCCAGGGCGGCACCTACACGGTCACGGATCCCCGCACCGGCTGGGAATGGTTCTCCCTGCGCTTCTTCGACGATCATGAGGTCATGTTGTTCGCCTTTCCCCAGGACGGCCACTACGACGGCACCCGAATCGAGAAGGACGGCTCCTTCCGCAGGTTGAATCGATACAAGCTCGTGGCCACCGGCGTCACCGAGACCCGCGGCTACAAGTTCTCCAAGGGCTGGACCCTGGAGATGGACGGGGAGGAGTACGTCATCACGCCCAAGACGGACGGGATGTTCAACGCGTTCTTCTTCGAACAGCTGGCGGAGGTCAAGGACAAGGCGGGCCGGCTCCTGGGCTATTCCTTCGTGGAGCTGCTGCCCGGCGTCCGGAACGCAAGGCAGCACAACCTCGACGCGTTCAAGAGGCATTGACCGGATCGGACGGCGGCGGAGGTTTCCGGGGCGATCCATGTGCGGCCCTGGCACAGGCTGCGGCTTTGCTCCCTCTTCCTGCAAGGGCGGTGTCCATTCAGGGTTTGGATGCAGCCATGCATCGCCCTGCCATCACGTCAACGGGAAGCGATCACTTGATGGCCGGGAAGGTCGGGTAGTCGGCGTAGTTGGTCGTGTAGGTCGTGGTACCGGAGTCCCCGTAGGTGAACGAGGGTATGTCGCCCGCGATGGAGGGTGCCGTGGTGGTTGCATCGCAGCCGGAAGGGAAAGCGTACGGATTGGTGGTTCCGTCCAGGATGCCGACTGTCGGGACGGTGCACTGGGAAAAACCGATGACGCCCGTGGAATTGAAGCTCTCCAGATAGCTCGCATCGAGGGTGTCGTCTATGGCGGTTCCTATCATGTGGATGTACTTCACGATGCCCGTGTCCGTCCCGTTGTAGTACGCGAGAACCTTGTCCTGGACCGAGCCGCTGCCGGTGTAGCCCGTGGAGCACACGAGGGTGTAGGCGCCGCTGGAGCTCTTGGTGAGCTCGTAGCCATGATAATCGAAGCCGGCATTGTCGTCGATCATCCGGTACTTCAGGTAGTTGTCGCAGCCGGTCCCGCCGATCTTGAACTCCACCTTGTCCTCCTGGGTGGCATGGGCGAGGTTGACGGCCATGCCGACGGTGGAACCGTCCGTATCGGTCTTGAACTTGATGAAAAAGGAGACCGCCTTGTCCGTGCCCGCGACCGCGACGTAGTCGTACCCGCCGTCGTTGTTGTACAGCCAGTAACCGTCGGAGAGGGTCTGCCAGACGTTTTTGATGGCGGCCAACTCTTCCGTATTGATGGAGGAAAGACGCCGGGTCCTCATTCCCGTGACGCATTTCCTTCGCGCTGAACAGCGCCCTTCCGCCGATTCCCCTATTGAACCACGCGGCGCAGGAGGATGCCTCCATCGACCTCGCCGCCCTTTCCCGCGCGGCAGCGAATGTCGAGGGCCTGTCCCGTCAAGTGACGGAATCGGGTACGCGGGCAGCCGACGTGGAGGCGGAGACCGGTCAGGTCGTGAGCCTGCGTCTGTTCTCCGGATTGTCGCCGTTGATCCTGGCTCGGATCCAACAGAAAATCGCGCGTTCCGCCCGCCAGATCATGCCCAGATCGCACCAGCTCGAATACGAGGAGAAGGCGGCCCATGGCATCCATGGACCCCCTGGAGACGCAACGCCTCCTTGGATCCGTGAGCCTCCGTTCCCATTTGCCAAAGAAACCGTCCATGGATAAAATCCTCGAGAAATACCGCACCGTGACGGCCTGAAGCGCGCCGTCGCCCATGGAGCGGAGCGGACGCCTGCCGAGCTTCCCGGGCCACGATGACGGACCCTTGGCGCTTCGATCCCGACGCGGCCGCTTGAAATGGGGAGGACCGCATGAAGTTCATCACCCTGCGCCTGAGCGTCACCAACGACTATCTGTTCCGCAGCGGGCCGGCCTACGTTCTCGTCGACACGGGCTACCGTGAGGATTGGGGCCTCCTGCGCAGGCGCCTCGAGGAGGCCGGCGTATCGACGGGCGACATCAGCCACCTCATCCTGACCCACCACCACGACGACCACGTCGGCTGCATCCACGGGCTCCTCGAGGCGAATCCCGCGATCGTCGTCGTCATGTCGGCCGCCACCGATGCGCTCATCCGCGTCGGCCGCAACGATTTGACGCATGGCGGCGGCCTCATCAACAGGCGCGTCGCCTTCCTCATCCGCTTCAAAAGATTCGTGGTGGCCGGGAAGACCGGGAAGGAAATGAGGAAGGAGGACGATCTTCTCTTCAGGCCCTACGACGCGCGGCCTTGCGACGCCGTCCTCCCGGGGGAGACGAGGCTGCGCGACCTCGGGATCGAAGCCGATGGCAGCCTCGTGCCGACGCCAGGGCACACCGTGGATGCCGTGTCCCTGATTTTCGACGACGGCGATTGCCTCGTGGGCGATGCCGCGGCAAGCATGCTCCTCTTTGCGGGGACGAAGCATTGCGTGATCTTCGTCATGGACCTTGAGCGGTACTACGCGAGCTGGCGCCTGCTTCTGGGCCGCGGCGCCAGGCGCATTCTGCCCGCGCACGGCATGCCGTTCGCGGCTTCCGTCCTCGAGCGGGAGATGGGAAGGAATCGGGAGAAGGACATCGTCCGCTATCCGTGACGGCGGGCGTCTTCGGGTCCCGCTCTCCCGCCGACGCCTCAACCGGCGGCGCGCGCCGCGACCGACTTCACGTAGGCCAGGTTGCCGTGGAGGCGTTCCGCGACGGGTTGTTCCGTGGAGAAATCCTCGAAGGAGACCCAGCCGTCGTAGCCGACGGCCCGCAGCGCCAGGAAGAACGCCTCGAGGTCCGCGCTGCCCCTGGAAAATGGCGCGGCGACGGCCTTCCATCCGGCGGACCCGTCCGGGCGGGAACCCTCCGGCTGCCACCGCGCGTTCTTGCAGTGCACGTGCGCCAGGAAGGGACCCAGGACCTCCAGGCCCATGCGGTACTGCTCGTAGCCTTCGTACACCATGTTCCCGCAGTCGTAGATGATGCCCACGTGCTTCGGGTCGAAATGCCGCGCAAAGGCCGCCGCGGAGCTGGCCGAGGGCGTGATGGTGTTCATGTGCATCTCGATGCAGGCGCGCACCCCGAAGCGCCTCGCCATGGCCTCCACCTCGCGGTAGGCGCCGACGGCGCGGTCGACGAGGGGAAGGTACGGCGATTTCCCGTCGTAGCCGGGAACGCCCACGCGGAGCATCGGGGCGCCGAGCTGCGCCGCGCCCTTCATGGCGGTCTCCACGGCGGCCGGGTCCGCGCAGGTGACGTAGGTTCCCGCGATCGGCACCTCGAGTCCGGCCGTCTCCGTCATCCGCCTGATGCGCGGCGCGTCGGCGGGGAAGCTTGCAAGCGGCCACGTGCACAGGTTGCCGGCCCAGAAGGAGGGCTTGCCGTCGGGGGACGGTTTCTGGTCGGTCACCCGCCATTCCACGCCGTCGTAGCCGGCGGCCTTGATTTCCTTCACGGCCTCCTCGGGCGCGTAGTCGGGCAGACTCACTGTGAAGATCGCGTAACGCATGGCGGCAGACTATCCCAAAGGCGGGGAAAAGGAAAGCACGCAGGAGGCATGTGACGGCGCCGCCGCGGGGAGGAGATCCCCCTCTCCGGCAGGATCGTCGCGGTGGCCGACGTCTTCGGCGCCCTCGTGTCCCGCCGCGTCTACAAGGAGCACTGGCCCGAGGAGCGGGTGTAGGCGGAGATCAGGGCCATGGTAGGGACGAAATTCGATCCCGAGGTCGTGGAGGCCTTTTTCCAGATCCTGCCGCGCATCGAGCAGGTACGGAAGCGCTATCCGGAAACGGACTGAAGCGGGAGACAAACACCCGTTGATCGGCCCCTGTGGCATTGGATGTCCGGTGCTATACTTCCGTCTGTTGCACGATTTCCGGGAGGTGTCGGATGCGCATGGCGGTGGACGGGTTCCTCGGAATCCTCGCGTACGGCAGGGAACTGCGGAAAAACGAGAGGCTCACGCGAAGCGGGGTGGAAGCCATGCAGCGGGGGAAGCTCTCCGCCCTGGTCCGATACGCCAAGTCCCATTCGGAGTTCTACGGGAAGCTCTACCGGGACGTGGATCCCGGGAATTTCCGCCTTGCCGACCTGCCCGTGATCGACAAGGACGTCCTGATGGAACACTTCGATACCCTGGTCACGGACAAGTCGCTGAAGCGGAAGGACCTGGAATCCTTCCTGGCCCATCCGGGCCGGCCGCTTTACGGGAACAGGTACTACGTGATGAGTTCCGGCGGATCCAGCGGCAAGACGGGGATCTTCGTCTATGACAGGAAGGAATGGCGGACCGTCATCGCGGGGACGTACCGGTGGACGCGGATGATCCGGGGAAGCGGGATCAAGGTGCCGCGTACCAGGGTGGCCTCCGTGACGAGCCCGAAGCCGGAGCATCCGTCCCACCTGATCGGGAAGTGCCTGGACATCGGCGTGACCAACAAGCTCAACCTCTACGCCGGGGACGACTGCGAATCCATGATCTACAGGCTGAATGCGTTCCAGCCGGAGGTGCTGATCGGCTATTCCTCCATGGTGGACTACTGGGCGAGCGCGCAGATCGGGGGCCGCCTCCGCATCAGGCCCCGGGTCGTGGCCACCAACTCGGAGCTGCGGACGCCGGCAATGGAGGCGAACATCGAGACGGCCTGGGGCGTGAAGCCGTTCTGCCAGTACTCCATGACGGAACTGCTGTCCCTGTCCAGCGACTGCGCGGAACGCCGGGGCATCCACGTCTTCGAGGACCTCGGGATCGTGGAGGCGGTGGACGGGGAAAACAGGCCGGTCCCGGACGGGACCAAAAGTTCCAGGATCCTTGTCACCAACCTGTACAACTTCACCCAGCCCATCATCCGCTACCGGATCGACGACATGCTGACGATGGAGGGCGGAAACTGCCCCTGCGGCATGGAGTTTCGGCGTATCACGGCAATCCATGGGAGGGAGGCGGTCCGCTTCCGTTTCCGCGACAGGAAGGGCCGGGAAACCGTCGTCACGTCGCTTGACCTGCTGATGCTCCTGGAGTCGGAGCCGGGGATCCGGGAGTATCAGGTGTTGGTCGACGGAGGGGGAATCCATCTGGCGATCGTCGCCGACGGGCAAGCCCAGGAAGGGATCCGTACGGGCCTGACCCGGGCGTTCACGGCCCACTTCGACGGGCTGGACATTCCCGTTGCGGAGATTTCCGTTTCCTTCGTCGATCGGATCGAGAGGAACCCGAAGTCGGGGAAGCGGATGCCGTTCATCGACGGGACAGGCTCTTGAACGGCTCCCCTGTGACGAAGTGGATTCGCAAGTCATCCCATGGGGTATGCGGCGGGTCGATTGGAAGAAATCGGGCTGGGCGGATTTGAACCGCCGACCCCTTGCACCCCAAGCAAGTACGCTAGCCAACTGCGCTACAGCCCGATTCCGAACAGGGTGGAATCTATCATTGCATTCCATGGGGTGTCAATATGCCCCTTGTTAGCGGGTGGCCTTTCCGGTACCCTGGCCGAACCATGCCCATGAACAAGGTCCGCAGATCGACGCTCATCCTGCTCACCCTGATTTCCTCGCTGCTTTTCCCCCTGTCCCTGCCCAACGAGGTCTTTCACTACGGGAATGCCGCGTTGGGCTTCGTGTCCCTTGCGCCCGCCTTCGCGGCCGTGGTCCTCGCGCCGAGCTACGGATTCGCCTCGATCCTGGGCATGGTCTTCGGCGGCCTCTCCACGGTCCTCACCAGCTACTGGCTGAGCTTCTTCCAGGGTTATTCGGTCTGGACCATGGGCGGCACGGCACTGGCGTACATGGGGTTCAACGCCATGCTGTTTCCCTACCTGCGCGCCTTCGGCAGGTCGCGCACGGGGTTGCGGCCCCTCCTCATGGCCATGGCGTGGACCGCCTACGAGTTCTTCAAGTCCGTGGGTTTCACGGCTTATCCGTGGGGCCTTTCCGCCTATCCCGTTGCCGGGATCCTGCCGCTCATCCAGGTGGCCGACGTGACCGGCGTGTATGGCGTGTGCTTCCTGCTCGCCTTCGCCAATGCCCTGGTCGCCGAATGGATGCTGGTTTCCCCGGGCCGGGCCTCCGGCCCGGCGATCGTCTCCGCGGGGGGGGGCCTTCCCCGGTTCCCGGAGGCGCCCGCGCGGCGTCTGGCGGGACTCGCGGCGTTCTGGGCCTTCTGCCTGGCGGCCATCCTCGGCTACGGCGCCTGGCGCCTCGCCACGCCCATCCCCAAGGTCCTGAGCGCCCGCTTCCTTCTGGTGCAGCAGAACATGGACCCGTGGGACCCGGGCGGCACCGGCAAGGTCCTGCGGACCAGCCAGGAACTGACGCTGCAGGGCCTCGCGGAGGCGGGCGGTCCCGTGGACCTGGTCGTCTGGTCGGAAAGCTCCCTGAACTCCCCGATCGTGGTCAACGACCGCGAGTGGTACCCGGAGAAGAACGCCCTCGTGCCCTACGCCAGGAAGACGGGCGTCTACCACCTGGTCGGCGGCGCCGTGATCCTCAACTGGCCGGAGGTCCTGAGGACCAGGAAGCAGGAGACGGCCAAGGAGATGAACTCCGCCATCTTCTTCGCCCCCGACGGCTCCGTGCTGGACACCTACGGGAAGATCCATCCCGTGCCCTTCGCGGAGGCGGTGCCTTTCTACGACAATCCGGCCGTGTACCGTTTCTTCGCGGAAGTGCTCGATCTGCGCTACATGTGGACCCTGGGCTCCCGGCGCACGGTCTTCCGCCTGCCGCTGGACGGGGGAGGGGAACTGGCCTTCGCGACGCCCATCTGCTTCGAGGACGCCTTTGCCGGCCTTTGCAGCGACATGATCAAGGACGGGGCGGACATCCTGGTCAACCTCACCAACGATTCCTGGTCCAACCAGGCGTCCTCGGAGATCCAGCATTTCGTGGTCGCGCGCTGGCGCGCCGTTGAGAACCGCAGGACCCTGGTGCGTTCCACCAATGGCGGCATGAGCGTCGTGGTGGATCCCTGGGGCAGGATCCTGGACACGATGCCGCTGTTCGAGAAGACGTCGAAGACCGTGGAGGTGCCCGTCTACAGGGAGAACGGCTTCACGTTCTATGCCCGCTACGGAGACTGGCTCCCCGTGGCGTTCCTCGCGCTGCTCTTCCTCGCCATCCTCCGGGACCTCCTGCCCGGGAAACGGGGGTAGGGGGGGCGGCCCGATCCGCCCACCTTTCCGTTTCAGGCCTTCGCGGAAAGCACCCGTTCCAGGATGTCGACTCCCTTGTCGATCTCCGCGTCCGTGATGACCAGCGGCGGGGCGATGCGGATCACGTTCTCCCCGGCGCGGAGCACCAGGATCCCCGCTTCCTGGAACCGTGCCATCAGCGCCTTCAGCTCCTCGGCCAGGTTGCCCTTGGTCCGGTACTCGAATCCCTGGAGCAGGCCGCGGCCCTTCAATGCGCCCACCTGGGGGCAGCGCTTTTTCATCCCCGCCAGGCGCGCCGCCAGGCGTTCCCCCCGCGCCGCGACGGAGGCCAGGAAGTCGGGCCGGGAGACCTGATCCCAGACTTTGAGCGCCACGGCCGTGGTGACAGGCCCTCCGCCGAAGGTGGTGCCGTGATCCCCCACGTGGAGGAGTTTGTTGACCTTCTCCGGGATCAGGGCCGCGGAAAGCGGCAGGCCGCCGCCCAGGGGCTTGGCCAGCGTGAGGATGTCCGGCACCAGGCCGATGCCCTGGTGGGCATAGAGGGTTCCGGTCCGTCCCAGGCCGGTCTGCACCTCGTCGACGATGAGGAGGACGTCGTGCCTGCGGCACAGGCCGTTCAAGGCCTGCGCGAACTCGCGGCTCATGCACGTGAGGCCCCCCTCGCCCTGGATCACCTCCGTGATGACGCCCGCGAAGCTCCCGTCCAGGACCTTCTCCAGCGCCGCCGGATCGTTGTACGGCGCGACGACGACTCCGGGGATCAGCGGGAGGTACGGATCCTGGTACTTCGGGGTGGGCGTGCAGGAAAGGGCGCCCATGGTGCGGCCGTGGAAGGCGCCGGAGAAGCAGAGCAGCTTCTCGTGGCCCGGCCCCCGGGTGCGGTGGGCGTACAGGCGCGCGTACTTCAGAGCCGCCTCGTTGGCCTCCGTGCCGCTGTTTCCGAAGAACGCCGCCGCGTAGGGGCCCGATGCCGAAAGCTTTTCCGCCAGGGCCAGGGCGGGCTCCGTGGCGAAGAGGTTGGAGATGTGGGGCAGCTTCTTCATCTGGTCGTAGGCCGCGCGCGCCAGGTCCTCCCTGCCGTAGCCCAGGGCGTTGACCGCGATGCCGCCCGCGAAGTCCAGGTACTTCCTGCCCGCCACGTCCTCCAGCCAGATCCCGTCCCCGCCGCGGATCACGAGCAGTTCCGGGGCGATCCCCCCGTGCAAAGCCGTCTTCGTGACGATCCCGTCCTTCAACTCCATATGACTCTCCTTTCCCGTTCCAGCCTCAGGAAGCGATGGCGGTGCCGCGCCGGTCCGCCAGGAAGTCCTCCAGGGTGCCTTCCGTGTCGTATTGCCCGATGACCACGCGGCCCACGCCCTCCTCGATGGCCCCGAGGGAGGCGGATACCTTGGGGATCATGCCCCCCGTGACCACCCCGGTCTCGATCAGTTTCCGCGCCTCGGATGGCGCCAGGCGCGGGATGGCCTTTCCGTCCCGCAGCACGCCCGGGATGTCGGAGAAGAACAGCAGGACGTCCGCGCGCAGCCGTCCCGCCAGGCAGAAGGCGGCCGCGTCGGCGTTGATGTTCAGGGCGGTGCCCGAGGAGTCCATGGACGTGGAGGAGATGACCGGAAGGTAGCCCGCTTCCAGGAGCGTGGCGAGCAGGCGCGGCTCCACGGTGGCGATGTCCCCGGTGCGGGAGCCTCCGCGCGCCGTACCCAGGAAGATCCCCCCGTCGGAGCCGCTCAGGCCCACGGCGTCCAGGCCGCAGGAGCGGCAGAGGCGCACGAGCTGCTTGTTGATCTTTCCGGAGAGGACCATGTCCACGATGTCCATCTCCTCGGGGGAGGTCATCCGCACGCCGTCCGTGAAGACGGCCTGGATGCCGAACTTCCGGGACACCGCCGTGACCTCCGCGCCGCCCCCGTGGACCAGGAGGAAGCGGTGCGTACCGGAGAGCGCCTTCATCTCGCGGAACAGGGCGCGGAGCAGCTCCGTTTTCTCCGCGGCCTTTCCTCCGATCTTCACCGTGACTGTCCTGCGCGTCGCCATGGCCCCTCCTAGAACTCGCCGTTGGTCCGCAGGCCGGCGGCCTCGTCGAAGCCGAAGCGGATGTTCATGCACTGCAGCGCGTTTCCTGAGGCGCCCTTCCCCAGGTTGTCCAGAGCGGAGAACAGCATCACGCGGTCGCCCTCCACCTTCCAGCCGATGTCGATGCGGTTGGAGCCCCACACGTCCCTGGTCTGCGGGATCCGCTTCCCGTTGAGTGAGACGAAGCGGCAGGCGCCGTAGGAGGCCGTGAGCAGGCCGCCGATCTCGTCTTCGGATGCGGGCTTCTTCAGCTCCGCCACCGTAGTGACGCACATCCCGCGCTTCAGGGGCGCCAGATGGGGAAAAAACAGGATGGACAGGCCCGCGTCGGCCTTGTGCAGTTCCTTCTGGATCTCGGGATGGTGGCGGTGCGCCGTGCCGGGGTTGTAGGCGCCGGTGTTCTCGGTCCGCTCCGTGTAGAGGTATTCCGCCTTCTCCTTCTTGCCCGCGCCGGAGATGCCGGAAATGGCATTGGCCACGACGGTTCCCCGAAGCATGCCCTTCACGGCCAGGGGCAGCAGGGGCAGCAGCGTGCAGGTGGGATAGCAGCCGGGCTGGGCGATGAGATCGGCCTTCGCGATCCGGTCCCGGTACCATTCCGGAAAGCCATAGACCGCGTTGGCCAGCAGGTCCTTGCGCGGGTGCACGGTCTTGTAGACGGACTCGTAGAGGGCGGCGTCCTCGAAGCGGAAGTCCGCCGACAGGTCGATCACGACGCTCTTGCCGCAGAAGGCGGAGCAGAGCTCCGCGCTCTTCACGTGGGGCAGGGCGGAAAAGACGGCGTCCACGCCTCCGGATGCGGCGCGCCGCAGCGCGTCCTCCATGGAGATCATCCTGCCCCCCGTGGAGGCCATCTTGGCCGTCACGGCCGCCGAGAGCCCCGGATCCACGGAGCGGATGTCGGTTCCGGGCTGGGAGGAGGAGACGCAGAGGATTTCCTCCACCTCGGGATGCTCGCTCAAGAGCCGCGCGAGAACCAGGGCCGTGTAGCCCGTCGCGCCAAGAATCGCCGTCTTCATGTTTCCCTCTCCTTCCGGTCCTTGAGGCCCGGAATCCGTTCCTCCAGGGCCTTCACCATGCCGTTTCGCGTCGTGCCGTCCCGCGGGATCACCAGGATGGTGTCGTCTCCCGCGATGGTGGCCAGGATCCCCGCCACCTCCAGGTGGTCCAGGGCCGATGCCACGCTGCTCGCGTGACCGGGGATGGTCCGGATCACCCCGAACTGCCCCGAGAATCCGATGCTCAGGAATCCCCGCAGGAAATCCTGTACCAGATGCTTCTCGCTGCCCGCCGTTTCCCCCGATTCGGGGAAAGCGTAGGCATAGCCGCCCTTTCCGTCGGGGAGCTTGGCCACTCCCAGTTCCTTCAGGTCCCGGGAGAGCGTGGCCTGCGTCACCTCCCACCCCTCGGCGGCCAGGATCTCCGCCATGGACTCCTGGCTTTCCACGGTCCGCGTGCGGAGGATCCTGCGGATGGCTGTCAGGCGCGTTTCCCGTTCCTTCATGCTGCACCGTATAATTATCTAAAAAAGATGCATATGTATACAGCTGGAGGCCGAATCTGTCAAGTGGCGGAATCATGAAAAAAGACCGCGCCGTTGAGGCGCGGTCCCTGTCTTGCCGTGGCCCGGGGAGGCCTACAGGGGGATGGCGTAGTTGAGGCCGCCGGAGACCTTCACGGTCCCGTAGATGGTGAGCAGGATCGTACCGATGGCATTTCCCAGGCTGGAGTCGGAACTGGTCGCGGTGATCACTGTCAGGATGGCATCCGCGCTGAAGGAGGCTCCGAGCTTCCCGGGCCCCACCTGTACGATCGGAATGTCCAGGCCCAGCGTGGCCGCCGGGAGGAGTCCGGAAGAGGAGGAGCCGCCGGTGCTCCCGTAGCCCATGGGCAGGTCGAGGCCGGCACCCAGGAAGAACCACCCGACGCGGCCTTCGAGGAACGGGATCAGGTACCAGTCTCCCTGGACGGGATTGATGAGGCCTCGGACTTCCAGGCCAATGCCCCACAGATCGGGCTGCCAGGCGACTCCGATGGAAGGCGTAAGGTAGGCCGCACCGATGGTGAAGCTGCCCATCGCCTTGCCAGTCACCGTCAGACCCGTTCCCTTGTTTTCTTCGGCCCATCCCATGGCGCCGACGCCTATGAGGAGGAATAAAAGGAAAGACATCGCCCGCTTCATGAGGAGCCTCCGGACTGCATTGTAGCACCGTTCGGCTCGAATCGCCGGTCTGGAAGCATGACGTACCGAATCCCGTGGTGCTGGACGGTCCGGCGTGGCGTCCGCAAGCGGTCCCGTGAAGTACTGACGGCTAAAACGGAATGCTGTAGTTGAGGCCCGCCGTTGCCTTCATGATTCCGTAGACGGTGTTTAGGATCGTCAGGATGACGTCTCCGGCCGCGCTGGACCCTTCGATGGATATATAGGTATAGATGAGGTCCACGGAGGCGGTGAGGCCCAGCTTCCCCGGACCGATCGGGACGATCGGAATGTCCATGCCGAGGGTGAGGGCGGGCAGCAGGCTGTTTCCCATGGAGTTGGTGATCTGAACGGCGCTGACCAGGGGAATCTCGAATCCGCCTCCGAAGAAAAACCAACCCGTGCGAGCCACAAGAAAGGCGAGGAGATAGAAATCCTGGGCGGTGGGACTCGTCAATCCGCGCACTTCCAGGCCGATGCCGAAGGCGTCGGACCGCCAGTCGAGGGACAACGAGGGCGTGATGTAGAGTCCGTTCCCTTCCGATGCCACGATCAAGGGACTGCAGGCGATGCTCCCCATCACCCTTCCGGTCAGTACCAGGCCCGTTCCCTTGTTCTCTTCCGTCCATCCCAAGGTGCCGACGACGAGAAGGCAGAACAACATGACCGTTCGTGTATTTTTCATGTGGAGCCTCTCACATTACAATATAGCACCGCCTGTCGTCATTTTCCATGGTGATGGATTCCGTACGGAGGCATCCGGAACTTCGCGGGAGTGGCCCAGGGCATCACTCGCGCTGGAGGACCTCAAGGACCCGGGAGCCCAGCGGCTCCTCCTCCAGCGTGAAAAGGAGCGTGTAGGTTCCCGCGAGCGGGAAGACGACATTGACGACGGGGATCACCAGTTCCACCACCTTGCGCGGGTTGTCCACGTTGAGCTTGCCTTCCGCGGCGAACACGGGCTCCCCGGTCTCGTCGCAGACCATCTTGAGGCTGAAGGAGTTCTCCCCGACGAGGTTGGTGGCCGCCGCGTAGATGAACCACGGCGGGAAGGAGGCGGGCAGGCGCGGCGTGACGAACTGCGTGAACGTCCCGATGATCCCCTTCTTCTGATTATCCTCCGTGACGACGCGGTCGGCGAGCAGCAGGGCGACGAACACCGGTTCGGGCATCGAATCCTCCTTCCCCTGGGGGCGTCCCGATGGTATCATATCCCGAGGAGGCACGCCATGGAAGTTGGGGAGGCGATCCGGCGGCGCAGGGCCCTGCGGTCCTTTGCCGCGGTCCCCGTGGGCGACGGGGAGGTGAGTCGTTTGGCGGAGGCGGCGTCGCTCGCGGCCTCCTGTTTCAACAACCAGCCCTGGCGGTTCGTGTTCGTCCGCGGGCGGGACGCCTTGGAGGGGCTGCGGGAGGCGCTCTCCAAGGGGAACGGCTGGGCGCGCCATGCCCCCATGATCGTCGCCGTGGCCAGCCGGAAGGACCTGGACTGCGACGTCTCCGGCAGGGACTATTGGCTGTTCGACACCGGCATGGCCACGGCGCAGATGATCCTGGCGGCCGTGGACATGGGCCTCGTGGCGCACCCCATCGCCGGCTACGACGAGGCGCAGGCCCGCGGGGCGCTCGGGATCTCGGAGGACTACCGCGTGGTCACGCTGGTGGTGGTGGGCGCTCCCGCGGAGGGCCCGGCACCCTATCTGTCGGAGAAGCAGGCCGAGGCGGAACGGGCGCGGCCGGAACGCAAGCCCTTCGGGGCGTTCGCCTTCCTGGACCGTTGGGGCTGAGAGGGGAGGGTGGAGCCGTGTCGGACGGAATCCGGTATCCCATCGGGAGGTTCCAGTACCGGGAACCGACCCCCGCGCTGCGCAGGAGCCTCATCGCGCAGTTCGCGGATGCGCCGGGACTCCTGCGCGCCGCCGTGGAGGGGCTGGACGGGGAGCAGCTTCTCACGCGGTATCGAGAAGACGGATGGACCGTCGCCCAGGTGGTGCACCACGTCGCGGAATCCGACGTCAACGCCTATCCCCGCCTGAAGTACGCATTGACGGAGGACAATCCCGCGGTCCTGGTCGCGCAGCAGGACCTGTGGGCCGCCCTGCCGGATGCGCAATCGGCCGCCCTCGAGTCCTCCCTCGCCCTGTTCGAGGCGATCCGCGGGCGCTGGGTGGAGGCGTGGATGGCGGTGGGCGACGCGGGCTTTTCGCGGGCGTGGACGCATCCCCGCTACGGCCGCCTTACCGTGGACCACGTGCTGCAGCAGTACGCATGGCATGCGCTCCATCACACGGAGCAGATCATCGGGTTGCGGCGGCGGATGGGCTGGTGAGCGGCGCCCGGTCCGTCGGTGCGCCGTCCGACGGACCGGGGCCGCGGTGAAGCGGGCGCCGTCTTGGGGGCGCGCCGCGAGGTTTTTCTTGACGCCATACCATGCTTATGTTACTGTCGCTTCATGGGTAGTATATTAATAAGACAAGTTCCGGATCCGGTGCACCAGGGTTTCAAAAAATTGTGCGTCGTGAAGAAAACGAGCATGGAAAAAGAGATCATCAGGCTCATCCAGCGGGAAGTGGAAAAGGCTTCCAAGAGGAAGAAATAGGTCGCTGAGCCGGCCCTCCCGTCCCTTCGAATCAGGACATTTTTTCCCCTCCGGGAGCCGACAATGGGGAAGAGATGAGCAAGATTCGAACCGTCTGTGTCGTCTGCGGAAGATTCAAGGGCGCTTCCGGCGCTTGGGAAGCGCATGAAGAAGCCTCGGAGAACGCGACTCTCCTCAGCCATGGCCTGTGCCCAGCCTGCGCGGAGGATTTCTACTCGAAATACCTCGACGATTCGGCTCCGGCCATGGAGCAATCAATGAAAAATGCCGTCAAGTTGGGAATGGCCGGAACGCGCTGATACGCCGGTCCCGGCCTTCGATTTCCCGATGGACCCCGCCGCGAGGCGGGGGTCCCGAAGCTTTCGGATCCCGGATCAGCCCTGCGCGGGCGCGGCAGCGGGAGCCTCGGCGGGAAGGGACTGCACGTAGGCATCCGCCTCGGCGGTCTTTTTCCCATTGGCAAGCGACGCCTTGCAGTTCTTGCAGATCTTGATCGTCTTTTCCTTGTGCTGGATCTCGTAGACGACCTTCACGCCGGTGCGGCCGCACACGGGACAAGTTGCCCTGCCGCCCTTGGTGACCGTGATCAGTCCTTTACCCCGATGGGTCTTCGCCATTGTTCCTCCTACTATGAAGCGGAATGAGAGTATTGAAACCGGCGTCGAGCGTCAAGTGCCTGAAGCCACGCCAGTAGCCGTGCCTGGGGCCACGTCGCCTCCGATGGTTCGCAGGTAGTCGTTGCGCGTGACCACGCCGACCACCTTTCCGTCCTCCACGATGGGCAGATGGCCAATGCCGTGGTTGAAGAAAAGCGACCCGATCTCCCGAACCGGCATGTCCCGTTTTCCTGAGATCACCTTGCGGACCATGTAGGCGGAAACGGGAGCCTTCATCTGGCCGACTTTACGGCCCTTCATGATGTCCCGGAGGGTCAGGAATCCGCGCAGGGAGCCCTCCGGGGAGACCACGGGGGCGCCCGTCAGGTTCAACGTTTCCAGGTGGAGGGAAGCCTGCATGAGGCTCCACGAGTCCCCTATGGATTGGGGGCCCTGGGCCATGATGTCCTCGGCGCGCAGCGCCGGCTTGAGGGTGGAGGAGAGGTGCTCCTCCAATCTGGAAAACACGTCCGGACCCTTGGCGCCCTTCACCAGGGCGGAGGATGCGGCTACGTGCCCGCCGCCGCCGAAAGCCCCCATGATCAGGTTCAGGTCGATCTCCCTTTTCTGGCTGCGGGCGATCATCACCACGTTTCCTTCCTTGCGCACGGGGAACACGGCGAACAGCGCGTCCGGGCCTTCCACCTCGAAGACCTTCTCCACCACGGCGCTCAGGCCTCCGACCTGCTTCTCCAGCTCCATGTAGACCATGGCGATCATGTGTCCGTTGATCGTCTGGTAGGAGATCCGGTTCAGCAGGTCGTGGAACAGGCCGATCTGCACGTCTTCCTTCAAAGTCTGGAGGAAGTTCTTCACCAGGGGCAGGGAGGCGCCACGTTCCAGGAGGAAGCCGGCCACGCGGAAATCCGCATCGCTCACGTTTTCATGGGTGAAGTTTCCGGTATCCGCGTAGATGCCCGTAAGGGCGATCGTCGCGTCCTCCGGCCCCGGTTTCAGGCCCGCCTCCATCACGAGCATTCCCAGGAGCGTCGTGTTGGCGCCGACGGCCTCGTCGTAGACCATGGCGCTCGGGATATCCATGGAATCCACCGGGTGATGATCGTAGACCCGGATCCGGCCCGGAAAGGCGGACGAATCCGGGAAGTACTCCTTGAGACGTCCCGCGGAACGGGTGTCCACGATCACGACCTCTTCGATCCGCTCCCCCTTCAGGTCGCTCCACTGGGACATGTCCAGGTGATCCTTGTAGAGGTTGTAGAGGTTTTTGGCGACCGGGTGGATCAGGGAGCTGCGGACCGGAACGGCATCCGGATGAAGGAGGCGGGCCAGGGCGATGGAGCCAAGGCAATCCAGGTCCATGTTGGAGTGTCCCACGATTATTTTCATTCCGTACCCAATGTCCCGCACCGCATGTCGATTTGTCAATGGCCGTGAAGGACCGGTCCGCAGGCGCGCCTCGGGCGCCTTCATCCGGGGGGTGTTCAAGAAATGCGCAATCAGGTAGAACCATATGCCATGATGGGATTCACTGCATGTACCAAGGCGCTGCGCACCGTCGCCATCATGCTGGCCACGTTCACCTGCTGGTTCTTCGGCCTGCTGCTCACGGCGGTCGGAGTGGCCGTCGCGATCGTGCCCGGCCTTTTGGGCTTCAAGGGCTTCGTGCGCAAGGGAATCCGCCTCTGGTCCCACATGCTCTTCGCGCTGGTCTTCAAACGGCTTCACGCGGAAGGCCAGGATCACATCGAGGAAGGCAAGGGATACCTGGTGGTGGCCAACCACGGCAGTTTCTTCGACATCCCCGCCGTCATGGCGGTGCTGCCCAATGTGGCGTGGATCGGCAGGGAAGGGTTTGCGAAGATCCCCCTGTTCGGCCAGTTCCTGACCATGATCGGCTACGTGCCCATCGATCCGGAAAGCATCCGCAAGGCACGGTCCGCCATCCAGGACGCCTCGCAGCGCGCCCGGCGCAACATTTCCGTGGGGATCTTTCCTGAGGGGACCCGTACGCTGGACGGCAGGATGCAGCGCTTCAAGCGGGGGTTCATCTACCTCCTGCGGGACTGCGCCCTGGACGTCCTTCCCGTCACCATCAATGGGACTTTCGGCCTGAAGCCGAAGAACCGTTTCACCATGCACCCGTTCGGAAGGGTGGAGCTGACCATCCACCGGCCCATCGCGAACGCGGAACTGAGGAAGCTGGATGACGAAAGCATCCTCACGAAGGTGCGCAACGTCGTCGAAAGCGCCTACCGCGTGCCCCGGGCCGTCTAGCAAGGAGCAACCTCGTGGCAATGGATCGTGACAGGTCGGCGAAGTGGGTTTTCATAGTCAATCCCGCGGCCGGCAACGGATTCGCCGGCAGGTACATGCCGGAACTGAAGGATGAGATCGCGAAGCGCCGCATCGACGCCAAGGTGGTTCTCACCAAGGCCAGGGGACACGCCACGGAGCTGTCCCTGGAATACGCCCGCAGCGGCTGTTCCCACATCGTGGGCGTCGGGGGGGACGGCACCTTCGCGGAGATCGCCCAACCCCTCGTGCACCGCAGGGACATCGTCTTCGGCGCCGTTCCCGCCGGCACGGGCAACGGCTTCATCCACGTGCTGGGCTTCCCCAACCGTTTCACCCGCAGGGAGTGGGACACGTTCTTTGCCGGGCACGTGATGGAAATGGACGTGGGCCGCTGCAACGGCGTGTATTTCCTGAACGGCATGGGGGTCGGGTTTTACGCCCAGGCGGCCGCGGACAACCGAAGGGGCGGCAGGGATGCGGGGGGAGGCAACCCCCTGAAGCACCAGTGGCGGATCGTGAAGGCCATCTTCTTCTGCCGCGAGCGGGACATGACGCTCACGCTGGACGAGCGCAAGGAGCAGAAGCGGGCGTTCCTCCATGCCATCGGAAACGGAAGGAGGTTTGCCGGCGGAATGCAGCTGACTCCCAAGGCCATTGCCAACGACGGGCTTCTGGACGTCTGCATGATCCCGCGGCTCTCCGTGCCGGCGCGGCTGAAGGCGTTCTCCGACGTGAAGGCCCTGAAGATCGTGGAGAACCCCAATGTGCGCTACGTGCGCACAGCCAACATGACCCTCGAGTTCGCGGAGGAGGTTCCCGCCCTCCTGGACGGGGAGCTGCAGTTTTCCAGGCGCTTCGAGGTGACCCTCGTGCCCGGCGGGCTTCGCATGCTCTACGATCCCGCCGGGGAGCACTGCTTCACAGCGAAAAAGCCCTGACGGCGCCATCCCTGGCGCCGGGCCGGTCCCGGCCTATTTCCGGCTTGTCAGCTTCCAGACGAGTACGACCGTCGCGGAGGAGACGGCCGCGAGGCCCAGGATGATCCAGAACGCGTAGGGGTGCCTCAATAACGGCAGGTTCACGTTCATGGAGAACGCGCTGACCACCAGGGTGGGGATCATGATGGCGATCGTGATGAGGTTCAGCGTCTTCATCAGCACGTTCAGGTTGTTGTTCACGACCGACACGCGGGCATCCATGAGGCTGGCGAAGACGTTGGAGTAGATCTCCGCCTGCTTCTCGCACTGGCTGTTCTCGATCACCAGGTCGTCGAGGAACTCCAGGTTTTCCGTCGTGAGTCCGATCTTGGCCGCATTCACCTTCAGCTTCTCGATCACCACGGCGTTGGAGTGGATGGCGTTGTGGTAGTAGACCATCCCCTTCTCCAGGGCGAACAGGTTGATGAGATAGCGGTTCTCCATCGCCTTGTTGATCTTCGTCTCCACCTCATTGGAGATCATGTTGATGATCTTCAGGTGCTCCAGGTAGTGCGTCACCGTGCGCCACACGATCTTCAGCAGCAGATCCTGCAGGGAGGCGATCTTGTTGAAGATACGGCCCTCGAAGGGAGGCATCTCCTCGGGCGCCACGATGATCAGCTTGTCCTTGAAGAGGAACAGCCCCATGGAGGAGACCTTGAAGACGTACTGGTCCTCCGCGGAATAGTTCTTGGGCCTCTTCAGGATCACGGCCATGTGGTCCGGCTCGAACTCGATGCGCGCCAGCTCGTCCGGGTCGAGCGCCGAGGCCAGGGTGTGCTCGTCGATCTTCAGGTCCTGGATCAGGGCCCGTTTCTCCGCCTCGTCCGGATTCGCGTAGATGCGCAGCGGGCATTCCTGGGACACGGGAATCGAGATCGCCGACTGGAGGTCGAGGACCCTGCCGTCACAGACATGGAACAGTTTCTGCATCGCCGGCCTTCTTTCCGTCCCCGAAGGGATTGTAGGTTTCCTCCAGCTCCTGGCGGAGCCGGTGCGTATGCCGGCCGCCATGACAGGGGCGGCCGGCACGGATGAGGTCTTCCGTGGCGGACTTGTCCTGACGGGGACAGCGGGCAGCGGTGAGGCGGCGCATGCGCCATGAGCCGGGGAGACGGTTCCTCCAGATCGCGTGGCTGAAATCGGATGCGCCGTTTCGCGGAGACGGCTTCATGGGGGACTCCCTCCGAATCGTGGCCAAGCTGATAGACGCCCGCTGGACTCCCCGGTTGACCGCTTCCCGGCGCAAGGGCGACATGAACGTGGAGACGCGCGAAGCCTAACTCGAAGCCCTGTGGGAGTCAAGGCGCCCATTCGCAGGGGGAGCGCGCTGAGGCCCGGAACGCTCCGGCGATTGCGTCCGCACTGCGCATGTCCTATGATTCAGGCATGCCGGAGATCCTGATCGGAACATGCGGCTACTCCTACGGCGATTGGGTGGGGCCGGTCTACCCCGAGGGGACGCGGCAGGAGGATTTTCTCGGCCTGTACGCCTCCCGGTTCCCCGCGGTGGAACTGGACTTCACCTACTACCAGATGCCCAAGGCTTCCGCCCTGGAGCGCATGGCCGCCGTCACGCCGCCTTCCTTCCGCTTCGCCCTCAAGGCCCACCGGAGCCTGACCCATGAACCGGGGGAGGATGCCCTGAAGGACGTGGCGGCGTTCCGCGAGGGCATCGATCCCCTGGTCCGTGCCGGCAAACTCTCCGCCGTGCTCCTCCAGTTCCCGTATGGGTTCCATTACGATCCCGGGTCCAGGCGGCGTCTGGCCGCGCTCCTGGAAGGCCTCTCGGGCCTGCCGTTGGCCGTGGAGTTCCGCAATGACGACTGGCGCAGGGACTCCGTGATCGAGGGCCTCCGCGACAGGGGCGCGGCCCTCGTGGGCGTGGATGAGCCGGATCTGCCCCGCCTGCCGAGGCCGTCCACGGAGGTGACATCCCCCCTGGCCTACGTCAGGTTCCACGGAAGGAACGGGGAAAACTGGTGGAAGGGCGACAACGTGAGCCGCTACGACTGGCTGTATTCCGAGGCGGAACTGCGGGAATGGGTCCCGCGGATCCGTGCCATTCTCCAGAAGGCGAGCGTCCTGCTCGCCTTCTTCAACAACCACAGGCGGGGGATGGCGGCGCAGAACGCGCGGGACCTGCGCCGCATATTGAAGGAAGAGAACCTGCTGTTCTAGGCCATGGTCCGGGGCCGCAGGCGCCCGCAAGGATTATTTCTTTTTGGCAGGCTTCTTGGCCGCGGGTTTGGCCGGTTTCTTCGCCACGGCCGGCTTTTTCGCCGCTGCGGTCCTGTTCCCGGCGCCTGCCTTCAGCGCCACGATCTCAGTCTCCAGCTCGACCGCCCTCTTCTCCATCTCGTCGGCGTATTTGCCCAGGTAGTCCAGGATGTTGAAGATGTCCTGCATGGCCTCCAGGTAGAGTTCCCGCGCCTTCTGCGGCGAGGTCTTCGTGATCTCCCGGAGATTGTAGAACCCGATGACCGTGTCGTCCTCGCAGGCCACGATGTCCGCCGTCCGGCTCCTGTTCTCCAGAAGGGCCGCGGCGCCGAACGTGCTGCCGCTCCTGTAGACGATCTCGGGACGGTCCGGGTTGCAGGCGGCGCCGTGGACCACCTCGCAGAGTGTGGTGGCGCTTTCCCCCTTGCGGATGATCTTGTCGCCCATGCGGTACTGGCGCGTGGGCGTGCCGGCGCCCTCCACGCTCATGCTGGCGGGGGTGGCCCCCATCTGCTCGTACTTGCCGCCCACCTTCTTGATCTCGGGGGCGAAAAGGCCGTGGTTGCGGCCGTAGATGGCGTCATGGTTGGTCCGTCCGATGTTCAGCGCGATCTTGGCCGCCTCATCGTCCACGTCCTTTTCCGTGGCGCCCAGGATGTTCTGCTTCACCGTGAAATCCGAATTGAACGGGCACCCCTGCTGCCTGCAACGCACGCGGAACGTCGCTTCCTTGAGCTTGTAGGACATTCCATTCTCCTTTCTTCATTCCCCGAGGAATCCTGACTCCAGTATAGCGACGTCGCCGCCTTCCCGCAAGTTTCCGCTTCCTAGAACCACTTGCTTCCCAGGTCGGCCGGGCGGTAGGAGGCGATCCGCTCCAGGGCCTCCGCGGGACCGGGGGCGAAGGCGGCCGCGGCGAGGAGGGACGGCTTGGCGAAACGCCTTTCCACCAGATCGTCGAACATCCGCACGAGGGGGTCGTAGAACCCCCCGGTGTTCACGAACACGATGGGCTTCCCGTGGAGGCCCAGCTGGCGGAGCGTGAGGACCTCCAGGACCTCCTCCAGGGTGCCGAATCCCCCGGGCAGGGCCAGGAACGCGTCCGCCCGCCGCTCCATAACCGCCTTGCGCTCCCGCATGTCCTCCGTGAGGACCGTCTCGTCGGCATCCTGGAAGGCCACGCCCTTTTCGGCCATGAAGCGCGGAATCACGGCGATGACGCGGCCGCCGTAGTCCTTGGCCGCGCGGGCCACGGCTCCCATGAGGCCCGTGCGGCCCCCGCCGTAGATCAGCACGTGGCCGCCTTCGCCGATCCTCCGCCCCAGGTCGCGCGCGGCTTCGAAGAATCCCCCGTCCACGGCGTCGCTGGAGGAGCAGTATACGCACAGGTGGGACATGCCGCCGCTCCTACTTGCCGATCCGGTACACGGTACCGGCCGCGCGGCCGAAGATTTCCGGCTGGTACATGCATTCCGCCTGGGCCGGCGGGGTGGGGAAGGCCCCCGGCGTCGTCGCGCGGAACAGGAAGGAAACCGTCCGCTTCCCGCGCGGGAAGCTTTCGAAGTGGAATCGTACCTCGTTGTCGTAGATCCGCATGTCCTCCCCCTCATCCCCCTCTTCCCCCGCGGCCCTCACGATCTGCGTGGCCGCGAGCGTTCCGTCCAGGATGTCCGTGCCCGACGGCACGGGAACGCGGACGGCGAGGAAGGTGCGGTCCCTCGAGGAGAACAGGGTCACGCGCGCCCTGTAGACCTTGCCCAGCTTCAGGTCCGTGCCCGTGATGGGGTTCCCCGACTCGTCCAGGATGTCCGTGGCCACCCCGATCCCCTCGTCCCGCGCCTCCGCCGTTTCCGCGGCGATGTAGCGGCGGAGGACCGCGGAGTAGTAGAGGGTCCCCTGGCCCTTCTTGGAGAAGACCAGAGGCAGGGTCTTGCCGCCGGTCGGTTGCGTCCCGGCGAGGGCGGACAGGCGCGCGGCGGGGATCGCGGTCCGGTAGGGGGCGCGGGAGATGCCCCGGAAGGATTTTTCGGCGAGCGTTTCCTCCCCCAGGGTCGTCAGGGCCGAGAAATCCGTATCAGCCTCCTTGCCGGCTTCCATCACCTCCGCGAAGGCCTGCAGCACCCATCCGGCATTGCTCGTGTTGCCCCAGTAGCCGCCGCGGTTTTCCTCCAGCAGGCCCGTGGCCAGCGCCTGCGCGATGGCCGAGTCGGGAAGCAGGCGGGAGTAGAGCATCAGGAGGAGCGCCTTGGCCTGCAGGTCCCCCCCGTACCAGGACCAGTCGTCCGTTTCCCCCACCAGGGTGACGGAACGCGTGCCCACACGCATCAGGTTCTTCAGGCGCGCCAGCACTTCCTGCGCCGTGGCCGTGTTTCCCATGTTCTGGTAGGCGAGGCCGAGGAAAGCGAGCCGGAAGACGTCCGTCTTGCCGCTGTCCTTCAGAAGCCGGTCCGCGCGGGCCTTCTCCTTGCGGCCGTAGAGCGACCATACGTAGACGGCGTAGGATTTCAGGTAATTGCTCTGCCCGTCGTATTGGGCCGCCAGCCAGGAAAGGACCGCCCCCGTGTCCACTCCGGCGGGCGCCGGAATGCCCATCTGTCCGGCCGTCGCCAGGAGATGGGCCGTCCGCAGGGTGACGTAGTAGCTGGAGACGCGCGGTGACGGCCCGTCCCAGTAGGAGAATCCTCCGTCGGCGTTGGCGAAGCGGGCTATTTCCGCCATCTGTTCCACCGTCTTTTTCTTTTCGTCCCCGGACAGGAGCCACGGGAAAAGGACGCGGGGGAAGAGCCGGCTGGTCTTCTGCTCCAGGCATTCGTACGGATAGGCTTCCAGGAACTCGATGGCGCCCTGGAGCGCGGATGCGACGGTGGAGTCCATGCTCACCGTGAGGCCTTCCTCCGGGTCTCCCGCGAAGGCCTCCGGCACCACGAGGGCCTCCTCCACCTTGTCCCGGGTATGTCCCGCGATCGTGAAGGCCTCGCGCACGGGGCTACGTTCGACAGTCAGGCGCTCCTCCAGCTTCTCCTTGAGCACGTCCGCATCGACAGTGAATGTGAGCGCGGCGGTTCCTGTCCCGGCCGCCTTCAACGTGAAGGAGATCTCCGTGGTCTCCCCGGTTTGAAGCTTCACCTTCTTTTCCCGCTCCCCGACGACGGTGAGAAGGCCGCTTTCCACCGAGACGGTCACCTCGTGGCCCTCCGGGTCCAGGTTGGTGACCACCACGCCGGCCTGCGCTTCGTCTCCGGCGCGCATCCGCCTCGGCAGCGCCGCGCGCACGGTGAGCGGGTTGCTCACCGCGAACTCGCTTTCCACGCGGCCGAAACGGTCCCCCTTCACGGCCACCGCCGTGGCGCGGAACCTCGTGAGCAGGTCCGGCAGCGTGAACCGCACGTCGACCGTGCCGTCCGCTGCCGTCACGAGTCCCGTCCGGAAGAATGCCGTGGGCCGGAAATCCCGGCGCACGTCGTAGGAGGTGGACGGCGCCTCGTCGCCCTTCTCGTCCCCTCCGGGCAGGTCCTTCACCCTCCAGGTCACAGGGTCCAGGAGCAGGTCCCTGGACTCGAAGTGGGCCACGAGGTCGCGGAAATTGTCCTGGTCGTAGAAGTAGGCCACGGGATCCGGGACGTGGTAGCCGATGAGATCCAGGACCCCGCGGTCCGCCACGGCCAGGGCGATCTCCGCCCCGGCCAAGGGCTTCCCGTTCATCGTGGCCTTCACCTTCAGGCGGGCTTCCGCGCCGGGGCGGTAACTGTCCGCGGACCGCTCGATGTCCAGGTCGATCCTGCGGGACGCCGGATCCACCGTGATGGCGGTCACGCCGGAATACCCGCGCGGCTTTCCGAAATCCGGGGTGTCCGGTCCCGAGGGGGGCGCCTGCGTGCGCGGGAGGGAGGTGGACACGGACACGTAGAAGACCGGGACGTAGGATTCCTTCACCTCGAGCTCGATGACCGGCGTGCTTCCTTCCAGGTCCATGGTCTTCTGTTCCAGGATGCCTTCCCGCTCCACGGTGATCAGGTACTTCCCCTTTTTCACCGGGCTCTTCAGGAGCAGCTTGACCTTCTCCCCCGGACGGTAGGAGGGCTTGTCCGTGACCAGTTCGATGACCTTCTCGTCCCATCGCTGCCACACGGTCTCCCCGCTTCCCGTGACATAGAACGGGAAGCGGGTGGAGATGGGGCGTCCCTTCCCGTCCCTGCCGGAGAGGTCGATGAAATAGGAGCCCGTCTTCTCGGCGGCCAGTCCGATATTGCCGAAACCGCCCGAGTATTTCATTGTGAAGGTCTTCTCCTTCACCTCCTCGCTCTCGTAGCGGGTCTCGATCTGGCCGAATCCCTGCTGGCGGACCAGCTTCCATTCCTCCCGGACCAGGGTGCCGGACAGCTCCCCGCCCGCCGCCGGCCTGCCTTCGGGATCCGCCACGGCCGCCTTGAGCGTGAAGGTCTCCCCCTTGCGGACGAAGTACAGGGAGTCCTCCGCGGCGCGGCCGGCCACGATCTTGGCGCCCACAAGCAGGTCCGAGGAGAAGACCACGGCATCCGCCTGGGCCGAAAGCGCCTGGCGGTCCGCGTCCTCCACGGTGGCCGTGACCCTGTAGGAATAGACTCGTCCCCCGTCCGCGTCGGAGAGCGGCTGTTTGAAGGAGACGGTCCCGTCCCCCGAGAGGTCCCCGGAGCCGGAGCCCAGCTCCTCCGCCCAGGTATGGGTCGCCGGGGCGAAGCGGTAGCCGGAAAAAGCCTCGCCCGGCGGCTGGTAGTCCACCTCCCTGCGGGTCCACCATGCGTTCCATTTCCCGCGCGTCACCTTCCCACCCGCCAGGTAGGTTCCCGAGAAGCGCGCCTCCAGGGTGTCCCCCATCGTCTTGCGTTCGGCCGGAAGGGATACCTCCACGCCGAAGGCCACCCTGCGGAAGTTGGCCACCTTGAGGTAGACGCTGCCCGTGCGCACGGGTTCCGGGGTGAGCCTGTAGAAGAGGAGGCAATATTCTGAAGGTTCCAGGTCCCCGGGCAGCCGGATCTGGCCGCCGAAGCCGCCCTCCGCGGACGATGTGCCCGTGGCCTGGGCGGAACCGATCAGGACCCCGTCGGATTCCCGGGCCAGTTCCACGCGGAAGCGGCCCGTCTGCGCCGTGAAGAGGCCGGACTGCAGGTTGCGGTCCACGCCGCCGAAGGATACGGTCTCATCCGGCCTGTAGATGCCCCGGTCCGTCCAGAGGTACGTCCGGGGACGCGCCTCCTCGGCGTGCAGGGGCTCCTCGGCGTTCCAGGCAAGGGCGGGGGTGGAGGCGGGGGAGAGCACCAGGACGTCCTTGCCCTTGCGGATCTCCACTTCGACGTTTTTCGTCTCGCCGCCGCTCGCCCGCGCGAGGTCTCCGGCTGCGAGGCGCAGTGCCGCGATGCCGGATGCGTCGGTACGCCCCCGGGCCGTCTCCGCGCCTCCGGCGCGCAGCGTCACCGTGGCATCGGCCACCGGCTGGCCCGAGGACAGGGATTCCGCGCGCACCAGCACCATGTTGGAGGCCATGTGCAGCGAGGCGCCGATGTCAGTCACCTGAAGGCGGAGGCGCGCGTCCCGGTCCTCGACGTCCTTGCTCCAGTTGGAGGGGGCGCGGAACTTCCAGTATGCGAACACGGCTCCCTTTCCCTCCTCGTTCAGGAGGGGGGTGAAGTCGAAGTACTCGAAATGGCGCGTGTTGCGCGCGGCCTTGGACAGGTCGATCCTGGAAAGGGGGGCATTGGGGACCGGGTCGAACGGCCTGGCCAGGCGTCCCATGATGTAGGATCCTTCCAGGGCGTTCTGCGTCTCCACGACGGCCGTGGCGGGGAATTTGCTTTCCAGGACGGCATCTCCCTGGTGGCGGAAATTGACGTAGCTGCCCGCCGGTCCCACCTCGAGCTCCAACTCCTCGTCATGCCCCAGCTTGGATCCATACAGGTCCGCCAGGCCCGCGAGGAGCTTCACCTTCATCTTCGATTCGAAACGCACCGGAAGCTTCGAGAAGACGACTGTGTTCTCCCAGACTTCCACGTTCTGCGCCGGATCGAATCCGGCCAGGTCGAAACGGATGCCCTGCGCGATGGAGTCCTTGTCCACCGGGTGGTTGAACTCCAACAGGAGCGACGGAGCGGCGGTCCATGTGGAGAGCTGGCTCTCCGCCAGGGCGAACGGCCGCAGCGTATGGAATGCCAGTTCCTGCGCCTTTTCGCTGCCGTAGGCCGTCGGCTTGGGCCTGGCGTCGGGCAGCAGGCGGACCTTGATGTCCTCGTTGCGCTGCGGTTCCGCCTTCAGCTCCAGGAGCAGGAGGCGGTCCGAGCCTTCCGTCGTGCCGCGGGCGCGCAGGATGTCCGCGTCGGGCCTCGCGGCGCGGAAGAGGATGTGGCGGCCGCCCGCCTCCACCTCGATGGAAGCGGCCACGGTCTTGGGGTCCACGGGAAAGTTGAACTCGACGAGGATCCGTCTGGCCGTCACCGTGGGCACGTCGTCCCCTGACGGGGTCACCGCGAGCATGGAGAGGGGTTCCGTGCGGAAGAGGAACGCGGTGTCCCCGCCCAGCGCCTCCCCGGCGAGGGACCGGGTCTCGGCAGCCACCTGGATCGCGTACTCCGTGGCCGGATCCAGGACCGTCTTCGGCTCGAAACAGAGGAGCCTGGAGCCGTACCACCGATAGGTCCCCTCGGTCTTCGGGGCGATCCGCAGGACGGGGGAGGAGAGCGCCGGCTTCTCGGAGCCCTTCAGGGCCACGACAGGCTTGTTGAACAGCACCCAGATGCCGCCTTCCAGGTTCTCATGGGGTACGATGCCCTGCGGTCCGTACTCCGCGACGCGGAACGGCGCGTCCTTGTCCTCCACCGTCCCGATGTCCTCCGCGGGGGGCTTGCCTGATGCGCGGGCCCTGTCGGTCGGCGCATGGGGTTTCAGGAAACAGCCGGAACCCAGGGAGGCGAGGAACAGGCAGGACAGCAGGGAAACGAGGGTGGTCTTTCTCATTGTCGTGGCTCCGCGGGAAATGTAGCGAGAATCATGGCCGTGTAGAAGGGGACGGTCCGCCGCCCTTGACGCGGGCCGTCCCTCCGCGCTTTGCTTGCGCTGAAGGGAGGGCCAGGCATGTCGAAGGAACCCGAGCGGGCGGAAATACGGCCAGGCATACGCGTAGCGATCGTACAGAAGCAGGACCAGCCCACGGGCAGGCTCACCGAGGGGATCGTCCAGGACCTCCTCACCAGATCGCCCAGCCATCCCCACGGCATCAAGGTGCGCCTGGAAAGCGGGGAAGTCGGCAGGGTGAAGGCGATCCTCGCGCCTTGACGGCCCGCAGGCCCTGAGGAGGGTAACCATGGAAAGAAACGAGTATCCCAGACCCCAGTTCGTCCGCAAGGACTGGCTCTGCCTGAACGGGGAATGGGAGTTCGAGATCGACGCCGCGGACACCGGCCTGGAGCGGGGCCTGCGGGAACGGCCGCTACAAGGCAGGATCCGGGTCCCGTTCTGCCCGGAGTCCGCCCTGTCCGGCGTCGGGAACGTGGACTTCATGGACGCGGTCTGGTACCGCAGGACCGTGGAGATCCCCCCGGCGTGGGCGGGCAGGAAGGTCCTGCTGCATTTCCAGGCCGTTGACTACGACGCGACCGTCTGGGTGAACGGCACCGAGGTGTTCCGCCACCGCGGCGGATTCACGCCCTTCACCTGCGACCTGGAAGGCGTGGCGGAACCCGGCTCCACGGCGACGATCGTCGTGCGCGCGCGCGACCCGAAGGGCCAGGCGAAGCCGCAGGGCAAGCAGGCCACCTCGTACGGCAACACGGGGTGCAGCTACACGCGGACCACGGGGATCTGGCAGACCGTGTGGATGGAGCCCGTATCCCGGGTGCACCTGGAACGGACGCGCATCACCCCGGACGTGGCGGGCGGACGCTTCCTCCTCGTGCAGCCGCTTTCCGGCAACCCGGCCGGGTGGAAGGTCCGGGCCGTCCTGCGGGACGGGGCGGGGGAGGCGGCGCGCGCCGAGGTCAGGGCCGACCTGGACCTCTCGCCGCAGCTGGACCTCGCCGTACCCGCGGACCGCATCCGGCTCTGGGCGCCCGGCGCCCCCCATCTGTATGACCTGGACGTCGAGCTCCTGGACGCGTCGGGCGCGGCGGTCGATTCGATCGCCAGCTACGCCGGGCTGCGCTCCGTGAGCATCGACGGGCACGCGGTGCGGATCAACGGGAAGGCCGTGTTCCAGAGGCTGGTCCTGGACCAGGGGTATTACCCGGACGGCATCATGACCGCGCCGACGGACGGGGCGCTGCGACGGGACATCGAGATCGCCCTGGCAGCGGGGTTCAATGGCGCGCGCCTGCACCAGAAGGTCTTCGAGGAGCGCTTCCTCTACCACGCGGACCGCATGGGCTACCTCTGCTGGGGCGAGTTCGGAGACTGGTACTACGGCGGGGAGGGCGACCAGAGGGATGCCGCCTATGCTGCGCAATGGTGCGAGGCCGTGCAGCGCGACTACTCCCATCCCTCCATCGTGGGCTGGTGCCCCCAGAACGAGACCTGGCAGGTCCTGGAGGACCGCATCACGAAGCTGGACGACGTCACCCGGGCCATGTATCTGTCCACCAAGCTGGCAGACGCGACGCGGCCCGTCCTGGACTCCTCCGGCTATGCGCACCGCGTGCGGGAATGCGAGGTCTACGACAGCCACAACTACGAACAGGACCCGGCGAAGTTCAGGGAGGCCACCGGCGGCCTTGCCGCCGGGAGGCCGTACGTCAACCTCCACCAGGGCAAGGTGGAGTCGGTGCCCTACGCGGGCCAGCCGTACTTCGTAAGCGAGTTCGGCGGCATCTGGTGGAACCCGCGCGCGAAGGAGGGGGAAGCCTCCTGGGGGTACGGCAACAGGCCGAAAAGCCTGGAGGAGTACCACGCGCGTTTCCGGGGGCTCTGCGGCGCGCTGCTCGACGATCCCCTCATGTTCGGCTACTGCTACACGCAGCTCACCGACGTGTTCCAGGAACAGAACGGCGTCGTGTCCTTCGACCGTTCCCTCAAATTCGACATGGAGCGCCTGCGCCGCGTCCAGCAACGCCGGGCCGCCATCGAGGAGGGGGGCGGGAGGTCTCCATGATCCGCACGGAGGACATCCAGATCCGGGACCCCTTCATCCTGCCGCGCTCCGAGGAAGGCGCCTACTACCTGTTCGGAAGCACGGACCGGGACATCTGGCGCGCCGACGGGACAGGCTTCGACTGCTACCGGAGCGCGGACCTCGCCTCATGGGAGGGGCCGTTCCCCGCGTTCCGGCCGCCACGCGGCTTCTGGGCCACAGTGAACTTCTGGGCGCCGGAGGCTCACGGGCACCGGGGCCGTTTCCACCTCTTCGCCTCCTTCAAGGCGCCGGAACGCTACCGGGGCACGCAGGTCCTGGCTTCGGACCGGCCGGAAGGACCGTATGTTCCCCTGTCAGACGGGCCCGTCACGCCCCCGGACTGGGAGTGCCTGGACGGCACGCTGCACGTGGACGGGACCGGCCGCCCCTGGATCGTCTTCTGCCAGGAATGGGTGCAGATCCACAACGGCGCCATGTGGGCCATGCCGCTTTCGGACAACCTCTCTCGCGCCGCGGGCCGGCCGGTTTTCCTCTTCAATGCCTCCGAGGCGCCCTGGGTGCGCCGGCTCTCCCTGGCCGAGGGCGACCCGAGGAGCCGCTTCCCCTGCTACGTGACCGACGGGCCGTTCCTGCACCGCGCCGCGGACGGGTCGCTCCTCATGCTCTGGTCCAGCATGGGGGAGGCGGGATACGCGATGGGCATCGCGCACTCCGGGAGCGGTTCCGTCCTGGGGCCGTGGGTCCAGGAGCGGGAGCCGCTCTGGGGAAGGGACGGCGGGCATGGCATGGTGTTCCGCGCCTTCGACGGCCGCCTCTACATGAGCCTGCACACGCCGAACAAGAGCCCGCTTGAGCGCGCCGTGTTCGTGCCCCTGGAGGAGCGGGACGGGACGCTGCGGCGGGTGGGGTGAAGGGGCGGCATTGGTCTCTCGTACGGTTGCGTTCCAGCGCGCCGTTCAAGCCGTAACGCTGCGTCGCGATCGACGCGGCGCAGCTGGAGCCGCGCTACCTGCTTGCCGTCCGTCTCTTCCTGGGCCTCGCTTTCTCCATGGCGGCACAACGGAAAGACCCGTCCATGAAACCGTCCTGTCCGGATTCTCCATGTGCCGTCACGAGGTGACTCTGGAGGAGTTCCGGAATTCCGTTGCTGCCACGGGATACGGGACGGCGGCGCGGAAACGTTTTCCTTCCGGCCCATCTGGACCGGATACGACGACGGCTACGCCTTCACGGCGCCCGTAGGCAGCTTTCCGCCGAACGCTTTTTGTCTTTTGACATGGGCGGCAATGCTTCGGAATGGTGTCGGGACCGCTATGGGAGCTACGACCCGTGGAGCAAGACCGATCCCAAGGGCCCTCTTCCGGCAACTACGGCGTGCGGCGGGGCGGGTCCTGGAGCGACGGGGCCAGCCGCGTGCGCGCGTCCTCCCGCGTCTGGTTTCCATCCGGCTATCGCGGCAGCTGCGACGGCTTCCGCGTGGTCCGCTCCGGCCGCGCCGACTGACATTATCCGTCAGGCCGCCGCTTCGCCTCCGCGCTCTGCGACGACGGTCCGGGGAAGCCGATCGGACCGGCAATATTTTTCGCGCACGATTCTTGACATTTATGCCCTGTTTGTGCATATTTGCCGGGTCTTGGTGGGTGTAGTTCAATTGGCAGAGCACCAGACTGTGGATCTGGAAGTTGTGGGTTCGAGACCCATCACCCACCCGATAGGGGCCTCGATCCTGCAGTTGCGTTCGTAGCTCAGGTGGATAGAGCGCCGGACTTCGAATCCGTAGGTCGCAGGTTCGAGTCCTGCCGGACGCGGGACGAACGGTCGGGTGGGGTCACTCGCCGGCCGTGAGGCTGGGTTTTGAAACGGGACGTTAGCTCAGTTGGTAGAGCAGCAGACTCTTAATCTGCGGGTCGGAGGTTCGAGCCCTCCACGTCTCAGAACGGGGATGTCGACGCGGTACGCCCCGGGTGCGTGTTGACGGCGATTTCCCCTTCTGCTATGATCCACGCGAGAGTGGTGGAATTTGGCAGACACGCCAGACTTAGGATCTGGTGCCGTGAGGCTTGAGGGTTCAAATCCCTTCTCTCGCACTGGCAGTTTCGCGGGAATAGCTCAGTTGGTAGAGCTCCACCTTGCCAAGGTGGACGTCGCGGGTTCAAGTCCCGTTTCCCGCTCTAAAGAAGGCGATCTGGATCGATTCCGGGTCGCCTTTTTTTGATTCGGGCCGGGAGGAGAATCGAGCCGGCTTTCCCAAAGGGAAAGTCGTAGATCAGTTCAAAGCGAGGAACAATTCCGTGAATACCACGAAGGAAGTCGAACTTCTAGACAATTCCCAGGTAAAGCTGAAGATCACCATTCCCGCGGACGAGATCCGCAAGCAGTACGAGGAGATCGTCTCCGAGTACTGCCAGAAGGCGTATCTGAAGGGCTTCCGCAGGGGCAAGGCACCGCGCGACGTGGTCGTACGCAAGCTGGGCTCCGCGCTGATGGATCAGGTCCGCTCCGAGGTGCTGGAAAAATGCCTCTCGGAGAGCTTCGATACCGTGGAACACAAACCGCTGCCTTTCGCCTCTCCGGACGTGAAGGCTGACGGCGCCATGGAGCAGGACAAGGACTTCCTCTTCGAGGTCACCTACGACACCTATCCCGCGGTGAATCTCGGCGCCTATACCGGGCTGGAGATCGAGGAGCCCGACTTCGAGATCACCGCGGATGACCTCGATCGGGAGCTCAAGGAACTGCAGGCGCAGAATGCCCTGTTCACGGAGAAGGAATCCGGCACGGTCCAGAAGGGCGACGTGGTCAACATCAACTACTCCCAGATCGACGCGGACGGCCATGACGTGAAGGACACCAAGAGGGAAGGGTTCGTCTTCGAGGTGGGTACGGGCTACAATGTCTACAAGCTGGACGACGATCTCATCGGATGGGCCAAGGGGGACGAGAAGACCGTCGCCAAGACCTACCCCGAGGATTTCGAGGTGAAGGTCCTGGCGGGCAAGACCATCCAGGTGAAGGTCCTGGTCAACAGCATCAAGGAAAAGAAGCTGCCCGCGATCAACGACGAGCTGGCGCAGGACATCAGCGAGAAATTCCAGACCCTCGAGGATCTGAAAAAGGACATCACGGAGAGGCTCTCCGCGGCGGCCAAGGACGCCGTCCGTTCCCGCACCCTGAACGCGGTCCTGGACAAGGTCCTGGAAACCTCGACCTTCCCGCTGCCCGCCTCCATGGTGGATTACCAGATCGAGTCCATGTGGAACGACTACCTCCAGCGCACGCAGCTTCCTGAAGAGCGTCTGGTGGAGATGATGCGCAGCCAGGGCCGCAGCCTGGAGGATCTGCGCAAGGACTGGACGCCGGCCGCGGAGAAGCGGGCGCGTCTCCAGGTGGTGATCTCGGAGATCTCCAAGAAGGAAAGCATCGGCCTGGAGGACGAGGAGATGGAGGCGGAGATCTCCCGCATGGCCGAAACCCGCGGCATGGCCCCGGAGGAGCTCAAGGAGAACCTCTCCAAGAACAACCTGATGGACTACATGAAGAGCAACCTGAAGATGGGCAAGCTCAACGACTTCCTCCTTTCCAAAACCGTCACCCGCAAGGGCGCCAAGGCCAATTTATTGGACTTGCTGTCCGGGAAGTAGTAATTTTTGAAAATGGACGAACAAGCGAGCAATCTCGTTCCCATAGTCATCGAGCAGACGGGCCGGGGGGAGCGATCCTACGACATCTATTCCCGACTCCTGAAGGACCGGATCGTCTTCGTGGACGGGGAGATCTACGACGTCACCGCGGACCTCGTGGTCGCGCAGCTCCTGTTCCTGGAATCCCAGGACCCGGAGAAGGACATCCACCTCTACATCAACTCGCCCGGCGGATCGGTGACCGCGGGCCTCGCCATCTACGACACGATCCAGTACATCAAGAGCAACGTGCAGACATTCTGCCTGGGGCAGGCGGCCTCCATGGGCGCCCTCCTGCTTTCCTGCGGCACCCACGGCAAGCGCGTGGCCATGCCCTCCTCCCGGGTCCTCATCCACCAACCGTGGGGCGGGGTCTCCGGCCAGGCCGTGGACGTGAGCATCCAGGCCCGGGAGCTGATCCGCGTGAAGAAGCTCATCGTCTCCTACTTCGCGGAGCATACGGGAAAGTCCGCGGAGCAGGTGGAGAAGGACCTGGAACGCGACTACTACATGTCCGCCGAGGAAGCCCTGGAATACGGCCTCATCGACAAGATCCTGAAACGGGGCAAGAATGGCCAAAACGCCGAAAAATAGCGAAGGATTCAAGGTCTGCTCCTTCTGCGGGAAGAGCGCGGACATCGCCCGGAGGCTCATCGCGGGGCCCGGCGTCTTCATCTGCGACGAGTGCATCGGGGTCTGCCGCAAGATCCTGGATGAGGAGGAGGAGAACCTCTCCGTCGAGTTCACGGAGGACATTCCCAAGCCCAAGGAGATCAAGGAGTACCTGGACCAGTATGTGATCGCCCAGGAACAGGCCAAGAAGGTGCTGTCCGTGGCCGTCTACAACCACTACAAGCGGATCTCCCTCGGCAAGAAGGTGGAAGGGGACGTGGAGATCGAGAAGTCCAACGTCCTTCTCATCGGGCCGACGGGCACCGGCAAGACCCTCCTGGCCCGCACCCTGGCCAAGAAGCTGAAGGTGCCGTTCGCCATCGCGGACGCCACCACCCTCACCGAAGCGGGCTACGTCGGAGAGGACGTGGAGAACATCCTCCTGAAGCTCATCCAGAACGCGGGCAACAACATCGCGGCGGCGGAGCGGGGGATCGTCTACATCGACGAGATCGACAAGATCGCCCGCAAGAGCGGCGAGAACCCCTCGATCACCCGCGACGTTTCCGGGGAAGGCGTGCAGCAGGCGCTCCTCAAGATCGTGGAGGGCACCGTGGCCTCCGTGCCGCCGCAGGGTGGCCGCAAGCACCCCAACCAGGAAATGCTGCGCATCGACACCTCCAACATCCTGTTCATCCTCGGGGGCGCCTTCGTGGACCTGGACAGGATCGTGGAGCAGAGGATCGTGAAGCATCCCATGGGCTTCGGCGCGGACGTGAAGACCGCCGCGGAGAAGGACCTTCCGGAACTGTACGCCAACCTCCAGCCGGACGACCTGATCAAGTACGGCCTGATCCCCGAGTTCGTGGGACGCCTTCCCATCGTGGTGGCCCTGGAGGACCTCTCGGTGGACGCGCTGCGGAGGATCATCACGGAGCCCCGCAATGCCATCATCAAGCAGTATCAGGCGTCCATGAAGCTGGACGACGTGGACCTGGAGTTCCAGCCCAAGGCCATCGAGGCCATCGCGCGCAGGGCCATCGAACGGAAGACCGGCGCACGGGGCCTCCGTGCCATCGTGGAATCCCTCATGATGGAGCTGATGTTCGACATTCCCTCCATGAAGGGCGCCAAGAAGGTGACGATCACGGAGGATGTCGTGCTGAACTCGGAGAAGCCCTCCGTGCAGGTGACGGGGCAGAAGAAGAGCGCATGAAGATCCTGGACTCCGCGCTGCGCGTGCCGCGCCGCAGCGAGCTGGCCCTCATCCCACTGCGCGACATGGTCGTTTTTCCCCACATGGTGGTCCCCTTCTTCGTGGGCCGAAAGCGGTCCGTGAAGGCGGTGGAAGAGGCCATGGCGGGCGGCCGTCAGATCTTCCTGGTCACCCAGAGGGTGACCGCGATGGAGGAGCCCGGGGAGAAGGACATCCATGCCGTGGGCACGGTGGCCAAGATCCTCCAGATGCTCAAGCTTCCCGACGGGAAGATCCGCCTGCTGGTGGAGGGCGTGGAGCGGGCCTCCATCGTGAAGTACGTCTCCAAGGGGGACACGACGCGCGTCCTGGTGAAATCCATCCGGGAGACGCGGGACGTGAACGCCCACATGGCCGCGCTGATGCGCACGGCCCTCAAGGAATACAAGCGCTTCAACGACGTCTACAAGAAGATCCCGCCGGAGGTCACCGCCGCCATCGAGAGCGCGGATGTCCCGGACCGCATGGTGGACCTGATCTCCGCCAACCTGCCGCTGAAGACCGAGAAGAAGCTGGAAGTCCTCGCCGTGGAGGACACCAGGGAGCGCCTGGAGCGCTGCATCGCCGTGATCAGCGCGGAGATCGAGGTCCTGGAGCTGGAACAGCAGATCCAGAACAAGGTCCGCCGCCGCATGGAGAAATCCCAGAAGGACTACTTCCTCAACGAGCAGTTGAAGGAGATCCAGAAGGAGCTGGGAAGCGGGGACGACGACGCCACCGGGGCCAAGGAGCTGGAGGAGAAGCTTTCCGGCAAGGGGCTTCCCAAGGAAGTCCTGGAAAAGTGCCAGAAGGAGCTCAAGCGCCTGATCCGCATGCAGCCGCTGTCCCCGGAATCCGCCGTGCTGCGCACGTACCTGGAATGGGTGGCGGACCTGCCCTGGAGCGAGTCCACTCCGGACAACCGGGACATCGAACAGGCCCGCAGGATCCTGGACGAGGACCACTACGACCTGAAAAAGGTGAAGGAACGGATCCTGGACTTCATCGCCGTGCGCCAGCTGAAGGGCAAGGTGAAGGGGCCCATCCTGTGCTTCATCGGCCCCCCGGGAACCGGCAAGACCTCCCTGGGCCGTTCCGTGGCCCGTTCCCTGGGACGCTCCTTCGTGCGCGTGTCCCTGGGCGGCGTGCGCGACGAGGCGGAGATCCGCGGGCACCGCAAGACCTACGTGGGCGCCCTGCCCGGCAAGATCATCCAGTCGCTGCGAAAGGCGGGATCCCGCAACCCCGTGTTCCTGCTCGACGAGATCGACAAGATGAGCTCCGATTTCCGCGGGGATCCGGCGTCCGCCCTGCTGGAGGTGCTGGACCCGGAGCAGAACAGCACGTTCGTCGACCATTATCTGGAAGTCCCGTACGACCTCTCCGACGTCATGTTCCTTACCACCGCCAATTCGGCGCACAACATCCCCTACGCGCTGCGCGACCGCATGGAGGTCATCGAGGTCTCCGGATACACGGAGGTCGAGAAGGAGAAGATCGCGGAGCAGTTCCTGCTGCCCAAGCAGATCCGGGAGAACGGCCTGGAATGGGCCGACATCCGCTTCCAGAAAACCGCCATTCTTTCCATCATCCGCGGCTACACGATGGAAGCCGGGGTACGGAACCTGGAGCGGGAGATCGCCAATGTACTCCGGAAGATCGCGCGCGAAGCGGTGCGGAAGGGCCTCATAGCACCCGTTGTCGCCGTGGGCGGGGACGCTGAGGCGGCTCCGGGAACGGTTCCTTCCGATGCGGTCGTTCCCTCGCTGGCATCATCCGCCCCGGAAGTCACCGCGGCCCCGGGCGCGGACCCCACCGCGGCCCCGGGCGCGGACCCCACCGCGGCCCCGGGCGCGGACCCC